>MDTG01359401.1_pt1 | contig 207244 bp, 172 predicted proteins | sample 811421 | NCBI WGS metagenome assembly MDTG01 (sample SAMN05326645, study PRJNA326480) | marine metagenome | isolation source: seawater | place: Pacific Ocean: South East | collected 2011 | reverse complement strand
TGTTGGTCAATGACAAGGTCGCCTCCGTCATGGGTTGCTGGACGTCAGCCAGCCGCAAGGCGGTGCTGCCGGTGTTCGAATATGTGATCGGTCTGCTCTACTACCCGACCTTCTATGAAGGCCTGGAGCAGTCGCCCAACGTGTTCTACACCGGCCAGGAAGCCACCCAGCAGATCCTGGCGGGCATCGACTGGGTGATGAAGGACAAGGGTGCCAAGTCGTTCTATCTGCTCGGCTCGGACTATATCTGGCCGCGGACCTCGAACAAGATCGCCCGCAAGCATATCGAGAGAAACGGCGCCCAGGTTCTGGGTGAGGAATATTTCCCGCTGGGCCACACCCAGTTCAATTCGGTCATCAACAAGATCAAGCTGCGCAAGCCCGACGTGATCTACGCCATCATCGTCGGCGGCAGCAACGTCGCCTTCTACAAGCAGCTCAAAGCCGCCGGTATCGACCTCAGCAAGCAGACCCTGCTGACCATCTCGGTCACCGAGGACGAGGTCCGCGGCATCGGCGGCGAGAACATCGCCGGCGCCTATGCGGCGATGAAGTACTTCCAGTCGCTCGACAACGACAACAACAAGGCGTTCGTCAAGGCCTTCAAGGACATGTGGGGCCAGGACATGGTGATCGGCGACGTCACCCAGGCCGCCTATCTGGGCCCCTGGCTGTGGAAGGCCGCGGTCGAAAAGGCCGGTTCCTTCGACGTCGACAAGGTCCGCGAGGCCTCGCCCGGGATCGAGCTGACCACCGCGCCCGAAGGCTATGTCAAGATCCACCCGAACCATCATCTGTGGAGCAAGACCCGCATCGGCCTCGCCAAGCCCGACGGCCAGTTCGAGGTGCTCTACGAAACCGCCGAGCTGATGGAGCCCGATCCCTTCCCCAAGGGCTATCAGTAAAGCGCGGGCCGGCGGCAGGGCGCAGGCAGTGCTTCCCCCTGCCCGCGCCTGCCGCCGCAACCGGCCGAAGCCGCTCTCCTCCCTCCCGCTCTCCCCCACCCGTTCCTGTCCATCCCACCACGGCGCGCGCCGCCCCGATCGGGGCGCTGCCGCCGTCCGTCCGGGAGGTGTCGCATGTTCGACGGCTACACGGCGTCCGAGCTGGTCTCGATCCTGGCCATGCAGGGTTTCGCCGGCCTGATCCTCTTCTCCGTCTTCCTGCTGATGGCGCTGGGTCTCGCGATCATCTTCGGCCAGATGGGCGTCATCAACATGGCGCATGGCGAATTCATGATCCTCGGCGCCTACATGACCTATCTCACCTCGCATCTGGTTCAGGATTATGCGCCGGGCCTGTTCGGGGGCTATTTCTTCCTGGCCATGATCGTGGCCTTCATCGCCGCGGGCGCGCTGGGCCTGCTGCTGGAATGGGCGCTGATCCGCCATCTCTACCGGCGACCGCTCGACACGCTGCTCGCCACCTGGGGCGTGTCGCTGATCCTGCAACAGCTCTACCGTTCGATCTTCGGCGCCCGCGAGGTGGGCGTCACCCTGCCCGACTGGATGATGGGCGCGATGTCGCTCACCGACACGATCGAGGTGCCGATCAACGGCCTGTTCGTGATGGCGCTGACGCTGGTCATCTCGGGCATCGTCTTCCTGCTGATGTTCCGCTCCTCATGGGGGTTGCAGGTGCGCGCGGTCACCCAGAACCGGGTGATGGCGGGTGCCGCCGGCATCAACGGCCGCCGGGTCGATGCCATGACCTTCGCGCTCGGCTGCGGCATCGCCGGCGTCGCGGGTTCGGCTTTCACCATGATCGGCTCCACCGGCCCGACCTCGGGCCAGCTCTACATCGTCGACACCTTCCTGGTCGTCGTCTTCGGCGGCGCGCAGAGCCTGCTCGGCACCATCGCCTCGGCGCTCACCATTTCGCAGTCGCAGTCGACGCTGGAATTCTTCCTCTCGGGCAGCATGGCCAAGGTTTTCACGCTGCTGGTGGTGGTGCTGATCCTGCTGGTCCGGCCGCAGGGGCTGTTCGTCCTCAAAGTGCGGAAGGGCTGAGACGATGACCGATGCCGTGACCCGGACCGCCTCCCCCGCCGCCATCCCCACCCCCTCGCGCCTGGCGCTCATGCTGGGCACGAAGCGGGACATGATCGGGATCCTGCTCTTCGCCGTGCTCATCCTGGTCGTGCTGCCGCTCAGCCTCGATCTCTTCCGGCTCAACAATATCGGCAAATACCTCACCTACGCCTTCGTGGCGGTGGGCCTGGTGCTGTGCTGGGGGCTGGGCGGCGTGCTGTCGCTGGGCCAGGGGGTGTTCTTCGGCCTCGGCGGCTATGCCATGGCCATGTTCCTGAAGCTCGAAGCCTCGTCGCCCGAAGCCACCGCCATCCAGTCCACCCCCGGCATTCCGGATTTCATGGACTGGAACCAGCTGACCGCCCTGCCCTGGTTCTGGGAGCCCTTCCACAACCTGGCCTTCACCATCCTCGCGGTGGTGGCCGTGCCCACCATCTTCGCCTTCTTCCTGGGCGCGATGCTGTTCCGGCGACGGGTGGGCGGGGTCTATTTCGCGATCATCACCCAGGCGGTCGCCTCGATCCTCACCATCCTGATCATCGGCCAGCAGGGACTGACCGGCGGCATCAACGGCATCACCGACCTGCGCACCCTGCTCGGCTGGGACATCCGCACCGATGCCGCGAAATACATCCTCTATTACGTCAATGGCGGGCTGCTGATCCTGGTCATCCTGACGGCACAGTTCATCAAGAACGGCAAGATCGGCCGCATCCTGGTGGCGCTGCGCGACAAGGAAGACCGGGTCCGCTTCACCGGCTACGACGTCGCCGCCTACAAGACCTTCGTGTTCTGCATCGCCGCCGCCTTCTCGGGCATCGGCGGGGCGATGTTCACCCTCCAGGTCGGCTTCATGTCGCCCAGCTTCGTGGGCATCGTGCCCTCGATCGAGATGGTGGTGTTCTGTGCGCTCGGCGGCCGGCTGTCGCTGCTGGGGGCCGCCTATGGCGCGCTGATCGTCAACTACGCCAAGACGACCTTCTCGGAAAGCTTCCCCGAACTCTGGCTCTTCGCCATGGGGGCCCTGTTCATCGGCGTGGTCGTGGCCTTCCCCACGGGGCTGGCCGGCCTCTGGCAGCAATACGCCCAGCCGCTGATCGACCGCGCGCTCACCCGCCGCAGCCCCACCGCCCCCGCGGGCCCCGCAGCACCGGCACCGGGCGAGTGAAGGAGATCCGATCGATGAATGCAGCCACAGCCACCAGTGCCGTCGGCATCTCCGCCACCAACAACGACTTCCTGCTTGCGGTCGAAGGTCTCACCGTCTCCTTCGACGGGTTCAAGGCGGTCGACGACCTCTCTTTCTATGTCGACCGCGACGAGATCCGGGTGATCATCGGCCCCAACGGCGCCGGCAAGACCACGGTGCTCGACCTGATCTGCGGCAAGACCCGGGCGACCGCCGGCTCGATCCGGTTCGAGGGCCGGGAACTGACGAAGATGTCCGAGCACGAGATCGTCCGCGCCGGCGTCGGCCGGAAGTTCCAGACGCCGTCGATCTACGAGGATCTGACCGTCTTCGAGAATCTGGAACTCTCCATCCCCGGCACCCGGCATGTCTTCAAGGCACTGGGCTTCCGCCGCGACCGGGCGGTGGTGGAGCGGGTGACCCGGATCGCGGAAGAGATCTTCCTGGCCGACCAGCTCACCCGTCGCGGCGACGAACTGGCCCATGGTCAGAAACAGTGGCTCGAAATCGGCATGCTGCTGATCCAGGACCCGGCCCTGCTGATGCTCGACGAGCCGGTGGCGGGGATGAGCGTCGCCGAACGCGCCAAGACCGCCGACCTGCTCAACCGCATCACCCGCGGCCGGTCGGTGATCGTCATCGAGCACGACATGAACTTCGTCAAGGACATCGCCCACAAGGTGACCGTGCTCCACCAGGGCCGGATCCTGTCGGAGGGCGATATCGACAAGGTGCAGTCCGACCCGAAGGTCATCGAGGTCTATCTCGGGCATTGATCGCGCGTCACGCGATCCGGATCGCTCGTACCATAACCGTACATGTGCATGAATTGCCCGAGGGAGATCCGCCATGTTGACCGTCGATGACCTGACCGTCGCCTATGGCCAGTCGGAAGTGCTCCACGGCCTCAGCCTGACTGCCGCAAAGGCCGAGATCGTCGCCGTGATGGGCCGCAACGGCATGGGCAAGACCACGCTGATGAAATCCCTGATCGGCATCCTGCCGGCGCGCGGCGGCCGGATCCGGCTGGGCGAGGCCGAGCTGGTCGGCACCGAACCCCATCAGCGGGTGCGCGAGGGCCTGGCCTTCGTGCCCCAGGGCCGGATGATCTTTCCGACCCTGACGGTGGAAGAGAACATCCGCACCGGCCTGGTCGCCCGCGGCCGGCGCCACATCCCCGACGACATCTACAGCCTGTTCCCCGTGCTGCACGAGATGCGCCGCCGCCGCGGCGGCAATCTCTCGGGCGGCCAGCAGCAGCAGCTCGCCATCGCCCGCGCGCTCGTCACCGAACCCCGGGTGCTGCTGCTCGACGAGCCGACCGAAGGCATCCAGCCCTCGATCATCAAGGACATGGCGCGGTCGCTGCGCGAGATCCGCGACATGATGAACCTCACCATTCTGGTCTCGGAACAGGTGCTGAGCTTCGCGCTCGACGTCGCCGACCGCTTCCTGGTGATCGAAAACGGCCGCCTGGTTCACGAGGACCGCCGCGCCGACGTCAACGAGGCCCGCATTTCAGCCTATCTCTCGGTTTGAGAGTTCAGGCTGGCGCCCCGACCACCCGTCTTCCCGCTTTTTCGTCCCGCAATCCGATCAGAAACGGAGCGCCGCATGACTGAAACGCTCGTCAAGGTGGATCTTTCGTCTTCGGCCTATGAGAACGAGAACGTCCACAATCGCTGGCACCCGGATATTCCGATGATCGCCTGGGTGAAGCCCGGCGAGGACTTCATCCTGGAGTGCTATGACTGGACCGGTGGCCAGATCAGGAATGACGACGACGCGGCCGATATCCGCGACGTCGACCTCAGCCAGGTCCATTTCCTGTCGGGGCCGGTGGGTGTGAAGGGGGCCGAGCCCGGCGACCTGCTGGTTGTCGAAATCCTCGACATCGGCACGCTCGACGGCGCGCGCTGGGGCTTCAACGGCGTCTTCGCCAAGGAAAACGGCGGCGGTTTCCTGACCGAGCATTTCCCCGATGCCCGCAAGTCGATCTGGGATTTCGAGGGGCTGTTCGCGAAATCGCGCCACATCCCGGGCGTGCGCTTCGCGGGGCTGATCCATCCGGGCCTCATCGGCTGCCTGCCCTCACAGGATCTGCTCGACACCTGGAACACGCGTGAGAAGGCGCTGTTCGACACCGACCCCACCCGCGTGCCGGGCCTCGCCAACCTGCCTTATGCGCCCACCGCCCATATGGGCCGGCTGAAGGGCTCCGCCGCCGAGACCGCGGCCGCAACCGGTGCCCGCACCGTGCCGCCGCGCGAACATGGCGGCAATTGCGACATCAAGGATCTGTCGCGCGGCTGCAAGATCTATTTCCCGGTCTATGTCGACGGCGCCGGCCTGTCGATGGGTGATCTGCATTTCAGCCAGGGCGACGGCGAAATCACCTTCTGCGGCGCGATCGAGATGCCGGGCTGGGCGCATCTGAAGGTCGATCTGATCAAGGGTGGCTGCGCGAAATACGGGATCAGGAATCCGATCTTCAAGCCCAGCCCGATCAAGCCGACCTATAACGACTATCTGATCTTCGAAGGCATCTCGGTCGACGAGGCCGGCAAACAGCACTATCTCGACGTCCACATCGCCTATCGCCAGGCCTGCCTGAACGCGATCGAATATCTGACCAAATTCGGCTATTCGCGCGGCCAGGCCTATTCGATCCTGGGCACAGCCCCGGTCGAGGGCAAGATTTCGGGCGTGGTCGACGTGCCCAATGCCTGCGCCACCCTGTTCCTGCCGACCGAGATCTTCGATTTCGACATCTCGCCCACGGCATCCGGGCCCTTCAAGGGTGTGGAGGGCGCCGAACTGCCGATCGCCTTCTGGAAGGACAAGGCCTGATCCCACCCGGCACCGGCCGGCGACCTGCCGGCCGGTGCCGCCTGTCCTGAACGACCGGAGACGCCCCCATGCCGCTCTATGATTACGCCTGCCCGGCCTGCGCCACCGAATTCGACGCCTTCCGGCCGATGTCCGATGCCGCTCGCCCCAGCCCCTGCCCCGCCTGCGGCAGCGCTGCACCCCGCCGCATCTCTGCCCCACGCCTCGCCGGCCTGTCGAAAGCGGCGCTCGCCGCCCACGCCACCAATGAACGCGCATCGCACGAGCCACGCCGCAGCTCCCATGTCTGCGGCCCGGGCTGCAGCCATGGCGGCGGATCGAAGGGCTTCTCGGTGGTCGCGGAAAAGCCGGCCATGAAGACCTTTCCGGCGAAGCGGCCGTGGATGTTCAGCCACTGATCGGGCATCGCAAGGCATTGGTGGCGGACCACAGGCCATGGTAGATGAGGGGCAGGATCAGAACGCGCCGGGATATCGCCCCTCATGGTCAATCCGTCCGCCACCATCATGACGATTGATTTCGGCAATGCCCACGATCGCCACTGGAACGATGCGGAAACATTGCGGGAAAATGGCCGCCTCGCGAATGCCGATCATTTGTACGGCTTCAGCGCCGAATGCGGCCTGAAGGCATTGATGCAGAGTTTCGGCATGTCCGTGCATGACGGTGAACCAGCCGACCGCAGAGACTGGAAACATGTCGATCAGCTGGCCGAACGATACGAAACCTATCGGTCGAGCAGTACTTGCCCTAATGCAGCCAGCTATATACTGGTCAATGACAACGCGTTCAACGACTGGCGAGCATCACAGCGATATGCTGTAGAGTCGGCGTTTACCGTCACCCGTGTGGATGCTCATGCCATAGCCGCCCGTGACGTTCGAACGCTTGTCTCGACGGCGAAACTCGAAGGGCTGCTCTGATGATCACCTTCGACGACACGGAGCAGCACCTTGTGTCGCTGTTGAAGGCACACCGCGAAGCCTTAGCGCCTCTCGGCCCGCTGCTGATCAACCGCGATCTGAACGGGCGCGTGCGGATCGTCGCTCAGGAAGACCGCGTCACCGATGATGCCGCGCGTGCGCGTCTGAATACGGTCGCCGCTGAGATGCGTGAGAAACTGGGGGCGCATGTCGCTCCTCAAGGTTCTCTGGTTCTCTATGAAACTGATCTAGACGCTGTAGCGGCCTCCGGGCTCTCCCGCCCGCTTTCCGAAGATCTGCCCGGATACCGGATCGTCGACCGGCTCGCGACCGGGACCCGCTGGTCCACCGTCGAAGAGCCTTCCCGGGGCGCCGCGCGGCGTATCGTTTTCTTTTCGATCAAGGGCGGTGTCGGCCGCTCTACGGCTCTTGCCGCCTGCGCCCGGCACCTCGCCCAGCGCGGCCGCAAGGTGATGGTCGTCGATCTCGACCTCGAAAGTCCGGGACTGTCCTCCTCCCTTCTGCCGGACGATCGGTGCCCCCGCTACGGCGTAACCGACTGGATGGTGGAGGATCTTGTCGGCAATGCCGATGAGATGATCAAAGACATGGTCGCCGTGAGTGACCTGTCGGAGCTGGGCGATATCCGCGTGGTACCGGCTCATGGTGCCGAACCGGGAGATTACCTGCTGAAACTCGGGCGGGTCTGGATGCCCAAGGTCACGGCCGACCGGGCCACGGAACCCTGGCCCCGCCGGCTCAACCGCCTGATCAACGCCCTGGAGGCGCACGACACGCCCGATGTCCTTCTGATCGACAGCCGCTCCGGCATCGACGAGACCGCCTCTGCCGTCGTCACGGATCTTGGGGCGCATCTTGTCTGCCTGTTCGCCATCCACGGCGCACAGACCTGGACCGGGTACCGGATCCTGTTCGAGCACTGGAAGCGCGCAGGCGTGGTTAAGGATATCCGGGATCGTCTGCAGATCGTGGCCGGCCTGGTGCCCGAGACCGACAGCGTCGCCTATGTGGAAGCGCTCCGGCAGGCATCATGGGATCTGTTCGGTGAGTATCTTTACGATGAAGTCGAGGCTGGCGCGACAGCCGAATTCAGCTTTGATGTCTCAGAACCGGATGCCCCGCATTACCCATGGGCCATCCATTGGAACAGGGGTTTTGCCGCCCTTGAGCGACTGCACGGCAACGAGGTCGTGGTAGACGATGAACGGGTCCGTGCGGTATTCGGTGAGGTGTTCGACGGTCTGGACAAACTGACGCCCGCAGAGGACTGATCACATGACACCTGCAATGCTTCGGCGCGCATTGATCTATGGGTTGCCGGAGGTCCAGGCGCAGGACGGAACCGCGCCGGCGGCGGCACAAGTCTACGTACCGAATGCTCATGCGCGGGCACTCGCTCTGGATTGCAGCCTGGTGATCGGCGCCCGCGGTGTCGGCAAGACCTTTTGGTGGGAGGCTCTGCGCCGCGGCGAGGTGAGGTCGCGCCTCGCCGGCACGGTGAAATCAATCGACAATGTGACTGTGGGCACCGGTTTCGGCATTGGCGTGAGTATAGACGACGCCCCTGATCGCGAGACCTTTGCCCGGCTGATTGCGCCGGAGAGTGGTTTCACGGCCTATGATGTCTGGCGCACGGTCTGTGTCCGGTGGATCGGGCGTCTTCTTGACCTGCCGAGACCATCCCAGTCATGGAGGGAATCGGTCAGCGCGGTCTCCTCGGATCCCGAGATGTATGCCCGCCTTCTGGAACAGGCCAATAAAGTTCTCGGTGAGCAGGCCCGCCACGGGCTTCTGATATTTGATGCGCTTGACCGGACGAGTAATGACTGGCGCACGACGGACCCGATCGTACGCGATCTTCTCCGTTTTGCACTTGATCTGCGTTCATATCAATATCTCCATGCGAAAGTTTTCCTCAGGCAGGATCAATTCGAGGGGCGCTCTGTGAAAGACTTCACGGACGCTTCCAAACTCCTGGCCACGCGAGTAGAACTCACCTGGGGCAGTCTGGACCTCAACGGCCTTCTCTGGCAGTACCTCCTGAACACACCAGCAGATATCTCCAGGCCGATCGTCGATCTTCTGACGGAGCTGGGTTGTCCGATCAACGGAGACGCAGATGTACGTGAAGTCCCGCAACGCCTGAGGCATGACGAATCTCTGCAAAAAGCGGCATTTGCACGCCTGGCCGGCCAGTATATGGGCCGCGACCGGCGGCGCGGCATTCCCTATACCTGGATTGTCAGCCATCTGTCCGACAGTCAGGGGCGCGCGTCGCCGCGGTCCTTCCTTGCCGCTTTGCGTCACGCAGCCGTCAACACCAGCGAAAATCATCCTGAACATGCCACTGCACTACATTATGACGCGATCAAGGAAGGGGTGCGCGCCGCATCCGGAATCCGCGTGGATGAAATGGCAGAGGATTATCCCTGGATCCGGCATCTGATGCAGCCTTTGCGTGGGATGAGCGTGCCTTGCAGCTTCGACAACGTCGCAATGGCCTGGAGCACCGCAAAGGTACTGGACCAGCTCGGCACACCGGATGATCGTCTTCCACCGGAACATCTGGACCAGGGCCCCGAAGGTGTTCGGGAGGACCTGGAGAAACTCGGCCTCCTTCAACGCATGCGCGACGGCCGGGTCAACATGCCCGACCTCTACCGCGTCGGTTTCGGCCTTGGGCGGCGCGGCGGCGTGAAACCGGCGGCGCGCGAGTGACCGCCATTGCCATAACGGTAACCGCCCGGATCTCCACCTCCCCCCTTGCCCCTGCCGCCCGCTTCGGCGAAAGTTGCGCCGCAACAGGCCATGGCGGCCGGTCGACGGGGACAGGTGGATGACGGAAAGCGGGATCGATCCCGGATTGGCGGCCCTGGCCGTGGCGGTCGCGCAGGGCATCGGCGGCCCGGTGGCAGCGGCGGCGCGGCCGGTCGATCTGGGGCCCGGAGGGCCGCTTGGCGACTGGACGGAAACCGCCCGGCTGATTGCACGACATCGCGTCCAGGGGCTGGCCTCGCCCACCCTGTTGAAGGTGTCGGGCGGTGCAATGCCGGTCGATCTGAAAACCAGTCTGATCCGGGCGACCATGCTGGCCGTGCAGGCGCAGCGCAAGCAGATGGACCTGCTGCTGCGCGTGCTGACCGCATTGCAACAGAAAGGCATCCGGGCGCTGGCGCTGAAGGGCGGCATGCTGGGGCACTGCTATATGGCCCGTCCGGAACTGCGGCTGTCCAACGATATCGACGTGCTGGTAGACCCCGCCCGCCTGGACGAGGCCGAGGCGGTGATTGCCGGTTTCGGCTATTATCGCTATGTCCCGGCCGAAGACTGGCGGCCGGCCTGGCTGGTACATTACCGCAAATGGGCCAAGGATTCGGCCTTCCTGCCGCATGAAGGCGGGCCGATGATCGAATGTCACTGGCGCCTCTTCAACAATTGGAAGCTGCTGCCGCTCGATTTCGAAACCCTGTGGCAGAACCGGCGGATCGAGCGGGTGCACGATGTCGACGTGCCGATGATGGGCGATGCCCAGCAGCTGGTCTATCTGGCGGTTCACGGCGCCTTCCATGCCTGGTTCCGGCTGAAATGGGTGGCGGATTTCGCGGCCGTCTTCTGTGCCATGACCCCTGAGGATCGCCGCGAGGTTGCGGCGCTGGCCCGACGGCTGGGCGTCGCACCGCTTTACGATCACGCCATGTCGCTGACCGAACGCCTGTTTGCGATTCCCTTGACCGATGAAGAGCGCGCCCGGGTGAGCGCAGCACCTGGGCGCGCGGCGCTCGACGGCTTCGCGCTCGTCTCGCTGCACCATTCGGATGCCTCTGCCTGGGGCATAAAGCACGACCGTCGCTATGCGCTTCGCCGCGCCCTGCACAATTATCGCCTGCGGCGGGACCCCGGCTATGTGATCACCCAGCTGAGGCTCGACCTCAACCTGGCGACCGATGTCGACAAGGCCGGGCTTTCCGACCACTGGCTGTGGCTCTACCCGACCCTGCGCGGCTGGCGTGTGGTGCGCAACCGCGTCATTCACCACCTGGGAAGGCGCCGCGGCCGATGACCATGACCTCGGGCGCGGCCTTCCGCGACCTGATCCGCCGCATGGTGCGGGCGGGTGGGCGGCGTCGCGTGGCGCGCCTGGCCGGGCTTCAGCTGGGCGCCGCCGTGTCGGAAAGCCTGGGGCTCGCCATGCTGCTGCCCCTGCTGCGCCTGATCCAGCTGCCGGGCAGCGACAGCGCTGCCGACGCGGCCGCCGGCACGGGGATCGGCTTCATCGACCGGCTGATCGGAACCCTGTCGCCTGCCGCCGGGCTGATGATCGTGCTCGGCCTGTTCGTGGTGCTGACGGTGATCCGGGGGCTGCTGCTGTATGGCCGGGAAGTCCAGAGCTTTCACCTGACCGTCGATCTGGCCGCACAGCTGCGCAGCGACCTGTTCCGCGCCGCGGCCGGAGCCCCCTGGCGGGTGCTGGCGGCCGAGCCGCGCGGTCATCTGCTGGGCCTGCTGACGACAGAGGTCGATCGCATCGTCAACGGCACGGTCATGTTGCTCCGCCTGCCGGCGCTGGGCGTGATGGCCGTGGCGCAGATCGTGGTGGCGGCCCTGATCAGCCCGACGCTCACCCTCATCGCGCTGGCCATCGGCGGATTGAGCGTGATGGCGGTGCGCCGCCGATCGAAATCGAGCTTCGCCCAGGGAACGCGACAGACCGGCCTGCACGCCGCCGCCTCGCGCGAGGTTCGCGATTTCCTCGACGGGCTGAAGCCCGCCAAGGGCCAGGGCGTCGAGGCCCGGCACGCCGCCATATCGGCCACGGCCCTTCGCGACACCGGGCTCGGCATGCTTGCCTTCATCCGGGCCAGCGCCAATGCCCGGCTGGTCATGCAGCTGGTCGGGGTGCTGGCACTGTCGGGGCTGGTTGCGACCGGCGCCCTGGTGCTGCAACTGCCCGGGCCCGAACTGATCCTGCTGGCGGTGATCTGCGGCCGCCTGCTGCCGATGGCCCAGGAATTCCAGCAATCGGCCCAGCGGGTGGCACATATGCTGCCGGCGATCGTGGCGCTGAACGCCGCCACCGCCCGGCTGAACCGCCAGGCGCGCCCTGCCGTTCCGGCCAACCTGCAGGCGCCGGGCGATCATGCCCCCGACATCCGCCTTGCCGGCGTCAGCCTCAGCCATCCCGGCGATGCGGCTGCGGGCGCCGCGGCCGACGGCCAGCGCGTGCTCGACCGGGTGGATGCCCGCTTCCGGGCGGGTTCGGTCACCGCGATCATCGGGCCATCGGGCGCCGGCAAGACGACACTGATCGATCTTCTCCTCGGGCTGCTGTCGCCGGATGCGGGCCAGATCACCATCGACGGGCGGCCGCTCGACGAACCGCTGGCCGCACTCTGGCGCCCCTTGGCCGGCTGGGTCCCGCAGGAAACCTTCCTGACCGACGCCAGTCTGCGCCGTAATCTGCTGTGGTCGGCCGACCCCGATCGTCATGCCGTCGACGACGACGCGCTGATGGCGGCGATCGAGGCGGCCGGGCTGGGGCCGCTGGTCGCCAGCCTGCCGGCGGGGCTCGACACGCCGCTCGGCGACCGGGGCAGCCGGCTGTCGGGTGGCGAGCGTCAGCGGGTGACGATCGCCCGCGCCCTGATCCGCCGGCCGCGGCTGCTGCTGCTCGATGAACCGTCCAGCGCGCTGGATGCCGAAACCGAGCAGCTTCTATGCGCGACCCTGAACGCCCTGAAGGGGGAGACGACCGTAGTCGTCATCACCCATCGGCCGGCGATTCTGGCCGTGGCCGACCAGGTTCTGCGGCTGGAAGACGGCCGCTTCACCCTCGAAGCCTGACCGCGCGGCCAGGGCCGGCCGCAGACACGCACCCCGCATCCCGGCGGGATGAATAAACCGTTGACGCGATTTCATAGGCATCCTATGAATCATCCATGAGCGATTTCGACGACCTCACCCCCGCCCCTGCCGAGCGGATTGCCGACGCCCTGGAGCGTCTGGCGGCGGCCTGCCGTGCAATGGCGCGGGACCGCGACGCCGCCGCGGGGCTGGCGCCGCTTCAGGCGCAGCTGCTGGCGCTGCTGGCACGGCGCGGGCCGGCGAAGGTCGGCGCGCTTGCCCGCCTCGCCGGCCTCCGCCAGCCGACGGTCAGCGATGCGCTGCGTCCGCTGGAGGCTCGCGGCCTGATCCGTCGGCAACCCGCGGCTGATGACGGGCGTGCCGTCGGGGTTTCATTGACGGTGGCCGGTGCCACACTTGCCGCCGTCATCGCCCGCCCGCCCGCCGCCCTGGTCGACGCGGCAGCCACCCTGCCGTCAGATCGCGCGCCGGAACTGCTGGGCGACCTGATCGCCATGATCCACGCGCTTCAGCAGGCGGGCGTGATCGCACCGCAACGGCTCTGCGTCACCTGCGCGCATTTTCGCCGCAATGCCGGGCCCGATGCAGCCCGCCCCCATGTCTGTGCCCTGGTGGGTGCCCCTATGGGCCTCCGCCATCTCAGGCTCGACTGTGCTGAACATCTTGTCGCCTGACGCCCCTCTCCTCCCCAAGCGCCCCCCCTCCAGATGGACCCCCGACATGCAGCGCGATACCCCTGCCGGCCGCCTGCCGGCGCATCCTTCCGAACCGGAAATCTCTTTGTGGCTGAATACGCCCGCACCGATCCGGCTGCCGGATCTGGAAGGCCGGGTCGTGATGATCCTGGCCTTCCAGATGTTCTGCACCGGCTGCGCCCGCGAGGCCGTGCCGCAGATGATGCGCGTCCGCCAGACCTTTCCCGAAGACCGGGTGGCGGTGATCGGCCTGCATACGGTGTTCGAACACCACGCCGCCAACACGGTCGAGGCGCTCACCGCCTTCCTGCATGAAAACCGCGTCACCGTGCCGGTGGGCATCGATGCGCCGGGGCCCCGGGGCCCGCTGCCGCTGACGATGGCGGCCTGGAACCTGCAGGGCACGCCCAGCCTTATCCTGCTCGACCGTGCCGGCCGGGTGCGGCGCAAGACCTTCGGCCATGTCGACGACCTGCGCCTCGGTGCCGAAATCGCCTGGCTGCTGGCGGAAGACTGATCGCTGCCCCTCGGGTCAGAACTCCGGCGTGATCCTCAGCTTCGTCTCCGGCTTGGGAACCAGTCCCTTGTGGTCGCGCAAGGGCGTCGGCCAGTCGTCACGCACCAGGCGCATCAGCCGATCCATGCGCCGGAAAACCTCCTGCCGGTCGGCCGGGTCGGACTGAAAATAGCTGGCCGGATGGTCGAGGGTGCGGGCGATGAAAGCGGCATAGCTGTCGGGATCCTCGGCATCGCCCCAGACCGGTGCGGCACCCTGAAGTGCCGCCTCGAAGGCCGCATAAAGGCTGAGGAACCGACGCCAGCGATGGTCGTCGAAATCGAAATTCGCGGCGTCGGGCCCGTCCGCGGGCGCGGTTCCGGTCATCAGCAGGCCGGCGCGCTGCCCAAGATCCGTCAGGGTCCGGATGGTTTCGGGCGGCATCGCCAGGTTCAGCCCGCCCTCGTCGGGCTTCAGATAGATATGGGCCACCCGCTCGCGATAGCCGGGCAGTACGGTGCGCAGCTCGTCCTGCCATTCGCTGGCGGCATTGAACAGCGACATCACGAAACCGCCCAGGCTGCCCACGGTCTGTAACGCGATCCACTGGCCCTGGATCGCCGGCATCGGCAGATGCACCCGCCGCCTGGGCCGGTCTTCGGAATACTGGTCCAGGCTGATGCCGAAGGTCGGGCGGGTGGGCAGCAGGGCGTCGAAGAAATGGATCGGGAAATTGCTCGAAATCCCGCCATCGCTGAACAGCAGCCGGCGCATCACCGCCTTGCCGTCCGCCTGTTTCGTCGGCCAGTCGATCCGGTAGAGCGGAATGGCCGAGATCAGGAAGGGGAAGCTCAGGCTCATGCGCGCCGCCACCACCACAGGCAGATCGCCAGGGGCGGGAAAGGCGATCAGCCGCCGACCGTCATATTCCGGCCAGATGAACCTGTCGCCGTCGCGGGCCTTCGCCTCGTCCAGCAGCCGGGTGCCGGCGGCGACCATCTGGTCGACCACGCGGGCGGGAAAGGCGCGACGCATCTCCGCCGGGTCGAAGTAGAAATTCCGGTCGCCCAGATCGGGCAGCGCACGCGGGCGCCGTTCGCCCAGGCTGGTGGTCACCGTGCGCAGGTTGATCGCGGGGTGCGCCGGCGTACCCTCGATACCGCCGGGTCCGCCGGCCCAGAGATCCGAGAAGATCAGCGGCCGGCCGCCCCGCCCCTGCCCCTGCCCCGGCCCCTGCACATGCGCCGCGGCGTCGATCGTGTCGGTCAGCCAGTCCGAGAGCGGCGGAAAACCGGGGCTCGCCCCGTCCGGCGCCGAACCGGGGCAGAGGCCGTAATCCAGCGTCGGCAACAGGCGGTACAACCGCCAGATCGCGATCCCGGCGCCGGCGATCAGCGTCAGGAACAGGGCGAGCAAGCCGCCCGCCAGCCAGCCGGCCCAGCCATGGGCGAACCAGATCAGCAGCAGCCCCGGCAGCAGGGCGACCAGGTTCCAGGGCAGGCCCGCACGGATCAGCAGCGGCAGCGCGGCCATCGGGCGGCGCTGCAGCCCCGCGGTCAGGATCAGATCGAACAGATCCCGCGCCCGCGGATCGGGCTGGAACAGATCCAGCAGCCGGGTCTGCAAAGTGTCGGGGATGGCGCCCAGGGTCTCGAAACCGCCGGATGCCCGGCCGTATTCCGCCGCGGCCGTGATCGAAGCCGCGATCGCGCCGGCCGAGGTCCCGCCGACACTGCGAAAGCGATACATCGCCGCCAGTTGCAGGATCGCCTTGGGGTAGACGACGCCGGAGGTGATCCCCCCTTTCATGATCACGTCACAGGTCAGCTCTGGATCCGCACGGGCAGTCATCGGCAGGGAAGCTCCGGTCGTGATGCGTAATGCAACAGACTATCCCATAGATAGATTTATTTCGCCAGACTCTGGGCGGTTTCGGTTGCACACTCTGCGGCCTCTTCGGTGATCCACTCCCTGAACGCGCGAATACGCGGATGGGCGCTGAGGGCATCTGTGGTGATCAGCCAATAGGCCGCGCCGCTCCGCAGGGCCGGCAAGGCCGGCGCCACCCTCTGCAACCGGCCGGCGGCCAGATCCGCCCGGGCGAAGGCTTCGGGCACCAGGGCGATGCCCAGCCCCGCCACCGCCGCCGCCAGGATCATGAAGAAGTGCTCGAAGCGCGGCTCCGCCCGCCGGCCCGCCGCACCATCGGCCCCGGCCCCCTGCGGCGCGGGCCGGAAGCCCTGCGGCGGCAGGCCCGCAGCCCCGGCCCAGTCGGGCCAGAGATCGGCCCGGGTGGTGTGGCGGATGAGCGGCGGCCCCTCGCGGCCCAGCCGTGCCGGATCGTCGGGCAGGGCAAGGCCGGGGGCGGCGACCGGTATGACCCGCTCGTCGAACAGGCGCCGGGCGGCGAAGCCCCGCCAGCCGCCCCGCCCCCAGCTGATCACCGCGTCGACCGCCTCGCCGTCCCAGGTGACGGCATCCTTGCGGCCATCGGCGAAATCGGCCCCGATGGTCGACAGATCGATCGCAACCGCCGGATGGCGGGCGGCAAACCCCGCCAGCCGCGGCGCCAGCCAGGCCGCGGCAAAGGTCGGCAGGGTGCCGAGCCTGAGCGTGCCCGCCACCTCGTCCGGCCCGGCCGCACCCAGCATGGCCACCGCCGCTTCCAGCCGGTCCGACGCCGCCCGGATCGCCGGCAGCAGGGCGGCACCCTGGGGGCTGAGCCGCAGCCGGCGGCCGTCGCGCAGGAAGATCGGCACGCCCAGCGCCGCCTCGACCGCCGCGATCCGCCGGCTCATCACGCTCTGGCCCAGGCCGAGTTCACGGCCGGCGGCGGTCAGGTTCATATGCCGGCAGGCCGCCTCGATCACGGCGAGTTCGGCGGCAAGCAGGCGGGCGGCGGCATCGGTGGCCAAGGGGGCGCCTTTCATGCATCAGGGGCATCAGCATATGATAACCGGCACCATTTGATCCGCCAGCGGCATGAGAGATGATGGCGGCCGAGGACGACCGTACAGCCGCGCAGAGAGACTCCGCGCCAATCAGACATGGGATCACGCGCAATGACCGCCATCCGCCCCTTCCACCTCGCCTTCCCGGTGCTCGACCTGGAAGAGACCCGCAGCTTCTATGTCGGTGTGCTCGGCTGCGGCACCGGCCGCGAGGACGTGCACTGGATCGATTTCGATCTTTACGGCCATCAGGTTGTGGCCCATCTGGACCCGAAGCTGGACCGCGCCATCGCCGCCCGCAATCCCGTCGACGGCGACGACGTGCCCGTGCCGCATTTCGGCGTGGTGCTGACCATGGATCAGTGGCGGGCCCTTGCGGCGCGTCTGGAAGCCAATGAGGGCACGCGCTGGGTGATCCGCCCGCGCATCCGGTTCGAAGGCCAGCCGGGGGAACAGGCGACATTGTTCATTCTGGACCCCTCGGGCAATGCCCTTGAATTCAAGGCCTTCGACGATGACGGGCGGCTGTTCGCGACCAGTTGAACGCCAGACGCGCCCTGTGCCGGAACCGGCTGTCGTGCGGGGTGCTGCGACAGCCGGTTCCGACTTATCCGGTAACATATCATTCTGCTTGCCGTTGAGACGATCCATGATACATCACACAGAAATCTTATGATGGTATAGGCCTATTTTATTGCCCGCGATCGTCACAGCCGGAGCCCCCAAATGGCCCTCACCGTTTCTCCCAACCAGCTTCGGTGAGCTCCGGCCGGATCCGGATCGCGCAGCTCAGCTATGCGTAATGCGGATCCGGAGCAACCGGAAAGAAGGGTAGCGCTGCGGGCCGGACACACAGGTAACAGCTCATTATGCCCCATCGCCAGGACGATGCTGAAAACACGGCGCAACTGCACGATGCTGTTGCCGGCTTCAAGCTATACCGACACGGAACACAACCGCCCATCCATGACACAGCTATCTTACCCCGCGACGGTCGCACCTACGCGACCGTCCTGCACAGCTGTCACCTCTGTTGGCGGGTTGAACTGTTACCTGGCCGACCGGTCTGGCCCCACTACCTCGGTCGCCCCATTGATCAGCCGGCCAGGCGCCGGATATGCCCGCCGCCGCTACGGGGCCGACGGCCATCAGTCACAGACCTTCCCTACGCACATTGCAACGGTATGGTTGCATTGGTCGCCGAGAATGCGGCATAATGCATCGGTATGTCGCTTAACACGCACCATATGCATCAGTAAACCAACTGACCGAGTGCTCTGCAACACAACCCCCATGATGCCAAAGGTTGTTTCATGCCCCTGTCTTTCAACCCAAACGATCTTTCTGATCCCGTCTCGTACGCAACGGACTTCTGGGCGGAGGTAGGAAACTTCTCCTCAATCCCCCGGCTCGATCCCGTGTCGCAAGCGACGTACCCGGTCGATCGCACCGTCTACGTGTGGCGGTTGGGCAGTGATCGGACGATCTCGATTGCAAGTGACTATGCTCAGGAGCCCGGCACGCCCAACATCACGCCGGGGATGGCAATCCTGAATGTGACCATCGTGCAGCGCGGCGATGTCAGTTTCGATGTACCCGCCGCAGGCTGGGAGGTTTCCCGGGTCGTAACAGGTACAAAGGTCAGCGATGCTACTCTTGATGCCATTTACGATGGTTCGAGCCCCCTGACTTATACGTTTGTCGATGGGACCTCATTAGACACCACATCAACGACCCGCTCGACGACCGTCATGGGGGAACCGGCGATAGAAACGACGACATGGAGCGATCAATATCTGTTGCTCGTCGAAGTCATGCCGATCGGATCCTATGGTTCTCATGAGCGCATCGTCGTGACAGAAGGGCCCATTGACGGTGCACGTGAGACAATATGGGGCGATGACTGGCTGACTCCGCCGGATGAAGGCAGTGTTCACACACCGGAAGTATTTGATGCACCCGATGGCTGGATAATTATCGAGAACGCTGCTGGCACGGACATTGGTGCCGAAACGCATGTGGTGATCAACAGCCAGGGGCAGGTTGATGCAGATGCCAGCACTTTCCTGACAGCAGTAGCTGATGTCAGCTTCGAGGTGGCCGCAAACTTCGTCGGCAACTATCTGCACTATGTATTGGGCTCGTCAGGTGAGTTGCCGTTCCTGGCTGCTTTCGAACAAAATCAAGTCATACTTGATTCAGTCGGCACTTATGCAAGCACAGTGGTGGAGAACGGCCTGACAATATTTGGATCGAATGCGTCCTTCGAGGATATCTCTTCCGTCCTCAGTAGTTACCGGATCGCGCAGGACACTACATTTAACAGTGTGCGCGACGAACTCCGATCTAATACGGACCTCAAGGCGTTGTATCCTGATGACCTCTCATACCTCAGCACCTGGGAGATGAGCGCCCCCGCTTTCGCCCGGATGATCCTCACTCAGACAATCCGACTTGAGAGTACGCTGGGGAGTGACAACATTTCAGTCCAAATAACTAGCGACAGAACTGTAACGACAGAACAGACCGGACCTGTTGTTATTTTCGGAAGCTATGCCGAGGATGATATTACGGGTTCCATTTATAATGATGTACTCGCTGGTGGACAGTATGCTGATGTTCTGAACGGCGGAGCAGGAGACGACATCCTGGCCGGCGGTCGCGGCGCCGACGAGATTCACGGTGGCAGCGGCTTCGATATCGTTTCTTTTGCCGACCATCCCGCAGGCGTATCGATCCGGATGTATTCTGATGGCACCGGCAAAAGTTCCGACGGCGATACGTTTACGGGCATTGAAGCTGCTGCTGGCAGCCAGTTTGCGGACACGTTCCAGGCTGCATCGTCGGGCAGCATCTTCCGCGGCATGGGTGGCAATGATACCTTTTATGCTGGCGCTGGCGGAGACACATTTGAAGGGGGCGCGGGGCGCGACGCAGCCAATTACCTTACGAGCACGAGCGGCGTCGTCGTCAATCTCGCGTCAGGAAGCGGCTCGGCTGGCTATGCCGAGAATGACATCCTCAGGAGCATTGAGGATCTGATCGGCAGTTACTACGCAGACCAGCTTTCCGGCAGTGATACGGCAAACACACTGAAAGGCGGGGACGGCGACGACGTCCTGCGCGGCCGTGGTGGCGCAGATCGGCTTGACGGAGGTGCCGGCATCGACATTGCATCTTACACGGATGCGAACTCGGCGGTGCACCTCAACCTCGCGAGCGGAACCGGTACATTGGGAGATGCAGCTGGCGATATTCTGATTTCCATCGAGAATGTCAACGGTAGCGCTTTCAATGACGTGCTTGAGGGCGACGCCGGCAATAACCGCCTTGTCGGTTTCTCCGGAGATGATGTCCTGCGCGGCCGGCAGGGCGCAGACTTCCTCGATGGCCGCGACGGTATTGATATTGCTACCTATTCCAGCTCGTCCGTCGGCGTGCATGTCGATCTCGCTATGGGTCGCGGTTTCGGAGGCGATGCGGAGGGCGATCAGCTCGTCTCGATTGAAAACGTCAATGGCAGCACCTTCGACGATGTACTGGAGGGAGACACAGGCGCCAATCATCTGATCGGCTTTTCCGGCAACGATATCCTGCGCGGACGTGGCGGCGCCGATATCCTCGATGGGCGGGACGGCATCGACATCGCCACCTACTCCACGTCCAGTATTGGCGTCCGTGTCGACCTCGCTTCGGGCCGAGGTTTCGGAGGCGATGCAGAGGGCGATCAGCTCGTCGCGATTGAAAACGTCAATGGCAGCACCTTCGACGATGTATTGGAAGGAGACGCAGGCGCCAATCATCTGATCGGCTTTGCCGGCAACGATATCCTGCGCGGACGTGGCGGTGCCGACATCCTTGATGGCCGGCATGGCATCGACATTGCTACCTACTCGACGTCCGATGTTGGCGTCCGTGTCGATCTTGCTTTGGGCCAAGGCTTCATAGGGGAGGCAGATGCGGATCGACTGATTTCCATTGAGAATGTCAATGGCAGTAACTTCGATGACGTGCTCGACGGAGATGCCAATGCAAATCACCTTATCGGCTTTTCCGGCAATGACATTTTGAGCGGCCGTGATGGAGACGACATCCTTGATGGCCGCTATGGAAATGACATCCTGATCGGCGGTATGGGAGCTGATCGGCTTGCGGGGGGTGATGGAGCGGACATCTTCCGCTACATTTCCGTTGGCGAGAGTACCAAAGTGATCGCCAACCGCGATACCATTAAAGATTTCAGCAGCAGCGAGGGCGATCGGATTGATCTCTCTCTTATAGATGCGAACGTGAATTCTCCTGGCGCCCAGAGCTTCACCTTCATTGGCACGACTGCCTACACAGGGAGTGCCGGAGAAGTTCGTTATGTCTTGACCAGTGAGGGCACCATTGTCTATGCCGACATTGATGGCGACCGCCTCTCAGATCTGGCGATCCTGCTCGAAGGAAATCATGCTTTGACAGGCACAGATTTCATCCTTTGATGCAATCTGCTTTCCTTACCGCCGGCGGAAGAGTGTAACCATGGGCTCCATTTTTCCCCGGCGGTTAGTTTGCCGAGCCGTCGCCCCCGGCGTCTTCTGCCCCGGGAAAACTCCTGGTCCGATATCCGGGATAGGTTGGGCAGCAGGGCTCCTGCGGCAGATTTATTGCACTACCAAGCAATGTCTGCGCGCGGCAGCTGCTCACCGGTAATCAGATCTGGTTCTACCTGAAGGCGGGACCATTCATATTGCCTGCGACGGTTTATGAGATTGCGTTGACAGTGAGCTCGTAACACCATCAGGACCGTGCTCATAAGTCATTATCGGCGCCGTACCGCCCGGGCACAGGCGACCGCCCAGGCGGCGCCTGCGCACCAGCCGGCGATGACGTCGGTCGGCCAGTGGACGCCCAGATAGATCCGGCTGATCCCGACCAGAAAGGTGAGCCCGATCGCGACCGCCAGCACATAGCTCTTCAGCCGCCGCCGGTCCTCGAACCGTGCGAGCAGGGCGCCGAGCGTGAGGTAGGTGGTGGCCGACAGCATGGCATGGGCAGAGGGGAAGCTCGCCGTCTGCACCTCCACCAGATGGGCGACCAGATCCGGCCGCGGCCGCTCGAAGACCAGTTTCAGGCCGAAGCTCAACACCGTGCCGCCGATCACCGACAGCGCCACGGTCAGTGCGGCCGCACGGCTGCGGCGGATCAGCAGATAGCCGACCACGACCAGGGTCATCAGCCCCAGCACGGTGGTGCTGCCAAGCGCGGTCAGGTCGGCGAAGCCGGTTTCCAGCCAGTGGGGGCCCAGCGGATCGGCCGGGTCGGCGGGGTTGCGCAGGCTTTTGAGCACGGCGCGATCCAGCGCCTCGGTTTCCCCCTCCATCACCTCGTCGGCCAGCCAGACGAAGAACACGATCGCCGCCGTCACAAGGCCCAGAGGCCACCAGCGGTCGATCAGCTTCCGCCGGCCCTCGGCCGCACCTTCGGACATGTTTCCTCCCGCAGTTCCATGATCGGACACGCGAAAACGCTACCGGAAGCGGCAGGCCGCTTCCAGTGAGCGTTCCGGGAGGATGGCGCGGCGGCGGTCAGCGGCCGCTGCGCGTGGTCGGGTCCAGCAACATGCGCACGCTGTCGCCCAGCCCGTTGAAGGCGAGCGCCGTCACCAGGATGGCGAGGCCCGGGGTGACCATCTGTTCGGGCGCAATCTCCATATAGAGATAGGCTTTGGCGAGCATCGAGCCCCAGCTGGCATCCGGCGCCTGAACGCCCAGCCCCAGGAAGGAGAGCGAGGCTTCGGCCAGCAGCGCGCCGGCCAGAAGCAGGGTCACCTGCACCAGGATCGGCTGGATGGCGTTGGGCAGAATGTGGCGGGCCAGGATGCGCACCGGGCTTGCCCCGAAACAGCGGGCGGCATCGACGAACAATTCCTCTTTCACCACCAGCGCCCGGGCGCGGGCCAGGCGCGCGATCAGCGGCGAGAACACGATGCCGACCGAGATCATGCCGTTGGTGAGGCCGACCCCCAGCGCGCCGGTGACGCCGATCGCCAGCACGATGGCGGGGAAGGAGAGCAGCGCATCGATCACCCGGCTGACCACCTCATCGACCCAGCCCCCGGCGAAACCGGCGAGCAGGCCGATCGGCAGGCCGATCACCAGCGCGATCGACACCGACAGCACGCTGGCATACATGCTGGCCGAGGCGCCATGGATCAGCCGGCTGAACACGTCGCGGCCCAGATCGTCGGTGCCCAGCCAGTTTTCGGCCGAAGGCGGCATCAGGATCAGGTCGAAATTCTGCTCGATCGGCGAATAGGGCGCCAGCTGGTCGGCGAAGATGCCGGTGAGCGCGATGATCGCCACCACCAGCAGGCTGAGCGCGCCGCGCGGATCGCGCAGCATCCAGGCGAGCACCGGGTTGCGCCGGCGGGGCGCCGCCCCGGCGGCAGAGGGGGTTGCGGTCCGGCTCATCAGCGTACCCTCGGGTCGAAGACGACATAGAGCATGTCGATGATCAGGTTCAGCCCGACCACGAAGATGATCATGGTCAGCACCACCCCCTGCACCACCGGGAAATCGCGGGCGAGCGCCGCGTTGACGATCAGATTGCCGACGCCCGGGATGGCGAAGACCGTCTCGACCACGACGGTCGCCGCCAGCAGGCGGTTGGCCAGCAGGCCGATCACCGTCAGCAGGTTGACCGAGACGTTCTTGAGCCCGTGCTTCCAGAGCACCGCGCCGCCGGGCAGGCCCTTGGCATGGAGCGTGCGGACATATTGCGAGCCCAGAATATCGACCAGCGAGGTGCGCAGCTGGCGCGCCACCTCGGCGATGCCGCCGGCGGCAAGCGCGGTCGCGGGCAGGATCGCATGTTCCAGCGCCCGGATCGGATCATCCGAAAAGGCGACCGCCCCGGTCGCCGGCAGCCAGCCGAGCGAGAGGGCGAAGGTCGCGACCAGGATCATCGCCAGCCAGAAATTCGGAATGGCGATGCCGACCGAGGCCAGCCCCATCACCGCGCCGTCGATGATCGAATTGGGCCGGAGCGCCGCCAGAATGCCGAGCGGAATGCCGATCACCATCGAGATCAGCATCGCCAGCACCACGATCAGCAAGGTCAGCGGAAAGGTGCGGGAGAGCGAGGTCATCACCTCCTCGCCCGAAATCAGCGACCGGGCGAGGTCGCCATGAACCGCCCCCCACAACCAGTCGAAATACTGAACCAGGAAGGGACGATCGAGACCGTAGAGTGCCCGGATTTCGGCAAGGCGCTGATCGCTGGCATTGTCGCCGGCCAGCGTCACCGCGATGTCGCCGGGGATCAGCTGGATCAGCCCGAACACCACGAAGGTCACGATCAGGATCACCGGCACCACCTGGATCAGGCGGCGGCGCACGGTGCGGATCGCGCGGCGGCTGGACATCGGATAAGAGGTCCTCGACAAGGGGGAGGGAGCCGCGAGGCGTGGCCGGGCAGGACGTCCCCACCCGGCCGCGGGGCGCAGAGGTCAGGCCAGCGACACGTCGTAGAGCTTGGGCTTGTTCAGCAGGTTGGGCTTGTAGCCCTCCACCTTCTCACCCGCCACGTCCAGCGCCGACAGGAAGGCCAGCGGGCAGACCAGGGCATTGTCGAGCACCAGCTTCTGGACCTTCGAGAAGGCCAGCTTGCGCGCCTCCTTGTCGGGCGAGGCACGGCTGGCGGCGATCGCCTGCACCAGCTCGTCGGGCACCGGGCCGCGGCCGCCATTGTAATAGGCGTCGGGCAGGTACATCAGCGAGAAGGTCAGGCTGGGATCGGGCCGGCCGGTCCAGGCCGAGACCAGGGCGTCGGTCTTCTTTTCGTTGCCGAAGAAGGCGGCCGAGGCCTCGGGAATGGTGCCGATCGAATAGCGCACCCGGATGCCGACCTGGCGCAGCTGCTCCATGATGAATTCCTGGCGCTGCACCGAACTCTGGTCGGGATAGCCGCCCAGATGCAGATCCAGCCCGTCGGCATAGCCCGCCTCGGCAAGCAGCGCCTTGGCCTTCTCGGGATCATAGGGGTAGTAGCCGGCCAGCTCTTTGTCGAAGGCCCAATGGGCGGAGGGCAGGTTGGTGATCGCCTTCTCGCCGATGCCGTTCATCGTCACTTTGACGAAAGCGTCGCGATCAATGGCATGGTTGATCGCCTGGCGGACCCGGACATCATCCAGCGGCTTGCGCGCCCAGTTGAAATAGATCTGGATGCAATAGAGCGTCGGGCCGGTAAAGGTGGTCAGCTTCGGCGCCCGCTTCGCGATCAGCCCCTGCTGGGGCGACAGGAAATAGACGAAATGGTTCTGCCCGGCCATCACCGAGCGCAGCCCGGTGGAGAGTTCCGGAATGATCGCGAATTCGATGCCGTCGACCTTGGGCGTGCCCTTTTTCCAATAGCCCTCGTTGCGCTTCACGACCACTTTTTCGTTGTCGTTCCAGGTGACGAAGCTCCAGGCGCCGGTGCCGACGGGGTTGCGGTCATGGGCATCGCCCTTCTCCGTCACCGCCTTGGGCGAGCACATCATGCCGGCGCGATCCGACAGGATCATCGGCAGGGCGGCATCGGGGTTCTTCAGCCGGATGGTGACCTGATGCGGCCCGCTCACCTCCACCGCCTCGACATTGATCAGGTCGGCCTTGATGTTGGAGCGCTGATCCCCGCGATTGCGGTCCAGGTTGAACTTCACCGCCTCGGCATTGAAATCGGTGCCGTCGTGGAATTTCACCCCCTCCTGCAGATCCATCACCAGGGTCTTGGGGTCGGGGAAGCTCCAGGCGCGCGCCAGGCCGGGCTTGGGGTCCAGGCTTTCATATTCCCATTCCACCAGCGTGTCGAAGACGGTGTAGAGGAAGGGATGGTCCTGGCCCGAGCCACCCGTCATCGGGTCCAGGCTCGACGGGTTGGCGGGGGCCGCCACCTTCAGCACGCCGCCCGCGGCCAGCGCCCGGCGGACATGGCCGGGCAGCATGCCGGATGCCGCGGCACCGGCGGCACCGGCGCCCAGCAGCGACAGGAAACGGCGGCGGTCCATCGCGAAAGCCGGGCGGCCCCCGACGGTGACCGGCTCGCCCGCAGAGATGTTGAACGGATCCTTGGTCATTCTGGTCTTCCTCCCTGGTGGCCGCCGCCGGATCTTCTGTCGCGGTCGGCCGTGCCGCCTGATGCGGTCATTCTGGTTGGGTCCGGTCTTCGTCAGCCGGGCGCCAGCTCCTCGGCGAAGTGGCAGGCGACGAAATGGTCGGGGGCGACGGGGCGCCAGTCGGGCACCCGCTCGGCGCAAGTCGCCTGCGCATGGGGGCAGCGGGTGCGGAAGCGGCAGCCCGAAGGCGGGTTCAGCGGCGACGGGATCTCACCCTCCAGCAGGATCCGGCGCTTCTGGCGCAGATGGGACGGCAGCGGCACCGGCTCGGCCGACATCAGCGCGCGGGTATAGGGGTGCATCGGCCGTTCGGCCACGGCCGCCACCGGCCCCAGCTCCATGAACCGGCCCAGATACATCACCGCCACCCGGTCGCTGATATGCGAGACCACGCCGATATCGTGGGTGATGAAGACATAGGCGAGGCCGCGTTCGCGCTGGATCTCGGCGAAGAGGTTGAGCACGTCGCCGCGGATCGACACATCCAGCGCCGCCACCACCTCGTCGCAGACCACCAGTTTCGGGTTGAGCGTCAGCGAGCGGGCAATGTTGACCCGCTGCTTCTGGCCGCCCGACAGCTCGTGCGGATAGCGCCGCGCCTGTTCCGCGCTGATCCCCACCCGGTCGAGCAGGTCGAGTGCGCGGCCGGTCCGCGAGGCGCGATCCCCCTCCCCCACCACGTCCAGCGGCTCACGAACGCTGTCGAGAATGCTCATCCGCGGGTTCAGGGCCGCATTCGGGTCCTGGAAGATGATCTGCAGCTCGCGGCGCTTGTGCCGCAGGCGCCGGCCCTTCAGCCGGGCGATGTCGTCGCCCTCGTACAGGATCCGCCCGCCGGTCGGGTCGAGCAGGCGGACGATGGCGCGGCCGAGCGTCGACTTGCCCGATCCGCTTTCGCCGATCACGCCGAAGGTCTCGCCCGGGCGGACCTCGAAGCTGATCCCGTCCACCGCCTTCAGGCTTTCGCCGTCGGCAGTGGTGAAGGTGACGCGCAGATCCTCGACCGACAGCATCGGCTGGTCTGCGGTCGTAGCGGCTGCCTGTCGATGGGCGGGCTTCACGGTGATCATCCGACGGTGCCCTCCAGCTGGAGTTCCCCGGTGCGCCGGCAACGGGCGCGGTGGCCGGGCTCGGGCTCACGCATGGCCTGTGCCGCGGTACAGGCCTCCTCGGCATGGGGGCAGCGGGGGCGGAAACGGCAGCCCTCGGGCATCGCCATCAGGGGCGGCACCCGGCCGGGGATGGAGGGCAGCGGCGCGCCGCGCTCCACCAGCCGCGGCAGGGCAGAGAACAGCCCGGCGGTATAGGGGTGGCGGGGCCGGACCAGCGCGTCGTCGACGGTGGCATCCTCGACCACCTCGCCCGCATACATCGTCACCATCCGGGTGCAGGTCTCGGCGACCACCCCCAGATCATGGGTGATGAACAGCAGCGCCGTGCCGGTAGTTTCGCTGAGGTCGACCAGCAGATCGATGATCTGGGCCTGGATGGTGACATCCAGCGCCGTGGTCGGCTCGTCGGCGATCAACAATTTGGGGTTGCAGGCCAGCGCGATGGCGATCATCGCCCGCTGGCGCATGCCGCCCGACAGCTGGTGGGGATATTCCCCCGCCCGCCGCGCCGGCAGCGGGATGCCGACCCGCGCCAGCAGGTCGACCGCGCGTTCCTTCGCCTCGCGCCGCGACACCGCCTCATGCGCCAGAATGGTCTCGACGATCTGCTCGCCGATGGTGAAGACCGGGTCGAGCGCGCTCATCGGTTCCTGGAAGATCATGGCGATGCCGGCCCCGCGCACCCGGCGCAGCTCCCGCCCCGAGAGCTTCAGCAGGTCACGGCCCTCGAAGCGGATGGCGCCGTCGATCCTGGCGAGGCCACGCGGCAGCAGCTGCATGATCGCAAGCCCGGTCAACGTCTTGCCGCAGCCGCTTTCGCCCACGATGCCGATCCGCTCCGCGGCCCCCACCTTGAACGAGACGTCGCGGGTGGCCGAGACGATCCCGCCGCCGGTGCGCAGGTTGATCCCCACACGGTCCAGCTCCAGCAGCGGCGTCGCCGCCGTCATCGGCCCGTCTCCGCGGCCGCGCGCGCGGCGGCGAGTTCGGCCAGAAGGGATTGTTTCAGCTTGTACTTCTCGATCTTGTTGGTGGGTGTCACCGGCAGCGCCTCGACGAAGCGCACATGGCGCGGCGTCATGTAGCGCGGCATCACCGAGGCCGCGAAGCTGCGCAGCTCCGCCTCGGTCATGCTGCAGCCCTCGACCAGCTGGATGAAGACGGCGCAGTCCTCTTCCTCGCCTTCCTCCGCCGGGACCGGCAGGGCCGCCGTGGCGCGGATGTCCGGATGGGTGTTCAGCAGATCCTCCACCTGGTAGGACGAGACGTTCTCGCCGCGCACCCGGAAGAAGCCGCCCATGCGGTCGATGAAGTAATAGACGTCGTCTTCGGTCCGCCGCACCGCATCGCCGGTGTGGAACCAGAGGTTCGAGAAGGTCTTGATGGTGGCATCCGGCTTGTTGAAATAGCTCTTCAACAGCAGATGCGGAAAGCGCGGCCGGAAGGCCAGCTGCCCGGCCTCGTCGGGCCCCAGCACATTGTCGTCGGCATCCAGCACCGCTGCCTCCAGCAGCGGCGAAGGCCGGCCCATGAAGCCCTTGGCCAGCGGTTCGGCGCCATCCACCACCATGACGCCGCGGCGGCGGGCGATCTCCAGCACCGTCGCCCGGTCATGCCCGACCCGGAACTCCGGGCGCTTGGCCTCGGTCTCGCCGAACTGGTCGATCAGGGCGACGAAGCCGTTGCCGCTTTCGGTCTGGCCGAAGCCGGCGGTGGAGAAGGGGATGCCGAAACGCTGCGCCACCTCGTGATGGCGCGCCGGCAGCGGCTGCATATGCACCCGCATCATGGTGTTGTCCCGGTCGTCCGCGCGGGGGTCGGCGCTCATCAGCCAGGGCACCATCACGTCCAGCAGCACGGCATTGCTCGCCCGATGGGCGCGCACCCGGTCCCAGAACCTGGTCGGGCTGAACTTGTCCCAGAGCGACACGGCGCAGCCGGTCCAGCAGGCCTTGGCGACCAGGAACATCGCGCCGCCGACGTGATAGAGCGGCAGGTCGCAATAGATCGTGTCCTCCGGCGTCAGAAAGGCGCGGCTGTTGAAGGTGTACTGGTTGATCCAGCGGAAGGGCTGCACCACGCCCTTGGCCGGGCCGGTGGTGCCCGAGGTGTAGATGATGTTGGCGATATCGGCGGCCCCGCGGGTCACCGGCCGGTGGCGACGCGGGGTGCGCATCAGCTCGGCCAGATCATGCAGGCCCGGTCGGGCCAGAAGCGCAGGCGGCAGGGCGGCCTTCGCCGGATCATGGTCGTGATCCGAGGGCAGCGGCCGGTGCACCACGATATTGGTCAGGCGCACCTCGTCCAGCACCGCCGCGACCGCCGGGGCCAGATCGGCATCGGTGATCAGCACCCGCGGTGCGGTGTCGTTCAGCTGATAGGCCAGCAGCCGGCCGGCATAGTTGAAATTGACCGGCGCATAAACGGCGCCCGCCTCCCAGACCGCGAACATGGCAAGCGTGGCGATCCAGGAATTCCGGGTGAAGACCGACACGCGGTCGTCGGGCTCCAGCCCCATCTCCTGCAGGGCGGCGGCAAGGGTCGCCACCTCGGCCTCGAAGGCGGCGAAACTGAGGTCGCGGCCCTCCTCGCCATAGCGGATGAAGGTTTGGTCAGGATGATGGCGCACGGCATCGCGGAAGCGGTCGGTGACCACATCCCCCTGCTGCACCATCATCGCGAACAGCGCCTGGGCGTTCACGGTGGCAGTCCTCCCGTCGCGGCCGTCTGTCGCGGCCTTGTATCGATCCGTTCGTCCGGTACGACCGTTTACCCGGCGATGACCGGCGGTCAGTTAGAACAAACGTTCGACCTAGACCTGATTGTTGAGGAGATGGAGGGCTGCGTCAATAACGCGATCTGTATCACCGCCGCGGCGGCTTCAATGCCATGGCATGCAGGCCGATCAGTCGGCGACATCCGCGACCCGATAGCCCCGCCGGATTCCGGGCCGGCGGCAGGGCAGGTTGTCCAGGGCGATGCAATCGTCCAGCATCTCGACCAGCCCGTCGGGGCCGACCCGCATTTCGACCTGATAGAGGGCGGCAGCATGCAGCAGGCAGCCGGCGATCATCCAGTCGCCGCCGGCGGTGCGGCCATGGACCGTCAGCGGCTTCAACACCTGCGCCAGGCGGTCGCCCAGCGCGGGCGTCACAGCGGTAAAGGGCAGATCGGTCAGGCGCTCCACCACCAGAAAGCCGCCATGATCGCCGCAGACCACGGCGCAGAACCAGCGCAGATAGTCCATCACCTGTTCGGGACCGTCGAGCAAGGGCGGATCGGCGGCATTCAGTGCATGAACGACGCGCGAGGTGCCGTCGACATGGCCCAGCCGGTCGGGCAGCATGCCCAGAAGCAGGGTCGCGAAACGGCCGTCGGGACGGCGGACCAGCAGCTCCGCCAGTTCCAGCCGGGCATGGAAGATCGGCCGGCACAGCCGGACATTCAGCAGGTCGGGGACAAGCGGCCCCAGCCCCGCGGCCAGCGCCGTGCGCATCAGCCGGGCGGCGCAGGCCGGAAGTCGTGCCTGCCAGGCGCCGATGCCGACCGGCGGCAGCGGCCAGGGCCGCGCCGGGTCGCAGGCAAGCCGCCCCGTGATCGCCTCGTCCGCAATTGCGGCTTCGGCGACCGGGTCACGCCGGATCAGCGGCTCGGCCGTCACGACCATGGGTCGGGATCTCCGTCAGGGGTCTCCGCTGCCATAGCGTGACACGACCGGCCACCGCATGCCACAGCTCTTGCGTGCAGGGCCAACGACGGCCCGGCGCTGCCGGGTTATGATATCCTCAGACACCCAACCCCAGGTTCATGGATCTGCTGCATGTCCGCCCAGCCCGTCACCCCCGTGATCGACCCCGCCATCCACGCCCTGCGTCCGGATTTCCGGGCCGTCAGCCTGACCGTCACCCTCGCAGGACCGGCGGTGACCGATGCGGATGCGATCGTGGCCGAGACCCTGGCCCGCGCCATCGGCCAGGTGCAGGCCGGCGGGCCGGACTGGGCGGCGGCGCATCTCGATGACTGGCGGGCGGCCTTCCGGGCCTTCGGCGCCAAACCCGCCCGCACCCCGTCATCGGCGGAAGCCCTGCGCAAGCGCGCCATCCGGGACGGCGCCCTGCCCCCGGCCGGGCTGGTGGTGGATCTCTATAACGCCGTCAGCCTGGCCTTCGCCATCCCCGTGGGCGGCGAGGATCTGGAGGCCTATCGGGGCGCCCCCCGCCTGATCCGCGCCAGCGGCACCGAGCCGTTCGACGTGATGAAAGACGGTGCCCCGGCGATCGAAACACCCGACCCGGGCGAGGTGGTCTGGTGCGACGAGGCCGGCGTCACCTGCCGGCGCTGGAACTGGCGCCAGGGGCTGCGCACCCGCCTGACCGCAGACTCGCGCCGGCTCTGGTTCATCCTGGAGGCCCTGGGCAGCATGCCCGACACCGCGCTGGCCGCGGCGGGCGCGGCATTGGCCGACGGCGTGATGCGTATCTGGCCCTCATCAATAATCGTGAGGCACAACCTTGATCCGCGACACTGAGATATGGCTCCAAAGGCAGTGCCTGCTGTAGACTTCTCTCGGGCGCATTTGCCCTCAACTTTAAAGTACGACAGGCCCCGCGTCATGCAGCAGAATCACCCGGTCTCCGGTGCCGAGACATCCGACACCACCGCAATGCCGCGCACCGTCTGGCGGCGCCCACAGCTGCTGGCCGACGACGTATCGTCGTCCACCATGTTCAATCCAGCCGGCTTTAACGACGACACCCTTTACGGCATCTCCTGATGTCCGGGATATCGTGATCTGCGAGCCTGCCTCCCGACACCAATCCTGCGACACGTAGGGCATCATATCATGCAGCTGAACCGCCCGGTCTCCGACACCACAAAAAGCCCGCGCCGTCTGGCAGCGCCCGCAGCTGATGATCGACGATCTGCCGTCGTCGACGCTGGCTGCGCCGGCTTCCACGGATGACGGCGGCGTCTTGGTGTCCTGACGATCAGGCCCGTCCGCCGGTTGTACGCGCGGGCACGGGCGCATGAGCAACCGCCCGCCGCGGCGGCAGGAAGATCTGCGGGATGCGGATGCGCCTGCCGCCCGAGCCGCCATGGTCGTCGCCGGCCTGGAACCAGACCGCGAAGGCGACCTGAACGCTGCCCAGCGTCAGCCCCATGAAGAAGGTCAGCACCGCCGCGGCCAGCGGCCCGTCGGCATTGGTGCTCATCAGCGTGCCCAGGCCCGAAACGTCGAACCAGAGCAGGGCGCCGACCACGGCGAAGGCGAGCCCGAAGCCCACCAGGGCGTGCATGACGACGAAACGGACCAGCATGGGCATCGAACGGGCGCTCCCCTTCAGCGCGGTGACGCATCTTCCATGACTATGGCCCCGCCCTGGCGAGGGTCAAGATGCCGGAAGGTCGCAGGCGCGCGCGGTGCCCGCCGCCGCCCTCCCCCGGCGCCCCGGCCAGCAGCCAGAGCGCGAAGGCGATCTGCACCACGGCCAGCGTCTGCCCCATCAACAGGGTGAAGACGGCCCCCGCAAGCAGCCCGCCACGCACCTCCAGAACCAGCCCGCGCAGCCCCGAGACATCCCCGGCGAACAGTGCGGCAACAACGCCCAGCGCCAGCACATAGCCCGCCGCGGCATGGGCGATCAGAAACCGCGGCAGGCGCCCTTCGCCCATTCCATCCATGACAACAGCCTTCCGTCGGGGGCGGCCGGAAAACCCGGCGCCTTTCCCGACGCAACGCGGTGCTGCCCGGCGTGTTCCGCCTCAGACCTCCGCGGAGGGCCGATCCTCCAGCAGCCGTTTCGGATGCATGCCGTCGACCATGCCCATGAAGGGGGCGTGGATCGAATAGCCCAGCATCCGCCGGACATGCTCGCTGCACTGCTTCACCACCGGAAGCGGTACCGACAGGCTGAAATTTTCCTGCTGGCGGCACCAGGGCGCGCAGTACTGGGCGGTGAGCGCCAGGCGCGCGCGCTCGCTGCGGTTGGCACCGCCACTGTGCCAGAGCGTGCCCAGGAACAGCACCACCGATCCCGCCGGCATCACCACCGGGATCGCCCCGTCCGCCTCTTCGGGCGTGGGCAGGCGGTTGCCCCAGCGATGGCTGCCGGGGATGACCCGGGTGGCGCCGTTCAGGGGCGTAAAGTCATCCAGCGCCATGATCGTCGCCGCCCCGAGCACCGGCCGCGGCCGCGGCAGGCTGTAAAAACTGTCGTCGAAATGCAGCGCCTGCGCCTCTTCCCCCGGCAGGATGTCGATCACCTGCAATTGCGAGAGCAGATAATTGGGCTCGAACACCCGGTCGAGCAGGGCCAGCACCAGCGGATGTTCGACCAGCGGGTTGCAGGCCAGCGTCTTGGCGATCACGGCATAAAGCCGGCGGGTCTTCAGCCCCTCGAACGGGTTGCGGCCGCCGCGCGGCGCCATATGCGGCAGCACCGCCGCCCGCATCCGGGCCACCTCGTCGGGTGTGAACAGATTTTCCAGGATGACATAGCCGTCGCGCTCCAGTGCCGTCCAGGCGTCCTCCACCCGCGCGGGCGGCGCCGTCTCCTGGCTGCCGGCGGTGGAGCGGTATTTGCGCGGCGAACCGGTGCTGGCATAGTCGTCGAGGCCGTCGAGCATCAGCGGGGCCATGGGCGCGGTCTCCTCCTCCGGTTGCGGCATCCATGCCGTTCTGGCCTTTCAGGATGATCCGGCCTGCCGCCTGGCACAATGACGGGGCGTCTCACGCGACATGACCGAAAGCCCGCCTCCCCTCCGCCGCTGGATCACGCCCACCATCCCGGCCCGCTTCGCGCGTGAGCTGACCGACCGGCTGCCGCTGGCGGCCGACACCCTGCGGCGCATCCATCAGCGGGCCGGCATCGATCCGCGCCTGCTGGAGGCCGACGGGCCACGGGTGGCACCGATCGCCTATCGGCGCCTGCAGCGGCTGGCCGTCGGCGCCGCCGGCGACGAGTTCCTGGGCCATCTGGCCCGGCCGGTGCCGCCGGGGACGACGGCGGAACTGCTGAGGCTGATGGCGCATATGCCCGCGACCGGCCCCGCGATCGATGCCGCCGCGCGCATGATCCGGGTCTTCGACGGGGCCGCACCCTGGCGGGTTGCGCTGCCCGAGGGGCCGGCCGGTCCGGTCCGGCTTGAGCTTACCCCGCGGACGGCCGTGCAGGCCGATGCCCTGCTGATGCCGCATCTGATCCTGCTCGGGCTGATCCATGTCATCGGCTGGCTGGCGGGAGAGGCGCCGCCGCTGCGCCGGGTGATGCTGCCCGAGCGCTTTGGCGCGCTGGCCGCGGAATCGACCTTCCTGTTCGGCCGGGCGGTGGAACATGGCGCGACGCCGGGCGGGCTGGAATTCGCCCCGGGCAGCCTGGCCCTGCCGGTCACGGCGCGGCCAGACAGTGCCGGCGCCTTCACCCGCCGTCTGGTCGAGCTGATGACCGCGCCCACCGCGCCGGCGGGGACCGAAGCGGCGCTCCGCCACCTGCTGGCCGCCACCCGCCCCTATGCCGGGCTCAGCGAAACCGCGGCCGCGCGGGCGCTCGGCATGTCACGGGCGACGCTCGCCCGTCGACTTGCATCTTCCGGCATGTCATTCCGGCTGGTCCGCGACGAGTTGCGCCGCGATCTGGCCTGCAGCCTGTTGAGGCGCACCGAACTTTCGCTCGCGGACATCGCCGACCGGCTCGACTTCTCGGAGCCCAGCGCCTTCCAACGCGCCTTCCGCCAGTGGACCGGCCAGCCTCCGGCGCGCTGGCGGCGGCTGAACCGCTGATGTGCGATCGGCCAAGTTCGGCTTTTCGCACTTTCGTTCCTCGCTATATGATGACCGAAACGAAAGCCGGGGGCCCAAGGGACCGCCGGAAACCCGCAGTCGAGGACGCGCCGCCGATGTACCTGTCTCCCCGCCATGCCGAAATCGTCCAGCTTGCCAAGGACAAGGGCCGGATCCTGGTCGATGAGCTGGCGACACATTTCGGGGTGACGCCGCAGACCATCCGCAAGGATCTGAACGACCTGTGCGAGCGCCGGCTGCTGACCCGCATCCATGGCGGCGCGCTGTTCCCCTCGGGCGTGCAGAACATGGAATATGAGGCGCGCAGCCTGATCGCCTCGGACGAGAAGACCGCGATCGGCCGCGCCGCCGCCCAGCTGATCGGCGACAACACCTCGTTGTTCATCAATATCGGCACCACCACCGAAGCGGTCGGCCGCGCGCTCACCGATCATGCCGGGCTGATGGTGATCACCAACAACATCAATGTCGCCAACCGGATGCGGATCTATCCCTCGATCGAGGTGATCATCGCCGGCGGCGTGGTCCGCGGTTCCGACGGCGGCGTGGTGGGCGAGGCGGCGGTCGATTTCATCCGCCAGTTCCGGGTCGATTTCGCCGTGATCGGCGTGTCGGCCATCGACAATGACGGCGCGCTGCTCGATTTCGACTTCCGCGAGGTGAAGGTGGCCCAGGCGATCATCGCCAATGCCCGCCATGTGATCCTGGTCGCCGATTCGACCAAGTTCGAACGCACCGCCCCGGTGCGCATCGGCCACCTGTCGCAGGTCAACACCTTCATCACCAACCGCTGCGACCTGCCCCCGATCCGCCGGATCTGTGCCGATGCCAATGTCCGGCTGATCGAGACGGATGCCCAGGCGAGCCTGATCTGACGTCAGACCGGTCGGGTCTCAGACAAAAGACACCGACAGCTGGCCGAAGGCCCCCCAATCCGCCGCGACCCGATCGCCCGGCTCGACCGCGATCGGCACCACGCAGGTGCCGGTGATCACCACCTGGCCCGCCCGCAGCGGGAGGCCCAGGGCCGAGACCTCGTTGACGAGCCAGGCAAGCGCCAGACACGGATCGCCCAGAACATTGGCGCCGAGGCCATCATGACGGCTGCGGATCCGGCCATCAGGACCGGTGACCACGGCCGAGGGCGTCGCGGCGGCGAGGTCGACATCGCGCCAGGACGCGGTCGTGGCCGGGCCCAGGATGAACAGATTGGCGCAGGCATCATCGGCGATCAGCTGGGCCGCCCCCACCGCGCAGAAATCCTCGTAGCGCGAATCCGGCAGTTCGATCGCCGGATGCAGGCTCGCCACCGCCGCCATCACCTCGTCGACCGTGAAGGCCGTGGTGCGCGGCGGCAGGTCGCGGCCGAAGCGGAAGGCGAACTCAACCTCGGCCACGCGCATCAGACTGGTGGCGAGCGGCACCACCGCCCCATCGGGTAGCAGACGCTCTGCGAACAACCGGCCGGCCAGCGGACCGTCGACGCCGATATGGCGCTGACCAGCCAGGCTGGTGGCGGCGATCTTCCAGCCGATATGCGCGGACGGATCCGCGACCAGCCGCGCCTGGATGGCATAGCCCTCGGCCCGGCTCTGTGGCTGCAATGCCTCGGGTAGACAGGGAAGGCGCGTCCCCGCATTCCAGTTGTCGATCAGCAACCGGGCAGCGGCGGCGTGCCCCGATATGGCAATCTGGTTCATCGGCGGATCCTCCCTGGCGCGTTTTCGTATCGCGAAACCTTGGGATGATCATGCCATGTGCTGTGATGAATGCGCCCTATAGAATGCGAAGCTGCCGGCCATGGCAGGCAGATGGTCAGCGTGCGCGACCTGCCGCCGCCCGCATTGCCAGCACGGCCGCCATGCCGAGCAGAACCGCCGCGAAGATGAAAGTCGCGGCATGGCCTCCCGCATCGAACAGCATGCCGCCTGCGGCAGCCCCGACCGTAATGCCCGCCTGGATGATGGCGACCATCAGCCCGCCGCCAGCCTCGGCATCCTCTGGCAGGGTACGGGCAAGCCAGGTCCACCAGCCGACCGGGGCGGCGGTGCCGACCAGGCCCCAGAGGCCGAGCAGCGGCGCCACGATCCACAGCCGGTCACCCGCGACCGCAAGTCCGAGGGCGATCCCGCCCAGGATCAACGGCATGCCGATCAGAGCCGCGCCGAGGCTGCGGGTCAGCACCGCCCCGATCAGGCTTGTGCCGATCAGCCCGGAGATGCCGATCACCAGCAGAAGCGCCGAGAGTGTCTCGACATCCACCCGCGTCACGGTCTCAAGGAACGGCCGCAGATAGGTGAACAGGGCGAACTGACCCATGAACAGGAACAGCACTGCCGCCATGCCGAGAGCGACCGGGCGCCGTCGGAGAAGGCGGAAGGGGCTTCTGCCCCGTGCCCGGCGACCGGCCGGCATGCGCGGCAGGCTGATCGCCTGCCAGATGAACGCAACCGCCGCCAGCGGCACGAGGCAGAAGAAGGCGCCGCGCCAGCCGATCAGCCCGCCCAGAAAGCTGCCGAGCGGTGCCGCGATGGTCGCGGCCAGCGCATTGCCGCCATTGAGCAGCGCCAGCGCCCGGGGCACGGCGTGTTCCGGCACCAGCCGCATCACCACGGCCGTGGTCATCGACCAGAATCCGCCGATCACCACCCCGAGCAGCGCCCGGCCGGCCATCAGCACCACCCCGTCGGGTGCGGCGGCCACGATCACGCCCGAGATCAGCATCAGCCCGGTCAGGGCGAGCAGCACGGCCCTGCGGTCGATCCTGCCGGCCAGATGGCTGATCGACAGGCTGGTCAACACGGCGAAGATGCCCGAAACGGCGATCGCCTGCCCGGCCTGGCCTTCGGTGATGGCCAGATCCGCCGCAATCGGCGTCAGCAGGCTGACCGGCAGAAACTCCGATGCGATCAGCGCGAAGACGCATAGCGACATCGCAAACACGCCGCCCCAGGCCGCGGTCGTGCCGCCCCCGGGGATCGCCCGCCCCGTGCCCGTGGTCACGCCAGCCCCCGCACCGTCAGCGGAAAACTGCCGCGCGTGAGCAGCGGCCCGATGCCGCCATTCAGCCGGCCGAGCCGGATGAGACCCCGCGAAAAACCATAGCCCCCGTAGAAGAAGGCGAGATTGCCCCAGGGGGCGAAATAGCAGAGATCGCCCGGTGCCTCGCCCCGGAACGGGCCGCTGCCGTCCTCGGTCAGCCGGCGCGGCAGGCGGGCGATCTTCTCGTTGGTGGAATAATCCTCGATGGTGAGATCGAGCGGCAGCATCGACATCAGATCCCGCGCCGTCGGCGTGTCGTCGAGGGTTGCGGTGAAATCATGAGTGTCGAAGCTGAAACGCAGCTGCATGGCCGTGCCTCCGCCTGGGGTTGCGGCATGGAGCGGTACGGATGTCATGACAGCCGCCGCCACTGCCTGAAGCAGCAGCCCGCGCCGTGTAATGGAGAGGCCCATGCCCCTGTCCTCCTGATCGCTCCGGATGGAAGGTCCCGAGGCTAGCAGCTGCCACCCATGGTCATTAGCCTGGAGAATCCGCATCCTGTTATGAGAACAGCTCATGAATTGCCTGCAGCCCGACCCGCGCAGGCAATGCTATGCAGACCGGGACATCACCAGCGGGGGCCATGGATGCCGCGTGAAAATCTCAATGATCTGCAGGCTTTCCTGGCGGTCGCGCGCGAGCGCAGCTTCACGCGCGCCGCGGCGAAGGCCGGTGTCTCGCAGTCGGCGCTGAGCCATACCATCCGCCAGATGGAGGCCCGGCTGGGTATCAGGCTGCTGACCCGGACCACCCGTGCCGTCGCGCTGACCGAGGCCGGGCAGCGGCTGTTCGATGGGCTGGGGCCGCATTTCGACGGGATCGAGGCCGAACTCGATGCGCTGAACGCGCTCCGCGACAAGCCTGCCGGCAACATCCGGATCGTCGCCTCGGATCACGCGCTCAACCATCTGCTCTGGCCGAAGCTGCGCCGGTTCCTGATCGAGCATCCGGACATCAAGGTCGAACTCGTGCTCGACAACGGCCTCACCGACATCGTCACCGAACGCTTCGATGCCGGGGTCCGGATGGGCGAACAGCTGGCCAAAGACATGATCTCGGCCCGGATCGGTCCGGATTTCCGCTTCGCCGTGGTTGGCGCACCCGGCTATTTCGAGACCCGTCCGGTGCCGCAACATCCGCGGGACCTTGTCGAGCATGTCTGCATCAATCAGCGCATGCCGACCTCGGGTGGGTTCTGGGTCTGGGATTTTGAGGAAGACGGTCGTGAGCTGAAGATCCGGGTCGACGGGCAGCTCGCCTTCAACAACATTTATAACGTCGTCGATGCGGCACTCGACGGCTTCGGTCTCGCCTATGCGCCGGAAGACATCATCCTGCCTCATGTCGAGGCGGGACGTCTCGTGCGCGTGCTGCAGGACTTCTCGCCCGACTGGGACGGCTACCACCTCTATTATCCTAGCCGCCGGCAGTCCTCCCCCGCCTTCATCGCCCTGGTCGAGGCCCTGCGCCACCGGAGTTGACCGAAGGGATCAGCCGGTCTGCCCGCGCCGCGGCGGCAGGGCTGCCGCGGCCGCAGCCTCGTCGCCGATCCCCGGCCCGGGGCGCACCTCCACCTCGCGGGCGCGCAGTTCCTCGCCACAGGCGCGGCAGGTCAGCACCGGTTCGATGTCGTGGCCGCAAGTGCGATGCCGGTGCAGCATCGGCGGCCCCGCCTCCCCCGCATAATGCCGGTTGCCCCAGTGCACGATGCTCATCACCACGGGATAGAGATCGAAGCCCTTGGGGGTGAGGCGGTATTCGTCGCGCGGGGGGCGGTCCTGATAGCGGACCCGGGCCAGCACGCCCTCATCGACCAAAAGCTTCAACCGTTCGGCGATGATGGTGCGCGAAATCCCCAACCGCTCCTGGAAGGTGTCGAAGCGGCGCACCCCCAGAAAGCAGTCCCTCAGCAGCATCAGGGTCCATCGGTCGCCGATCACCGCAACGGTGCGCGCCATGGAACAGGGCTGGTCCTTCAGATCATCGCGTTTCATGGCTGCAGTATTCCATTGACTCGATCCAGATTCAATACGAACTTCGTCCAGAAACTGGACTTACATAATCCCGGGCAATATGATGACCCGGTCGGGAGGAGAAACACGCCATGAGCCATCCAACGACGCAGGCCGAGCCTGGCACCACGCCCGGCGCCTGCCTGGTCATCGGCGCCGGCATCGGGGTCGGCGGGGCGATCGCGCGGGCGTTCGCCGCCCGCGGCCATGCGGTCTGCCTGACCCGCCGGCCGCGCAATCTGGATCAGGTGGAGGCGCTGGCCGACGAGATCCGCGCCGAGGGCGGCCGCGCCCATGCCTATGGGGTCGATGCCCGGTCCGAAGACGAGATGGTCGCCCTCTTCGACCGTATCGAGGCCGAGGTCGGGCCGCTGGAGGTGGTGGTCTTCAACATCGGCGCGAATGTTCGTTTCGACATCCGCGACACCACCGCCCGCGTCTTCACCAAGGTCTGGGAGATGGCCTGCTTCGCCGGTTTTCTGGCCGGGCGAGAGGCTGCGCGCGTGATGGTGCCGCGCGGCCGGGGCACCATCCTGTTCACCGGCGCCACCGCCAGCATCCGCGGCCGGGAAGGCTTCGCCGCCTTCGCCGCCGCCAAGCACGGCCTTCGGGCCGTGGCCCAGAGCATGGCGCGCGAGCTGGGGCCCCGGGGCATCCATGTCGCCCATGTGGTGGTCGACGGCGCGATCGACGGCGCCTTCACCCGCTCCACCCGCGAGGATGTTCAGACGCTGCTGGACCAGGATCTGATCCTGAAGCCCGAAGACATCGCCGCCAATTATGTCTGGCTGCATACGCAGCCCAAATCGGCCTGGACGCATGAACTGGATCTGCGCCCCTGGTCGGAAACCTGGTGAGGGAGACCAGACGCATGAGCAGCCGCACCGTCGACATGATCTATGATTTCGGCAGCCCCAACGCCTATCTGGCGCGCCGGGTGCTGAACCGGATAGCCGCCCGCACCGGCGCAACCATCAATGTCATCCCCTGCCTGCTGGGCGGCATCTTCAAGGCGACCGGCAATCAGGCGCCGATGCTCGCCTTCGCCGGCATCAAGGGCAAGAACGAGTACGAGGCGCTGGAACTGCGCCGCTTCGTGGCCAGGCACGGCTTCGATGCCTTCCGGATCAACCCGCATTTCCCGGTCAACACCCTGCTCGCCATGCGCGGCTTCATCGCCGCGAAGCGCATGGGGGTGGGCGACGCCTATCTCGACGCCGTCGAGACCGCGATGTGGGAAACCGGCCGCAAGATGGACGACCCCGAGGTCTTCGTCGCCACGCTGAACGAAGCCGGCCTCGACGGTGCCGCCATCGCCGCCGCAACCCAGGACGCGGCGGTGAAGGCCGAGCTCGCCGCCAACACCGAGGCGGCGGTCGCCCGCGGCGCCTTCGGCATCCCGACCTTCTATGTCGGCGAGGAAATGTTCTTCGGCAAGGAACGGCTGGGTCAGGTGGAAGAGGAACTGGCGAAGGGGTGAGCCTTCGTCAGCGCCGGTTCCGGGCGATCACCTCGGCGGCCGTCAATGGCTGGTACGCCATGTCTGGGGCGGCGAAGGCTTCGGTCAGCGCCGCCTTCAGACGGTCGAAAGCCCGCTTCTCATCCCCCGCCTTCGGCGGTTGATCGGCGTCCGTGGTCTGCCTGTTGATCCGGGACATGACGAAACTCCCTGGCCGGTCCGCATCAATTTATGGTGCAGATGACGCGGATGATATCGCCTCCTCGTCCGCCTTTCACCTGTCGCCTGTCACCTGTCTCGCCGCTGCCGGAAAGCCTGCGGCGACAGGCCATAGGCGTCGCGGAAGCGGCGGCCGAAATGGCCGGCGTTCTGAAACCCCCATGAAAAGGCGATGTCGGTGATGGTGCGCCCCGCCATCACCGGATTGGCCAGATCGCGGCGGCAGCGGTCCAGCCGGGCGGTGATCAGGTGGCGGCGGACGGTGGTGCCGGCGCTGCCGAACAGGGCGTGGAGATGGCGAAGCGAGATGCCGGCCGCGGCCGCGATGCCGGCCGGGTCCAGATCCGGGTCGTCGAGCCGGGCATCGATCAGCGCCTTGACCCGGTCGAGCTGCGCCGCCTTGAGCCCGCCCGCACGGCGCGGCGCCTCGGCGCCCAGGCCTGCGACCAGCACGCCCAGCATCGCCTCGCCCAGTGCCTCGCCATCGGGCAGGTTCTGCTCCAGCAGTCCGCCGGCCATGGCGCCCACCGCACCGGAGACCAGCGCCGCCCCCGCCGTGCCTGCGGCCATGCGGCCGGTCGCCCCCTGCCAGCTGCCCGGCAGCCAGTGGCGGAGCCGGGCGAGCGGCAGCACGACCGACCGCTTGTGCAGACGTTCCGTCACCTCGAAGCTCATCGGCCGGGTGGTCGTCCAGACCAGCACGTCGCCGGGGCCGAGGGCGATCCGCGCCTCGCCGATCGAGAACTGCTCGCGACCGCCGAGGACCAGCTGGATGACGACAAGCTCGCGGCCGTCACGCGCCGGGCCGGGCCGTCGGCGGCTGCCGGCACAGGGATCACATATGCAATCGACGACCGTCACCGGGCCGGCGCGCCGCTGAAGCAGCCGCGCGTCGAAGCCCGGCATCGGCCGGCCGGTGGCCGCCCAGCCGTCATAGACGGTCTCGAGCGTGGTGCGCCAGACCTCCGGGCGGAGGTCCGGCGGGTGGTCGGCGGCGCGCCAGGATGCGCCGCCCGCAGTGGTGGAGGGGGACGTGGTAGACAGGGACATGGGCGACTGGCCTCCCCGCCTCGCTGGCGGATATGTCAGCCGTGGAAGGGGGTGAACGTCTGGACCAGGATCCGATCGTCGCGGACCAGCAATGTGTCGGTCGCCCGCGTAACGAAGGGCGCCGCCGACCAGACCAGATAGGCGACCTCCCCCGCCACCTGACGTGTCTCAACCCGGAATGCCGCCCAGAATTCGGACGTGGCCTCCGCAAGGAAGCCGGCAAAGAACTGCCGGATCTCCTCGACCCCATGATGCACCGCATCCGGGGTGATCACCACTGCCGCCGCATCGTAATCGGCCAGAACCGCATCCAGACCCTGTGCGAAGGCGCCGAGATGGCGGTCGAACACGGCGGCCGTGCTCATGACTGCGCCGAAAGGAAGGCGGTCCAGGCGCCCTGGGCCTCGGCCCAGCCGATATTGGCGATGACCGTGCCGTCCGGCTGAATGAAGGCGAGCGGGCCGAGGAACGTCATGTAGAACACGCTGTCGACCGGAAAGAAGGTGCGGTCGTGGCGGGCGCCCGAGGATTCGAGGCCATAGCCCGGCGCCACCGCGGTGTCGCCGCCGGCATCCCGGCCGCCGCGCACGTCCATGCGGCCATGGGTCAGGAAATACTCGCCCGGCCCGGTATGGATATGGGCCGCAAAGGACGACCCGGCCGGGCAGGTGAAAATCGCGGTCCAGCCGCCGCTTTCGGGCGAAACATGCAGCAGCTTCCAGGTGATGCCGCCATCCGAGAAGGCATCGGGGAACGGTGCCCAGGGCCCGTCGTCGATCTGAACATATTCTTCGGGCGTATGGGGCTTGGCGATATGGCCCGTCGACATCAGCATGGCCGTCCTCCCAGGTCTCGTGTTGAACGCCGCATCGTGGCGGCCGCCTCTTGCGGGCCTGATCAGTCTGGCAGCTGCCGGGGCCGGCCGCTCGCCTGCGGGTGCACATCGTCGGGTCTCTCCGCGCTGAGGACCGCCCCGGCCGTCTTCGACAGGCGACAAGCGCGCGCCCGGCCGCTAGGCTCTGCCCCGACGCCCACCACGGGCGCCGGCGGCTGCCACACCGCCCGCGCCGCTTATCCAAGGAGACGGTCATGACCGGAACCGCCGCCGATCCGGCCACCCGCGACTTCATCCTCAGCCAAACCATGCTCCGGGTCCGCGATCCGGAACGGTCGGTCGCCTTCTATCGCGACGTGCTGGGCATGCGCCTGCTCAGGCGCTTCGACTTCCCCGAGATGAAGTTCTCGCTCTACTTCATGGGCTATGTCGACGCCTCGGACGAGCCGCAGCCCGAGACCCCGGCCGAGGCCGCCGCCTGGGTGTTCCGCCGCAAGGGCGCGCTGGAGCTGACCCACAATTGGGGCACCGAAAGCGATGACGGCTTTGCCGGCTATCACAACGGCAACAGCGATCCGCGCGGCTTCGGCCATATCGGCATCACCGTGCCCGACGTCTATGCCGCCTGCGCGCGGTTCGAAGAGCTGGGCGTCGAGTTCGTGAAGCGGCCCGACGACGGTAAGATGAAGGGCCTGGCCTTCATCCGCGACCCCGACGGCTACTGGATCGAGATCCTGTCGGCCGAGGGCCTTGCCGGCCTGGTCACCGGCGGCTGATCGCAAGGGGGCCGAGGGGGCGGGCGGTGTGGCCTGTGCCGGGCAATGGAGAGATTGTAATGCAGGATATTGCCGGTGCGCTGCCGGGCTATGAGAGCTTCGACCGCGGCGCCTGGGCGGCGCTGCGCTCCAACACGCCGCTCACCCTGTCGGAAGCCGAGCTGGCGGGCCTGCGCGGGTTGCAGGATCCGATCGGGCTTGCCGATGTGTCGGAGGTCTATCTGCCGCTCTCCCGGCTGCTGAACCTGCATGTCGGCGCCGCGCGCGGCCTGTCGCGGGTACGCGATGCCTTTCTTGGCCGGCCGGCCGGGCGCGCACCCTATGTGGTGGCGCTGGTCGGCAGCGTGGCGGCCGGCAAAAGCACCTTCGCCCGGGTGCTGCGCGCGCTCCTTGCCCGCTGGCCCGATCATCCGCGCGTCGATCTGGTCACCACCGACGGCTTCCTGCACCCGACCGCGGTGCTCAAGGCCCGCGGGCTGATGACGCGCAAGGGCTTTCCCGAAAGCTATGATACCGCGGCGATGATTCGCTTCCTGGCCGCGGTGAAAGCGGGGGCGGAAGAGGTTGCGGCCCCGGTCTATTCCCACCTCTCCTACGACATCGTGCCGGGCGAGTTCCAGATGGTCCGGCGGCCCGACATCCTGATTCTGGAGGGGCTGAACCTGCTGCAGGTGGATGGCAATGCCCCGGCGGTGGTCTCGGATTTCTGCGACATCGCCCTCTATCTGGATGCCGACGAGGGCGATGTCGCGCGCTGGTATGTTGAGCGTTTCCTGCTGCTGCAGAAGACCGCCTTCCGCAACCCGGCCTCGTATTTCCACCACTACGCCGATCTGCCCCATGACGAGGCGGTCGAGGTCGCCCGCGGGATCTGGAGCGGCATCAACCGGGTGAACCTGCACGAGAACATCCTGCCCACCCGCATGCGTGCCGATGTCATCCTGCACAAGGACGCAACCCATGCGATTGATCGCGTGCTGCTGAAATCGATCTGACCCGCCCCCGGACCGCATCAACCATCTGGACATAAGGCCGGGAGGGGCGTTCAATTTCCTCAACCAAGACGCACCGGCACGCATCGGTGCGACCGGGGGAGGAAAAGGGCAATGGTATTCGATTACGTGATCGTGGGCGGCGGATCGGCAGGGTCCGTGCTCGCCCGACGGCTGACGGACGACCGGTCGGTCAAGGTCTGCCTGATCGAGGCGGGCGGCGAAGGCCGCGACCGGCTGATCCGCACGCCGGCCGGCGTGGTGGCGATGTTGCCGGGGCGGCCGAAGATCAACAACTGGGCCTATGAAACGGTCCCGCAGCCGGGCCTGGGCGGCCGGCGCGGCTATCAGCCACGTGGCAAGGCGCTGGGCGGGTCGAGCGCGATCAACGCCATGCTCTATGTCCGCGGCCATCCGTCGGATTATGACGGCTGGGCGGCGGCGGGCTGCCCGGGCTGGTCGTGGGAGGAGGTGCTGCCCTGGTTCCGCAAAGCGGAAGGCAATCAGCGCGGCGCCGATGATTTCCACGGCGCCGACGGGCCGCTTCAGGTCTCGGACCAGCCCTCGCCACGCCCGGTCTCGCGCGCCTTCGTGGAGGCGGCAGCCGAGTGCCAGATCCCCATCAACGAGGATTTCAACGGTCCGCGTCAGGAAGGTGTCGGGCTCTACCAGGTCACCCAGTTCCATTCGGGTCCGGCAAAGGGGGAACGCTGTTCCGCAGCGGCGGCCTATCTGCATCCGGTGATGGCGGCCCGGCCCAATCTGCACGTCATGACCCGCACCCATGCCACCCGCATCCTGATCGAGGACGGCCGCGCGGCCGGCATCGCCTGGCGGCGCGGCCGGGAGACCGGCGAGGTCCGGGCGCGTGCCGAGGTGATCCTCTCGGGCGGCGCCTTCAACTCGCCTCAGCTGCTCATGCTCTCAGGCATCGGCCCTGCGGCCGAGCTGTCGGCCCTGGGCATCCCCGTGGTCGCAGATCTCGCCAATGTCGGCCGCAATCTTCAGGACCATCCGGATTTCATCCTGGGCTGGTCGTCGACCGATACCGACATGTTCGGCATCGGCATGGCCGGCACCGGCCGGCTCGTCCGGGCCTGGCGGGACTGGCGGCGCAACCGCACCGGCATGCTCACCACCCCCTTCGCCGAGGGTGGCGCCTTTCTCAAGACCGATCCCACGCTCGACCGGCCCGACATCCAGCTGCATTTCGTGATCTCGATCGTCGACGACCATGCCCGCAAACTGCATGCCGGCTATGGCTTCAGCTGTCATGTCTGCGTGCTGCGGCCGAAATCCCGCGGCAGTGTGCGCCTGGCCTCGGCCGATCCGCTGGCGGCGCCCGCCATCGACCCGGCCTTCTTCGCCGATCCGGACGATCTGGCGGTGATGCTGAAGGGCACGCGCATCACCCGGCGGATCCTCTCGGCCCCCGCCCTCGCCCCCTATCGGGCCCGCGAACTCTATCTCTCGGGCGAACCTGACGACGAGACCCTGACCGCCCATATCCGCGCCCGCGCCGACACCATTTACCATCCCGTCGGCACCTGCCGGATGGGCAATGACGACGGCGCGGTGGTGACGCCGGATCTGCGGCTGCGCGGGGTTCAGGGCCTGCGGGTGGTGGATGCCTCGGTCATGCCATGCCTGCCGGGCGGCAACACCAACGCCCCCACCATCATGATCGCCGAACGGGCGGCATCGATGATCCTGGCGGCCCGCAGCGCCGGCGCGAAGGCCGCCGCCTGAGGCGAGGACCGGCCTCATGTGCCGAGCTGTCGTTTCAGGGCCTGGCTGAATGCCGCGGCGGCCGGGCCGAAGGGTTCATCGATCCGATGTGCCAGATAGGCCTCCGCGGCAAGCTGACTGTCGCGGCCGAGCGCGCCGGTCGCGAGGCGCACGAGACGCCCCTCCACCAGATCCCGCGCCACCTGCCAATGGGGCAGCCGGCCCCAGCCAAGGCCGGCCAGGATCATCGCATGCTTCGCGTCCTGGCCGGTGACGCGGCAGGTTTGCGGGGAAAGCACGCCGAACATGCGGTCGCCGGTGACCGGCGTGGGGTCGGACAGGACGATCTGCAGGTGATCGGCCAGATCCGCAAGGCCGATGGCCCCGTCTGATTGGCGCAGCGCCAACGGATGTCCGGCCGACACGACGGCGACCTGGTCGACGGACGAGATCGCCTCGAACGCAATCCGCGGATCGCGGAAATCCTCACCCACCACGATCGCGAGCGCACTGCGCTTTTCGATCAGCGATGTCATCGGTCCGCCCAGCGGCTCGACGGCCAGGCGGATGGACACCGTCGGATATGCGGCCCGCATCGCCGCCAGGGCCGCCCCCACCGCGTCGATCGGGAACAGGGTGTCGACGGTCAGCGACAGCTCAAGCTCGATCCCCTCTCCCAGGCCGCGGGCTCTGGCTTTCAGGGCGTCGATCCTGAGAAGAATGTCGCGCGCATTCGAGAGCAGAGCCTGCCCTTCAGCCGTCAGCACCGGCCGGTGACCGGTCCGATCGAAGAGGGTCAGCCCCAGCTCGGCTTCCAGATTGGCAATGGCATGGCTGACGGCGGACTGGACCCGCGACAGGCGGGCGGCCCCGGCCCGAAAGCTGCCGCTTTCCGCCACGGTCACGAAAACCCGCAGCTGATCCAATGTCAGCATATCCAGCATGATCTATCCGATCGATCAAACTCATCGATCTTATATCACTTCTGCGCATCAACCATACGCCTATCCTGCCGTCGGTTCAGGTCACGAACTGCGGAGGAAAGGTTATGACCAGGGTTCTTGTGCTGTACTACTCGTCCTATGGCCATGTCGAGACGATGGCTGAGGCCGTTGCCGACGGCGCGCGCGATGCCGGCGCCGTGGCCGTGCTCAAGCGGGTTCCGGAGCTTGTTCCTCAGCATGTCGCGGACGCGGCCGGATACAGGACCGATCAGCGGGCAGATATAGCGACGGTGGCCGAGCTTCCGGAGTATGACGCGATCATCCTCGGCACACCGACCCGCTTCGGCAACATGGCGGCCCAGATGAAGAACTTCCTCGACCAATGCGGCGGTCTCTGGTTCGCAGACAGGCTGGTGGGCAAAGTCGGGAGCGTCTTCACCTCCACCGGCAGCCAGCATGGCGGGCAGGAGAGCACGATCCTCTCCGTTCACACCGTTCTGCTGCATCTGGGCATGGTCGTGGTCGGGCTGCCCTATTCCTTCAAGGGCCAGCTGCGGATGGACGAAATCACCGGCGGCTCCCCCTATGGGGCATCGACGCTTGCCGATGACGGCAGCGGCGGGGATCGCCGCCCCAGCGAGAATGAACTCAAGGGCGCCCGGTTTCAGGGCCACCATGTGGCCGGGATCGCCCGTGCCCTCGCCACCGCACGGAATAGCGGGGCGGCGTGATGGCGGCGACCGGATGCGCGGCATCGCCGCAGGGCAGTCATTGGCCTGCCGTCGGCGTCGTGCTGGGCGCGGGCATCGTCACGGCGTTTCATGCCGGAAAGGTCGCCATCGCCACGCCCATGCTGCAGCGGGATCCGGGCATCGACCTTGCGGCCGCCGGCTGGCTGGCCGGGATCTTCGCCATCCTCGGGTGTCTGGGCGGCATCCCCGCCGGTTCGCTGGTCGGTCGTGCGGGCGATCGGCGAAGCCTGACCGCTGGCCTCGCCCTGACCGCCCTCGGGGCCGCCATCGGTGCGACCGCATCGGGATATGGCCTCCTGCTCGTGTCCCGCATCCTCGAAGGGGCGGGCTTTCTTCTGATCACGGTGGCCGGACCCGCCATTCTGAACCGGATCGCCCGGCCCGGGCAGCAGGACATCGTGCTCGCCCTGTGGAGCTGCTTCATGCCGGCGGGCCTGGCGCTCGCCATGTTCACCGGCCCCCTGCCGGGGGACTGGCGCCTGCTCTGGTGGGGTGGCGCCGGCCTCGGCGCGGCCCTGATCCTGGCGGCACGGGCAGTCATCCCGCCCGCGCCGCCCCGCGCGCGCCCATCCTGGCGACCCATGCTGTCGGATGCGCGGCAGGTTGTGGGAAGCAGGAAGACCAGGCTGGCGGCCGGCTGCTTCGCCCTCTACAGCCTGATGTTCTTTGCGATGTTCAGCTTTCTTCCGGTCCTGCTGATGACGCGGATGGGCCTGTCGCACAGCGCGGCCGGATGGTTGAGCGCCCTGGCCATGATCATGAACATCATCGGCAATCTCACCGCCGGCTGGCTGCTCATGCGGGGCATCAGGCGCGCCGCGCTTCTGTCCGGCTCCTGCCTGATCATGGGGCTGTCGTCTCCTGGCATCTTCCTGCCGGTCTTCGACGACATCCCGACCGTTCTGCTCTGCCTGCTGTTTGCAGGCGTCGCAGGTCTGATCCCGGCCGCGCTGATCTCGGCAGGCCCCGCGCTCGCGCCATCCGCATCGCTGATGCCGCTCGGCATCGGTCTTCTGATGCAGGGCAGCAATCTGGGTCAGCTGGCGGGGCCGGTCGCGGTCGGCAGTGCCGTCGAGGCCTGGGGATGGCCGGCGGCGGCGGGCATCGTCGCCGGATCTGCCCTGATTGCAATCCTGATCGCCCGGCGTATCGGCGTCGATGACAGTCCGCCCGCCCGCCCGGCGATGCCGTCCGATCCTGGCGTCAGGCGACAGCGCTCTCCGCCGACGCCTCGATCTCCTCGCACCAGATCATGATGGTGTTGCGGTCATGGGTGGCGCCGATTTCCACCGTCGATCCAGCCGGCAGATCCCGTGGCGCGTCGAAGGGGAAGAAGCGCACCGCCCAGCACGAAGACAGCCCCTGATCCGGGCGGTTCTCGTAAATCAGCTCGCCCGTACCGTCCATATCCATCTTCAGCCACTGGACCACCCCCGCGACCCGGCCGCCGGTGGCGGTCAGCTTCGCCATCGCCCGGCCGCCCGGATAGGGGCCGCCGGAACGCAGGTCGAAATGCATCAGGTCGTGGACGGCACTGCGGAGCGTAAACCGGGAGGAATCGGCCTCCACCCGCTGACAGACCTGGGCCAGATGGTCGAAGCCGCCAAGATCGAAGCCTGAAATCTCACCCATGCGATGCCTGACAGCGCGGGTATCGTCGACCAGCGCCACCCGGGCAGTGACCGAATCAGGGATCATCCGCGCGCCGGGCTTCAGCAGCCGCTTGACCGCATCCTCCATCGCCGGCAGCACGGCTTCGCCGAGAAGATCGTTCGAGATGATCTCCTGGACCAGCAGATCGGCGCGGCCGTCGATATCCTCGCCGACCAGCGCGTCATCGGATTTCTTGGGCACCACCGTCACGCGATCGGCATAGCCGTTCTTCGCGATGATCCGGGTCGCTGCCTCGGCGACCGACGGGTTCATCTCGCAGGTCGTGACCCGTTCCGCGCCGGCCCGCGCCGCCATCATCGACAGGATGCCGGTGCCGGTGCCGATTTCCAGCACATGAAACTCAGGGCGGACCAGCCGCTTCAGCGCCGCCTCGTAGAGGTCGTTGCGGCGCTGATCGCGGATGATCGAAAAATGCCATTTCGGCACATCGCGGGCCAGAATGTCCCGCGCGACCATCACGGCTTCGGGATGACGATCGCCCGCCACCTCCAGCACCCGCAGGGCGGCGACCCGCGCCTCCTCCTTCTTGCCCTTGGACCAGAGCACGACCGCAAGACGGGCGAGCGGCAGAGGCTTGTCGTGAAGCTGCTGGGCAAGTGCGTCGGCGCTGATCGGCATGAGGCGGTCCCGGAGGTGAGGATGTCGTCGGCCGGCATCATGTCACGTCCGGAACCGGAGTGCGAGAGCCTGTGGCGGCCTAGGCCGCCAGAGGTCGTTCAGCTGTAGATGCCGCCATCCAAGCCCGAGGAATTTTCTGACTGAGTCAGGGCAGCGTCAACCATGATGACCTGCGGCGCTGACCATACGGGTCGGGGGGCAGCATCCTGTGTCGGATTGGAAATACGGTTCTGCTCGTTCTGCATCTCTGCCCTCTTCGCCATGACCCCGGCAGCGTCACCGCCCCGGCAGGCTCGTACTGAACACCGAACCAGAATACCATCGTCGGGGCTTGAAATGCACGGCCGACAACACGGATCCGCCCGATCTCTGGCGCCGACCCGACGAGGCTCCCCAGATCGCTCAGCTCGCAAACCGCTCGGACTTCAGCCGCAGCCCCGCCGCCTCGCGGTCCCAGGCATCGGCCGTGATGCCCTCGGCGCGGAGTTCGTGCTTCAGCACCTTGGCCGTGGGCGTCTTGGGCAGGGCGTCAAGCACGCGGACATAGCGCGGGATCATGAAATAGGCCATGCGCGGGCGCAGGAATTCGATCAGGGCTTCGGGATCGATGGTCCGGCCCTCGACCGGTGCGACGCAGACCAGCACGTCGTCCTCGCCCATCTCGCTCGGCACCGCGACCACGGCGGCCTCGCGGACGTCGGGATGGGCCGTCACCTCGGCCTCGACCTCCAGCGACGAGATGTTCTCGCCCCGGCGGCGGATGGCATCCTTGCGCCGGTCGACGAAGAAGTAGTTGCCCTCGGCATCGCAGATGAAGGCGTCGCCGGTGTGGAACCAGCCATTGCGCCAGGCCCTGGCCGTCGCCTCGGGGTTGCGGTAATAGCCGCTGTTCATCGCCCAGGGCCGGTCGGTGCGGACGATCATCTCGCCCACCTGCCCCACCGGCACCTCGCAGTCATTGTCGTCGACCAGCCGGACCTCCACCCCCGGCCGCATCCGGCCGCAGGTGCCCTTCAGCGGCGGATTGGCTTCCGAGACGATCGGGCTCGAAATCTCGGTCATGTTGAAGATGGTGCGGATCTCGACCCCGAAGCGTTCGGCAAAGACCGCCGCATCGCCCAGCGGCACCACCAGCACCAGCCTGAGCCCGTGATTGCGGTCGTCGGGCGAGAGCGGCAGCTTTTCAAGGAAGGTCGCCATCACCCCCAGCAGGAACGAGACGGTGACGCCGTTGCGCCGCACGGTCTGCCAGTAGGTGGCGGTGTCGAACCGCTCCACCAGCGCGAAAGACGCGCCGCGGGCCAGCATCACGAACATCGGCCCCATGCCGCCGATATGGAACATCGGCGCATTGACCAGATAGCGGTCCTCGCCCGTCACGAAGGGCCAGGCATCGGGGCCGGCATTGGTATAGATGTGCAGATAGGACACCAGCACCGCCTTGGACGGCCCGGTGGTGCCCGAGGTGTAGATGATCGCCATCGGGTCCCAGGGCTCGATCCGGCGCGCGGGCGCCGTCAGCGTGCCGGTCTCGGGCAGCAGCGCCTCTTCCAGCCGCACCGCCGGCAGGGGGCATTCCGGCATGCGTCCGCCCGAGACGATCAGCCGTTCCAGCCGGGCGGTGGGCACGTCGAACAGCCGCTCGACCAGATCGGCATGCACGATCGCCAGGCTGGCATCCGACAGATCGACCACGTGTGCGAGCAGCGAACCGCGATAGGCGGTGTTGATCGGCACATAGACCGCGCCCAGATAGTTGAGCGCGAAATAGACCCGGATCTGGTCGCGGCCATTGGGCATCCAGACCAGGACATGCGCGCCCTGTACCACGCCCTGCTGCTGCAGGCCCAGCGCCGTCTGGACGATCAGCTCGCGGAAGCGGGCATAGGTCCATTCCTCGCCGGTGTCGTCGAATTTCACGAAAACCTTGTCCGGCTGCTCCACGGCCAGCCGGTCGACAAGGTCGCGGGTCACCACCCGGTCGCGCGGAGGAATGCGCGCATCGAAATGGACCGGACCCTCGGGGCTCTGCTCGACCACGATCGTCATCGGGACGTCCCTCCCATTGCTCATGTCCACGTCGGGCCGGTCGCAGGCGCCTCGGCCGCGCCGGCCTCTTGTCTTCTCTGTCGTCTCGTCAGGCCGCGTCGCCGGCGGCGGCCGGCCGGCCGTCGAAGACGTAATCCGCCGGCGCCACCGTGCGGGTCATGCGCCAGAAGTCGTCATTGCGCCAGGGGGTGATCGCCACCACCCGGCCGCGGGAATTGCGGTACCAGTTCTCCATGCCCTCATGGGTCCAGACCATCTTCGCATGGGCCTCGTCGACCCTGCGATTGTAGTCGTCATGGATCTCGGCGCGCACTTCGATCGTGGCGGCGCCGCGGCGGAACATCTCGTCGAGCGCGCTCAACAGATAGTCGCATTGCAGCTCCACCGCCGAGATGATGCTGCCGCCGTGGCCAAGGCCGACATTGGGCCCCAGCAGCATGAAGAAATTGGGGAAACCGGGCACGGCGGTGCCCAGATAGGCCCGGGCGTCGTCGCCGTTCCAGACATCCGACAGCACCTGGCCCTGGCGGCCACGCACCTCGTAAGAGCCCAGGAACTCGGTCGCCTTGAACCCGGTGGCCAGCACCAGAATATCGGCCTCGCGTTCCTCCCCGCCGCGCGAGACCAGCGTGCTGCCCCGCACCTCGGCCATATGGTCGGTGATCAGTTCGACATTGTCGCGGGCGATGGTGCGGTACCAGCCATTGTCGAGCAGCATGCGCTTGCCGAAGGGCGGGTAGTCGGGCAGCACCTTCTCCAGCAGATCCTGCCGGTCGCCCAGTTCCTGCTGCATGTATTTCACGAAGGCGCGGCGATGGCCGTCATTGACCGCGTTCAGCGCCCGGTCCGGATGCGGCCAGGCGGGATCCTTCTGCAGCGAGCCATGGACCCGGTCGTTGAAGGTCCAGGCGAGGCGCTGGCGATACCACAACCGATAGAGCGGCATGTTCGCGATCAGGAAGCGGATCGGCTGCGGCATTTCCTTGCCGAATTGCGGGAAGGGTGCCGCCCACTGCTTCGACCGCGCAAAGATGGTGAGCTGCCCGACCCCGGGCGCGATCGCAGGCGCCACCTGCATGGCAGAGGCACCATTGCCGACCAGCGCCACGCGCTTGCCCGCGACATCCAGATCTTCGGGCCATTCGGCGGTGTGGAAACAGGGGCCGGGGAAGCTGTCGAGGCCGGGGATATGCGGCACCAGCGGCGTGTTCAGCACGCCCACCGCACTCACCACCGCATCGGCGGTCAGCACCTCTTCCGCACCGTCGGGCCGGCGGATGGTCACCGCCCAGCGCCGGGCCTCGGCCTGCCACACGGCGCTCAACACCCGGGTGTCGAAACGGGTGCAGCTCTCCAGCCCATGATCGCGCGCGACCTTGCGGAAATAGCCGTAAAGCTCGCCCTGCAGCGCGAAATAGCGCGTCCAGTCATGCGGCGCGAACGAGAAGGAATAGATGTGGTTGGGGGTGTCGACCCCGGCGCCGGGATAGCGGTTCTCGCGCCAGGTGCCGCCGAAATCCGAACCCTTCTCGATCACCTCGCAGGCAATGCCGCGCTGGCGCAGGCGGATCGCGGCGCAGATGCCCGAGACGCCGGCGCCGATCACCAGCACCTTGAAGCCGGCCGGCACCGCCGCCGGCTCACCCAGCCGGTGCGCCTTCAGCCCCAGCCCCGAGGCGATGATCTCGCCATATTCCGCCGGCACCTCTTCGGCCATCGACACGCTCAACATGCGCACCAGCAGATCGTCGTCGGGCCGCGGCATCGCCACCGGCCGACCCGCCCGCCAGGCCAGGATCGCCTCGGTCGCGGCGGCGCGGATCTCCGCCTGCACGTCGTCGGGCAGGCCGCCATCATCGTTGTCGTCCAGCCCGCGGCCGCGTTCGGGCGCATAGGGCGGCTCCAGCCAGCGCGTGTCGCCGGTCAGCTGGACCAGCACCATCAGCAGCGTCGGGATATTGGCGATCGCCACCGCCGCCCGAAAGGCGGCGTCCTGGTCAATGTCGCCGGCACCCGCAAGGGCGCCGTCCCGGTTCGCGTGATCGGCCATCGTCAGGTTTCCTTACCCTTGGCGGCAGGTTCGTCCTGCCCATTGCTTCTGATATGCCCTGAGCCCTGATTGCCGGGGCCGGCAGCCCCCATCGGGCATCTTGACCCGCATCGGGTGTCCGGGTACCGTAATTAAGTCGAACGTTTTAGTCGATAGCTTTATACGACCGGCTTATCGGTCGTGACTGGCGGAGCGCCCCGCACCACCCCCGCTTGGGGGGCAGGATGAAGAAGGGCGCCCGCGCGGGAGGAGTAGGGTCCGGATGCCTGCACGCCACGATGACGCGGCGCGGTTCTCGCGCATGCTCAACGACACCGTCACGATCGAAGGATGGTGCCACCCGCGCTTCGCCGCGGTGGCCGAGGCCTTCGCCCGGAATTTCACCGACCGCGACGAGGCCGGCGCCTCGGTGGCACTGGTCCATGACGGCCGGCTGGTGGTCGATCTCTGGGGCGGCGCCGCCACCGCAGACCGCCCCTGGCAGGCCGATGATCTGGTGGTGGTGTTCTCGGCCACCAAGGCCGCAACCGCGCTGTGCCTGCATCTTCTGGCAGAACGCGGCCGGCTCGATCTGGACCGGCCGGTCGCCGGCTACTGGCCGGAATTCGCGGTGAACGGCAAGGACCGCGCCACGGTGCGGATGATCCTGGATCACACCATCGGCCTGCCGGTGCTGCGCCCGCAGCTCAAGGCGGACTGCATCACCGATGCCGCCTATATGATCGATCATCTGGCCGCCGAAACCCCGTTCTGGGAACCCGGCACCCGCACCGGCTATCACCCGCTGACCATGGGCTTCCTGGCGGCGGAAGTGGTCCGCCGGGTCGATGGTCGCAGCCTTGGCCGGTTCTTCGCCGAAGAGATCGCCGGCCCCCTCGGCCTCGATTTCTGGATCGGCCTGCCGGAAGAGCACGAGGCCCGGGTGGCACCGGTGATCATCCACCGGCCACCGCGCGACGCCCAGACCACGCCCTTCCTGCTGGCAGCGCGCGAGCCGGGCAGCATCGCCAATCTGTTCGTGTTCAACAGCGGCGATTTCGCCATCCGCGGCGTCAACACCCGCGCGGGCCATGCGGCGGAGATCGGCGCCGCCGGCGGCATCACCAATGCCCGCGGCCTGGCCGGGCTCTATGCGGCGCTGGTGCCGGGCGGCCCGCTCGGCTTCTCTGCCGACACCCTGGCCGGCTTCGCCGAGGCCAGCTCGGCCACCCATCTGGACGCGACCCTGCTGCAGCCGATGCGCTTCGGCCCCGGCTTCATGCTGCGCATGGACAATCGTCGCCGGCCGCAGCCGGCCGACAGCCTGGTGATCGGCCATCGCGCCTTCGGCCATGTCGGCGCCGGCGGCTCGGTCGGTTTCGCCGATCCCGCGGCGGGCATCGCCTTCGGCTATGCCATGACCCGCATGGGGCCGGGCCTGCTGCTCAACCCGCGCGGCCAGTCGCTGGTCGACGCGGCCTATGCCGCCCTCGCCGCCTGAGCGGCCGGCACATTTCCGCACCACCACACAACGACAGACGGCACCCGGCGCCACGCCCGGTATGCCGCACGCATCTGCACCACACGGGAGGACATCCACCATGAAGACGATCCAGGGGATCGGTCTCGCCGCGGGTCTGGCCGCGTTGACCATGACCGCCACCACCGCCTCGGCCGATCAGCTGCGCTTCGCGATCGGCCATCCGCCGGCCTCGTTCCTGGTCAAGGCGGGCGAGACCATGGCGAAGACCATGGCCGCAGAGACCGGCGATGCCGTCACCATCAAGGTCTTCCCCATGTCGCTTTTGAGCATGGCCGAGACCTCGGGCGGTCTGCGCGACGGGCTTGCCGATATCGGCACGGTGATGAGCACCTATTTCCCGGCCGAGTTTCCGCACACCAACCTGCTGCTCGAAGCCTCGATGATGCTCAGCACCCTGCCGGAAGATCCGACCGGCGTGGAGGCGCAGGCCTATTCGGCGGCCATGGCCGAATACATCCTGACGAAATGCCCTGAGTGCAATGCCGAGTTCGCAAAACAGAACCAGGTCTACACCGCCGCCGCCGGCACGCCGGGCTATGCGCTGAACTGCACGAAGCCGGTCGTCACCATGGACGACCTCAAGGGCGCGCGGCTGCGCATCGGCGGCGCCAACTGGGCCGGCTGGTCGGAAGCCGTGGGTGCGGCACCCGTCACCATGTCGGGCAACGAGATGCTGGAGGCGCTGAGCCAGGGCGTGCTGGACTGCATCATCCTGTCGGTGCCGGATGTCCAGAATTTCGGCATGGGCGAGTCGGTCAAGCACATCACCATGGGCGCGCCCGGCGGCGTTTATGTCGCCTCGATGGCGCAGGTCAACCGCGATACCTGGCAGGATCTGTCGCCGGAGGCCCGGACCGCCCTGCTCAAGGCCGCGGCGCTGGGCTCGGCCGAAGCGAGCCTCGCCTACGAGAACAACCAGGCCGACATTCTTGAAAAGGTGAAGGCCAAGGGGGTGCAGGTCCATCAGGCCGATCCGGCCGTGGTGGAGGCGACCCGCAGCTTCGTCGACGGCTATCTGAAGGCCATGCCCGCCGCCTATCAGCAGCGCTATGGCGTCACCCGCGGCGAGGAAATGCTCTCGGACTTCCGCGAAACCCTGATCAAATGGGTGGGCCTGGCCCGCACTGCCAAGACCCGTGAAGACCTGGCCCGGCTCTACTGGGACGAGATCTATTCCAAGGTCGACGTGAACACCCACGGCATGTAAGGCGCGCGCCGCCCCGGCCACTCCGGCCGGGGCGGGTCTTTCCCGGTCCCCAGAACCCGACAGGTCCCCTTCCCATGTCGACGCCCGGCCGCCTGCTTGCGCGGACGACCTCGCTCGCGACGCTCATCGCCGGCATCGCGATCGCGCTGATGATGCTGCACGTCTCGCTCGACGTCGCCTTCCGCTATCTGCTGGGTGCGCCCCTGCCCGGCACCCTCACCGTCGTCACCTATTACTACATGGTGATCGCCGCCTTCGTGCCGCTCGCCTTCGCCGAGCTGCGCCGCGCCCATATTTCGATGGAAATCGTGACCGATCTTCTGCCCCGACGCGGCCGCAACATGCTCGAAGGCTGGATGCTGGTGCCCACGGGCCTGGTCACCGGCCTGCTCACCTGGCGGGGTTTTGAAGAGGCGCTGAAACAGCAGGCGATCGGCGCCGCCCAGATCCAGGGCTCGTCCAGCATCCCGATCTGGCCGGCCTATTACGCGCTGCCTGTGGGCGCGGGATTGATGACCCTGCTGGTGATCTACCGCTTCGTCAATTTCCTGCGCCGGCGGCCCGACGACCTGGCAGCCGCCACCTCCGGACGGGAGGCGGGGCTGTGAGCGACGTTCAGATCGGCCTCTCCGGGCTGGGCCTGCTGCTGGTGTTCATCGCGCTGCGCATCCCCATCGGCATCTCGCTGATCGGCGTGTCCTTCGGCGGGCTCTGGGTGCTGATGGGCTGGAAGGTCGCCTGGGGCTCGCTCGGCCTGCTGCCCTTCCAGTTCGCGGCCAACTGGGTGCTGAGTTCGGTGCCCATGTTCCTGCTGCTGGGTTTCGTCTGCTATCACGGCCAGCTGACCCAGGGCCTGTTCCGGGCGGCCCGGGTCTGGCTGGAACGGGTTCCGGGCGGGCTCGCGGTCGCGGCCGTGATGGGCTCGGCCGGTTTCGCCGCGGTGTCCGGCTCGTCCATCGCCTGTTCGGCGACCATGGGCCGGATCGCCATCCCCGAAATGCTGAAGGCGCGCTACCATCCCGAACTCGCCACCGGTTCGGTGGCGGTGGCAGGCACGATCGGCGCGCTGATCCCGCCTTCGATCATCCTGATCCTGTATGGCGTGGTGGCCCAGGTGCCGGTCACCGGCCTGTTCCTGGGCGGCATCGCCGCGGGCGTCATCACCGCGATCGGCTATGTGCTGGTGATCATGATCCGGGTGAAGCTGAACCCGGCGCTCGCCCCCGACGTCGCCATCCGCACGCCGGCATCCGAACGGATCGCAGCACTGAAGGACACCTGGCCGGTGATCCTGCTGATGATCGGCATCTTCGGCGGCCTGTTCTCCGGCGTGTTCACCGCAACCGAGGCGGGCGCGGTCGGCGCGCTGATGGCGGTGGTGATCGCCCTCGCCAAGGGCAGCCTCACCCGCGCGCGGTTTTCGGCCGCCATCGTCGACACGGTGCTCACCACATCCACCCTGATCATCATCGGCATCGGCGCCACCCTGCTCACCCGCTTCCTGGCGCTGTCGGGATCGGCCGATTATCTCTCGGAACAGGTGCTGGCGCTGGGCGCCGATCCGGTGCTGATCATGGCCGGGGTCGTGATCGTGTATCTGCTGCTCGGCCTGTTCCTGGAACCGGTCGGCGCGATGCTGCTCACCCTGCCGATCGTGCTGCCGATCGTCGACGGCACCGGTTTCGGCCTGCTCTGGTTCGGCGTGATCCTGACCAAGCTGCTCGAAATCGGCATGATCACCCCGCCGGTCGGCATGAATGTCTTCGTGATCAAAAGCGTGGTCGGGGATCTGGTCCGGACCTCGGCGATCTTCCGCGGCATCCTCTGGTTCCTGGTGATGGATCTGGCGGTTCTGGCCCTGCTGATGCTGGTGCCCGAATTGATCATGTATCTTCCGACCCGTTTCGGATAACCAATAGGCGGATGGCCGACAGGCGGTTGGACCGACCGGCCGTCGTCGGAAGACCCCAGGAGTAGCGCATGTCCGCCGAACCCGCCCCGCTCGCCGCGGAGCCCACGCAGACCGATCCCACGCGCGAGAAGCTGAAGCTCGCGGCCCTGCGCCTGTTCTCGACCCGCGGCATCGACGGGGTGTCGGTGCGCAACATCGTCACCGAAGCCGGCATGCGCAACGGCGCCTCGCTCCACTATTATTTCGGATCGAAAGAGGGGCTGATCCGCGAACTGGTGGTCGAAGCGGCCCAGCGCAGCGATCGTGCCCGCAATGCCCGGCTGGACGTGATGGAGGCCGAGGGCGGGCCGGAGCGGGTGGCCGATATCGTCCGCCTGCTGCTGGAGGTGGAGACGACGGGCGCCGGCGACCCGGACGCCCATCGCAGCCTGCCGATCGGCTTCGGCCATATGCGCTTCATCGTCGCCATGCAGATCAACCACCGCGCCATGTTCCTGGATGCGGTGGGCGATCGCTGGCGGTCGAGCTATATGCGCTGCATCGACCATCTGCGCCGGCTGATGGCCCCCCTGCCCGCGGCGGTGATCAGCCAGCGTCTGGCCCATATGGTGCTGTTCATGAACACCAGCCTCGCCGTGCGCGAAGCGGCCTTCGAGGCCGACCCCACCGGCGGCGGGCTCTGGGGCAAGCCCTATGCGCTCGACTGCCTGGTCGAATCGCTCTGCGGCGCGCTGGAAGCGCCGCTTTCGCCCGAGGTGGCGGCGGTGTTGCCGGGGTGAGGCCGCCGTCGCCACGAGGCTCTCTGCATCAGAGGAGATCTGCAATGGCAACGATGAACGTATCCCTGCCCGATGCGATGAAGGCCTGGGTCGAAGCCCAGGTCGACGGTGGCCGGTACGGCGACGCAAGCGACTATGTGCGTGACCTGATCCGCCGCGACCGCGCCCGGAAAGACGCGATCGCCGCCCTTCAGACCGCGGTCACCGACGGCATCGAAAGCGGCGAGCCGCAGGCGCTCGACGTCGAGGCCTTCAAGCTGCGGATGCGCGAACGTCATCTCATCCGCTGAGCCGCCCGCCTCATCTCACCCCGCCTTTCCATCCTCCCCCGCCGCGGAGGCGGCCAGCGTCGCCTGGGCCGCCGCGGCCGCGTCGCCACCCTGGCCCGAGACCGAGACGGTCGGGAAGGCGAAGGCGATGTCGTTGGCTTCGAACGCCTTCTTGATCAGCGCATAGGCGCGGCGGCGGATGACGAATTGTTCGCCGGGCTTGGTCATCATCTTCAGGCGCAGCTGGATGGCATAATCGCCGAACTGCTCCACGCCCTGCATCTTCAGGGTCTCGATGATGTTGGGGGCGAATTCCGGATCCTGCTGCAGGTCGCGGCCGACCTGTTTGATGATCTTCTTCACCTTGTCGAGATCGGCGGCATAGGTGACCTTCACCGTCAGCTTGTCGATCACCCAGTCGCGCGAGTAATTGGTGATCTTGTCCAGAGAGCCGAAGGGGATGGTGTGCAACGCGCCGCGGTGGTGACGCAGCTTCATCGAGCGCAGCGAGAAGCTTTCCACCGTGCCGCGGATATTGCCGCTTTCGATGTATTCGCCCACCCGGAAGGCATCGTCGAACAGGAAGAACATGCCCGAGATGATGTCCTTGACCAGCGTCTGGGCGCCGAAGCCGATCGCGACGCCGACCACGCCGGCACCGGCGATCAGCGGGCCGATTTCCACCCCCAGCGACGACAGCACCATCAAAAGGGTGATCACCCCCAGCACCGCCAGCAGCAGGTTGCGCAGGATCGGCAGCAAGGTGCGCAGCCGCGCCTGCCGGCGCAGGGCGTCCTCGCCGCCGGTCGCGCCGTCATGGGCGGCGCGCATCAGCCGGTGATCGATCCAGGCCGCCGCCAGCCGCCAGGCGATGTCGGCGACCAGCACGATCACCACCGCCTGGAAGATCCCGCCCATCACCCGCTGCAGCGGGGTTTCGCGGCGGGTCAACTCGGTCAGGTCGTAATCGATGATGCCGGCGATCAGCACGGCCGCCCCCAGCAGCCAGAAGGCGCGGAGCCCGCGGCCGACCGAGATCGCGATCATCGACGGCGCGGGACCGGCGGAGATCATCATGCCGCCGCCCTCACCCCCGCCATGCACCGGCAGGGCCGTTGCAGGTTCGGGCTCCGGCGCCGTGCCGTCGGGATGTTCGGTCGGGCGGACGAAATGGGCGACCGCCCGGCGGGTGGCCGGCAGCAGCACCACGAACAGCAGCAGCAGCACGATCGCCACCTGGAAGGGCTGGATGGAGCCGGTGAACAGCAGCAGCCAGACGCCGACCAGATAGATCGAGAACAGCCAGGTGGCCAGCGCCCGGCGGCGATGGGCGCGGCCCTCGCCGTCGATTTCGGGCCGGGTCCAGGTGGCGATCAGGGTCAGCAGCAGCAGGACCAGGCCGATGCCCAGCCCCAGCGCCGCCCAGGGCCCGGGCGACATGCCCAGCCCGTGCAACAGGTCGAGCGTAACATCGCCCAGCCCGTACCAGCCGACCAGCACCGCCGACCACAGCATCCAGTGCCGGGCGGCCGCGTCGCTCATCGGCACGATCCGGAAGCGCGGCACCTGGGGCGAAAGCAGAATGCGGCCCAGCCCCGTCACCAGCCGCAGCATCAGCACGATCAGCAGATAGGATGCCACCACCTGGCGCAGCATCGGCGGCCAGGGCATCACCGCGAAGGCGCCGATACTGCCGAGCGCGAAGGCCGCCAGCACGCCCAGACCATAAAGTGCCCGCAGCCCCGCCACGCGCAGCCGCATGCGCGGCCGATCGGTCGGGTGGGCCTCGATCCGCCGGCGCAGCGGCCGGGTCGCCCGGGTGAAGGCCCATTCGAAACCGCAGCCGAGCAGCGCAAAGCCCAGCAGCGGCAGGATCACCCCGCCGGTCCCGGCACCGATCCGCGCACGGAAGGTGCCCGCCGCCGCCGCCAGTTCGGCCGGGATCTGCGGCAGCCCGTCTTTCAACGTGCCGAGGAAGGCGCGGATGCCGTCGATGCGCGCCGTCAGCAGCCGTTCGGCCATCATCCGGCGTTCGGCCGCATCGGCGGGCAGCATGGCGGCCGATGCGGGCGGTGATGCGGGCGCGGCGGTGCCGGCGGCGGCCTGTGCGGCAATCCAGGCCTGGATCGCGGGATCGGCCAGAAGCCCCATCAATTCCCGCACCCGCTCGGGATCGGCGGGGGCGGGGGCAGGGGCGGGGGCGGGGGCCGCCGGGGCCGCGGCGCTCTGTTGCTGGGCCAGCATCATCTGGGGCATGGCCGCCATGGCCGGGCTGCCGCCGCCTGCCAGCATCAGCCACATCACACCCGCCAGGACCATGAGCATCATGCCCCGCCCGTTCCCGACCATCCGGCCCATCGGCATATGGCCCATCCTCCCGCCCCTGCGTCTCGCCACCCGCATCGCTTCGCCACCCGCATCGCTTCGCCCATGGGTGACCGCACGCGATCATGAGGCCAGCCGCGGGCGGCTTCAATGGCGATCCGCAGGGCGGATGGGCTATAACGGAGCCGCTCACCACCTTCCTTATCCCAGGGACACGCGCCACCCATGACCGCCCCGCTCCACCCCGATGCCGCCGCCTGGACCGCCACCGTCGACAGTGCCGAACACGGGACGCTGCAGATCGCGGGGCGCTGCCATCCGGCATACGAAGCGGTGGCCCGGGCTTTCGCCGCCAATTTCGCCCAACGCGACGAGGTCGGCGCCTCGGTGGCCCTGGTCCAGGACGGCCGGCTGGTGGTCGATCTCTGGGGCGGGCTGGCGGTGCGGGCGGGTGGCGACAGCCCGGCCCGCGCCTGGGCGGAAGACACGGTTTCGGTGATCTTCTCGGCCACCAAGGGCGCGACGGCGATCGCGCTGCATCTGGCGGCGGCCCGCGGCCTGCTCGATCTGGATCAGAAGGTGGTCGAGATCTGGCCCGAATTCGCCGGCCGCGCCCCCGATCCGGGGCCCAAGCGCGACGCCACGGTGCGGATGATCCTAGACCACAGCATCGGCCTGCCGGTGCTGACCGCGCCGCTCAAGGCCGATTGCGTCACCGATTATCCCTATATGATCGCCCGGATCGAGGAAGAGGCCCCGCTCTGGCAGCCCGGCACCCGCACCGGCTATCACCCGATCACCATGGGCTTCATGGCGGCAGAGGTGCTGCGCCGGGTGGACGGCCGCAGCCTGGGCCGTTTCTTCGCCGAAGAGATCGCGGGGCCGCTCGGCCTCGATTTCTGGATCGGCCTGCCCGAAAGCGTCGAGCCGCGCGTCGCCCCGGTGATCGTCCGCCGCGCCCAGCGCGGTGCCGATCTCACGCCCTTCCTCGCCGCGGCAAAGCAGCCTGGCACGATCCAGCATCTGTTCGTGTTCAACAACGGCACCTACAGCAGCCGCGGCGCCAATACGCGCGAAGGCCACGCGGCCGAAATCGGCGCGGCCGGCGGCATCACCAATGCCCGCGCGCTCGCCTCGCTCTATGCCGCCACCCTGCCCGGCGCGACGCTCGGCTTCGACGCCGACACCGTCGCCGGCTTCGCCGAGGCCAGCTCCGCCACTCAGATCGACGCCACCCTGCTGCAACCCACCCGCTTCGGCCCCGGCTTCATGCTCCGCATGGACAACCGCCGCCGCCCGCAGCCGGCCGACAGCGTCATCATCGGCCATCGCGCCTATGGCCATGTCGGCGCCGGCGGCTCCATCGGTTTCGCGGATCCCGACCGCGGGCTGGCATTCGGGTATACGATGACGAAGCTGGGGGCGGGCTTGCTGTTGAATGCGCGGGGGCAGGCGCTGGTGGATGCAGGTGCAGCCGTGGCGGGCGGCACGCAGTTGGACGCGCCATAAAACACGAACTGCAGTTTAGAATTTATCAAATGTCAAAGCGCGGGGCCGGGGCGGCCCTCATCCTTGGCTCACGATGACGCCGGTAACGGCGATCGTCATCGAAACCCGAAGCCGAAGGATCGACCGCCATGACCATCACCCCCGGTTTTCCGCGTCTGAACGAGCCCGCCCCGCATTTCGAGGCGCGGACGACGCATGGGCCCGTTTCCCTCGCCAGTTACAGGGGCCGCTGGCTGGTGCTGTTCGCCCATCCGGCGGATTTCACGCCGGTCTGCACGACCGAATTCATTGCCTTCGCCCGCGCCCATGACAGGTTCCAGACCCTGAATTGCGACCTGCTGGGCCTGTCGATCGACAGCGTCTTTGCGCATCTCGCCTGGACCCGCAACATCAGCGAGAAGTTCGGGGTCGAGATCCCCTTTCCGATCATCGAGGACATCTCGATGAACGTCGCCAATGCCTATGGCATGGTCCATCCCGGTGCCGCCGACACCCAGGCCGTGCGTGCCACCTTCGTCATCGACCCGGAAAGCCGCCTGCGCGCGATGATCTACTACCCGATGAGCAATGGCCGCTCCGTCGAGGAAATCCTGCGCCTGGTGACCGCCCTGCAGACGAGCGACACCCATGGCGTGGCCACGCCGGAAGCCTGGTGCCCCGGCGACAAGGTGATCGTGTCGCCGCCCAAGACGGCAGCCGAAGCCGAGGCCCGTGCCGGCCAGGGCTATGAGACGACGGACTGGTACTTCTCGCAAAAATCGCTCTGACGACATCCGGGCGCACCCCCGCCATAGCCTGCCAGCTCCCGGAAGGAGAGATGAAATGACCATTCTGCGTACAGCCGCACTTCTTGCCGGCCTCTGCCTTCTGGCCGCGCCGGCTGCGGCCAGAGACAGCCTGTTCGTCACCGTGACCAGCGGTGACCCCCAGACCCAGGCCATGGCCATGGTTCTGTCGCAGCAGGCCCTGCAACGTCAGACGCCGGTACGCATCCTGCTCTGCGGCCCCGCCGGCGATCTTGCGCGGAAGGATTACCAGGGCCCTGCCCTGAAACCTTCCGGCAGGACGCCGCAGCAGATGCTCCAGGGCCTGATTCAGGCAGGGGCCCATGCAGAGCTCTGCGCGCTCTATCTGCCCAACAGCGATGGCCTGACCGCAGCCGATCTGATCGACGGCGTCACCCCCGTGACGCCGCCGGTGATCGGCGAACACATGAACCGTCCCGATGTCCGCTATCTCGGCTTCTGACGGGCCGGGCGCCTGCTGTTGCCATTCCGGCGCCGCGCGAACATCACGATATTGCCGAACACGATCAGGCCCAGCCCGGCGGCGGCCGTCCAGGTCCACTGATAGCCTTCGAACAGGGTCGAGATCAGAAGCGCGACCATGGGGAAGACCACCGTGGCATAGCCGGCCCGGGCCGAGCCTATCTTCTGCACCAGCAGCAGATAGGTGGTGAAGCCGGTGACCGAGCCGATCACCGCCAGATAGGCGAGCGCCGCCCAATAGGTGATGCCGTCGGGCAGAACCACCGGCTGCCCGGTCGCCAGGATCAGCGTCAGCAGCACGGCGGCCCCCATGCCCATGCCCCAGGCATTCGCGGTGACCGGAGAGGTGCCGAGCGCACTGTTCCGGCGCGAGGCCATATTGCCGAACGAGAACATCAGCGTGCCGAACCCCGCCCAGGCAATGCCGCGCAGGCTGTTCCCGTCCAGCGTGGTGAACAGGTCGTGCCAGAACAGCAGGACCAGCCCGGCCACCCCGATCGCCCCGGCGCCGACGACGCGGAGCGTGATCCGGTCCCCGAAGAAGATCCGGGCATTGACCGCGTTGAAGATGGAGGCCAGCGAGAAGACCACCGAGACCAGGCCCGAGGGGATCAATCCCGCCGCCTTGTAGAGCCCGACGAAGTTGAACGAAAACAGACACAGCGCCTGCACGGCGACGAAACGCCAATGTGCCGGGCGGGCCAGACGGCCCAGGATCGCAAGCCCGGCGAGCATCACCAGCCCGGCCAGCGCAAAGCGATAGAAGATCGACACCATGACCGGCACGGCACCGATCTGCAGGGCGATCGCAATCCACGTCGTGCCCCAGATCAGCACGGTGGAGACAAAGAGAAGGGATGTGTTCATGCGCGCAGCATAGGCCGGGTCACCCCCGGCGGTTTTGCATCTTCTTGCGCAAATCCGCAGGCCGACACTTTTCCCGCGGCGCCGGCCGACCTAACATCGGCCGACGCACCCAACGGCCGGCACCCCATGTCTCACCGCCCCATGTCTCACATTGCGACCTCCCGCCCCTCCACGCCCGACACCATCTACGACGTCCTGCGCAGATCACCGGTCGCCAGGGCGCTCGCCGGCATGGAGCTGGGCGAAGGCTGTGCGGTCGCGGTCTGGGAAAACACCCGCGATCGGGTGTGCTATCGGGCGCCGGCCCATACGACCTTCAGCCTTTATCTTGAGGGCGGGACCGGGACGCGGCGGGTGGATGCGGGGGGCATTACCGGCTATCCCGGGGCGATCTGCGTGATGCCGGAAGGCTGCGGCTCCGATTGGGAGATCAACGCCCCCTTCCGCTTCGTGCATCTCTATCTGTCGGAAGCCAGGCTGCGCAGCGGCTTTGCCCGCACCCATGATTGCGACGCCCGCAGCCTGGACCTGCCGGAAGCGACCTTCGTCCGAAACCCGGATCTCGCCATCCCCCTCGCCCGGCTTGCCGCCGCCGGCGCCGACGGGGATGTGCTGCACGCCGAAACCGCCCTCGCCGAGCTGTTCGGCGCCCTGCGCAAAAAGCCGGTGACCATACGCGCCGGCCTTGCCCCGCATATCCTGCGCCGGGTCGACGACTGGATCGACGCCCATCTGGACCAGGCGATCACGCTGGACGACCTTGCCGCCCTGGCCGACCTGTCCGGCTACCACTTCCACCGCATGTTCCACCTGTCCCGCGGCCTCGCCCCGCATGCCTGGGTCACCCAAAAACGCATCGCCCGGGCCCGCATCCTGCTTCGAACCGACCAACCCATCGCCGCCATCGCCGCCGCCTGCGGCTTTTCAAGCCAGAGCCACCTGACGCGCGTCTTCCAGCGGCATGTGGGGAAGACGCCGGCGGTGTATCGGGGGGCAGCGATCGGGAGCGTGCAGAGGCACAGGGCGTGCCGCTAGTGCGAACTTGCCCGTCATTCACTGTTCTTTCCTATACCTCATGAGACTCGTCGCACATGCGAGCGCAGAGAACGCACTGCCGAGCCAGAGAGCGGTCATGGAGCCTGCCTCGCCTCCAATCGTGAAGCAGGCGGCCACCAGGGCTGTGCCCAGGGCCTGACCGAGCAGGCGGGCCGTCGGGATGATGCCGCTTGCTGCGCCGGCCCGCTCTCGTGGCACGCTCGCCGTCAGCGCCTTCAGGTTCGGGGATTGAAACAGGCCGAAGCCTGCGCCGCAGATTGCCAGCCGCCATGCGATGTCCGGAAACGTTGCCTGGTCTGGCAGGAAGGCCAGCAGCGCCATGCCGAGGCAGAGCAGCAGCAGGCCGACACCCCCCAGAACCGCGACCGACCGGCGTTCCGACAGGCGCCCTGCAATCAGGGCGACGACGGCGACCATGACCGGCCATGGCGTTAAGAGAAGTCCGGTTTCGGTCTGTGATCGCCCCATGACCGTCTCAAAAAGGAAAGGCAGAGAGACGAAGGCCAGACCTTGGGCAGCGTAGGCAAAAATCGACGTCAGGACTGACAGGGCAAAAAGCGGCCGACGACATAAATCGACGGGCAGCAGCGGCGCCGGATGCCTGCGCTGTCTGGAGAGGAGCGCACCGAAGCAGACAAGGGATGCACCCCATTCGCACAATACCCGCACCAGGCCGGCCTGGTGGGCCGCATCTCCGAGTCCAAGGATGAGAAGGCCGAACATGCCCGCGACCAATATTCCGCTGGTGCCGTCAAATGAATGGGATGGCCGTTCGCCGGTCGTCCGGGGCAAAGCTCTGAACGCCAGCACCACCGCAAAAGCCCCGAGCGGGATGTTGATCAGAAACAGCCACGGCCAGGTGGTTACAGCCAGAACGCCCGAGGCAACCAGGGGGCCGATCGCGAAGAACACGGCGACGATCAGGGCATTCAGACCTTGCGCACGACCAATCTGACTATGAGGGTAGATAAAACGGATGAGGGCACTGGTGACGCTCAGGATGCCCGCCGCACCAATACCCTGCAGCGTCCGGGCTGCAATGAGCATCGGCAATGATGACGCCAGCCCGCATGCAAGAGACGCAAGCGTGAAAAGCGCCAGGCCGCCCGTATAGATGCGTCTGTGCCCGACGATGTCGCCACAGGCCGCGAGGGGCAGCAGCGTTGCGACCATCGCGAGCTGATACGCATTGATGATCCAGATCGACGTTTCCGGGCTTGCGTGCAGATCGGTCGCGATGGTTGGCAGCGCGGTTGTCGCGATTGTCGTATCCAGTGTGGCGATGGCGCTTCCCAGGATGAGCGTTGCCACAGCCCGGAGCTTTTGCGCCCCCGGCAGGCCGTCGCTGGTATCATTGACCTGGGGTTGGCTTTCGAACGCGGAAATGGCGGGCGCTCCTGTGGATGGACGCGGTTCCCAGAAGGCGCCTCCCCGAAGATGGGGTGCAGAGGCTGCCTGCCTGAGAGCCTTCGGTGACGGAGCCTAGCCCGGCCAAATCACTTTGATAATTTTGTACTTCTTTCAAAATTGTTTTGATAAATTTAATCATGGCTATGCCTCCCAACCTCGATATGGATGTCCTTCGGACGTTCGTGACCGGCAGCACGCTCGGAAGCTTCGCGAAAGCGGCCGAGCGGATCGGACGGTCGCCGCCCGCGATCAGCCTGCAACTTCGCAAACTGGAAGCCCAGGTGGGGCAGACCTTGTTTCGTAAACAGGGTCGCGGCCTCGTGCTGACAGAGGCGGGCGAAATCCTGCTGTCTTATGCAAAGCGGCTGCTCGAATTGAACGATGAAGCCATGATGGCGATGCAACGCCTCACCGATATGGAGGGACGGGTCCGTCTTGGTATTCCGCAAGACTTCGCCGATACATCGCTGCCGGTTCTGCTTGGGCGCTTCTCACGCGCCTATCCCAAAATCAGGGTGACGGTTCGTGTGGAGCGCGGCTCCCATCTCGTGAGGCTGATCGACGCCGGCGACCTGGACCTGGCCTTGACCTGGGGCGATCTGAGCAGCACCCACCATTCCGTTATCGGCAGCTTTCGTGTCGTCTGGATCGGGCCAGACGCATTTGACCGGGAGCCGGGCATGCCTGTTCCTCTGGTGGCGTTCGATCCGCCCTGCTCGTTTCGGGCAAGGGCAATCGACGCGCTGGAGAAAGATGGCATTGCCTGGGAGCATGTATTCGCCAGTTCCGGCCTGGCCGGATTGTGGGCTGCCGTGACGGCCGGCTTGGGGATCACGGCGCGGATCGCAGACGTCGTGCCATCGCATCTTCGCGTCCTTGATGCAACCTCATGCGGTCTGCCGGCACTCGGGACGATCAATCTGGGCCTGCATCTTGCTGACGCGACCCCGTCAAGCCCTGTAAAGCGCTTCAGCGAGCTTCTCGTCGAAACTGTCTCCGACATCAGATGACGGCCGGGTGAGGTCGCGCGCCCGTGGCCCCCCCCGCCGGAACTCCGCCGGCGACACCCCGAACGCCCCCCTGAACATGTTGATCAGATGCGAGGCGTCGCAGAAACCCGTCGCATGGGCGATGTCGGTCACCGTGCGCGATGTGGTCGCCAGCAGGTGGCGGGCGGCGTCGAGCCGGAGGCGCTGGCCGGCCCGCGCCGGTGAGAGGCCGAGATCGGCCTGGAAGCTGCGTTCCAGCTTGCGGCGGCCCACGCCCAGATCGGCGGCCAGTTCGTCGACGCTCGCCGGGTCCTCCAGCCGCTGGCGCATGCGGATCAGCGCCTTGCGCACCAGCGGGTCGCGGGCGGTGAGCGGGCTGCCGCCGCCGGGCTGGGGTTTGTCGCCGGTCATCGCCTCGTCGATGATCAGGATGCTGAGGCTTTTGATCGCCGCGACCCGCCCGATATGGGTCTCAACCAGATATGCCGCCAGATGCGCCGCGCTATGGCCGCCCGAACAGGTCAGCCGGTCGCGGTCGACCACGAAGATCTGGTCGGATACCGGCCGGGTTGAGCCGAAACGTTCAAGAAAATCATCATGGTGGAACCAGCTGACGCAGCAGCGGTAGCCGTCGAGCAGCCCCGCCTCGTGGAGCAGGAAGACCCCCGTACACAGCCCGACCAGCGGCACACCGCCCCGCGCCGCCGCCTGCAGGAACTGCATGCTGGCCGGCGAGAGGCCGCTCGCCTCGCGGATCAGCCCGCCCACCACGACCAGATAGTCATATGTGCCGGCCCGGTCGAGCCGGGTATCGGGCTGTACCTTCACGCCGCAGCTCGACCGGATCGGGTTCATGTCGTCGGAGAGCACCGTCCAGTCGCAGAGGATCGGCCGCGACCGGTCCGCCTCGTCGGCGGCAAGTCGCAGAACATCCACGAAATTTGCGAAGGCCGAGAGCGTGAACCGGTCCGCAAGCAGGAAGCCGACACGCAGGCGTTTCCGGGCTGGGGTCATGACGCAATTCTACAACGCTTCCGTCGCAGGCTTCCAGTCCCGAGGCAGGATCCCGCGCCTAGAATACCCGCAAAGCTGGAGCGTTGAGGGCTGGCCGCCATGACCCGTTTTTCCGCCATGTCGCTGTTGAAGAATGCCCTGACCGGCCACAAGGGCTGGACGGCACAATGGCCCGAAAGTGCGCCCAAACCGGAATACGACGTGGTGATCGTCGGCGCCGGTGGCCATGGGCTGGGGGCCGCCTATTACCTGGCGAAAGAGCACGGCATCACCAATGTCGCGGTCATCGACAAGGGATGGCTGGGCGGCGGCAATACCGGGCGCAACACCACGATCATCCGGTCGAATTATCTCTATGACGAAAGTGCCCGGCTTTATGATCACGCCGTCGATCTCTGGGACGGGCTGTCGCAGGAGCTGAACTACAACGTCATGTATTCCAAGCGCGGCGTGCTGATGCTGGCGCATACCGTGCACGATATCCAGAGTTTCAAGCGCCACATCCACGCCAATCGCCTGAACGGCGTCGACAACCGCTGGCTGACGCCCGAAGAGGCCAAAGCGTATTGCCCGCCGCTCGACATCTCCCCCCGCGCCCGCTATCCGGTGGTGGGCGCCGCCCTGCAGGAACGCGCCGGCACCGCCCGCCATGATGCGGTCGCCTGGGGCTATGCCCGTGCGGCGGCCGCGCGCGGCGTCGACATCATCCAGAACTGCCCGGTGACCGAAATCCGCCGCGGCCCCGATGGCCGGGTGACAGGGGTCGAAACCGCGAAGGGCTTCATCCGCGCAAAGAAGGTGGCCGTCTCCGCCGCCGGCAATACCAGCGTGGTGATGCAGAGCGCCGGCGTCCGGCTGCCGCTGGAAAGCTACCCGTTGCAGGCGCTGGTGTCGGAGCCGGTGAAGCCGATCTTCCCCTGCGTTGTGATGTCGAACACGGTGCATGCCTATATCAGCCAGTCGGACAAGGGCGAGCTGGTGATCGGGTCGGGCACCGACCAGTATACCAGCTATTCCCAGCGCGGCGGCCTGCCGCTGATCGAACACACCGTGGCCGCGATCTGCGAGATCTTCCCGATCTTCAACCGCATGCGCATGCTGCGCAAATGGGGCGGCATCGTCGACGTGACCCCCGACCGCTCGGCAATTCTGGGCAAAACGCCGGTGCCGGGGCTTTATGTCAATTGCGGCTGGGGCACCGGCGGCTTCAAGGCGACGCCCGGCGCCGCCCATACGCTGGCCTGGACGGTGGCGAAAGACGAGCCGCACCCGATCAACGCCCCCTTCACGCTGGAGCGGTTCACCACCGGCCGTCTGATCGACGAAGCCGCGGCCGCCGCCGTCGCGCATTGAGGATCACGCCATGCTTCTGATCCACTGCCCTTATTGCGGCGAAACCCTGCCCGAGCTGGAATTCGTCTATGCGGGCGAGGCCCATATCGCCCGGCCCGACCCCGCCACGGCGACCGACGAGGACTGGCGCGACTTTCTGTTCATCCGCAACAACATCCGCGGCGCCCATTTCGAACGCTGGCGCCATGTCCATGGCTGCGGCCGGTTCTTCAATGCCGTGCGCGACACGGTGAGCGACCGCTTCCTGACGACCTATCGGGTCGGCGATCCCCGCCCCGATCTCGCGGCCCTGAAGGAGCGCGCAGAATGAGCCCCGCCGGTTTTCGCGTTCCGGGCCGCGGCCGGGTCGATCACGGCCGGCCGGTCACCTTCACCTTCGACGGCAGGCGCTATCAGGGGTTTGCCGGCGACACCGTCGCCTCGGCCCTGCTGGCCCATGGCGAGCATCTGATCGGCCGGTCGTTCAAATATCACCGCCCGCGGGGCGTGCTGACCGCCGGATCGGAAGAGCCGAACGCCCTGGTCGGCACCCGCCGCGGCCCCGGCCGCGCCGAGCCCAACACCCGCGCGACCGTCCGGGAGATCCATGACGGGCTGGCGGTCACCAGCCAGAACCGCTATCCCAACCTGAAGCTGGATCTGGGAGCGATCAACGACAGCCTGCACATGCTGCTGCCGGCCGGCTTCTACTACAAGACCTTCATGTGGCCGAAGAGCTTCTGGGACCGGTTCTACGAGCCCTTCATCCGGGCGGCGGCGGGCCTCGGCGTCTCCCCCACCGAACCCGACCCGGACGGCTATGCCTCGCGCTATCTGCATACCGACCTGCTGGTGGTGGGCGCCGGCCCCGCCGGGCTGGCGGCGGCATTGACGGCGGCCCGGGCCGGGCTGCGGGTCACCCTGGTCGACGAGACCGCCGAGGCCGGCGGCAGCCTGCTCAGCGAGCCGCAGGCGGTGATCGACGGCCGCCCGGCCTGGGACTGGCTGGCGGCGGCCCTGGCGGAGCTGTCCGGCCTGGGCGTGCGGATCCTGACCCGCACCACCGCGATCGGCTATTACCATCAGAACATGGTCGGGCTCTGCCAGCGGCTGACCGATCACCTGGACGCCCCGGCCGCAGGCCAGCCGCGCGAACGGCTGTGGCGGGTGCGGGCGGGCCAGGTGGTGCTGGCCCAGGGGGCCATCGAAAAGCCGCTGGTCTTCAACGGCAACGACCGGCCAGGGGTGATGCTGGCCGGTGCGGCCCAGACCTATCTGAACCGCTATGGCGTGCGGGTGGGCAGCTGCGCGGTCGTCGTCACCAGCCATGACAGTGCCTGGCACGCGGCCTTCGATCTGGCCGACGCCGGCACCCGGATCGCGGCAATCGTCGATACCAGAAGCCAGGCCCCCGCGGCGCTCAAGGCGGCCGCAGAGGCGCGCGGCATCACGGTTCTGGCCAGCCACACCGTCACCGATACCCGGGGCCGGCTCAGGATCCGCGCGGTGCAGGTCAACCCGGTGACCAATGGCCGGGTGGGGGCGGCGGTCAGGATCGACTGCGACTGCCTTCTGATGTCGGGCGGCTGGACGCCGTCGCTGCATCTGTTCTCGCACACCAAAGGCAGCCTTGTCTGGGATGCGGCCGCAGAGACCTTTCTGCCCGGCACCCGCACCGAGGCCTGCCAGATCGCCGGCGCGGCCCGCGGGCTCTGGGGCATCGCCGCGGCGCTGGATGACGGCGCCGCGATGGGGGCTGCCGCCGTTCGCGAGCTGGGCGGAGATCCCGCTGCAGCCGGCCGCCACACCGTCACCGGCGACCGGCCGGGGACGGGGGAGAGCGTGACCGAGCTTCCGACCGACCGCGAGCCTGCGAGGGTGCGCGCCTTCGTCGACTATCAGAACGACGTCACCGCCAAGGATCTGCGGCTGGCGGTGCGCGAGGGCATGCGCTCGATCGAGCATGTCAAGCGCTACACCACCAACGGCATGGCCACCGATCAGGGTAAGCTGTCGAACATCAACGGCCTCAACATCGCCGCCGATGCGCTGGGCCGCAGCCAGCCGGAGGTGGGGCTGACCACCTTCCGCCCGCCCTATACCCCCACCACCTTCGGCGCGCTGGCCGGCTATCATCGCGGCGAGCATTTCGACGTCACCCGCAAGACGCCGATCGACGGCTGGGCCGTCGACAATGGCGCGGTGTTCGAACCGGTCGGGCTGTGGCGCCGGGCGCGCTATTTCCCGAAACCGGGCGAGGACATGGAGGCGGCGGTCGCCCGCGAATGCCGTGCCACCCGGGCGAGCCTCGGCATCTTCGATGCCTCCACGCTCGGCAAGATCGAGGTGGTGGGCCCCGATGCGGTCGAGTTCATGAACCGCATGTATACCAACCCCTGGAGCAAACTCGCCCCGGGCCGCACGCGCTATGGTCTGCTGCTGGGCGATGACGGCTTCATCCGCGACGACGGCGTCATCGGACGGCTGACCACCGACCGCTTCCACGTCACCACCACCACCGGCGGTGCCGCCCGCGTGCTCAACATGATGGAGGACTATCTCCAGACGGAATGGCCCGACCTCAAGGTCTGGCTGACCTCCACCACCGAGCAGTGGGCGACCATCGTCCTCAACGGCCCCAATGCCCGCAATCTGCTCAGCCCCTTCGTCGAGGGGCTGAACATCTCGGATGCCGCCTTCCCGCATATGTCGATCGCCGAATGCCGCGTCGGCGGCTTCCCGGCCCGTCTGTTCCGGGTGAGCTTCACCGGCGAACTCGGCTTCGAGGTCAACGTCCCGGCCCGCCATGGCCGGGCGTTGTGGGACATGCTGTGGGCGGCCGGCCAGCGCTACGACATCTGTGCCTATGGGACAGAGACCATGCATGTGCTGCGGGCCGAAAAGGGTTACATCATCGTCGGCCAGGACACCGACGGGACCGTCACCCCTTTCGATGCCGGGCTCGGATGGGCGGTCGGGCAGAAAAAGCCGGATTTCGTCGGCAAGCGTGGCCTGCAGCGCCCGGATCTGGCGGCCCCCGGCCGCCGGCAACTGGTCGGGCTGCTGACCCGCGATGGACGGACCCGGCTGGAGGAAGGCGCGCAGCTCGTGCTCGACCCGGCCCAGCCGATCCCGATGAAGATGGTCGGTCACGTCACCTCGTCCTATCAGAGCGTCGCCCTCGGCCGGCCGATCGCGCTGGCCCTGCTGGAGGGCGGCCATGACCGGATGGGCGAGACGGTCTGGATCCCCATGCCCGACCGGGTGATCGAGGCCGAGGTGACCGGCACCGTCTTCTACGACCCCGCCGGCGACCGGCTGAAGCTCTGACAGGGAGAGGCTGAGACCATGACTTCCGATCCGACCGTCGAACCCGGCCCGCTCGCCCGCAGCAGCGCGGTCACGGTCACCCTCCTCGCCCCGGTCGCACGCTTCTCGCTTCGGGCGCGCACCGGCGATCTGCCGACGCTCTCAGGCGCACTGGGGCTCGATCTGCCGCAGAAGATCGGCGATCGTGCCGCGGCGGGGGCTATAGAGGCCCTGTGCCTCGGCCCCGATGAATGGCACATCCTGGCGCCCGAGGCCGATGCCGGACGTCTTGCTGCGGCAGCGGCTGCCGTCTATGACGCGGCCCCGCACAGCCTGACCGACATCTCGGACCGCGAGGTCACGGTGATGGTCGAAGGGCCGGCGGCCGCAGAGCTGCTGACCATCGGCTGCCCGCGCGACATCGACCGGATCGCCCCCGGCCGTGGCTGCCGGACGGTGATGGACGGGGTGACGGTGCTCCTCTGGCGCGACGCCCCGGAGCGCTTCCGGCTGGATATCTGGCGCTCCTTCGCCCCGCATGTCATCGCCCTGCTGCGGACCGGCTGTGTCGAGCTGGCCGCAGGTTCGTAATACGAACACATATGCGCGAACATTCGTCCATCATACGATCAATCGCCCATGTGCGACATATAATAGAGCACCAGCAGTCTCCAGCCCATCTTCAGGTATCTCCTGAATTTCCGGAACATCCAGTCGGTGAACGACAGCCGACGCCGCGGCGCCCGTCTGGCGGGCGCCCGGCGGCGCGGTGAGGATTTGCGGCGGCGCGATGTTCGCTTCTTGTTCCGTAATCTGAACATGAGGACAGGCCAGGGGCGGCATCTCGCAAAGATCGATCGAGAGCCGGCCCCGGATATCAGCTGGGGGGAACGGGAGGGGACATGCCGCGGCGTGACGCCGCCGCTGCGTGTGCACCATAACGGAAACACGCGTCTTCATTGAAGCACTATTACGTGCCGATGTGTTGCAGCCGGCAATGAAACGGCCCGGCCAGCGCAGCGCTGGCCGGGCCGGGTCGGCGTCGAAAGGCGGGGATCACCCCAGGCGGGCGGTCACGATCTCCAGGATCTCGGGCACCGGCCGGTTGACCAGTTCCTTGTCGATCTCGGCGACCACCTCGCCATGCAGTCCTTCGGGCAGATGGGCGCGCAGATCGGCGAGCATGCGCGGCGGCGCCACCAGCACCAGCCGGCCGATCTCTCCGGCGGCATGAAGGGCGGAGGCCTTCTCGGCGACCGCACGGCCGAAGGCATGTTCCAACGCGTCATGGGCGCTCGGATGCTCGATCGCGCTGCGCGGGCCGATGCGGTTCTGCAAACTACCCGGTGCCCGGACGGCTCGATCGGACACCGTCTCTTCGCCCGGTGCCGTCATCTCCAGAAAAACGACCGGGTCGGATGCCTCCGGATCGTCCGACGGACGCAGGAACAGCGCCTTGCGACCATCGGCGACCAGGATGGTGGTATGCGGGTGCAGGGTCTGGGACATCGGAGCCTCCCCTCCATGCCGGCGTCGGGCGTGATGACGGCGCCCGATCCACTCCGGATCATGATCGAGGATGCACCCGCCAACCCCATAGAACCTTGATCTGCCTCAAGTCTCGCGCGACGTCGGCACCACCCAGGGTTCACGCCTGACCCGATTCTCCGCATATAGGGCGATCTCCTCCGCCAGCGACAGGGTCAGCCCGATCTCGTCCAGACCGCGGACCAGCAGGTCTTTGCGGAAGGGGTCGACCTCGAAGCCGAAGACCTCGGCCCTGCCCGCCCCCATCGGCAGGGTGACGGTCTGTTCGGGCAGATCGACCGAGATGGTGGCGCCGGGGCTTGCGGCCAGAGCGGCCAGCAGCCGGTCGACCACCGCCTCGTCCAGCGCCACCGGCAGCATGCCGTTCTTCAGCGCATTGGCGCGGAAGATGTCGCCGAAGCCGGGCGCGATCACCACCCGGAAACCGGCATCGACCAGGGCATAGACGGCGCCTTCGCGCGACGAGCCGCCGCCGAAATTGCGCCGGGCGACCAGGATGCCGGCGCCGGCATATGCCGGTCGGTTGAGCACGAAATCCGGGTCAGGCCGGCCCTCGGCATCATGGGCCAGATCGTGCAGCAGATAGGGGTGATAGCCATCGCCGCGCGGCCGGCGCATGAAGCGGGCCGGCAGCAGCTGATCGGTATCGACATTGGCGAGCGGCAGCGGTGCTGCGATCGCGGTCAGCCGGGTCAGCGGGCGGAGCGTCGCCTGGGCCATGGGATCAGCCCTCCGCCAGCCGGCGGATATCGGCCAGCCGGCCGGTCACACCAGCCGCTGCGGCCATGGCCGGGCTCATCAGATGGGTGCGCGCCCCCGGCCCCTGGCGGCCGCGGAAATTGCGATTGGTGGTCGATGCCACCCGCTCGCCCGGCGCCGCCAGATCTCCGTTCATGCCCACACACATCGAACAGCCGCTCTCCACCCAATCGGCCCCGGCCTCGACGAAGATCCGGGCCAGGCCTTCCGCTTCGGCCTGGCGCTTGACCCGGGTGGACCCGGGGGAGACCAGCATCGGCACCGTCAGCCGCCGCCCTTTCAGCAGGGCCGCCGCCGCGCGCAGATCCTCGATCCGGCCATTGGTGCAGGATCCGATGAACACCCGGTCGACCGGCAGGCCTTCCAGCTTCTGCCCCGGCACCAGCCCCATATAGTCGAGCGTCGCCGGATCGGCATCGCCGGGCACATGGCCGTCGATCGCCACCGCCTCTTCGGGTGCGGTGCCCCAGGTGACGACGGGTGCGACGGCGCTGCCGTCGATCACGATCTCGCGGTCGAAGACGGCCTCGTCATCGCTGCGCAGCGCCGACCAATGCGCCACCGCCCGATCGAACAGCGCCCCCGCCGGGGCGGCAGGCCGGCCCTTCAGCCAGGCGAAGGTGGTCTCGTCGGGGGCGATCATCCCGGCACGGGCACCGGCCTCGATCGACATGTTGCACACCGTCATCCGCGCTTCCATGCCCAGCGCCCGGATCGCCGGCCCGGCATATTCGATCACATGGCCGGTGGCGCCATCGGTGCCGATCACCGAAATCAGGTGCAGGATCAGATCCTTGGCCGAAACGCCGGCGCCCAGCCGGCCATCCACCCGCACCCGGAAAGTCTTCGGCCGGCGCTGCCACAGCGTCTGGGTCGCCAGCACATGGGCGACTTCCGAGGCGCCGATGCCGAAGGCCAGCGCCCCGAAGGCGCCATGGGTGGAGGTATGGCTGTCGCCGCAGACGATGGTCAGCCCCGGCAGGGTCAGCCCCTGTTCCGGCCCCACCACATGGACGATGCCTTGTTCCTCGTCGCCCAGATCGAACAGCCGCACCGCATTGGCCGCCGTGTTGTCGCGCAACAGCCGGATCACCCGGCCGACATCGGGGTCCGCCGGCTCGGCATCGCGGTTGCGGGTCGGCACGTAATGATCGGCAACCCCGAAAGTCAGATCCGGCCGCGCCACCCGCCGGCCCATGTCCGCCAGCTTGCCATAGGCGTGAAAGCTGCCCTCATGGGTGAAATGGCGGTCGATCCACAGCAGGCGCTGGCCGGCCGGATGGGCATGCACGACATGCGCGTCCCAGATCCGGTCGAACACCGTGCGCGGCGCCCCCGAAACGGTCGCGGGCAGGGTCATCCGATGACACCTCTTTTGCGAAGATCGGCAAGGGCGGCCGCATCCAGCCCCAGCAGCCGGCCCAGCGTCTCGTCGGTATCGGCACCGAGACGGGGTGCGGCGCGGGCGTAATCGACCGGCGTCGCCGACAGATTGAGCGGATTGGCCACCGTCGGCACCGATCCCAGCGCCGGATGGGCGATCTGCCGCGCCAGGCCCCGGGCCTGCACCTGCGGATCGGCAAACACCCGGTCGAGCGTGTTGATCGGGCCACAGGGCACGGCCTTGCTTTCCAGCGCCGCAATCCAGTCGTCGGTGGTGCGGGTGGCGACCGCCCCCGCCACCAGCGGCACCAGGGCGGCACGGTTGGCGACGCGCTGGGCGTTGGTCGCGAACCGCGGATCCGTCCCCCAGTCCGGATGGCCGGCCTCGGCGGCAAAGCGGCGGAACTGTTCGTCATTGCCGATCGCCAGCACCAGATGGCCGTCCTGGGTCGCGAAGGCCTGATAGGGCACGATATTGGGATGGGCATTGCCCATCCGCCCCGGCGCCTTGCCCGAAACCAGATAATTCATCGCCTGATTGGCGAGCGTCGCGACCGAGACGTCGAGCAGGGCCAGATCGATATATTGCCCCGCCCCCGTCCGCTCGCGATGGGCCAGCGCCGCCAGAACGCCGATGGTCGCATAAAGCCCGGTCATCACGTCGACCAGGGCCACACCCACCTTGACCGGCCCGCCACCCGGCACCTCGTCGGGCTCTCCGGTCACCGACATCAGCCCGCCCATGGCCTGGATCATGAAGTCATATCCGGCGCGCGGCGCATAAGGTCCGGTCTGGCCGAAACCGGTGATCGAGCAATAGATCAGCCGCGGATTGAGCGCCCTGAGGGTCTCCTGGTCGAGCCCGTATTTCTTCAGACCGCCGACCTTGAAATTCTCGATCACCACATCGGATTCGGCGGCCAGACGCCGGATCAGCGCCGCCCCCTCCGCGGTGCCCATATCGATCGCGACCGAGGATTTGTTGCGATTGGTGGTCAGAAAATAGGCCGCCTCCCGCGCCGAACCGTCGGCCGCCTCGGCATAGGGCGGCCCCCAGCCGCGGGTGTCGTCGCCCGCACCCGGCCGTTCGATCTTCAGCACCTCCGCCCCCAGATCGCCCAGGATCTGGCTGGCCCAGGGGCCGGCGAGGACGCGGCTGAGATCGAGCACGCGGATATGGGAGAGGGCACCTTCGGCTCGGGCGGTCGCCATAGGGTCAGGACTCCGTGGGTCAGTAGCGGGCGGTCAGTGGCGTAAGGCGTCGCCGGCAGACCGGATCAGCCGAAGGCGGCGATGCCGGTCTGGGCGCGGCCCAGGATCAGCGCATGGACGTCGTGGGTGCCTTCATAGGTATTCACGGCCTCCAGATTGCACATGTGACGGATCACATGATACTCGTCGGCGATGCCGTTGCCGCCATGCATGTCGCGGGCGACCCGGGCAATCTCCAGCGCCTTGCCGCAATTGTTGCGCTTCAGCAGGCTGATCGCCTCGGGCGCCGCGGTGCCGCGATCCTTCAGCCGGCCCAGCTGCAGCGCCGCGGTCAGGCCGAGCGCAATTTCCGTCTGCATATCGGCCAGCTTCTTCTGGATCAGCTGGGTGGCGGCCAGCGGCCGGCCGAACATGATCCGGTCCATGGTGTACTGACGCGCGGCATGCCAGCAGAATTCCGCAGCACCCATCGCCCCCCAGGCGATGCCGTAGCGGGCATTGTTCAGACACGAGAACGGGCCGGTCAGGCCGCGGACCTCGGGGAAGGCGTTCTCTTCGGGCACGAAGACCTGATCCATGGCGATCTGGCCGGTGATCGAGGCGCGCAGCGAGAACTTGCCCTCGATCTTGGGCGCGGTCAGCCCCGTCATGCCCTTTTCCAGCACGAAACCGCGGATCGAGCCGTGATCATCCTTGGCCCAGACCACGAAAACGTCGGCGATCGGCGCATTGGTGATCCAGGTCTTGGTGCCCGAAATCTCGTAGCCGCCATCGACCTTGCGGGCGCGGGTGCGCATCGACGAGGGGTCGGAGCCGGCATCGGGCTCGGTCAGGCCGAAGCAGCCGACCAGTTCGCCGGTCGCCAGGCGCGGCAGGTATTTGCGGCGCTGCTCTTCGGTGCCGAAGGCGTAGATCGGATACATCACCAGCGAGGACTGCACGCTCATCGCCGAGCGATAGCCGCTGTCGACCCGCTCCACCTCGCGCGCCACCAGGCCGTAAGCCACGTAAGACAGGCCCGCGCAGCCATACTCCTCGGGCAGGGTGCAGCCCAGCAGGCCCAGCGCGCCCATTTCGGTCATGATCTCGCGATGGAAGATCTCGTGACGATTGGCCTCCAGCACCCGGGTCTGGAGCTTCTCCTGCGCATAGTCATGCGCGGTGTCGCGGATCATCCGCTCCTCTTCCGACAGCTCGCCGGCAAGGTTCAGCGGATCTTCCCACTGGAAGGCGGGGCGGGTTTCACGGGCCATGGGGTGTTGTCCTCGGGTCGGGGAAGGCAGGTCGGGAAAGGCTTGGCTCATACTGCAGCACGGATGCGGGTTTCGGCCTCGGCGCAGCTCATCACCGGCCCGATGGACGAGAGCACGGTGATGGTGGCGTCGTGCAGATCCGGCTTCATCGCCGCACAGCCGTCGGAGAGTACCAGTGTGGGCAGGCCACGGACATGGGCCTCGCGCACCGTGCTCGCCACGCCGCCATTGGTGACGATGCCGCAGGCGATCAGCCGGTCGATGCCGGCACGCGCCAGCACGAAATCCAGCCGCGACTGATAGAAGGCGCTGTAGGCGACCTTCTCGACGGTGAAATCGGCCGGCTGCAGCTCGTCGACCAGGGCATGGCCCCAGCCGCCGGGCAGAAAATCGCCCCGGCGCAGAAAGGGGCGGATCTGGCGCAGATGATCGGCGATCATCGGCTCGCCGCCCCGCCCGGGCACCAGGGTGAACTGGGTGGAGATGACGAAGCCGCCGGCCGCGCGCAGGGCATCGGCCACCGGCTTCACCCGCGCCGGCAGGGCGGCGATTTCGGGCGATCCGGCGCCGCCGCGGGCATAGGCGCCGTCGGGATGCAGAAAGTCGTTCTGCAGGTCGACGATCAGCAGGGCGGTGCGGGCGGGCTGGAAGTCGGCGAAGAAATCGGCCATGGGTCAGGCTCCCTCACGGTCACTCTTGCGGGCGATGACCAGGTTGCCGAACCGGTCGACCGTGGCATAAAGGTCGGGTTCGACGAAGATGGTGGTGTCGGGCTGTTCCAGGATCGCCGGCCCCTCCACCACGCTGTCGACCGGCAGCTCCAGCCGGGCATAGATGCCGGCATCGTGCCAGGCGCCGTCGACATAGACCGGCCGGGTGCCGGTGCGGGCCAGATCGGCGCCGCCGGTGGTGGTGGGGGCCAGCACGCCCAGATCGAATTTGGGCCGGGTGCCGATCACGGCGGTGCGCAGGTTCAGCACCCGCATGGTGCCGCCCTCCAGCAGCCGGCCATAAACGCCGCGATAGGCATCCTCGAAGGCCGCCGCGATGTCGGCGATGCTGAACGGCGCCGGATCGCCGGCGGCATCGACCGCGATCTCGAACGGCACCGGCACCGTGTGGGTCTGGCCCAGATAGGCCATGTCGAATTCGAAGCGCACGGTCTTGGCGTCAAGCGTCACACCCGCCGCCGCCAGCAGCTTCAGCCCGCCGGCCGCATGCTCGCGCATTGCCCCGGCCAGCATGGCGGGGTCGACCGCATCCAGCACCGCATTGATCGTCTGGACATAGTCGTGGCGCATGTCGGCGATCACGCAGCCCAGCGCCGAGGTGACGCCCGGATAGCGCGGCACCAGGGCCCGGCCCAGGCCGACATCCTTCATCAACGCGCCGACATGCAGCGAACCGCCGCCGCCGAAGGGCATCAGCGCGAAGCGCTTCGGGTCGTAGCCGCGTTCGATCGACACCAGGCGGATGGCGCCGGCCATGCGCGAATTCGCAACCCGGATGATGGCCTCGGCCGCCGCCATCGGCTCCAGCCCCAGCGGCGTCGCCACCTGCGCCTCGATCGCCGCCAACGCCGCCTCGCGGTCCAGCCGGGCAAGCTTGCCGCCGATCGGCCGATCGGCATTGATCCGGCCCAGCACGACATTGGCATCGGTCACCGTCGGCCGGTCGCCGCCATTGCCATAGCAGACCGGGCCCGGGGTCGACCCGGCGCTTTCCGGGCCGATATTCAGCATCCCGCCCTTGTCGACCCAGGCGATCGACCCGCCGCCGGCGCCGATGGTGGTGATCTCGATCATCGGCGTGCGCACGACCATGCCGTAATCGATCGAGGTCTGGGGCGACAGCACGGTGCGGCCGTCGGCGATCAGCGAGACGTCGAAGCTGGTGCCGCCGATATCGCCGGTGATGACGTTGGGAAAGCCCGCCTGTCCGGCGATATAGCCGGCCGCGATCACGCCGGCCGCCGGGCCCGAGAGCGCGGTCCGCACCGGCAGCCGGCGGGCGGTGTCCACCGACATCACCCCGCCATTGGACTGCACGATCAGGAATTCGCCACCGAAACCGTCGGCGATCAGCGCATCTTCCAGCCGCTTCAGATAACCGCCGACCTCGGGTTGGAGATAAGCGTTGAGCGCGGTGGTCGAGAACCGCTCGAATTCGCGGATCTCGGGCAGGATCTCGGTCGAGCAGGTGACATGGTCGTTGGGCCAGAGCGCCCGCACCGCCGCCACCGCCGCGCGTTCATTGGCCGGGTTGGCATAGGCGTTGACGAACAGGATGGCGATGGCGGCACAGCCCGCCTCGATCAGCGCGCGGGCCTCGGCCTCCACCGCGGCCAGGTCCACCGCCTCGCGCAGCGTGCCGTCGGCCAGCACGCGCTCGCGCACCTCGCGGCGCAGATCGCGCGGCACCACCGGTTCGAACGTTCCCCACAGCCCCCAGGTCTTGGGCCGGTCGCGGCGGCGCATTTCCAACACGTCGCGGAAGCCACGCGTGGTGATCACGCCGATCCGCGCGCCCTTGCGCTCCAGCAGCGCATTGGTGCCGGCGGTGGTGCCGTGAACGACGGTGGCGATCCGCGCCTTGTCGGGCACCCGGGTCGAGATGCCGTCCAGAAAGCCCGCCGACTGGTCGGGGCGCGAGGTCGGCACCTTGGAAACCTGGGCGGTGCCCTCGGCCTCGTTCAGGAAGAAGACGTCGGTGAAGGTGCCGCCGACGTCCACGCCGATGACGAAATCCTTGCTCATGGGTCGCAATATCCGTGTCTGGCGTGGGTTATTCGGGCGTGTAGCCGTAATCGCGGGCGGCCGCCTCGGGCGTCAGGTAGCCCAGCCGGATGTCGCGGGCGATCGCCTGGGGGTCGCGCTTCGCCGGGTCGCCGTAACCGCCGCCGCCCGGGGTTTCCAGCCGCACCCGCTGGCCGCGGGCCAGCTTCACGCCGATGGTCTTGGACACCTTCTCCGGCTCGTGCCAGCCGTCATCCTGCTGGTAGTGGAAGCGGTTGAGCGCCGCCTCGCCGCCGCCGACCACGCCCTTGGGCGCGAACTTGCCGCGCTCGCCGAACAGGAAGACCTGGGCGTCCTCTTCCAGCAGCTCGATCTCGTAGACGGCACCCACGCCGCCGCGCGCCTGGCCGGGGCCGGCACTGTCGGGGCGCAGCGCCCATTCGGTGAACATCACCGGATAGGCCGCCTCCAGGATCTCGACCGGCGGGATGGTGGCGGTGGAAATCGGCGCATTGCCGTGGTTCAGCCCGTCGCCCGCCGGGCTGCCGCCCAGCCCGCCGCCATAGAAAGAGAACATCACCCAGCGCCGACCATCGGCCCGGTGGCCGGCCAGCGACAGGGCGTTGATCGTGCCATAGGCATTGCCGTTCACCCGGTCCGGTGCCGCGTTTGCGAAGGTTGCGAAGATCACGTCGATCATTCGCAAAATCGTCTCGGTATAGCCGCCGACCGGCTTGGGGAATTCGGCCGAGAGCAGGGACTTGTCCGGGATCACGAAGTCGATCGGCCGCATCACGCCGGCATTGGCCGGCAGGTCCGGGAAGATGTGCTTGATCGCCACATAGCAGCAGGCGATGGAGGTGGAGCGGCTGATATTGATCGGCCCCTGCGCCGGCCCGGCCGAGCCGGTGAAGTCGAGCGTCAGCCGGTCGCCCCTGATGGTCAGCGTCAGCCGGATCGGCAGCGGCTCGTCGGAAATGCCGTCATTGTCCAGGAAATCCTCGGCCTGCCAGCTGCCGTCGGGCAGGCTCGAAATGGCGGCGCGCATGAGCGTCTCGGCCCGGTCGCCCAGCGCATCGAGCGCCGCCTTGACCAGATCGGGACCGTATTCGTCGAGCAGCGCATCCAGCCGCTTCACGCCCAGATCCAGCGCGTTCAGCTGGCCGTTCAGGTCACCGAAGGCCGAATTCGGCTGGCGGGAATTCATCAGCAGGATGTCGACGATGTCGCGGTTGAGCCGGCCCGCCCGCATCACCTTGACCGGCGGGATGACCACCGCCTCCTGAAAGGCTTCGGTCGCGACCGGGTTGTAGTTGCCGGGCACATTGCCGCCGACATCGTGCCAGTGGCCCACCGAGGCCAGATAGCAGAAGACCCGGCCATCGCGGAAATACGGCCGCACCAGCCGCATGTCCGAGAAATGGGTGCCGCCGGCATAGGCCTCGTTGAAGATGTAGACGTCGCCGTCTTCCAGGTCGCCGTCGCGGGCGGCCTTGTCGATCACCGATTTGACCGCGAAGGCCATCACGCCCACGAAGATCGGCAGTCCCGACTTGCCCTGAACCAGCGTCGCGCCGCTCAAAGGATCGTAAAGGCCGTGGGAGGCGTCATGCGCCTCGGCGATGATCGGGTTGAAGGCGCTGCGGAACAGGGTCGCGTCCATTTCGTCGGCGATCTGTTCCATGCGGCCGGCGAGCACCGCCAGCGTCACGGGATCGATGGCACTCACGTCACGTGGTCTCCCAGAGGCATGCATCCGGCCGGCGGTATCGATGGCCGCCGACGCGTTCTGATCTCTTATGCGTTCTGATCCGTCATTCGCCGACCGACAGGCGCGCGGGCTTCCAGCCGCCGTCCTCGTCGTCGCTGCGGGTCAGGTCCATGCGGTATTCGAACCGGCCGGGCACGTAGAGCGAGACCAGATGGTCGAAGGGCCGCATGGCCTGGTCGTACATGGTTCGGGTCAGCCGGAGCAGCGCCGCCCCGGGCTCGACCTCCAGAAGCACCGCCAGCCGGTCGTCGGCCAGCTGCGCCGACAGCTTCTGACGCGCGGCCGCAACCGCGAAACCCGCCTCCTCGAACAGGCCCAGGCGCGGACGATGTGCCAGGCTCCGCTCGGTGAAGGCGGCGGCCGCCGCCGGCAGGGTATGGGTTGCAAGCAGCGCGAAGGGCCGCCCGTCGGCCGAACGCACCCGCTCGGCCGCGACCAGTTCGGTGCCCGGATCGATCTTCAGTTCCTCGGCGATGGCGGCCGGTGCTGCAACGCGCGCCAGCGACACCAGCCGCACGCCGGACCGCGCGCCGATGTTCTGAATGGTCGCAATCAGCCCGTCCAGCGGCGCCCGGATCGGCGCCGGCCGGTAGTGATGCGTGACCATGGTTCCGCGGCCGCGCTGGCGCGACACCAGCCCTTCCGCCGCCAGATCGTCCAGCGCCCGCTTGGCGGTGATCCGCGACACGCCATAATCCCGCGCGATATCCAGCTCCGCCGGCAGCACGTCGCCGTCACGCAGCTCCCCGCCCAGAATCTTCTCGCGAAAGATGACATAGAGCCGGTGATAGAGCGGCGTCGGCCCCTCGCGCCCCAGCGCCGCACGCCCGCCTTCTCCCACCTTTTCGCCTTCATCCATATCCCGGATCCCACCCCCGGTATCGCTCATGGAGGGAGCTTAGCGCGGGTGATGTCATAATGCTATATGAATATAGCATTAGGATCAAAACCCGAGGAGCACCATCCACGCCGTGCTCAGCGACAACCATCGCGAATGCAGTGGCCAAGAATACCGGCATCTCTACGACCTGTTCCTTCCGCTCGAAGGCATCTTCTGATCGGCCCGGAGACCTGACTGGTGAAATGGGGGCTTGTGGCGCTGGGCTCGATCAGGGAGAGAGCGGGCTTTGAAAAGTTTGATGCAGGACCGCCATCCCACATCAAACCGAAGACGAAACCCGGGCGAGCTGTTACCTATGTCTCCGGTCTGAAGCGTTACGCTCCTTTCCGGTTGCTCACTCTGTACAGTTTGTGCAAATCCATCGAGAGACTACGACCCATCTGCGCTGGCCTCGTTCACCAACATGGATCATGAATCAGGAATCTCGTCCCTTGGAGTCCCTCAATGATTCAGCATCACCCGAAAGAATGCTCTGATATAACTGTAGAACTTGCGGAGCCTACGGATGCGTCGAGTAATACGTGAGGGCTCTTTTCGAGCCCTCACCGTTGTGAACAATGCGATATCGCTTCGCATGCTGGTTTGTGCTCTCGAAAAAGATGGAATTGAACCAGAAGATGTAGTGGTCATTTCTGCCAGGAAAATCAATGATCCTTGGCTTGACAAATTTGGATACCATCTTGCCTATCCAGCAAAGCCCAGACAGACATTGTTGGGGCAATGGCCATTCATATCGTTTTATCGCTCTGCGGCTCGATTGATACGAGAGGCGATCAATGCACGCGAGCTAAGCCATGTTTACATCGTAAATATTGAGAATCTTCTTACCAATCATCTTCTATTAATGACGGCTGAGCGTCAGGATGTAGAGGTGGCCCTTGTCGTAGAGGGGATTTTTAATTTTCAGGAGATTACGCCTCGTAATCGCGCGCGCTGGCGGTGGGTCGTCAAACCCTCCCTTGCGCGGCTTCTCGGTCTGCGTTGGCATACGCCAGTAGGGCATCTATCTGGAGCCTTTGAGCCAGGCATCTGTCGGGTGGTTTCGTTTACCGAGATCGGCCTGAAGGCACCTGCGGACAAAGTTGACGTCCTCGCATGGCAACCAGTCCGGCCGTCGGTCGTTCCTGATCCTCGGGCACTGGTTGTCGTTCATACGGGCCTCTGGCAATGGATGGACCAAGACGCTTATCTCCATGTGGCCAGGGCATTTGTCCGATGGGTAGAGCGGGAGAATTTCACGCGTATAATTGTGAAGCACCACCCTCATGTTGGCCCGGGAGCACTTGAGGAAATGCTACCTCCCCATGAAACATGGGACACGAGGGCGAGTATGGAGAATCTTGCATCCGAGGTTCCAGCCGTAACTGTAGCTGGAACGTGTTGTACTGCCCTTGTTACGCTGAAAATGTTGAGGCCAGACCTTCGCTGCATTGACGTAGGGGCTGACTTTTATTGTGAGGCGGCCTATCACGGGGACCATAGTGTCGAACACCTGCTGATGGGCGCCGGCGTGGAAGTCGTTTCGATCGGCAGGCCAGGTTGAATGCGGTCATGAGTGGAGGAAGCGCACGGCTTTAGCGGTTTGTGCAGAGAGGTTGGCTTCGGGTACCTCCTGCGGCTTCCTGGGGAGACCGCCTCGAAGGGCTTACAGGAGCGGGGCGTGGGTCCCTTCGACGCGGAAGTGCTCGTCGAGCAGGATACCTTCGCGCTGAAGAAACAGGTCATAGGGATACTGATATTCGCGACGAAAGTCTTGTGGTCTTGCTCTCTTATTATCAAATAAAACCGTCTATTATTAATCACGACCATAAAAACTTAAGATCTGGAAGTCATACCGTCTCCGGTCTCAACACGTCTGAGCGCCCAAAGCGGCAGAGCGCCTTCTCAAAGGAAGGCCCCTCCGGAATTCTCCTTGACGATATAATTCACTATATCGTTAAATATTATCAGAAACTGATAGGGAGTGACCGCCATGGACGACCCCTTCCGCCGGCCGACCTTCGGGTCCGCCGTGTTCTATGAAGATCCCTTCGCCGCCCTCGACTGGCTGGAGGCCGCCTTCGGCTTCGAGCGCAGCCTGATCGTCACCGATACCGACGGCAATCTCGCCCATTCCGAGATGAGCTTCGGCGACGGCTACGTCATGATCGGCCCGATCTGGACCGATGGCGTGGCCAGCCCCCGGCAGACCGGCGGGCGCAATACCCAGACCGTGCATGTTCAGCTGAAAGACGGGATCGAGGCGCATCACGACCGGGCAGTCAAGGCGGGTGCGGTGATCACCCGGCCGCTGGAGCGGCAGTTCTATGGCGATCTCACCTATTGCGCCCGCGACCCCGAGGGGCATGTCTGGAGCTTCGGCCAGACCGTGGCCGTGGTCGGCCGCACCGAGGCCGAGGCGGCGAGCGGGCTGAAGATCGACGGCTGGTTCGAGACCGAGCCCGAATGACGGCCGTCGCATCTCTCGACAGCGTTCTTGCGGCCCTCGCCGACCCGCATCGCCGCCGGGTGGTGGAGCTGTTGCGCGCCCGCCCGCAGCGGGCGGGGGAGCTGGCCGAGGCCATCGGCCTCAGCCCGCCCGCGGCCAGCCGCCATCTGAAGGCGCTGCGCCGGGCGGGGCTGATCGAGGAAAGCCATCCCGATTTCGATGCCCGGGTGCGGATCTACCGGCTGCGTCCCGAACCCTTCTCGGCGCTCAAATCCTGGGTCGACGAGACCGAGCGGATGTGGTCGCACCAGCTGCTGGCCCTGAAGGCGCATCTGGAGGCGGAGGCGACGGAAGAATGACCGGCTCGAAAATCCTGGTCGCGCTGCGCATCGCGGCGCCCACACCGCGCGTCTTCCGCGCCTTCACCGACGAGATCGGCCTCTGGTGGCAGGCGGACGGGCTGTTCGCCTTCACCCCCGGCCCGCCCGGCCGGCTTACCTTCGATCCGAAGGGGCCTGAGGGGCGGCTGATCGAGGAAAAACCCGATGGCGGCCGGTTCGAGATCGGCCGCATCCTGACCTGGGAGGCACCGCCGGCACCAGGCACAGCCGGCCGCCTGGCCCTGACCTGGCGCCAGGCGAGTTTCGCCGCCGACCAGGAAACCCGCGTGTTTGTCGCCTTCGACCCGGTCGAGGACGGCACGAGGGTGACGGTGGAACATCTGGGCTGGGATGCGATCCCGATCAGCCACGCCGCCCGCCACCATTTCCCCGACGGCATTTTCCTGCACCGCCATGGCAGCTTCTGGCGGCGGCAGCTGGCGGGGCTGGCGGCGGTCAGCGCTCGACGATGACCTTGGCGATCAGCTCGGCGGTGTTCGCGACGCCCAGCTTGCGCATGATCGCGCTGCGATGCACCTCCACGGTGCGTGGCGAGATGGCCAGCGCCTGGGCGATCTGTTTGCTGGTCAGGCCGTTGACGACATAGCGGGTCACCTCGCGCTCGCGCGGGGTGAGGGCGGCCGAGCCCGGCGCGCGGTCCTCCAGCCGGTCGAAGGTCCAGACGATCAGGCGGAACGGGTCGTCGGGGGTGAGCGTGCGGCCGCGGGCGCGGGTCCAGATGATCTCGCCGCTCTTGCACTGCATGAACCGCTCGTCCTCGTAGCGGGGGCTGTTCTCCAGCCAGCGATGCCAGCGGGCGCCGGTCTTCTCGTAATCGACGCTCGACGGGTAGAGCATGCGCACCGAGCGCCCCTCCAGCTCGGCCCGGCGCCAGCCGAAGATCGCCTCGATTTCGGCGTTCACCCGCAGGATCCGGCGGTGCGACAGCACCATGATGCCGACCGGCGCGTTCATGAACCCGGCCAGCTCCAGCCCTTCGGTCGACAGATCCTCCGGCTGCATCGTCATCCTCCCGCTTACGTAGCCTTCTACGTATATCCCCTGATTGTCGGGCGCGCTGCAAAGCTTTACCTGTTGGGCCAAGGCAGATCGACGACGGCTGTCGCACAATGATGACGTCTGTCATATAATAACGCCTGTCAGACAATGAACGCGGAGAGCGCCCATGGACCCGCAGATCTACATCACCGGCAGCGGCCACACCCGTTTCGGCCGCCTGTCCCAGACCCTGGAAGAGCTGATCGTCGAAGCCGCGCGTGAGGCGATCGACGAGGCCGGTGTCGATCCGGCCGAGATCGATGCGATCTATCTGGGCCATTTCAATTCGGGCCTGGTGTCCGACGGCTTCGCCTCGTCGCTGGTCAAGGGTGCCGATCCTGCGTTGCGCTTCACCCCGGCCTCGCGCTGCGAGAATGCCTGCGCCTCGGGTGCGGCGGCTTTCCAGGCCGGCATGATGCGCATCGCCGCCGGCAAGGCCCGCAACGTGCTGGTGGTCGGCGCCGAGAAGATGACCCACCGCACCACCGAAGACGTCACCCGGGCTCTCGCCGGTGCCGGCTATCAGAACGACCCGGAAGAGGCCGCCCTCAGCTTCCCGCAGGTCTTCGCCATCGCCGCCCGCGCCTATGCCGACCGTCATGGCGACCCGATGGATGCCATGGCCCGGATCGCGGCGAAGAACCATGCCAATGCCATGGCCAACCCGCTCGCCCAGATGCACAAGCCGCTGCCTTACGAATTCTGCCGCGAGGTGAGCGAGCGCAACCAGCTGATCGCCCCGCCGCTCCGGCTCAGCGACTGCTCGCTGGTCACCGACGGTGCCGCTGCGATCGTGCTCAGCAGCGATCAGGGCCATGCCGCCTCGGCCAGCCGCCGGGTGCGCGTCGCCGCCGCCGAGCAGGTCTCGGACACCCTGCCGCTGGCCGGGCGCGACCTGATCGCCTTCGAGGGCCCGGCCCGCGCGATCCGCGCCGCCTATGAGGCCGCCGGCATCGGCCTGGATCAGCTGGACTTCGCCGAGGTCCATGACTGCTTCACCATCGCCGAACTGCTGATCTACGAAGCCATGGGCCTGGCACCCCAGGGCCAGGGCGCGCGGGCGCTGGAAGACGGCACCGTCTTCGCCGACGGCAAGCTGCCGGTCAACCTTTCGGGCGGGCTCAAGGCCAAGGGCCATCCGGTCGGTGCCACCGGTGTCTCGATGCTGGCGCTCGGCTTCCGTCAGCTGACCGGCCAGGCCGGCGAGATGCAGCGGGCCGGCGCCGAATGGGGCCTCACCTTCAACATGGGCGGCGCGGCGGTCGCCAACTACGCCACCATCCTGCAGGCCGACCGGGCCTGAGCGCAGCCGATGAACATCGCAAGCTGGCTCCATCAGACCGCCCTCTGCTGGCCCGACCGGCCGGCGGTGTTCGAAGGCGATCGCCTGCACCAGAGCTATGACGGCCTGGCGGGCGCGGTATCCGACCGCGCCCGCCACCTGGCCCGGGTGCACGGCATCGGCAAGGGCGACCGCGTGGCGATCTTCGCCAAGAATGCGGCCGAATATCTCGAAACCCTGCATGCCTGCTGGTGGATCGGCGCCGTCGCGGTGCCGATCAACGGCAAGCTCCATCCGGCCGAGGCCGCCTGGATCGTGCAGGATTCCGGCGCGAAACTCGCCTTCACCGACACGGGCGACGTGCTGGGCGCCTGCCCGGGCCTCAGCGAACTCGCCCTCGGCGCACCGGTGCCGACGGGCGGCCCGCGCACGGCACCGGTCGCCTGCGACCGGAACGATCTGGCCTGGCTGTTCTACACCTCGGGCACCACCGGCCGGCCGAAGGGGGTGATGCTCACCCACGACAATCTCCGCCAGATGACGCTGTGCTATGCGCTCGACGTCGATCAGCCACGGGCCGGCGACCACATGCTTTATGCGGCACCCATGTCGCATGGCGCAGGGCTCTATATGTTCGCGCAGATCCGTGCGGGGGGCGCACATCTGGTGCCGGCCTCGCATGGCTTCGATCCGGCCGAGATCATGGCGCTGGCCCGCAGCCATGGCGATCTGGTGTTCTTCGCCGCCCCCACCATGGTCAAGCGGCTGGTCACCGCCGCCCGCGCCGCCGGCTATGACGGCAGCGGCATCCGCACCATCATCTATGGCGGCGGCCCGATGTATGCGGCCGATATCGACGAGGCGGTGGCGGCCTTCGGCCCGCGCTTCGTGCAGATCTACGGCCAGGGTGAATCGCCCATGACCATCTCGGTTCTGCCGCGCGCGCTGGTCGCCGATCGCAGCCATCCGCGCTGGCAGGAGAGGCGCGCCTCGGTGGGTTTCGCCCATGGCGCGGTCGCGGTCACCATCCGCGATGCCGATGGCCGGGAGCTGGCGCCGGGAGAGACCGGCGAGATCTGCGTGCAGGGCCCCACGGTCATGCGCGGCTACTGGAACCGACCGGAGGCGACGGCCGAAACCCTGAAGGATGGCTGGCTGCACACCGGCGATCTGGGCCATCTGGATGCCGAGGGGTTCCTGCACCTCACCGACCGGTCCAAGGACGTCATCATCTCGGGCGGCACCAACATCTACCCGCGCGAGGTGGAAGAGGCCCTGCTGCTGCACCCCGCCGTGTTCGAGGTGGCGGTGATCGGCGAGCATGACGACGACTGGGGCGAGCGGGTGGTGGCCTTCGTGGTGACCGCCGGCACGGATGCCGCAGATGCCGCCACGCTCGACCTCTGGTGCCGGCAGCAGATCGCCGCCTTCAAGCGGCCGAAGCGCTATGTCTTCGTCGATGCCCTGCCCAAGAACAATTACGGCAAGGTGCTGAAGACCGAGCTCAGGGCGATGGCGGCCGATCAGCCGGCGGCGGACCCCGGGCTGAACCGGCCGACGAAGCGGTAAAGCCCCGCCGGGTGGAACAGGCGGACCTGGGTGATGGTCCGCACCCCCTGCCGGGTTTCGCGGTCCAGGATCAGCAGCGCATCGCCGCGATCCAGGTTGAGCAGCCGCGCGGTCGGGGCATCGGCAAGGCCGGCGCCGATCACATGCACGGCATCCGACCACGGCACCTGCTGCAACAGCCAGCGGCCGGGTGCGGTGGTGGTGAAATCCATCTCCCGCGCCGCCGGCACGGCATCCAGCATCACCAGCCGGCGTTCCAGCGCGACAGCCACCCCGTCGATCCGGTGCAGCCCCTCCAGTCGCAGCACCTCGGTGCCGGCCGGCACCGGAAAGGCGCTGCCCTGGGCTTCGGTCAGGCGCAGCACCTCACGCGACAGCTGTTCATAGGCGTAGCTGCGCCCGGCACGCGCCGCCTCCACCGCGAAATCCTGGATCTCCATCACCGTGCGCTCGATCCGCGGGCGGGTGACGAAGGATCCGGCGCGGCGGCGGCGCTCAATCAGCCCGGCCGCAGCCAGCGCGGTCAGGGCCTTGCTCACGGTCATGCGCGAGCAGCCATAGACCTCCATCAGCTCGTGTTCGGACGGGATGCGATCCCCCGGCTTCAGCCGGCCATCCAGAATGCCGCCCTCTATGTCGCCATAGATGCGCTGATGGAGCGAGGCGGCGGGCGCGTCTGGCACGGCGGGGCATCCCGAAACCGGTGGCCCGCGGCCGGCGCCGCGGGATCGGAATAAGCATAGACAATTGCCCCGCCGCGGCAAGACGGTCGGATCAACCGGTCGGCAGCAGGCCCTTCAGCGCATCGGCCGCCCTGGTCGGCGCCACCTCGTAGACGTCGTAGACGGCGACCCCCGCGGTCACGAAGGGATCGGCGGCGATGATCCGGTCCAGCGCCTCTCGCGCCAGACTGGTCGCCAGGATGAAGCCGCCGCTGCGCGGCACCCGCCGGCCGGCCAGCACGAAGGCGCCGGTGGCGAAATGCTCGCCCACCCAGACCTTATGCGCCTCCAGCTCGGCATCCACCGCCTCCAGCGGTGCTGTATAGGTCAACAACAGGATGTACATCGGCACGCCTCCTGGCCTTTGCGGTTCCCGGTCACCGCCCCTTGCGTGTGGTTGCGCGGGCTGGCTTTACCCCCGCGCGAGGTGCAGCGGTTTCCGGCCGCCGATTGTGGCGGGGCGTGCTGCGGCGTGCAAACAATCGGTTGACATCATGCCGCCACGGTCCGAGAGTTGTCCGGACAAATAACACATGCAGGGGATCTGGGATGAGCTTCCGTTGGCCGAACGGCGCGCGGCTCGCGATGTCGATCGTCGTGAACGTCGAAGAGGGTGCGGAGATGTCGATCGCCCGCGGCGACAAGGGCCCCGAACCGGTCGACGAGCTGGGCGTGTCGCTGAAGATTCCGATCCGGAATTACGGCAACGAAAGCAATTACGACTACGGCATCCGCGCCGGAGCGCCGCGGGTGCTGAAGCTGCTGGACCGCTACGGCTTCAAGGTGACCTTCACGGCCGCCGCCACCGCGCTGGAACAGGCGCCGGAGCTGGCGAAGGCGATCGCAGAGGGCGGCCACGAGGCCTGCTCGCATGGCTGGCGCTGGATCCATCAGTTCAGCTATGGCGAAGAGCGCGAGCGGGAGTTCGTGAAGAAGGCGATCGCCAGCATCGCGGCCACCACCGGCACCCGCCCCCATGGCTGGCTGTCGCGCTACATGCACACGCCCTTCCTGCGCAAGACGCTGGCCGAGGAAGGCTTCGTCTATCACATGGACGATTACAGCGACGACGTGCCGCGCTGGGATGTGGTGGAAACCGCCCGGGGCCCGAAGCCGATCGTGATCATGCCCTATGCGCTCGACACCAACGACATGAAGTTCTGGCTGGCGCCGGGCTATACCCCGCAGCAGTGGCTGGACTATGCGATCGCCACTTTCGAGCAGCTGTACGAGGAAGGTGCCGAGGCACCGCGGATGATGTCGCTGGGCCTGCATCTGCGCATCATCGGCCGCCCGGGCCGGATATGGGCGCTCGACCGCTTCATGGCCCATGTGGCGAGCCGCCCCGATGTCTGGGTGACCAGCCGGCTCGACATGGCCCGCCACTTCGCCGCCGAGGTTCCGCCGCCGGTCTGAGGTCGGCCGCCACGGTCACCCGCTTCGCCCCCGCAGCCATCGGCCGCACGCGCGGCCAAGCCGAAGGAGGCCGGCCCTCATGACCCTCATCATCCGTCTGTCGCGCTGGTCCGCCTGGATCGCCGGCATCCTGGTCCTGGCGGCCGGCCTGCTGATCGCCGGCGACGTGATCGCCCGCAACATCTGGTCGACCAGCCCCTTCTACAGCTTTGAAATCTCGCGCTATCTGTTCGGCGCCACGGTCGCCTTCGGCCTGTCCTTCGCGCTGGTCGAACGTGCCCATATCCGCATCGACCCGCTGGTCAAGCTGACCCGCGGGCGGCTGCGGTCGCTGATGGACGTCTTCGCCATCCTCGCCACCGTACCGGTGGCCGGTGCCATCGCCTGGTATGCCTGGGACCTGACCGTTCAGAGTGCTGAGCTGGGCGCCATCTCCAATTCCCCGCTCGGGCTGCAACAATGGATCCCGCAGGCGATCTGGGCGGCCGGTATGACCTGGTTCGCGCTGATCGCCGCAGGGCTCGCCGTGCTCGCCCTCATCGCCCTCGTCCGCGGCCGAGATGCCGAGGTTGGCCGCATTGCCGGCCTGCCCGATTTCGGTGGCGAAGGCGCCGAGGTCGCCCATGATCTCGACGCCGCACGCGGCGATCTTCAGATGGAGGCCGCAAGATGATCGGCGTCGCAGGCGGTTCCCTTCTGATCCTTCTGGCGCTGGGCCTGCCGGTCGGCGTGGCGCTCGGCATCCTGGCGGTGATCCTTGGCGATCTCTACGGCTTCCTGTCGCCGCTGCCGGCGCTCGGCGACATCATGTGGGGGGCCTCGACCGACTTTCTGCTGACCTCGGTGCCGATGTTCATCCTGATGGGTGAACTGCTGCTGCGCTCGGGCGTGGCCGCTGAAACCTATGACGGCATCGACCCCTATGTCAGCCGCGTGCCCGGCGGCATCATGCACACCAACATCGCCTCCTGCGCGCTGTTTGCCGCCACTTCCGGCTCATCGGTCGCGACCGCGGCCACGATCAGCACGCTGGCGGTGCCGAACATGAACCGGCTGGGTTACAACCCGTCGCTGTTCCTGGGGTCGCTCGCGGCCGGCGGCACGCTGGGCATCCTGATCCCGCCCTCGATCAACATGATCCTCTATGGCGTGCTGGCAGACGTCTCGGTGGGCGATCTCTATGCCGCGAGCATGCTGCCGGGGCTGCTGATGGCGGCGCTGTTTTCCGGCATCATCGCCGTCTCCTGCCTGATCAACCCCGCCCTCGCCGGCCGGTCGACCGGCAACCGCCCCACGCTCAAGGGGCTGCTGGGGCTGCTGCCGATCCTGGTGCTGTTCGCGCTGGTCGTGGGCTCGATCTATGCCGGGCTCGCCACGCCCACCGAAGCCGCGGCGCTGGGCCTGCTCGGCGCCTTCGCCATCGCCGCTGCCCGTCGCAGGCTGGACCGCGCCACCCTGCTCGCCGCCTTCGAAGGCACCGCACGCACCACGGCCATGGTCATGTTCATCGTGCTCGCGGCCTATTTCCTCAACTTCGTCATGGTCAATATCGGCCTGACCACGGCCGTCACCGGCCTGATCGCCGATCTCGACCTGTCGCCGTTGATGATCCTGGGCGCGATCGTGCTGCTCTATCTGATCCTCGGCTGCTTCATGGACACGCTGTCGATGATGATCGCCACCACGCCGATCATCGTGCCGATCGTGGTTCAGGCCGGGTTCGATCCGCTGTGGTTCGGCGTCGTCTTCGTGATCCTGATCGAAGCGGCCCTGATCACGCCCCCCGTCGGCATGAACCTGTTCATCGTCCAGGCGGTGCGCGGCGGCGGGCCGTTCCGCGACGTGGTCGCCGGCTCCCTGCCCTTCCTCTTCGTCATGATGGCGATGATCGTGCTGCTGATCATCTGGCCCGATCTCGCCCTCTGGCTGCCGGCGGCCTTCAAGGGCGGGTGACAACCCGCCCGGCCGTCGCCTCTCGTCAAGCATCAGGCCCATCAAGAACAACGGAAACCGACACCATGACAGGGAAAGCCATTGCCGCCGGCGCGGGGGTCTGCCTCGTGCTAGCCGCCGGGGCGGCCGTCGCCCAGGATCTGCCCAAGACCGACATCACCGTGATCGGCAATCTGGGCATCACCACCCAGAGCCGCCAGATCGAGGCGCCGTTCTGGACGAAGGAACTGCCCGAGGCCTCGGGCGGGGCGATCTCGGTCAACTTCAAGCCCTGGAACGAGCTTGGCCTGAAGGGGCCCGAGGTCTTCCGGATCCTGAGCCGCGGCCAGGCGCTGATCGCCACCGCGCAGCTCGGCCATCATGCCGGTGACGCGCCGATCAACGACGGCACCGACCTCGCCGGCCTGTCGCCCGACATGGCCACTTTCCGCAAGGTCTCGGAGGCTTTCCGCCCGGCGCTGAACGATGCCCTGAACAGGAAATTCGGCATCGAAATCCTGACCATGCAGTCCTTCCAGAGCCAGATCCTCTACTGCCGGAGCGAGATCAAGGGCCTCGCGGATCTGAAGGGCAAGCGTATCCGCACCTCGGGTGCCTCGCAGGGCGATTTCGTCAGCTATTTCGGCGGCTCGCCGGTCGACATGGCCTTCGGCGAGGTGCAGCAGGCGCTGGCCCAGGGCACGATCGATTGCGCGATCACCGGCACACTCGGCGGCTACAGCGCGAAGTGGAACGAGGGCGCGCGCTATCTCTACACCCTGCCGATCAATTACGGCGCCGGCGTCACCGCCGCCAATATCGCCGGCTGGAAGAAGCTGCCCGAAACCGTCCAGACCTTCATCACCACCGAGCTCGACAAGGCCAATGAGCGGATGTGGCAGCTGAACATGGACGAAGACGCCATGGGCATCGCCTGCAACACCACCGGCCCCTGCCCGCTGGGGGAACCCGCCGGCATGACCCGCGTCGACCCGGGGCCCGAGGACGAGGCCCTGCGCCGCAAGGCGCTGATCGAGGCGGTGCTGCCCAAATGGGCCGCACGCTGCGGTGCCGACTGCGTGGCGGACTGGAACGCCACCGTCGGCAAGGTCGTCGACATGCAGATCAAGTAATCAGCGGAGCCCCTCATGACCGTCGCCTCCCCGCCCGCCCTGCCGGCCGATATCGTCGATGCCTTCGCAACGCATGTGGCGCGCACCCGTTACGAGCATCTGCCGCCGCTTGCCGTGGCCAAGGCCAAGACCTTCCTGCTCGACACCATCGGCGTCGGGCTGGCCGGCACCTCAGGCCCCCATTTCGCCCGCATCTCCCGGGCGGCGGAGGCCTGGGGCCGGGGCGAGGAGGCGACGGTCTGGGGCAGCGGGCTGAAATTGCCCGCCCCCTCGGCCGCGATGGTGAATGCCTATCTGATCCATTGCCTGGAATATGACTGCGTGCATGAACGCGCCGTCGTCCACCCGATGGCAACCATCCTGTCGGCCTTCTTCGCCTGGGCGGAGCGATCCGGCGGTCGCGGCCGGCCGGTGGACGGCCGCCAGTTGCTCACCTCGCTTACGGTCGGCGTCGACATGTCGGGTCTGCTGGGATCCGCCACCACGGCGCCGATCCGCTTCTTCCGTCCGGCGGTGGCCGGCGGCTTCGGCGCGGTCTCGGCCATCGGCAGTGCCGCGGGCTTTACCGCCGCCCAGATGGCCGATGCCTACGGCATCCAGTACGGGCAATGCGCCGGCACGCTGCAACCCCATGCCGAAGGCTCGGGCCTGCTGCCGCTGCAGATCGGCTTCAACGCCCGTGCCGCCATCACCTCGGCCGATCTGGTCGAGGCGGGTTTCGACGGGCCGCATGACGTGCTCACCGGCCAGTATGGCTATTACAACCTGTTTGAGCTGGGCCAGTATACGCCCGAGGTCATCCCCGACGAACTGGGCCGGGTCTGGCAGATCGCCCGGTTGTCGCACAAACCCTTCCCCAGCGGCCGGCTGACCCATGGCGCGCTCGACGGGCTGCGTCAGGTGATGGCCGAGGGGATCACCGCCGCCGACATCGCCTCGGTCGAGATCCAGGCGCCGCCGCTGGTGAAGCGGCTGGTCGGCCGGCCCGATCTGGACAATCCGCCGGCCAATTACGCCAAGCTCTGCCTGTCCTTCGTGGCCGCCACTCTGCTGCTGCGCGGCCGGGTCGACGTGCCCGAATTCGCCGGCGACACGGTGCTGAACGACCCCGAAATCCATGCCTATGCCAGGCGGATCAGCGTGGTCGACGACGGCAATCCGGATCAGAACGCGCTGGCCCCGCAGCGGGTGATCGTCCGCCTGACATCGGGCGGCACCAGGGTGATCGACCTGCCCGAAGTCTATGGCCATCCCGAGGCCCCGCTGACCGATGCCGAGAACCGCGCCAAATTCGCCCGCTGCTGCGGCTGGGCGGTGCCGCCGGTGCCGGATGCCCGCCGCGCCGAAATCGAGCGCATGGTCGATCAGATCGAGGACGTCACCGATGTCGGCCAGATCGCGAAGCTGATGGTTTCGGACGGCTGACCACCGCCTGTCCCCCGGCGCCGGCAGGGCTTTGCACCGCATGCAGCGGTCGGGCATTGACGGCGCCGTTTTTCGGACCATAATTTGTCCGGACATTTAAAGTCGACCCCTTGGCGCCCCGGACGGCGCCGCCCCCAAAGCCGCTCCAGGCCCCCTTCGAAAGACCCGAGACATGGTTGACCAGACCACCGCCGCTGCCGCCGACACCGAGGACGGCGAGATCCTCGCCACGATCGACAAGTGGCTCGCCCGCGATGTGCGGCCCCATGTGCTGAAGCTCGATCATGCCGATGAGTACCCGCACGAAATCGTCGCCCAGATGAAGGAGCTGGGCCTGTTCGGCGCCACCATTCCGGTCGAATATGGCGGGCTGGGCCTGAACGCGACGACCTATGCGAAGATCGTCGAGACCATCGCCCAGACCTGGATGTCGCTGTCGGGGATCATCAACAGCCATCTGATCATGTCGGCCTGCGTCGCCCGCCAGGGCACGCCCGAACAGAAGGCGTATTACCTGCCGAAGTTCGCGACCGGCGACCTGCGCGGCGGCCTGGCGCTCACCGAGCCCGATGCCGGCACCGATCTTCAGGGCATCCGCACCCGGGCGCGGCGCGATGGCGACCACTATATCGTCAACGGCACCAAGACCTGGATCACCAACGGCATCGAAGGTTCATGCTTCGCGCTGCTGGTGAAGACCGACCCCGAGGCGAACCCGCGCCACAAGGGCATGTCGATGTTCATCGCCGAGAAGGGCCCCGGCTTCACGGTGTCGAAGAAGCTGGAAAAGCTGGGCTACAAGGGCATCGATTCGGCCGAACTGGTCTTCGAGGACTATCGCATCCCGGCCGACCGGCTGATCGGCGGTGTGGAAGGCCAGGGCATGCAGGCGGCGCTGGGCGGGCTGGAGCTTGGCCGGATCAACATCGCCGCCCGTGGCTGCGGCCTGGCCGCCGCCTCGCTGAACGATTCGGTGCGCTATGCCCAGATCCGCAAGACCTTCGGCAAGCCGATCTGCGAGCATCAGGCGATCCAGCTGAAGCTGGGCGAGATGGCGACCCGTCTGCAGGCGGCACGGCTGCTGACCTATGATGCTGCCCGCGCCTATGACCGGGGCGAGCGCTGCGACATGGAAGCCGGCATGGCGAAGTATTTCGCCTCGGAGGCCGCGGTCGCCAACAGCCTGGAGGCGATGCGCATCCATGGCGGCTATGGCTATTCCAAGGAATATGATGTGGAGCGCTATTTCCGCGACGCGCCGCTGATGTGCATCGGCGAGGGCACCAACGAGATCCAGCGCATGATCATCGCCAGGCAGCTGATCGCGCGGAACCCGGCATGACCATCGGCGGCGACATCCCCACCGCCGCCACCCCGACCGGCCCGGCCGCGGACGATGATCGTCCGCTGGCCGGCGTCCGGGTGCTGGCGATCGAGCAGTACGGGGCCGGCCCCTTCGCCAGCCTCTATCTTTCCGACATGGGCGCCGAGGTCATCAAGATCGAGCCCACGCCTTCAGGCACGCAGAAGGGCGGCGACAGCGCCCGCCAGAGCGGCCCGCATTTCCTGGGCGAGAACGACAGCCAGTTCTTCCAGACCTTCAACCTGGGCAAGCGCAGCATTGCGCTCGACCTCAAATCTCCCGCCGGCCGCGCGGTGTTCGAAAAGCTGGTCGGAACCGCCGATGCGGTGATGAACAATCTGCGCGGCGACCAGCCCGACAGGCTCGGCATCACCCATCAGGCGCTGAAGGCGGTCAAGCCGTCGATCGTCTGCGCCCATCTGTCGGGCTATGGTCGCAGCGGCCCGCGCGCGGCCTGGCCGGCCTATGACTATCTGATGCAGGCCGAAGCCGGCTTCATTGCGCTCACCGGAGATCCCGAAGGCGGCGGCACCCGCATGGGTCTGTCGGTGGTCGACTATCTGACCGGGCTGACCACCGCCTTCGCGCTGACCTCGGCCCTGTTCGGCGCCATGCGCACCGGCCGCGGCCGGGATGTCGACGTCACCCTCTACGACGTCGCCGTGCACCAGCTGACCTATCCGGCGATCTGGTATCTGAACGTGGGTACCACCACCGAACGGCGGCCGCGCGGCGGCCATCCCGCGGTCGTGCCCTGCGAGCAGTTCCCGGTGGCGGATGGGGCGATCTATGTGATGTGCATGCTGCCCAAATTCTGGCGCGCGCTCTGCGAGATCACAGGCCTGCCCGATCTTGCCGCCGATCCGCGCTTCGCCGACGTGCCGTCGCGTTTCCGCAACCGCGATGCCCTCGCCGCCATCCTGGATCCGGTTTTCGCCACCCGGACCATGGCCGACTGGGTGGCCGCCTTCGCGGGCCGGCTGCCGGCGGCACCGGTGCTCTCCCTCGCCCAGGCGCTGGACAACCCGTTCCTGGCCGAACGCGGCGGCATCCAGAACGTCGACCATCCGGCAAAGCCGGGCATGCGGGTGCTCTCCAACCCCATCCGGCTGGACGGGGCGGTGATGAAGGCAAGGCCCGGCCCCGGGCTCGGTGCCGATACCGATGCGCTGCTGGGCGAGCTTGGCTACGATCCGGCCGCGATCGCCGCCCTGCGTGCCGAAGGGGCCGTGGCATGAAGCTTCAGGGCATCAAGGTCGTCGACCTCTCGCTGTTCCTGCCCGGCCCGTATCTCACCATGGTCATGGCCGATCACGGTGCCGAGGTAATCAAGGTCGAGCCGCCGTCGGGGGAGCCGACCCGTGACATCGGCGCCAAGGCCGGCGGCACCAGCGTCTGGTTCCGCAACACCCATCGCGGCAAGCGCTGCGTCACGCTCGACCTCAAACATCCCGACGACAAGGCGCGGCTGTTCGAAATGCTGGCCGAGGCCGATGTGATGGTCGAAGCCTTCCGCCCCGGCGTCGCCGCCCGTCTCGGCATCGATTACGAGACGGTGAGGGCGATCAACCCGCGCATCGTCTATTGCGCGATCTCGGCCTTCGGCCAGACCGGCCCTGATCGCGACCGCCCGGCCCATGACATCGCGGTCGAGGCGCTGGCCGGCGTGCTCAGCCTCAATCTGGGTCAGGACGGCAAGCCCACCCATCCGCATATCCCCGTCGCCGATGCCAATGCGGCCCTGCTGGGCCTGGCCGGCGTGCTGATGGCCCTGCTGCGGCGGACGACCACCGGGCGCGGCGACTATATCGACATGGCGATGCTGGATGCGACCATGGCCTGGCTGCCCAATGCCACCGGTGACCTGTTCTCGACCGGTCGGCCGCCGGTGGTGAAGGAACAGCGCCAATGGGGCGGCGGCTCGTTCTATCAGATCTACGAAACCGCCGACGGCCACCACATCGTGCTGGGCGGCAGCGAGCATAAATTCGTCGAAACCCTGCTCAAGGCGCTCGGCCGCGAGGATCTGATCCCCGCCGCCTCCAGCCCGCCCGGCCCCGCCCATGCCGAGACCACGGCATTCCTGCGCGGTGTTTTCCGCACCCGCAGCCGGGCCGATTGGGAAGCCTGGTTCGAAGGCCGCGACGTGTGTTTCGCCCCCCTCCTCGACCTGGCCGAGGCCTTCGCCCGGCCGCAGGTTCAGGCCCGCGAGATGCTGATCCGCGATGCCGAGGGCAATCTCCATGTCGGCACGCCGATCCGCTTCCTGGACGAGCCCGGCCGTATCGACACCAGGGTCCCGGCGCGGGAGCCCCTCCCCCCACGCTGACCGGCCCCGGTCGCGCGCAGCCGGTCCGGGTCCGGCTGCGTGTTACAGCCCGGACGGCGGCGTGTTGAGAGCGTCGCGCCGCCGCCCGGGCTGCCTTTCCGTCAGGGTTTCATGGCACGACACCATTAACACCCACGTAACCACCTGCTTCCTAAACTCAGCTACGGCCGTAGAAACACAACCAGGCGGCGCCGGGCGGGGGATGCGGGATGTTCAAGACATCGATTTCGGGGCTGTTGACCACTATCCAGCTCGCTATGCTGGCCGGCCTGCTGGCCGCCGCCTCGATCCTGGCGGCCAATGCCTGGTGGGATCGGGCCGCGGCCGAACGGGTGGTGGATGCCGCCCGCACCGACCGGGCACTGTTCGCGGGCGTGATCGACACCCGCGCACAGATCGCCGCCGTCCAGACCGCCCTGCTCACCGAAGACGCCCCCCAGACCACGATCTCCCGGGTCCGCGACAAGGCCGATGCCGCTGCGGCCGGCGCCGTCGATTTCGCCCGGCGCATGACCGGGGACGAGGCCCGCCGCGGCACCGAGGCCGTCACCGCCGCCATTGCCGCGATGCAGGCGAAGCGGGCCACCATCGATACCCTTGCCGCCCGGCCGCGGGATCAGCGCCAGCTGTCGGACAGCTCCCCCTGGCGCGAGAGCGTCTATGCCAGCGTCAATGCCATGCTCGCCCTGTCCGACCTGATCGGCGACGAGCTGCGCATGACCGATCCGGCGATCGCCGAGCTGGTCCAGATCCGCCGCTTCGCCTGGCAGCTGCGTGACCAGTTCGGCGGCCAATGCTCTCTCCTCCGCCCGCTGGTCGCCACCAGCACGCCGATCCCGCCCGAAACCCGCACCACCTGGGCCGCCGGCATCGGCGGCTGGCGGGCCGCACTTGCCGGCATCGATGCCCTGATCGCCCGCCCCGGTGCCCCCGCGGCGGTCGTCGCCCGGGTGGGGACCGCGCGCGGCCAGGTGACCGACACCCAGGCGCGCATGGATGCCCTGGTCGCCGGCCTCGACGGCAGCGGCACGGCGGCCATGGAGGCACGGGCCTACACGGCGATGTGCAACGGCCCCTTCGACGCCATTCTGGCGATCAGCACCGCAGCCCTCGACGAAGCGGTCCGGCTGGCGGAAGACCGACAGTCGGTCGCCACCCGCAATCTCGGCCTCACCCTGGCCGGGCTGGCGCTCGCGCTTGCGCTGTCGGTTCTGGGCCTGGTGGTGATCGCCCGCCGCTTCCGTCGGCCGATGTCGACCCTGATGACCGCGGTCGGCCGGCTGGGCGGGCGCGATTTCGAAACCCCGGTCCCCGCGCCACGCCATCCCGATGAAATCGGCCGGCTCGCCATCGCGCTCGAAGATCTGCGGGTCAGCGCCCGCGAGGCCGAGCGGCTGGAAGCCGAAGCCGCCGCCGCCCGGGCCCGCGACATCGCCCGCGCCGAAACCATCCGCGATCTCAGCCGCAGTTTCGAGGGAGAGGTGACCGCGGCACTCGCCGGCATCAGCCATGCCGGCCGCACGCTCAGGAACACCGCCAGCCATATGCGTGCGCTGGCCGATGCCGCCAGCGAACGTGCCACCACCGGCGCCGGGGCCACCGCCGAGGCGGCCTCCAGCGTGCAGACCGTCGCCGCCGCCACCGAGGAACTCGCGGCCTCGATCTCGGAAATCAGCGCCCGCGTCCAGGCCAGCGCCACCGGAGCACGAGAGGCGGTGGATCAGGTGGCGGCCACCGGTCGCAGCTTCGATGCGCTGGTCGAAGCGGCGCGGCGGATCGGCGATGTCGTCGGGCTGATCACCGACATCGCCGCCCAGACCAATCTTCTGGCGCTCAATGCCACGATCGAGGCGGCCCGCGCCGGAGAGGCCGGCAAGGGCTTCGCGGTCGTCGCCTCCGAGGTGAAGAACCTCGCCAACCAGACATCGAAGGCGACCGAGGAAATCACGGCGCTGGTTGCCGACATCCAGCGCCGCACCGGCGAGGCCGCCGGATCGATGGATCAGGTCCAGGCCGCGATCCGCAGGGTCGACCAGGACAGTGCCGCCATCGCCGCCGCGGTGGAGGAACAGGGTGCCGCCACCGGCGAAATCTCGGGCTCGGTCCAGCAGGTGGCGACCGCCACCGGCGAGGTTCAGGACATCATCGCCGAGGTCGCCCGGTCCAGCGGCGAAACCGGCCGGGCCGCGACCGAGGTCACCGGCTCGGTCGAAGAGGTGGTTCACGAACAGGAGGTGCTGCAACGGGCGGTGGGCGACTTCCTCAGCCGCGTGCAGCAGGCCTGATCACCAGCGCGATCCCGCCCAGCACCGCCACCGACACCACGACCAGATGCCAGGTGATCGCCTCGCCCAGCAGCATCGTGCCGCCGAGCGCCGCGATCACCGGCACCGACAGCTGGACCGAGGCCGCTTGTGCGGCGCCCAGCGCCGGCAGCACCGCATACCAGACGGCGTAGCCGAGGCCCGAGGCGACGGCACCCGAGGCGACCGCGAGCGCCACGCCCTGCAGATCGATCTCCATCCGCAGCAGCGCCGGCACCAGCAGCAGCACCGCCAGCGGCAGGCTGCGCATGAAATTGCCCGCGGTGGTGGCCAGCGGGTCGCGGCTCCGCCGGCCGATCAGCGAATAGGCGCCCCAGGCGGCACCGCTCGCCAGCATCAGCACCGCCGCAATCGGATCGGGCGCCTGCGCACCCTGATCTGGTATCTGCACCCCGGGGGCAAGCAGCGCCACCAGCCCGCCCGCGGCCAGCATGATCCCCAGCCATTGCAGCGGCCGCAGCCGCTCGCCGCGGATCAGCCCGGCCGCGATCATCGTCACCTGCACCGCCCCGAACAGCAGCAGCGCCCCTGAAGCGGCGGGCAGGCCGACATAGGCGAAAGAGAAGGCGGCCGCATAGGCCGACAGCGCCGCGGCCCCTGCCCAGGATCCTGGCCAGGATCCGGGCCAGAATCCGCGCCAGACGCCCCCGCCGGTCCGCCGGCCTGCTCGGAGACAAAGCCACAGCATCACCGCGCCTGCGGCCAGCCGGATGCCGGTGAAGGCGGCGGGATCGATCGCGGTCCGGTCCAGCGCCCAGCGGCACAGCACCGAATTGGCCGCAAAGGCGATCATCGCCACCACCGTCCAGCCGATGATGCGGGGGCGATCGCCCGCGATCATGGCAGCACGCCCGGCGCCAGCCGGGGTCCTGCCGATACACCTCGATCATGGCAGAGCACGGCATTCAACATCGGCGACCCTCCCATATGGTTGCACCGGGGCCCGAAGCGGGGGCAGGCTGCGGGGATGCCGGCTTGCGATGCGGCCGCCATCGTGGCACATCCTGGCCACGCCGTCCGCCCTTCCGGTCTCAGGAGCCCCCCGATGCCCGTCCGCCCGATCGTGATGTTTCCCGACCCGCGCCTCACCTCGCCCGCGGCCGAGGTCACCAGCTTCGACGCCGCCCTCGCCGCGCTGGCCGACGACCTGCTGGACACGATGCGCGACGCCCCCGGCATCGGCATCACCGCGCCGCATCTGGGCCTTCTGCATCGCCTGGTGGTGATCGAACTGCCCAATGACGCGGAAGCCGGGGACGCGGAAGCCGGGGACGCGGAAGCCGGCCACCCGGTAGGCGTGCGCATCTATGTCAACCCGCGCATCACCTGGTCGTCGGACGACACCGTGATCCACGAAGAAGGCAGCATCTCCATGCCCGGCGTCAGCGAAGAGGTGGAACGCCCGGCGCGCATCCGCCTCACCTGGCAGGACCTGACGGGTGCTGCACACGAGGCCGAGGCCGACGGCCTGCTCGCCATCTGCCTGCAGCACGAAATCGACCAGCTGGACGGCATCTTCTGGACCCGCCGCCTGTCCAAGCTCCGCCGCGACCGGCTGCACAAGCGCTATGAAAAGATGAGGAAGGCGGGCAGCCGGTAAGGGCAAGGGATCAGGCCGCCGCCGCCACCCATCAGAGATCCGGACGATCGGCCGACTCCGCCACCTCCTTCTGGGCGGCAAGGGCGGCCAGGCGCGCCGAAAGCGCCGCCGAGACCGAGGCATGGGCCGTGCTGCCCAGGGTCAGCCGCAGCGGCGGGGCGGCACTTTCGGCCGCAGCGATCATCGCAGCCACGGTTCGGGCCGCATCGCCCTTCACCACGAAACTGCCATCGCCGATCGCGCGCCGCACATCGCCGGCGGGTGTCTGCTCATAGACATCCAATGCATCGGCGCGCACGAGGTTCGCCCCGAAATTCGTCGCCGTGGGGCCGGGTTCGGCGATGATGAAATCGATCCCGAAGGGCTTCACTTCCTGGGCGACCGATTCGATGAACCCTTCGATGCCCCATTTGGTGGCGTGATAGAGGCTGAAGCAGGGATAGGCGATCTGCCCGCCTTCAGACGAGACCTGCAGGATGCACCCGCCGCCCTGGCGACGGAGATGCGGCAGGGCAGCGCGGATCAGGTGGATCGATCCTGCGAGGTTGGTGGCGATCTGCCGGTCGATCTGCGCGGTCGTCAGCTCTTCGGCGGCGCCGAACAGACCATAGGCCGCATTGCTGACGACGACGTCGATCCGCTTGTGCCGGCGGAACGCATCGTCAATGGTGCCATAGATGTCCGACACCGCGGTCAGATCGAGCCGAACGACGTCGAGACGGTCCCCGTACTGCCGCTGCAAATCCGACAGCAGATCCGCCCGGCGCGTGGTGGCGACGACACTGTCGCCTTTTGCAAGAAGCTGCCGTGCCATGTCGAGGCCGAGCCCTGAGGATGCCCCGGTGATGACCCATGTTTTCGTCATGAGGATTACCTTTCTGGTGGTCATCTCCAAGGTAGATCGGGCTTATTGGTGAGATAAGATTTCCAGGATGGGATGACCTGGTGAGGAAATTTCACATATGACGCGCCCCAGCCTGAACGACCTCGCCGCCTTCGCGGCCGTGGCCGGCCACCACAGCTTTCGCAAGGCCGCCGACGCCATGGGGGTGTCGCGTTCGGCGCTCAGCCACACCATCACCGGGCTGGAGCGGAAGCTGGGCATCCGCCTGCTCAACCGCACCACGCGCAGCGTGTCGCTGACCCCGGCCGGCGCGCAGCTGCTCGAACGGCTCGATCCGGTTCTTCAGGATCTCGACCAGGCGCTCGATGCCCTCTCGGATGCGCGTGGGGCACCGCGGGGCGTGCTGCGGATCAATGCCAACAAGAGCGGCGCTGAATTCCTTCTGAACCAGGTCGTCCCGCGTTTCCTCGATCTGCATCCCGAGGTCGAGCTGGATCTGGTCTCCGAGGGCCGGCTGATCGACATCGTCGAGCACGGGTTCGATGCCGGCGTGCGCCTTTTCGAGGCCGTACCGCGGGACATGGTCGCGGTGAAATTCGGCGGCGATATCCGCTTCATCGCGGTTGCAGCCCCATCCTATCTCCAGACCTGCGAACCGCCCCAAACCCCGGACGACCTTCCGGCCCATGCCTGCATCCGCCAGCGCCTGCCGAGCGGAAAGCGCTATCGATGGGAGTTCTCAAGACACGGAGCCGAAGTCACCATCGACGTCCCGGGCACCCTCACCCTCGACGACAACGATCTTCTGGTACAGGCCGCGGCGGCCGGACACGGCATTGCCTATGTCCCGGAATCCGTCGCCCGGGCCCGTCTGGCGTCGGGGCAGCTGGTGACCGTCCTCGACCCCTGGTGCCCACCGATACCCGGTCTCGCGCTCTACTACCCCCGCAACCGGCACATGCCGGCGACGCTTCGGGCGTTTATCAATGTGATGAAGAGCACCGACAAAGGGGGGCGCTGACGCCGGGGTGGGGCAGGTCATCGTCTGGCCCACCCATCCCACCCCGCCATCGCCACCCTGCCCACCGCCTCCAGCTCCGCCCGGCCGGCCGGATGCGCGGGCTGGCTCACCTTGTGAGACACGCGCCCGCTCCCGGCAGGACGGCCGGCGGTCTGCATCTGCAGATCGCTGCGGTCGTCGCCACCGCCCGACCTCTCTCCGTCTTTCAACGGACTCAATCGGCTACCGCGCTGCGTCACAGGCGCAGATCCGGCATGCCGGCCAGATCGTTTTTTCAGATCACTTCATGATAACTTCATCGTCGGACATTCTATACAAATAGGATTGCATTTTGATTCTTTATCCATCGGTCAGAATCTGTTTGAAGCAATTTTTAAGCTGTGATTTATATCTTGAGGATAAATTTAAGACATGAACTAACGTATAACGAGAAAATAGGGGAGGAGACCGATGGGCTCCTGCAACGACGCGCTCGACGGCACGCCGTTTTCGGTGTTCGAAGACCTGGAGCGGCGGATCCGGGCCGCAGGTCACGACCGGCCGCACCGCCTGCATCAGGGCAAGACCACCTTCCAGCCCGCCGCCTCGCTGGCAGAGTGGCCGGCCGGCGCTTTCGAGCTGGAAGCGCATCATCACGCCAGCCCGGCCGGCATCGCCGGTCTCACCCGCCGGATTGCCGAGGTGGAAACCGGCCGGCTCGGCAGGACGGTGACGGCCGGCGATGTGCTGGTGACCTGCGGCGCCAGCCATGCCATCCATCTGGTGCTCGCCGCCGTCACCCGCCCGGGCGACGAGGTGATCATCCTGTCGCCGCAATGGCTGTTCGCGGTGGGGCTGGTCCGGGCCGCCAACGCGGTGCCGGTCGAGGTGCCGGTCTTCGTCGATCTCGCCGCGGATGCCTCCTTCGATTTCCTGTCGCGGGTGGAAGCGGCGATCGGGCCCCGAACCCGGGCGATCTACTTCAACACCCCGAACAATCCGACCGGCTATTCCATGACGCCGGCACAGCTCTCAGGGCTGGCCGCCCTGGCGGAGGCTCATGATCTCTGGCTGATTTCCGACGATGCCTATGAAAACTATGATTTCTCGGATCACGGCTTCACAGAGATCTCGACCCTGGACCGGGCGGCAGACCGGACCTTCCAGGTTCACTCCTTCAGCAAGAGCTACATCATGCCCGGCTATCGGGTCGGCTATCTGGTCTGCCCGCCGGGCATGGCCGACCGGCTGCGCAAATACGGGCTCTATTCGGTCTATTCCATCGCCACGGCCTCGCAATACGGCGCCTTTCAGGCCCTGAACGAGGATCCCGCCCGTCTGGCGCGCCGCCATGCCGATGTCCGGCGTGTCCGCGACATCACCCTCGACCTTCTCGCCGTGCCGCATACCGGCATCATGGGCGGCTTCTATACCTTCCTCGACCTCGGCGGCGAGACCGCAGCCGATACCGACGCCTTCATCGACCGGTGCATCGCCCAGGGCGTGACCCTTGCCCCGGGGACCGCTTTCGGCACCGGGTTCGACCGTTATGCCCGGCTCTGCTTCACCGCGGTGACCGAAGCCGATCTGCCCGCAGCGCTCAAGACCATCAATCAGGTCCATGCCGCGCTTCAGGGGCGGAGCCTGCGCCCGCAGCGGAGCGCGGTGGCCTGAACGGACCGCCCTTCCGCCCCCCGTCCTTCAAAAAATCCATCCATCCGGATGTCCTGTCCTTTCAAGACCGGAGACGCACCCCCATGTCCGACGTCATCGCACGCATCGACCGTCAGCGCGCCGCCCGTCTGGCCGCCCCCCATTTCCCCGGCCTCAAGATCAATCTCTATCGCGGCTACGAGGTGGAGGGCGTCGCCCGCGCCCTGGCCGACAATCCCGAGCTTGCCCGCCATGCCCGCGTCGAATCGGTCATGGTGGCCGATTCCTATCTGATGACCCATCTGGGCCGGTCGTCGACCATTCTGTCGGCAGCATCGGAACAGCAGCTGTTTCTGGACGTCATGGTGTCGCTGGTGGCCGAAGCCGCGGCGGCGATGGCCGGCTGCTTCACCGGCAGGGATGCCCCCTATCTGGTGGCGGACATGCCCGATGGTGCCGCGGAAACGCCTGAAGATGCCCTGCGCAATGCCGACCGCATGCTGCGGGCCGGGGCGGATGTGGTGAAGATCGAGGTCACCTCGGATGCGCGCTGCACCGTGATCGAGGCCCTGACCGCCGCAGGCGTGCCGGTGATGGCGCATCTGGGCTACACCCCCCAGGGCGGCCATCAGAGCCGGGTGGGCCGGACCGCCGACGAACTGCTCGACCTGTTCACCCGTGCCCGGCGGGTGCGGGATGCCGGTGCCACCAGCCTGGTGATCGAAAAGGTCAGCCGCCTCGCCAACGAGCTGTTGAGCCGGCCGGACCCGGCCGGGCTCAAGACCTATGCCATCTTCTCGGGCCGGGCCGCGAATGGCGGCCAGTCGCTGAATGTGTGGGATTCGGTGTTCCGGGCCCCCGCCAATACCCGCTTCTTTCCGCCCACCGGCACCCGGGACCGCGGCGACTATCCCGCGGCCTATACCGTGGCCGTGATCGCCGACCACATGGCCCGGCTGATGCGCATGACCGCCGAGGGTGCCTTCCCGCGCGATCCGGCCGGCGACCTCGATGCGGCACTTGAGGCGGAGCTGCGCGAGATCACGCCCTGGGCGGACCAGGCAACGCCGCTGCGGCCGGTGATGGCGGGTGCCGCAGCCCTTGCCGGCATCGCCTGATCGCCCCGCCCCCACCTGCACCAGAGCACGGAGGCACGCCCCCCATGTTCCCTTCAGCCACCGATGCGCCGGCAGCACGCGCCTTCGCGCGCAGCTGGGCGCGCCGGGCCAGCGTGCGCCGGCACGGGCACGACGTCGCCGCGGAAGACGACGGTTACGACCCCTCGCTTCCCGACTATCCGATCGAGATGGTGCCCTTCCGCGACCACGACGCATTTCGCCAGGCATCGCCCGATCAGGTGCAACGGGTTCTGACGCTCGCCTGGCTGGTCTACAACCAGCGCACCATCACCGCCGAAGAGCGGATCGCCAACCCCGCCTTCGCGCTGGTGAAGGATGGGCGCCTTCCCGGGCTGGACGGGCTGGACATGCATCAGGCGGTTCTGCAGTCGCTGATCGACGAGCATTTCCACACGCTGATGCATCTGACCGCGATGCATGCCACCTGCAGGCGGCGCGGCCTGGCCGCACCGCCGGTCTTTCCCGATGCCATCACCTATCGCAGCCTGTGTCATAGCCTGGCCGGGCTGGACGATCAGGCCGACCGCGATCTTGCGGTCTTCGCCTATGCGGTCGTCGCCGAGATCAGCGTCAATGCCTATCTGGATCTGATCGCGAAGAACGACCGGATCCAGCCGGCCCATACAAGGGTCGCGGCCATGCACAACCATGACGAGTTCATGCATGCCTCGCTGCTGATCGATGTCGCGGCCGCCGCCCACGCGGCCATGAACGACCGGCATCGCCGACGGTTCGTGGAGCTGCTGCCCCAGGCGCTCACCGCCTTCGCCGCCCATGATTTCAGCGCCTGGAACACGGTTCTGACGCTGGCCGGCATCCCCGATGCCGACCGGATCGTGCGCGAGACCGCCGAGGCGCGGCGCGGCACGGCGCTGCTGCGCGACTATTCCGGCCTGCGGCGCCTTGCGGTGCAGCTCGACATCCTGAACGACCTCGATTTCGACTTCGGCCCCGCCGCCTGACCGGCGGGGCCTCGGGAGGAAGACATGCCCTTCACACCGCCTGCCCTCACACAGGACCAGCTTGCGGATCTGCGCATCGCCCTGCTGCTGTTCGTGATCGCCCTGGGTCTCAGGCTGGTCGACCACCGACGCTATCGCGACACCGCGCGGGTGCTGCGGGCCCTGCGCCTTACCGCCATCCAGGCACCCCACACCCCCTATTTCGAAAAACGCGACGACCGGATTTTCGCGGTCCTGCCCTATGTCTGGTTGTGGCTGGACGTGATTGCCGCCCAGTTCGTTGCCCGGGCGGTCGATCACTGGGCGGGCTATCTGGTCCTGGCCCTGGTGGTCGCCGGCCGGTTCCGGGGCCTGCAGGAGGTGGGGCACATCGCCGTCCATGGCGGGCTGTGCGCCTCGAAACCCTTTCAATGGGCGGTGGCCGATCTGGCCTTCACCTGGCCGCTCGGCAAGGCGCGGATGGCCGTGCGCCATGTCAATCACTGCCGGCGGCACCACCCCAACCCGAACCGGCCCGACGAGGACCCGAACCTCATCCGCTTCGCCGCCGTCGGCTTCGTGCCGGGGCTGAGCCGCACGGGCTTCGCCGTCAAGCTGCTGCACCCGCTGCTGCCGGCCGGATGGGTGGAAACGATGACGACCCTTGCCCACGACCTGACCAGCGACCGGGGCTGGCGGCTGGCGGCCCGGCTTGCGGTCATGGCCGGTGTGGCCGGGGCCATGGCGGCCGCCTTCGGCTGGCAGGGCCTGGTTTTCGGTCATCTGGTGCCGCTGCTGCTGATCTATCCGCTGTTTTCGTGGATCTCGGTCATCGCCGAGCATCGCTGGTATGCCCGGGCCGACAGCGGGCGCCGGATGACCGACGAATGCACCAATGGCCGGCCCACGGATTATTCCGGGATCTCGGGCTGGATCGTCCGCCAGTTCGTGTCGCCCTATACCGACAGCTGGCATCTCGCCCATTCGCTTTATCCCTTCGCACGCTGGAACCATCTTCCGGCGATCGACGCAGCGCTGAAGGCGCGCAATCCCGATTATGCCCGCCATCTCAGCCATGGCCTGCTCATCCCCGGCCGCGGCCGCCCCTCGGCACTTTCCGAGCTGCGGGAACGCATGTGCGGCAATGCCACCGGTGATCTGGCGGACTGGGCCGCCCCTCCCCTCAGCCCCCCGCCTCTCGCCGGCTCCGATCCTGCGTGATCCCGATCCGCCATCGTCAGGACCCCTGCGCCATGCCCGACACGCTTCCTGCCACCGCTGCCCCCGTCCCGGCCGACACCGATGCCGGCATCTATGATCGCCTGGAATCCTCGGTCCGGGTCTATTGCCGAAAGTTCCCGGTCAGCTTCGTCCGTGCCCGCGATCACATCCTCTGGGATGCCGAAGGCCGCAGCTATATCGATTTCTTCGCCGGGGCCGGCGCCCTGAATTACGGCCACGCCAATATCGAAATCACCCGCGCCCTGATCGCCTATCTGGAAAGCGGGGCCCTGACCCACGGGCTCGACCTGCACACGCCGGCCAAGGCCGCCTTTCTGGAGGCCTTCGAGCGGATCATTCTCGGGCCGCGGGGGCTGGACTACCGCGTGCAGTTCACCGGACCCACCGGGTCGAACGCAGTCGAGGCGGCGCTGAAGATCGCGCGCAAGCGGACCGGGCGGCCGGGCATCGTCGCCTTCACCAACGGCTTCCACGGCATGAGCCTTGGCGCCCTTGCCGCCACCGGCAACGGCGCCAAGCGCGGCGGTGCCGGGGTGGCGCTGCAGGGGGTGGCCCGCATGCCCTTCGACGGCTATCTGGGCCCCGACGGCGACACCATCCTCTGGCTTGAGCGTATGCTGGCCGACCCGGCAAGCGGGCTCGACCGGCCGGCGGCCTTTCTGATCGAGACGGTGCAGGGCGAAGGCGGCATCAATGTCGCCGGCACCGCCTGGCTGCAGCGGCTTCAGGCGCTGGCGCGGCGCGAGGACATCCTGCTGATCGTCGACGACGTCCAGGCCGGCTGCGGCCGGACCGGCCGGTTCTTCAGCTTTGAAGAGGCGGGGCTGGTGCCCGACCTGGTCTGCCTGTCGAAATCGATCGGGGGCGGCCAGCCGATGGCCCTGGTCCTGATCCGTCCGGATCTGGACCGTCAGTCACCTGGGGAGCATACCGGCACCTTCCGCGGCAACAACCTGGCCTTCGTGGCCGGCCGTGTCGCGCTGGAGTTCTGGGCGCGCAACAGCTTTCTCGACCGGCTGAACGACAATTGCAGCCGGGTGGCCGAGGCGATGAGAACGTTTTGCGCGCATTACAATGATGCTGGTATCTCATCGCGTGGGCGCGGTATGTTGCACGGGCTCGTCATGCCCACGGGCGAGATCGCGACCCGGGTTCAGCGTGCAGCCTTTGCCGACGGGTTGATGATCGAAACCTGCGGGCCAACGGGCGAGGTCGTCAAGATCATGCCACCACTGACCATCGCGGAAGACGGGCTGCGCCGCGGCCTGGCCATTCTCGATCGCGCCGTTTCCGGCGCCCTGGACCGGTCGCCGGCGGGCCTGGCCTGACGATGAGCAGGGGCCCGAGGCCCCATCACGGCCCGACGGAGACAGGCATGGACCACCCTACCCCCCAGGATGTTCGCCGCGGCGGCATCGGCTATGCGACCACCATGATCCTGTCCGGCACCATCGGACTGGTGGTGGTCGCCGCCGATCAGCCTTCGATCAACGTCGTCTTTTTCCGCTGCGTGATCGCCTCGGCGATTCTTGGAGCCTTCTGCCTGGCCACCCGCCGGTTCACGCCCGACTTCTTCACCCGCGGGCCGCTGATCGCCACCTTCGTCGCCGGCACGGCCCTGGTCGCGAACTGGGTGCTTCTGTTCGAATCCTATCGCCATGTGCCGATCGGCATCGCCACGGTGGTGTTCCATCTGAAGCCGTTCATCCTGCTGCTCTATGGCCAGCTGCTGCTGGGCGACCGGATCACCTGGCCCAAGCTGTTCTGGATGACCACCGGCTTTCTGGGCTTTCTCGCCATCGCCCGGCTGGACCGCATCGATGGCGGCCTGGCCGGGGACGGCTATCTTCTGGGCATCGGCCTCGCCCTCGGCGCAGCCCTGCTCCAGCCGATTTCCACGGTGGCGATCCTGAAATCGCTGAAACCGTTCTCGCCCTATGTCATCGCGCTCGGGCAGTTCGTGCTCGGCATCCTGTTCCTGGCGCCGCTTCTGGAAACCGGCGATCTGCCGGTCACCGCCGTGCAATGGGGCTGCCTCGCCATCCTGGGCATCGTGCATACGGTGGTGATGTACAGTCTGATGTACATGTCCCTGCCCCGCATCCGCACCGCGCTGATCGCGATTCTGCAGTTCCTCTACCCGGTCACGGCCCTGGTCGTCGACTATGTGGTCTTCGACACGGTGCTGGATCTGCATCAGGCACTGGGCGTGGCCGCCATCATGCTCGCGATCCTGGGCACCAGCCTCAACTGGACGCCGGCGGCGCTTTTTCGCCGGGCAGCCCACCACCAGAAAAAGGCTTAAGCGCGGCATAGATGCAGGACTGGACGGGGGTATCGATGCCGGTCGCAAGGCCGGCGCGGTGGATGGTGCCCGCAATCCAGTTCACTTCCAGCCGGCGGCCGCGCTCCAGATCCACCAGCAGCGACGGCTTCAGCGCCGGTGACTTGCCGGCCATGACCGCGGCGGTGCGGGCCTCCAGATCATCCGGCACCGCCACCCCCAATGCGCGCGCCACCGCCGACGCCTCGGCGATCGCCCGGGTCAGCAGGCCGGCGGTCAGCGGGTCGTCGCGCAGCGGCCCCAGCGGCAGGCGGGTCAGTGCGGTCACCCCGCTCGATGCCGAGAAGAAGGTGAATTTCTCCCAGAGTGCCGCCTCGATATCCGGGGCCTCCACCACGTCGAGCCCGGCGCGGCGGCCGAGATCGGCAATGGCCGCCATCGCCGCCGGCGGTGCGGCCCGGCTGCCCAGATCCAGCCGTGCATGTGCGCCGGTGTGCAGCACCACCCCGGGCGCCTCGATCCGGGCCGAGACATAGGCGGCAGCCGCCGCCACCCGCTCCGGCCCCAGGATCCGGGCCGCCATCGCCGGGGCGTCGACACCGTTCTGAACCGTCACCAGCACGCCGCCCTCGGCCAGCATGGGTGCTGCGGCCGCAACCGCCGCTTCCACGTCATACAGCTTCACCGCCAGGATGATCAGATCGGCCGGCCCCGCCGCCCGCGGATCGGCAGCGGCACGCACGGCGACCCTTTCCTCTCTACCGCCCGAGACCAGGGTCAGGCCGTCGCGCGCCATGGCCTGGAGATGGGCGCCGCGCCCGACAACCGAGACATCGGCCCCCGCCCGGGCAAGGCAGGCGGCGAGATAGCCGCCGAGCCCGCCGGCCCCCATGATCATGACGCGCATTTCCGCTCTCCCGAGTAACCAGAGGTGCCGCATCCTGCCACAGTCCGGCACCTCTGGCGACCCGCTCAGCAGACCATGCGGGCCTTCGCCGCCGCGGCACATTCCGCCCGGGCTTCAGCCTCGCTGCGATCGCGGCCGAAGCCGACCCCGATCGCCCTCGCCCCCGCCTCGTCACCGATTTCGACATAGGCGGCGACCCCCGCCGCCGCACCGTCGATGCGCCGGGTATGGGCCTCGCCGCGCGTCACCGTCCAGGCGGCACCGGGCCGGTCGGGGGTGGGCATGGCACGGCCGGCATCCGCCATATAGGCATCCGTGAAGGCGGCCCAGATTTCGGCGGCGGCGAGTTCGCGGCCGGTCTCGTCGGCCAGCTGCTGCAGGCGGCGGGCGAAATCGATCTGCACGAAACGCGGCAGCTCCAGCCCCTGGGTGTGCTGCAGCACCCAGCTGGCGCCGGCCTTGCCCGACTGGCCGTTCACCCGGATCACCGCCTCGTAAGACCGGCCGAGATCCGCCGGGTCGATCGGCAGATAGGGCAGATCCCAGATGCCGGTATTGCGCCGCTCCCAATCGGCGAAGCCCTTGCGGATGGCATCCTGATGCGAGCCCGAAAAGGCGGTGAAGACCAGGTCGCCGGCATAGGGGTGGCGAGGATGGACCGGCAGGCCGGTCGCCTCGGTCGCCGCACGCACGCTGGCATCGATGTCCGAGAAATCCAGCCCCGGCGCCACGCCCTGGGTGTAGAGGTTGAGCGCGAGCGTCACCAGATCGACATTGCCGGTGCGCTCGCCATTGCCGAACAGGCAGCCCTCCACCCGCTCCGCGCCGGCCATCACCGCCAGTTCGGCCGCGGCGACGCCGGTGCCGCGATCATTATGCGGGTGCACGCTGATCACCACCGCATCCCGCCGGGGGATGGTGCGGCAGACATGCTCGATCCGGTCGGCATAGATATTGGGGGTCGAGACCTCGACCGTGGCCGGCAGGTTGATGATCATCTTCGCCTCGGGCGTCGGCCGGACCAGATCGATCACCGCGGCACAGACCTCGATCGCGAAATCGGGCTCGGTGGCGCTGAAGGTTTCGGGCGAGTACTGATATGTCCACCGCGTGCCCGGCCGGCGCGCCATCTCGGCCAGGATCTGCCGCGTGCCCTCCACCGCCAGCGCCTTGACCTCGGCCCGACCGCCATTGAACACCATCCGCCGGAATTCCGGCGCGATGGCGTTGTAAAGATGCACGCAGGCCCGCGGTACACCCTCCAGCGCGTCGAAGCTGCGGGCGATCAGATCGGCGCGCGACTGGGTCAGCACCTGAATGGTGACGTCGTCGGGGATCAGCCGCTCGTCGATCAGCGTCCGGACGAAGCGGAAATCGGTGTCCGAGGCCGCCGGAAACGCCACCTCGATCTCCTTGAAGCCGATCGCGACCAGATGCCGGAACAGCTTCAGCTTCGCCGGCACGTCCATGGGGTTCATCAGCGCCTGATTGCCGTCGCGGAGGTCGGTGGACAGCCAGCGCGGCGCCTGGGTGATGCTGCGCGAGGGCCATTGCCGATCGGCCATGTCGGGCATGGTGGCGGCGGGGCGGTATTTCGTCTGCGGGGCGGTCAACATGAAGAAAGCTCTTGTCTCTGCACGACATATGGGTACGGCGGGCCCTGGGCCGCCGGAGAAGGCCGTCATTCGGATGCGGGCGATCGGCGTCAGCTGCGCCGGCCGCCGGCGCTAAGTCGACGTGCGAGATCGAACCGGGCCAGATAGTCCCGGACATTGACATGCAGAGAGTGGAGACGAGGTCGCAAGGTGCCACCGGCACGGGCCGGTGGTCTGGATATGGCGGTACACATGGGGGAGATGACTTCAGACGACGGACAGATGCTGGATCACTTCGGCCGGCAGACATGCCGGATCACCCGACCTCTCAGGAGGCCGGGCGGCGAAGTCGAAGCAGGTTGGCCGGCAGCAGGGCTGCGAAGGATGCGGTCGTCATCGGTGCAGCATGGCCGCCGGTGCAACCGCATGTCAAGTCATCCGTCAATGCCCCTGACGAAAGGCGTCCGTGGTCATTCCGGGCCTCGGGCGCGGTCTGACGGGAAGCGCGCGATTTCCGTGTGATCCGGCGCCACCTCGTGGCCCAGGAACCCCCGGCCGCGATATTCCAGCCAGGCATGGGCGGCAATCCCGCCGGTTTCGGTATCACGCTTCACGCCGTAGACGATCTCCACCGGCACGCCGCGACGCCTGAGCATGCTCTGCCCGGCAAGTGCCTGGGGCAGGCAGACCGCCTTGAACGGCACCTTGCGCGCCGCGACCGCCACCAGCCGGCCGATGCGCCAGGACTGGCGCCAGTCCGCATCCGCCCGCAGCACCTCCAGATCGGTGGTGTCGGGCGGCATCAGCCGGGCGCCCGCAGGCCGGCGCGACGACCAGGCCGCCAGCCGGCGAAACGGGATCAGCTTCACCGACGTCACCGCCAGCGCCAGGCAAAAGGCCGCTTCGATCAACAGCAGACGCTGGATCCAGATATCTCCGCGAGGCCGCGGCGGTCGGGTGGTCGGGGCGGCCGGGGCGGCGGGCTCTGTGGTCATGCGGACGGGGCACCGGAAGCAGACATGGAACGGGTACGGGCATCATAGCGGCAGGCCGGAACCACGCCAAGCCGCGCGCGAACCCGCCTGGCGCGCTGGAGAACGGTCTCGACAACTTGAAGGAGACAAGAGCAGACTTTCGGCGTATTTTGCACGCATGCGCGATTTCTGTCGCAAATCGGCAATTACTTGAATACGCCCTAAATGTATACTGTGTTTCGGGTGTATTTTAGATAAATGATGAAGCAGCCAGATGACCACGACCATGACCGACGCAGCCACCGACCGCGATAGCCCGGATCCGGCCCTGCCGATGGGAAGGCCGACGGCGCATGCCGTGAACGGTCTTTTGCGAAGCCTTGCCACCCTGTCGGGTGCGGAACAGGCCGTCCTTCTGCTGATGCAGGCCGATGGGTCGGTCCGGCGGCTGGGCAAGGCGGTGCCGATCCCGGGCATCCCGGCGCCGATCTTTCAGCTGCCGGACTGGGTGGCGCCCAATGCCGGCGCCCGACCGGTGGCGATCGGCACCAATATCCGCCCGGCGGCGCTGGGCCTGCCGGCCGCCATGGTCGACGTGGTTCTGGTGCTTGATTCCGGTGATCTGCGCGTCGTGCTCGGCTGGTCGGGCATGCCTGATGCCGCCGGCCGCACCAGGTCCCTGACCGCCTGGTCGGATATCGCCCCGGCGCTGGATGATGTTGTCGGCCAATATCGCCGCCATGACGCCGAAATGGTCCGGCGCGCCGCCATGGCGCATATCGATGCCGATGTCGACCGTCTGGCCGAGACCGTGGCGGCGGCAAGGCGCCTGTTCCTGGCGCGGATGAGCCATGAATTGCGCACGCCGCTGAACGCGATCATCGGCTTCTCAGAGCTGATCCGGACGCGCGCCCTGGGGCCACAGGCGATGGATCACTATCTTCGCTATGTCGACGACATTCATGTCAGCGGCCGCGAGATGTTACGGCTGGTCGACGACCTGCTCGACCTTGCCCGGGTCGAAGGCCATGCCCAGCCCATCGCCCCTGCCCTGCAGGACCTGGCCGCCCTGCTCCATGCCCCGCTCGACATCATTCGTCAGCGCGCCGAACGGGCCGGTCTGTCCCTCCAGGTGGATATGCCCGCCGGCATGCCGCCCCTGCGCGCCGATGGCGCAATTCTGAAACAGGCCATGCTGCGCCTGCTCGACGACGCCCTGCATGCCTGCCGCGCCGGCGGCGGCATCCGGCTGCGGGCGAAAACCCGAGAGGACGGATCCGGACATATCGACGTGGAAACCGATGGCCGGCTTACGGTCATGCTCCGCGCCGACACCATGGCGACGGCCGATGCCCATGACGTCGATCCCTCGATCCGCCAGGCGGACAGCACGGGCGTCAATCTGCCGCTGGTCGCGGAAGCGATCGAGCGGCATGGCGGCCGGATGACCGTCAGCCCCGGCGACATGCTCACCCGGATTCAGATTGCCCTGCCCGGCCTCGAGACCTGAGCGGCCGGGCGGCGGTGATGTTCAGATGTCAGAACCGTCGCGGCGCGTGGTGACGCAGGCTGCGGGATCTTTGGCGCCGCGTGGATCGGTGGCGCCAGTTCAGGCGCGCTTCAGGCGGCTCGGCAGTTTGACCGCCACGCTCGACACCGCCACCGACGGCTTCGAAGGCTTCAGCACCAGGCCGCGGCCGGACGCCTCCACATTGGCTTCCGGATAGACGGCGAGCACGTCCTTCAGCACTTCCTTCAGGCGGAAGGCCAGAACCCGGTGGCCGCTCTCGCTGCCGAAATGATCCGACAGCGCATGCCAGGGCACGGTGATCTCGCGCTTCAGCGCATGCAGCCGATAGGTCAGCCAGACATAGAGATCGAGGGCGAGGCTCGAATGCTTCAGCCGGGCGATCGCCTCTTCCGACAGCGGCACCGAGTGTTCCATCAGATGCTCGAAAAAGGCTTCGGAGAGCTTCACATGCCGCACCCATTCACCGCCGGTGCGGAACAGGTCCTCGGCATCGCTGTCGTCGCGCCACAGATCCATGCCGTCGACGATGCGCTGATCGGCCAGCCGCGCCTCGGCGCTGCCGCGTTCGAAGCGCATGGTGAACTCACACCGGGCGATGCGCAGCGCCTGCTCGCGAACCGGCGCATAGGAACCGCGCGGACCGCCCGAGGTCGACAGACCCATCTTGCGCAGCCAGCTGGCCATGGTCGGCCCCAGATCGACCACCTGGCTCTGGCTGCGCACCGCCTCGGTCTGGAAATAGATCATGATCAGCCGCGCCTTGGTGCCATAGGGCACGCCGATGTCGACGATCTTGTCCTTGAGCGGCAGGATGCCGGGGCGGATGATCAGCTGGTAGGCGCCATTGCGGCGGACCCAGGGCTCCAGCGGATTCTTCGGCTCACGATGCGGCAGCGCCGCCTGGGCGAAACCCGAATGGAGATAATTGATCGTCTCGTTCTCGAGCGACATCATCTCGTGGGCCCAGCGCACCCGCCGCCGCTCGGCGGCAGAATCCGCCGTCGCCATGACCTGTTCAAGGCCGTGAAGCATGAGCTGCTGATGCACGTCCGCCATATCGACCTCCGGGCTCACGCACCGGGCGCCATGCTCCTCACATGGTCGTGCCCCGCACATGGTTTCGGCCGGCCCCTGCCGAAGGGGCGACCCGTTCATGCCTGATCCGTCACGATCCGACTTTACACAGGACGGGCCGCCGGACGGAAGTCCGTCGGGCCCCCGCAACGGCGCCGCACCACGAATCCGTTACAAGTTCAGCGATGCTGCCGCGCCCTGCCGTCGGATGATGACGCGGAGATGACCGCCGTTTCAAGTTCAGCGTTGTTGCCGCATCGCCGCCCCCCACCTGCCGTTCCCGGCCGGTCGCTGCCCCACAGATGGCGGATATCCTCGGTTTTCCACGCTGAACTCGTAACGTTCGGGGGTCTGTCGGCCGGCTTTCGCTGAAAACGCAACGCATCGGCGCTGATCTCGATACGGCGCGGGCCGCGCTGCACGCTGAACTCGAATCACCTGCCCCGGTTATCCACGCTGAACTCGATACCCCTTCCTATAGAGAGTCCCCTATAGATCTTTCTTACCGATAGGGTGACGCAGCATGGTACATGCCATCGGGGTCCAGGCGCCTCCCGCCCCATCTCAACGACCTGGGACAAGGGTCTGTGATGCCAGCCAAAACGGGAGACCTGCATCAACCCCTCCCCTCCCCCTTCAAGGCATCACCCGGCAGTCGGGTACCGGGTTTCGTCCACAGCCGGTCGCCGATTTCGACGCTGAAGTCGATACGCCGCACCGGGTCGTGACGCGGTCATCTTCACGCTGAATTGGTAACGCCCGGTCCCCTCCCCTCCCCTGTCGCTGGCAGCCGAAGCGTTACGAGTTCAGCGTCGGGAAGCACGGGATTCTGCGGGACTCCGGCTCTTGCGGCACAGCTCTCGCTGATTTTGAAACGCCCGCCGCCCGATCTTCAGGCATCGGCCAGATTGTCGGAGTCCGACGCTGAATTGGTAACGCCCGGCCTGCGACCGATGGGCGCGGCCACATCAGGAATCAGGTCAACCATCAACTTCGTGATTGATGCGTTGATGGCGGCGTGCCATGCTGTCGGCCGAACGGTAACGGGGACCGCGCCCCCTCGAGACCGGCTTCCATCCCGTCACGCTCCAGCCGGCCGCCGGCTGGCCATCATCCGATCCGGAAAGGCTCCCCTTATGAGGCTGTCCCGATGAACGGCGAACGCATGCGCGAACTTCGCCAGCAGCTGCGCTTCAGCCAGGCCGACCTGAAGGAAGCCCTGAACCAGATGCTTGGCCGCAGCTATGACAAGCCCAAGATTTCGCGCTGGGAAAACGGCCGCGATCCGATCCCGGCCGATGTCTCGATGGCGCTGAACCGCCTGGTCGAAGGCAAGGGGCGCGAGGCGCGGACCATTGTTTTCGCCAATCAGAAGGGCGGGGTGGGCAAGACCACCAGCGCGCTGAACCTGGCCTATGCCCTCAGCCGCGGGGATCACCGGGTGCTGCTGGTCGATATGGACCCCCAGGCCACCGCCACCGTCGCCCTTCTGGCCGACGGCGCCGTCGAAGCCTATCGCCAGCGGCGGACCATGGCGCAGGTGATCCTGGGCGATGTGCCGATCGCCGAGGTCATCATCAAAGCCGGCGAAGAGATCATACCCGACCGGGCGCCGCTCTGTGATCTTGCCGCCAGCCATATCGATCTGGCCGAGACCGATGGCCGGCGCGAACCTGGCTTCGACATCACCCTGCGCGAAGCGCTGGAGCAGGTGCGCGACCGCTATGACTTCATCGTCATCGATGCCCCGCCCAATCTGGGCATGCTGACCTGGATGTCGCTGGCGGCCGCCGACGACGTGATGATCCCGGTGCGCACCGAACCCTACGACACCATGGGTGTGGGCCTCATTCTCGGCACCATCAACAAGGTGCAGCGGCGACTGAACCCGGCCCTCCGGCTGGCCGGTATCCTGCCCACCCAGTACGGGCGGCGGAAATCGGTCGACCGCGAAGTGCTGGCCCATCTGGTCCAGGCGATGGGCGATATCGCGCCGGTGCTGGAGCCGGTGCCGAACAGCGCCGTTTTCGGCCATGCCGCCCGCAATGGCCGCATTGCCCTTGAAGCCTCGCCGTCGAGTGCCGCACCGTCGGTTTATCTGCGACTGGCTGCTGGCATCATTGGCGATACCCCCCTGCCCCGCGCTGATGTCGATGTCAGCTATGCCGGCATTGATGAGGACGAGGTCTGATGGCTCCGCGACGCAAGGCCCCCTCCCCCATTCTCGGCGCCGTGCGCGAGATGATCGCCGATGCCTCCGACACGCTGGTCACCGAGAACAGCCGGTTCAAGCACACCTTCGAAGTGGCGATCGACAAGATCAGCCCCGACCCGGATCAGCCGCGCAAGTATATCGACGACGAAGCGATCGCCGAGCTGGCCCGCACCATGGAGGAGCACGGCCAGCTGCAGCCGATCCTGGTGCGGCGCGATCCGGCCGACCGGCGCCACTACGTCATCGTCGCCGGTGAGCGACGCTACCGCGCTGCGCGGCTGAACGGATGGCCCACGCTGCTTGCCATCGAGCATGATGCCGATCCCGAGATCGCAGCGCTGATCGAAAACCTGCAGCGCGTCGACCTGTCGCCGGTGGACGAGGCACGCGGGCTTGCCCGCCTGATCGAAGGCCGCGGCTGGAGCCAGGCCGAGGCGGCCGGCGTCCTGGGCAAGGCCAAGAGCGAGATCAGCGGCGTGCTCCGGATCCTCACCTTGCCGGATGATCTGCTCGATGCGGTTCTGACGTCAGAACTGACCCTGCCCAAGAATGTCCTGGTCGAGCTGGCCCGCATCGAGACCCCGGCCGTTCGCGACCGCCTGGTCGCCCTCGCCTTCGAGGGCAAGCTGACGGTCCGCGCCCTCCGCGCCGCCCGGGCCGAGGATAGTGGCAAACCCCCAAGGCTGCCCGAGCACGACGCTGAAGTTGAAACGGCCGCCACGCGCACGGCGCCGGGCAAGCTGTCGCTGCGGCAGCTCGATCGTCTGGCCCTTGCCCTTGAAGCCGCAGCCCATCGCGGCACGCCCCTGAGCGCTGCCGAGCGTGAGCGTCTCGAAATCATCCAGCATCATATCGAGGCCCTGCTCAGCGGAAGCTGACGCAGAGCGGCGACGCTGAAGTTGAAACGGCAGGGCCTTCGGGCCCTGCCGTTTGTCGTTGCGGTGTCTTGCTTCCGGATCTCATTCCAGGCTGGACCGGCCGCCCGGATGCCTCCCTTGCATCAGCCGATGCGCTTGGTCATAAAGACCCGCGAGAACCCGTTATCGATCCGGCGCCCGGTCTCGACATAGCCGTGGCGCGTATAGATCTCGACATTCCGCGCCATCAGCACATGGGTGTAGAGCCGGACCTCCCGAAGCTTCAGCTCCGCCGCCCGGGCTTCTGTAAAGGCGAGCAGCTGACCACCGAGCCCGGTGCCCTGGGCCGAGGGCGCCACTGCGATGCTGTGCAAGAGGAGATGGTCGGTGTCCGGCATCAGGATGACCAGACCGACAGGGGCCGACGCGGTTCCGACGGCCGGATCGGCAGCGTCTGCCAGCCAGACCTCGACATCGGGATCGGCGAGCAGGGCAGGGACATCGTCACCCATCGGCCCGGGCTCTCGCCCGATCACCGGGATCCAGGGGGCGTAGGCGGCCGTCGTGATATCGATGATCGCTGCGGCGTCGTGAAGCGTCGCCCGGCGGAACGCCGGCGCTGGTGGCTGGTGGCACGGCACCCGGGGGCCGGCCCCGGTGCCGTCCGGCAGGTCGATGGTCATCATGTCCGTCCTCGGCAGCGCCGTCCTGATCTTGAAAGCCGGGCAGGGGCGGGCGATGCCATCGGCCGGCTATTCCGTCATCATAGAACCATCCGGGGCCGGGCTTCCTGCGTCAAACTGCCTGGGGATCAGCGGCAGAGGCGGGCCACGCTGAATTTGTAACGCGGGGCCGATGAACGACCGGGCCGGGCGTATCAGCTTCAGCGAGGCGTTCCACATGGTCGCGGGCTTCGCTGAAGACGATACGGCGGCGCCGTGTTCTGATGTCAGAATGGGGCGCTGAAGGAACGGCGGGGGCAGAGCATGACCGATGGCATCCGCTGAGGCGTCGCGTTACGAGTTCAGCGTTGGAAAGAGGGCTGGAGGGCCTGAAAGGGTGTTCACGAACAGAGCTTGTGGGGTGCGCCCCGGGCATCTCCGCGCCCTGAAACAGGACATCAGGGCCCGATAATGATCGTGGCCGCGGTCTGCCGTATCAAACTCAGCGCCTGGCGTTACGAGTTCAGCGCTGCCGAAGAGCGTCGTTATGGGTTGCGGGTCTTGACGTCGACGGCCGGGAGCCGGAGAGTGGCGGCGCCTGCTGCCCATCAAAAGCCGAGCCCTTGATGTCCCTGCCCCATGCCCTGCTTACCTCGCTGCTGGAGCGGCCCTGTTCCGGGTCGGAACTGGCCGGCCGGTTCGACCGCTCGATCGGCTATTTCTGGCAGGCGAGCCATCAGCAGATCTACCGGGAACTCTCGCGGCTGGAAGCGGGGGGATTGATCGAGGCGCTGGAACCCGAGGCGAGCCGCGGCCGGCCGCGGGCCTACCGGGTGCTGCCGGCCGGGCGCGCTGAGCTTGCACGCTGGGTGGATGAGGTGTCGGAGCCCCGGCCGCTGAGAGATGAGTTGATGGTGCGCCTGCGCGCTGCCGCGGTTCTGGGCACCACCAGCCTGGCGGAGGACCTCCGGAGCCGGTTGCAGCGGCACCGCGACATGCTGGCCCGCTATCGCGAGATCGAGGCCCGGGACTTCACGCCGCCGCCGGCCACGCGGGATGCCCGCCTTCGCCATCTGGTGCTGAAGGCGGGCATCCGGCACGAGAGCAACTGGATTGATCTCTGTGTCGATGCGCTGGAGATTCTGTCGGCGGACTGACCCGCCGACGGCGCCCGTGTCCGGCCGGTTTCCGGGCGCCGGCGTGTCGGAAACCGGCTCTAACGCAGGGCCGCCCGCAGGATTTTGCCCACCGGGGATTTGGGCAGGGCCTCCCTGAACACCACCTGTTTCGGCACTTTGTAGGCGGTGAGTGCCTTGCGGCAATGGGCGATCAGCTCTGCCGCCCCGGTCTCCCGGCTGACGGAGACGAAGGCGCGCAGGGCTTCGCCGGTGGTGTCGTCGGGGACGCCGATGACCGCCACATCGACAACCGCCGGGTGCTCGGCGATCACCGCTTCGACCTCGTTCGGATAGACATTGAAGCCTGAGACCAGGATCATGTCCTTCTTGCGGTCGACGATTTTCAGCCGCCCGTCCTCCCAGACGCCGATATCGCCGGTGCGCAGCCAGCCATCGATGAAGGCCTCCGCGGTCTGTGCTGGTGCGTTGAGATAGCCCGAGACGACATGCGCGCCGGCGACCAGGATCTCCCCCGGTACCCCGGGGGCCGCAGGGCGACCGTCGTCATCGACCAGGCGCACCTCGCAGCCGGGGATCGGGATGCCGACCGTGCCCGGCCTGACCAGGGCCGGATTGGCCTGGTTGCAGGCGATGATGCAGCAGGTTTCCGTCATCCCATAGCCTTCCAGCACCGGCCCGACCCGGCTGCTCCAGGCGGCATGGGTGCCAGGCCGGAGGGCGGTGCCGCCCGAGATGGCGAAGCGCAGCCGTGGCGGGTTGGCAATGAACCACGGTTCCGCCAGCAGGCCGGCGAAAAGCGTGTCGACCCCGGTGGTCCAGTCGATGCGATGATCCCTGAACACCGGCTCCAGTGTGGCCAGCGGGCGCGGATTGGCGATCAGCAGGTTGCGGGCGCCGGCCTGGAAAAACAGCAGGAAATTCAGGGTGAAAGCGAAGATATGGTACATCGGCAGCAGGGTCAGGATGGTCTCCCCCGGCTGCGGCGCACCGTTTTCGGCCGCCAGATGTGCCCATGTCTGGCCCAGCACCGCGCGCAGATTGCGATCGGTCAGGATCGCGCCTTTCGACCGCCCCGTGGTGCCGCCGGTATACTGGTAGAGGGCCACGGCGTCACGGGCACGAGGCGGCAGCCGGAGAGGGGAGGGTGGGGCATCACTCGCCAGAAGCTCCGCAAAGGGCAGGGCCTCGCCCGGTGTGATCATCACCACCCTGAGGCCGGGGTCCGCAAGAGCCTGTTCAAGCTGGTCGAGGCTGATCGGGGCTGTGATCAGCACCCTGGCGCCGCAATCCTCCAGCTGATGATTGAGCTCCCGGGCGGTGTAGAGCGGATTGACGTTCGAGACGATGGCACCGGCCTTCCAGGCGGCAAGCACTGCCAGCGGATAGTGCAGGCAGTTGGGCAGTCTGATCGCGACCACGGTACCGGGCGCGACGCCGAGAACGCGCATGAACCCCATGGCGAGCCGGTCGGTAAGGGCATCGACCTCGGCGAAGCTCAGGCTCTGGAGCCGGCCATCAGGGGTCGGAAAGGCGAAGGCTGCGGTATCGCCGAAGCGCGCCGCGGCCTCGCGCGACAGGGCATCCAGGCCCGGCGGCGACGGATCGGGCCGGAAATCGCGCAAGGATGCGGGTTCCAGCGCCGACCACGGGCGGGGCCAGGCGCTGGCATCAGGATGAAAAGGCGGCATGCGTGGCTCCGAGGAAGGGCCGTGGATCAGGTCTGGGCCGTGTGTCAGGCCTTGGCCTTGAATGCCGGCAGGCTGCCGCCCACCCGCGCCGCCATGCGGGCGCCCAGCGCCTGCAGGCCGCTCATCGGCCGGACCATGACCTCGAAATCCCGGATCAGCCCGTCGGCATCGAAACGGATCATGTCGATGCCCTTCAGGCTGCGGCCGTCGACCGTGGCCGAAAATTCCAGCACCACATCCAGCCCGTCATCCGACACGAAGCTGCGGTGATAGGTGAAATCCTCGAAGACCTCGATGACATTGCTCAGCGCCAGCACCAGCGCATCGGCAGAGGCATAGGCGTTATGGGCCATGGGGGAACGGAACACCGCCTCCGGATGGGCGATCTCGCGCAGGCGGCCGAGATCATGGACCTCCATCATCTGGTGCCAGAGCTGAAGCGAGGCTTTGACGGCGGGGGCGGCGGCTTCGGGGATGTGCAGAGCGGTCATGGTGCGTTTCCTCGTATCGGTCTTGTTGGGGAAGTTCTGACGTCAGAATGTTGCGGCGAGGCGTGTGCCCTGGTCGATGGCGCGCTTGGCGTCGAGTTCCAGGGCCAGATCGGCACCGCCGATCAGATGAACCGTGCAGCCGGCCGCCTCCAGCGCCGCGGCCAGGCTGCGCTCCGGCTCCTGCCCGGCGCAGATCACCACGCTGTCGGCGGGGATGACCCGGGTCTCGCCGCCCGCTGTCACCACCAGCCCGTCATCGTCGATCCGCTCATAGGTGACGCCGCCGGTCATGGTCACGCCCCGGGCCTGCAGGGCCGCGCGGTGGATCCAGCCGGTGGTCTTGCCGAGCCCGGCGCCCGGCCGGCCGGCCTTGCGCTGGAGCAGCTGCACCTGGCGTGCGGCGGGGCGGGGGGCCGGCTTGCCCAGCCCGCCCGGCGTCGCGGGGTTGGTGTCCACGCCCCAGTCACGGCCAAAATCTTTAATACTATCGGGTCCGTGGGTTTCGCCATGGGTCAGCAGCTCGGCGACGTCGAAGCCGATGCCGCCGGCGCCGATGATCGCCACCCGATCCCCCACCGGCTTGCGGTCGCGCAGCACATCCAGATAGCCCAGCACCTTCGGATGGTCGCGCCCGGCAATCTCGGGCTCGCGCGGCACCACGCCGGTCGCCAGGATCACGGCGTCGAAACCGCCGGCGGCCAGCTCCTCCGCCGTCGCCCGGTGGCCGGTCCGCAGCGTCACCCCCGTCAGCTCGATCCGCTTGCGGAAATAGCGCAGCGTCTCGTGGAACTCCTCCTTGCCCGGGATGGTCTTGGCCAGGTTGAACTGGCCGCCGATCTGGTCGTCGGCCTCGAACAGCGTCACCTGATGGCCACGCTCGGCGGCGGTGGTGGCGAAGGCGAGCCCGGCCGGGCCGGCACCGACCACGGCCAGCCGCTTCGGCGCCGCGGTCGGCGCAATCACCAGCTCAGTCTCGTTGCAGGCCCGCGGATTGACCAGGCAGGAGGTGATCTTGCCACCGAAAGTATGGTCCAGGCAGGCCTGGTTGCAGCCGATGCAGGTGTTGATCTCATCGGCGCGGCCGGTGCGGGCCTTGCGCACGAAATCGGCATCGGCCAGGAAGGGGCGGGCCATCGACACCATGTCGCAGGCCCCCTCTGCCAGCAGCCGTTCGGCCAGCTCCGGCGTGTTGATCCGGTTGGTCGCCACCAGGGGCAGGCCGACCATGCCCTTCAGCCGCTGCGTCACCCAGGCGAAGGCGCCGCGCGGCACCCGGGTCGCGATGGTCGGCACCCGCGCCTCGTGCCAGCCGATGCCGGTGTTGATGATGGTGGCACCGGCCGCCTCGATGGCGCGGGCCAGGATTGCCACCTCCTCGAAGGTCGATCCGCCCTCCACCAGATCCAGCATCGACAGACGGTAGATGATGATGAAGTCGGGACCGAGCTTTTCCCGCACCCGCCTGACGATCTCGACCGGGAAGCGGATCCGGTTCTCGTAAGGCCCGCCCCACTCGTCGTCGCGGTGGTTGGTGCGCGCGGCGATGAACTCGTTGATCAGATAGCCTTCCGATCCCATGATCTCGACGCCGTCATAGCCGGCCTCGCGGGCGAGGGCGGCGCAGCGCACGAAATCCGCGATCGTCTCCTCGACCTCGGCACCGGTCAGCGCATGGGGGCGGGCAGGGTTGATCGGTGCGCGCACCGCACTCGGCGCCACCAGATCCGGATGATAGGCATAGCGGCCGAAATGCAGGATCTGCATGGCGATGCGGCCGCCTTCGGCATGCACCGCGTCGGTCACGATCCGGTGGCGGCGGGCCTCGTCGCTGGTGGTCAGCATCGCACCCCCGGGTAGCGGCCGGCCCCGTTCATTGGGCGCGATGCCGCCGGTCACGATCAGCCCCACTTCGCCGCGCGCCCGTTCGGCATAGAAGGCGGCCATCCGCTCGAACCCCTGCGGCGCCTCTTCCAGGCCCAGATGCATCGAGCCCATCAGCACCCGGTTGGGCAGGGTCATGAAGCCCAGATCCAGCGGCCGGGTGAGGGCCGGGAAAGCGGATGAGAGGGGAGGGGAGGGCGGGGTAGGGGAGAGGTGGGCAGGGGAGAGTGGGGTGGGGGTGGGAGTGGGCAGGTCGTCGGTCATCCTCGGAGCGCTCCGGCTTTTATGCAACCAGTTGCATGAACTCTAGCCGGAGCCGGAGTGCTGCGCAACTGGTTGCATGGCGCGCTGCCGGTCAGCCCTCGTGGAGCATCGCCTGGAAGCTGTCCAGATCCGGTGCCTGCGGCTTCCAGTCCGCCGGCACTTCCGGCAGCAGCTGCGAAGGCGTCAGGCCGAAATTATGGACATACTGGTCGATATGGGTGGCGGTGATCAGCTGGCCGATCTGGTCCATCACCGTGGCCTTGCCGGTCTGGGCGGGGTTCTGTGCCGTCACCGGGTTGCTGTCGGTGAAGGCCGGCCAGTCGCTCCAGGCGGGGTCGGATTTCAGCGTATAGCCCTGGGCGTCGGTCGTGACCGTGCCCCAGGTGAAATGCCCCCAATTGGACGAGAAATCCGCCGCACCGAACATGTTGTGCGTGATGTTGGCATAGGTGATGTCGCGGATCCGGCGTTCCATGTAATGCACCAGCAGGTCGACCGTATAGCCGACGCTGACGGTGCCCGAACCCAGCATGCCGAAGATGCTGGGATAGTTGCCGGCCTTGTCCTTGGGCTGGATCACCGTCGGCAGCATGTTCCAGGCGCGCGGCACCACGTCGTGCATGTTCACGAGATCGGTGGCGTCGGGATAGCCCGCGGTGAACAGATCCAGCCAGGCCTGGTTGCCCGGGGTCGCACCGGCCGAGGGCAGGAGGTTGATGGTGCCCCAGCCGCTTTTGGTGGGATCCGGATAGAGATAGAAGGCGAGGGTGGGGGAGAGCGCGCCGGCCAGACTGTGGCCAGTGAACCAGAGCGTGGCGCTGCTGTCGGCCTTGGATGCCAGGAAGCTTTGCAGCGAGCCCTGTTTCGGATCGGTCATGCCCAAAAGGGCGCTGATGCCGGTGGCGGTGCCGGCGGAGATCTGCGGCGTGCTCTCGGGCAGCACCTCGTGCCGCTTTTCGGTGAACGGGATCGCCGGCGGCCAGGTCGAGGTGGTGCGGGCGTAGACATCGAAGTCTTCGTCGACCCAGTCCATGACGTTTTCGGCATTGGTCGCCGCGATCGCCACCACATAGGTGTTGAGCGACGGGCTCCAGCCGACATACATCGAATTCGTGGCATAGAGCGACAGGATCTTCGAGCCGTGCTTCAGCGGCGCTACCCAGACGCAGGGCCCCCAGACCACCTGCCAATCTCCGCCCGCCAGCTGGCTGTTCATGGTCGGGAAAAAGCCCGGCCAGGCCGGGCCCTGATAGTTGGCGAAGGCGCCGTCGCTCGACAGATCCTGCAGCGTGCCGCCATTCAGCCCGGCCGCCATATAGGCGGTCAGCTCGGTGTTGTAGCCCGAGGTCGTCGCCTTGATATCGGCGACGGCATTCGATGCCAGACTGAGTGAGAACACCGTCTGGTTGAGATCATAGGCCATGGATGTCTTCCCCCCAAGGTGTCCTCTGCCCCGAAATGGTGGACCCCGAAATGGTGGACCATTTTGCAAAGGACATGTGCAGACCGAGTGATCTTATCACGCGATTGCACAACGGGAAGTTGCAGGTTGAGGAAATTCAACGATTGTTGAGTGTCAGCCGCTGCGTGACGTTCCGAAGCTGCGCCACGCGAAGGTAAGGATGGCGAGTGATCGGCCGGGCTGGCTATTCGCTTTCTGGGTAGCCAAATGCAGTTGATTATCTATAAAAACATAAGTAAAATACACATATATTCTATTTTTAGTAGTTAAATATAATCGCAAAGGTAGTGCAAATGGGAAAAATTATCGACAAATTTACAATTTGTGATCGATTCCGATCATGTACAGTTGGTGTGTGTGTAGAGAGCCATGATCGAGGTGTGTGTCTGGTGGTCATTGTGGAATGACAAAATTGCCGTCCCGCACAGGCTATGTATCTGGATGAAGTGGGTTGACCGAGATGCGAGAGGCTGAATTTCGGATTTGGTTACAGAAGGATGGCGAAAAAACCAAGGGGGGGCTTAATTCTCGTGTTCAGGCAATAAAGGTCATTGAAAAGAATCTTGGCAAACTGGGCTCTCCACATGTCGATCTCGATGCAGCTTACCATGCAGATAAATTTACCGAGCTACGCAAGCGCCTTAAGGAAATGCGTAATAATTTCAACGATGGCGGTGATGATCATCGGAAACTAATGCCTTCTTCAGAGAATCCCCTTAACAGGTTGTCCAGTTGGAGTAGTTGGCTTGCCCAATATGGGAAGTTTCTTGGAGAAAATATGTCTCAGGCCGATCGTATAAGGGGAAATGCCGACATGGCACGTATCGAACCGATGCCGACGAATCTTATTCTCTACGGCCCTCCTGGCACTGGCAAGACCTATCAAACGGCGCAGGAGGCTGTGGCCCTATGCGACGGAACAGGCACCTATCCCCAATTAACGGGCGGGCGTGCAAGATTAATGGCGCGTTACAATGAACTGGTAGCAGAAAAGCGGATCAGCTTCGTTACGTTTCATCAAAGTTACGATTATGAAACCTTTGTTGAGGGCCTTCGTCCAGAAATGGGCATGGAAGAAGGCTCGTCTGTAGGGTTCCGACTTGATGTCGTGCCGGGAATATTTCGTGAGATTTGCACCTTGGCGGATCAGGCGAGAACGCGACCTCATATCCCGACGAGTGCATCGGAACTCGATTTGAACAGCAGGTCTTTCTGGAAAATGAGCCTCGGGTCGATTGATGACGGCAATGACCATTACGATGCAGCCTTAGCTGGCAAATATATAGCATTGGGATGGGGTGGAGTAATCAATTGGAGTCCGGATAAATTCTCGTCATTGGATAATATCAAGGAAGCATGGCTCGAACAAAACCCCAACGATCGAAGCCCAAGCAATTGGAACCAGGTTTATCTATTCCGCTGTAAAATGAAGCAGGGTGACATAGTAATCATTCCTTATGGAAATAGGTCGTTTCGAGCTATTGCAGAGGTGACAGGCGATTACGAATTTTCTTCAGAGGATAGCTACTACCCTCACCGCCGTCCTGTTCGGTGGCTTCTGACCCTCGACGCCCCGCTTCCACTTGATTTGATTATTGAGGGACAATTTGCAATGCGGACACTCTATGCGCTCGCCCGGGACAGAGTGAATCTTCGGGCCTTAGGCGGATTGCTCGCGCCTGGAGCAGAACCGGGCGGCGAGGCGGATGTTCAAAGACAGCCGGCACAATTTGTTCTCATTATTGACGAAATTAATCGGGCAAATATATCAAAAGTATTTGGAGAACTGATTACCTTAATAGAACCAGATAAGCGACTCGGAATGCCAAATGAACTCACGGTAAAATTGCCGTATTCCAAGAAACAGGATTTTGGTGTCCCCGCAAATCTCCATTTGATTGGCACTATGAATACGGCTGATCGATCGATTGCCTTGCTCGACACAGCTCTGCGGCGACGCTTTAGCTTTCGGGAAATAGCCCCCGATCCAAGCCTGCTGGGTGTAGTAAACGGTATCGACCTGTCGGCCGTGTTGACAACGATCAATCGCCGAATTGAATACCTCATTGATCGCGAACACCGTATTGGGCATGCCTTCTTCATCGACTGTGAGAATGCGGAGCAAATTGAAAAGGCAATGCGGAACAAGGTCATTCCGCTGTTACAGGAGTATTTCTTCGAGGATTGGAGCCGGATCGCGGCGGTGCTTGGTGACGGATTTATCTGTGCAGAACGTCTCGATCCTCCACCTGGAATCGAAGGAGAGAGCCGGTTCAGCTGGTCAGTGCGTTCGCCGTTTGGCGAGGATGCCTTTCAGCGATTGCTGCGCGGAACTGAAGTCATGTTCGATGCCGTACCCGCGGCGGTCGGTGAACCCGGGGAATGACACATCTCACCGTTCGCGAGTGGGGGAGTGTCCCGGTTTGTGCGGACATCAGCCGCAATCATTCCCTGGCCTTCACGCGCTCGCAGGCCAACGTCCTGCTCGCTGCGGCGCGAGCGCATCCTTTGGCGAAACAGCATGGCACCAACATTCTGATCGACCGGCACACCGAAATCACTGCGGCGCAAATGGTTGGCGTGATTGCCGGACCAGGATGCAGCCTTGAGATTTTGCCCAAGATCCATCCAGAAGTTTACGAATCGGACGTCGTCGCCCGGCGCCGTCTGGTGCAAATGCTCGATGTCGCAGTCGGTCTTCAAATCGGCGAGGGGCAGGTAGTATCAATGGCGCGGCAGACAGAGACTTTGCTCGACATTCTGATACGACTGTTCGCCGATCGGCTCATGGCTGAAACGCGGCGCGGGTTGCCGCGCGCCTATCAGGAGCAGGAGAACGACTTGCCTGTGTTACGCGGACAACTCAACGTCAGGTGGCAATATACCACGCTGGCCGTTCGATCCGATCGGATAGCCTGCCGTTATGACGCTCTGTCGGCTGACACAGCGTTGCTTCGTATCATGAAGGCTTGCGTCGCCTTGCTGCACCGCCATGCTCGTTCAGCCGAAACCAGCCGCCGTTTGGACACGTTGCGCGTTCTGTTCGCTGATGTCAGCGATGTGTCCTCAACCGCTCTCCCATGGTCGGAGGTTCGAATCGACCGAACAAACCGTCGTTGGGGATCGCTTTACGAATTGGCGCGTCTGTTTCTGAAACAGGAATGGCAGTCCACGCACCGCAATATCCACGCACAACACGGGGTCACACTTCTGTTTCCTATGAACGACTTATTCGAAGCTTATATTGCGGTGCTCGCAAAGCGCGCACTTCGCGGTACGGAGCTGACTGTGCATTCTCAGAGCGGAGGCGCATTCTGCCTCAGAGAACAAGACGAAGCCGGCAGGCAGTTCTTTCGGACGAGGCCCGACCTCCTTATCAAGCATGGCCGAAATACTAGAATGGTTATCGACACCAAATGGAAGCGCATCGGTCAGAATCTCGATGATCCCAAGCGGGGCGTTTCGCAGGCCGATGTGTATCAGTTGATGGCCTATGCCCGGCTCTATCGCAGTCGTGAAGTTATGCTCCTCTACCCGCACCATTCCGGGCTCGGTGCGGAAACAATGAACGTCGCTTATGAGATTCTGGAAGGCGGGGAAAGATTCCGCGTGGCGAGCGTCGATCTGATGTCTGACCATGCATCTGTTGTCAAAAAACTATCTGGGCTCATCCTCGCAGCTGGTTGTCCGACGGAAAGAACGAACGGCCCGGGATGATCCCGGGCCGTTCAGAGGTTTTGCTATCGGTCCAGGCGCACCCGCTACCAGCGATAGCGCAGCGACAGGGTCCCGCCGACCGAGCGGCGTTCTTCCGACAGCTCGGAGTCGACGCTCAGCTGCAGGTCGAAATCCTCGTCCAGGCGATACTGCACACCGGCCCTGAGCACGGCGGCATCTTCCGGCACCTCGACATCGCTGCCCTGGAAGCCGATCCCGGGCAGTTCGGCCAGATGGCGGGTGATGTCGCGCTCGGGCCGGAATTCGTGCTTCCAGCCGGCGCGGAAGAAGGGCTCGATCCGGCTGCCGTCCTCGAACGTCACCGGGCCGCCGATCTGGAAGCCCAGCGTCATCGGCATCGAGATCGTGTCCGAGGCCTCGTAGACCACGCCGCCGCCATTGCCGAAGCTGTCGCGGGCCTCGTCCAGATGCAGACGGGTCGGCTCCACCGCCGCGAAGGGGGTGATTTTCAGCCCGGCGGCCAAGGGCAGGGCATAGCCCACCTCCAGCCGCGCACCCAGCGTGGTGCCGTCGAAACGGGTCACGGCCGCGCGGGGCATGCCCAGGAAGCGCAGATCGCGGGTGTAGCGGGTATCGCCCGTCGCGGCATAGCCGATGACCGAGGCATAGGCCTCGCCGAAGCGACGCAGACCATAGACGCTCACCCCGTACTGCTTGCCGGTGCCGCTGGCCGAGAGCCCGTCCAGGTCGTAGCTGGTCTCGCCATAGGTGAAGGCGCCGCCGACCAGGAAGCTGCCGTCATCGGCGCCGCCATCGATACCGATGGTGGTGCCGAAATAATGCCCGTCGAAACCGCCGCCGGTTTCATAGGCGCCTTCCGGCGTCATCCAGGCCCGTCCTCCGGCCGTATTGCCACCCTCGGACATCGTCGCCGTCTGGTCGAGCGCCGCCTCCCGGCTGCCGGGGGCCGCCGCTGCCGCCCCCATCCGCCAGCTGTCGAGCCGGCCGGTCACCGTCTGCATGGCGCGCGTGCTGGCGGTGAGCATGCTCTGGGGCACGCTGGCCGCCCCCGTATCGCCGACGCTGCGATAGCCGCGATCGAGGGTCGCCGTGTCGCTGATCGAGACCAGCCCGGCGGTGATCGCCTTGGAATATTCCGAGGCCGCCTCGCTCTGGACCCGGCCCAGCAGCTCACCGATCCGCCGGCCGAAGCCGCTGAGGCCCTCGGGCGTGAAATCGGCATCGGCCTGGATGCCCAGCCGGCCATCGGTGTTGGTCAGGCTGTAGCTCAGGATCGCGCTGGCGGGGGCCGAAAGCTGCAGATTGCCCGCGGCCAGCCCGGTATCCGAGACCAGGACATCGGCGATCGCCAGCCGGCCCGGCTTCACCGAACCGCTGTTGATCGTGGCGAGCGACAGCTTGCCGTCCATGCTGGCAGCGCCGGTGATGTGCAGCCCGTCGGCCTTGCCGGTCGCATGATCGACGCGCAGCTGCAGCTCGCCATCGGCAGACTGGGTGAAGCCGCCATTGATCGTGGTCGTGACCACGCCCGCGGTCGCCGATTGCAGCCGGCCGTGATTGACGAAGCTGCCGGTGCCGCCCAGGTCGATGCTCGCCCCCGAGTTGATCGTGCCGCCGGCCTGGTTGGTCAGCAGATTGGCGCCGCCGTCGCTGAGCTTGATGCTGCCGGTCAGCGTGCCCTTGTTGGTGACGGTGGTGTCGCCGATCCGGCTGTCGATCACCAGTCCGTCGCCGCCGGCGAAGGTCTGCAGCGTGCCGGCATTGGTGACCTCGTTGATCGGACCGTCGAGCAGCAGGGCATGGCCGTCGGCCGCGCCGGTGACCACCACGCCTTCGGCAATCTCCACCACCGGGTCGGTGGTGGAATGCGCCACCACCGCGCTGGCACCGGCGCCGCTGACCGTGATCGGGGCGTAGACATAGACCGAGACGGCGTGGCTGCTGCCGCCGCCATTGCCCGACAGGAACAGGGTGGTGGTGCCGTTGGTGACGATGCCGCCGCCGCCGGCCGCGGACTGGGCGACCACGCCATGGGCACCCGCCCCGGTGGTGGTGATGGGTGCGTTGACGCCCACCGTCACACTGCCGGCGCTGGCCTTGCTCGACGCATTGGCCGCCGCCGAGACCGTGCCGCCGGTGGTGAGCACCGTGCCGCCGCCGGAGCCGACGCTCTGCGCCAGAATGCCGAAGGAGTTCACGCCGGTGGTGTAGATCTGGCCGTTGCTGGTGATGGTGATGTTGCTGCCGTCGGCGCCGCTCGCCTTGTTGCCGACCCGGACGCTGGCGCCGGTGGCAGCCAGCGCCAGACCGCCGCCGCCGCCGATCGACTGGGCGACGAGACCGGGAGAGGCGGCACCGGTGGTGGTGATGGCTGCGCCATTGGTCACCGTCAGGGTGTTCGACTTGCTGGCGACCGTCCCGCCCAGATTGACCGAGGTGGCGTTGATGGCCGAGAGGCCGCCGCCGCCCGAGATCACCTGGGCGACCAGGCCCGGCGCGAAGCTGCCGCCGGTCTGGATGCTGCCGCCGCTGAGGGTCATGGAGACCGCGGCATTGCCGCTGGTGCCGCCGCCCGTGCCGCCCAGATAGACGCTGCCCGAGAAGACCGCACCGCTGGTGCCGGACACCGCCATCACGCCGCCGCCGCCGGTGATCGCTTGGGCGACCACGCCGGCCGCGTTGACGCCCTGGGTCAGCACTTTGGGCGCGCCGGTGATGGTGATGTCCTGGGCGGAACCCGCGCCGCCCTGCTGGCCGAGGCGGGCATTGATGCTGCCGCCCGAGGCCTGGGTTGCGATCGAGGCGAAGCCGCCGCCGCCGCCCACCGACTGCACCAGCACGCCGAGCGAATTGGCGCCCGAGGTCTGGATGACCGCATTGCCCAGATAACCCGCCACCGCATCATTCTGCGACGGCCCGCCATTGCCCGAACCGCGCACCGCGCCGAGCTGCAGGTTGACCGAGGCCGAGGACTGGGCGGCGGTGTTGGTCTGGGTGAAGAAGATGCCGTTGTTGCCCACCGACTGTGCGACCACGGCCGTTGCATTGGCTGCCGTCGTGGCGATGGTCTGGTTCTGGGTGGTGATGGAGACGGCGCCGCCGTTCAGATTGCTGCCGCCGCCGCCCATATTGCCGATGCCATAATTGGTGACATTGGCATCGGTGAAGACCGAGGCGACCACGCCGCCGCCGCCGCCCACCGACTGGGCCAGGATGGCGGTGGAGCCGACGCCGTTGGTGATGACGCTGGTCGGCACGTTCAGCGTCACGGCGCTGCCATAGGCGATGGCCGAGCCGAAATTGGCCGAGAGCTGGCGGTATTCCGAGAACACCGCACCGCCGGCACCGCCGATCGATTGGGCGAGGATGCCATAGGACACGCTGCCGACGGTCTGAACCGTGCCGCCGGTGCCGGTGGTGAGCCAGACATTGCCGGCATTGGAGCCGCTGACGGCCGAGTTGAAATAGACCTGACCGGCGCCATGGGCGAGACCGCCGCCGCCGCCGATCGATTGAGCGACGATGCCGGGCGAGGCGCCGCTATAGGTGGTGATCAGCGCCGAGCTTGTTGCCGAGACCGTGCCGCCATTGCCGTTGAGCGGCCCGCCCAGGCGGACGGCATCGGTATGGATGCCCGCAATGCCGCCGCCGCCCGCGATCGACTGCACCACCAGGCCGGGGGCGAAAGCGCCGCTGGTGGTGACGCTGCCGGCCGCCAGATAGCCATAGGCGGTGTTGGCATTGGCGCCGCTGCCGCCGGTGGCGCCGAGCGTCACCATGCCCGAGAACCAGGCGCCGGACTGAGAGGACAGGCTGGCGACGCCGCCGCCGCCCGAGATCGACTGCACGATCACGCCAGCGGCATTGGTGCCGCGGGTGACGATGTTCGCGGTGCCGCTGACGCTGGTCGGCATGGCCGATCCGCCGCCGCCGCGCTGGCCGATGATGCCGGCATCGATCCAGCCGCCTGTCGACTGGGTGGCGATGGAGACGATGCCGCCGCCGCCGCCGATCGACTGGCCGACCACGCCATAGGCATTGGCACCCGAGGTATCGATGGTGGTGACACCGCTGGCGCCCAGGGTGACGTTGGTGGAATAGGTGACGTTCTGGCCGCCGTCGCCCTTTCCGACCGAGGTGCCGAGATTGATCGCGGTGTGCACCGCCCCCTGCGAGGCGGCATTGGCCTGGGTGAAATAGGTGCCGCCGGCGCCCATCGACTGGGCGATGACGCCCGCGCCATTGGCGCCGGCGGTTGCGATGGTCTGGGTGCGGGTGGTGACGGCGACGGTGTTGCCGTTCAGCCCGCTGGCATTGGCGGCGTTCAGGGTAACGCCATAGCTGGTGACGTTGGCGTTCGAGAAGGCCGAGGCGATCACGCCGCCGCCACCGCCGATCGACTGGCCGACGATGCCGGCCGAGCCGGCGCCCGAGGTGACGACATTCGCCGCCGTGTCGATGACGATGCTGCCGCCATAGGCGATGCCGGTGCCGAAGCTGGCGGTCGCCTGGTTGACGGGGCTGAACACCGCGCCGCCGGCACCGCCGATCGACTGGGCCAGAATGCCGAAGGCGGTGGTCCCTTGAGTCTGGACCGATCCGCTGCCGGTGGTGGTGACCCTCACCTGTGAGGCGTTGGAGCCGCTGGGCGCGTTCAGGATGACGGCATTGCCGCCATTGGCGAGGGCCAGGCCACCGCCGCCGCCGATCGACTGGGCGACAATGCCGGCCGAAGCATTGCCGATGGTGCCGATGGCTGCACCGCTGCTGACGGTGACCGTGTTGCCGTTGCCGGCGACATAGCCGCCCAGATAGACCCCGCTGCTGTGAACGCCCGAAATGCCGCCGCCAGCGGCGATCGACTGCGCCACCAGGCCCGGGGCGAAGACGCCGCCGGTGGTGATGCTGCCGCCGGTGAGGTTGACATTGACCACCCCGCCATTGCCGCCGCCGCCAGTATAGGTGCCGAGCGTCACCGGCCCCGAATAGCCCGTGCTGCCCGACTGGCCGGCGACCACGGCGATGCCGCCGCCGCCGCTGATCGACTGCGCGACCACGCCCAGCGCATTGGTGCCGCGGGTGGTGATGTTCGCCGCCCCGGTGACGGTGGTGGCGAGGCCGACACCGCCGCCGCCACGGGCGCCGAGCCGGCTGCTGTCGATCGACCCGCCGGTCGACTGGGTGGCGATGGCATAGATGCCGCCGCCGGCACCCACCGACTGTGCGACCACGCCGAAGGCATTGGCGCCCGAGGTGTCGATGGTGGTGGCGCCGCCGCTGCCCAGCGTCACTTTGACCGAATCGCTCTGGCTGACACCGCCATTGCCGCTGCCGAGCCCGCTGCCCAGGTTGAAGGTGGCATGGATGCTGCCCTGGGCGGCGGTGTTGGTCTGGGCGTAATACACGCCGCTGGCGCCCACCGACTGGGCGATCACCGCCGCGGCATTGGCGCCGCCGGTTGCGATGGTCTGGCCATGGGTGGTGACCGCGACATTGCTGCCGTAATCGCTGCCGCCGCTGCTGCCATAGACATTGGCGACATAGCTGGTATAGGCGGCATCGGCGAAGCTGGAGGCGATGACGCCGCCGCCGCCGCCCACCGACTGGGCCAGAATGGCGGTGGAGCCCTGGCCGGTGGTCACCACATTCGCCCCGGCATCGACATAGACCCCGCCCGCATAGGCAGCCGAGGCGCCGAAGCTGGCGATGACGCCGTGATTGGGGGCCATGAAGGCACTGCCGCCGCCGCCGATCGACTGGGCCAGGATGCCGAAGCCCAGATTGCCGGTGGTCTGCAGCCAGCCATTGCCGGTGGTGGTGACCCCGACCGTGCTGGCATCGCTGCCGCCGGTCGTGCTGATGAACTGGGCATTGTAGCTGGTGAGCGCCAGGCCGCCGCCGCCGCCGATCGACTGGGCGACGATGGCGCTGGCGCCGATGCCGGACGTCGCAACCGGTGCCAGCGCCGTGACGCTGGCGACCCCGGCGATGCCGGCCGTGCCGCCGCCCATCTGCACCGTATCGGTGTTCACCGTCGAGATGCCGCCGCCGCCCGCGATCGACTGGGCGACGATGCCATGGGCAAACACGCCGGTGGTGGTGATGCCGCCGCCGCCCGAGAGGTTGACGGTGGCATTGCCGGCATTGTTGCCGCTGCCGCCGCGGGCGCCGAGGATTGCCGTGCCGGTGAAGAACTCCAGCCCGGGGGTCGCGACGGCCAGGATGCCGCCGCCATTGCTGACCGACTGCGCGACGATGCCGAAGGCGTTGTTGCCGCGGGTGACGATGCTGGCGGCGCCCGTCACCGTGGTCGCCATGCCCATGCCGTTGCCGCCGCGCTGGCCGAGCTGCACGCCCTTGACGTTGCCATAATTTGCGCGGGTGGAGATGGCGACGATGCCGCCGCCGCCGCCCACCGATTGGGCGACCGCGCCGAAGGCATTGGCGCCCGAGGTGTCGATGGTGGTCACACCACCTGCACCCAGCGTCACCTTGATCGCATCGGCGACATTGGCGCCGCCATTGCCACCCGCACTGACCGTGCCCAGATAGCCGCTGACGTTGATCGTACCCTGGCTGACGGTATTGGCCTGGGTGAAGTACACGCCGCCGGCGCCCACCGACTGGCCGACCACGGCTGCGGCGTTCACGCCCGAGGTCGCGATGGTCTGGTTGTGGGTGGTGACGGCGACGGTGCCGGCGTTCAGATTGCCGTTACCGGCGCTGTTCAGCCCCGTCCCGTAATTGACGAAGCCGTCATTCGCGGTAGTGGAGGCGATCACGCCGCCGCCGCCGCCGATCGACTGACCCAGGATCGCGACCGAGCCCGCGCCCGAGGTGACGACGTTCGCCCCCGCATCGACGGCGATATTGCCGGCATAGCCGATGCCGGTGCCGAGATTGGTGCTGAGGAGAGACGTCGGCCCGAAGATCGCGCCGCCGCCGCCGCCGATCGACTGCGCCAGAATGCCGAAAGAGGTGGCACCCTGGGTTTGAACCGCGCCGCCGCCGGAAGTCGTGACGGTCACCTGGCTGGCATTCGACCCGCTGGGCGTATTGGCGAAGGTGACGGCGCCGGTGCCGATGGCAAGCCCGCCGCCGCCGCCGATCGACTGGGCGACGATGCCGGCCGCCGCCGTGCCATAGGTGGTGACGGCTGCCGAACTGGAGACGGCGACCGTGCCGCCCTTGCCGGCCAGCACGCCGCCCAGCGTCACATCATTGGTGAGCACGCCGGAAATGCCGCCGCCGCCGGCGATGGACTGGGCCACCAGACCATGGGCATAGGCGCCGCCGGTGGCGATGCTGCCGCCCGACAGGTTGACATTCACCGCACGGGTATCGCTGCCGTTGCCGCCGGTGGCGCCCAGCCGGATATTGCCGGTGAAGGCCGCCCCCGACTGGCCCGACACCACGAAGATGCCGCCGCCGGTGCTGATCGACTGGGCGACCGCGCCCAGCGCATTGGTGCCGCGGGTCACGATATTCGCGGTGCCGGTCAGCGTGGTGGCAAGGCCCGTGCCGCTGCCGCCGCGCTGGCCCAGAATGGCGCCCTTGACCGTGCCGCCGGTCGCCTGGGTGGCAATCGCGACGATGCCGCCACCGCCGCCCACCGACTGGGCGATCGCCCCGAAGGCATTGGCGCCCGAGGTGTCGATGGTGGTGAGACCACCGGCACCGAGGGTGACCTTGATCGCGTCGGCGACATCCGCGCCGCCATTGCCGCCGGCACTGACGGTGCCCAGATAGCCGGTGACATTGACCGCGCCCTGGCTGGCGCTGTTCGCCTGGGTGAAGAACACCCCGCTGGCACCCACCGCCTGGCCCACCACGGCTGCGGCATTGGCGCCCGAGGTCGCGATGGTCTGGTTGCGGGTGGTGACGGCGACGGTGCCGGCGTTCAGATTGCCGTTACCGGCGCTGTTCAGCCCCGTCCCGTAATTGACGAAGCCGGCATTCGCGGTGGTGGAGGCGATCACGCCGCCGCCGCCGCCGATCGACTGACCCAGGATGGCGACCGAGCCCGTGCCCGAGGTGATGACATTGGCGCCCGCATCGATGCCGATATTGCCGCCATAGCCGATGCCGGTGCCGAGATTGGTGCTGAGGAGGGCCGTCGGCCCGAAGATCGCGCCACCACCGCCGCCCACCGACTGCGCCAGGATGCCGAAGGAGGTCGCCCCCTGAGTCTGGACCGCGCCGCCGCCGGTGGTGGTGACGGTCACCTGGCTGGCATTCGACCCGCTGGGCGTATTGGCGAAGGTGACGGCGCCGGTGCCGATGGCAAGCCCGCCACCGCCGCCGATCGACTGGGCGACGATGCCCGCGGCGGCCGTGCCATAGGTGGTGATCGCCGACGAGCTGGCAACGCTGACGGCGCCGCCATTGCCGGCCACCACGCCGCCGAATTTCACGTCATTGGTCAGCAGGCCCGAAATGCCGCCGCCGCCGGCAATGGACTGCGCCACCAGGCCATGGGCATAGGCGCCGCCGGTGGCGATGCTGCCATTGGTCAGGTTCACGGTGACCGTCCGGCCGTTGCTGCCGCCGCCGGCGGTGGCACCAAGCGTGACATTGCCGGTGAAGGCCGCGCCCGACTGGCCCGAAACCGCCAGAATACCGCCACCATTGCTGATCGATTGCGCAACGGCGCCCAGGGCATTGGTGCCGCGGGTCACGATGTTGGCGGTCCCCGTCAGCGTGGTGGCCATGCCGCTGCCGCTGCCGCCGCGCTGGCCCAGAATGGCGGTGCCGACGGTGCCGCCGGTCGCCTGGTTGGAAATTGCGATGATGCCGCCGCCGCCGCCGACCGCCTGGGCGACCGCGCCGAAGGCATTGGCCCCCGAGGTATCGATGGTGGTGACACCGCCCGTGCCGAGGGCGATCCTGATCGCATCGGCCTGGTCCACGCCGCCATTGCCGCTGCCGTTGGCGGTGCCCAGATAGGCCGTGACGCTGACCGCGCCCTGGCTGGCGGTATTGGCCTGGCTGAAGAAGGTCCCGCCCGCGCCGATCGACTGGCCGACCACGGCGGCGGCATTGGCGCCGGCGGTGGCGATGGTCTGATTGCGGGTGGTGATGGACATGGTGCCGGCATTCAGCCCGCTGGCATTGGCGCCGTTCAGCCCGACCGCATAAGAGGTGAAACCGGCATCCGACGCGGTGGAGGCGACCACGCCGCCGCCGCCGCCGATCGACTGGCCGAGCACGGCGACCGAGGCCATACCCGTCGTGATGACATTGGCGCCGACATCGACGCCGACACTCTCGGCATAGGCGATCGAGGCGCCGAAATTGGCGTCGAGCAGCCGGTTCGGCCCGAAGACCGCACCGCCGCCACCGCCGATCGACTGCGCCAGGATGCCGAAAGAGGTGGCCCCTTGAGTCTGCACCGCGCCGGCCCCGGTGGTGGTGACCAGGACCTGGCGGGAATTCGATCCGCTGGGCGCGCCGACGAAGTTGACCTGGCCGTCGCTGGTCGCGATACCACCGCCGCCGCCGATCGACTGGGCGATGATGCCCGAGGCCGAGGTACCATAAGTGGTGATGGCCGACGAGCTGGCGACCGTGACCATGTTGCCATAGCCGGCCACCACGCCGCCGAGCGTGAGGCTGGTGGTGCGGATGCCGGAAATCCCGCCGCCGCCCGCGATCGACTGGGCGACCAGACCATGGGCGTTGAAGCCGTTGGTGACGATCCGCCCGCCGGTCAGGTTGACGTTCACCGTGCCGCCGTCACCCGTGCCGCCACCGGTGGCGCCGAGCCGCGTGCTGCCCGAGAAGATGGCACCGGAGCCGGCGGCGGCGAGGGCGACACCGCCGCCGCCGGTGACGGACTGGACCACTGCGCCGATCGCATTGTCGGCATGGGTGATGATGCTGGCCGTGCCCGACAGGGTGACCGCGCGGCCGTTGCCGCCGCCGCCCGACTGGCCGAGCTGCGCCGTGGCCGTGGTGCTGCCGGCCGAGGTGGTCGCGAAGCCGGCGATGCCGCCGCCGCTGCCGATCGACTGGACGGCGACACCCATCGAATTGCGGCCCCAGGTTTCGATCGAGGTGGTGCCGCCGTTGTCGCCCAGGGTCAGCATCACCGCATCGGCCGCACTGGTGCCGCCGCTGCCGCCGCCCCGGCTGGCGCCGAGGGTGAAGGTGGGCGAAACCGCGCCCGAGATCTTGCCGGCGCTGAAGGTTGCGATACCGCCGCCGCCGCCGATCGACTGCACCACCAGGGCGCTGGCATTGTCGCCGCCGGTCTGGATCAGCGCCGAGGTGCCGCCGCCGGTGCTGACCAGGATCTTGCCGCCGTCGCCGGAACTGCTCGACGACGAGCCGAGGGCGAGGGTGGCTGAGGCCGAAGCGCGGGTGGCGCTGGTGATGTCGATGATGTCGGAAATGCCGCCGCCGCCGCCGATCGACTGGGCGATGACCGCACCGCTGCCGATGCCCGAGGCGGTGATGTCGCGGGTGATGTAAACGCTGACGGTTCCGCCCGAGCCCGAAATGCCGCCGCCGCCGCCGAGGGTGACCGGCGCCGAGATCTTACCGCCCGACGCGCTGGACTGGGCCGAGCCGCCGAGGCCGCCGCCGCCCACCGACTGAGCGACGATCGCATGCGAGGCGCCGGCCGCGGTGGTGATCACGCCGCGGCTGGTGACCGTGACGCCCTGGCCGTTCTGACCGCCGCCGCCCGATCCGCCGAGGGCCATGGCGAGCGAGGCTTCACCCCCCTGGGCGGAGGTTGAGGATGCGCCGCCGGCATCGCCGCCGCCGCCGCCGACCGACTGGGCAAAGATGCCGTGCGAGAGGAAGCCGTATGTGGCGAGCGTGCCGTCATTCACGACGTAGACGGCGCCGCCGGCCCCGCCATTGCCGCCCGATCCACCGAGCGCGAAACTGGTGGCATAGGCGCCGCTATTGGCATTGGTGGTGGCCGAGGCGCCGGTGCCACCGCCGCCGCCCACCGACTGGGCGTAGATCGCGGTCGCATGGGCGCCCGCGGTCTGGATGGTCGTGGCGCTGTTCACCGAAACCGTGCCACCGGACCCGCCGCCGCCGCCCGATCCGCCGAGGCCGGCCGACATCGCCACACCCTTGGAGGTGGAGGCAGAGGTACCGGTGGAGCCGCTGGAGACGCTGGCGCCGGGTTCGCTGTCATCCGCCTGGCCGGCGGTGGCCGAGGTGGTGACCGCGCCGCCATTGCCGCCGCCGCCACCCACCGACTGGACATAGATACCGTAGGAGAGATCGCCCCAGGTGGTGATCGAGGTGGGGTGCGCCTGATCGTTGTTGCAGATGTTGTTCGAAATGCTGCCGCAGACATTCACGCTGCCGCCGGCGCCGCCCCCGGCGCCCGATCCGCCGAGGCCGAGCGCCACCGAGGCCGAGCCGCCCGAGCCGGTGGTGGAGCTGGACGAGCCGCCATTGCCGCCGCCGCCACCCACCGACTGGGCATAGACCGCCGCCGCATTGGCGCCATAGGTGGTGAGCGTGCCGCCACCGAGGCCGACATTCACCGCACCGCCCGCGCCGGCACCGCCGCCGGTGCCGCCCATGGAGAGGGCGACGCTGGCCTTGCCGGCATCGGCATTGGAACTGGCCGAGCCGCCATTGCCGCCGCCGCCGCCGACCGACTGGGCGAAGATCGCCTGGGAGTTGAGGCCGCCCTTGCCGTCGGAGGTGCCGGTGGTGATGCTGGCCGAGTTGGTGACCACGATGCCGCCGCCGGCCGCACCGCCGCCGCCCGATCCGCCGATCGCGAGGCCGGCGGCATAGCCGCCATCGGCACCCGCCTGGCTGCCCTGAGAAGTGGAGCCGGTCTTGCCGGCCGAGGCCGAATTGTGGCTGCTGTTCGACTGGCCGGAGCCCGAGGTCGGCACGGCGCCTGTGGAGGCGCTGGTTGAGCCATCTTCTTCGTCTTCATCCGAGGCCGGGGCCGCGGTCGCGGCCGTGGTCGCCCCGCCGCCATTGCCGCCGCCGCCGCCCACCGACTGGGCGAAGATGCCGGCCGAATTGATGCCCGTGGTCCTGAGCGTGCCGAAATTCAGCACGGTGACCAGATTGGCCGCACCGCCGCCGCCGCCCGATCCGCCGAGCCCGAAGGAGAGCGCGCCCGATCCGCCGCTTTCGACGGTGCTGGAGGCGGCACCGCCATTGCCGCCGCCGCCGCCCACCGACTGGGCGAAGATCGCCGCCGATTGCAGGCCGCTGGTGGTGATGCTGCCGGTGTTCACGACCGTTGCGGTCGATCCGGCGCCGCCGCCGCCGCCGGTGCCGCCCAGGCTGATCGACCCCGCATAATTGCCGCCGGCCGCATTGGTGGTGGCAGAGCCGCCATTGCCGCCGCCGCCGCCCACCGACTGGGCGGTGATGCCGTTCGACAGCATGCCCGAGGTGGTGATGGTGGCGACGCTGCTGACCAGCACGGCGCCGCCATTGCCGGCCTTGCCGCCGGCACCGCCGATGGCGAGCGAGGCGCCGACGCCGTTATCGGCTTCCTCGTCGGTTGAAGCGGCCGGGCCGCTCTGCGAGAACTGGGCGGCCGTCGCGACCGCCGCACCGGTATTGGTCTGCTGGGCGAAGCCGGTGCCGGTATAGGCCGCGACACCGCCATCCAGCGCGCCGCCCTGCTGGCCGGTGGCCGAAGCGGTGGCCGTGCCGCCATCGCCGCCGCCACCGCCCACCGACTGGGCGAAGATCGCGGTCGACCCGGCACCGGTGGTGGCGAGCGTGCCGCCGGCAACCACCGTCACCGCATCGGCATTGCCGCCGCCGCCGCCGAAGCCGCCCACCGCCAGCGAGGCGGCGTATTTGTTGCTGGACGCACTGCTTTCCGAATAGCCGCCGCGGCCGCCGCCGCCGCCCACCGACTGGGCATAGATCGCGCTTGCATGGTTGCCATAGGTCAGAATGCTGCCGCCGGTGGCGGTAACGCCGCCCCAGGGATTGCTGCAGCTGCCCGAGCTGACATTGCCGCAGACGGTGACCTTGCCGCCGGTCCCGCCGGTGCCGCCGCCGCCGCCGACTGCGACCGAAATGGCGCCCGTGCCCGAAATCGCATTGGCATAGGCCGATCCGCCATTGCCGCCGCTGCCGCCCACCGACTGCGCCAGGATGGCGACCGAGCGGTCGCCGGCGCCCGGATTGCCCGGCGCGACGCCGGCCATGCCGGTCTGGATGCTGCCGGTCAGCGTGACGGCGACCGCGCCGGCATTGCCGCCGGCCGCACCCGACCCGCCGATCGCGACCGAGGCCGAACCGCTCTGGGAGTTCTCGCCGCCGCCCGAGGCCGAGGCCGCGAAGGCCGAGGCATTGCCGCCATTGCCGCCGCCGCCGCCGATCGACTGGGCGATGATGCCATAGGCATCGAACCCGCTGGTGACCAGGTTGTTGGCGACCGTCACCGAGACCGCGCCGCCATTCTGGCCCGACCCGCCGCTGCCGCCGGTGGCACCGGCCGCACCGACCGAGATCTTCGAGGCCGGGTTGCCGGTCGAGATCGAGCCGGAATAGGCGGCGCCACCGCTGCCGCCGGTGCCGCCGATCGACTGGGCGATGATCGCCGCGGCAAGATCGCCGGCGGTCGAAATGCCGGTATAGGTGTTGACCGTGACCGTACCGCCGGTGCCGCCGCTGCCGCCATAGCCGCCGACCGCGACGGCCGGGGCCGCGATGGTCGAACCGGCAGCCCCGGCGCTGAAGCCGCCGAGACCGCCGCTGCCGCCGATCGACTGCGCCACGATGCCGTGGGACAGAAGCCCGGTGGTGGTGATGGTGTCGTAGGTGGCAATGGTCACGCCGCCCGCGGCACCGCCGCCGCCGCCGCTGCCGCCCAGGCTGACGCCGGCCGAACCCAGCCCGCCCAGGCTGCCGGCGATGTCCCAGCCGCCATTGCCGCCGGCACCGCCGATCGACTGGGCCAGAACGCCGGCAGACTGATGGCCGGTGGTCGAGACCCGCCCGCCGCCCTGGATGGTGACGGTCACCTGGCTGGCGCGGCCGCCCTTGCCGCCGCCGCCGCCGATCGCGGCCGAGACCGCGCCGCTTTCGCCGAAGGAGCCGGCGATGGCGAAACCGCCCGAGCCGCCATTGCCGCCCATCGACTGGGCGACCACGCCGGGCGAGAGTGGGCCGGTGACGGTGAGGGCCGAATAATTGTCGACGGTGACCGTGCCGCCGGTGCCGCCATTGCCGCCGCCGCCGCCCACCGCCATGCTGGCGGTGCCGTTCGAGCTGAGACCGGCGGCACCCGAGAAGCCGCCCGAGCCGCCACCGCCGCCGATGGACTGCGCCAGAAGGGCAGGGGCATTGCCGGTGCTGGCGGCAGACACGTTGACCGCCGCCTGGTTGACCAGGGTAACCGCGCCACCGGCGCCGCCCGAGGCGCCGCTCCCGCCGGCGCCGATATTGGCCGAAACCGAGCCGCTGATCGAACCTGCGACCGCATAGCCGCCCGAGCCGCCGCCGCCGCCGATCGACTGGGCGGCGATCGCCGCGGCACCGCCGCCATAGGTGTTGATCAGCCCGGTATTCACCACGGAAACCGTGCCGCCGTTATTGCCGCTGCCGCCGGCACCGCCGATCGCGGCCGAGGCGCCGCTGGAATAGCTGAGCGCGCCCGAGGTGGTATAGCCGCCATTGCCGCCGCCACCGCCGATCGACTGCGCCAGAATGGCGCTCGCGCCGTAGCCGTAGGTGGTGATCGCGGCGGTCTGGCTGCTGTTTGCGGCATAATTGTGGGCGGTGACCGCGCCCGCGGCACCGCCGGCCCCGCCCGAACCACCCACGCCCAGCGACACCGCCAGCTGCGGGCTGGCCGAAAGCCCCAGCGCCGAGCCGCCGGACCCGCCGCCGCCGCCGATGGACTGGGCCAGAATGCCGTGCGAGCTGTCGCCCGAGGTGGTGATGACGCTGCCGGTGTTCTCGACGATCACCGTGCTGCCGGCACCCGCGGCGCCGCCGGATCCGCCGACGCCGAAGCTGAGGGCGCTGTTCGCGACCGCCAGGCTGGCATCGACCGTCGAGCCGCCGCCACCGCCACCGCCGCCGATCGACTGGCCGACCAGGGCCGAGGCGCCGACGCCGGTGGTGGTCAGCGTGATGCCGTTGGGGCTGACATAGACCTGGCCGCCATTGCCGCCCTTGCCACCCTTGCCGCCGTAAGACAGCGCGAAACTGCCCTGGAAGCCGGCTGCCAGCGAAACCGCATAGCCGCCCGAACCGCCGCCACCGCCGATCGACTGGCCGGCGATCGCCGAGGAGCCGTCGCCGACGGTCGAGATGGTCTTGCCCATGGTCAGCCCGGAAAGCCGGCCCTGACCGCTGCAGGCGCCGGCGGCGGAGGAATCGCCGCTGAAGCTGTTGCAGTTGATCGCGACCGACCCGGCCGAGCCGCCATCGCCACCCGATCCGCCATGGGAGAGCGAGGCGCTTTGCCCCGAACTGGCCGAGAGCGCCACGGCACCGCCGCCGACACCGCCGCCGCCGCCCACCGACTGGGCGAGGATACCGGCCGAGTTCACCTCGACCGTCGTGATCGAACCGGTGCTGAGCACGGCGACCGAACCGGCATTGCCGCCGCCGCCGCCCGAGCCGCCGACCGCGAAGGCGAGGCCCGAGCCTGAGCCCGAGAGCCCCATGCCGCCGACACCGCCGCCGCCGCCCACCGACTGCGCCAGCACGCCGACGGCACCGCCGGCCGAGTCGGTGGTGACGGGGGTGGTGGCGAGCGAGGGGATGCAGCCATTGCCGGTGCAGATATCGGCGGTGTTGTTCACCGCCACCGACCCGCCCGATCCGCCATCGCCGCCCGATCCGCCGACCGCGACCGACGCGCTGCTGCCTGAAGCCGAGAAGGCCATGCCGCCGCTGCCGCCGGCGCCGCCCACCGACTGGGCGAAGATGCCGACCGAGGATGGGCCATAGGCGGTGATGGTGCTGGAATTGTTGACCGTGACCAGGCTGCCCGATCCGGCCCTGCCGCCATCGGCACCCAGCGCCACCAGCCCGGCCGCGACACCGGCATTGCCGCCGCCGCCGCCGACCGACTGGGCATAGATCGCGGTTGCACCGGCCGCGGCCGAGGGGTTCGCGGCGCTGCCGACCGTCAGCACGCCGATATTGTTGATCGTGACCAGCCCGGCATTGCCGCCATAGCCGCCGCCGCCGCTATAGCCGCCGAAGGTGCCGTTGCTGCTGCCGCCATCGCCGCCGAAACCGCCGATCGACTGGGCGGCGAGCGGGGTGCCGGCCGCGGTGGTGATCGCGGCATTGTTGGTGATGGTGACATTGCCGCCGGCACCGCCGGGCACGCCGTCGCCGCCATTGCCCCAGAGGCCGCCATTGTTGTTGCCGCCATCGCCGCCCTGGCCGCCGGCGCTCTGCGCCACGATGCCCAGCGACGATGAGCCGCCCTGGATGTTCAGCGCCATGTTGTTGGTGACGGTGACCGTGCCGCCGGCACCGCCCGACCCGCCGTCACCGCCATGGGCGCCGGGATCGTTGGTGTTGCCGCCGGTGCCGCCGGTGCCGCCCTGGCTGTAGGCGACGACGGTGGTGTTCGCGATCGGGTAGGTGGCGGAACTGGTGCCGTTGAGCGTGACGGTGACGGCACCGCCGGTGCCGCCGGTGCCGCCGCCGCGGCCATTGCCGCAGACGCCGGTCTTGTCGGAACCACCGGTACCACCCGTGCCGCCGGTGCTGCCGGCGACCACCAGCGTGCCGCCATAGGCGGTGGTGGTGGAGATGTCGGGCGTGACGGTCGCGGTCACGGCGGTACCGGTCGGGCCCTGGCCGCCACTATCGGGCTTGTCGCAGCTGAAGCCGTTGAAGCTGGCGTTCGATCCCTTGGATCCGGTGCCGGGCGAGGGCTGCTGGTTGACATAATAATAGGCCGGCCCGGTCGAGACCTCGGCATTGCCGGCAAATGCCGGCCCGGCCGTGATCATAGCTCCCGTGATCAGGCATCCCGTGACGCCGAGACCGAGGAGGGCCCCGATGGCCGTCATGTTCCCGCAATTCAGGAAGGAACCCGACTTCGCCATCGGTCTTGCCTCTCGTGTCGTCGGCCCGGCGGTCAGTGCCGCCGCCGTTCAGGTCTGTCGTCTGCAATCGCCCGGTCGTACCGGGCGGGCCTCTGAACTCACTTCACCGCGTCGAAGGCGGCGGTGAAATCGATCAGCATATGGGGGAAGGTCAGCACGGCGCCGTTGCCGGCGACGGCGCGGACCGACATCACCTTGCCGGCGCGCATCGCTTTCAGAAGATCGTTGCTGAGCGGCAGGGCCGCGAAGCAGCCGCGGCCGTCACAGGACCGCACGGTCACCGGCACCGGCGTGGCGTCATCCACCGCCAGGGTCACGGGCTCGGTCAGGGTCAGGCCGGTCGGCAGCTGCAGCACCAGTTCCGGCTTGCGGCTTTCGCCCGGCACGCTGACCACCGCCACCGACATCAGCTGGCCGTTATCGCTGTTGAACAGCCGCTGCTCCATGGTGCAGTCGGCCGCGACGGCGCGTCCGCGCGACACGCAGGTCACCGTCCAGGCCGGGGCCGAGCCGTCCACCTTCTGCGGTTCGGCGGGGGCATCGGCCGGCTTTGCGGCGGGCGCGCTCTGCGCCACCGCGCCGGCGGTGCCCGCCAGGCCGAGGGTCGCCGCAAGCGTGGCGGCAAGAAGAACCAGACGGGCGGTGGAGCCGCGCTGCATCATCGTAAGGACGTCCCGGGAAGGATATGTCGGACAGGGGTCAACACGGGCCTGTCGAGGCCCGTGCCTCATCATCCTTCACCAAAGCTTTGCATCACGCAACAGTAAAGCCTGATCGTCACACAACGGCTGTTAAGCTGTGCGCCAGATGATGCTTTACGCCCCGGATTTCCTGATTTTTAACCATATGAAGCGAAGGTCACATACCGTGTTTCATGTCGCGAATTCTGCGCTGCAAATGGTGGTTTACATGCGCCGCGCCGCCGCTTGACGGCGGCCGCCGATCAGTGGCCGCGCGGCACGACCAGAACGTCGGGCTCCACCCTCGCCAGGATGCGTTTGGCCATGCTGCCCAGCACCGCCTCGGCCACCACACCCTGGCCGCGGGTGCCCAGCACCACCAGATCGGCATGGTCGCGGGCCAGTTCGGTCGCCACCGCATCATCTGCCGGCCCGGGCAGCACGATGCGCGTCAGCCCGTCGAGCCGGGCGGTCGGCACCGCCAGCGCGTCGATTTCATCCGTCAGCCGGCGTGCCGCGGTATCGCCATGCGCGCGGATCTGAACGGCCGGATCGGTCGAGATCTTCTGAAACGGGGTCTCGAAGGCGTGGATCACCGTGGCCGGCACCTCGGGCAGCAGGGTCAGCGCCGCCTCGGCCGCCCGGCGGGCAGGGGCCGAAAGATCGGTGGCGATCAGCATCCGGCGATAGGGGCCGGTCGCCCGCCGCCGCACCACCAGCACCGGCACGGCCGATCGGCGCAGCAGCCGGTCCACCGTATCGCCCAGCAGCAGCCGGCCCAGGGGCTCGCTGCGGGCAAGGCCGGTGACGATCAGATCGAAGCCGTCGTCTTCGGCGATCCGGCGGATCACCGCCGCCGGGTCGCCATCCGCCACCCGGGTGCGGATGGTGACGGGGCCGGACGGGGCGCCGATCTCGGCCAGCACGGCCGCCGGCAGATCGGCCAGCAGCCGGGCTTCGGCCTGTCGCAGCCGGTCTTCGGTGCCGATCTCTTCGGCAGCGTCGGCCTCGCTCACATGCAGCACCGTCAGCGCCGCCCCGGTCTCGCGGGCCAGCGCCACCGCCCGGTCGAGCGCCCGATCGCTGCGGGCGCTGAGATCGGTGGCGAGCAGAATGCGGGCAAGCGGATGGGGGGCGGCAGGGGTCGGCATGATGTCCTCCTTGGTCGCAGCGTCGGCTGAACCTTACCCCGCCCCCTCGCTGCCCGCCATCTCGGTGCCCAGATGTACCGCCAGCCACACCGTCGGCTGATGGTCGTCCGTCCAGCTGACCCGGTGGCGCAGCCGGGCGGGCAGCATCACATGGTCGCCCGGGCCGAGCACGGTTTCGCCCTGGCCCTCGATCAGCAGCCCGGCCGATCCGGTCAGCAGCAGCACCCATTCATCCCAGCCCTGATCGTACCACTCCCCCTCGGGCGTGGCCTGGCCCCACGACACGATCCGCTCGATGCGGATGCCGGGGCGGGTCAGGATCTCGGTGAAGGCCTCGTCGATCGAGCGGGGCGGCAGGGGGGAGAGCAGGTTGGGCATGGGGGTCCGGATGATGGCGGGTGCGGATGGGGCGATCTCGCGGGGGCATGCTCCACTCCAGGCCGTGGCGTGGGCGCTGTCAACGGCTTTCGCATCTGCAGTATCGCCCGGCAGGGGCGGCCCGGGAACAGCCGGTCCGGCGCGTCGTTGTCGTCCAACGGGGCGCGGGTCGGCCGCGCCCCTCGTTCAACGCGAAACGAGGTCGAGATGAAGGCGCTCACCTGGCACGGCAAGGGCGATATCCGCTGCGAAACCGTTCCCGATCCCGCCATCGAACACGGCCGGGACGCGATCATCCGCGTCAGCTCCTGCGCGATCTGCGGATCGGACCTGCATCTCTTCGACGGGGTGATGCCGTCGATGCATCATGGCGACGTGCTGGGGCATGAAGCGATGGGCGAGGTGGTAGAGGTCGGGCGCGACAATCAGGCGCTGTCGGTCGGCGATCGGGTGGTGGTGCCGTTCACCATCTCCTGCGGCGAATGCTTCTTCTGCCGGCGGGGTTTCTTCTCGGGCTGCGAGCGCTCCAACCCCAATGCGGCCGATGCGAAGAAGCTCTGGGGGCAGTCCCCGGCGGGGCTGTTCGGCTACTCCCACCTGCTGGGCGGCTATGCCGGGGGGCAGGCGGAATATCTGCGCGTGCCCTATGCCGATATCGGGCCGATCCGGGTGCCGGACGGCATGCCCGATGAACAGGCGCTGTTCCTGTCGGACATCTTCCCCACCGGTTATATGGCGGCCGAGTTCTGCGACATCCAGCCCGACGACACCATTGCCGTCTGGGGCTGCGGGCCGGTCGGGCAGATGGCGATCCGCAGCGCCTTTCTGCTGGGGGCCGGCCGGGTGATCGCCATCGACACCGTGCCCGAGCGTCTGGCCATGGCGCAGGCCGCCGGGGCGCTGACGCTCGACTTCATGGCCGAGGACATCTACGACCGGGTTCAGGAACTGACCCGCGGCCGCGGCGCTGATGCCTGTATCGACGCGGTCGGCACCGAGCCCGAGACCAGAAGCGGGCTTGATGCCGTGATCGACCGGGTGAAGGTCGCAGCTTTCATGGGCACCGACCGGCCGCATGTGCTGCGTCAGGCGATCCAGTGCTGCCGCAATTTCGGCACGGTCTCGATCGTGGGCGTCTATGGCGGGCTGCTCGACAAGATCCCGATGGGCTCGGCGATCAATCGCGGCCTGACCTTCCGCATGGCCCAGACGCCGGTGCAGCGCTATCTGCCGCGGCTGATGGAGCTGATCACCTCGGGCCGCTTCGATCCCTCTTTCGTCGTCACCCATCAGGCCGGGCTGGACGCCGGGCCCGATCTCTACGCCACCTTCCGCGACAAGGCCGATGGCTGCGTGAAGGTGATGCTGCGGCCCTGACAAAACCCCCCGCCGTCCGATGGATGGCGGGGGTTCCGGTTGTACTGACCAGCCCCTGGCGGGGCGGCGGGATCAGTTGTGATAGGCGGCCTCGCCGTGGCTGGACAGGTCCAGGCCCTCGGTCTCGGATTCCTTGCTGACCCGCAGGCCGACGATCAGATCGACGATCTTGTAGAGGATCAGGCTGCCGATGCCCGACCAGGCGATGGTGACCAGCACGGCCAGGATCTGGGTCCAGACCTGGTCGGCCATGGTCACGCCGTCGGCATAGCCGATGCCGCCGAGCGACGCGCTGGTGAACACGCCGGTGCCGACCGCGCCGACGATGCCGCCGATGCCGTGCACGCCGAACACGTCCAGGCTGTCGTCATAGCCAAGCTTGTTCTTCACCACGGTCACGAAGAAGTAGCAGATCGCCGAGGCGATGATGCCGAGCACGATCGCGCCCACCGGGCCGATCAGGCCGGCGGCCGGGGTGACGGCGACCAGGCCGGCGACGATGCCCGAGGCGGCGCCCAGCATCGAGGCCTTGCCGCGGGCGAGGCTTTCGATCACCACCCAGGCGACCAGCGCGCCGGCGGTGGCGGTGAAGGTGTTGATCATGGCAAGTGCTGCACCGCCGGTGGCTTCCAGGTTGGAACCGGCGTTGAAGCCGAACCAGCCGACCCACAGGATCGAAGCACCGACCATGGTCAGCGTCATCGAATGCGGGGCCATCATGTCACGGCCGAGACCGGTGCGCTTGCCGACCATGATGCAGCCCACCAGGCCCGCGATGCCGGCATTGATGTGCACGACCGTGCCGCCGGCGAAATCCAGCGCGCCCCAGGCGAAGAGCATGCCGTCCGAATCCCACACCATGTGGGCGATCGGGAAGTAGACGAAGGTGACCCACAGGATGACGAACAGCACCACCGCCGTGAAGCGCATGCGCTCGGCGAAGGCGCCGACGATCAGCGCCGGGGTGATGCAGGCGAAGGTCATCTGGAAGCAGATGAACACGTATTCCGGGATCACCACGCCGTCGGTGAAGGTGGCGGCGACGCTGTCCATGGTGACGCCGGCGAGGAAGGCCTTGTCGAGCCCGCCCCAGAACATGCTGGGGGCATCGCCGAAGGCCATCGAATAGCCCCAGAGCGTCCAGACGATGATCACCACGCCGGTGATCATGGTGCACTGCATCAGCACCGAGAGCATGTTCTTGGCGCGTACCAGGCCGCCATAGAACAGTGCCAGACCCGGCAGGATCATGAAGAGGACCAGGATGGTGGAGACCATCATCCAGGCGGTATCGCCCTTGTCCATCGTCACGGCGGCCTCGGTGGCCGCCTCTGCGGCTGCGGGTGCCGCATCCTGCGCCCAGGCCGGCAGCGCCGACAAGGCGAGGGCGGGCGCCGCAGCGAGTAGGGTTTTCAGGTGCTTCATTACTATCCCCTGGTCCTCGAGGAACTGCATGACTGCGAAGCGGTCGAAAGTCGGTCTTCATCGGCGGGCCGGACAGGCCCGGACGCGGCCACCGCCCCTTAAGGCAAACTTCGCGCCAATTTCGGAAGTCACGGAAAACTCACCCGAAAAACCCTGGTCGGCCACGGCGGTGCAGCATGGTGCACGCTCATTGAATGATCAGACGCCTAAAATGCAGGCAATTGTCACATATGGGCAGAGACGCAGATGCCGCCCCGTCCGGGCGAACGGGGCGGCATGCGGCGCAGCTTCTGCGGCGGGTGGACCCGGCCGGTCAGACCGGCCGGTCGGTCCCCTTGATCGTGGTCCGGTGCATGATCCGCCGGTACTTCACGTCGTCATAGGGGGTCGCCTTGTGCATGGTGCAGCGGTTGTCCCAGATCAGCAGATCGCCTTCCTGCCATTTGTGGCGGTAGACGAATTCGTCGGAAATCGCATGGGCGTTGAGCGTGGCGAGCAGGGCTGCCGCCTCGTCCGCCGGCAGGTCCAGGATCTCCTTCACGATATCCTCGCCCACATAGAGCGACAGCCGGCCGGTCTCGGGATGGGTGCGCACCACCGGGTGCACGACATCCGGGGTGGCGGCGCGCTGGGCATCGGTCAGCGGCTCGCGATCGCCGAAGGCCTTGTCGTAATAGCCGGCATAGGAATGCACCGCCTTCAGATGGCGGATCTTCGCCTGCATCTCGGGGTCGAGCGCCTCCCAGGCGGCATGCATCGACGAGAACAGGGTGTCGGCGCCTTCCGGCGGGCATTCGCGGGCGTAGAGCACGGATCCGAAGCAGGGGATCTCCAGATAGGACCAGTCGGAGTGCCAGTTCCAGCCCTCCTTGTGGTTGCCGATCGAGCGGCCGGCTTCCTTGACGTTCGACAGCACATAGATTTCGGGATGTGCCGTCGTCAGGTACTGGGTCAGCACGTGGATCTGCAGATCGCCGAAATGGCGCGAGAAGGCGACGTGCTGGGCCTCGGTCAGGTTCTGGCCGCGCAGCAGCAGCACCGAATGCGTGTTCAGCAGGTCGCGCATCTCCGCGACCATGGCATCGGAAATCGGCGCCGAGGCGTCGACGCCCAGGATCTCGACGCCGATCACGGGCGAGAGTTCCTTGATCTCCATGAGACTGATCCTTCCGTGCAGACGTGGGGGAATTGTCGGTCGTCGTCAGTCGGCGTAGCCGGGGGCCACGTCGTCGAGCAGGCGCAGGAAGCCCGGCCATTCGCGAAAGCCCGGGCGTTTGATGTCGCCGGCGAATTCGGTGAACTGGCGGGCGGCCTTTTCCGAGACCTCGGGCGGCGGCAGGGCCAGGCTGCCGCCGGATGCCGCCGCGGCCGCCTGGGCCTTCAGCTGGATCCGGGCCGCGCGTTAGAAGTAATAGGCCAGCATGAAGGCCTCGGGGATCGTCTGGCCCACGGTCAGGAAGCCGTGATTGCGCAGCAGCAGCACCCGGTGCGGCCCGATATCGGCCACCAGCCGGTCCTGTTCCTCCAGATCCAGCGCCACGCCTTCATAGGGGTGGATGCCGATTCGGTTGTGGAAATGCATGGCGAACTGGCTGACCGGCAGCAGCCCTTCGGGCAGGGCCGAAACCGCGGTTGCCGCGTCCGAATGCAGATGCAGCACGCAGATCGCATCGGCGCGGGCGCGGTGAATGGCGGCATGGATCACGAACCCGGCCCGGTTGACCTCGCCCGCGCCATTGCACAGCTTGTTGCCCTCAAGATCGATCTTGAGCAGCGAGCTTGCCGTGATCTCGCGGAAGAACATGCCATAGGGGTTGATCAGGAAGTGGTGATCGCTTCCCGGCACCCGGGCGGAAATGTGGTTGTAGATCAGGTCGTCCATGCCGAAATGGGCGACGAGGCGATAGCAGGCGGCCAGCTGACGGCGCAGCTCGTCTTCGGTCGCGGGATGGTCGGAGACGGACATCATGTCCTCGTTTTCAGGAAATCACTGCCACCAGACCAGCTTGCGGTCGACCCAGACCAGCAGCAGGTACAGGATCATGCTGGCGACCGATGCGGTGAGCACGCCGGCCCAGACCAGCAGGAAATCCACCTGCTGGGTGGCCTGAAAGATCACCCAGCCGATGCCGGCATAGGCGCCCAGCATTTCAGACACGATCGCGATCAGCACCGCGCGGACCACCGCGACTCGGAGCCCGTTCACAACCGAGGGCAGGGCCGCCGGCACCCGCAGCTTCATCATGATGGTGAGCGGCCCGGCGCCGAAGCTGCGCATCAGATTGATCGAGGCCTCTTCCGGCCGCTTCAGCCCGTGCAGCGTGTTGACCAGGATCACGAACCCCACCGCCAGCGTGACCATGGCGATCTTCGAAGCCGGGCCGATGCCCAGCCAGATCAGCGCGAGCGGGGTATAGGCCACCACCGGCACCGAATTGATCGCCACCACCACCGGCATGACCGCGCGTTCGACCGGCGGCAGAAACACCATCAGCATGGCCAGCCCCACCCCGATGGCGGTACCGAGCGCATAGCCGAGGCCCGCTTCATAAAGCGTCGCCTGCAGGGCGGTCAGCATCATCGGCAGGTCGTCGATGGTGGCGCCGAAGATGGCGGTGAGCGAGGGCAGCACATAGGGCTTCACGTCGAAGGCCCATATGGCGGTCTCCCAGATGCCGCCGATGACCGCCAGGCCCAGGACCACCGGCAGGACCCGCTCGCGCAGAACCGCGCCGATGTTCAATCCTGCCGCCACCATATGAACTTCCTTTCGAACAGGGAGACCACGGCATAGAGGGCGGAGCCCAGCAGGCCGCAGGCAAGGATGATCGCCCAGAGCCGCGGCACGGCTTCGGTGTACATCGCCTGGATCAGCATCACGCCCAGCCCCACCGTGTCGCCGAACCATTCGCCCACGATCGCGCCGATCAGGCTGAGCGAGATGCCGAGCCTGAGCGCCACCGCGATCACCGGCAGGGCGGTGGGGAAGCGCAGCTTGCGGAAGATGGTCCACTCGCCGGCGCCGAAGCTCTTCATCAGCGCCACCTTCTGCGGGTCGCAGCCCAGCAGGCCGCGATGGGTGTTCACGGTGACGGGGAAGAAGGTCACGTAGAAGGCGATGATCACCTTCGACAGGATGGTATTGCCGAACCAGATGATCACCAGCGCGCCGAAGGCGATGACCGGGATGGTCTGCGACACCACGAACAGCGGAAACAGCGCCCGCTCCAGATTGCGGGAATAGGCGAAGACCACGCCGCAGAAGATGCCGAAGGCCGATCCGGTCAGGAAGCCCAGCACGGTTTCAAGGAAGGTCCGGCCGGTGCTGCGCAGCAGATAGGACCAGACCGAGGCGGCATCGGCCAGCACCACCGACAACGGCGGGAAGAACGAGGCCGGGACCGCGAAGATCCGGGTGACGCCCTCCCAGAGCACGGCCAGGATGATGACGGTCAGGATCGGCAGCCGCACCGCCTGCCAGAGCCGCGCCGCCGGTCCGCCGGATGCCCGGGCGGCGCTCATCCCGCACCCCCGGTCGTGGAGACGAAGCTCTTGCGGGCCTCCTCCTCGATCGCGCCCAGCAGGCGGCGCTTGATGTCGATGAATTCGGGCGAGGTGACGATGCCGGCATCGCGCGGGCGCGGCAGCTCGATCACCTCGTCGCATTTGATCGTGCCGGGGCGGGCGGTCATCACCACCACCCGGTCGCCCAGGAAGATCGCTTCGTCGATGTCGTGGGTGATGAACAGCACCGTGCGCCGATAGCGCGCCCAGATGTCGAGCAGCCAGCGCTGCATCATCGCCCGGGTCAGCGCATCCAGCGCGCCGAAGGGTTCGTCGAGCAGGATCATGTCGCGCTCGAACAGGAAGGTGCGCATCAGCGCCACCCGCTGGCGCATGCCGCCCGACAGCTGATGCGGATAGTGTTTCTCAAAGCCCTTCAGGCCGAAATCCGGCAGCATCTCCAGCGCCCTGGCGCGGGCGGCGGCCTTGGGCGTGCCCTCCACCTCCAGCCCCAGGATGGCGTTGTCGACCACATTGCGCCAGGCGAACAGAAGATCGCGCTGCGGCATGAACGACACCTTGCCCAGCAGGGCGCCATCGGCCATCGGCCGGCCATGCATCAGGATCGAGCCGTCGTCATCAGCCGGCAGCAGCCCGCCCACCATGTTGAACAGGGTGGATTTGCCGCAGCCCGATGGCCCGACCAGGCAGACGAACTCGCCTTCGCGGATCTTCAGGTTGACGTTCGAGACCGCGGTCACCTGCGCCGGGCCGTCGCCGAACCGCTTCCACAGATTGACCAGTTCAAGCAGGGGCGGCTTCTCCCCCGCCACGGCCGGCGCCGCGGCGGGGGAGGAGATGGAAGACGACGAGGGCGCCATCGCGGTGCTGGTGGAGGAGGGGGGCATCATCCGCCTTTCCGCTCTCAGAGCTTCTTGTCTTCGGCCGGGACCTTGTCCCAGAAGGAGGGGTCGAACGCGGCCTTCAGATCGACCGGAGCCTTCATCACGCCGTTGGCGAGCAGGATGTCGTGCTGCTTCTGCAGGCTGTCGAAATCGATCGCGAGCAGGCCGTCGCTGGCGCCCTTGCCATAGACCATCACGTCCTGGATGGCCTCGATCATCGCTTCCTGATGCTTGCGATCCATGCCGGGATCGGCCTTCATCATGATGTCGATCGCCTCGGCCTTGTGCTCCAGCGCATATTTCCAGCCCTTGAGCGTGGCGGTGAGGAAGCCCTGCACCAGCGCTGGCTTGTCCTTGGCGGTATCGGTGGTGGTGACCAGCGTGTCGCGCTGCACGGTGATGCCGAAATCATCGGGCTGGAACAGCACCAGATCGGTCAGGCCGCGCGACTTCAGCGTGTTCAGCTCGTTGTAGAGCGTTGCGGTCGCGACATCGACCTCGCCGTCGATGAACGGGTTCAGCGACACAGACTGCGGCATCAGGGTGAAATCGCCCTCGCCGACGCCGCCGGTGGCGAGCATCGCCTTCAGCGTGTACTGCGCGCCGGTATACCAGGTGGAGACCTTCTTCCCCTTGAAGTCGGCGAGCGTCTTGATGCCGCTGTCGGGCTTGGTGACGAAGGCATAGGGCGTCTTCTGATGCGAAACGCCGATCGCGACCAGGGGCATGCCCTTGTCCACCGCCGCCAGATGGCTTTCCACGCCGCCCGTCAGGCCGAAGGTGTCGGCGCCCGAGGCGACCAGCGCCTCGGCATTCAGGTTGGGGCCGCCCGGATTGATGGTCAGGTCGATGCCTTCGGCTTCGTAGAAGCCCTTGGCCTTCGCGACGTAGAAGCCGGCGAACTGCGCCTGGGGCAGCCATTTCAGCCGGAGCGAGGCCTTCTCTGCCGCCCGGGCATCCTGGGCGCCGCCAAGGGTCGCGGCCGCCAGCAGCGGTGCCGCAAGCGCAAGGGCGACGGCGGCCCGGCGGGCGCCTTTCGCGAAGAGGGGTGCGAAAGCCATGTCGTCTGGTCTCCTCGATCGTCGGGGGCCGTTGAAGGCGTGGCGGCGGTGATGTCGACCATGGGCCTGCGGTCCGGGTTGCGGAACCTGACTGCATGCCATGTCATGCGGGTGCTGCCTCTGCGGCACCCTGCCGGAGCGTTGCAACGGCCGTGCCAGACGCGGCGAACCATGACGGTGGCGTGACGGTCCTGCCGGCAATCGGCGGCAGACCGCGCTGTCGACGGGGCTTTTACGAATGCGTATCCCGGCATTCTTGTATGCAAGAACGTCGAAGATCGCATAAAAAATGGCCATATGACGCCATATCAGCCTATAATTTAGGCAATGATGCACATGTGCTCAGGAAAAAGGCAGGAAGATGCCGGCCGTATCTGGACAGACGGTGCGCTTCCCGATACAAAAAGTGCAGATCTGCATGCAGGAGATGGCGACATGGTCGACGTACCGCCCGCCGCCGGCAGCCCGGCGCTGCCCTTCACGCCCGACGAGCGGGCGGATTATCGCAGCATCCGCGACAGTCAGGCCCGGGATTACGAGATCCAGGAGCGCCACATGGCGCGGCATCGCCAGGCCACGCCGGATCTGTATCTGCGGCTGCTGGCCGGGCTGGCCACCCCGCATCTGGGTTTCCCGATCGACCGGCTCGACCATTCCCTGCAGACCGCGACCCGGGCCCTGCGTGATGGCCGGGACGAGCTTTATGTCTTCGCGGCCCTGTTCCACGATGTCGGCGATGCCGTTGCACCCGCCAATCATCCCGAGGCCGGGGCGGCGATGCTGCGCCCCTATGTCACCGACGATCTCTACTGGATGGTCCGCCATCACGGCAGCTTCCAGGGCTATTACTACTGGCACTTCCTGGGCCGCGACCGCGATGCGCGCGAGAAATACCGGGGTCATCGCCTGTTCGGCTTCACCGCCGAATTCTGCGAACTCTATGATCAGGCGGCCTTCGATCGCGACTACCGGTCCCTGACCCTGGCGGATTTCGAACCGCTGGTGCGTCAGGTGATGTCGCGGCCGCGGAATTTCGTCCCCGACTGATGCAGAAGATAGCCGCACGCATGCTCATCCGGCAGTTCTGCGTGCACGGCGACGATAAAACCGGTATTGTCCGCGGGGCGGTAGCGCTCCGCCGTCTCCCCCGAGCGGATCCGCACGCGCTCCGAAGAAGATGGTGTCATGAAGATCAAGACGGTGCCCGTGGTGACCGAAACCCGTGCCGAAAGCCTGCGCCGCAGCCTGGAACAGCAGATCGTCCGTGGCGAGCTGCGCCCCGGCGACCGGCTGGACGAGGTGGAACTGGCCGAGCGCTTCAACGTGTCGCGGACCCCGGTGCGCGAGGCCCTGCATGCGCTGGCCGCCGCCGGGCTGATCGAGATGCGCTCCCGCCAGGGGGCGACGGTGTCCACCGTATCGATTTCGATGCTGCTGGAGATGTTCCAGATCATGGCCGAGCTGGAAGGCCTCTGCGCCAGCTTTGCCGCGCGCCGCGCCAATGCCGCCCAGCGCCGCAATCTTCAGGCCATCCACGAGCGCCTGGTCCGGGTGATCCAGGACGACGAGCCCGAGGCCTTCTACGAGGTCAACCGGGAATTCCACGAGGCGATCTACGATGCCTCGAATTCCGAATTCATCGCCGAGCAGACGCTGGCGCTGCGCAACCGCGTCTCGCCCTATCGCCGCTATGTCACCTTCCTGCCCGGCCGGATGACCGCAACGCTGGACGAGCACGAGCGGGTGCTGAACGCGATCCTGACCGCCGATTCCGCAGGTGCCCAGGCGGCGATGCGCGATCATGTCACCCTGCTGGGCGATAATCTGACCGACTTCATCGCCGCCATCCCGCCCAGCGTGCTCAAGACGGCCTGAGCGGATCCCGCAAGGCGCGCGCGCCCACCCGCGGCTATTTCAGGCCCACATGCCGTTCGGCCGGGGCGCGCGCGGTCCGGAACTCGTAGCTGATCTCGTCGCCCTCGATCCCGAGCACACGGACCTCCGCCATCTCTCCCAGCTGGCGTTCGCACCAGCTTCCGGGCGAGGCGCGCCGCGCGGCGAAGCTCTGCACGCCGTCCCGCCTGCCGACGGCTTCGAAATCGATGATGCAGTTGCGCGGTGCGCCGAAGGCGAGGCGCAGCCGGCTGTCCGGGCCCTGCGTCCCGTCGAGCGTCAGCATCACCGCCTGCGGCTGACCATTGATGGTAAAGATCGAGCGGTAGCGGGCGGCGGCGTCTTCCGCCTGCGCCGGCATGGCTGCAAGACCTGCGAGCACGGCGAGCATGGGCAGGATGTGTCGTCCGGGGAATGGCATGGCCGGGGCTTTCGGTTTGTGGCGATGATCGCCGTGTGCCGACGATTGTCGCATCATAGATGCAATTTTCAACACAGGCGCGCTGATCCGCCCTGAGGTTGGTGCACACAGACGCCGGTCGCCTTCCGAATTCGCTTTTCATCCCCCCGTACCGGTCACATGATGGCCAATGTGTAGTGACCTGCGGAGCATTGGCGTGTCCGTCCGGGGCGTCATCTTGAGCCTGGTGGTCGTGCTGCTCTGCATCGTCGGGCGGCAGGGACAGGCTGTTGACGCAAATGCAGGCGCGGTCGGGCCGGTTCTGGATCCGGCGCAGCAGGCCTGGCTTGCCGCTTACGGTCCGGTCACCTTTGGGGTGGTGGAGGCCGGCTGGCCACCCTATGACAGCGTCACCGCCGATGGCAGCTGGGAGGGGATGAGCGCCGATTACGTCGCCGCCATCGCCCGGGCGGTGGGCGCCCGGATCCGCGAGGTCCGCTTTCCCGACTGGAATGCGGCCATCACTGCCCTGAGCGCCGGGCAGATCGACGCCCTGGCCAGCATGAACCGCACGCCAGCGCGTGAGGCGGCGATGAGCTTCACCACCGCCTATGTCACCAGCCGGGCAGTGATCGTCTCTCCGCGCGACCGCCTGCCGCCGACATCCCTGGACGACCTGGCGGGCGAGACCGTCGCCATGGAACGCGGCTATGCCACCACCGAGCATCTCGCCGCCGGCTATCCCGCCATCCGGCTTGCCCTGGTTGCCGACACCGCTGCGGCGCTCGACATGGTCGCCTCGGGCCAGGCCGCCGCCTATGTGGGCGAAATGGCGGCCGCGAGCTGGATGATCCGCCAGCGAGGGCTGGACGGGCTGCAGATCGGGGCGGTCACCGATCTCAACACCGGCGCGCTCTCCATCGCCGTCACCCGCAATCTGCCGCCGCTCACCGGGATTCTCTCCGCCGGCATCCGCGCATTGACGCCCGAGCAACATCGGGAGATCCGCGGCCACTGGCTGTCCTCGGTGGGGGTCGGCATGCTGGATGTGGCGCAGCCGCGCCTCGATGATCGTCAGGCCGACTGGATCGCCCGCCATCGGGTGCTGACGGTGGCGGCCACCCGCGCGACCGCACCGCTCGGCTTCATCGACCGCAATGGCAGCCATGCCGGCATTGCCGCCGATGTGCTCGACCACATCGCCACCGCTGCCGGTTTCACCATCGATCTGGTGCCGGCCGAAAGCCCGGCCGAGGCGCGGCGTCTGCTGTATGAAGGCCGGGTCGATGCGGTGGCGAGCCTCGGCCATCTGGAAGAGGTGGAAGATGGCATCGTCTTCCCGGTCGCCCATGCCCGCACCCCCTGGGTGCTGGTCGACCGGATCGAGACCAAACCGATTCAGGCGGCGGGCGACCTGTTCGGACGGCAGGTCGCGGTGGTCGACGGCAGCGCGGTCGCAGCGGCGGTGAAGGGTATCGCACCGGGGCTGGTCGTCACCCGCTGGCCGACGGCCGAGGCGGCGCTCAAGGCCGTGGCCGGCGGTGCAGCCGATGTGGCCGCGGCAGAGCTTGCGGTGGCCAGCTGGGAAATCCGCCGGCTGGGCCTGGGCAATCTGAAGCTGACCGGTCTGCCGGGCGGCAATGATGTCGTTTTCGGCCTGGCGGTCCTGGCCGACAGCCACATGCTCGCCGGCATTTTGCGGGTGGCCGGCGCCGATCTCGATACCGGCACGCTCAACGCCATCACCGCCCGCTGGCAGGAGGGGCGGTTTGAACAGCGGCTCGATCTGTCGGTCGTGCTGCCCTGGATCCTGCCGCCGGCGGCCGCGTTCCTGGCGGCGCTTGCGATCTTCGGCATCTGGAACCGGCGCCTGAAGGCAGAGGTCGCCGAGCGGGCGCGCGCGGAAGAAGACAGTGCCGAAGCGACGGCCCGGCTTCGGATGATCCTGGATCTGCTGCCCGGTGCCGTCTATCTGATCGGGCCCGACGGCCGGCTGCGCTTCGTCAATCCAAGCTTCGCCAGTCTGTTCGGTGTGCCGGAAGACATTGCCCAGCCGGGCATGCCGATGATGGATGTCGTCCGCCGCTTCGCCGCCGAAGGCGTCTACGGGCCCACCGATGATCCGGAGGCCACTGCGCGCCGGCGTTGGGACGCCTTCCTCGGCGCGCCCAGCTCCGGCACGCTCGCAACCTTCCTCACCCTGCCCGACGGGCGTTCGGTCAATGTGGTGCGCTCGCCCTCGACCGCCGATGGGGTGCTGTGTGTCGCAACCGACGTCACCGACCGGGTGCGCGCGGAACGGGCGCTGGAGGCGAGCGAGGCCACGCTCCGCGGCATCATCGCCTCGGCCTTCGATGCCATCGTCATGATCGATTCTCACGAGCATGTTCTGTTGTGGAACCCGGCGGCGGAGCAGCTCTTCGGCTATGCCGCGGCCGATGCGGTGGGGCGCAATGTCCACGACCTGATCACGCCCGACCGCCACCGGGCGGCGCTGCGGGCGGGGGCAGCCCACGCCATGGCCGATGCCGGCGACACCCCCTGGACGCGCACCCGCGAGATCGAGGCGCGGCGCGCCGACGGCACCGAATTCCCGGTGGAATTCAGCCTCTCGACCTTCAGGCTGCACGGTGCCTGGCATGGCGTCGTCTTCGTGCGCGACATCACCCCGCGCCGGCATGCGGCCGACGAGCTGGCCCGCGCCCGCGATCTGGCCGAGCAGGCCAGCCGGTTGAAGAGCGATTTCCTCGCCAATATGAGCCATGAAATCCGCACGCCGATGAATGCCGTGATCGGCATGACCCATCTGGCGCTCAAAACCGATCTCACCCCCCGCCAGCGCGACTATCTGCAGAAGATCCAGGGGGCGGCCGACGGGCTGCTCGGCATCATCAACGACATCCTCGACTTCTCGAAGATCGAGAACGGCCGGCTGGAGCTGGAGGCGGTGGATTTCCGCCTCGACGACGTGCTCGGCAACCTTGCAACCGTGATCGGCCATCGCGCGGAAGAGAAGCGGCTGGAATTCATCTTCGACGTTGCCCCCGACGTACCCGGCACGCTTCTGGGCGATCCGCTCCGTCTGAGCCAGGTGCTGATCAATCTGGCCGGCAATGCGGTCAAGTTCACCGAGACCGGCGAGGTGGTGGTCTCGGTCCGGCTGGTGACCTCCGATGCCGATGGCCACCGGCTGCGCTTCGCGGTGCGCGACACCGGCATTGGCATGACGCCCGACCAGATGTCGCATCTGTTCGAACCCTTCACCCAGGCCGACGGCTCCATCACCCGGCGCTATGGCGGCACCGGGCTCGGCCTCAGCATCAGCCGCCGCCTGGTCCGGATGATGGATGGCGAGGTGACGGTTGAGAGCACGCCCGGTGTCGGCAGTGTCTTCACCTTCGATGCCGCCTTCGGCCGCAGCCGCGCCCGCTGGTCGCGGATCACCGCGCGGCCGGATCTGCGCGGCCTGCATGTGCTGGTGATCGACGACAACCCGCTTGCCCGCCAGGTCTTGACCGGCATGCTGGAGGGCATGGCCTTCCGGGTGGTGGCCGTGCCCTCGGGCGAGGCGGGGCTGGAAGCGCTCGCCCGCGGCCGCGAGGTGGAGGACTCCTATGGCCTGGTCCTGCTCGACTGGCGGCTGGGGGCCGGGCTCGACGGGCTCGCCACCGCCGGGTTGATCGCCCAGGCCGCGGCCGAAGCGGGCGCGCCGGTGCCGCCGATCGTGATGATCACCGCCTTCGGGCGCGACGATCTGCGCCAGTCGGCCGAGGCGGCGGGCATCCGGGCGGTGCTGGGCAAGCCCTTCAACGCCTCCACCCTGTTCGACACCATCATGCATGTCTTCGACGACGGCGGTGGCGACGATCTCCGCGCCACCACCGCCCAGCTTCTGCCCGATCTCAGGGGTGGGCGGGTGCTGCTGGTAGAGGACAACGCCCTCAACCAGCAGGTGGCGCTGGAGCTTCTGGAGGCCGCAGGGTTAGTGGTCGATGTCGAAACCGACGGCCGGGCGGCGCTGGACCGGCTGGTGGCGGGGCCGCGGCCGCCGGTGCACGATCTGGTGCTGATGGACCTGCAGATGCCGGTGATGGACGGCTACGAGGCGACGCGGGCGATCCGGGCGACCCCCGGCCTGGCGGATCTGCCGATCGTGGCGATGACTGCCCATGCCCTGGCCGAGGAACGCCAGCGCTGCCTGGAGGCGGGCATGAACGACTGCGTCACCAAGCCGGTCGATCCGGAGCGGCTGATGGCGGTGGTGGCGGGTTTCGTCCGCCCCGGCGGCGATCTGGCGGGCCTGCTGCCGGTCCTGCCGGCGCCGCGCGATCTGGCGGCCCTGCCGCCGCTTGCCGGCATCGAGGTAGAGGCGGCCCTGCGTCGCCTGGCCGGCAATGCCCGGCTCTATCGTGACCTGCTGCTGCGCCTGCTGGCCGATCATGCCGATGCAGCGGGCCGGATCCGCACCGCCATCGGGCGTGGTGATGCGGCAGAGGCGCGGATGATTGCCCATGCCCTGGCCGGTGTGGCCGGCAATCTGGGCATCACGCCCCTTGCCGCCGCCGCGGGTGGGGTCGAGGCGGCGTTGAAGCATCCGGATGGCGACCCCGAGGCGGCGGTCGCGGCCCTTGAAGAGGCATTCGATGCCGCGGCCGAGGTGATCCGGCCCCTGGCGGGGCTGGAAGACGTCGAACCGGATCCGCCGCCGCCGGCCGATGCGGCCGCGGTGACCCGGGCGCGCGACGCGCTTGCACGGCTGGCGGCCCTGCTGCGCGACAGCGACGGCGCCGCCGTCGACCTGTTCGAGGCCGAGCGCGGCACGCTTGCCGCGATCCTGCCCCCCGCCATGCTGGCGACACTCGGCGGACGGATCGATGCCTTCGATTTCGACGGGGCCAGCACCCTGATCGAGGACACCGTGATCACTGGCACCCTGGAGGCGGACGAATGACCGACCGCAAGACCATTCTGCTGGTGGACGACACGCCGTCCAATCTCACCATCATCAATGCGGTGCTGAAGGACGACTACCGCACCCGCATCGCCACCACCGGACAGAAGGCCCTGGAGATCGCTGCCGCGGCGGAGGGCCGGCCCGATCTGGTGCTGATGGACGTGATGATGCCGGGCATGGACGGCTACGAGGTCTGCCGGCGGTTGAAGGCCGATCCGGCCACGGCCGACATTCCGGTCATCTTCCTGACCGCACTCCACGACGAGCGCGACGAGCGCGCGGGCTTCGCGGCCGGCGGCGTCGATTTCATCACCAAGCCCTTCTCGCCCGAGATCGTGCGCGCCCGGGTGCGCACCCATCTGGCACTCAGGGAAGCCAATGCCCGGCTCGCGCGCCAGAATGCCGAACTGGAGCGCCGCGTCGAAGAGCGCACCCGCGAACTGGCGCTGGTGCGCGACCTGACCATCTTCTCGCTCGCCTCGCTGGCCGAAACCCGCGACAACGAGACCGGCAACCACATCCGCCGCACCCAGACCTATGTCCGCGAACTGGCGCTGGCCCTCAGGGACCATCCCCGCTTTCGCGCGGACCTCGACGACGCCACCATCGACCTGCTCTACAAATCCGCCCCGCTGCACGATATCGGCAAGGTCGGCGTGCCCGACGCCATCCTGCTCAAGCCCGGCCGGCTCACTCCGGAAGAATTCGAGGTGATGAAGCAGCACGCCGAATTCGGCCGCGCCGCCATCGCCACCGCCGAGGCCCGCATCGGCTCGGGCAATGGCAATTCCTTCCTCCGCTACGCCCGCGAGATCGCCTACACCCATCACGAAAAATGGGACGGCAGCGGCTACCCCCGCGGCCTGGCCGGCGACGCCATCCCGCTCTCAGGCCGGCTGATGGCGGTGGCCGATGTCTATGACGCGCTGATCTGCCGGCGGATCTACAAGCCCGCCTATTCCCACGACACCGCCGTCGACATCATCACCCAGGGCCGCGGCACCCATTTCGACCCCGACATCGTCGACGCCTTCCTGACCCTCGCCGACCGCTTCCGCGACATCGCGGCGGAGTTTGCCGATCCGGAAGAGGCGTGACGCCCATATCGGGCCTCAGCGCCAGCGGCGGAGCCGCATCACACTCGCCACCGCCGCAAACCCCGCGCCAAGAATGGTGACGGCCGTCCACCCGCCCGCCTGCCAGGCCGCTGTGGCCGTGGCGGAGCCGGTGGCGCCGCCCAGGAACATGGCGCCCATGAACAGGGTGTTGATCCGGGCGCGGGCCTCGGGGGCGAGGGCGAAGATGACGTGCTGGTTGGAGACCAGGGCCGCCTGAACCGCGAAGTCGAGCAGAACGACGCCGATGATCATGCCCGCGAGGCTGGTCCAGGTGCCGAAGATCGCCCAGGCGGCGAGGGTGCCGAGGGCGCCCGCCAGGATCACCCGGTCGGGGCCGCGGCGGTCGGCGATGCGGCCGGCGAGGGGCGCGGCCAGCACGCCGGCCATGCCGACCAGGCCGAAGGCGCCGGCGGCATCCGCCCCCAGGCCGAAACGCGGATCCTGCAACCGGAAGGCGAGCACCGTCCAGAACACCGAGAAGGCGGCGAAGAGCAGGGCCTGGGTGACGGCCGCCCGCCGCAGTGCGCCATGCGCCCGCCAGAGCCCGAGCAGGGAGCGCAGCGACGCGGCCCAGCTCAGGCCCCCGGCCGGTCGGGCCGGGGCATGGGGCAGGCGCCAGGCGAGCAGGGCCGCGGTGCCGAGCGCCAGCGGCACGCCCAGCCAGAACATCTCGCGCCAGCCGGCATGGCTGCCCACGAACCCCGCCAGCGTGCGGCTGAGCAGAACGCCGGCAAGCAGCCCCGACATCACCGTGCCGACCACCGCGCCGCGGCGCTCCGGTGCCGCCAGATGGGCGGCGAAGGGCACGATCTGCTGGGCGACGGTGGCGGCAAGGCCGACCGCGAACGAGGCCGCCACCAGCAGCAGCGCATCGGGCGCCAGGGCGGCCCCGACCAGGGCCAGGGCGAGGGCCAGGAACTGCACGGTGATCAGCCGCCGCCGCTCCACCAGATCGCCCAGCGGCACCAGCAGGAACAGCCCCGCGGCATAGCCCAGCTGGGTGGCGGTGGGCACCAGCGTCGTGGCCCGGCCGGGCAGGTCCTGCCCGATCAGCCCCAGCAATGGCTGGTTGTAATAGATGTTGGCAGCAGCAATTCCGGTTGCAGCGGCCATGGTGAAGGTCAGCCCCCGGCTCATCCCGGCAGCCGGGGCGGCAAGGCCGGGTGTGCCGGCTGTGGTTCCTGCGGTCATGATCGCCTCCCGTCTTGTTGGCCCCGGTAATCTGACCTACCCTCGGGATCGGCGGTACTGACCGCAAATGATCAGCCTGCCTATCGGAAAACGATATGATCGACCTGAACGACGTCGCGGTGCTGGTGGAGGCGGTGGCGGCCGGCAGCCTGGCCGGCGCGGCCCGTCGGCTTGGTATCGGCCCGATGGTCGCCTCGCGCCGTCTGTCGGCGCTGGAGGAAGAACTCGGCGTGCGGCTGGTCCATCGCACCACCCGTGCCCTGGCGTTGACGCCCGAGGGCGAGGCCTTCTGGCCCTATGCCCAGACCCTGCTGGAAAACGCGACCGACGGCCGCGCCGCCGTGCGCCCGGCCGCGTCGGGGGCGGCGGGCCGGCTGCGCGTCACCAGTTCGGTGCCCTTTGCGCGCAAGGTGGTGGCACCGATGATGGCCGGCTTCCTCTGCGACAATCCGGCGCTGGAGGTGGAACTGGTGGCGAGCGATGCGGTCGTCGACATCGTGGCCCAGGGGCTGGATCTCGCGATCCGCATCGCGCCCCTGCGCGACAGCACCCTGATCGCGCGCCGGGTGGCGCCCAATCCGCGGCTGCTGGTCGCCTCACCCGCCTATCTGGCCGCCCACGGCACGCCGCGCCGGGTGGCGGAGCTTGCCGATCATGACTGCCTCACCACACCCGGCACCGGCCACTGGTCCTTTACCGGGCCCGCGGGCCCGCTTCGCCAGCGGGTGCGCGGACGCTTTACCGCCACCTCGATCGATGCCCTGCAGGAGGCCTGTATCGACGGGCTGGGCCTGACCATCATCGCCGACTGGAATGTTCGCGACGACCTCGCGACCGGACGGCTTCGGGTCGTCGCGCTTGAAGACGGCGCGCCCGAGCCGCTGACCATCTGGGCGATCCACCCCACCACCCGCTTCGTGCCGCCCAAGGTCCGCCTGTTCGTGGCGGCGCTGGAGGCGCATCTCGGCGCCCGCTGACGGCCTGTCGTGCCGCTATCCGGCGGTCAGCGCCTGCCGCGCCGCGGCAACCGCCGTGGCTGTATCGCCGCGGAAATGGACCGCCGGCGGGGTCAGCCCGTGGCGGTGGAGCATGTGGCGCACGGCCGGGCGGGCGGCGGCGATCCACAGGGTGGCGCCCTGGCGGTCGGCCTTGCGGCGGAAACCGTCGATGGTGGCGGCGCCGGTGGAATCGAGCAGGGGCACCGCGCTCATATCCAGCACGTAAGCCTTGGGGGCTGCGGCGCCGACATTGTCGAGCGTGGCGCCCACGGTCGCTGCGGCGCCGAAGAAGAAGGCACCCGAGATGCGCAGCACGGCCACCGCGCGCTCGTCGCCTTCGGCCGGCTGCCAGGCGGTGCGGCCGCCGGTTTCCGGGCGGTCGCTGTCGGCGCGGTCGGGTTCGATCAGTGGCAGGCCGGTCTCCACCGCGACCGTACCGGCCATGCGGTGCAGGAAGATCAGCGCGCCCAGCGAGAAGCCGGCGACGATGCCGGCGGTCAGATCCTCGAACACCGTCAGCAGGAAGGTGACCGCCAGCACCGCGGCATCCCCGCGTGAGGCGCGGAGCAGGATGCCGATCGCGTGGCGCTCGATCATGTTCCACGACACCACCGCCAGCACGCCGGCCAGTGCCGCCAGCGGAATATAGGCCGCGAGCGGCGCCGCGATCACCATGAAGCCCAGCAGGAACAGGGCGTGCAGCATGCCCGAGACCGGGCCGCGTGCGCCCGAGCGGACATTGGTGGCCGTGCGGGCGATGGTGCCGGTGACACAGATGCCGCCGAACAGCGCCGAGGCGATGTTGGCCACACCCTGGGCGACCAGTTCGCAGTTCGACCGGTGGCGCCGCCCGGTCATGGCATCGGCCACCACCGCCGAGAGCAGGCTTTCGATCGAGCCCAGCAGTGCGAAAGAGAGTGCGGCCGGCAGCACGGCCATGACCTTCTCGACGGAGATCGCCGGCAGGGCGGGGGCGGGCAGCATGGAAGGGATGCCGCCGAACCGGCTGCCGATGGTCTCGACCGGCAGGCCGGCGAGGGCGGCGACCAGGGCGGTGCCGACCACCGCGATCAGCATGCCGGGCAGGCGCGGGGCGAAGCGCTTGGTGCCCTGGATGATCAGGATCGCGGCCAGGGCCAGTGCGATCGCCGCCGGGCTGGCGGTGCCCGCGGCATCGGCCAGCGCGCGGAGCTTGGGCAGGATAGCGGCGGGTTCGGGGCCCGCCAGATGCAGCCCGGCCAGATCCTTGATCTGGCTTGAGAAGATGATCACCGCAATGCCGGCGGTGAAGCCCACCGTCACCGGATAGGGGATGTATTTGATGAAGGTGCCGAGCCGGAGTGCGCCGATCGCAAGCAGGATCAACCCCGACAGCATCGTCGCCAGGATCAACCCGTCGACGCCGTGGGTGGCAACGGTGGACGCCACCAGCACGATGAAGGCGCCGGCCGGGCCGCCGATCTGGAAGCGGCTGCCGCCGAGGGCGGAGACCAGAAAACCGCCGATGATCGCGGTATAGAGGCCGCGTTCGGGCCCGACGCCCGAGGCGATCGCAATCGCCATCGACAGCGGCAGGGCGACGATCGCCACGGTCAGGCCGGCGATCGCATCGGCGCGCAGTGCGCCCAGGCCGTAGCCTTCGCGCAGCACGGTGACGAGTTTGGGGGTGAAAAGCTCCGCCAGGCGCGGGCCCTGGGCTGAGGCGGCCATCCGTTCCGGATCCCTTTGTATGATCGGGGCCGGTGGCGGGGACAGGCGGTCAACGGCCGGGCGGTGCCTCTTTCAGGCGCACGCCACGACCCTGGCCGAGGCTCTGCGCCCCGTCGCCGATCAATTCCACACCCGCCCGGTCGAAGGCCTCGATCACCTTGGTCAGGGTGTCGACGACCCCGCGCACCGTTCCCTCGCTCGCCTCCATCCGCTGGATGGTGGGGAGCGACACGCCGGCAAGCTCGGCCAGCTGACGCTGGTCGATGCCGAGCAGGGCGCGGGCTGCGCGCATCTGGGCCGCCGTGATCAAGGGGTCCTCCGGTCCGGACTGGCAATTCTCATGTTAATACCTTCAAAGGTGATGTCCAGAACATCAGTATCGGCGTTTGCAGCATCAGGGCTTGCATATGCTGCATGGCTCGGCTGCGCATCATAGCCGCTGCCCGGGGCTGCGTCAGGCTTGACTCGCAGCGTCATGTTTGTACTGTTCGATACAGACATTATCAAACGGTACAGATCATCGGAGATCGCCCATGCGCCCGCCCATCCCACCCTTCACCGCCGAAACCGCCGCCCTGAAGGTGCGCGCCGCCGAAGACGGCTGGAACAGCCGCGACCCCGAGCGGGTCGCCGGCGCCTATACGCCCGATTGCCTGTGGCGCAACCGGGCGAGCTTCGTGCGCGGCCGCGCGGAGATCGTTGCCTTCCTGACCGCGAAATGGACCCGCGAACACGACTACCGGCTGATCAAGGAACTCTGGGCCACGGCAGGGGATCGGATCGCGGTGCGCTTCGCCTATGAATGGCATGACGACAGCGGCAACTGGTTCCGCTCCTATGGTAACGAGAACTGGGAGTTCGACACGGACGGGCTGATGAAGCGCCGGATCGCCAGCATCAACGATCTGCCGATCGCGGCGGCCGATCGCAAATTCTTCTGGCCTCTGGGCCGGCGGCCGGATGATCATCCGGGCCTGAGCGATCTGGATCTGTAAGAGAGAGGGGAGGCGGCGCGACGCCATGGCACGGCTGGTCAGGGAACGCAGCGACATCATCCCGCTTCTGGGCGAGGTGTTCCGCGCCCATGGCTATGAGGGGGCCAGCCTGCAGGTGATCGGCGCCGCCACCGGGCTCGGCCGCGGCAGCCTGTACAATTTCTTCCCCGGGGGGAAGGAAGAGATGGCGGCGGCCGTGCTGGCCGATATCGACCGCTGGTTCCGGGACGAGATCTTCCGGGCCCTTGAGACCGCCGCCGCCTCGGGCGATCCCCATCGCGCGCGGGCGGCGATCGAGGAAACGGCGGCCGCGGTCGGGCGGTATTTCCGCGGCGGGCGTCGGATCTGCCTGGTCGGCGCCTTCGCGCTCGACGGTGTGCGCGACCGTTTCGCTGCGGCGGTCGCCGGCTATTTCGCGGCCTGGATCGATGCCCTGGCTGCGGCGCTGGGCGCGATGGGGCTTGCCCCCGGCACGGCGCGCGACCGGGCGGTCACGGCGGTCGCCGACATCCAGGGGGCCCTGGTTCTGGCCCGCGCGCTCGATGATCCCGGCCTGTTCGAAACCAGGCTCAGGGCGATCGTGACCAGCCTCACCGCAGACCCGACCGGGGTGGATTAGGCTCGGGGGCTCTGGTCGCGGCGCCCCTGCGGTCATATATGTGGGGGCTTGCCGTCGTCCCCCGCGTGAACAGGACCCGCCTCTGATGTCTCTGATCGATACCGGCCGCCTGAACGGCCGGTCCCCGGCCAGCCGGATCATGCGGTGGTTCGAGTCCCGGCTCGACCCATATCCACCGGCGGCACCCACCCAGCCGCCGCGCGGGCTGGTTGCCTTCTGCCGCCATTACACCCGGGGGGCGGAACCCTGGCTGATCGTGATGGCGCTGCTCTCAACCGCCATCGCGCTGGCCGAGGTGGCGCTGTTCTCGTTCATGGGCTCGCTGGTCGACCTGCTTCAGGCGAACACGCCCGAGGGGCTGTTCGCGGCCGAGGGCTGGAAGCTCATCGGCATGGCGGTGCTGGTGCTGGTGGTGATGCCGGCGATCGCGCTCGGCAATTCGCTGATCATTCACCAGACCCTGCTCGGCAATTTCCCGATGCGCATCCGCTGGAGCCTGCACCGCTATCTGGTGCGCCAGTCGATGAGCTATTTCCAGGACGAGTTCGCCGGCCGGGTCGCCACCAAGCTGATGCAGACCGCGCTTGCGGTGCGCGAGACGGTGATCAAGCTGCTCGACATGGGCAATTACGTGCTGGTCTACATGACCGGCGCGCTGATCGTCGCCGCCTCGGCGGACTGGCGGCTGATGCTGCCCTTCCTCGCCTGGATCCTGCTTTATGCCGCGCTGCTGCGCTGGTTCATCCCGCGCATGCGTGCCGTCTCGCAGGCCCAGGCCGATGCCCGCTCCGAGATGACCGGGCGGATCGTCGACAGCTATACCAATATCGCGACCGTCAAACTGTTCTCCCATGCCCGGCGCGAGGATGACTATGCCCGCGACGCCATGGAAAGCTTCCTCAAGACCGTGCATCTGCAGATGCGGATGTCGACCGTGGTCCAGGTCGGCAATCTCTGCCTGAACTATATGCTGATCGCCTCGGTGGCGGCGCTCGGCATCTGGCTCTGGACGGTGCAGGCGGTGAGCGTCGGCGAGATTGCGGTGGCGGTGTCGTTCACCCTGCGCCTGATGGGCATGTCGCAGTGGATCATGTGGGAAATGGCCGGGCTGTTCGAGAATATCGGCACCGTCCAGGACGGCATGGGCTCGATCTCGCTGCCCTATGAAGTGGCCGACCGCCCCGATGCGCGCGAGCTGGGCCCGGTGACGGGGGAAATCCGCTTTCAGCATGTCGGCTTCAACTATGGCGGCCGCCGGCCGGTGGTGCGCGATTTCGACCTGGCCGTGAAGCCGGGCGAGAAGATCGGGCTGATCGGCCGGTCGGGCGCCGGCAAGTCGACGGTGGTGAACCTGCTGCTGCGCTTCTACGACGTCGAACAGGGCCGGATCACCATCGACGGCACCGACATCGCCGGCGTCACCCAGGATTCGCTGCGCGCCGCGATCGGCGTGGTGACGCAGGATACCTCGCTGCTGCATCGCTCGGTGCGCGACAACATCGTCTATGGCCGCCCCGACGCGACCGATGACGAGATGATCCGCGCCGCCCGCCGGGCCGAGGCCGACGATTTCATCGCAACCCTGGTCGACAGCCATGGCCGCCGCGGCTATGACGCCCATGTGGGCGAGCGCGGGGTGAAGCTGTCGGGCGGCCAGCGCCAGCGGGTCGCCATCGCCCGCGCCATGCTCAAGGACGCGCCGATCCTGATCCTCGACGAGGCGACGGCCGCGCTCGATTCCGAGGTCGAGGCCGCGATCCAGGCCAATCTCGACCGGCTGATGGAGGGCAAGACCGTCATCGCCATCGCCCATCGTCTGTCGACCATCGCCGCCATGGACCGGCTGGTGGTGATGGATCAGGGCCGCATCGTCGAACAGGGCACCCATGACCAGCTGATCGCCGCCGGCGGCCTCTATGCCCGGCTCTGGCATCGCCAGTCGGGCGGGTTCATCCAGGCGGATGAGCCGGCCGACGTGCTGCAGGGGGCCTGAGCGGCCCCCGATCCTGCGATCCGGCAATGAGGACAGTCATGGCCCTGCTGCGCCGCCTCGCCGCCCTGGCTTTGCTGGCGGCGGCCGCGGTCGGGATCTTCCATGTCCTGACCGGGATCGGGGCAGGGACCGCCCGGCCCGGTCTGGTGCTGATGACCGGCGTGCTCGCCATCGGCGTGCAGGTGGCGGCCCATCAGCTGGTCATCCATGGCCTTGCCCGCGGTGGCCGGCCGCGGGCCGCCGCCGCCGCCGCCTCGGCCCTTTTGGCGACCACGCTGTTCGCGGGCGGTGCCGGGGCGCTGGCCGATCTGGTGATCACCCACCGGCAGATGATGATGACCGGCACCGGCGGCGCCATGCTGAGCGTGGCCGTGCTGCTGCTCTACACCGCCTTTCTGGTGCTGGCGAGCCATCGGACGGAGCGGGTGGGGCGGGGGCCTGCCGCCCTTGCCACCCTCCCGATCCTGGCCGCCCTCGTCGGGGCCGGCTGGCGCCTGGCCTCGGGCCCGGGCTTCGCCGCCATTCCCGCCATCCTGGCCGAGGGCACCGGTGCCGACCGCCTGGCGCTCGTCTGCACCGCCCTGATGGCGCTGGGGCTGGTGGCACAGGGTGCCCGCCAGCTGCTGAAGCGGCAGGTCACCCCCGATCTGCCGTCGGGGCTGCCGGCACCCTCTTATCGCGATGGCGGGGTCTATGTGCCGGAGAGCGGCTGGGATGGCGGGGGCGATGGCGGGGATGGATCTGGTGATTGAAGAACACGCTGCGGCACAGCTTCCGTTGTTAGGCAGTTCCACCGGATCTCCATCTGGTCTAATATGTGACCAGGTCCCGAAGAGGTGTGGTATGCTCAACAGAAGCGGTCGCGTTGTATTCTTCACCTTTGCAGCCGCTATGGCTATGGCTGCCCAGACGGCGGGTGCACAGAGCCTCAGCCCGGAACAATTGCGGGCTCTGGTGGACAAGCGCGTTTCCGCGCTCAATCCTTATCAGGAACTTCTCAATGATCCGGATCCTGCGCGAAGTCTTGCTGCGATGCAGATCATGCTGGAAAGCGACGATCCGGAACTGATACGGCTTGCACTTGATTTCGGATTGCTGTCACCAAACCCGTCCGTCAAGCGAACGGCCCTGGAGAGCTTTCTCAAGACCCGCCCGATCTTCTCAATTCGTCTGGACGGCAGGGCGGTAAAGGACAACCGCTACACCGTTGTTATTCGTGACCGATGGAATGGAAACGTCACGCCGGAGAAGATCGGGTACTGGAGGATCGGTGTTGGCGAATATTCACCCGACAAACGTTGCTATGTGAACGCGAGTGCAGGGAATGAATGCTTCGTAACCGTCAATGCCGACGGTATTTTTCTGACGGCAAGTTATCTAAATGCCCGTGGCACGATCGGTGACGACGGCACCATCTCGGGGTCAGCCGCTTTGGGGGGGGTCGATGACCCGGTACCATTCACGATAAAGTTGCTCGAATGAGCTTAGTCGACGATCACCTCGTCGATCACCACGGGCCCGGTGCTCCAGGCATCAAGGATGGTGAGCGCAACCCAACGCATGTTGCGTGGCGCCATCTGACCTGTATCGAACAGACCATCAGGGGCCATCTGGCCACGGGTCCATTCCCGAAACCGACGCCCCTCGGCATCCAGGGAGTACTGGACGATAATCGTCCTGGGCAGGGCATACCCTGCCGTCGTCGGTGCGGTTATCCGGAGACGTTGCACCGCAGCGACATCGCCGGTGGCGAAGCCGAACACGATCCGTGCGCCCGGCACACCGTCATAGACGAAGACCCCGTCGCCAGCCAGATTTTCAGGAGCGAAGCGCGGATTGATCGGCGGCGTCGAACTGTTGGCGACGACCAGCTGCAATCCCCCCCGGGCGGACGGGTCGGCGGGCTGCAGCGTGACAGCTGCAGACGGGGCCGCATAGGCGGCCCCCTGCTCGTTCAGGAAGCGGCGCAGGTTTATCAGAATCTCTTCCGAACGCATGAACGTCGCCTGGCCGGGGTCCGCCGACGCATAGGCCATGCCGATCGGTGTCTCGCCCACAAAGGCGAAGGCGCCGGATGTCCCTTGCATGATCTCGCGACCGCCTTCGATCCTGGCCTCAAGCGTCAGGTAGTCACGACGCATGATGTGCAGCGGCACCCGTTCTTCTTCTCCCGAGGGAGAAAGGCGCAGCAGGCTGGCTTCGGCCGCCCGTCGGCCGGCAGAATCGATATTGAGAGTATCCAGCCGCTCGGTGCAGCGATCTTCTTCTATGCCCCGTACGACGGCGATCGCCAGGTCGATCCCCTCCCAGAAGGGGGCAATCACCGTGCCTGTCCCGGTCTGCACCGGGGCCGCCGTGGAGATGGTCACCCGCGGAAAGATGCCTGCCACATGGCGGGGCATCACCGCATAGCAGGTGCCTGCCTGACCGAACATCCAGCCGAAGCCGTTCTCTCCCTCGCCGTTTTTCACCGAAACGGTTTGTGCCTGTGCGGATGTTCCGTAAATTGCCGACAGGGCGAGTGCCGAAAGGATCATGGTCATGACGTTACGGAAGAGGATCATGTCTGTCGTTCTCGCGGCTCTCTTGATTCCCATGTCGGAGGCAATGGCACAGAACGAACCGGCACTTGAGCTCGGCCAGAATGGCTTCAGGGAGATCGTCCGGCCGAGCGCATTGATTTCCGGCACGGTCGTTACCGGTGTTCAGGTCTATGCTTCTGCACAGGACGATATTTCCATGCGTGGCTTCGTCCCCCGGCGCTGGGCGGGGGAAAGCATCTGTGCCTCTGTTCTTACGATCAACGGGCTCTATGAGGCAACGGCGACCTACAGGATTCCGGCTGACTGGCCGGGTGGGATCGCTCAGCTTCCTTTCCCGACCGTGCACGCCGACGTTCTTCTGGGTGCCGGATCCGACGGCCTGTCGATCCGTCTCAGCCGGAATGCCTGCGGCGCGGAGCTGGGGCGCGACATGTCCTTTGCGATCTGGAACGGTGGCGGCGGTGACAGGCTGACCGTCCTGCTCAACTCCTTCCGGGCCGATGCGGTCTATCTGTATGTCGCCGGGCGTGAGACGCCGATTCGCTGCCGTGCGATCGATCTGCCGGCCCGAAGCGCCTTCGACGCTGCATGCGATCTGCCTGTCGGCGGTCTTGCTGGCCCCACGCGGATCGAGATCCTTCGCATGGTGGCGCGCAAAGTTGCACCGCCCACCGATTTCATTCTCTGGTTGCCGCAGGAGTAGTTGGTGCGATACATGGCCTTCCTGAGGCGCTTCGTCTCGGGCTTCAGCGTTCTGGTCGTGGTGACGGTGGTCTTTCTGGCGACGACCGCGAATGACCGCTCGTTCCAGATCGAGGCGGAGACCCTGGGGGCAGCGATCACCTTCCAAGGTGACCAGAACACCTGGAACTTCCCGCGTTCCATCCTGTGTCTGCCACGGGCGATACCTGATTTGCGACAGGTGACGGCGGAAGCGGCGGATCGGGATACCGCCTGTAGCGCGGCGTTCTTCGAAGTGGTGGAGCGGACGGACCTTTCGATCCACTGGCACCACAGCGACGAGGTGGCCGTTTCGGTCGACGGCGAGGGGCGGCTGGAGATCGAGATCAGGCGACGTCAGGAGACGGATGTGCCCGAGCGCGCCTTTCTGGTCATACCCGCCGATATATGGGGCAGGCAGGGGGCTTTGACCTTCGTCGGCTCTGCGCGGATCGGCGGTGACATGGCAACGGGTGCCCGTGATTATCTGCGCGCCGGCAGGTGGGACGTGCGGCAGACCGGCATTGCCAATTCTCTGTTCCGGGATGTCACCGAGGTGGTGAAGCGTGGCGACTTCACCTTGGGTAGCTCGGTTCAGGTTCTCAAAGCCGGCATGCCTGCCACGCTTTTTGGCAATATCACGCCGTCGGCGGAACAAGGGATGCGCCTGGTCGCCCTCTCCGAACGGGGTGAGGTCGAACTGCAGGTGGCCTATTTCGGGGTGGGCACTCCGGTCATTCTGCGCCCTGACTGGATCGACAGAATCGTCTCCAGTTCGGTGCTCATCGCACTGATCGGCGTCATGACGTTCGCGTCGAGCATTTTCCAGATATTCATGTTTGCCCGCTCCGGGCGCAACCTCTGATCCTCTGGAGGACAATCCTGTTTGCTCCGCGGCCAGTAGCATGACTTTAGGTCATGCAATGCCCAATATTCATGCGTTGTGATGCCGGCTGGATGATCCCATACTCGACCTACAAATAAAAATGAAGGTCAGGAGACATGCGGGATATGATGAATCGCAGGCGGTTCAACACCTTCCTCGGCGCGGGCATGGTCTCGGCTGCGGCAGGGCTGAAAATCGGGATGGGGCAGGCCTTCGCGGCCGATGGTTCCTTCCAGCGGGTGAAGAATTCGGGAGTTCTGCGCATCGGCGGCGTGCCGGACGGAGCCCCCTATTACAAGAAGAGCCTGACCGACGGCAGCTGGCAGGGCTTTTATATCGATATCTGCAAGAAGCTTGCCGACGATCTGCGTCTTGAGCTGTCGGTGCTGGAGACGACCTGGGGCAATTCGGTGCTGGATCTTCAGGCCGACAAGGTCGATGTTTTCTTCGGCCTGAACCCGACGCCCGAGCGGCAGAAGGTCATCGACTTCTCGGTGCCGGTGTTCAACAACGCCTTCTCGCTGGTGGCGAAGGAGGGGTTGGAGGCGACCAGCTGGGAAGACGTGAACAAGCCCGAGGTCCGCATCGCGGTCGATGCCGGCTCGTCGCATGATGCGGCCGTCACGCGGCATGCGCCCAACGCAACCGTCGTGCGCCTGAAGAACCAGAGCGACGCCACCGCCGCCCTGCAGTCGGGCCGCGCGGATGCGCAATGCCTGGTGCTGGTGCTCGGCCTGTCGCTTCGGGCCAAGAACCCGAAGATCGGCAAGCTGATCATCCCGACGCCGGCCGACTACACCACCTCGAATGCCGGTTTCCGGCGCGAGGACGACCAGTCCTGGCGGCAGTTCGTCGACGGCTGGATCAAGGCCAACCGTGCGAGCGGCTTCATCAAGGACGCGATCATCCGCAATATGCAGCTGGTGGGCGTGAAACAGTCCGACTTCCCGCCCGGTTTCGACGTCTGATCTCCCCGGATCCGCGGCGGGGCCGGCTGCCGCCGCCGCGGATCCGCTGCCACCCTGGACCGGGAGATCCGGATGTACGAGTGGGATTTCGGCCTGTTGTGGGGCTATCGCTGGCTCTTCCTCGACGGGCTGTGGGTGACGGTGTCGTTCACCGTGGCCATCGTGGCCGGTGGCCTCGCGGTCGGTCTGGTCGGCGCGCTGGGTCTGCTCTGCCGCTTTGCGCCGCTGCGCATGGCCAGCCTCGCCTTCATCGAGGTCTTCCGCTGCACGCCGATCCTGGTGCAGCTGATCTGGTGCTATTACGCCCTGCCGATCCTGGCGGGCATTGAACTCAGTGCCACGAGTGCGGCGCTGATCGCGCTCTCCTGCTATGGCGGCGCCTTCTATGCCGAGATCATCCGCGGCGGCATCGTTTCGATCGATCCGGGCCAAAGCGAGGCGGGGGCGGCGCTGGGCATGATGCCGGCGCAGACCATGCGGCGGATCATCCTGCCTCAGGCGCTCCGGCGCATGATCCCGGCGCTGATGAACCAGTCGATCCTGCAGTTCAAGAACACCTCGCTGGTCTCGGTGCTGGCGGTGCCCGATCTGGTCTATCAGGGCCAGATGGCCGCCCATGACAGCTTCCGGCCGCTCGAGACCTATACCGCGATCGCGGTCGCCTATTTCGTCATCCTGTTCCCGCTGACGCTGTTCGTCCGCCATCGGGAGCGCAGGCTGGGGAGCCGGTCATGACCGCCGCTGAAACCAGGCCGCAGGAAACCAAGATCGACATCGCCGGCCTGCAGAAATCCTTCGGATCGCTCGCCGTGCTGCGCGATATCGGCTTCACGGTCCCGGCCGGTGGGGTGGTCTCGCTGATCGGACCGTCGGGCTCCGGCAAGTCGACCCTGCTGCGTTGCATGAACCTGCTGGTGACCCCCGATCGCGGCAGCATCCGCGTCGGCGATGCCCGCTTCGTCTTCGGCACCGGCGCGCCGATGCCCTCGCATCGCGAACTGGCGCGCTTTCGGGCACGCACCGGCATGGTGTTCCAGAACTTCAACCTCTTCCCGCATATGACCGTGCTCCAGAACGTCATGGAGGCCCCGATCCAGGTCCGGCGGCGGCCCAAGGCCGAGGCACGGGAGATGGCGCTGGCCCAGCTTGAAAAAGTGGGCCTGGCCGACCGGGCCGGGCAGATGCCCGACACGCTGTCAGGGGGCCAGAAGCAGCGGGTGGCGATCGCCCGGGCGCTGGCCATGGAGCCCGAGGTGATGCTGTTCGACGAGGTGACCTCGGCGCTGGATCCCGAACTGGTGGGCGAGGTGCTGGCGACGATGCTGAAACTCGCCGCCGACGGCATGACCATGGTGATCGTGACCCACGAGATCGCCTTCGCGCGCGAGGTGTCGGACCGGGTGGTGTTCATGCGCGACGGCGTCGTGGTCGAAGACGGCCCCGCCGCCCAGGTGATCGGCGATCCCCGCCAGGACGCGACCCGCCAGTTCCTCAGCCATTTCCACAAAGCCATCTAGGACCAAGCCATGGAGCGCATTGAACGACTGCGCGTCTTCCTGATCGAAAGCCCGATCGCGATGGCCCGGCTGCAGGGCGTCGGCAACGTCAAGGGCACGGTCAAGCGCGTCCTGGTCGAGGCGACCTCCACCTCCGGCCTTGTCGGCTGGGGCGAGGCGGCCCCCTGGGAGGTGTTCACCGGTACGGCCGAAGCGGCCCTCGCCGCGATCGACGTCTATCTGCGGCCACTGGTGACCGGTGCGCCGGTCAACCGCATCCGCGCGCTGACCCGGGCCATGGATAAGGCCCTGGTCGGCCATGGCGAGGCCAAGCTCGCGATCGAGACCGCGCTGTTCGACATTCTGGGCAAAAGCTGCGGCCTCTCGGTCGCCGACCTGCTCGGCGGCCGGGTGCGGGACGAGATCCCGCTCTCCTTCTCGATCGCGGATCCCGATTTCGACGCCGATTTCGCCCGCATGCAGGCCATGGTTCCGGCCGGCAACCGGATCTTCAAGGTCAAGACCGGCGTCAAGCCCCATGCCGAAGACATGGCGCATCTGGAGGCGATCCGCGACGCCTTCGGCGAGACGGTCGACCTTCGGCTCGACTACAACCAGGCGCTCGATCCCTTCGGGGCCATCGCCATCCTGCGCGATGTCGACCGGTTCCGGCCCACCTTCATCGAACAGCCGGTGCCGCGCGACTGCCTGGCGGCGATGGCGTCCTTCGCGGCCGCCCTCGATACGCCCATCCTGGCCGATGAAAGCTGTTTCGACGCCCGCGACCTGCTGGAGATCGCCCGGCTGGGTGCCGCCGATGCGGTCTCGGTGAAGCTGATGAAGGCCGGCGGCATCCTGAAGGCGCAGGCGCTGATGGCGGTTGCCGATGCGCTGCATCTTCCGGGCTATGGCGGCACGCTCTGGGAAGGCGGCATCGCGCTTGCGGCCGGCACCCAGTTCATCGCCGCGACGCCGGGCATGTCGCTCGGCTGCGAATTCTACATGCCCCATCACGTGCTGACCGAGGATGTGCTGCTGGAGCGGGTTCCCAACCGCAATGGCAGGGTGATCGTCCCCACCGGCCCCGGCCTCGGCATCGAGGTGACGGAACAGTCGGTGCGCGGCAATGCCCGCATCCTCGCCGAAGCCTGACATGCCGCCGCTGCGGGCCTGATACCGGCGCCGCGGCGGCGCCCCCAGGAAGCAGAGATGTCCCAGACCAACGAGACGCAGGCCGTCGTCATCGGCGCCGGCATCGTCGGCGTGTGCGCGGCGCTGGCCCTTCGCCAGGCCGGCCTGGCCGTCACCCTGGTCGACCCGGACGAGCCGGGCGGCGAGCAGGCGGCGAGCTATGGCAACGGCGCCTTCATCACCCCCGCCTCGATCATCCCCATGTCGGTGCCGGGCCTCTGGCGCAAGGTGCCGGGCTATCTGCTGGACCGGGACGGGCCGCTCACCATCCGCTGGCGGCATCTGCCGCGGCTCACCCCCTGGCTGCTGCGTTTTCTGGCGGCCGGCATGACCACCGCCCGGGTGGAGCGCACCGCCGCCATCCTGTCCGGCCTGCTGCACGACGCGCCCGACCGCCATGCCGCCCTGGCCGCGGCGGCAGACGTGCCGGGGCTGATCGAGCGGCGGGGCGTGCTCTATGTCTATCCCGACCGTGCGGCCTTTGCAGCCGAAGCCCTGTCCTGGCGGCTGCGGCGCACGGCCGGCGTGGTCTGGCGGGAGCTGGATGCGGCGGCGCTCCGCGCCTTCGAGCCGGCGCTGTCGCCCGCCTATGGCTTCGGCATCCACGTGCCGGCAGCCGCGAACTGTGCCGATCCGGGCGCCTATGTCGCCGCCCTGGCCGCGCATGCGGCGCGGCTCGGTGTGCGCCGGGTTGCCGCCCGGGCCACCGGCTTCGCTTTCGATGGCGGCCGGCTGCGAGCGGTCGAGACCGATCAGGGGCCGATCGCCTGCGACCGGGCGGTGGTGGCGGCGGGCATGGCCTCGGCACGGCTTGCCGCCGCGGCGGGGGACCGCGTTCCGCTGGAGGCCGAGCGCGGCTATCACGTTCAGCTGACCGGCGGCACCCCGGGCGGGCCGCATCTGCCGGTGATGCCGAGCGACGGCAAGATGGCCAATACGGTCACCCGCGAAGGGCTGCGCGCGGCGGGGCAGGTGGAGCTGGCGGGGGCCGGGGCGCCGCCCGACTGGCGCCGGGCGGAGATCCTGCTCCGCCATCTCTACGCCACCTGGCCGGGGCTTGCCCGCGATCTGCCGGTGCGCCGCTGGATGGGCAACCGCCCCTCCACCCCCGACGGGCTGCCGGTGATTTCGGTGGCCCGCCGCAGCCCCGACGTCTTTTACGCCTTCGGCCATGGCCATGTCGGCCTGGCCGCCGGCCCCAAAAGCGCGGCGCTGGTCGCCGCCCTGGTCACCGGATCCACGCCACCCCTGTCGCCCGCGCCGTTCGCTGCGACGCGCTTCCGGTGGTGACCGGTCCCGCGATGACCCTTGCCTCAAAAGGATCGACGATGCGTGGTGCAGACATTCTGGTCGAGATGCTGATCGGTTACGGCGTCGACACCATCTTCGGCGTGCCCGGTGACACCAATGTGCCGTTCTACGAGGCGCTGCAGCTGCGCGCCGACGAGATCCGCCATGTGATGGCGCGCGACGAACGCTCCGCCGGTTTCATGGCCGATGCCTATGGCCGCTTCACCAACCGGCCGGGCGTGTTCGAATGCCCCTCGGGCGCCGGGGCGATGTATTCGCTGCCGCCGGTGGCCGAAAGCAACGGATCTTCGGTGCCGGTGATCCTGCTGACCATCGACATCCCGCTGCCGGGCGAGGGCCGGGGCGTGCTGACCGAGCTTGACTGCGCGAAGCTGTTCGAGCCGGTCACCAAGCTGTCGGTGCAGGTGAAGTCGCCGGAAAAACTGCCCGAAATCATCCGCCGCGCCTTCCGTGCCGCCTGTTCGGGCAAGCCCGGCGCCGTGCATCTCCAGATCCCCGAGGACATGCTGCTGGCCGAGGTCGATCCGGCGCGGATTTCGCTCCATGTCGAAGAGGAATGCCGGACCTTCCCGGCCTATCCGACCCTGCCGCCCGAGACCAAGCTGACCCGCCTGCTGGAGCTGATCGCCCGCGCCGAGCGGCCGCTGATCATCGCCGGCGGCGGCGTCAACCGTGCCGATGCGGGCGATGTGATCACCGGCTTCGCCGAGCGCCACGACATCCCGATCTGCACCACCATGACCGGCCAGGGCTCGATCCCCGACGATCATCGCCTGGCGATCGGGGTGATCGGCGACAACGGCTATCACCCCCATGCCAATCTGGCGCTGGAGAAATCCGACCTCGCGATCTTCGTGGGCTCGCGCATCGGATCGGTGGTCACCATCGGCTGGACCTTCCCGCAGGTGACGCTGAACCGCCGGCTGGTCCAGATCGACATCTCGCCCGAGGTGATGGCCAATAACTACGAAAACCTGCTCTCGGTGCAGGGCGATGCGAAACTCGTCTTCCAGCGCTTGTCGCAGATGGAAACCGACACCAATCCCGCCCGGCGCGGCGGCTGGGTGGACGAGCTGAACGCCGATCGCGCGCGTTTCTGGCAGAGCGCAGCGCCGCTGCTGACCGACGAGCGGGTGCCGCTGCGGCCCGAGCGGGCGGTGCATGCCTTCAACCGGGCGCTCGAAGCCTCGGGCGCCCCGGCGCTGATCTATTCCGACGCCGGCACGCCCACGCCCTATATGACCCGCTTCCTGAAGATCAACGACCGCGAGACCCGCTTTGCCATCCCGCGCGCCTTCGGCGGGCTGGGTTCGGCCCTGCCGGCGACGGTGGGCGCCTGGGCGGCGGATCCCGCCAAGCGGCCGATCGGCCTGTTCGGCGACGGCTCGTTCGGCATGAGCGTGGGCGAGCTGGAAACCCTGGTCCGGCTTCAGGTGCCGGCGATCCTGATCCTGTTCAACAACGGCACCTATGGCTGGATCAAGGGGCTGCACCGGTTGAAGGGCCACAATCAGTGTTTCGGCGTCGATTTCCTGCCGCCGGAGGGTCAGGCCATCGCCGAGGCCTTCGGGCTGAAGGCCTGGACGGCGCGCACGGGGGCCGAACTCGACGACGTCCTGGCCCAGGCCTTCGCCTGGAAGACCGGGCCGTGCTTCATCGACCTCAGGATCGAGTCCCTGGCCGAGCGGGTGCCGCCGGTCTATTCCTGGCTGCGCCGGCGCGGCGAGGATCCGATGGCGCTGGACAGCGCCGATCACGGCTATCGTTGAAGTCGGATCGTCTCAGGCTGCCGGATCATCTCGGGCGGTGGGGCGCGGCGCGGGCAGCAGGTTCCGCCGCCGCGCCTCGGCCAGGAACCAGCGGCGGAAGGCGGCGACGCCGTTCTGGCTCATGAAGGCTTCCGGGCAGCACATGTAGAAGCCTTCGCCTGAAGAACAGCGCTGGGGGAAGGCGGCTCTCAGCCGGCCGTCGGCCAGTTCAGCCAGAACATAGCTTTCCGGCACCACCGCCAGCCCCATGCCGGCCATCGCCGCCTCGATGATCATGTCGGTGACCGAGAAGCGCGGCCCCAGGATCGGCCCGGTGAAGGGGATGTCGGCCGCGCGCAGCCAGTGCATCCACAGGCTCGGCCGCGAGACGTTCTGGATCAGGGTGATCCGTCGCAGATCGTCTTCGGCGAGGAAGCCTTGGGCCGGCAGCAGGGCCGGGGCGCCGACCACCACCAGGTCTTCTTCGAACAGCAGATGGCTGCGGCAGGCGGCCCAGTTGCCCACGCCGCGCAGGAAGAACAGATTGGCGTCGAAATCCGTCGGATCCTGGGTGTTGGGGCAGGCCACCACCTCGAACAGGATCTCGGGCTCGGCCCGGGCGAAGTGTTTCAGCACCGGCAGGGCCCAGCGCCGGGCAAGCGTCGGCGACATGCCGATGCGCAGGAAATCCTCGGTGGTCCGGCCGCGCACCGCATCGATGGAGACCTCCTCCATCCGGTCCAGCAGATGCGAGATTTCCTCGTAATAGGCCCGGCCGGCTGCGGTCAGGATGATGCGCGGGCCGGCGCGTTCGAACAGGGTGACGCCCAGAAACTCTTCGAGATTGCGGATCTGTCGGCTGATGCCGCTTTGGGTGATGCACAGATCCTCTGCCGCCTTGGTGAAGCTCAGATAGCGCACCGCCGCATCGAAGGCGTGGAGGGCAGACAGGCTGGGCAGGAAGCGGCGCAAGCTCGTCTCCGGCGGTCAGAACCCGGCCGGGCCGGGTATCGGTGCACCGACCGGTGCCACCACCAGCCGGCCGATGCCGTCGGCCGCCAGCGTGAAGCGCAGCAGAATGACCACCGGGTCGGGCAGGCCGGTCGGGTCGAAATCGCCCGCCACCGCCACCCTGACCGCAACCTCCGCCCCGGCTTCCTGCCAGTCGATCGGGGTGAAGCGCAGGCGGATGGCGAAGATCTCGTGCGCCGCCCAGGCGCCGATCGACGGCCGGCCATGGATCAGCCGGTCGCCCCGGACCACCTCGGCGCCTTCGGTGAACAGCTGGCGGAAACTGTCGAAATCATCCTCGTTCACGGCCTCGATCCAGTCGAGGACAAGGGGCGTCGCCAGGTTCGACAGGCGGGACATCAGGGGTGCATCGGGCATGACGGTCGGTCCGGGCAGCGATCGGTTTCGTGGCATGGTCACATCTGATGGACGTGGACGGACATGATGCCGGTCACCTCCTGACGACATTCCGTCAGGAGCCGGACAAAAACCGCGATCCGCCCCGCATGATGCAGCGATGATCGGGCCGGCGGCGCTCAGGTGATTGGCTGTTTCCCCCAGCCCATAAGCCTGCGCCTGCGTGGGTGATCACGTCAAGACCGGTCTTCGATGTTTCACGTTGCAGTCCGCACGATCCCGGCCACCAGCCCGTGCAGCTCGTCGACATAACCGGTGCGCCCGGATGGCGTGTCGGGGTCCGAGGTGATCACGACGACCATGTCGATGCCGGGCAGCAGATAGAGCAGCTGCCCGCCATAGCCCCAGCCATAGACCGCCGGCCGGGCGCCCGTCTCACGCAGGAACCAGCCATAGCCATAGGCATCGCCGGTGAAGGGCGAGGTGGTGCGGGGCGTCCACATCTCGCGGATCCAGCCCTCCGACACCAGCCGGGTTCCGTCTGCCGCAACCCCGCCCCGGCGGAGCATCTCGCCGATGGCAAGCAGGGCGCGGGGCGACAGCGCCATCTGGTTGCCGCCCATATAGATGCCCTGCGGATCGCGGGTCCAGGGCGGGATGGTGATGTCGAGCGGATCCCCCAGCCAGTCGCGGGCCAGCGCCAGCGTGCTCTCGCCGCTGGTGCGGGTCAGGATCGCCGACAGCAGATGCGAATTGCCGGTGGAATAGAGCATCCGTCCGCCGGGCTCCGCCACGAAGGGCCGGGAGAGCGCCGTGCGCACCCAGTTCCGGCTTTCGACCCAGGCGCCGTAATAGGGGCCGGAGGTCCGCTCCAGCCCGGCCTGCATCGACAGAAGATGGCCGATGGTCAGCCGGTCCAGCCGCGGATCGGGATCATCCGGCAGGTCGGCGGGCAGCAGGTCTGCGACCTTCTGGCCGGTGCCGGTCAGCACGCCGCGATCGATCGCGATGCCGGTCAGCAGGGCGATGATGCTTTTCGACAGCGATTTGACGTTCACCGGTCGGGTGGCCGGCGGGCCGCGATAGACCCGTTCGGCCAGAACCTCGCCCGCCTGCGCCACGATCAGCGTGTGCAGGCCGGTCAGGCGCCGGGCATCGTCGAGCAGCCGGGCGAGCGCGGGTGCCGCCGCCCGCCCGGCCCGCGGGGCGATAACGGTGGCGGCGGCGAGCGCGAGGCCGCCGGTGATCAGCCGGCGGCGGGAGGGCAGATATCCGGTCATGGAACTGGAGTTGGGGCGATGCCCGGCCGGATCAACGGCCGGGCATCCTGTGGTCACGCCTGGCGTGTGTTTCGCCACAAGCCGCAGAGCCCCGCCACATCGCCCGAGCAGAGCAGCGGCATGGCCTGCCGGATCTCGTCCAGCGGCCAGTCCCACCACGCCATCTCCAGCAGCATGGCCACGGCCTCGTCGTCGAAGCGCTGCCGCACCGGCCGGGCCGGATTGCCGGCGACGATGGTGTAGGGGGCGACGTCGCGGGTCACCACCGCCCGGGTTGCGATCACCGCGCCATGGCCGATGGTGATGCCCGGCATGATCACCGCTTCTGCGCCGATCCAGACATCGCTGCCGACCACCGTATCCCCCGCCGGCCGGTAGCCGTTCTCCGCCCCGGCGAAGGCGGCCTCCCCCGTCCACCAGAAGAAGGGGAAGGTGGAGATCCAGTCGGCGCGGTGGCCCTGATTGCCGGCCATGATGAAGGCGGCGCCGGTGCCGATGGAGCAGAACGAGCCGATGATCAGCCGGTCGACATCATCGCGGTCGGGCATCAGATAGCGGGCACAGTGGTCGAAACCATGGCCATGATACCAGCCGGAATAATAGCTGAACCGGCCGGCGATGATGTTGGGGTTGGTGATCTGGTCGCGGATTTCGCGGCCCTTATACGGGCTGTCGAAGGCATTGGTCAGAAAGGGTGTGGTCATTGACTGAGCATTCCGCTGCGCGTCGTCCTGTATTTCCGCCATGCTTCGGGCATGACGATACGACAGCCTTGAACGATGGGTTCAGGCTGGAAACAGGTTCGCGCTGGGTCTGGCGGTCATGATGCTCATGGGGCGGGATGTTAGGTCAGCGGACAGGCCGGGGCAAGACCTTCCCGCCCGTCAGACCAGCCGCCGGATCGGCCGCTTCTTCCACACCAGGTGATAGAGCGCCGATTGCCCCGCCGCCAGCAGGCAGAAGGCGACCGGATACGACATCCACACCCCCTCGATGCCGATCCGCGCCGAGAGCGCCCAGCCGACCGGCAGGCCGATGGCCAGGATGGCGGTGCCCGAAACCAGGGTCGGCAGCAGCACCATGCCGCTGGCCCGCATCAGGCTGGAGGTGGCCATGCCCATGCCATAGATCACCAGCGCCCAGACCACGATGTGCAACAGGGTGCGGGCCTCCGCGACCACCGCCGGATCGGCCAGGAACAGGCCGAGCAGGGGGCCTGAGAACACATAGACCAGCACCACCAGGCTGCCGGTCAGCACCAGATTGAAGGTGAGCGCGGTGCGCAGGATTTCGGACAGCCGGTCGGTGCGCCCGGCGCCGATCGCCTGGGCGCCGAAGATCGAGGCGGTGATGCCGATCGAGATCGCCGGGAACTGGACATAGTTCACGATCTGGGTGATCGCGCCATAGGAGGCGGTCGCATCCGAGCCGAAGCGGTTGACCAGCGACAGGATCAGGATTTCGGAGAGCGAGATCAGCACCAGCATGATGCCGGTGGGCAGGCCGATGCGCAGCACCTTGGCGAGCAGGGCGCGGTTGAAGCCCAGCGCCCGCAGGAACACCCCGTCCGGCGCCAGCGGGTGGTTGCGGCGGCGCAGATGGATCACCATCCAGGTGGTGGCGATGGTCATGGAGACCACCGAGGCCCAGGCCGGCGAGGTCACCCCCATCTGCGGCAGCCCGGCCCAGCCGCGGATCAGCGCCGGGGTCAGCACCATGCCGATCAGCGTGGCGAGGCCAAGGGTGAAGAGCGGCGTGATCGTGTCGCCCACGCCCCGCAGCATGGATGTCGCGAGCAGATAGAGGAAGATGCCGGGGGTTGCGATCAGCATGATCCGCGCATAGGCCACCGCCTGCGGCAGCACATCGGGCGGCGTGCCCAGCAGGTTGAGGATCGCGGTGGTGGCCGTGCCCCCGAAAACGGCCACCAGCAGCCCGGCCGCCACCACCACGCTCAGCGTCGTGGCCGCGATCGCCTTGATCTGCCCGGTCTCGCCGGCACCGAAGGCCTGCCCGATCAACACCGCCGCGCCTGCGCCCAGCCCGATGATCAGCGAGATCATGAAGAACATCAGCGGAAAATACGACGTCACCGCCGCCAGCGCCGACACCCCCAGCATCTGCCCGACATAGATGTTGTTCAGGCTGCCCGAGGCCGCCTGCAGCAGATTGCTGCCGATCATCGGCACCAGAAACGCCAGATAGGGCTTCCACAACGGCTGCACCGGCGCCTTGGGCGAAAAGGGCGACACCCGCGGCTTGCCACGGCCGGCCGGCGCCGGAGAACGGGGGGTGGGGGCGGACATCGTGACGGCTCCGGGGCAGGCGTGCGGGATGGGGCTGGCACTCTAGCAGGGGGCGGGGTGGGGGGCTATGGGGAGAGCGGGGCGGGCCGCAGCATGATTTGAGATCCGTGCGCATCGGGGCAAAACCGGCGCCAGATGACCGGTTATCTGCGCGCCCGGACGAAGTGTTGTCTTCCCTTCCAGAAGGGCAAGACATTCCATCCTTAGGATATTAAACTGCAAAAAAGCTCCCAAGAGTTGACGAAGAGCCTTTTATATGATTTAGTGATAACTAATAGTCTTTTGTGCTGGCTATGAATGATGGCGTACAGTGACGAGTTTCCTAACTTTCGGGATGGATGCGCGGGAGGCGAAAATGTCGGATTGGATTTATGTCGATAATTCTAATGTGTTCATTGAGGGTAAGCGCGTTAGCGCCGTACGAAATGGACTCGTGCCCACGATTGGGGACGCATCCCAGCATGATGTCCTCGATAACACCTATCGCATGAGCTTCGGAAAGCTCTATCAGTTCGTGGCGGGCAACAACAAAGCGACGACGGCGCGGGCTATGCTCTTTGGTTCACGTCCACCTCAAAACGATGTGATATGGCAGATCGCTGAACAGGCAGGTTTTGAAGTTATCGTTCAAGACCGTAATGCGGCAAACAAAGAGAAAAAAATTGATACTGGAATCGTGGCCGCAATGACACGCGATGCCTATAGGAATGCTAAGTCTGGAGATATATTCACAATAGTTTCGGGTGATAATGACTATGTTCCTGCAGTAGATCAGTTAATTAAAGATGGATTCCAAGTAGACGTTGTATTTTGGGGGCATGCTGCACGCGAATTGAGAGAGGTTGCTACTAATTTTATTTCACTTGATCCACACATTGATGCTCTGCGATTTTAGGCGGCACTGCTTTTTGTTTTTGTCTCGATTCTGAGGGGCCGTCAAGAAGGTTGTTGAACCCTGTGAATCCGTTGTGATTCATGCCGCGCCAGAGGAATTGGGACCGGACAGAATGTGGGCGACGGAAACCCACCGGGTTTATGAGCGGCGTCGGCTGAGGTGCCCGAACGACCTGACAGATGAAGAATGGGCGCTGGTCGAGCCGCTGATCCTGCCTGCAGAGCACGGCGATCGACAGCGCACAGTCGATGTCCGCGAAGTTCTCAACGGTGTGTTCTATGTGCTGATGGTCATCCGCGGCACGCGTATTCCGGTCCATGACGTGGCTGCCGCCGTCGCCGCGGGGCGTTCGCTTGAGCAGATTCTTGAAACCTGGCCGAGCCTCGATGCCAGGACGGTAGGTCTCGCCACCCTCTACGCCGAGGCAAACCCGCTGCGCGGGCGGCCGCGCATGTCGGGTGCTCTGCCCGAGGGCTCGACCATCATCACCGACCGCCGCATTGCCCGCCGCAGGACGGCGGGTTGACGTTTCCGATCGATGAACGCCTCTGTCCCGTCCTTGCCGGCGTGGTCGGAGCGCGGGGGCAGGGCGGGACCAGCTCTCACAACCACCTCTCCATCACCACCCGCGGCACCGCGTTATACCCCACCTTTTCATAAAACGCCTTCACCGCCGTATTCGTCTCGCGGATCATCAGCAGCACCTTGCGCACGCCGTGGCGGCGCAGCCAGTCTTCGCCGGCGGTGACGATGTCGGCGCCGAGGCCCTGGTGGCGGTGGGCCGGGTCGACGGCGACGTAATAGAGCCAGCCGCGGTGGCCGTCATGGCCGGCCATGACCGAGGCGACCGGCCGGCCGTCCAGCCGCCCGACCAGTACCTCGGAATGCGAACGGCCGCGGGCGAAGGCGATGTCGTCCAGCGGGTCGTTATAGGGCATCACCAGATTGCAGGCCTGCCAGAGCGCCACCAGCGCCGGCAGTTCGGCATCCAGCACCGGGCCGATGGTCAGGCGGGGGCCGACGGTCAGGTGGGGCGGGGTGGGCTGGTCCGGCTGGTCCGGTTGGTCTGTGGTGGCCGTCATCGGGTGATCCTTTCGTTCCGGGATGGCGGGCGGGCGGCGATGCTGCGCCGTGGCCGCAGATCAGCAGAGATCCATGACCACAGAATGACAAAACCGCAGCGCCGAGGGCCAGCCTGCGGACCAGCCGCTTGACTCGTCGGTAACCAGCTATTACGGATGGAAAACCCATGAGTTTTCCTTTCGGCCAATTCGGTTTCCGTTTGCGTCACCCCTATGCCGGGTGGCGTGACGTCCGGGGCTGGGTCGGAAGGAAAGCCGGGGCAAGCCCGGCGGCGGAATCAGACCGGGCGGAACCGAACGGGAGGAAGCCCATGTCGATGGATGTCGCGGGCCCCGCCATCAGGGCGGTGCCGGCATGACGGGCGAGGTGCGCGCACCGGGCGGGGGCCTGCTCCGCCTGGCCGATCTGCTGAACACGGTCGTCGCCCGGATCGTGGTCTGGCTGGTGCCGGTGATGGTGGTGGTGACCATCATGGATGTGGCGCTGCGTCTGTTTGCCGGGCGGGCCACGCTCTGGGCCTTCGATGCCACGGTGCAGTTCTACGCCGCCCATTTCCTGCTGCTCGGCGGTTTCACCCTGCTGCGCGGCGGCCATGTCGGGGTCGATATCCTGCGCGAGCAGGCGGGGCCGCGCACCGGGCTGGTGATGGACGTGGCGTCCTGGATCGCCTTCTTCTTCCCCTTCGCCATCGTGATGGTGCTGTGGAGCTGGGATTTCATGATCGCCTCATGGGCGATCCATGAAACCTCGCCGGGGGTGGCGGCGCTGCCGGTCTATCCGATCAAGACCCTGTTCTTCGCCGGCAATCTGCTGCTGCTGATCCAGGGCGTGGCGGCGTTCCTGCGGGTGCTCGCCGGCGGTTTCAGCCGGCTGAAGGGGGTGTGACGCCATGCATCTCTCCCCCGAACTCTTCACCATCCTGATGTTCGCCGGCCTGCTGGTCGGGCTGCTGCTCGGCCATCCGCTCGCCTTCGTGCTGGGCGGCTTGTCGGTGATCTTCGCCATGCTCGGCCCCGGCATTCCCGCCTTCGGCATCGTGATCAACCGGGTCTGGGGCCTGGCCGACAATTACGTGATGGTCGCGATCCCGATCTTCGTGTTCATGGCCCGGCTGCTCAGCGACAGCGGCATCACCGACCGGCTGTTCCACACGTTGCGCCTGCTGTTCGGGCCGGTGCCGGGCGGGCTGAACTTCGCGGTGATCATCATTTCGGTGCTGCTGGCCGCCACCACCGGCATGGTCGGCGCGTCGCTCGCCGTGATGGGCGTGCTGGCCCTGCCGGCGATGATCGCTTACGGCTATCGCAAGGAAACCAGCACCGGCGCCATCGCCGCCGGCGGCAGCCTGGGCATTCTGATCCCGCCCAGCATCATGCTGGTGGTGATGGGCGGCTATGCCCAGCTGTCGGTCGGCAAGCTGTTCGCGGCGGCGCTGGTGCCGGGGCTGCTGCTGGCGGTGTGCTATGCGCTCTATACCGGCATCCTGTGCTGGATGAAGCCGCAATACGGGCCCCCGGTCACGGCCGAGGAACGCGCGCAGACCTCTACCGGCACCCTGCTGCTGATGCTGCTGAAAGAGGTGGCGCCCACCCTGGCGCTGATCCTGGGGGTGCTCGGCTCCATCTTCACCGGCATCGCGACCGTCACCGAGGCGGCGTCGATCGGCGCGGCCATCGCCTTCCTGATCATCCTGGCCTATCGCCGCTTTTCATGGGCGATGCTGCGCACCGCGGTGATCGAAACCGGCATCACCACCGCCATGGTCATGTTCGTGGCGATCGGCGCCACCGCCTTCACCGGCATCTTCGTCGCCGGCGGCGGCATGGGGGTGGTGCAGTCCTTCTTTACCGGGCTGGAGATCGGCCGCTGGGGCACCTTCGCCCTGCTGATGTTCGCGGTGTTCATCGCCGGCATGTTCCTCGACTGGCTCGGCGTGATCATGATCTGCTTCCCGATCTTCCTGCCGATCGCCGCCGCCCTCGGTTTCGACAAGCTGTGGTTCGTGATGATGATCGCGGTCTGCCTGCAGACCTCGTTCCTGACCCCCCCGGTCGGCTATGCCCTGTTCTACCTGAAGGGCGTGGCGCCGAAGGGGGTCACCACCATGCACATCTATCGCGGCGTCGTGCCCTTCGTGCTCATCATCCTGGGCGTGATCGGGCTGTGCGCGCTGTTCCCCGGCATCGTCACCTGGCTGCCCTCTCGCGTGGGCTGATACCGGCCAGGCCCAAAAAAACATCCCAACGACCAGACACGTCCGCATGAACGGACGGCGCGGAGGAAACATCATGCCCAGTATCACCATATCCGGGATGGCCAGGGTCGCCGGCCTCTCAGCCGGTCTGACATTCTCAGCCGGTCTGGCACTCGCCACCGGTACCGCCCTTGCGGCCGACGCCACCATGCGCATGACCACCACCTGGACCAGCGGCATCAACCTGATGGAGGGCGACAAGAAATTCGTCGAGATCGCCAATGCGATCACCGGCGATGCGCTCAAGATCGAGTTCTTCGAGGGCGGCACGCTGGTGCCGCCGACCCAGGTCTTCGACGCGGTGCAGAGCAACACCGTCCAGGCCTCGGCCGACTGGCCGGGCTATTGGGCGGGCAAGAATTCGGCCTTCGGCCTGCTCGGCAGCTATCCCATGCTGTTCACCGCCGCCGACTATATCCTCTGGACCAAGCAGTGGGGCGGGTTCGAGGCCTTCCAGGAGGCCTATGGCCAGTTCGGCATGGTCTATCTGCCCTATGCCGTGGTTTCGATGGAATCGGGGCTGCGCGGCCGCAAGCCGATTCCGACGCTGGCCGAGATGGATGGCAAGCGCATCCGCATGTCCGGCCGCGCCCAGGGCGAGATCCTGAAGCGGCTGGGCGCCGCCCAGACCCAGATCGCCGGCGGCGAGGTCTATCAGGCGCTGGAGCGCGGCGTGGTCGATGCCGCCGAATTCTCCGGCCCCGGCGTCGACTGGGGCATGGGGCTGCAGGAGGTGTCCAAGTACTGGATGACCCCGGGCTGGCATCAGCCGGGCTCGATGAGCGGGGTGATGATCAACAAGAAATTCTGGGACGGGCTGCCCGAAGAGGTTCAGGCCAAGCTGAAGATCGCCGCCGACGCCACCCTGTCCTGGTCCATCGCCTATTACGAGCATGACGCGGTCGAGGCGGTGCGCAAGTTCAAGGAGGCCGGGACCGAAGTCGTTCAGCTGCCGGCCGAGGATGTGGCGAAGCTGCAGGAGATTTCCAACCAGGCCCTGGTCGACGAGGCCTGTGCCAACCCGCTCTTCGCGAAGATCGCCGCTTCGCAGGTCGAATACATGGCAGACTATGCCGAATGGCGCGGCATGGCCGGGGATTTCGCCATGGGGCGCAATCTCTCCAAACTGCCTGATGTCGCGAAGCTGAAATCCTGCGCCGGCTGACATCGCCTCCGGAGGCTGCCCGATGACCACCGACACGCCGTCCTCTCCCATCCTTCCGGAGGTGACCGCCGCGGGCGGCCTCACCATCGACCTGCTGTTCGCGCGTCAGGCCCGCGCCACCCCCCAGGCACCGGCCCTGGCCGATGCCGGGGGCGAGGTCGCCTTCACCTATGACGCGCTCTTCGCCCGGGTGTCGCGGCTGGCCGCCTGGCTGACCGGCCCGGCCGGGCTGAAGCCGGGCGACCGTTTCGCGGTGCTGGCCGAAAACCGCACCGAATATGTCGAACTGCTGCTCGCAGCCGCGATGAGCGGCACGATCCTGGCCGCGATCAACTGGCGTCTGGCACCGCCCGAGGTCGCCCATTGCCTGCGCCTGGTCGAACCCGGGCTGATCGTGGCGAGCCCGCGCCATGAGGGCCTTTTGCGTGACGCGGACTGTGGCGACCTGCCGCATCTGCTCTTCGGCCCGGATTTCGAGGCGATCGCCATGGCGGGGCCGGTGCCGGATCTGCCTGCGGTCACCGGCCCGGAAAGCGGGCTGGTCATTCTCTACACCAGCGGCACCACCGGCCTGCCCAAGGGCGCGCTGATCAGCCACCGGGCCGAGATCTCCCGGGCGCAGGTGATGGCGATCGACCATGCCATTCCGCCCGGGCGCGGCTTCGTCGCCTGGGCGCCGCTCTTCCACATGGTTTCGGCCGATCAGGTGCTGGGCACGCTGATCCGCGGCGGCAAGGTGACGGTGGTCGACGGCTACGACCCCGAGGCCATCATCCGCGTCGTGGCACGCGAAAAGATCGGCTGGCTGGTGCTGATGCCCGGCATGATCGAGGATTTCCTGAACCATCTGGCGGCGGCGGGCCCCATCGAGCCCGATGTGATGGTGATGGGCTGCATGGCCGATCTGGTGCCGCTGGCCCAGATCCAGGCGGTGACCCGGGCGCTGAACGCCCCCTATCTCAACAGTTTCGGGTCGACCGAGACCGGCGCCGCCCCCGCCTCTGCCGCGGTGATCGGCGTGGGGGAGCTGCCCGCCGGCCTGTCCAAGCGCCAGAGTTCCGGCTGTGCGGTGCGCCTGGTCGACTGGGACGATACGGAAGTGCCCGACGGCGTGCCGGGCGAGGCGACGATCCGCTCGCCCTCGCTGTTCTCGGGCTATTGGAACAATCCCGAGGCCACCGCCGAGGATTTCCGCGGCGGCTGGTTCCACATGGGCGACATGTTCGTCCGCAATCCCGATGGCAGCCTGGATTTCGTCGACCGGCGCAAATACCTGATCAAATCGGGTGGCGAGAACGTCTATCCGGCCGAAATCGAGCGGCTGATCCTGGCCGGGGCCGATATCCGCGAGGCGGTGGTGGTGCGTGCGCCCGATGCGCGCTGGGGCGAGGTGCCGGTGGCGGTCGTCGCAGCCGCACCCCACGTAACGCGCGAAGACGTGCTCGGCCGCTTGCATGGCCGGCTCGCCCGGTACAAGCTGCCCAAGGCGGTGGTGTTCCTGGATTACGACGCCTTTCCCCGCTCGACCACCGGCAAGATCAAGCGCCACGACGTCGAAACCCTGCTCGACAGTCGGGGCCAGCTCAAGGGAGATCCCGCCCCATGACCAACGCATCCGGATCCGCAGCCGACGTCTCAACCAATGGTTATGTCGACGGCTTCGCCGAAGGCGCCGTGCTGCTGGAGCGCCGCGGCCCGGTCGCCTGGGTGCGGATGAACATGGCCGAGAAGCGCAATGCCATGTCGGAAGCGCTGGTGCAGGGTCTTGCCCGCGCCGTCGATGCGGTGGAGGCCGATCCGGGCTTCCGGGTGATGGTCATCACCGGTTCCGGGCCCGCCTTTTCGGCCGGCGGTGACCTCGCCCTGTTCCAGCGGCTGGTGGGCAGCGGCACGCTCGACACCTTCGACACCTATCTTGAGCGTGGCCGGGCGATGTTCACCCGGATCGAGCAGTTCCGACGCCCGGTGATCGCCGCGGTCAACGGCGTCACCGTCGCCGGCGGGCTGGAGCTGATGCTGACCGCCGACCTGGTCTATGCGGCGGAAACTGCCCGGATCGGCGACGGCCATGTGAAGTTCGGCGTGATGCCCGGCGGCGGCTCCACCGCCCGGCTGTCGCGGCGGCTGCCCTTCAATGTGGCGAGCGAGCTGCTGCTGACCGGCCGTCTCGCCGACCCCCGCGAACTCGCCGCCCATGGCCTGGTCAATGCCGTGCTGGCCGACGACGCGCTGGAGACCCATGTCCAGCAGGTGGCCGAAACCATTGCCCGCCACAGCGCCGACGGCATCGCCCGGATCAAGGCCCTGCATGCCCGCGCCCGCGATCGCAGCCTGGACGATGCGCTGGCGACCGAGGTCCGCGCCCTGCTGGACTATGCCCGCGGCCCCGATCTGCTTGAAGGGCTGACTGCCTTCGTCGAGAAGCGGGCGCCGCGGTTCAGGTGAGCCGTGTCGGCCGCGGTCAGTGCGGCAGCGGCTCCCAGCCATAGGCCGCACCATCGCTGCCCGGCGTCACCCGGCCGATGCCGGGGAAGGTGATATGGGCGCCGGCCACCAGATAGCCCTTGGCGGCGGCGTCTTCCATCGCCGCCAGCCGGCTCCGGCGGGCGGCATCCTGGTCGACGTCGAAGTCGATGGTGACCTCGGGCTCGGCGAACTGCACGAATTCGCCATGGGTGATGTCGCCCCAGACCACCAGCGTTTCGCCCTGATCGCTGACCACGATCGAGGAATGGCCCGGGGTGTGGCCCGCGCGCAGGATCGACTGCAGCCCCGGCACCGGGTCGGCGCCATCGGCAAATGTGAAGAAGCGGCCGGTCTCGCGATAGGGCGCGGTCATGGCGACCGCCTCGTCGAAGCCGCGCCGGGCGGCCTCGGGGGCGGCGGCGCGGGCCTCGTCGCTCAACCAATAGGCGGCGTCGCGTTCGGCCACATGCAGCCGCGCCTTCGGAAACACCGCCTTGCCGTTGCGGGTCAGCCCGCCCGAATGGTCGGCATGGATATGGGTCAGCACGATGTCGTCGATCTCGTCCGGCGTATGGCCCGCCGCCTTCAGGCTTTCAGGCAGATGGCCGAGCTTCGGCCCCAGCAGGTCGCCGGTGCCGGTATCGATCAGCACCAGCCGGCCATCGGGCATGGCGACCAGATAGGTGTTCACCGCCAGCGTCACCGGCGACTGCTTGCCGGCGCGGGCCAGCGCCGCTTCGATCTCCGGCCTGGGCTCGCCGCGCATGATATCGGCCAGCGGAACCGGGATCTGACCGTCCGAGAGGGCGGTGACACTGATCCGGCCGATATCGAGCTGATAGGGTGCGGCCAGGGGCTCGTCCGCCGCCGCCGGTCCGGCAAGGATCGACAGGCCGAGCAGGCTGGCGAAGGCGAGCGAGGCGGCGAGGGGGGTCTTCGACATGGGAAGAGGTCTCCGTGATCATCGGGACGGGCTTGCCCCGGACGCCGCTTCAGGTATCTATGGTCAGGTCAGCAATCAAATCGATGCGGATCATGGAGACTATCGATCATTTCAATCTGCGGGCCTTCGACCTCAACCTCCTGGTCGCCTTCGATGCCCTGATGGAAGAGGGCAGCGTCACCCGGGCGGCCCGGCGGCTGAAGATCGGCCAGCCGGCGATGAGCCATGCGCTCTCGACCCTGCGCATGCTGCTGGATGACGAGCTGTTCGTGCGGGTGGGGCAGGCGATGCAGCCCACCGCACGCGCCGTCGCCGTGGCCGGCCCGGTGCGCACGGCGCTGATGCAGGCCCAGGCGGCGCTGGGCACGCGGGAAAGCTTTCGCCCTGAAACCGAGCGCCGCATCTTCCGCCTGGGCATGTCGAGCGAGCTGGAACTGCTGCTTCTGCCCGCGCTCACCGCGCGTCTGGCGATGGCGGCACCCGGCATCCGCCTGCATGCCCGCATGGCGCCCTCCACGCAGGTCGAGACGATGATCGACACCGGCGTGATCGACCTTGCGGTCGGCTGCTCGCTGGAACCGGCCAGCCGGCATCGCGGGCTGGATCTCTTCCCGGCCGGCGTGTCGTGCTGCTTCAACCCGCGGCGTCTGGCGCTGGACGTGCCGGTCGGGCTCGACGACTATCTGGCCGGCCGCCATGCCGTCATCTCGCAAAGCGAGAGCCTGCACGGCTGCGTGCACGAGGCGCTGGAGCGGATCCGCACCGATCTCGACGTGGTGATGGCGGCGCCGGATTTCCTGACCGTGCTGTCGGCGGCGGTCGAGGCGCCGGTGATCGCCACCATCTCCACCCGCGTCGCCCGGCGGTTCGCCCCCGCGCTCGGCCTGACCGTGTCGCCGGTGCCGCTGGATCTGGTGTTCCCGCCGGTGCGCATGGTCTGGCCGGTGCGGCTGGATCGCGACCCGGCGGCGGCCTGGCTGCGCGACCGGATCATCGAGACGCTGGGCCTCGACGTGGTGCATGATCGGGCGGCATGACGACGACGGTCATCGGGGGGAGACATGACGACATCCTTCGCCGCGGTCCTGGACCGGGCCGCCCGCCATCATGGCGGGCCCGACGGGCTG
>MDTG01361685.1_pt1 | contig 208323 bp, 183 predicted proteins | sample 811421 | NCBI WGS metagenome assembly MDTG01 (sample SAMN05326645, study PRJNA326480) | marine metagenome | isolation source: seawater | place: Pacific Ocean: South East | collected 2011 | reverse complement strand
GGCTTCCACCGCGCGGTCGACCAGCGCCGGCGTGCCGACGGAATACTCATGCGCCGGCCCATGCGCGGGCTCCGAGGAAAAGGTCGCCTCGCCGGCGACCCAGTCGCCGGCAACCAGGTGCTTGCCGTGAGGGGTGAAGCTGGACTTGTCGAGCATTTCGGCTCTCCCGTGTCAGGATTCGTGGATGGGTTCGTCGGTGAAGACACCGCCCTGATATTTCGCAACCGGCTCGTCCGGGCCGGGACGCGGCACCGTGCGGGCAATCTCGGCCGCGAAGTCGGCGGCGTTGTCCTTCGGCTTCCAGCCGAGGAAGTCGGCGTGGGAATTGTCCCACCAGCCGTGGTCGTTGTTGGAGGCGCCCCAGAGCATCGTGCAGCCAAGCCGCGGGGCGCGGAACACCGTCTCGATCAGCGAGACGAAATCGTCGGGGCTGAACCAGGTGGCCAGCATCCGCCAGTTCTCGGGGCGCGCGGTGCAGGAGCCGATGCGCACCAGCGCGCTCTCCTGGCCGAACTTGTCGTAATAGAGCTGCGCCACCGCCTCGCCGAAGATCTTCGACACGCCGTAAAGGCTGTCGGGCCGGTAGGGAGCGGTGTGGTCGAGCCGCTCGGTCTGCTCGTGGTAGCCGATGGTGTGGTTCGACGAGGCGAAGACGATGCGCGGCATGCCATGCGCACGCGCCGCCTCGTAGAGGTTGTAGACGCCGCGCAGGTTCGCCGCCTCGATCAGGTCGAAGCTCTTCTCGACCGAGATGCCGCCGAGATGCACGATCCCGTCGCAGCCCTCGACCAGCCGCTTGACGGCGGCGCCGTCCGCGAGGTCGCAGGGCACGATCTCCTCGCCCTCGCCTGCGGGGCCGAGGTCGGCCACGTCCGACAGCCGCAAGACCCCTGCCCTGCCCTTCAGCTTCTCGCGCAGCATGCCCCCCAGCTGGCCTGCAGCGCCGGTGATCAGGATACGGTTCATCATGTCGCTCACTCCATCAGTCCGGGCAGCGTCATCGAGACCGCCGGCACGTAGGTGACCAGCATCAGCGCCCCGAAGATCGCGAGGTAGAAGGGCCAGATCGTCCGCACCGCCTGGTCGATGCGCACGCCGCCCACGACGCAGCCGACGAAGAGGCAGGCGCCCACCGGCGGGGTGCAAAGGCCGAGCCCGAGGTTCATCATCAGGATCACGCCGAACTGGATCGGGTCCATCCCGAGCCCAACGACCACCGGCAGGAAGATCGGCGTGGTGATCAGGATCAGCGCCGCCATGTCCATGATCATGCCGAGGCCCAGCAGCACGAGGTTCAGCAGCAACAGGATCACGATCGGGTTGTCCGAGATCCCGGTCACCGCCGTCGCCAGCAGGTCCGGCACCCGGTAGAGCGTCAGCAGGTAGGAAAAGGCCGAGGCCGTCGCCACCAGCAGCATCACCAGCGCCGTGGTCCGCACCGAGGTGACGACGGCGGCGCGGAACTTCGCCCAGGTGAGCTCGCGGTAGACGAGGATCGTGACCAGCACCGCCCAGATCGCGCCGAAGGCACCGCTTTCGGTGACGGTCATGACACCCGAGAGCACCCCGCCCACGATGATGACCGCCGTCATCAGGCCCGGCAGCGCGACGATGGTCGAGATCGCGAGCGACTTGAAGCCCGGGAAGGTCTCGGCCGGGTAGCCGCGTTTCACCGCGATGACATAGGCCACCACGCCGAGGCAGAGGCACATCAGCACGCCCGGCACGATGCCCGCGATGAAGAGCTTCGACACCGAGACGCCGCCCGCCGCCACCGCGAAGAGGATCATGTTGTGCGACGGCGGGATCACCACGCCGGCCACCGAGGAGGTCACGGTGACGTTCACGGCGTAATCGCCGTCATAGCCCTTTTCCTTCATCACCGGCATCAGGATCGAGCCGAGCGCCGAGGTGTCGGCCACCGCCGAGCCCGAGATGCCGCCGAAGAGCATCGAGGAGGCGACGTTCACGACGCCGAGCCCGCCGCGCATCCAGCCGACGGCGGAGCTTGCCAGCCGCACCAGCCGCGCGGCGATGCCGCCCTGCATCATCAGCTCGCCGGCGAAGATGAAGAACGGGATGGCGAGCAGCGAGAACACCGAGATGCCCGACAGCACCCGCTGGAAGCCGATGAAGAGCGGCAGGCCCTCGTAGAGGAAGCCGCCGACGGTGGCGAGGCCGAGCGCGAAGGCCACCGGCATCCCGGTCAGCAGGCCGACGAAGAAGAGCCCGAAAAGCAGTGCCAGACCCATGGTGTCAGTCCTTGCCCGTGGCGAGTTTCACGCCTTGATAGAGTGTGAAGACGGCGGTGAGCGCGCCGCAGATCGCCATCGGGACCGCGCGCAGGCCCTCAGATATCCCGAGCATCGGCACGCGCCGCGCCCAGGTGCTCTCGGCCAGGACCCAGCCCTGCCAGGCGAGCACGATGCCGAAGACCAGCATCCCGAGCAGCGCCAGCCAGTGCAGCGGCACCCGCAGCGGGCGCGGCATCATCTCGCGGACGAAGTCGATCGACAGGTGGCTCTGCGTCCAGACCCCGGCGGCTGCGCCGAGAAATGTGATCCAGACCACGAGCATGAGCGCCAGCTGCTCGACCCATGTGGGCGTGTCGTTCATCACGTAGCGGCCCCAGACCAGCCAGCCGAAGATTCCCACGAGCGTGACCAGCCCTGCGCCTGCAACCGCGACGCAAACCTTCGAGACCATGTCGAGCACCCGCTCGACCGGGTCCATCTCGGCCGTGGATTTGTCCTGTGGCAGCATACTGCCCTCCCCCGAAGCGACGTCCCGGCCGGATGGCCGGGGAACTGGCGGGCCGCCCGGGCCCGCCAGATCGGCTTACTTGACCGCCTGGATGTCGCGGATCAGCGACTCGAGGTCGGGGTTCTTCTCGATGAAGCGGGAGTAGACCGGCTCCATGGCGTCCTGGAACGCCGACGCGTCCTCGACCTCGTTGATCTCGACACCGGCGTCCATGACCTCCTGCTTGGAGGCGTCCGAGCGCTCGGCCCAGAGCTGGCGCTGCTCCTCGGCGGCGGCGATGGCCGCTTCGCGGACGATCTCCTGGTCCTCGGCCGGGGTCTCGTCCCAGACCGACTTCGCGACGCAGATGCACTCGGGGATGATCAGGTGGTTGGTGATCGAGTAGTACTTGGCCACCTCGAAGTGGTTCGAGGACTCGAAGCTCGGGTAGTTGTTCTCGGCACCGTCGATGACGCCGGTCTTGAGCGACTGGTAGACCTCGCCGTAGGCCATCGGGGTGGCGTTGCCGCCCAGCTCGTCGACCATCTGCACGTAGAGGTCGTTGCTCATCACCCGGAACTTGAGACCGTCCATGTCCGCGGGCGTCATGATCGGCTTCTTGGTGTTGTAGAAGCTCCGCGAGCCGCTATCCATCCAGCTCAGCGCGACGATGCCGGCCTCGGAAAGCGCGTCCGAGAAGCGCTGGCCGATCTCGCCGTCCATGGCTTTGTGCATGTGGTCGATGTCGCGGAAGATGAACGGCAGCGACAGCACGTTGGTCGCGGGCACGATCTCGCCCATCGGGCCCATGTTGAAGTTGCCGACCGCGATGGCACCGGCGCGCAGCTGCTCGATGGCATCGGGCTGGGCGCCCAGCACGCCGCCCGGATAGACCTGCGGTTCGATCCGGCCTTCGGTGGCCTCGGCCACGTCCTCGGCGAAGCTCTCGAGCGCGACCACGTTGGGGTAGCCCTCGGGGTGGATCGCCCAGGTGCGCCAGGTCTCGGCCATGGCGGGGGCGGCAACGGCGCTTGCCAGAAGCGCGGCGGTCATCGTGGCGGTGGTGAAACGAAACATGTCAATCTTCCTCCCTGACAGTCGGCAGTCATACGACCGCCGGAACAGTGTATGACAAACTTGTATGATAACTGTCAAGGGAAAGTCGCAGGGCGTCCCCCAGAGGGGGCTCTGCAGGTCCATGCCATTGTTTGCAGATGGTTATGCCGCGCTGAAGCCAAGGTTACGGCGCCTTGGTCCAATGCACTTATATGACCACTTCCCGCGCGGGCTCAGCTTTGAAGGTCGATCCGCCTCAGGCCCGGATACTCGAGCTGTGCCGCGCCCATGAGAAGGCGCATGTGATGGGTCTGGACATATTGCGCCACGAAGGCCGATGGCGCGGTGAGCGTCAGCACGCCGTTTTCCACCCCTTCGCACTGCAGCCCGGCGAACCAGTTGCGATGCAGGCTGGGCTCGAGCCGGGCGAGCCGCCCGAGGCAGCGCTCCCACGGCCCCCCCTGCCCTTCCGCCGGCCCGACTTCCGGCGTGGGCGGCGTCGCGACGGTGGGCCCGAAATTCACGTGCACGACCTTGTCGGGTTCGGGGGTCTGTTGCTGGGCTTCCATGCGTTCAGAGAAATCCGGACCGACGCGTTCCCAGACGGGCGCACTCAGCCGGTAGATTTCGGCGATGTTGAGCCGGTAGGCAGCCACCCTGCCCCGCACACCGGGCCGCAGTTGCAGCAAGATCTCGGCCGCGGTCAGCCGCTTGATCTCGCGCTTGACGGTCCGTTCGTCCACCGACCAGAGCCGCGCCATTTCGCGCTGCCCCACGGTCAGCTCGTTGCGGGCCCAGTTGTAGCGCGCCGTCACCAGAGCCACGAGCCGGAGCATCGAGGTCTGGAACCCCGGAGACCCGTTCAGCCCCGCCACCGACAGCGCGGTCAGCAGATCGTATTTCTGTGACCCGGCCTGTGGCCCGGTGAACCGTTTCGCATCCATCACTGCCGCTCTCTACCTCCGGGTCCGGCTCTGTCGGCCGATTCCCGTTCTGGCCCTGAGTGTCCAGTAATCCCGTAATTTGTCAACAGAATGCTAAGAACAGGAACGGCGTGCCCAAATCCGAAAATTAAAAAAGGAATAGGTATATTGGTATAGGGGGACACTCTGGCGTCACCCTATTTGACCTCCTCTGTCACCCTATATTCGGTATTTCCCGGTAGGCTGTCACCTAGATCGTTGCGGGGCCGCCACGAATTTCCCGTAAATTCTCGAATCGCTCCGAAAAAACGGGAAAATCAGGTTTCGATGTTTTGCGCTTTCCCGAATTCGCGTTATTGACGTGGTGATAGCAGAAAACGCGAGCAGGGTCATGCGCGATCATTCAGATCTACAGACAATGAACGAAAGAAGCCTCGCCCAGCAGGCAGCGGTGCGAAAGGCGACATTCTCTCCGGCCGAGGAAAAGACCCTCCGGCCATTCTCCATCTGGGAGATCAGCCAGTTCATGTTCGACGTGCCGGCAGACACGTTGCGCAAGAAGCTGGCCGACGATCCCTCGCTGCCGCAAGGCAGCACCGAGGAGGACGGACGGCAGCGCTGGTTCTCGCTGGGCGAGATCAACGAGCTGCGCCGGCGCGTGCGGTTCCGGGGCAAGACGCTTCTGCCCAAGCGTCCGGCGGGCCGCGCGATGCGGGTGGCGGTGTCCAACTTCAAGGGCGGCGTCGGCAAGACGGTCGTGGCGCAGCACCTGGCCAATGCCGCCGCGCTCGACGGCTACCGGGTGCTGGTGATCGACTTCGACCCGCAGGCGACGATGACCCACTCGATGGGGCTGGTCGAGGTCAAGGAATGGAACACGGTCTGGGGCATCATGTGCCGCGACCTCTGCCGCGAGGCGGACCGGATCGCGCAGGCCTACGACGATCCGGCCGACTGCCCCTACCCCACCGCCGACGAGCTGCCCGAGGACGTGCAGTCGATCGGCGCGCAACGGGTGCAGGACTTCATCCAGAAGACGGCCTGGCCGACCATCGACATCATCCCGTCGTGTGCCAACGCGGCCTTCGTCGAATTCGCCAGCGCGCAGTACCGCTCGATGCACAAGGCCTGGAGCTTCTTCGGCTGCGTCGCGCGCTACCTCGACGAGCTGCCCGACGACCAGTTCGACCTCATCATCTTCGACTGCCCGCCGGCCATCGGCTACCAATCGCTGAACGCGGCCTTCGCCGCCGACATCCTCTACATCCCCTCGGGCCCCGGCTACTGGGAGTACGACTCGACCACGAGCTTCCTCGGACAGCTCGGCGACGCGCTCGAGGACATCTCGGTCGGATACGAGAAGATCGCCGAGGATGCCGGCATCCAGCTGCCCAAGCGGTTCGACGACGTGCGTCTGCTGATGACGCGGTTCGAGACCTCGAACCCGCTGCACGCCGCGATGATGGAGGCGTTCCGGAATGTCTTCGGCGCCGACGTCTGTCAGAACGCGATCGAGATGACCCGGGCGGTCGAGCAGTCGGGCCGGTTCCAGATGTCGGTCTACGAACAGGACTACAGGCAGATGACCCGCGAGACGTGGAAGCGCGCGCGGCAGAGTTTCGATGCGGCCTACGACGAGTTCAAGGGGGTCGTGCTCGGCGCCTGGGAACGGCGGGGCCAGAAAGAGGAGGTTGAGGCATGAGCAAGAACAAGTTCGGTTTCGGTCCGCTCGAGGATCCCCCCGCCCCGGCGCGCCGTCGCCGTGACGTCGGCCCGATGGGGGCCGCGGTGCGCGAGGCGGCGAGCAGCCTCAGTGACAGCACCGAGAGCCTTGTCGAGCAGCGGCGCCAGAACGCGGCAGACGCCAAATCCTGGCGGCAGGCGCAGGACGAGGGCAGGGTGCTTGTCGAGATTCCGCTCGACGCGATCCGCACCGACGCGCTGCCACGGGATCGTCTCGATCTCGACGCGGTGGCGGGCTCGGACGAGATGGAGGAACTCAAGACCTCGATCCGCGAGCGCGGCCAGAAAGAGCCGATCGAGGTGTTCGAAGTCGGCGGCGGCTACCAGCTCAAGAAGGGCTGGCGCCGTCTGACCGCGCTGCGGCAGCTGCACCATGAAACCGCCGATCCGCGCTTTGCCCATGCGGTCGCGCGGGTGGCCGAGGGCGCCGGCAGCCGCATCGACCTCTACATCGACATGGTCGAAGAGAACGTGATCCGCGAGGATCTGTCCTTTGCCGAGATGGCGCAGGTCGCGATCACCGCTGCGCAGGAAGAGGACCAGAACGCCGGCGAGCTGGTGAACCGGATCTACGCCTCGCTGCACAAGATGAAACGGAGCTACATCCGCAGCTTCGTCTTCCTGCTGGAAGAGCTCGGCGAGGCGCTGGTGTTTCCCAAGGCGGTCTCGCGCAACCTCGGTGTCGATGTCGCGCGGCGTCTTCAGTCGGCGCCCGACGCGGGGCAGGGGCTTCGCGCCGATCTGGCTGCGGTAGCTTCGCCCGACGAACAGGCTGCGGTCCTGCGCAGGTTCCTTGACGGCTCCGAGCGCCCTGCTTCGCAGAAGCCGCGTCGTGAGAAGAGCGTGAAGTACGAATTCCACGTCGGCCGCTCCAAGGTCACCGCGCGCAAGGGCGAGTGCCGCATCCTGTCTGAGACCGATTTCTCCTCGGTTGACCGGGCGCGGATGCAGCGCGCCATCGAGGCCTTCGAAGCGGTCATCGACGAAGAGTAACCCGTGGGTTACCGGTCAGTTAACCCACCGTTCGATGCCGTAACCCATGGGTTACGGCATCGGACAAAAGAAAAGCCCCGCCGGAAAACGGCGGGGCTTCTTGCTTTCGGTCACCCGAGGCGTCTAGCGGGCGAGCCAGCCACCGTCGACGTTCAGAACCGCCCCGGTGATATAGGTCGCCGCGGGCGATGCGAGGAACGCGGCCGTCCCGCCGATGTCCGACGGATCGCCCCAGCGACCGGCGGGAATCCGGTCGAGGATCGCCTTCGAACGGTCCGGATCCTCGCGCAGCGCCTCGGTGTTGTTGGTGGCAATATAGCCCGGGGCGATGGCGTTAACCGTGATCCCATGTGGCGCCCATTCGTTGGCGAGGATCTTCGTCACCCCGGCCACGCCATGCTTGGAGGCGGTGTAGGCCGGCACCCGGATCCCGCCCTGGAACGACAGCAGCGACGCGATGTTGATGACCGAACCCGGGGTGCCATCCGCCATCAGCGCCTTGCCAAAGGCCTGGCAGGTGAAGAACAGCGCCTTGAGATTGGTGTCGACCACCGCGTCCCAGTCGGCCTCGGAGTAGTCGACGGAATCGGCGCGCCGGATGGTGCCGGCGTTGTTCACGAGGATCGAATAGCCCGCCCCCGCGAAAACGTCACGCGCGGCCATCGGGTCGGCAAAATCGAGCGTCAGCGACTCGGCCTTGCCGCCTGCGGCGGTGATCGCATCGACCGTCTCGGCGCAGGAGCGGCGCCCGGCGCAGGTGACATCCGCCCCCTGCCCGGCCAGCGCCACCGCGATGGCCTGACCGATGCCGGTGTTGGCACCGGTCACCAGCGCGCGGCGGCCTTCGAGTGAAAACAGCCCTGCCATCAGCGCATGTCCTTCGGCTGGATGAACTCCATGTCGGTGTAGTCGACGTTGTCGCCGGCCATGGCCCAGATGAAGGTGTATTCGCCGATGCCCGCGCCCGAGTGAATCGACCACGTCGGCGAAATCACCGCCTGCTCGTTGGCGACGAACATGTGGCGCGTCTCGTCCGGCTTGCCCATCAGGTGCAGCACGCGCGCCTCTTCATCCATGCCCCAGTAGAGGTAGGCTTCCATCCGGCGATCGTGGATGTGGGCGGGAATCGTGTTCCAGACCGACCCGTCCTCGAGCGAGGTGTAGCCCAGGATCAGTTGGCAGCTTTCCATGACCTGCGGGTGAATGAACTGCTTGATGGTGCGCTTGTTCGAGGTCTCTGCCGCCCCGAGGTTCACCTCGACGCAATCGGCCACGGTCACCAGCCGCGAGGGCAGGGCGCGGTGCGCCGGGGCCGAGGTGATGTAGAAGCGGCCCGCGCCGCCGAAGGTCACCGCGCCGGTGCCCATGCCGAGGTAGAGCACATCGCCCCGGTTCATCTCGTAGGTCTCGCCACCAGCCTCGACGGTGCCGGTCTCGCCGATGTTGACGATGCCCATCTCGCGGCGGTCGAGGAAGCTGTCGGTCTTCGTCTCCTCGACCTTGTCGAGCGTCAGCGTCCCGCCGGCGGGCACGGCGCCACCAAGGGTGAAGCGATCGTAGTGGGTGTAGATCAGACGGATCTCGCCGTCTGCGAAGAGCCCCTCGCCAAGGAAGTGTTCGCGCAGCCCGGCGGTGTCCATGCCCTTGGCATGGTCGGGATGGATCGCGTGGCGGGTTTCGACTGTCAGCATGCTGCGTCCTTTCTGTCTGGTCGCGTGAGTTGCCGCCCCCTCGACACGTTTTGAATGTCATACGAAGGCTTGAGTTTGTATGATGACTCTAGCAATATGCATTTACATGTATGACAGATCAAGGGGCGCTTAGGGCCTGAGCCAAGGTCGGGCACGGAATCGGGACACGTCAGCAGGCGCGAATCATGTTCAGGTGATTCGCCACGATTTGCGTGCTTTGCGGGCCGTCCATGTATCCAAGGCCAGTCCCGAGTCGCCCTTGGTTGAGACAATCGCCGGCCGCGCGCCATTGCCCGCAACAGTGGTCCACACGCACAAGGCTAGCGCATCCCTCGCAGAGCGAGCCGAGCCCTTCGTCCTGTCCGGTTCAAGGAGTTGATCGCAAAGCGTTTCCCGGGCGACCTCAGGACCCCCTCAGGGGCGAGTGACACCCGCGCGCGGCGGCCGCGGTCCAAGCGCCTGAAAAGAGGCCCTGAGACCGCCCGAACGGCGTGCACTGTTGCTGCGCCGCAGCGTAAAATGTTCTGGACATTATGTCGCGAGTGATGTGTCGTGCCGGAACGCAAGGGAGTAGAGGGTCGACCCGCCGGAGGAGGAGAGCGGGCCGACCGCGCAGACGGGCGTGGCCACCGGGAGAGGGCCTGAACCGTCGTGATCCGGTCGCCTCCGTGGAGGACGTGAGGCGGCCGGTCTTGCTTACCCCCGAGATAGCAACGCCAGCGTCATCTGCAACGACCCATCAGGTTTGGCACGTCGGATTTCGCGGATTTTTGCAAAAGCAGCACACTGCATGCACGTTTTTTCGCCGCTTTTTTCGCAGCGGGCTGTGCGGTGGGCGGGCGCGGAAAGATCGGGCCAGAAACCGCCGGAGATCCTGCGGCTGTTTGCGCTATCCCGAAAGCTTGGTTGCGCTACCCTTTCATGCTATAAGGCGCCACCTGCCTTCATCTCAGGCGGGTGTCCGAACAAGACCACCCTCGTCACAGCCGACCGTGCCAGCGGCACAGCCGTGCTATGTCTCGTCAGGAAGGAGTAAGGCCCATGACCATGTTCAATCGCGAACAGACGAAAACCATCGAGAGACTGCTCGATCGCGGCAACTCGGATTTCGAAATCGCGCAGCAGATCTGTCCCTCCGACGACGACCCGGAACTCTTCCTCGAGGCCGTGTCGGCCGAGCGCGAACGCCACGAGCGCATGTCGGTGACCTGATAGCGAATTGCTGAAAGGGAAGGGAGCGCGGCGACCCTCAGGGAGGAGGAGAGAGGGCCGCCGCTGATTTCCGAGGTCCAGGGAGGAGGAGAGAACCTCAGGAAAACTGTCTGGCGCTTGGCAGCGCCGTTACCGCTATCTAGCAATGCGCGGTCCGCGGAACAATCGCATCCGTTGCAGACCCGGATTGTGCTGCGTGCATGGCTCGCAACGTCTGCTCCTGCAAGGCCCCCCGAAAAGGGCAGGGCTCAACCGCGCTGATCCTCCCCCCATCCGACCGCATGGAAGTGATGCACCGGGCCGTGGCCGGAACCGACCGCCAGACGGTCGGCCGCCGCGATGGCGCCGGTGATGTAGCGCTTGGCCTCGGTTGCGGCCTCGGCGAGCGGCAGGCCCGCTCCGAGCTGTGCCGCAAGCGCCGAGGACAGCGTGCAGCCGGTGCCGTGGGTGTTTCCCGTCGCGATGCGCGGACCGGAAAGCCATGTCTCGGTTTCGCGCGTGGCAAGCAGATCGTCGCTGACCTCACCTGCAAGATGGCCCCCCTTGAGCAGCACCGCAGCGGGTCCGAGCGCAAGCAGCGCACGGGCCTGCGCCTGCATGTCGTCCCGGCACTTGGCCTCGGGGCGGTCCAGAAGGTCCGCGGCCTCGGGCAGGTTCGGGGTCACGACGCTGGCCAGTGGCAGCAGGCTGTCGCGCAGCGCACCGACCGAAGCCGCGTCCAGCAGCCGGTCACCGCCCTTGGCGACCATCACCGGGTCGAGCACGACGGGGCAGCCGATTCCGGCGATCTCGCGCGCAACGCAGGCGGTGATCTCGGCGTCGCCCAGCATCCCGATCTTGACCGCGTGAACCGCGATGTCCTCGCGGATCGCCCGGATCTGCGCCGCGACGATTTCGGGCGGGGTCAGATGCACCGCCGACACGCCCCGGGTGTTCTGTGCCGTGAGCGCGGTGATGACCGCCATCGCGTAACCGCCGTTCGCCGAGATCGCCTTGATGTCGGCCTGGATGCCGGCGCCACCCGAGGGATCGGAGCCGGCGATCGAGAGGATGTTGGGGGTCATGTCCGGCCCCCCGTGGTCGGTGTGCGGCCTTGCCGCGTCGTGGGCATGTGGCGGGTTTCGGTCAACTCTCGTCTCCTCCATGGGGCGGGGCGGAGACATCACGACGGCAAGGGGCATGCGCCCGGTGGGTCGTGCGCGCCTCCCTCCGCCGGCATTATCCGGTTCAGGTTCCAAGGGTGCATCTCAGCCCGGATGTCCGGGCGCCCCTGTCGCTTCTGCCCACTGGCTCGCACGGAGAGCCGGCGCACGTCAAGCGTGCCGGGCCGCTGACCGACGACAGGGCAGGGCAGGGGGCTCAGGGCCTCAGGGGCCGGGATCGCCCATCAGGGTCGAATCCCAGTTGCGCAGGAAGTCCTCGCGCTTGATGCGGTCCAGAAAGGTCAGCAGGCTGGGGCCCAGCCGGATCGGCAGGAAGTTGGTCGAGCTGCGCGGCATCGGCAGCGCCGGCGGGGTCAGGCCGCCCGCCGGGGGCATCAGCGAGAACAGCGGTGTCTCGGCGTCGAGGATCGCCTGCCCCTCGGGTGACAGCAGGAAGCCGATGAAGGCCTCGGCGCGCACCGGGTTGCGCGCGCCCCTGGGAACAAAGGCGCTGCGGGTCATCACGAGATTGTAGTCGTCGAGGAAATGCACCCCGATGTTCGGATCGTCGGCGACCAGCGCCATGGCGTAGGAGCTGATGATGTTCAGCGCCATGCAGATCCGGCCCTCGCGCGTGGCCTGAACCATGCTCGCCGTGGTGTTGAAGGTGCGGATGTTGGCGCGGCCCAATACCTCCATCAGCCGCTGCGCCTGCACGCTCTGGATCGTGTCCTGCGTGGCGAACAGGTAGCCGATGCCGGAGCGCCGCAGGTCGTAGCCGCCGATCTTGCCGCGCAGCTCGTCCTCGTGATCGCGGATGAAGCTCGACAGGTCGCGGTGGCTGGTTGGCAGGTTCGACTCGGGCAGCACCCGCCGGTCGTAGAGGATCGCGGCGGGCTCGAAGGTGAAGCCGAAAAGCTCGGATCGCCACGAGGCCCATTCCGGCGGCTGCCATGCTTGCGGAACGCGCAGCCGGTGCGCAAGACCGCGGTTCACGAGGTCGACCTGAAGGTCCATCGCCGAGGAAATCACGAGATCCGGCACCGTCTCGGGCGAGGGATCGAGAAGTTCCTGGTAGAGATCGACGGTCTGGTAATCGTGGTAGACCACGTCGACGGCCGGGTTGCGGGCCTCGAATGCCTCGATCAGCGGGCGCATGGCGGCGGGATCGGTGGCGGCGTGGACGAGAAGCTCGTCGGCCTCCGCGCGCGGGGCTGCGATCAGGGCCAGGAGCCCCGCGAGCAGCATCACCGCCAGCCGCCGGAACAGGATCGAGGCGCGAAGCCCGCCAAGCCGCGAGGTGCCGAGCGTCAGCCGCGCGTCGTGGCCCTCGGCCACCGACCGGACGATCGCGAGCCCCAGCCCCGAGCCCGCCGTCGCCCGGTTGATCGAGGTGAATCGCTCGGTCGCACGCAGCCGGTCGGCGGGGGCGATGCCGGGGCCGGCGTCCGAGACGGTGAGCGTGATCGTGGTCTCGTCGCCATCGAGCCGGATCACGATGGTGTTGTCCTCGCCGCCGTGACGGATGGCGTTGTCGATCAGGTTGCGCAGCGCCTCGCGGATCGAAATGGCGTCTCCCCGGATGCGCCCCCGCCCGTCGGGCAGGCCGGCATCGTCGAACGACAGCGTCGCCTTGCGCAGCCGCCGCTCGCGCAGCAGTTCGGCCAGCGTGTTGCGGACCAGCGGGCGCAGGTCCAGCGGCTCGAGCTGCGCCTCTTCCGAGCGGTGCGAGACCATGGCGTTCGACAGGAGCTGGTTGGTCAGACGCACCGTCCGCTCGGCCTGCGCCGAGGTCCGCCCCAGCCGTTCGCGCAGCGCCTCGGGGGTCTCGGCATCGGAGGCGAGCGCCAGCTGGCCCTGCAGCGCCGAGAGCGAGGTGCGGGTCTGGTGCGCGACATCCGCGATGAAACGCTCGGTCAGCGCGCGGTTGCGTCCGAGCTGCGCGATGAAGCCGTTGATCGCCTGGAAGAGCCCCGAGATTTCCTGCGGCGGGTCGCCCTCGATCGGCGACAGGTCACGCGGCGACCGGGCAAGCAGCGTGTCGGCGATCTGGTGCAGCGGGGCGAGCGATGCCCGGATCGCCAGCCAGACGAAGCCCAGCCCGATCAGCGACACCACGGCGAGCCCGCCCATGCCGTTCAGAAACAGCGACAACTGCTGGTCCTTGCGGGCGTTCAGCGTCTGGCCCATCTGGACGAAGACCCACTCGCGCCCGGCGCTCGAGGTGATCTGGCGGCCCTGCAGCACGAAGCGGAAGCCCTCGTCGAGATCGGCGTTGTAGAACACCGGCTCGGCCGAGGGGCCGGACGTGTCGGGCAGGGGCAGATCGGCCATGCCGGTGAGCTCGCCGTATTTCGGCGAGAACACGCGATAGACGATCCGGTCGTCGGCGGCGAGCGCAAGGATGTCCATGGCCGACTGCGGCAGGTCCACCGTCGGCCCGTCGGTGTTGTAGGACACCCGTTCCAGCACCGACAGCGCCGCCCCCGCGAGCAGCAGGTCGAAGGTCCGGTTCGAGGCGTCGCGCGCGTAGTTCCACAGCAGGATCGAGATGATCAGCAGCAGGGCCCCGAAGCCCGCTGCCATGCTGACCAGAAGCCGCCGCTTGAGCGAATGGGCGCGCAGGTCAGTCATCGTCCGCGACATAGGGAAGGTAGCCCAGCCCGCGCACGGTCTTGATGACCAGCGGCGTGCCCTCGAGCTTGCGGCGCAGCCGGGTCAGGATCTGCTCGACCGCGTTCAGGCTGGGGGTCTCGTCGAAGGAATAGAGCTTGTCGGCCACCTCTTCCTTGGTGAGCATCCGCCCGAGGTTGTCGACCATGATCTCGAGCATCTGGATCTCGCGGGCGCGCAGGTCGATGGTCTGCTCGCCGAGCCGCGCCTGCTTGGCGGCCCGGTCGAAGCTGAAGGGTCCGGCGGTGAAGACGTTGCTCGACGCGCCGGCGCGGCGGCGGGCGAGCACCCGGCAGCGGGCCGACAACTCGCGGAAGTCGAAGGGCTTGACCATGTAGTCGTCGGCGCCGGCATCGAGCCCGATGATCCGGTCGTCGATCTCGCTGCGGGCGGTGAGCACGATCACCGGCGTCTGGTCCCCGCGCGAGCGCATCGAGCGCAGCACGTCGTAGCCGCTGCGGCCGGGCAGGTTGATGTCGAGCAGCACGATGTCGAAGGCGGCGAAGCGCAGCAGCGCGTTGGCCTCGTTGCCGTCGCTCTCGCGGTCGACCGAATGCCCCTCGCTGCGCAGGCGATCCAGGATCGTCTCCGCGAGTTCGTCGTTGTCTTCCACAAGCAGCATCCTCATTGCCGCAGGATTACTCAAGTTCACCCGCTGCGCATAGATGTTGCGGGACGTGTCAGTGTCCTGTCAGTTTCGAGTCAGGAAAAGCACAGCGTCCGTACCCGATAAGATGCGTCGCGCCAGACGGCGCCATGACTTACGGGAGGATCTCATGAAAATTACCCACATCACCACGGCCTTCGTGTGCGCGCTCGGCCTCGGCACCCCGGTCTTCGCCCAGAGCGAGATCGACAACCCCGAGTGCGTTGCGCCCGCGAACCCCGGCGGTGGCTTCGACCTGACCTGCCGCGTGGCGCAGACCGGCCTCGAGCCGCATGTCTCCGAGCCCGTGCAGGTCACCTTCATGCCCGGCGGCATCGGCGCCGTGGCCTTCAACCAGTTCAACACCAACCGCACCGATGACGGCTCGGCGATCGTCGCCTGGTCGACCGGGTCGCTGCTGAACATCATCCTCGGCAAGTACGGCGAGTTCGACGAGAACGATGTGCGCTGGCTCGCGACCGCAGGTGCCGACTTTGGCGCCGTGGTCGTGTCCGCCGACAGCGAGTACAACTCGCTCAAGGACGTGATGGATGACCTCGCCTCCGACCCGCAGTCGGTGGTCGTGGGCGCCGGCGGCTCGGTCGGCTCGCAGGACTGGATGAAGGGCGCGCTGCTGATGCGCGAGGCGGGCGGCACGCCCATGCAGATGCGCTACGTCGCCTTCGACGGCGGCGGCGATGCCATCGCGGCACTGCTCGGCGGCTCGATCGAGGTCTACACCGGCGACGTCGGCGAGATGGTGCCCTACCTCGAGAGCGGCGACATGAAGATCCTCGCGACCCTCGCGCCCGAGCGCCTCGACGCGCCCTTCGACGAGATCCCGACCGCCAAGGAAGAGGGCTACGACGTCGAGTGGACGATCATGCGCGGCTTCTACATGGGCAAGGACGTCTCCGACGCCGACTACCAGAAATGGGTCGACGCCTTCGAGGCCGCCTACGCAACCGAGGAATTCGCCAAGGTCCAGAACGAGCGTGGCCTGCTGCCGCTCAACATGTCCGGCGAAGAGCTGACCAGCTCGATCAACACGACGATGGGCGAGCTTCGCACCATCGCCACCGAAGCGGGTCTCATCCAGTAAACCCGCTCTCTCCCGCAGGGCCGTCTCCGGGTTCCGGGGGCGGCCCTCGCGGCAGATACGACTTTCCCACATTCCGACACACAGGAGGTTTCCCATGGCCGACCGCATCTTCGCGGCGGTTCTGCTGGCCGTGTCCATCGGCTACGCGGTGATCGCCTTCACCGTCATCAGCGCCCCGTTCCAGTATGACCCGCTCGGCCCCGAAAGCTGGCCGCAAATCCTCTCGGTCGTCGCGATCCTGTGCCTGCTGGGCATCCTCTGGAAGCCCGACACCAATCGTCTCGACGTCACGAAGCGCGTCTGGTTCCGGCTCGCCACCGCGGTGGTGATGCTGCTCGCCTACGGCGATCTCTACGAACCACTGGGCTTCGTGCTCTCGACCATTCTCTTCGGCACGCTGATGGCGCTGATGCTGGGCGCACCGAAACTGCGCGCCCTGGGCTTCGGCGTCGCCGCCGGCATCTTCGGCTGGCTGCTCTGCGTGACGCTCATGGACCTCAACCTGCCCGAGGGCGCCCTGATCGAGTATCTGCTCGAGGCGACGACGGCAGACCAGGAAGGAGGCAACTGATGGACGCGGTTCTTTCCGGTCTCGGGACCGGCTTCGCGGTCGCGCTCGACCCGTTCAACCTCATGCTCGTGCTGGTCGGCTGCTTCGTCGGCACCCTGATCGGCGCGCTCCCGGGGCTCGGCCCCATCAACGGCGTGGCGATCCTGCTGCCCATCGCCTACGGTCTCGGCTTCCAGCCCGAGGCGGCGCTGATCCTGCTCGCCGGCATCTATTACGGCGCCGAATACGGCGGCCGGATCTCGTCGATCCTGCTCAACGTGCCGGGCGACGCGGGCGCGGTGATGACCACGCTCGACGGCAACCCGATGGCCAGGGCCGGGCAGGCCGGGCGGGCGCTGTCGCTCTCGGCGGTCGCCTCGTTCATCGGCGGCACCTTCGCGGTGATCCTGATGTCGCTCTTCGCCCCGGCGCTGGCCAAGTTCGCGGTGACCTTCGGGCCCGCCGACTACGTCGCGCTGATGGTCTTCGCCTTCGCATCGCTCGCCTCGCTCGTCGGCAAGAGCACCGTGAAGACGCTGCTCGGCGCGACCATCGGCCTGATGCTTGCGACCATCGGCCTCGACGCCAACACCGGTGTCGCGCGCTACACCTTCGGCATTCCCGACATCCTTGCAGGCATCGACTTCCTGATCGTCGTCGTGGGTCTCTTCGGCATGGCGGAACTGCTGACGCTGGTCGAGCACCAGGCCCGCGGCACGCTGAAGTCGCTGCCCGTGGACAAGAGCTTCGTGAAGATGTCGGACCTCGCGCTGGCCAAGTGGACCATCGTGCGCTCGTCGGTCATCGGCTTCTTCATCGGCATCCTGCCCGGCACCGGTGCCTCGGTCGCCTCGGCCGTGGCCTATGGCACCGAGAAGCGCGTGTCCGACACCGAAGGCACCTTCGGAAACGGCGACCCGCGCGGCCTCGCGGCGCCCGAAGCGGCCAACAACGCGGCAGCGGGCGGCGCGATGGTGCCGATGCTCACGCTGGGCATCCCCGGCTCGGGCACCACGGCGATCCTTCTCGGCGCGCTGCTGATGTTCAACATCCAGCCCGGTCCGACCATGTTCACCCAGCGTCCCGAGGTGGCATGGGGGCTCGTCGCTTCGATGTACATCGGCAACGTGGCGCTGCTGGTCATCAACCTGCCGCTGGTCGGGCTCTTCGCCCGGATGCTGACGATCCCGCAGCACTACCTGACGCCGCTGATCGCGATCCTCGCCTTCATCGGCATCTATACCATCGTCGGCAACCCGCACGACCTGATGATGATCACCGCGCTCGGGGTCTTCGGCTGGTTCCTGCGGAAGATGGATTTCTCGCTCGCGCCGGTCATCCTCGGCTTCGTGCTGGGAGGCCTGTTCGAGGACAATCTTCGCCGGTCCCTCTCGATCTCGGGCGGCGACTGGGGCATCCTCGTCTCGAACTGGAAGAGCATCCTGCTCTACGTGCTGGCACTCGTTGTGGTGATCCTTCCGATCTGGATGGGTCGGCGGGCCCGCACCCGCAACGCCGAGGGCGATGATGTGGCATGACGGGGCCGGTAATGACCGGCACTGAAGCAAGAACCGCGGCGGTGACCTTCACCGCCGCGCTCGCGGGGGCGGCTCTGGCCGCCCTCGCAGGCATTCCGGCCGGGTCGCTCATCGGGGCGCTGCTGGCGGTCGCGATGGTCTCTGCGGTGGGGCAGGCGGTGCACGTTCCGGTGCTGGCCCGCGACATCGCCTTCCTCATCATCGGCATCTCGCTCGGCTCGGGCATCGACAGCTCGGTCGTGCCGCATCTGCCGGGCTGGTCGGTGAGCCTTGCCGGGCTCGCCATCGGGCTGGTCGCGACCATGGCGGTAAGCTCGTGGCTGCTGACCCGCGTTTTCGGCATCGACCGCGAGACGGCGGTGCTCGCGAGCTCGCCCGGCACCATGTCGAACGCGGTGGCCATCGCCGCCGAGGGCCGGGGCGACCCGGCGGCGGTGATGATCCTCCAGCTGATGCGGCTGGTGATCCTCGTCACCCTCGTGCCGCCGCTGGCGGCCCTCGTCGACGCACCGGGTGGGGCAGGGGGGCCGGCCCGCGAGATCATGCCGCTCTGGGGGCTGGCGCTGCTTCTCGTCATCGGGCTGCCGCTCGGTCGCTTCGCCGGAGCGCGTGGCATCTCGGCGGCCTGCCTGCTGACGGGCATCCTGCTGAGCGGCTCGGTCCATGCCACGGGGCTTCTGCACGGGGCCGCGCCGCCGTGGATGATCTTCCTCGGCTTCACCATGACCGGCGCCGCGGTCGGCACGCGGATCAGCCGCATCGACCTGCGCTCGGCGCTCCGGCTCGGCTGGGCGGGCGTCGTCGTCGTAGGTGTGGCGCTCGGCATGGCGGTGGTTTTCGCGCTGCTGACCTGGACGGTCACCGGGCTGCCCATCGGGCAGGTGCTGATCGCCTACGCGCCCGGCGGAGTCGAGGCGATGGCGGCGATCGGTCTCGCGCTCGGCTACGACCCGGCCTTCGTCGCGGCGCATCACTTCGCGCGGATCGTGATCCTGCTGGGGCTCATCCCGGTGTTCCTGCGGGCGGCGCGCTCGGCGGGCTGAGAGGGGGGCGGGCAAGACATTGCATTGACGCCCCCGGCAGCATCCGACACCTCCCGACGCTTGAGGGAGCCGCGCGGCGTCGGGCCGCGGACTGGCGAACGGCGCTCGGAATCCCTCGATTTATCCCTGCCAGGTCCGGAAACCCTCGAAGCTGAGCGCCAAGCCCGCCCAAATCGCCGGTCCGGGGGGCGGCCCGGCGATGCGCGGCGGCCTTCGGCCTTTGTTCCGCGCTGCCGCGTCGTGACACGATCCGCGCTGGCGCGTGTTATCATGAACAAGAACCGCCCCCGCAAAGAGTTGCGGGGGCGGTTTCGCATATCAGGCTCGGGCAGGGCGCTCTGCCTGGAAGCAGCTGCCCGTCACCCGCTCAGGACGCGGGGCAGGCCGAGCCGGTGTCGATCCAGGCCTTGGTCAGCTCGCCGAAGATCTCCTGCGAGCCCGGCGCCGGTTCGCGGCCCTCGCCGGGGTGCCAGCCCCAGCCGACCAGCCCGTCCTCGGCGTTGTGCTCGTGCAGCTCCGCCATGCTGCGGCCGCCGTTGCGCTCGGGGTCCTTGAGCTGGGCGCAGATCTCGGCGGCGCTCTTGCCGATCCAGCCGGTCTCGAGCGGTGCGAGCTGCCATGGCTCGTGGCCCGGGATCGAGCCCTCCTTGGTGGTGAACTCGACGTTCTCGGTGCCGTGGCAGGTGGTGCAGCGCATCCCCGGCGCGCCGAAGTCATTGGCGCCCCGGACCACCGGCGGCTCGGGCATCTGCATCTCCATGCCCTGCCGGGGGCTGTTGTCGACCGGGTGGCAGTTCAGACAGCGCGGGTGCTGGATCACCTTCAGCATCTCGTCGAAATAGGCGACCGAACGCTCGGACTCGGCCTCGATGCCCTCGAACTCGTCGACGGTGCGCAGACCGTTCACGGTGTCGGCAAGGGCCGGGGCCGCGACGAGCATCGCGGCCAGGATAAGGGTCTTGCGCATGGATCAGGCCTCCGCGGACTTGGAGAAGGGAAGGGTGGTCACCGATTTGCCGGTGAGCGCGCGCCAGGCGTTGGCGACGGCCGGGCCGATGGGCGGCAGCCCCGGCTCGCCCACGCCGGTGGGGTCGGCGTCCGAGGCGATGATCTCGACCGTCACCTCGGGCATCTCGTGGATGCGCAGCATCCGGTAGCTGTCGAAGTTCGACTGCTGCACGGTGCCGCCCTCGCCAAGCGTGATCTCGTCGAAGAGCACGGTGCCGAGGCCGAAGCCCACGCCACCCTCCATCTGCGCGCGGATCACGTTGGGGTTGACCGCGACGCCGCAGTCGACCGCGCACCAGACCCGGTGCACCTTGGGCATGCCACCTTCGTCCGACACCTCGGCGATCTGCGCCACGTAGGTCTCGAAGCTCTCGTGGACGGCGACGCCATAGGCCTTGTCGCCCTTGACCCTGGTGCCGTCCCAGCCGGCCATTTCGGCCACCTTCTCGAGCACCCCGCGATCACGGCCCCTGTCGGACTTCAGCAGGTCGAGCCGGCCCTGCACCGGGTCCTTGCCCTGCGCCTCCAGCACCATGTCGAGGAACACCTCGGTGGCATAGCCGGTGTGGGTGTGGCCGACCGAGCGCCACCACAGCACGGTGACCGGGCTTTCCTGCTGCACCCAGCCGACGCGGGCGTTGGCCAGGTCGTAAGGCATCTTGGTCGAGCCCTCGTAGGAGGTCGGGTCCATGCCGTCCTGCATCATCTGCGCCATCGGGCCGCCCGCCATGATCGACTGGTTCACGATCACGTCTTCCCAGCCGAGCAGATTGCCGTCGCCGTCGATGCCGGCGCGCATCCTGTGGATGGTGAGCGGGCGGTAGTAGCCGCCGTGCAGGTCGTCTTCACGGGTCCAGAGCAGCTTGTAGGTGCCGGGGCCGCCGGCCTTGGCGACCTCGCCCAGCTCCGAGGCAAAATGCGCGGTGTCCTGCGCGCGCCGGCCGAAGCTGCCACCGGCGAGCATCACGTTGACCGCGACCGCCCCGGCGTCGAGCCCCAGCGCCTTGGCGATGGCCGGCTTGTCGAGCGCCGGAAACTGCGAGCCCATCCAGGCCTCGGCCCCGTCCTCGCGAACCTCGATCACGCCGTCGAGCGGCTCCATCGGCGCATGGGCGAGATAGGGAAAGCGGAACTCTGCCTCGATGACCTGCGCCGCGCCCTCGATGTCGGCGGCGCCGTTGCCGAGCATCTCGGCATCCTGTCCGCCGTCCTCGGCGGCCTTGGCGAAATCGGCGTAGATCTGGTCGGAAGAGCGGGTCTCGGCGCCGCTTTCGTCCCATTCGATCTTGAGCGCGTTGCGACCGCTGATCGCGGCAAAGGTGCTGTCGGCGTAGACCGCCACACCCTGCGGGATCTGCCTCACCGCCCGCACGCCCGTGACGTTCATCGCGTCGGCGTCATCGAAGGAGGCAACCGTCGCGCCCAGCTTGCGCGGGCGGGCGACCACCACGGTCTGCATGCCCTCGCGGTAGACGTCGAGGCTGAAGGTCGCCGTGCCGTTGGTCTTGGCTCGGGTGTCGAGCTTGGGCAGGTCGGTGCCGATCAGGGTGAACTGGTCGGCGGACTTCACCTGCGGGTCCTCGGGCGGGGTCATGCCGGCGGCCTTCTGGGCCAGCGCTCCGAAGCCCGACGACTTGCCGGAGCCGTGCGAGATCCTGCCCTTCTCGACGGTGATCTCCCCGGCGGGCACGCCCCATTCCTCGGCGGCGGCGGCGACGAGCATCGCCCGCGCGGCGGCGCCGGCCTTGCGCATCTGCATGTAGCTGTTGGCCATGGCGGTCGAGCCGCCGGTGCCCTGCATCCCGAAGGCGAGGTTCTTGTAGAGCTCGTTGTTGGCCGGCGCGCTCTCGGCCCGCATCTGCGACCAGTCGGCGTCCATCTCCTCGGCCACCAGCGTCGACAGGCCGGTGTAGGGGCCCTGTCCGAACTCGATGTGCTTGATGATGACCGTCACCGTGTCGTCGGGGGCGACGCGGACAAAGGCGTTGGGGGCGAAGCCGGCATCATCGGTGGCCCCCGATTCCAGCGCGGCGGCGGCACCCGACTGCGCCCGTGCGGCGAGCGGGAGCGACATGCCGATGACGAGCCCCGCCGACGAGGCGAGGAAGTTGCGGCGCGATAGCTGCTTGGTCATGGCTCAGCCCTCCAGCTTGTCGGCGGCGTCGTGGATCGCCTGGCGGATGCGGACGTAGGTGGCGCAGCGGCAGACGTTGCCCGCCATGGCGTTGTCGATGTCCTCGTCGCTGGGTTTCGGAACCTCGCGCAGAAGCGCCGCGGCGCTCATCACCTGGCCCGACTGGCACCAGCCGCACTGCGGCACGTCGAGACCTTCCCAGGCCTCCTGAACGGCCTTGGCCTCGGGGCCGTCGACGCCCTCGATGGTGGTGACGTAGGACCCCTCGACCGTCGAGATCGGGGTCACGCAGGACCGGCGGGTCATGCCGTTCATCATCACGGTGCAGGCGCCGCATTGCGCGACCCCGCAGCCGAACTTGGTTCCGGTCATCCGCAATTCGTCGCGCAGGACCCAGAGCAGCGGCGTGTCGTCGGGCACGTCGACCGACACCTGCTTCCCGTTGAGTTCGAAAGAGACCATGCGTTCCTCCCTGGCTGCGATGGCTTGGTGGGCTGTTTTGTCGCAGAGCTAGCGCCGCACGGTCGCTTGTCCATGCGGGCGACTCACACAGGCCGCCTTCCGGAACCTCACCGAAGGGGGGAGGGGAGGCGCTCAGCCACTCAACTGGATGTAGAAGCCGAGTGCGCTCACGGCGACGACAAGCACATGCGCGATGCCTACCACGACGCCGTCGCGTGCGAGGATGCCGAGGGCGTAGAGCGCGACCGGAAGCCCCATCAGCGGCGTTGCCACCGGGATCGCGCCGAGCACGACGAGCGAGCCGCCCGAGATCATCAGGATGACCGCGACCACCGACAGCGACACCGATCCCTGTGCCAGCCATTCCGCGCGCATCCGCATGTGCCGGTGGACCCTCTCCGAGTGCGGCCTGATCCATTCCGCGAGCTTTCGGATGTGCTCGGCGGTGAACTCGCGCTTGGCGAACATCTTCGGCAGCCAGATGCCGCTGCGTCCGCGCAGCATCTGCAGGCCGATGATCGCCACGATCAGACCGAGCGCGCCACCGATGCCCGGGATCATGCCGGTCGGCAGCACCATGAGCAGCGCGCAGACCATGAGCAGCGGGGAATGCCCCTGCGCGCCGATGGTGCGGACGAGTTCCCCGAGGCTGATGCACTCGCGCTCTTCGGCAAGCTCGTAGAGCCGGTCGACCATGGCCGGGATGGCGCCGGGGCCGCGAGTCGGACGCGCGTCGCGGTTGCCCGATCTGCCTGCGGATGCGTCCTGCGCCGTCATTTTTCCTCGCTCCCTTTGCTGGTGTCCGCGTCGGTGCGCTCTTCGAGAGCCGCGTTGATCTTGCCCCCGAGCAGCACCACGAAGGCCGAGATCCAGAGCCAGAACAGCAGGATCACCACCCCGGCGAGCGAGCCGAAGGTCTCCTGGTAGCTGCCGAAGTTCTCGGCATAGACCGAGAAGCCGATGGAGGCTGCGAGCCAGAGCAGGCAGGCGATGGCCGCGCCCGGCGTCACCCAGCGCCAGCGCGGCGCGCGGCGGTCGGGGCCGTAGTGGTAGATCACGCCGATCGCCACCACGGTGGACCCCAGCAGGACGACCCAGCGCAGCACCCAGACCACGCTTTCGACCGTCTCTCCGAGCTGCATCACCGCGAGCAGCCCGGGCAGGACAAGCACCGCTGCCAGTGCCACCACGACGCCGACGATGAGCAGCAGGGTCATCACGATGGTGATCAGCTTGAGCTTGATGAAGCCGCGCGTCTCGCGCCGCTCGTAGGCGACGTTGAGTCCCTGGATCAGGTTGCCGACCCCGGTCGAGGCGGAATAGAGCGCGAGCAGGATACCGAGGATCGCGGCAAGCCCGAGCCCGCCCTGGTCGCTTCCCGCCACGCTCTTGGCCTGGTCGATCAGGATTTCGGCCGCGCGCTGCGGCAGAACCGCCGAGATCTGCTGGATCTGGTCGGTCACGTCGCCGGGCGACAGCACCATGCCGGCGATCGCCATCAGGGCGGTGATCGCGGGAAAGATCGCGAGCAGTCCGAAGAAGGCGACCCCCGCGGCGATGAGGCTGAGCCGATCCTCGGTCACGCCATCCTTGACACGCAGCGCCGCGGCCTTCCAGTCGCCGCGGTGCAACTCGGACGGGCGGTCGGCCCAGGAGGTTTCGCCTGTCATCGTGATATCCCTTTTCGTGACGTTCGCGCACCGCCGGCTGAAACCGGGGTAAAGGTCAAACACCGATGCGCGGCCGGGGTTCCCGACAGGCCCCGCGCTGCCCGCTCAGAGGTCGTGTCGCCCACGCACTGACGGGGGAGCGCGGAGGTGGGCAGCGCTCGCCGGGAGAGCCTTAACCCGCCCGCCGCGCACCCGGGGTGCGGCAGGCGTCGGACATCAGCACCGTCTCGCCGGTACGGATCTCGAAGGTGAGGTCGTCGAAGTCGAATACCGCCTCGATCGTTGAAACCTCTGTGTGCGCGGTCAGCTGCAGGCGCCGGCCCTCCTGCCTGTGGGTCAGCTCGCGCGGGCTGGCGAGCCCGTGGTCGCGGCGGATGCGCAGCGCGGCGCGGTAGCGGGCGAGCGTGCTCGTCTCCGAGCCCTCCTGCGCGCGGACCGAGATGCCCTCGAGCCAGCGCATCGGTAGCCAGGGCGTGCCACGGGTGAAGCCGAAGGTCTCGGGCGTCTCGTCCCACGGGATCGGCACGCGGGCGCCGCTGCGGCCCGGGCCGTCGGGCCAGAAGGCCCGGTCGAAGGGATCTTCCGACTCCGCCCGGCGCACGTCGGGCTGCGGCAGGCCCAGCTCTTCGCCCTGGTAGATCATCACGCTGCCCGGCAGCACCGCCAGAAGCGCGGCGAGGAAGGCGGGCGCGCCGGGGTGGTCGTCCCAGAGCCGGGTCGTGGCGCGGGCCTGGTCGTGGCTCGAGAACCACCACGGCAGGCGCCACGTGCCGTTTGTCTTGTCGAGCATGGCGCTCCACAGTCTGGGCGAGGTGCCACAGCGCACGGTGTCGGTGGTGTAGCAGGCATCGAGCCGCCCCGGACCGGTGTAGCCCTGCGAAATCTCGACCGAGGCGAGGCCGAAGTTGTTCTCGCCGATCAGGAACATTTCGTCGCCGGCCCATTCCCGGATCAGCGTCATGCGATCGCGGCCTTCGCCCTCCTGCATGTCGCGCCGGTGGCGCTGGCGGTTGTAGGGCGAATGCGGCAGCCCGTCGATGCGGGGCCGGTCCTCGGGCGCGGCGGCGGGATTGTCGCGCAGCTTCTCGTCGTGGAACCACGAGGTGACGGCGTCGAAACGGAAACCGTCGACGCCGCGCGCCTTCCAGAACGCCATGATCGCCTGTTGTTCGGCCATGACCTCGGGGTTGCGGTGGTTCACCGAGGGCTGCCCGCGGTGGTATTCGTGCAGGTAGTATTGCTGGCGCTGGTGCGCCCAGCTCCACGCCGGCGTGCCGAAGTAGCCGATCCAGTTGGTCGGCGGCGTGCCGTCCGGTTTCGGGTCGCGGAAGACGTAGCGCGCGGCGGCCTCCGTATCGCCGTCGAGCGCGGCGCGGAACCACGTGTGGTCGACGCTGGTGTGCTTGAACACCATGTCGATCAGCACCGCGAGCCCGAGCTCGTGGGCGCGGGCGAGCAGCCTGTCGAAATCCTCGAGCGAGCCCAGGCGGGGATCGACGGCGCGGTGGTCGCGCACGTCGTAACCCCCGTCCACCCTTGGCGACGGGTAGAAGGGGGCGAGCCAGATCGCGTCGACGCCAAGGTCGCGCACGTGTTCGAGCTTCCCGGTGATCCCGTTCAGATCGCCCTCGCCCGACCCGGTGCTGTCGTGGAACGAGCGGGGGTAGATCTCGTAGATCGCCGGGTTCACCAGCCGGTCAGGCACCGACGATGGCCCCGCCGTTGGGATGCAGGCACTGGCCGGTGTAGTAGTTGCCGTCGGACGAGGCGAGGAACAGGTAGGCGGTTGCCACCTCCCACGGCTGGCCGGCGCGGCCCATCAACTGCTTCTGGCCGAAGTCCTCGACCTTCTCGGGGGGCATCGAGCCCGGGATGAAGGGCGTCCAGATCGGCCCCGGCGCCACCGCGTTGACGCGGATGCCCCGCTCGGCCAGCGTCTGCGCCATCGACCGGGTGAAGGCCAGCGTGGCGCCGCGCGTGGTCGAATAGGTGATGAGCGAGTCGTTGCCCTTGTAGGCGTTGACCGAGGTGGTGTTGATGATGCTCGCGCCGTCGCCGAGATGCGGCAGCGCCGCCTGCGTCATGAACATCGGCCCGTAGATGTTGCTGGCGATGATCCGGCGCAGCTTCTCCTCGGGGAAGTTGGCGAAATCCTCGTCGATCCACTGCTGGGCGGCGTTGTTCACAACGATGTCGAGCTGGCCGAAATGGCCCACGACGGTCGCTGCGACCTCCTCGCAATGCGCCTTGCCGCCGAGATCGCCGGGGATGAGCAGCGCTTCCGAGCCCTCGTCCTCCACGAGTTTCGCGGTCTCCTGCGCGTCGGTGTCCTCGTCGAGATAGGCGATGGCCACCTTCGCCCCTTCGCGGGCGAAGAGCACCGACACAGCGCGGCCGATGCCGCTGTCGCCGCCGGTGACCAGCGCGACCTTGCCCTTGAGCTTGCCGACGCCGGGGTGGCGCGGCGCATAGTCCGGGCGCGGGGTCATCTTGTGCTCGTCGGCGGGCATCTTGTCCTGCGCCTGGGCGGGAATCTTCGGTTGGTCGGTCATCTCGGCCTCCTCAGGTGTTGATTGCCGCAACCGCGCCGCCATCGACGCGCCATGCGGAGCCGTTGGTGAAGCTCGCCCGGTCCGAGCAGAGCAGGGTAACGGCGGCGGCGACCTCTTCGGGCTTGCCGCGCCGCTTGAGGGACAGGTAGGGGCGTTCCTCGTCGAGGAAGCCCTTGATCGCCTTTTCTTTCGACACGCCCTCGGCTTCGGCGCGCTTGTCCATCATGCCGTCGGTCATCGGGCTTTCGATGAAGGCGGGCATCACCGAGTTCACCAGCACGCCCCTGGGCCCGTAGGGCAGCGACAGCGCCTTGGTGTAGCTCAGCAGCGCCGCCTTCGAGGCGTTGTAGACGGCCTCGTCGGGGTAGGGCTGCACGGCGTTCTCGGAGGTGACGAAGACCACCCGGCCCCAGCCCTGGTCGACCATGGCGGGCACAAGCGCCTGCGTCATGCGCACGCCGGACATGAAGTTGGTGTTCCAGCAGCTGAACCAGTCGTCGAATTTCATCTCGAGCGGATCGCCCTTGGCGCCGGTGATGCCGGCCATGTGCACGAGGATGTCGACGCCGCCATGGCCCGCGGCCTCGTCCGCCAGCGCCTGCACCTCGTCCTGCAGCGTGAGGTCTGCCGCGCGATGCCCGACCACCGCGTCACCGACGGATTTCGCGGCATCGGCCAGCTTGTCGCCATCGGTATCGGTCAGGAAGAGCTTCACGCCCTCCTCGGCCAGTGCCTGTGCCGTGGCCATACCGAGCCCGCCGGTGGCCCCGCTGATGAGCGCGAGCCGCCCCTTGATCTTCATGTCCATGGGAATGCCTTTCGATTTGCTTGCAGGAGAACGTGCGCTGACCCGGGTTGTTCCGGTGACGGGAGGGTATTCCGGCGGCCCGGCGGTTGACGTCTGCGTGAAGCGGCGCAGGTCGCGTCGGGACACCCACCAGAGGACACGGCGATGACCACACGCCCCGACACCGAAGCAGACCTGCGCGGGCTGATCCGCGACACCGCGATGGACGGCGACATTCCCGAGCGCCGGGACGGGTTCCGGCGCATCGCTTCCGGGCAGCCCGAGGCGATGGCCGAGCGCGTCGAGCGCGGCGGCGTGTCGGCGCTCGCGGTGGGGGAGGGGCCCGAGCTCGTCTGGTTCCACGGCGGCGGCTACGTCTTCGGCGCTCCCGAGACGCACCTGGTGCTCGCCACCGCGCTCGCGCGGCAGGGCCTGCGCGTCCTGCTGCCGCGCTACCGTCTGGCCCCCGAGGCGCCCTGGCCGGCGATGCTCGAGGATGCGCGCGCCTTCGTCGCGGCAAGCGGCCCGGTTGTGCTGGGGGGCGACAGCGCGGGCGGCCACCTCGCGCTGGCGGTGGCGCGGCGGACCCGGGTGGAGGGGCTGGCGCTGGCCTCGCCCAACACCGACCGCACCGGGCAGAGCAGCACGCGCGGGCGCGACGGTGACCTGATGAACGACGACGCGACCGACGCCGAGCTCGCGCGCATGGCGATGCCCGGCATGCCGCCCGACGACCCGGACGTCTCGCCGCTGGTCGCGGACCTCTCGGGGCTGCCGCCGCTGCACCTCGAGGCGGCGGGCGCCGAGATCTTGCTCGACGACAGCCTGCTGCTGGCCCGGGCCGCGGCGCTCGCCGGGGTCGACGTGCGGCTGCGCGTCACCCCGGGGCAGTTCCACATGTTCCAGCTCTGGCCCGACGTGCTGCCGCGCGGAGACGAATCCCTCGCGCGGCTGGGGGCCTTCGCACGCGATGCACTGGCGCGCGACACGCGCTGAAACCCCCGATCCGGCGCCGGGCTGACCTCACGAAAGACTGTCGTAAAGTTGTCCCGGCCGTGATCCGCCCTAAACCTCCGAAGGGACGGGGTCGCGCATGACGCGCGGCCCGCTGCCTCACCTTTCACGAGGAGCTTCTCCATGTCCTACCGTCTGGGCCTCACCCTCATCATGGTGGCGGCGATCGTGGCCATTGGCTGCGGTCTCTACGCCTATTTCGTCCCGCTCACCGGCGTCACCGGCGTCTGGGGGCCGCTCGCCGCGGCCTTCGGCGCGCTCTGCCTGCTCATCGGCGGCGCGCTGATGGTCAAGGCCGGCTCGCGCGGCGCCCGCGTCGTGCTGATGATCCTGCTCGCCCTCGGCATCCTGCTCACGGCGCTCGCCGCATGGCTGCTGCACCAGTGGATCATGCTCGCCGCCCTCGCGGTCTGCGCCATCGGCTGGTTCGCCGCCCTCTCCGGTCCCGAAGGAGATACCGCATGAACACCCTGCTTCGTTCCACCGCGCTGATCGCGCTGCTCGCCGGGCCTGCCTTCGCGCAGGACACGACGGGCGACGAACCTACCGACACCGCCCCGGCGCAGGAAGAGACCGCGCCGGAGTCGGCGCCCGACACCGCGCCTGAAACAACCTCGGAAGAGACGCCCGAGACGGCCCCCTCCGACGAGTCCACGCCTTCCGAAAGTTCCGACGCTGAAACCGGGACGGACAGCGACACCGCGACCGACACGGCCCCGGCCGAGCAGGACGGCACGAACGGGTCCGGCGAGGAGACCGCCCAGGACGACAGCGAGCCGGAGGCCCCCGCCGAGGAGGCGAACAGCCAGGCGCGCATCTCCTCGGATGCCCGCGTTCCGGCTTCCGGCCCCGACTGGCCGAGCTTCCACGGCCAGGTCTCCGGCGCCAAGTATTCGCCGCTAGACCAGATCACCCCCGAGAACGTGGGCGAGATGGAACTGGCGTGGCGCTACGAGACCGGCGACGTCTCGGACGGCTCTGGCGACCTTCCGGCGACCGTCTGGTCGGCGACCCCGATCTACGCCAACGGCCTGCTCTACATCGGCACGCCCTTCTACCGGGTGCTCGCGCTCGATCCCGCGACCGGCGAGGAAGTCTGGTCCTTCGACAGCCAGTCGACGCTCGAGGCGCTGACCCAGCCCGCGCTCAAGAACCGCGGCGTCGCATACTGGGAAGCCGACGAGCCCGTCGAGGGCGAGGCCTGCCAGAAGATCGTCTATCTCGGCACCATGGACGCGCGGCTCTTCGCGGTCGATGCCGACACCGGCGAGCAGTGCGAGAACTTCGCCGACGGCGGCGCGCTCGACGTCAACCAGTGGAACACCGTCAACGACCGCTGGCCGCTGTCGCTGCTGCAGCCGCCGACCATCGTCGGCGATCACGTCGTGATCGGCTGGGCCGGCAACGACTGGGACTGGGCCGAAGCACCTCCGGGGTCGATCTTCTCGGTGAACGCGCAGACCGGCGAGCTCGAATGGACCTTCGACACGATCCCCGAGGAGATCCGCGAGAAGACCGGCACCGCCAACGTCTGGACCGCGATGAGCGCCGACGAGGAACGCGGCATCGTCTACCTGCCGGTGGCCTCGCCGTCGCCGAACTACTGGGGCGGCAACCGCACCGAGGACATCCCCTATGCCACCTCGACCACCGCGCTCGACGTCGAGACCGGCGAGGTGATCTGGTCGCGCCAGTGGGTGCACCACGACATCTGGGACTACGACATCAACGCGGCGCCGACGCTGATGGACATCACCGTCGACGGCGAGGAGATCCCGGCGCTGATGCAGGCCACCAAGATGGGCTTCCTCTTCGTGGTGAACCGCGAGACCGGCGAGGACGTCTGGCCGATCGAGGAGCGCCCGGTGCCTGCCGGCGACATCGAGGGTGAGCGCTACGCCGAGACCCAGCCCTTCCCGACCAAACCGGCGCCGCTGCTCGACCAGTCGAAGCTGCCCGACGTCTGGTGGCTGGCCGACGTGGCCTCCTTCGGGGCCTGCTCGAAGCTCTGGGACGACATGGTCTACGAGGGCATGTATACCGCGCCGACGACCGAGGGCGCCGGAGCCGGGGCCTACCCGAACTCGGCGGGCGTCGTGCAATGGGGCGGCGTGGGCTTCGACCCCGACAAGCAGCTCGCGGTGGTCAACCTCAGCCACGTCGTGCAGCACATCCAGCTTTACGAGCGCGAGCGATACGAGGAGATCAACGGCGAGGCCGGGCCCGGCGAAAGCGGGTTCCACCCGCAGACCGGCGCGCCCTACGGCATGTCGCTGCAGACCGCGCTGAACCGCTGGGGCATGCCCTGCTGGGAACCCCCGTTCGGTGAACTCGCGGCCATCGACATGACCACGGGCGAGATCGCCTGGCGGCGTCCCTTCGGCATGTCGCAGCGCTATGGCTTCTACATGCCCGAGGGCTGGGGCTCGCCCACCATCGGCGGTCCGGCGATCACCAGGGGCGGCCTGATCTTCATCGGGGCGACGATGGACGCCATGGTCCGCGCCTACGACCTCGAGACCGGCGAGGAGCTCTGGAGCGACATCACCGAGGCGCCCTCGGTCTCGAACCCGGCGGTCTACGAGCACGACGGCGCGCAATACGTGGCCTTCGTCTCGGGCGGCAACTCGATCCTGAAGCCCTCGGTGGGCGACATGGTCTCGGTCTACCGCCTGCCGCAGCAGTAAGCGGCGAGACATGAACGGCGGAAGGGGCGTGCCTGCGGGTGCGCCCCTTTCTCGTTGTCGCGATGGGGGTTGCGGACCGGGCCAAGGGCCCGCACGGGGACAAGGCCACAGCCTCACGCGCATCGCCGGGCTGTCCCCGAACCGGCGAACTGGTCGGGCAAGGGGCTGCGTGGCGAGGTCTTTCTGACTTGGCCGGGATAAATCGAGGAGTTCGACGGTCACATTGCCAGCCGGCGGTCCGACGATGGCGCGGCTTTCGCTTGGTTCCTATGACGCGCCGGCGGAAGGTTGCCTTGCTCGCAGGAGGGCGGCCGAGCGGTCGCGACCAGTCCGCAAACGAAAAGGAGCGCACCCGGCGGGTGCGCTCCGTCATCATGAGAACCGGGATGAGCCGATCAGGCGCCCATCTTCTCGGCGACCAGCGAGATCAGCGCCTGGTGGTCGGCGTCGAACTTGCGGATGCCCTCGGCGAGCTTCTCGGTGGCCATGGGGTCGCTGTTCAGCTCCCAGCGGAAGGTCTGCTCGTCCATGCTGACCTTGTCGCTGGCCTGCGCCGTCTCGGGCGACAGGGCGCGCGGCAGCTCGCCCTCTTCCGCGTCGAGCTGCTCGAGCAGCTTCGGCGAGATGGTGAGGTTGTCGCAGCCCGCCAGCGCCTTGACCTGGTCGACGTTGCGGAAGGAGGCACCCATCACCACGGTCTCGATGCCGTTCGACTTGTAGTAGTCGTAGATGCGGCGCACGGACTTGACGCCCGGGTCCTCGTCGGGGGCGTAGCTCTCGACACCCTCGGCGGCCTTGTACCAGTCGGTGATCCGGCCGACGAAGGGCGAGATCAGGTAGGCGCCGGCGTCGGCACAGGCCACCGCCTGCGCCATCGAGAACAGCAGCGTCAGGTTGCAGTCGATGCCTTCCTTCTGCAGGACCTCCGCCGCGCGGATGCCCTCCCAGGTCGAGGCGAGCTTGATGAGGATGCGGTCCTTGGACACGCCCCGCTCGGCGTAATCGGCGATGATCTCGCGGGCGCGGGCAAGCGAGCCCTCGGTGTCGAACGAAAGGCGCGCGTCGACCTCGGTCGACACCCGGCCCGGCACCAGCTTGGTGAGCTCGGCGCCGACGGCGACGGTCAGCGTCGCGGTCACGGCCTCGGGCGACTTGCCCGCCTTGCGGCCGGCCTCGATCTCGCGCTCGATCAGCTCTTCGGACGCCGGATCCTTGAGCGCGCCGAGCACGAGCGAGGGGTTGGTGGTGCAGTCCACGGGCTTGTAGGCCTTGACCGCGGCGACCTCGCCGGTATCGGCAACCACCACGGTCATTTCCCTGAGCTGGTCTAGAACGCTAGTCATGTCGTCTCCTTCCTGGGGTCATCGGCGGCGCGCCGCCGGCAGTGAGTCTCAACCGTCCATACCGAAGACGGGATGCGCCGTCACGCTGTGCTTGCTGTCCCAACGCACGGCAGGGGCCGTGCGTTTCGATAACGCTACCATGTTGGTCGTCGCGGGGCTCAATGCGGGGCGGTTGCGCCGCTCAGGCCTGCGCGCTTTCGGTGCGGGGCAGCAGGCCAAGGGCCAGCGAGCGCACGAACCCCGCGACCTCCCGCTCGGCCTCGGTCTGGTCCTTCTTGCGGCGCAGCAGCCTGGCGAGCGGCGATCCGCGCTCCATCGTGTTCGCGGCCAGCAGCAGCAGGGCGATCTCGTGCAGGCGGTGCCGGACCGCGTCGGCCTCGTCGGGCGCAAGACGGTCCTGCAACTGCTCGGGCAGGGGGCACGCGGCGATCAGCTCTTTCAGGCGCTCGCCGTGCTTCGACTCCTCCGCCCGGGCGAGGCAGATGTCGACCACGCCCGCCATCTCGGCCTGGAACACGTCGCGGCCGACTCGGGCGGTCTGCTCGGAAAACCCGGTCTTGCGCAGCACGGTGATCTCGCCCCGGGTTGGGTCGTCGTCGAGAACGAGGCCGTTCAGCAACAGTTCCGAGCGGCCGGTGTCGCCCAGCGTGTCGCGCAGGCCGTTGGCCTCGGCGAAGAGCACCAGTTGCAGAAGGTCGTCCTGCGTGAGGTCGCAGGCAATCCGGCTGATGCCGCTGCCGCGCTCTCCGCGGAAGCTGAGAGAGAGCCGGCCGGTGCCGTTTTCGCGGGGTTCCATGACGAAGATTTTCGATGCCATGCCCTTGAGTTAGGGCCAAGGCGGCAACGGCGCAAGCAGGCGCGGGCGGAAGCCCGTTCGCGACGGCGGATCCTGTCCGACGGGGCCTGCACGGGCCGCCCTGCAAGGCCGCTGGTCCCAGCGATCGGAGTGCGCCGAACGGGCGCCCGCGCTTGCGCTAACATGCCCGTTTCGGCGTCGGACACCGCCTATGTCCACAATGCATGGCGGGGTTCGAATTCTGTCCATTGTGCAATTGCAGCATCGGGACGATATCCCTGTCAACGAAAGGGATGATAGCGCTACCCGAAACGATCCGGACCGGCGCTCCTGACGAGACAAACTGGCCCACGAGGGGCCGTCAGATGCAAAGGACGTGACAAATGGCACAGATGACCGCAACCGCATTCCCGACCACCCAAGGCAACGGCTCCTTCCTGAGCCGCTTCATCGAAGACCGCCGCGCCGCCCGTGCGCGCCGCGCCGTCTACACCCAGACCGTGCGTGAGCTGGGCGCGCTGTCCGACCGCGACCTCGCCGACATCGGCATCGGCCGCTCCGACATCCGCCGCATCGCACGCGAAGCGGCCCGCGTGGCCTGAGGTCAGGCCCGCGACAAGGTCGGCCGCATCAGCGGACACGACGACAGAGGGCGCCGGTAGCACCGGCGCCCTTGTCATGTCCGGCTCATGTCCGGCCCCGTTCTCCCGACTGTGCCGGGCGGTCAGACGAGGCCGGCGAGGCGGTCGCGCGTCTCGGGCATCCGCGCAAGGCTCGCCGCGAGCCGCTCGCGCCAGCGCGGTCCGCGTGACTGCGCGTCCTCGTAGGCCTCGGCCAGATCGTCTGGCCGGTCCTCCGCCAGCACCGCGACGAGGAACGCCGCCTGCGCCCTGTCCTTGCGGGCCTTGGCCTGCGCCGGGCCACCGCGCCGACGGTCGGCGACGATAAGCTTGTGGATCGCGAAGCGTTCGGGGCGGGGGATCTGCACCAGCACCCCCGAGCGGTAGAGCGCGAGCGCGTGGATCGGCTCGGCGATCAGGAAATTCAGGTAGTTGAGCGCCTGCGCGCTGACCCCGAGGGCGGGCAGGGGCTTGACCCGCTCGTCGCCGAAGGCGGGCGTCAGGAACTCGACCATCGCCTCGCCCCGGCTCTGCCGCCATTTCCAGACCTGCCGGTCGTGCACACCGGGCACCGCGTCGAACTTCAGCGCCTGCAGGATCTCGCCGGGGGCCTCCTCGACCGTGTCGCCAAGCGCGACCGAGAGCCGCTCGAAGCTCGCGAAATCCACGTCGCCGGTCTGCGCCAGTTCGTCGGAATCGAAGCGCACCCCCAGCTCGCCCTGGTAGAGTGCATAGGCCCCGGTGCCGACCATCGTGCCGCCCAGCCGGAACACGCCGGCGCGGGCGAAGGCCAGCAGCATCGAGCCGGTTTCGCGGTCGGTGGTCGCGAAGCCTTCGGCGCGCAGGGTGCGGGCCAGCCGCGACATCCGCTTGCCGCGCTCGCGCGATTCGTCCCGGAGCGCGGCGGCCCGGTCGAGCCGCGCCCGCAACTCGGGGCTGTCCTCGCCGAGGTAGCGGCTTTTCATCTCGGTGCCGATGCGGAACTTGTCGTAGAGATAGGTGCGGCCGTTGCGCCGGCGCTCTTCGATGCTGCCGACAAGACCCGAGACCGCCTCGTCGAGATGCAGGCGCAGCAGGTCCTGGTAGGCCACCTGCGCGGCGCGGGAATGTGACGTGATCTGCATGGAGGCTCCGACCTGCCCGGCGTCTGTGTGCATCAAATATATCTTTGCTGCACACGGGCTGCAAGTGTGCAGCGAACCGGTTTTTGATGCACACTGCGCCGCATGGGCCGCAAACCCCGCCCCGGGCGTGCGAAAGACGCGGATCTTTCGTTGAAACCGCGCTGCACAGCAGTTACGGGCGGTCGCATACGCCGCCAGTCGCGACAGCCGACTCGCGGAGCCGTCCCGACCCGGGACGGCCAGGCACGGACGCCTCCCAGACAGACCACACTCGATCCAGAGGGATACCGGATGCGCATCAACGTCGACGTCACCATGCACTACCGCTTTGCCTGCCCGAACACCGTGTTCCTCGCGCTCGAGGCGGCGCATACCGACGGCCAGGAGATCGTCGAGGAGCAAATGCGCTTCGACGATGCCGTGCTGACCCGGATCAGCGGCGACGCTGGCGTGGGCCAGCGGATCTGGGGGCAGGTGCAGGGCACCGAAATGCGGCTCGAGTATCGCGCGCTGGTCGATGTCACGCGCACGAACGAGGATCTGCTCGGGCTCGAGGCCGCGCCGCTGCACCGCATTCCGGCCGAGGCCGTGGCCTACCTGCGCCCGTCGCGCTACTGCCAGTCGGACAAGTTCACGACCTTCGTCGCCAAGCGCTTCGGGCACCTCGCCGGCGGCGAGAAGGTCGCGGCGATCCGCGACTGGATCGAGGAGGAGCTGTCCTACGTGCCGGGCAGCTCCGACGCAGACACCAACGTGCTCGAGACCTTCGCGGGCCGCCAGGGCGTCTGCCGCGACTATGCGCACCTGCTCTGCGCCATGGTCCGCGCCGCCAACATCCCGGCCCGCATGGTCGCGGCCTACGGGCCCGACGTGACGCCGCAGGATTTCCACGCGGTCGGGCAGGTCTGGCTGAACGACGCCTGGCACCTCGTCGATCCGACCGGCATGTGCACCTCGGACAGCATGGCGGTGATCGCCGTGGGCCGCGACGCCTACGACATCGCCTTCATGGAATCGCAGGCCCCGGCCGAGCTCCTCTGGCTGAGCGTCCAGGTCGCGCGCGCCTGAGCGGGGCGCCACCGACCGACCAAGGTCTATTATCTCTCGCGCTCCACCCGTGTTAGGGTGTGGGCAGGGAGAGAGGATCGTGACGCTTCACGGCCATGTCAGGGAAATCGAGCAGGCCCTCGAGGGCCGGGCCACCGGGCGCGATGCGCAGGTGACGGACTCGTGGCGCCGGTGTGTCGAGCTCTACAAGATGGACCCTGCGCGCGCCGATCCCGCCCACATCGTGACCGAGCCGGAACTGCGCCAGCACCGCAAGCAGGCCGAGTGGATGATCTCGGCGGCGCGCTCGGGGTTGCAGAACCTCTTTCGGCAGGTCGCCGGTCAGAACTACGTGCTTCTGCTCGCCAACGCCGAGGGGGTCTGCGTCGACTTCTTCGGTGACCCGTCGTTCGAGTCCGAGCTGCGGCAGTCCGGGCTCTACCTCGGAGCCGACTGGTCCGAGGAACTGGCGGGCACCTGCGGCGTCGGCGCGTGTCTGGTCTCGGGCGAGCCGATCACCATCCACCAGGACGACCATTTCGGCAACGCCCACACCGGACTGTCATGCACCGCCGCGCCGATCTACGACAGCCTCGGTCACCTTGCCGCCGTGCTCGACATCTCGCTGCTGCGCAGCCCCTCGCCGAAGCGCAGCCAGAACCTCGCGATGAGCCTTGTCACCACGTCGGCCCGGCGGGTCGAGATGGCCAACCTGATGGCCGAGAGCCGCAGGGAATGGGTGCTGCGGCTGTCGTCCTCGCCCGAATTCCTCGACGTCGACCCCGAGGCCGCGGTCTCGCTTGACGGCGCGGGGCGGGTCATCGGCTTCACCCGCGCCGCGCAGCGCCTGCTGGGGGGCGATGTCCCGCTGCTCGGCACCCCGGTCGACGAGCTCCTGCACATGTCGGTGGACGATCTTCCCGACCTCATGCGCGACCGCCCGACCGAGGATCGGCTCGTGCACCTGCGGGATGGCGGCGCGCTCTTCGGTCACGCGATCTCGCCGCAGGCGCCGCGCACCCGCCCGAGTGCCCCCGCGCTGCAGGCCCGTTCCAGCGCGGTGCAGGGGCTCGCCGGGCCCGACCCGGCGATGTCGCAGCTTCTGGCGCGCGCCGAGAAGCTCGCGCCGACCGGGGTGCCGCTGCTGATCTCGGGCGAGACGGGCACCGGCAAGACCCGCCTTGCGCGGGCGATCCACCTGGCGGGCAAGGCCGAGGCGCTGTTGCAGATCGACTGCGCCGCGCTCGGCGTGGAGGATCTGCGCGCACGGCTTGGCGGCTGCGCGGCGTCGGGCACGCTGCTGCTGCGGCGGATCGAGGACCTGCCCGAGGACAGCCGCAGGGTTCTGGTGGCCGAGCTCGACGCGCGCCGCCAGCTGCGGGTGATCGCCACGACGACGGCGGACCTGTCGGCGGCGGTGGGGCAGGGGGCCTTTCCGGCGACGCTCTATCACCGGGTCTCGGGGGCGCAGCTTGCGCTGCCGCCGCTGCGCCAGCGACAGGACCTCGGCTGGATGATCGAACGGATGCTGCGGCGGCGTGCGCCCGAGGGCGTGCGGCTCACGCCCTCGGCGCGGGTCGAGCTGCTGGGGCGGTTCTGGACCGGCAACCTGCGCGAGCTCGAACAGGTGCTCGACGTCGCCGTCGCGCTTGCCGAGGGTGACGTGATCGACGCACCCGACCTGCCGCCCGCCCCCGACGCCCCGAAAGCGGACGCGGCGCCCGAAGAGAGCCTCGAGCAGGTGCTGGAATCGTGCCACTGGAACATGGCGCTTGCCGCGCGGCGGCTCGGGGTGAATCGCTCGACGGTCCTGCGGCGGATGCGCAAGGCCGGGTTGCGCGCCCCCGGCTGAGCCCGGCTGCAGGCCAGCCGCGTTGCGCGGCGTTGCGCGCGCAACATGCCGCGCGGCAGCATGTCCGAAACGTCTTCGAAGAGGTCCGCGCGCGTTGCGGGCGCGCCCTCCGGGCCCCGATAGTCGCGGCATCACCGCGATTTTGGAGGAGACGCGATGCTAGACTCAACCGCAACCCTGCAGGTCCAGGAGGTGCTCGACACCCTGAACGACGCCTTTGCAAGCGGCGACGTGGACCGGATCACCGAGCTTTTCGCGACCGATTGCTACTGGCGCGATCTCGTGGCGATGACGTGGAACCTCAAGACCGTCGAGGGCCGTGACGCCGTCGCCGACATGCTGACCAGCCAGATGGGCGAGGTCGCTCCCGGCGGGTTCGCGATCCAGGACGGCGAGATCCCGGTCGAGGAGGACGGGGGCACCACCGCATGGATCACCTTCGAGACGAAGACCGGCCGCGGCTGGGGCCTGATGCGCCTGCGCGACGGGCGGATCTGGACGCTGCTCACCAGCCTGCGCGAGCTCAAGGGCTTCGAGGAGACCCGGGGCAAGCGGCGCCCGATGGGCGCCCAGCACGGCGCCGACCGCCATCGCACCACCTGGAAGGAGGCGCGCGAGGCGGAGGCGGCAGAGCTCGGATACGAGACCCAGCCCTACGTCGTCGTGGTCGGTGGCGGGCAGGGCGGCATCGCGCTCGGCGCGCGGCTGCGGCAGCTCGGGGTGCCGGCCATCGTGCTCGACAAGCACGACCGGCCCGGCGACCAGTGGCGCAACCGCTACAAGTCGCTCTGCCTGCATGACCCGGTGTGGTACGATCACCTGCCCTACATCAAGTTCCCCGACAACTGGCCGGTGTTCGCGCCCAAGGACAAGATCGGCGACTGGCTCGAGATGTATACCAAGGTCATGGAGCTGAACTACTGGACCCGCTCAGAGGTGCAGTCCTGTTCCTACGACGAGGCCTCGGGCGAATGGACCGTGCGGGTGAACCGCGACGGCGAAGAGGTGGTGCTGAAGCCGAAGCAGCTCGTGCTGGCAACCGGCATGTCGGGCAAGCCGAACATGCCGACCTTCCCGGGCATGGAGGACTTCCGGGGCGAGATCCAGCACAGCTCGCAGCACGCGGGCCCGGATGCGTGGACCGGCAAGAAGGTCGTGGTGATCGGCTCGAACAACTCGGCGCATGACATCTGCGCGGCGCTCTGGGAACACGAGGCCGACGTGACCATGGTGCAGCGCTCGTCGACGCATATCGTGCGGTCGGACAGTCTCATGGAGATCGGGCTGGGCGCGCTCTACTCGGAGGAGGCGCTCGAGAACGGCGTGACCACCGAGAAGGCCGACATGATCTTCGCCTCGCTGCCCTACCGGATCATGCACGAGTTCCAGATTCCGCTCTACGACCAGATGCGCGAGCGCGATGCCGAGTTCTACGCCGGGTTGGAAAGGGCGGGCTTCCAGCTCGACTGGGGCGATGACGGTTCGGGGCTGTTCATGAAGTACCTGCGGCGCGGCTCGGGCTACTACATCGACGTCGGTGCGTGCCAGCTCATCATCGACGGCGAGATCAAGCTCGCGCACGGGCAGGTCGACCACTTCGAGGAAGACGCCGTGGTGCTGGCCGACGGCACGCGCCTGCCGGCGGACCTCGTGGTGCTGGCGACGGGCTTCGGCTCGATGAACGGCTGGGCCGCGGACCTCATCAGCCAGGAGGTGGCGGACAAGGTCGGCAAGGTGTGGGGCCTCGGCTCCGAGACCACCAAGGACCCCGGCCCGTGGGAAGGCGAGCAGCGCAACATGTGGAAGCCGACCCAGCAGGAGAACCTCTGGTTCCACGGTGGCAACCTGCACCAGTCGCGCCACTACTCGCTGTATCTCGCGTTGCAGCTCAAGGCCCGTCTCGAGGGGCTCGATACCCCGGTCTACGGCCTGCAGGAGGTGCACCACCTGCACTGACCGACCCCGCCCGGTCCCGTCGTGGGGCCGGGCCCTTTTCCCCGATAATCAAAGACCTGGAGGATACCGTGAAAGCAGCACGCTGGCATGGCGCAAAAGACATCCGCGTCGAGGACATCGACGCCCCCACCCCCGGCGCAGGAGAGATCAGGATCAAGGTGGCCTGGACCGGCATCTGCGGCAGCGACCTGCACGAGTATCTTGCGGGGCCGATCTTCGTGCCGGTGGGCGACGCCCACCCGCTGAGCCACGACAAGGCGCCGATCACCATGGGGCACGAATTCAGCGGTGTCGTCACCGAGCTGGGCGAGGGCGTGACCGACCTGGCCGTGGGTGACCGAGTCGCGATCGAGCCGATCTTTTCCTGCGACGACTGTGCCGCCTGCCGGGCGGGGCTCTACAACCTCTGCGACAAGCTCGGTTTCGTCGGCCTCTCGGGCGGCCACGGGGGCTTTGCCGCCTACTCGGTGGTTCCGGCGCGGATGGCGCACAAGATCCCCGACGAGCTGTCGATCGACCAGGGGGCGCTCGTCGAGCCTGCCGCCGTCGCCGTTCACGCGGTGCGGATCAGCCAGATCAACGTCGGCGACAAGGCCGCGGTCTTCGGGGCCGGCCCCATCGGGCTTCTGGTGGTCGAGGCGCTGAGGGCGGCCGGAGCCTCCGAGATCCACGTGGTCGAGCCCTCCGAGACCCGCCGCGCCAAGGCGCTGGATCTCGGCGCGACCAGCGCCATCGACCCCGGCGACACGGACCCGGTGCAGGCGATCCTCGCGGCCACCGGCATCGGCGTCGACGTGGCCTTCGAAGTGACCGGCGTCGCGCCGGTGCTGCCGCAGGCCATCGATTCCACCCGCTACGAGGGGCAGACCCTCGTCGTGTCGATCTGGGAAGGCGAGGCCTCGTTCCAACCCAACACGGTCGTGCTGCGCGAGCGCCAGATCAAGGGGACCATCGCCTATCGCCACATCTACCCGGCGGTCATGGAACTGATGCGTCAGGGTTACTTCGCCGCCGAGAAGCTGGTGACCAAGCGCATCGCGCTCGACGACATCGTGGCCGAGGGATTCGAGACGCTGGTGGCCGAGAAATCGCAGATAAAGATCCTGGTCGAGGCGCCGGACTGACCGGCTGTTTCGAACCGGCGGGCGCCGCGCGGCGCCCGTCTTTTCCGGCGCTGAAGGGCGCCAGGCGGATGCGGCTCGATCACGAAATGTCGGGAGGGGAGGAGCGCGGCGACCCTCAGGGAGGAGGAGAGAGGGCCGCCGCTGATTTCCGAGGCTCAGGGAGGAGGAGAGAACCTCAGAAACCGTGAGGCACCTTTCGGCGCCGTTGTTGACTATCTACGTCTCGCCGCGGTGCAGAACAAGACGCACCTCTGCAAGTCCGCTCTGTCGTATGTGCATGGCGGGCAAGGTTCCGCCGCCGGGCGCAGGGTCAGCTGCACGCCGCCATCCCGGAGCCGCCTTCGCAGGGGCCTGCGGCTCTGCTGGAAACGGGCTTGCGCCGGCTCGATGGGTCTTCTAATTGTTATGATATAACGTAACACTAAAGATCCATGGAGAACGCCATGCCACGCCAAGATGCGCGCCTTCCCGTGACCGTGCTTTCGGGGTTCCTCGGCGCGGGGAAAACGACGCTGCTGAACGCCGTCCTCGCCAATCGCGAGGGCCGGCGCGTCGCGGTCATCGTCAACGACATGTCCGAGGTGAACATCGACGCCGACCTCGTGCGGGACGGCGGTGCCGGCCTTAGCCAGACCGAGGAGACGCTCGTCGAACTGACCAACGGCTGCATCTGCTGCACCCTGCGCGACGACCTGCTGCAGGAGGTGGGCCGGCTCGCCGAGGAGGGCCGCTTCGACTACCTGCTGATCGAATCGACGGGCGTGTCCGAGCCGCTGCCCGTGGCCGCCACCTTCGAGTTCCGCGACGAGACCGGCGCAAGCCTTGCCGACGTGGCGCGGCTCGACACGATGGTGACGGTGGTCGACACGGTGAACCTGCTCGAGGATTACGCCAGCCACGAGTTCATCCGCGACCGGGGCGAGAGCCTCGGCGACGGCGACGACCGCACGCTGGTCGACCTGCTGGTCGATCAGATCGAGTTCGCCGACGTGGTGGTGCTCAACAAGTGCAGCGACGCCGGCCCCGACAAGCTGACTGCCGCGCGGCTCATCGTGACCTCGCTCAATCCCGACGCGCAGATCGTCGAGACCGACTACGGACAGGTGCCGCACGACCGTATCTTCGACACGCGGCTCTTCGATTTCGAACGCGCGCACACCCATCCGCTCTGGGCCAAGGAGCTCTACGGTTTCGCCGACCACATCCCGGAGACCGAGGAATACGGGGTGTCGTCCTTCGTCTACCGGGCGCGGCGTCCGTTCGATCCGCAGAAGATCCACGACGTGCTCAACGGTCCGCTGCCCGGCGTGATCCGGGCCAAGGGCCACTTCTGGATCGCCACCCGTCCCGACTGGCTCGCCGAGTTCTCGATGGCGGGCGCCATGAGCAGCATCTCGCCGCTGGGAAACTGGTGGGCCACGGTGCCGCCCGAGCGGCGGCCGGACCATCCGCAGGCGGTCGCCTACCTCGAGAAACACTGGCAGGAGCCTTTCGGCGACCGGCGGCAGGAGCTGGTCTTCATCGGTGCGGGCATGGACCGCGCGGCGATCACCGCACGGCTGGACGCGGCCCTGCTCGACGGTGCCGAGGCCTTTGCGCCGCATCTCTGGGCGGGGCTTCCAGACCCGTTCCCGGCGTGGCGCCGCGCCGCTGCCGGGGCCTGACCGTGCGGCCGGGGGCGAACGGGGCAAGCCGACTGCCGCGCCGGCGGCGCGCGGTGGCGCCGATGGCGGCCTACGACCGGCTGCCGCCCGACCTGCGCCGCTGGCTGGCGCAGGCGGCGCTGCCGTGGTCGGCGGCCTCGGCGCTCCGGCTCTGGCGCCGGGCGCTGCGTGACGCCGACGGGGACCGCGAGGAGGCGGCGCAAAGGCTCTCCGAGGTCGAACGCGCCTGCCTGCGTCGCGACACCCGCCGGGTCTGGGGGCTGTCGCATCCCGATGCGCACCCCGAAGCGGCGCAGGGCACGGTCACGGGTCCGGTCTGAAATCCCAGCGGTCGGGCAGTTCCAGCCCCTCGCTCAGGTGGTCCCGAAGCGCCAGCACCGAGGCCCCGTCCCGCAACAGCCAGGGGTCCTGGGTGCGGCGCTGCCACGCCTCGACCCGCGCGCGCATGTCGCGCAGCCGCCCGGCCATCTCCGGGCGGCCGGCAAGATCATGGGCCTCCTGCGGATCGTCCCAGAGGTCGAAGAGCTCTTCGGCGGGGCGGTGGATGCGGTGCAGCATGTCCTCGGGCGCGGCACGGCGCATCGCCTCGAAGGACAGCGAGCCGTAGATGTCGGTCGAGATCGGAAACGGCAGCTGCCAGGCGACGTTGCGGTGATACTTGTAACGCCGGTCGCGCAGGAAGCGCGTCGGCCAGTAGTTCGTGACCTCGTGGAAGGTGTGCGAACCGTAGACCGCGTCCCAGCCCTCGGGCGTATCGGCCTCTGCGGCAAGCGGCAGCAGGCTGCGGCCCTCGCGCGGGTGGCCGTCGTCGGGGGCGGGGGCGTTGGCCCAGTCGAGCAGGGTGGGCAGCACATCGACGAAGCTCACCATCGCGTCCGAGCGCTGCGGCCCGGCACCGGGGCGGCGCAGGATCAGCGGCAGGTGCACGCCCGCGTCGTAGAGCGTGGTCTTGGAGTGCAGGAACGGCGCGCCGTTGTCGGACAGGAACACCACGAGCGTGTCGTCCTCGAGCCCGCGCCGCGCGAGCAGGTCGAGTACCAGCCCCACGCCGCGATCCATCCGCGCGATGGCATGGTGGTAGGCGGCAAGCTCGGCGCGCACCTCGGGCAGGTCGTCGAGGAACGGCGGAATGCTGACCGCCCCGGGGTCGAACAGCGGATCGGGTCCCTCCGGGTCGCCGAACCCCGCGCGCGAGGCATCGCGGTGCGGGTCGATGAACCCGAGCGTGAGGAAGAACGGCGTCTCGCCCGCGTCGTCGAGAAACGCCTCGGCACGGGTGGCCATCCAGTCCACGTCGCGGCCCCAGCTCTCGTCGCGCCAGCGCCACGGGTAGGTCGCGTCGGGGCCGACGTGGACCTTGCCGATGATGCCGGTGGCGTAGCCCGCCGCGTTCAGCAGCGCCGGCGCGGTCTGCACGCTGTCGAAGGTCAGGAAGTGGTGGCGGGCGTGGTTCAGCCCGTATTGCCCCGACTGGTGGGTGTGCAGCCCGGTGTAGACGGTGCTGCGGCTGCCCGAGCAGGAGGCGGTCGAGGCAAAGGCGTTCTCGAAGAGCGTGCCCCCGGCGGCGAGGCGGTCGACGTTGGGCGTGCGGGCCGTGGGGTCGCCGTAGCAGCCCGCCATCCGCCCGAGGTCGTCGGCGATCATCAGGACGATGTTGCGGCTCATGCGGACCGTCGCCTTCCCGGCGCCGCGATCGGCCCGGTCTCGCGCGGGAAGGCGGCGATCACCGCGCCCGCCGTGTCTGTGCCGGCCTGCAGCGCGTGGCCGATGTCGTGGCCCTTGGCCAGCGCCGCGAGGTAGCCCGCGTTGAAGGCATCGCCCGCGCCCACGGTGTCGAAGGGGGCGCAGGCGGCGGCGGTGGCCTCGTGCCGGCCCGAGGGCCCCGCGGCGATGGCGCCGCGCGCGCCGCATTTGACCACGATGGTGGTGTCCGAGGCGAGCGTCTCGGCCAGCGCGGTCACCGCCGCGTCGGCGGTGTCGCGGCCGGTCAGCCCGGTGATTTCCTTGTCGTTCAGCAGCAGGTGGTCCGCGGCCTCGGCGCAGGACAGCGCCTCGGCCCGGTTGCGTGGGGTCCAGCCGTCGTCGGGCCAGCCCGGGTCGATGGCGACCTCGGCGCCCTCGAGCCGCAGGTGGTCGAGCAGCGCGCGCTGGTGGCGGTGCAGCCCGGGCATCGCGAAGCCGCCCGAGATCAGCGCCAATGCCCCGTCGAGCGGCCAGCCGGCCAGCGCCTCGCGGAAGAAGCCCAGGTCGGTGCGGTCGAGATGGCCGGCGTAGGACAGGAAGCTGCGGTCGCTGTCGGGATGGGCCACGCCCACTGTGATGCCGCTGCGCCCGGGCAGCCGGGCGATGCGGTCGAGCGGGCCGTAGAACGGCTCGGCCAGCATCACCGCGAGCGCGTCGTCGCCGGTCGCCGAGACCAGCCCCGCGCGCGCGCCCAGCCGTTGCAGCACCAGCGCGGTATTGCCGGCAGAGCCCCCGGCGCGGAAATCGCAGCGGTCGACAAAGGTCTCGGTGCCCGGCTGGGGCCAGTCCGCGAGCGGCCCCATCACGAGGTCGACGTTGAGGTTGCCGAGAACGCAGATCGGACGGCTGGTCATGCGGCCTCGCCCGAGGTGATCTTGGTCGAACGCAGCGGCCGGCCCATGTCGGGCACGAGGCGGTCGGCGGCGTCGACGACGATGCGCTGCGCCACCGGAAGCGCATGCAGCGCGGCGGCCAGTCCGCACGCGGGCGGGACCGGCACGGTCAGCGCGCCCGCGACCGGCGGCAGGCCGGAGAAGTCGAGCACCACGGGGCGGAACCCGGCATCGACCAGCTCGGCGGCAAGCCCGTCGACGTTGTCGCCCTCGGGACCCTCGCCGCGAAAGAAGACCGTCGCGGTGGTCTCGTCCACCAGCTCGAAGGGGCCATGCCGGAACATGCCGGCCTCGAGCCCCAGCACCGGCACCCGCGCAAGCTCCATGAAGGCCAGCGCGATGCCGTCCGCCAGCCCCTGCAGGTTGCCGCGACCGCAGAACACTGCGGCGCGGGCTCCGGCGAGCACACCGGTGGCCTCGCGCGTGTCGGGCAGCCCGTCGGGGCCCTTCAGCGCTGTCTCGAAGCCGGGCAGGTCGGCGCCGAGCGCCTTCAGGATGGCCGCGTGCTGCGCGATGGTGATCGCCACCGACCGGGTCGCGGCATAGCTGCGCTCGGCGGGGCCATGGCCGGTGACGCAGGGCACACGCTGCCCGAGCGGGCTGTCGCAGCTGAGGGTAAGCCCGACCAGCGGCCCCTCGGGGCAGGTGTCGAGGTAGCGCAGGATCTCGCCCGAGGCGCCGGACTGCGAGGTCAGCAGCCGCACGGCGGGGCCGGGCAGCGAGGCGCGCATGTATTCCGAGATCACATGCGCCGTCGCGTCGATGCCGGCCTGCCGGTAGAACGGCTCGGCCAGCCGGTTGACCCAGTGCGAGCCGCCGATGGCGAGCAGGTGCAGCCGGCCGGTCTCGCGGATGTCGCGGGCGGCGCGGCCGGCGGCCTCGCGGGCGTTGGCAAAGGTCTTGGCGGCGTCGGGGAACTGGCGCGCCAGCTCGGCGTCGATGATGTCGAGACCGGTTTCGGTCATCAGGCTACCTCGGTCGGTTGATGGGTGATCACGGGGCGCCCCTCGGCATCGAAGAGATGCACGCGCGCGGCGTCCGGCGTCAGGTGAACGGTCTGCCCGGCGCGGCAGGGGCTGCGCCCCGGCGCCCGCGCGATGAGCGGCGTGTCGCAGATGTCGGTCTCGACATGCACGAAGGTGTCGGCCCCGAGCGCCTCGGTCAGCAGCACCCGACCCTGCCAGCGGCCGGTGCCCTCGGTGATTTCCAGATGCTCCGGGCGGATGCCGTAGGTGGCGGCGCCCTCGGCCTCGGCGACTCGGCCGGTGATGAAGTTCATCCGGGGGCTGCCGATGAAGCCCGCCACGAACTGCGAGGCGGGATGGTCGTAGAGGTCGAGCGGCGCGCCGACCTGCTCGACGTGGCCCTTGTTCAGCACCACGATCCGGTCGGCCAGCGTCATCGCCTCGACCTGGTCGTGGGTGACGTAGATCATCGTGGTGTCGGCGAGCCGCGCGTGCAGCCGGGCGATCTCGACCCGGGTCTCGCCGCGCAGCGCGGCGTCGAGGTTCGACAGCGGCTCGTCGAACAGGAACACGCGCGGGTTGCGGGTGATGGCGCGGCCGATGGCGACCCGCTGCCGCTGCCCGCCCGAGAGCGCGCGCGGCTTTCGCTCGAGCAACTCCTCGATCTGGAGCATCCGCGCGGCCTCGGCGACGCGCTCGGCGATCTGCGGCTTCTTCAGCTTCGCCTGCTCCAGCCCGAACGCCATGTTCTCGTAGACGCTCATGTGCGGGTAGAGCGCGTAGCTCTGGAACACCATCGACACGCCGCGCTCGGCGGGAAGCGTGTCGGTCACGTCCTCGCCGTCGATGAGCAGGTGGCCGTCGGTGATCTCTTCCAGCCCCGCGATCATCCGCAGGAGCGTGGACTTGCCGCAGCCCGAGGGGCCGACGAAGACGACGAACTCGCCCTTCTGCAGGTCCAGCGTCACGTCCGAGATGACGCGGTGCTTGCCGAAGTCCTTGTGGACGTTCTTCAGTTCAACGGTAGCCATGTCTTATCCTTTCACCGCGCCGGCGGTCAGGCCGGAGATGATCTTGCGCTGGAACACGAGCACGAGGGCCACGAGCGGCAGGGTCACGATGACCGAGGCCGCCATGATGCTGCCCCACGGGATCTCGAACTCGCTCGCCCCGGAAATCAGCGCGATGGCGACGGGCACCGTGCGCTGGGTGTCGGTCGAGAGGAACGTGAGGGCAAAGAGGAACTCGTTCCAGGCGTGAATGAAGGCCAGCAGCCCGGTGGTGACGAGCGCGGGCCAGAGCAGCGGCAGGAACACCCGCCGGATGATGGTGAGCGGGCGCGCGCCGTCCATGATCGCCGCTTCCTCGATCTCGGTGGGCAGCTTGCGCATGAAGGTGGTCAGCACCCAGACGGTGAACGGCAGGGTGAAGATCATGTAGGAGAACACGAGGCTCCAGAGCGAGTTGAAGAGCCCCATGGCGCGCACCAGCGCGAACAGCCCCGACAGCACCGCGATCTGCGGGAACATCGACACCGACAGGATCAGCAGCAACAGCTTGCCGCGGCCGCGGAAAGGCACCCGGGCCAGCGCGTAGGAGGCGGTCACCGCCAGCACCAGCGAGACCACGACGACCACGGTCGCCACGAACACCGAGTTCAGGATCTGCCGGCCGAAGACGCCCTCCTCGAAGGCGGCGCGGTAGTTGGCGAAGTCGATCACCTTGGGCAGGTAGTTGACGTCGAAGATCGCCTGCCCGCTCTCGAACGAGGTGAGGATCGCGTAGTAGAAGGGGAACACCGCCTGCGCGACGATCACGGCGACGAGCGCCCAGAAGCCCGTGCGGCGGGCCAGTTTCGCGGGGGTCATCAGCGGTCCTCCTTGCCTTCGAGGTCCATGCGCGTGGCGTAGATGAACCCGATGGTGATGATCGCCACGATCAGGAACAGCAGCGTCGAGGCGGCCGAGCCATAGGCGAACTTGTCGTAATCGAAGAGATTTTCCCGCGCGAAGAGCGACATGGTGCGGGTCGCGTCGGTGTTGGGGGTCAGCACGTAGACGATGTCGAAGACGCGCAGCGCGTCGAGCGCCCGGAACACCACGCCCACCAGCAGCGCCGGCAGCACCAGCGGCAGGGTCACGCGGCGGAACACCCGGACCGGGCCGATGCCGTCGAGCCTGGCGGCCTCGTAGATGTCGTTGGGGATCATCTGCAGCCCGGCGAGGATCAGCAGCGCCATGAACGGCGTGGTCTTCCAGATGTCGACCATCATCACGGCGGCCATGGCGGTGTCGGGCGTGGCGGTCCAGGCCACCGGCGCCGAGATCAGCCCCAGCCGCATCAGCATGTCGTTGATGATGCCGAACTGGTCGTGCAGCATCCAGCCCCAGAGCTTGGCCGAGACCACGGTGGGGATCGCCCAGGGCACCAGCACGGCGGTGCGCACGATGGCGCGGCCGGGGAACTGCGCGTTCAGCACCAGCGCGATGACGAGCCCGAAGGCGGTTTCGAAGAACACCGAGACGAAGGCGAATTTCAGGGTGTTCCAGACGGCACGCCACCAGCGGTCGTCGGCGAGCAGGCCGAGCCATTCGCCCTCGCCGTTGCCGTAGTCGAGCCACTCGAGGTAGTTGCGGAAGCCGACCCACTCGGCGCCGTCGATGTCGTTGAGCGAGGCGTCGGTGAAGCCGAACCAGATGGTCTGGGCCAGCGGGTAGAGCGCGACGGCGGCGAGCACCACCAGCATCGGCGCGAGGAACATCCAGGCCGCGCGGGTCCTCTGTCGTGTCAGGCCGGTCTTCTGGGGCATGTCGGGTCCCGGGAATTGCATGAAAGGGGGCCGCGCCCCGCCGGTCGCGGGGGGCGCGGCATGGCGCAGGCTTACCAGCCGTTGCCCTTGAGACGCTGCAGCTTCGCGTTCAGGCGGCCAATGGCGGATTTCGCCTCCATCTTGCCCGACATCACGTCATGCGCGGCGGTCCAGACCTCCGAGGAGACCTCGTTGTAGTCGGTCTTGGTGGGCGCCGCCGGGCGCACGATGGCGTTGTCGATCACCGGCTTCCAGAGCGGGATGAAGGGCTGCTTCTCGGCGATCTCCTCGTCCTCGTAGAGCGCGGTGAGGGTCGGCGGACGCGAGCTCTCGATGGCGCGGGCGCGCTGGCTTTCCTCGTTGTTGAGAAAGCGCACGAGCTCGATGGCCTCGTCCTGGTGCTGCGAGTATCTCGCCACGCCCAGGTGCGAGCCGCCGAGGATCGAGGCGCCCTCGCCGCTGTCGCCGGCGGGCAGGGTGGTGACCTCGACGCCGTCCCTGATCGGGCTGTCCTCGCCGTTGACCAGCGCGTAGGCGTAGTTCCAGTTCCGCATGAACACCGCGTTGCCGGACTGGAACACGCCGCGGGCGTCTTCCTCGGCGTAGTTCAGCACGCCGTCGGGGGCGATGTCGCCGACCCAGCCCGCCGCGAGCTCGAGCGCCGCGATGGCCTTGTCGTTCATCACGCTGATCTCGCCATCGGGCTCGACGACGTGGCCGCCGCCGTTCGAGGCGATCCATTCCATCGCGTTGCAGGTCAGCCCCTCGTAGGCGGCGCCCTGGTAGACGTAGCCCCACATCTCGTCGTTGCCGGCGTCACGCTCGGCCTGCATGATCTCCCTGGCGGTGGCGGTCAGCTCTTCCCAGGTCTCGGGAACCTCCTTGCCGTATTTCTCCAGCAGGTCGGCGCGGTAGTAGAGCGCCGGCGCGCCGAGGAACATCGGCAGAGCCACGAGCTTGCCGTCGACGGTCTGGCTTTCCACCGCCGCCGGCACGAACCGGTCGATGATGTCGGCGGTGGGCTCCGTCAGGTCGATGAAGTGATCGGCGAGCTGCGGCGCCCAGATCACGTCGAGCCGGTAGACGTCGATGTCTTCCGAACCGGCGCTCAGCCACAGCTTGAACTGCGCGAACTGGTCGGTGGTCCGCTCGGGCATCGAGACGATGTTGACGGTGTTGCCGGTCTCCTCCTCGTAGCGGTCGAGGGCTGCGCGCAGCACCTCCTGGTCCTTGCCGACGGCGCCGTGCACGATGTTGAGCTCGGTCGCCTGAAGCGCGGTGGCGCTGAGCGTGGCGGCTGCGATGCCCGCAGCCAGGGCTCTCATGGTGGTCATTCGGAACTCCCTGTTCTCGGTTCTTGTTGTCACGCCGTCCGGCAGAAGATGGGCGAGGCCCATGCCATCTGCCCGTCCGTCTGGCGCAGGCGGACGTAAAGGGTCTCCCCGGCGGCAAGCGCGCCAAGGGGCAGCCGGCCCTGCCATTGCCAGTCGGCGGGGCGGGGCAGCGGGTGGAAGCGGTAGGCGGGGCTGTCGATCGGCCCGAGGTTGCCCGAGAGCGCGCCCTCGCGCAGCCGCGCGGCGGGGATCTCGATCGACTGGCCGCAGAGCGTGGCGCGGACCGTCGCGCCCGGATCGTTGAGCCGCAGCCGCAGGGCCAGACCCTGCGTCGCCGTCGTGGAGTTGTTCGGGTTCGCCTCGGCGGTCACCGAGAAGCGCGCGGTGCCGCCGTCGAGCGTGGCCGCGGGCAGGGCGTGGCCGCTGTCGTCGCCCTCGAGCGGCGAGACCACCTCCGTGCCGCGGAAGCGCGGCTCGAGCCCGGTGATCGCGCCCCCCTCAAGGCTGATCTCTCCGGTCCAGTCGTGCGACGATCCGCGCGCCCCCCAGCCCAGTTCGAGAAACAGCAGGGTGTCGTCGTCGTGCGACACCGGCGCCGGGCAGAGCGCCGGCGAGACGCGCTGGAACAGCCGCCCGTTGCGGATCACGTCGATGCTGTCGATCTCGCCCCCGGCGATGGCCTCGACGTCGAGCGCGGCGTCCTCCGAGGGGGCGGCGATGCCGCCCTGGATGACCGGCCCGATGGCCGCGAGCAGGTGCACGTTCGGCCCGGTGAGCGCGTTGGTGTGTCGCGCGGTCATCGCCTCCCACAGCGCCGCGCGGTCCGAGCCCCGCGCGTAGGCCGCCATGCGCCCGTGACCGTAGGAGCCGGGAAAGGCGCTGTGGTGGTCGGTGTTGCCGACGATGCCGAAGACATGCCCCTGCGCCAGCCCCCATTCCATGGTCGAATGGCCGTCGACCGGCCCCATCGAGTGCAGGTAGCTGCGCGGGCTCTCCGAGGTCTCGGCGCAGCCGTGCATCGAGTTCATCTCTACGAAGGGCGACAGCGCGGCGTCGAAGGTGTCCCAGTTGATGCCCCGCGCGCCCTGCCGGTAGCCGATGTGGTGCGGAAAGGCGAGCGCCCGGCCCGGCATCTCGGCGTCGAGCGTCGCCTTCAGCTCAGCCGGGCTGTCGGCGAGATGCAGCGGCGCGCCGTCGAGGTCGCGGTAGACGATGGTGTAGTCGCCGTGTTCGCAGCCGTGGATCTCGTAGCCCGGAAAGACCGTGAAGCCGTCACCGTCGGCGGCGCGCAGCGCGTCGTAATGCGCGCTCCAGCCGTCGCGGAGCTTGGCGAAGCCCTTGACGTGGAAATCGACGATATGGGCGACCGAGGGCTCGTCGACCGGCATGTCGGGCCAGTGCGCGTGGCCTGTGATCGAGACGAAATCGAGCTGCAGCGCCGCCCGCGCCAGCGCGTCGGCAAAGCGGCCGTGGCCATAGGACAGGTCGCAGTGGTTGTGGATGTCGCCGAACAGCGGCTGCACCCCCAACCGGTCGGCGAGCGGCATCAGGCCATGGGCAAGCGTCTTGGCGGTCATAGGTAGTCCTGCGTTCGGGGGTTCACGGGGCGGCCCTGCGCGGCCATGGATTTCTGCGCGGCATGCACGATCTGCAGTGAGGCGAGCCCGTCGCGCACGCCGGCCGGGGGCGTCTCGCCGCCGATGAAGCGGCGCATGGTGCGCACCAGTTCGAGATCGGCCCCGAAATGCGAGGAGTCGTTGTCGGCGGCCGCCACCTCGAGCAGCTCGTGGCGGTTGCCGTGGTCCGAGACGAGGTCGATCTGGCCCGAGTGCCGCTCCATCCGCAGCCGGCCGTTCTCGCCGATGATCTCCAGCGTCTCCTGGTCCTCGGCGTAGGGGCCGAAGATGGTGAAGAACAGCGTCGCCACCAGCCCGTTTTCATAGCGCACCGTCACCACGGCGTGGTCGTCGATGTCCGAGCCGGGCAGGTAGACGCAGTTGTCGTTGCGGTCCTGCGGCGCGGTGGCGGTGAGCCAGCTTTCGTTGGGCACCCGGCCGACGCCCTCGGCGCGGTCGATCAGGGTCTCGTGGCGGCGGTAGGGGCAGTCGCGGTCGCATTCCGAGCAGCGCGCCGGCGCGGTCGGGTCCGGCGCGAAGATCGACGACCGCCCGCCGGTGGCGGTGACGCTGACCGCGTCGGACCCGGCGACCCAGTTCAGCACGTCGAAGTGGTGCGAGCCCTTGTCGTTGAGCGCCCCGCCCGAGGCCGCGTTGGTGCGGTGCCAGAGCTGCAGGTAGCGGGTGTAGGGAATGACCGAGCGCAGCAGCACCATGCGCGGCGCGCCTGTGGCGTCGGTGCGGGCGATGCCGATGCTCTCGATCCATGGCCGTTCGTAGCGGCGTGTGAAGCCCATCATGATCGGCTGGCCGGTCTCGGCCTCGATCTCGACGATTGCCTCGGCGTCGGCAAGATCCACCGAGATCGGCTTGTCGAGATAGACCCGCTTGCCGGCCCGCGCTGCCGCCCGCACGGGGGCGAGATGGGCGTTGGTGTGGGTGGTGACCAGCACGAGGTCGACCGCCGGGTCGCGCACCGCCGCCTCGAGGTCGGGGGCCACGCGCACCCGGTGATCGAGCCCCGCGTCGGCGTAGATGCCGTCGAGATGGCGCGCCGCCAGCGTGGCGCGGTCCTCCAGCCGGTCCTGCACGCAGACCACCCGGAAGCCGGTCTCGCGGGCGAGCTCGGCCATGCGGCTGCCGACGTAGTAGACCCCGCGCTCGCCCGCGCCGATGATGGCGACCCCGATGGTCTCCGTGTCGGATCCGGCGGGCGCGGGACGCTCGGCGGTGGTGCTGGATACGGATGGCATGGACGCTCCCGACTCGTTGATTCGAAGTCAGGGTAGGTGAGTATAATTTCCGCTGGAATATGAGTTATACTCACTCCGTGAGGTCGGCCACGCTCCCGAAGTCGAGCCGGTGCAGCGGCAGGTAGTGGGTGTCGGGCTCGGTCGTATCGTCCTCGAGACGCGACAGGATCACCGCCTCGAAGCGGTCGATCTTCTCGGCGTCGCGATTGCCGACGACGTCGAAGCTGTTGAGGTGCTCGGGCCCGAAATCGACGCTTCCGAGCAGGATGACCGACAGGTCGCGCCCGCCCAGAAGTCCGAGCCGCGACAGCGCGCTGTCGAGGACCAGCCCGTCGACCAGCCCCCAGAGCACCAGCGCGGTGAAGGGCAGGCGGCCGTCGGGGTCGCGCTGGCTTTCGAGCGCGCGCACGATCCGGTCCGAGGTGTAGTCGCCCGGCAGCGCGTCGAGCTCGATCAGCCAGCCGCCGCCGGGCATGGCCTCGCCGAGCCGCCGGTATTCGCGCCGCGCCATGGCGATCTGCCGCGCCGGGTGTCCCGAGGTCAGGAAGGCGATGCGCGCGTGGCCCTTCTCGCGCAGGCGGCGCATCGCCACCACGAGCGCCTCGCGCCAGTTGGTGCCGATGGCGTCGATCCCGACGCCGGTGGTCGAGATCCCGTCGACCACCACCGAATCCGCGTGTTCGGCGAGGCTGGCGAGAAACGGCAGCTGCAGCGGTTCGAAATGCACCTGCACGAGGCACACCCGGAAACGCCCGAGCCGCGACAGCACCGACAGCGCGTGGGCGTCGTCGGAAAAGCCCAGCAGCATCACCCGCAGGTCCCGCGCGCGCAGGCGGGTCTCGAGCTCCATCAGCAGGTTGCGGGCCAGCCGGCTGGCCGAGATCCGGTAGAGGATCAGCACGTCGGCCTCCCAGGCCTGCGCGCGCGTGGCGGGTTCGGTGACCACGATCCCGGCGCCGCGGCGCACCTGCAGACGGCCCTCGGCGATGAAGGGGGCAAGCGCGGCCTCGACGGTGCGCTGCGCCGTGCGGAAGCGTTTCATCATCTCGCGGACGGTCGGCAGCCGCTCGCCCGGCTCGCGCCGGGCGATCTCTTCGGCGATATGGCGCGATATCTCTTCGGTGCGGCTCATGGGCTCCTGCCTTCGGCGCAACATGAGCACGCGCGCGGCGCCGCTTCAATGCGGACGCCGCGACGGGGTGCCCGCCGTGCCGTGGCGGCCCCGGGGCCGGGGCTCATTCCGCCGGCTGTGGTCTGGGCGAGGGCAGGCTGCGCCGGTCGCGCTTTTCCCGCAGCATGAGCATCGCCGGTGTCACCACCAGCGTGAGCACCGTGGCGATGACCAGCCCGCCCGCGATGGCGCTCGACAGCTCGGTCCAGTATTGCGTCGAGGGCGCGCCGAAGACGATCTCGCGGCCGATGAAGTTGATGTTCATGCCCAGAACCATCGGCATCAGTCCGAGCGCCGTGGTGATCGAGGTCAGCACCACCGGGCGCAGACGCTGCGCCCCGGTCCTGAGCGCCGCCTCGAGCGGCGACAGGCCCTCCTTGCGCAGGTCGTTGTAGGCGTCGATCAGGACGATGTTGTTGTTCACCACGATCCCGGCCAGCGCGATCACCCCGACACCGCCCATGACGATGCCGAAGGGCCGCCCGGTGATGACGAGCCCCAGCAGCACCCCGCCGATCGAGAAGACGATGGCGCTCATCACCACGAACGACTGGAAGATGCTGTTGAACTGCACCACGAGGATCAGGAACATCAGCACGATGGCCGAGACGAAGGCGATGGCGAGGAAGGTCATCGACTCCTGCTGGTCCTCGGCCTCGCCGGCGAACTCGTAGCTCGCGCTCTCGGGCAGGTCGGCCCGCTCGAGCTCGGCGCGCAGGGCGGTGACCTGGTCGTTGACCAGCAGGCCGGGCGCGACATTCGCCTCGATGGTGGTGACGCGCTGCTCGTCGATGCGCCGGATGACACCGACGCGTTCGACCGGTTCGAAGGTGACGAAGTTCGAGATCGGCACGAGCCCCGCCGAGGTGGGCACGCGCAGGTTGGTGAGCTCCGACAGCGACCGCGAGTCGTTGGGGAAGCGCACCCGCACGTCGAGCTCGCCGTCGGCATCCGGCGGCCGGTAGTCGGTCACGGTGATGCCCTGCGTGAGCAGCTGGACCGCCTGCCCCAGCAGGCTGACATCGGCGCCGAAGCGCGCCGCCTCGGCGCGGTCGACGTTGATCGCCACCTCGACGCCGGGCAGCGGCCGGGTGTCGGTGACGTCGGTGAAGCCGCCGACCCGCTCCATCGCCGCGAGCACCGCGTCGACCGAGGCGCTCTGCGCGTCGAAGCCGTCCGCCGAGACCCGCAGGTTCACCGGCTTGCCGCTGGAGGGGCCGCCGCTCTCGGTCTCGACCTGCACGTCGATGCCGGCGATGTCGGCCATCTTCGTGCGGATTTCGGCGCCGATCTCGTCGGCGGTGCGGCGCTCCTGCCAGTCGACGAGATCGAGCTGGATGGTGCCGATCACGTCCTCTTCGCCGCCGCCGGCGCTCATGGTCGAGCGGGCGTAGATGCTCTCGATGCCGCCGGTGCCGACCAGCCGGTCCTCGACCTTGCGGACGAGGTCGTCGCGCTCGTAGATCGAGAGGTTGTCGCGGGCCCGGACCTGCACCTGCATGAACTCGGGCTCGACCGACGGGAAGAACGAGATGCCGCGTCCGAACTGGCCGTAGAGCGCGAAGCCGCCGAGCAGCAGCGCCAGCGCCAGCACCACGGTGGTCCATGGGCGCAGGATGGCGCGTTCGAGCAGCCGCACGTAGGCGCCGGTCACGCCGGGGATGCGGCGCGGATCTCCGCGTTCGGCAGCGTGCAGCGCGGCCTTGGCGCGCGCGGTCTGCGGCTGGTTGCGGCCGATCACGCCGCCGAGCACGGGAATGAAGATCAGCGCCATGAAGAGCGAGGCGCCGAGCGTCAGGATCACGGTGATCGGCAGGTATTTCATGAACTGCCCGATGAGCCCGGTCCAGAACAGCAGCGGGAAGAAGACCGACAGCGTGGTCGCGGTCGAGGCGATGATCGGCCACGCCATGCGCTTGGCGGCATGGGCATAGGCGGTCTTGGGGCTGTCGCCCTCCTGCAGGCGGCGGTCGGCGAGCTCGACGGTGACGATGGCGCCGTCGACCAGCATGCCGACCACGAGGATCAGCGCGAAGAGCACCACGATGTTCATGGTGTAGCCCATCGCCCAGATGATCGCGACGCCGGCAAGGAATGCGCCGGGGATCGACAGCCCGACGAGGATCGCCGAGCGGAAGCCGAGCGCGAAGACGATGACGATCATCACCAGCATGATGGCGGCCATGACGTTGGCCTCGAGGTCCGACAGCAGCGTCTTCACCTGCTCGGACTGGTCCTGCAGGTAGGTGACGCGCAGGCTTTCGGGCCAGTCGCCGCGCATCTCGTCGATGACCTGCTTGGTGGCGGCGACCGTGTCGATGATGTTGGCGCCCGACCGCTTGGTGACCTCCAGCGCAAGCGAGGGCTGGCCGTCGATGCGCGCGTAGCCGGTCGGGTCCTCGAAGGTGCGGCGCACGGTGGCCACGTCGCCGAAGGTGACGACGGTGGTGCCGTCGACCTTCACCGGCATCGCCATCACGTCCTCGAGGTTCTCGATCAGGCCGGGCACCTTCAGCACGATGCGCCCGCCGCCGGTCTCGATGGCGCCCGCCGCGATCAGCTGGTTGTTGCGTTGCAGCTGGCTGGTCAGCGTCTCGAAGCTGAGGTTGTAGGTCTGGAACACCGTGGGGTCGATCAGCACCTCGAGGAATTCCTCGCGCGCGCCGCCGATATCCACCTCGAGCACGCCGGGAAGCGCCTCGAGCTCGTCCTGCACCGTCTCGGCGATGTCGTTGAGCGTCCGCTCGGGCAGCGGCCCCGACAGAACGGCGGTGATGATCGGGAACAGTGCGGTGTTGATCTCGGTGACGTTGAGCGTCGTGGCGTCGGCGGGCAGGTCGCCCTGCACGGTGTCGGCGGCCTCGCGCACCTTGTCGAGCGCCTCGTCGATGTCGCCGCCGGCTGCGAACTCGAGCTGCACGCTTGCAAAGCCCTCGGTGGCCTCGGCCGACATCTTCTCGAGCCCCTCGATGGCGCCGAACTCGGCCTCCATCGGCTCGATCAGCAGCCGTTCCGCATCCGAGGGGCTGATGCCGTCGAGCGTGGTGCTGACGTAGACCAGCGGCAGCGGCACCTCGGGGTTCGCCTCCTTGGGGATCGAGACATAGGCCACGGCCCCGAAGGTGAGGATCATCACCAGCAGGATCATCATGGCCCGGCCACGGGAAAAGGCGGCGTCGATCAGGCTGTTCACGGGTTCTCCTCCGCGACCTCGCGCGGGATCCCGGGGGGCGCCTCGGAGACGTCCTCGGCCTCCTCGTCCTGCGGCTCGGCGCGGACCTCCTCGCCGTCACGCACGAAGCCCTGGCCGACGGTGATGATGGTGACCTCGTCCTCGAGCCCGGTGACCCAGACGCTGTCGATCTCGGTCTTCACGATGCGGATCGGATGGAAGACGACCTGCCCGTCGACGACGGTCTTCACCCCGAGCTGCCCGGATTCGTCGAGCGAGATGATCGAGGGCGCGACCCGGTGGGCCGTGGCCTCGCCGGTGGGGATCGTGACCTGCGCCGACACGCCCGCCGGCACCTCGCCGTCGGGGTTGGGCACCTCGATCTCGGTCAGGAAGGTGCGGGTCTCCGAGGCCGCCGCCGCGCCCACGAAGCTCACCCGGCCCTCGCGGGTCTGGCCGGTGATGAAGCGCACCTGCGCGCTCTGGCCCTCGCGGATTCGGCTCAGCGCCTGTTGCGGCACCTGGATCGCGACGGTCAGCGGATCGTTGTCGACGATGCGGGCGATGGTGGCGCCGGCCTGCACGTATTCGCCCTCGCTCGCGGGCATGGTCTCGACGCGGCCGCCGAAGGGGGCCTCGACCACGAGGTTGTCGATGGCCTCCTCGGCGCTCGCGACATCGGCCTCGGCGGCGGCCAGCGCGGCGCGGGCATCCGACAGCCGGTCGTTCGTCGCCACGCCACGCTCGAGCAGCTCGGTGGCGTTGTCGAACTCGCGCTGCGCGTTGGCGCGCTGCTCCTGCGCCTGGGTGAGCGCGGCCTCGGCGCGGCCGGAGTTGAGCCGTGCCAGAACGTCGCCCGCCGCGACCCGGTCGCCCTTGGCAAACGGCATCTCGATCACCGTGCCGGCGGTCTCGGCGATGACGTCGGTGTCGCGGTCGGGCAGGGCCTGACCCTCGGCGCGGTAGTTCAGCGTGACCGGCTCGGCCTGCGAGCGCGAGACCATGACCGACGGCGGCAGCGGCTCTTCGGCGGCGGTCTGCTCCGCGGGCTCGGACCCTGGAAATATGAAGCCGCTGCCCATCCAGAGGACGATGGCGGCCACCAGGAAGAGCGCGATCCAGAAAGGCCGGGACGAGCCTCGGTCGGTTTCGAACCGCAGCGTCTCGGGCGGTGCATCGTTGGCGGGCTGGTCGGTCATGCTCGGGGGTCTCTCGCTCATGCAGGCGTGATCGGATCGGTTTCGGGTGTGCCTTTACCTACCGACCGTCGGTCTGTAATCAAGGCTGCAACTGCCGGAGAACATAATCGTGAACGTCAGACGGTCCAGAATGTCCGCCGAAGATCGCAGGACCGCGATCCTCGATGCCGCCACCGGCCTGCTCTCGACCCACCCGTGGGAAGAGGTGACGGTGGCCCTGCTGCTCGAGGCGGCGGGGATCTCGAAGGGCGGCTTCTACCACCATTTCACCTCCAAGGACGACGTGCTCGCGGCGGTGCTGCTGCGCCTCTCCGATGCCTGCACCGCCGCCGGGCAGACCGTGTACGACCGTAGCGAGGGCGACGCGGTGGCGCGCTTCACGGCCTATCTCGCCGGCACCACCCGCTGGGAGCTGGGGCAGGCCGACAAGATCATGGGGGTCATCCGGATCGCGCTGATGGAGGGCAACGAGACGATCTTCCTCGGGCTCGAACAGGAGGCCCGGCGCCGCGCCACGCCGCTGATGCGCAGGCTCGTGACCGAGGGCGTGGCCGAGGGGGTCTTCGACGTGATCGACATCGACATGACGGTCGATCTGCTGCAGCACGCCTGGCGGATGCGCTGGGTGGTGCTGGCGCAGGCCCGCCGACGCTGCGCAAGGGGCGACCCGGAGGGCGGCCGCGCCATGCTGGAAGAGCGGCTGCGGCTCGAGGAGCTGATGACCAACCGGCTGCTCGGCTGCCGGGAAACCGCGGTGCGGATGCCCGCGTCCGGGGAATTTTCCGACTTCCTGAATTCGGCCTGACCGCGGCCCCGACAACGACCGCATCGCCAGTGACCGGGCGCCTGCCATGACGGCGGGCGTCTTTCCCGGCGCATGCCCGGTCTTTCCATGCCCCGATCCCGCTCACGCCTCCGGCACCGGCCCCGCATCTGCGGGCCGCCGGAGACAAGTGTTGACGCTCGCAAATCGCAGCGCTACGAAATGGGTGGGAGGATCACAAGATGACAGCAAGAGACCGCGTGCCGCGCCCCCTCGAAAGCCTGCGAAGCCAGAGGTGGTTCGCGTCCGAGGACATCCGGGGCTTTGCGCATCGTCAGCGGACGCAGCAGATGGGCATGCGGCGCGAAGAGTTCATGGGCAAACCCGTCATCGCGATCCTCAACACCTGGAGCGACGTGAGCCCCTGCCACGCGCATCTGCGCGACCGCGCCGAGGCGGTGAAACGCGGTGTCTGGCAGGCCGGGGGCTACCCGATCGAGCTGCCCTGCCTGTCGGTCGGCGAGGTGATGGTGAAACCCACGACCATGCTCTACCGCAACTTCCTCGCGATGGAGGCGGAAGAACAGCTGCGCTCGCACCCGGTGGACGGCTGCGTTCTGCTCGGCGGCTGCGACAAGTCCACGCCCGGGCTGCTGATGGGCGCGATCTCGATGGACCTCCCGACGATCTTCTGCCCGGCGGGGCCGATGTCGAGCGGCCGCTGGCGCGGCCATGTCACCGGCGCGGGCACCCACACCAAGAAATACTGGAACGACCTCCAGACCGGCAAGATCAGCCGCGACGACTGGATCGACCTCGAAAGCCGCATGACCCGGTCGAACGGCACCTGCAACACGATGGGCACGGCGTCGACCATGACCTCGATCGTCGACGCCATGGGGCTGACCCGCACCGGGGCGTCCTCGGTCCCCGCGACCGACTCCGGCCACCCGCGGCTCGCCTCGTGGTGCGGCTCCCGCGCCGTCGAGATGGTCTGGGAGGACCTGAAGCCCTCCGACATCCTGACCCCGGCGAGCCTGCGCAACGGGCTCGCGACCTACATGGCGCTCGGCGGGTCGACCAACGCCGCGATCCACCTTGCCGCCATGGCCCGCCGCGCGGGGCTCGGCCTCACGCTCGAGGACATGGACGCCGCCGCCCGCGAGATCCCGGTGCTGGCCAACCTCTTCCCGTCGGGCGAATACCTGATGGAGGACTTCTATTTCGCCGGCGGACTGCCGGCGCTGCTGGCCCGGCTCGGCGACCGCATCGACCGGAGCGCCACCACGATCGAGGGCCGCACGCTGGGCGACGCCATGGCCGGGGCGGAGTGCTACGACGACGACGTGATCCGGCCGATGGAGAACCCGGTCATTCCGCTCTCGGCGGGGCGCACGCTGGTCCTGCTGCGCGGCAACCTCGCGCCGGACGGCGCCATCATGAAGACCTCGGCGGCGGACGCCGCGCGGCTGCGGCACAGTGGCCCGGCGCTGGTGTTCGAGGACCCAGGCGACATGGCGCGCCGGATCAACGCGCCCGATCTCGACGTCACTGAGGACACGGTGCTGGTGCTGCGCAATTCGGGGCCGGTCGGCGGGCCGGGCATGCCGGAATGGGGCAACCTGCCGATACCGACGAAGCTGCTCAAGGCCGGGGTGACCGACATGGTGCGGATCTCGGACGGGCGGATGAGCGGCACCCATTACGGCACCTGCATCCTGCATGTTTCGCCCGAGGCCGCGGTGGGAGGCCCGCTCGCGCTGCTGCAGACCGGCGACACGGTGGTGCTCGACGCCGAGGCCGGTCGCCTCGACATGGATGTGCCCGACGCCGAGCTCGACCGCCGCCGGGCGGCGTGGCAACGGCCTGCATCGCCCTACACGCGCAGCTTCACGGCGCTCTACCAGCGCCACGTGAGCCAGGCGCACGAGGGCTGCGATTTCGATTTCCTGGAGGGCACCGACCCGGTCCCGGAACCGCCGATCTACTGAGCCCGAGCTACCGAGCCCGATCTACCGAGGAAGAGGAGACCTCATCATGGACATCACGAACCCCTTCAAGGCGCGGCTCAGGGCCGGCGGCGCGGTGCCGCTGGGAACCTGGCTCATGTCCGGCACGCCCTCGACGGCCGAGGCGCTCGGCCATGCGGGCTTCGATTTCCTCGTGCTCGACATGGAGCACGTGCCGATCGAGATCGGCCAGACCGCCGACATCCTCCGGGCCATCGCCCTGACCCCGGCGCGCGCGCTGGTGCGGCTGCCGTGGAACGACCCGGTGACCGTCAAGCGGGTGCTCGACGCCGGGGCGGAGTCGATCATGCTGCCCTTCGTGCAGACCGCCGAAGAGGCCCGCGCCGCCGTGTCCGCGGCGAAATACCCGCCGCTCGGCACGCGCGGGGTGGCCGCAGTGCATCGCTCCTCGGGCTACGGCGCGGCGACCGACTACCTGCAGCGGGCGAACGACGAGACCTGCGTCATCGTGCAGCTCGAGACCCCGGAAGCGCTTGCGAACATGGCGGAGATCGCCGCCGTGCCGGGGCTCGACGGCATCTTCATCGGACCGGGCGACATGGCGGCGTCGATGGGGTTCATCGGTCAGATCGGCCGGGCGGAGGTGCAGGAGACGCTGGCCGACGCCGGACGTCGCGCCGGCGAGCTGGGCATTCCCATCGGCATCGTCGGCGCCACGCCCGAGATGGTCGGGTCCTACATCGGGATGGGCTATTCCTTTGCCGCCATCGCCTCGGATCTCGCCATGATGTCGGGCCGGGCGCGGGAGGTGCTGGGCGCGCTCGGGGCCGATGCCGCTGCCGCGGCGCCCGCCGGAAGCTCGGCCTACTGACATGGCCCCTGTCGCGCGCCTGCAGGCCTGGGCCTGCCGCAGCCCGATCGCCGAGCCGGTCGCGACCTCCTTCGGGATCATGCGCAACCGGCCGGCGGTGTTCCTGCGTGTCGAGGACGTCGAGGGCGCGTTCGGATGGGGCGAGGTGTTCGCCAACTGGCCCGCCGCCGGCGCCGAGCATCGCGTCAACCTGATGGCCGACGACATCGCCCCGGCGGTGCTTGGCCGCGAGGCCCGCGACCCGACGGCCGTCTTCCGCACGCTCGAGGCAGCGCTGCACATCCGGGCGCTGCAATGCGGCGAGTTCGGTCCCTTCGGCCAGGTGCTCGCCGGCCTCGACCAGGCGCTGTGGGATCTCGCGGCGCGGCGGGCCGGCAGGCCCGTGGCGCAGGCGCTCGAGCCTGACGCCCCCACCCATGTGCCGGCCTACGCCAGCGGCATCCACGTCGATGCGGCTGATCGGCTCATCCCCGAGGCCCGCGCGACCGGCTTCGCGGTCTTCAAGGTCAAGGTCGGCTTCTCCGACCGCGATGCCGCGAAGGTGCGCGAGATCGCGTCGGGCCTCGAGACCGGCGAGCGGCTGGCGCTCGACGCCAACCAGGCGTGGAGCCCCGAGGCGGCGGCGACCTTTCTCGACAGCGTGGGCGACCTGCCGCTGCTGTGGATGGAAGAGCCGATCCGCGCCGATCTTCCGGTGGCCAACTGGCGCCGGCTGCCGCGCCACGTGCCGCTTGCGGGCGGCGAGAACATCGCCGGAGAGCCGGCCTTTGCCCGCGCCCTGTCCGAGGGCGTGCTGGCGGTCTACCAGCCGGACGTGGCGAAATGGGGCGGGTTCACGGGCTGCATGGCCGTGGGGCGCGCCGCGCTGCGCGCCGGGCAGATGTATTGCCCGCATTTCCTTGGTGGCGGGATCGGGCTGGCGGCGTCGGGCCACCTGCTCGCCGCCGTCGGCGGGCCGGGCCTGCTCGAGGTCGACGTGAACCCCAACCCGCTGCGCGACAGCTTCGGCGCCATCGCGGACCGCGTCGCGGACGGTCTTTGGCAGGTCGGCACGGCGCCGGGCATCGGCCCCGCAGAGCTTCCGGAGGCCGTGCGCGCCGCCGTCACGCATCACCGCGAGGCGGCCTGACAGCGCTTGCCTCTCGGCATCGCCCGGCCTCGGTCACTGCCCCCTCGGACCGCCTGACGGTCTGCCCCATCCCTGTCGCTGCGCCCAAGGCCCCGCCGCACACCCCTGTGCGGGGTTGGCTTCGTCGCGGAGGCCTTGCCGCGTCTGGCGCGCCTTGAAGATGTCGTGCGCGCGGTGCGAGCGCCGCAGCGCGCATGTTGCGCAACGCAAGCGGCGCCCCGGGGAGGGGCGCCGCTGTTCGTGCCGTGCGGGCAGAGCGTGTCCTTGTCGCCCCTGCTTCAGCGGGCCTTGCCCACCGGGCGCAATCCGCGCAGCAGCGGTGCGAGGAGCGGGCCGGCGATCGCGAGCAGGGCGCAGAGGAACAGGATCGACGCCACCGGTCCGTCCACGAAGAAGGCCGCGAAGTTGCCCTCGTTCAGCAGCAGCCCGCGCCGCAGGGTCTGTTCGAACTGCGGCCCGAGCACCAGGCCGATCACCAGCGGCGCCAGCGGAAACCCGGTGAGCCGGAAGACAAGTCCGAGGATGCCGAAACACACCGCTGTCACCACGTCGAGCGGGTTGCCGCGGACGGTGGCCGCGCCGACGATGCCGAAGATCACGATGCCGGCGGTGACGATGTGCTGCGGGATCGACAGCAGCCGCCCGAAGATCCGCACCAGCGGAAACGCGAGCACCAGCATCACGAGGTTGATCAGGAACAGCACGATGAAGATGGCGTTCACCACGTCGAGATGTTCCGACATCAGCCGCACGCCCGGCGTGATCCCGTGCACCACGAGCGCGCTGAGCAGGATGGCGGTGACCACGTCACCGGGAATGCCGAGCGCGAGCGTCGGGATCATCGCCGAGCCGGTTACCGCGTTGTTCGACGATTCCGCCGCGACCAGCCCCTCCGGTTCGCCGGTGCCGAAGTCCTTGCCCCGGCGCGAGGTCTGGCGGGCCACCGCGTAGCTGATGAACGAGGCGGTGGCGGCGCCGGTGCCGGGCAGGGCGCCGACGACGCAGCCGATGCCGGAGCTGCGGAGCAGGGTGAAGACCCGTCCCTTCCACGCCGAGAGCGAGGGCAGCTGCAACCGCACGCCGGACACTTCGGCGATGCTCTCGTTGCCGGTGGCGACGCGGTAGAGCGCCTCGGACAGGGCGAAGAGGCCGATGACCACGGCGATGAGGTCGAAGCCGGCCGACAGGAACTGCGAGCCGAAGGTGAAGCGCGCGGCCCCGGTGACCGGGTCGGTGCCGACCAGCGAGATCATCAGGCCGATCGCCCCCATCAGCAGCCCCTTGGCGGTGTTGCCGTGCGACACGGCGGCGATGCAGGTCAGGGCCAGCACGATGAGCGCGAAGACCTCGACCGAGCCGAAGCTGGTGGCGAACCGCGCGAGCTGCGGCGCCGCGACCATGAGCACCACGCAGGAGATGAGCCCGCCGATCACCGACGACATGGTCGCCCAGCCAAGCGCCAGCCCGCCGTCGCCCCGGCGCGCCATTGGGTAGCCGTCGAGGGTCGTGGCGGCGGCCTGCGGTGTGCCCGGCGAGTTCACGAGGATCGCCGAGATCGAGCCGCCGAACACCGATCCGCAGTAGACGCCGAGCAGCAGCGTCAGGCTGGGCACCGGCTCCATTCCGAAGGTGAAGGGCAGGCAGATCGACAGCCCCACGACCGAGCCGAGCCCCGGCAGCGCCCCGATGACGATGCCGAGCGCGGTGCCGATGACGAGCGCCGTCAGGGTCCAGAGGGTGAAGACGTCGGCAAAGGCCGACAGGAAGGACTGCATCAGAACGCCCCTCCCGAGACCAGGAGCGGCAGGCGCAGCCCCAGCAGGTGATGGAACACGGCCCAGAGCCCCGGGCCGAGCAGGATCAGCGTCACGGCGAACCGTAGTGGATCGCGCTCTCCGAGGATCCAGAGCAACCCGCCCAGCCCGAGCGTGACGGCCACCGCGTAGCCCAGCACCGGCAGCGAGACCGCCGTCAGCAGCAGCACCACGATGAAGCTCACGACCTTCGCGGTCTGCCGCTCCCCGCCCGTTGCAGGGGGCGCCCAGAAGGCCGCGCGCAGGGCGCAGCCCGTGCTCAGCACGATCCAGATGCCCAGCAGGATGCGCGGCAGCCGCATGGGCTGGTCCGTGGAGGCGGCGTTGATCCCCCCCACGGCGACATAGGAGGAGGCCAGCACGATCAGCGCCACCCCCGTCAGCCCTGCGCAGATGAACAGTTCAGTCGGTCGTCTGACCATCGGCTCCTCCTCCCATGTCAGGTCGCGTCCTCACCGGCGGTCAGTTGACCAGGCCGGCCTCCTCGAGGATCTTCGCGTTCATCTCGGCATTCTCGCGGACGAAGCTCTCGAACTCTTCCGGGCCGCGATAGAGCACGCCGGTGTTGGTCTTCTCGGCGAGGTCGGCGAAGGCGTCGGTCCTGGTGGCGGCCTCGCAGGCCTCGGCCAGCGTCTCCACCTGCGACGAGTCCAGCCCCGCCGGCGCGAAGACGCCCTGCCAGACCGAGAAGTCGAGATCGAAGCCGGCCTCGGCCATGGTGGGGATGTCGGGATAGGCCTCGAGCCGCTCCGGCGCGAAGACCGCGAGCGCCGTGACGTTGTTGGCCTCGAGCACGGTGGCGGTGTCGACGAAAAGGTCGATCTCGCCGCCCGCCATCGCGTTCATCGCGGTGCCGGTGCCGTCGAACGGCAGGTGGACGGCGTTCATGCCCGCCTCGGACGCGAAGGCCGCCATGGCGAGATGCGGGATCGTTCCGGGCCCGGACGAGCCGTAGACCACGCGGCCGCTGCCGCCCTGGTCGATCCAGTCCTGGACCGAGGTCGCGTCGGCCTCGTCGGATTGCAGCAGGAACACCGGGGTCGAGGTGGTCTGGCAGATGTAGCTGTAGCTGTCGAGATCGTAGGACGTGTCGCGCAGCGACGGCTGGATCGCGACGGGCCCGATCGGCAGGTAGCCGACGGTGTTTCCGTCCGCGTCCGCCTGCGCGACCGAGGCGGCCCCGATCGTGCCGCTCGCGCCGGCGTTGTTGCGGATCACGACGGTGCGCGACAGCGCCTCGGAGAACCCCGGTTCGAACACCCGGGCCACGGTATCCGTACCGCCGCCGGCGCTGAACGGCACGACCATCTCCATGGTCTGTGCCGAGGCGGTCCCGACCGCCAGGCCGGATGCTGCGACAAGGGAAAGGCTCGCGAGCCTGAAGTGACGTTGCATGGATTTTCCTCCCGTTTGCGGTCCGGGTCCCGGCGGCTGTGCGTGGTCTTCGCCTCCCTGCGAAGCCCCGGCCGGGGTCCGGATGCCTCCCAGATAATAGCGCTACGATTTGCCTGTCAAACGATCTTTGCCCCGCGTCCGAAACCACCCGTGTCGAGTGCCGCGCCGGGCCGGACCGCCGGGGCCGGTCGCAGCGGTGCCGCTGTCGCGAAGACCCCGGGGCTCTCGAATCGCGCCGGGCGGTCGGCGCGGGTTCCTCTTGTGACCGGGCAGGTTGGTCTCTACGCTCGGGTCCACGTAGCCGACCCGAAAACGGACCTGATGGACCAGACAGAGCCCGCAAAAGCCGCCCGCAAGCGCCGCAAGATGCAACGCGTCACGATGACGGACGTGGCGAAACATGCGGATGTGTCGCCCTCGACCGTGTCGCTCTACCTGCGCAAGCCCGAGGCGGTGTCCGAGCGGATCGGCCAGCGGGTCGAACACGCCATCGCCGAGCTCGGCTACGTGCCCAACTACGTCGCCGGCGGGCTGGCGGCGGCGGGGTCGCGGGTGGTCAGCGTCATCGTGCCCTCGCTGCGCAACGCGTTCTTCTCCGACACCGTCACCGAGCTCGAGAAGCTGCTGGCCGAAAGTCGGCTGCAGACCCTCGTCGGGCACACCGAGTATTCCGCCACGCAGGAAGAGGCCCTGGTCCGCGCCGCGCTGTCCTGGGCTCCTGCGGCGGTGGTGCTGACCGGCACGGCCCACACGCAGGCCACGCGCGATCTGCTGCGTCGGAACGGCACGCCGGTCGTCGAGATGTGGGAGCTGACCGACGATCCCATCGACCAGGCGGTCGGCTTCAGCCACGAGGACGTCGGCCGCCGCATCGCGCGGCATTTCATCGGCAAGGGCTACGAGAGTGCCGCCTTCCTCGGGGCGCGGATGGGCGACGACAAGCGGGCCGCCGACCGTGCCCGCGGCTTCGAGGCCGAGATGCGCGCCTACGGCGTTCCGGTGCAGGTGGTCGAGGATCACGCGCCGGCCAGCACCGGCTCTGCGGCACGGCTGCTGGACAACCTCGACAGCCCGGTCCGGGCCGTGGCCTGCTCGAACGATACGGTGGCGCTCGGGGTGCTGTTCGAGGCGCAGCGCCGTGGCATCGCGGTGCCGGGCGAGCTGGCCATCGCGGGCTTCGGCGATCTCGAGTTCTCTGCGCAGTCGGTGCCGCCGCTGACCACCGTGCGGCCCTCGGCATCGGAAATCGCGGCGCGGGTGGCGGACTGCATCCGGGCCCGTGACCCGCTGACCGCCACCTCCGGGGCGGGCGAAGGGCCGCGAGTCTTCGATACCGGCTTCACCTTCGTCCCGCGCGAGAGCGGCTGACGAGAGGGCTGACGCACCGCAGGCCGTGCCACATCATGGCGTAACCGCGCCGTAAGGCGATGAAAGCGCCCTTTTTTACGAGCAAGGGCAGCCGGCGGGGTCAGCGGCGCTCAGTCCTTCTTGTCGCCCACGCTGTCCCGGCTCACCAGTTCCCCGGTCATCAGGACCTTCACCGTCGGTTGTGCCGAATCCTCGCCGGCGATCAGGTCATCGAGAAGACGGATGGCCATGGCGCCGATGCGGGTCTTGGGAACGTCGATGGTGGTCAGCGGCGGATCGAAAACGCCGGCCATCGGCAGGTTGTCGAACCCCACGATCGACACGTCACCCGGCACTGACAGGCCCATCTCGCGCAGCGCCCGCATGAACCCGAGCGCGATGATGTCGTTGGCGCAGAAATAGGCCTCGGCCAGGGACGGCGCGCCGCGCAGAAGATCGAGCGATTCGCGGTAGGCGCCGTCGAGCGTGGCGACCACGGAGAGTTCGTGGGCGGGGTCGGTCTCGATCCCGAGCGCGGCGGCGGCGCGGCGGAAGCCGGTCTCGCGCAGGCGGAAGTTCATCACGTCGCTGTGGCTGCCGACATAGCCGATGCGCCGGAACCCCCTGGACACGAGATGCGCCAGCGCGGTGTAGACCAGCTGGTCGTTGTCCATGTCGACGAAATTCGCCTTGAGGAACGGATGATAGGTGTCGATGAGCACCGTCGGCAGCGGGGCGCGGGCGATGACGGTCTCGATGTCCTCGACCGACAGCTCGGTGCCCAGCACGACCAGCCCGCGCGGCTCGGTGCCCTCAAGTTCCGCGAGAAGGCCGTCGAGCGGTTGCTGCTCGGCGCTGACCACCTGCAGGGCATAGTCGCGGCGCAGGGCCTCGTAGGACATGCCGTCGATGTAGTCCGAGATGAAATGGTTGTGGTCGCGGTTCACCGTCTGGCCGTGGCGCGCGACCTTGAGGAAGCGGATCGTGTTGGTCGACTCGGCGGCGCGCGGGCGGCTGCTGCGCGGCGTGTAGTTCAGCTCTTCGACGGCCTGCATCACCCGGTCGCGCGTGGCGTCCGAGATGTCGCCCTTGCCGTTCAGGACGAGCGAGGCCGTCGCCGCGGAGACCCCGGCGTGCTTGGCGACCTGGCGCAGGGTCGTCGGTTTTTTTGCCTCGATATCCATGGCTTGGCTCATCACTCTTTTCGTTTTCCTGCGCGCTGTCAGGCGCTGACGCAAGGGTAATGCGGCCCCGCTTCGACCGCCAGTTAACAACCGCTCAACAACTGGGTTGACTTTAGTAAACTCGATGGTAGCTATTTAGTAAATAGCGAATACAGTTCAGTAAACGACACAGGGGGAGGAGATGTCGCGTCTGGATGGGAATCTTTTTGTGCTCTCCGCACTGATCGTCCTGCTTCTCGCAGTCGGCGGTCTGGCGTCCGGAGGCAACTATCTCTCCGTCTACAACCTGCAATCCATGGCCAACCAGGTGCCCGAGATCGGGCTGCTGGCGATCGGCGTGATGCTGGCGATGTGCTCGGGCAACGGCGGGATCGACCTGTCGGGGATCGCGCTCGCGAACCTCTCGGGCGTCGCCTCGGGGCTCTTCGCGCTGTCGCTGTTCCCGGTCGACGAGGCGCCGGTGCTCTTCACGCTGACCTTCGCCGCCGGCTGCGCCGTGGTGGGGCTGCTGGGAGGCATTCTCAACGGCCTGCTGATCTCGCGCTTCGGGATCACGCCGATCCTGTGCACGCTCGGCACGCAGATGTTCTTCACCGGCGTCGCGGTGGTGCTGTCGGGCGGCCGCTCGGTCACCATCGGTTCACCCGATGCGCTCTATGCGCTTGGCAACGGGCTGGTGTTCGGGGTGCCGGCGAGCTTCGTGATCTTCATCGGCGTGGCGCTGGTGCTGGGCGGCGTGCTGCGCTTCACCCCCTACGGGATGAAGCTGATGCTGACCGGCGCCAACCCCAAGGCGGCGCGGTTCAGCGGCTTCCCGCAGGCCCGCATCGTGACGGTGACCTACGCGATCTCGGGGCTGCTGGCGGGGCTTGCCGGGGTCATCATCGCGGCCCGCAACGTCAACGTGAAATGGGACTACGGCACCACCTACCTGCTGATCGCGATCCTCGTCGCGGTGATGGCCGGGGTCCGCCCCGAGGGCGGGTATGGCCGGGTGGTGAACGTGGTGCTGTCGGCGATCACGCTGCAGCTTCTGTCGAGCCTGCTCAACTTCATCGGCCTGTCGAACTTCGTGCGCGATTTCGCCTGGGGCGCGCTGCTGCTGTGCTTCCTGGCCGTCGGCCGCTTCGGGCTGGTCGAGCAGCTTCTGATCTTCTTTTCGCCGAGGCGGGGCAAGGCCCGCGCCTCGAAAACCTGAGCCACAGTGGGAAATCTAGGGAGGAGACCATCATGGCACTTAAAGGACTGAAAACCGGCCTCATGGCGGCAACGGCAGCGGCGGCGGTGTTCGCCGGTGCGCAGGGCGCCACGGCGCAGGAGGGCAAGTCGATCACCACGGTCGTCAAGATCAGCGGCATCCCGTGGTTCGACCGGATGAAGACCGGCGTCGACATGTACGCCGAGCAGCACCCCGAGATGGACATCGAGCAGGTCGGCCCGGCCAGCGCGGACTCGGCGCAGCAGCTGCAGATCGTGCAGGACCTCGTGGCGCGCGGTGTCGACGCGCTGGCGGTGGTGCCGATGGACCCGGCGATCCTCGAGGGCGTGCTGAAGCGCGCGATGGACCGCGGCATCGTCGTGGTGACACATGAGGCCGACAACCAGAAGAACACGATGGTCGACGTCGAGGCCTTCGACAACGCCGAGTACGGCGCGGCGCTGAACGAGCGGCTGGCCGAGTGCATGGGCGGCGAGGGCAAGTGGACCACCTTCGTCGGGTCGCTGGGCAGCCGCACGCACATGCAGTGGGTCGGTGCCGGCGAGGAGAACGCCAAGCAGTACGAGGGCATGGAACTCGTCGACCCGAACAACGAGAGCTTCGACGACGCCCAGGGCACCTACGAGAAGGCCAAGGAGATCCTGCGCAAGCACCCCGACATCAAGGGCTTCCAGACCTCGGCGGGCAACGACGTGCTGGGCGTCGGCCGGGCGATCGAGGAAGCTGGCCTCGCGGGCAAGGTCTGCCTTGTCGGCACCGGCCTGCCGAACCCCTCGGCGGCCTATCTCGACAGCGGCGCGATCACCGCGATCGGCTTCTGGGACCCGCAGAAGGCCGGCATGGCGATGAACTCGGTCGCGACCAAGCTGCTGGCCGGTGAAGAGATCACCGACGGCATGGACCTCGGCGTCGAGGGCTACGGCAACGTGAGCGTGCGCGACGGCGCGGGCGACGGGCTTCTGGTCATCGGCAACGGCATGGTCCTGGCCGACAAGGACACCTACGAAGAGCACCTGTTCTGAGAAGGACAGGGGGCCTGGCCGGGGATGCCCCGGCCGGGCTTTCACCACCGCGCGTCCGGCCGGGGAGACCGGGACGCGCCGGCGTCGACCCCAAGGGAGGAAGCGGATGTCTGACGGGCATTTTCTCGAGCTGCGCGGTATTCACAAGCGCTTCGGCGGCGTCCATGCGCTGCGCGGCGTGGACGTGACCATCGACACGGGCGTGGCCTATCACCTGCTGGGCGAGAACGGCTGCGGCAAGAGCACCTTCATCAAGATCATCTCGGGCGCGCACCCGCCGAGCGAGGGCGAGATCCTGCTCGACGGCCGGTCGCACGCCGAGCTGTCGCCGATCCAGTCGCTCGAGGCCGGGATCGAGACCGTCTACCAGGACCTGTCGCTGCTGCCGAACCTCTCGGTCGAGGAAAACGTGGCGCTTGGCGAGCAACTGGTGTCGGGCGGCGGCCGGCTGATGCGGCGGCTGAACCGGGCCCGCCTGCGCGAGACCGCCCGCGAGGCGATCCGCGGCGTGGGGCTCGACTCGACGCCGTCGCTGCTGGCGACCAGCGTTTCGGACCTGCCGCTGGCGATCCGCCAGCGCGTCGCCATCGCCCGCGCCATCGCCGCCGACGCGCGTCTCGTCATCATGGACGAGCCCACCACGTCGCTGACCCGCCACGAGGTCGAGGCGCTGATCGAGCTGGTGGGCCAGCTGCTGGCGCGCGACGTGGCGGTGCTGTTCGTGACCCACAAGCTCGAGGAGTGCTACCGCATCGGCGGGCAGGCCATCGTCTTCCGCGACGGCCAGTGCATCGCGCAGGGCCCGCTCGAGGACTACTCGCGCGCCGAGCTGTCGCACCTGATGACAGGCCGCGAGCTCGACACCATGCGCTACCGCACGGGCGCGCCGATGGCGGGCGAGGTGCTGCGGGTCGAGGGCGCGTCGTCGGGCGCGGCCTTCGAGGACGTCTCCTTCGGCCTCGACCGGGGCGAGGTGCTGGGCATCACCGGGCTGTCGGATTCGGGCCGCAACGAGGTGGCGCTGGCGCTTGCCGGCCACCAGCCGCTGACCGCCGGACAGATCGCCATCGACGGAGCGCCGGTGCATCTCGACAGCCCCGGCGCCGCCATCGCGCGCGGCATCGGCTACGTGCCCGAGGACCGGCTTTCCGAGGGGCTGTTCCTGCAGAAATCCATCTACCAGAACGAGGTGACGCTGATCCTCGACAAGCTGATGGGCGCCGGCGGCATCGTCGACAAGCGCAAGGGCCGCGAGGCCGCGCGCGAGATTTCCGAGGCGATGAACCTCAACACCGGCGACATCGACATGCCGGTCTCGGCGCTGTCGGGCGGCAACCAGCAGCGAGTTCTGATCGGCCGCTGGCTGTCGATCGAGCCGGAACTGCTGGTGCTGCACGGGCCCACGGTGGGCGTCGACGTCGGCTCGAAGGACACGATCTACCGCGCCATACAGGCGATGGCGGAGCGCGGCATCGCGCTGGTGATCGTCTCGGACGACCTGCCGGAGTTGCTGCAGAACTGCGACCGCATCCTCGTGATGAACAACGGCCGCGTCGTCGACGCGCTCGACGCCGCCACCGCCGACGAGGACCGGATCTACCAGTCCATGCTGGGCTCGGAACACGAGGCTGCCTGATGACCATGGTGCAAGAGATGACAGACCAAACCGCCCCGAAGCGCGGCGCCACGCAGCGCCCCGGCCTCGGCGAGATCGTCCGCCGCCGCCCCGAGATCGTGACGCTGACGATCCTCGTGGTGATCTGCGTCGCGGTGGCGATCATCAACCCCAACTTCCTGCAGCCGGGCTCGCTCATCGACATGGGCCGGGCGAGCGTGGTGACCGGGCTCTTCGCGCTCGGGGTGTTCGCCATCCTCGCGGCGGGGGGCATCGACGTGTCGTTCACCGCCATCGCGGCGCTGACCATGTATTCGCTGACCTCCTTCGTCATCGGGGTCGCGCCGGGCATGCCGATGGGCGCGATCATCGCCATCGCCGTGGTCGCGGGCGCGCTGCTCGGCGCGGTGAACGGCCTGCTGGTGCACGGGCTGCGGGTGCCCTCGCTGATCGTGACCATCGGCACGCAATACCTGTTCCGGGGCATCCTGCTGGCCTTCGTCGGCACCGTCTGGCTGATGGAGCTGCCGCCGCAGATGACCGCCTTCGGCAAGGCCGCGCTGTTCCAGTTCGAGGGCATGAACGGCGTGACCGTCGACCTGCCGGCCTACTTCCTGATCTTTCCCGCCGTGGTGGCGCTGGCGTGGTTCCTCTTCGACCGCACGCTGATGGGCCGGGCGATCTTCGCCACCGGCGGCAACCCCGAGGTGGCGGCGCGGCTCGGCTACGGCCAGCGCATCGTGCACGTCTTCGTCTTCGGCTTCGCCGGGGCGCTCGCCGGGCTCGCGGGCATCATCCACGTCAGCGCGACGCGCATGGCCAACCCCTTCGACCTCGTCGGCATGGAAATCGAGGTGATCGCCGCGGTCGTCCTCGGCGGCGCGCGGATCACCGGTGGCACCGGCTCGGTGCTGGGCACGGTGGCCGGCGTGCTGCTGATCACGGTGGTCAACAACACGCTGGTGCTGGTGGGCATTCCCAGCACCTGGCAGCGCGTCGTGGTCGGCGCCTTCATCCTTCTTGCCGCGGCCTTCTTCGTGCGCCGCGCTCCGAAACCGCAGAAAAGAAAGGCAGAGTGATCGCCATGAAGAAGTTTCTCAACAAGCCCGAAACCTTTGTCGAGGAAATGCTCGAGGGCATCTACGCCGCCCACCCCGAGGTCACCCACGCCGGCGACGATCCGCACTGCTTCGTGACCGCCAACCCGGTGCCCGGCAAGGTCGGCATCGTCACCGGCGGTGGCTCGGGCCACCTGCCGCTGTTCCTCGGCTACGTCGGCGAGGGGATGCTCGACGGGGCAGGGGTCGGCGGGGTGTTCCAGTCGCCCAGCTCGGACCAGATTCTGCAGGTCACCAGGCATGTCGACCAGGGCGCGGGCGTGCTCTACCTCTACGGCAACTACAGCGGCGACCTGATGAACTTCGACATGGCCGGCGAACTGGCCGAGCTCGAGGACATCGAGACCGCCACCGTCGTGGGCAACGACGATGTCGCCTCGTCGAAACCGGGCGAAGAGCACAAGCGCCGGGGCGTGGCGGGGATCGTCTTCCTCTACAAGGTCGCGGGCGCGGCGGCGGCCGAGATGAAGCCGCTTTCCGAGGTCGTGCGCCTGACCGAGAAGGCCCGGGCGCGGACCCGGACCATGGGGGTCGCGCTCACGCCCTGCATCGTTCCCGAGGTCGGCAAGCCGGGCTTCGAGATCGGCGAGAACGAGATGGAAATCGGCATGGGCATCCACGGCGAGCCCGGCATCACCCGCAAGGCGCTGGAGCCCGCGGACGCGGTGGTCGACGAGATGATGGCGCGCATCTTCGCCGAGCAGGACTATGCCCCCGGCGACGAGGTGGCGATCCTGGTCAACGGGCTTGGCGGCACGCCGATGGAAGAGCTCTACATCTTCTACCGCCGGCTCGCGCAGCTCTTTGCCGAGAAGCAGGTCAGCGTGGCGCAGGTCTGGGTGGGCGAGTTCGCCACCTCGATGGAGATGGCCGGGGCGTCGATCTCGGTGCTGCATCTCGACGACGAGCTGAAGCCGCTGGTCGCACGCGGTGCCAACACGCCGTTCTTCAAGCATATCGCGGCATGAGGGGGACCGATGACGGACGTTGACGCAAGCGCGCTGCCGGAGCTGTTCGGGCGCTACGCCGAACGGTTCGCGGCCGAGAAACAGGCGCTGATCGAGCTTGACGGCAAGGTCGGCGACAGCGACCTCGGGCTCACCATGGCCAAGGGCTTTGCCGCCGCCGACGCGGCACTGGCCGAGGCCGCGCCCGACAGCCTGTCTGCCGGCATGAAGACCGCCGGGGCGGCGATCGCCAAGGCCGCGCCATCGACCATGGGCACGCTCATGGCGACCGGCTTCCTGCGCGGCTCGAAGGCGCTCGAGGCGGCATCGGTGCTCGATGCGCCGGCGCTGGCCGCCTTCTGGGGCGCGTTCCGGGACGGCATCGCGCAGCGGGGCAAGGCGCAGCTCGGCGACAAGACCGTGCTCGACGTGCTGCACCCGGTGGCCGAGACCCTTGCCGCGCAGGCCGAGGCCGGGGCCACGCCCGCCGCCGCCGCACGGGCTGCCACCGAAACCGCACGCGCGGCGCTGGAGGCGACCCGGGACATGGTCGCCCAGCACGGCAAGGCCGCGGCCTTCGGAGACAAGTCGAAGGGGTTGCAGGATGCGGGCAGCACCGTAGCCTGCATCCTGATCGAAGAGACGAGCGCGTTCCTGACCGCGCGGGAGGACACATGAGATACAATACGCTCGGCCGCAGCGGCCTCAAGGTTTCGGCCATCGCCATGGGCACCTTCACCTTCGGGGGAGAGGGCAACTTCGCGATGGTCGGCAATCAGGGCGTCGACGAGGCGCGGTCGCTGTTCGACTGCGCGCTCGACCACGGCGTCAACCTGATCGACACCGCCAACATGTATTCCACCGGCACCGCCGAGGAGATCGTCGGCGAGGCGCTGGCGGGCCGGCGCGACCGGGTGCTGATCTCGTCCAAGGCGCGGATGGCGATCGGTGACGGTCCCAACGACGAGGGCGCCAGCCGCTGGCACCTGATCCGCGAGTGCGAGCGCAGCCTGAAGCGGCTGCGCACCGATCACATCGACATCTACCACATCCACGAGTGGGACGGTCAGACCCCGGTCGAGGAAACCATGGAGGCGCTGCACACGCTCCAGCAGCAGGGCAAGATCCGCTACGCGGGCTGCTCGAACTACACCGCGTGGCAGCTGATGAAATCGCTCATGGCGTCGGAAAAGCCGGGCCGGGCGCGTTTCGTGACGCAGCAGATCCACTACACGCTCGAGGCGCGCGAGGCGGAATACGAGCTGCTGCCGGCCTCGGTCGACCAGGGTGTCGGGGTGACGGTCTGGAGCCCGCTCGCCGCCGGGCTCCTGTCGGGCAAGCACACCCGCGACACGCCGGTCGCCCCCGACAGCCGGCAGGCGCGCGGCTGGACCGAGCCGCCGATCCGCGACCAGGAGCGGCTCTGGCGCATCGTCGACGTGCTGAACGACATCGCCGCCGTGCATGAGGTCGAGGCGGCGCAGATCGCGCTGGCGTGGCTGCTGACGCGGCCGGCAGTGGCCTCGCTGGTGGTCGGCGGCAGCTCGGTGGCGCAGTTCGAACGCAACTTCCGCGCGCTCGACGTGGTGCTGTCCGAGGCCGAGCTGCAACGGCTCGACGAGGTCAGCCGCCCGCCGCTGATCTACCCGCTCTGGCACCAGGCGCAATTCGCCAGCCCGCGCTACGGCGCCGCCGACGGCATCCTGGGAAGCTGACCGCACAGGGCAAGGGCGCCGTGCGCCCCGGTCGCGCGGCCGGGGCAGCGGGCGCCCACGACCCGGTGACCGAAGAGGGCCGGGGCGGTCGGAGCCGGCGCCCGGCCCCTTCATCCTCGCGCTCCGCGGGCCTTTGGCGTCACCGCGCCCGGGGGTGCAGTGGGGGGCCTCAGTCCAGCAGCCGGAAATACGCCTCCTGCCGTGCGACGAGATCGTCGTGGCTGCCGGTCTCGACGATACGCCCGCCGTCCATCACCACGATGCGGTCGGCATGGCGGATGGTCTCGAGCCGGTGGGCGATGATCAGCGTGGTGCGCCCGACGGCGAGCCGGGCCAGCGCCGCCTGGACCTCGCGCTCGGTGGAGCGGTCGAGCGCCGAGGTGGCCTCGTCCAGCAGCAGGATCGGCGGGTTGCGCAGGAACACGCGCGCGATGGCCACGCGCTGGCGCTGCCCGCCCGAGAGCATCACGCCGCGCTCGCCCACCACCGTGTCCAGACCGTCGGGAAGGCTGTCGATCAGCGCGCCGAGCTGGGCGTTGCGCACCGCTTCGAGGATGTCCTCCTCGGTCGCGCCGAGCTGCCCGTAGGCGATGTTCTCGCGCAGGGTGCCGGCAAAGAGGAAGACCTCCTGCGACACCAGACCGACCTGCCGTCGCAGGCTTTCGAGCGTCATGGAGGCCAGGGGCACCCCGTCGATGCGGATCTCGCCTGCGGTGGGCTCGTAGAAGCGCGGCACCAGTGCCATCACGGTGGACTTGCCGGCGCCCGAGGGCCCGACCAGCGCCACAGTCTCGCCGGGCCGCACGGTCAGGCTCACGCCGTGCAGCACCCCGCGCGCGCCGTCATAGGTGAAGGCCACGTCGTCGAAGACGATCTCGCCATGCAGCGCCGGGGCTTCGGTCGCGTCCGGAGCATCGGCGATGTCCGGGGTTTCGGCCAGCAGTTCGAGATAGCGGCGGAAACCGGCGATGCCGCGGGGGTAGAGCTCGATGACCGCCGCGATCTTTTCCAGCGGGCGGAAGAACACGCCCACCAGCAGCAGGAAGCCCACGTAGTCGCCGGTGCTCATCGAGCCCTCGAAGACGAAGCCTGCGCCGGCCACCATCACCACCACCTGCACCAGCCGCATGCCGGAATACTGCAGCGCGCTCAGCACCGCCATGATGCGGTAGGCCTCGAGCTTGGTGGTGCGGTAGCGGGCGTTGTCCTCGGCGAAAAGCGCGCGCTCATGCGCCTCGTTGGTAAAGGCCTGCACCACGCGGATGCCACCGATGCTTTCCTCGAGCCGCACGTTGAAGGCGCCGACGCGGGCATAGATCGCCCGCCAAGTCCGGGTCATCCGCCCGCCGTAGACGAATAGCAGCCAGCCCATCGCCGGCACGATCACCAGCGTCATCAGCGCCAGCGGCGGATGCAGCCAGAGCATCAGCGCGAAGGCCCCGGCAAAGGTCATGATGGCGATGAACAGGTCCTCGGGGCCATGATGGGCGACCTCGCCGATTTCCTCGAGGTCGCGGGTCACCCGGGCCACGAGCTTGCCGGTCTCGGCCCTGTCGAACCAGCCCCAGCCCAGCCGGGTGAGATGGCCGAAGGCGCGTTCGCGCATCTCGGTCTCGATGTTGATGCCCAGCATGTGGCCCCAGTAGGTCACCACCAGCATGAGCCCGGCGTTGATGACGTAGACGCAGACCAGCGCCACCGAGGCGAGCACGATCAGCCCCCAGTCGCCGCCCGGCAGCAGGTGGTCGATGAAGCCCGCGATGGCGAGCGGAAAGGCGAGCTCGAGCAGGCCCGACAGCACGGCGGAGCCGAAGTCGAGCCAGAAGAGCCGCATGTGCGGGCGGTAGTAGTCGAAGAACTGTCGAAGCATGCAGGACCTTAAACGGGGTGGGCGACGGGCGCGCCGTCTGAGCGGGTCATGACCTCCATGCGCGCACCGTAGATGGTCTCGAGCCGTGAGGGGGTCATGAGTTCGGCGGGGGAGCCTTGGAACACCAGCCGGCCGGACTTGAGCGCGACGACATGGTCGCAATAGCGCGCCGCCATGTTGAGGTCGTGCAGCACCGCGACCACCGAGCGCGCGCGCAGGCGGCTGAGGGTGTGAACCAGCGTCAGCACCTCGACCTGATGCGCGATGTCGAGCGCCGAGATCGGCTCGTCGAGCAGCAGCGTCCCGGCCTCCTGCGCGATCAGCATGGCAAGCCACGCCCGCTGCGCCTCGCCGCCCGACAGCGTGTCGACGCGGCGCCCGGCAAGGCTTTCGAGACCGCAGGCGGAGAGGGCGGCCTCGGTGGCGGCGCGATCCTCGGGGCCGGGGCGCCCGAGCGCGCCGTGCCAGGGGTAGCGTCCGAGCGCGGCGAGCTCGCGCACGGTCAGCCCCTCGGCCACCGGCGGATGCTGCGGCAGGTAGGCGAGCCTGCGCGCGAGCTGCCGCGCCGGCCAGTCCTGCAGTGGCGTATCGGCAAAGGTGATCTGCCCGCGCGCGGGGCGGCTCTGCCGCGAGAGCAGCTTGAGCAGTGTCGATTTTCCCGAGCCGTTGTGCCCGATCAGCCCGATCACCTTGCCACGCGGCAGGGTCAGGTTCAGCCCGTGCAGCAGGGTGCGGCCGGGCACCGAGACGGTGACATCGGAAAGGGTATAGAGCGCGGTCATGTCGGACGCCTCAGCATCAGCCAGATCAGCCAGGGCGTGCCGAGGAGCGACGCGAAGAGACCGAGCGGCAGGTCATAGGGAAAGCTTGCCATGCGGGCGCCGAAATCGGCCGCGAGCATGAGGGCGGCGCCGATGGCGGCACTGCCAAGCAGGTGCGGCACCGCCTGCGACAGGCCGCAGCGCCGGGCGAGATGCGGCGCCATCAGCCCGACGAAGCTCAGCGGGCCGACCAGCACCGTTGCCGCGCCCGTCGCCAGCGCCGCCAGCGCGACGACGCCAAGCGTGGCAGGGCGCAGCGGCAGGCCGAGGGCCCTTGCGACCTCCGGCCCGAGCGGCAGGATGGTGAGCCAGCGCGCCATCAGCACCGCCGCGCCGCAGGCAAGGCCGAGCAGGACGCAGAGCAGGCCTGCGCCCGTGCCGGTCAGCGCCGAGGCCGACCCCGAGAGCCATGCCAGCACCGCGAAGCTCTTCATCGTGCCGGCGGCCATCAGGATCGACAGCAGCGCGGCGGCAAGCGACGAAACTGCGACACCGGCCAGCAGCAGCCGCTCGGGGCGCGCGTTGCGGCCAAGCACCACCCCGGTGAGCACCGCCATGGCCGTGGCGCCGCCCGCCGCCGCACCGCCGCTCAGGGCCAGGGCCGAGGGGCTTGCGGCCAGGAACAGCACGCCGGCATAGCCGATCGCGGCGCCGCCCGAGACGCCAAGCACCTCGGGCGACGCGAGCGGGTTCGCGGTGAGCCGTTGCAGCGCCGCACCGGCAAGCGCCAGCAGGCCGCCGGCGGCGGCGGCTCCGGCAAGGCGCGGCAACCGGTTCGGCAGGAACAGCGCGAGGCTCTCGCGGTCGAGCAGGGTCCAGCCCTCCGGGGTGCGCCCGAGCATCAGCAGCAGCCCGAGCAGGCCGAGCGTCGCGAGCGCGATGAGCCCCACCAGCCGGGCGGGCCGGGGGCTGCGCGGCAGCTGCTCGTCGGCGACCGGCGGCGGCGTGGCGCGCAGGCGCGGCAGCAGCCACAGCAGCAGCGGGCCTCCGATCAGCCCGGTGACGGCCCCGGTGGGGAACATCTCGCCGTCCTGTCCGGCGGCGGTCAGCACCAGCCCGTCGACCAGCGACAGGAGCACCGCCCCGGTGAGCGGCGCCAGCGCGAGGATCTGCGACGGGCGGCGTGCCCCCAGCGCGCGGGCCAGCGCCGGCGCGGCGAGCCCGACGAAGGCCACGAGGCCGACCGCGGCAGAGACGCTCGCCGCCAGAACGCAGGCAAGGACCACCGCCAGCGCCCGGACCCGGCCGACCGGCAGCCCGAGCGAACGCGCGCTTTCGGCCTCGAGCCCGAGCACCGAGAGCGGGCGCGCCATGAGCGCCGCGAGCCCGCCTCCGAGCGCCAGCACGAGCGATAGCGCCAGCACCGGCCCCCAGCCGGTCTGCACCAGCGAGCCGCCGGTCCAGACCACCAGCGAGAACAGGTATTGCCCCTGCGACAGCGTCAGCGCGCCCGCGAGCGACGACGCGAAGAGCGAGACCAGCATCCCCGCGATGACCATGGTCACCGGGTGGAAGCCGCGCAGCGCGCCCAGCCCCATGACCAGCGCCGCCGCCGCAAAGGCCCCGGCCAGCGCCACCGGGGCGCGTCCCCAGCCCAGCAGGTCGGGGAACAACACGGTGACGGCGACAAGCGCCAGCTGCGCGCCCGAGGAAATGCCCAGCGTCGAGGGATCGGCGATCGGGTTGCGCAGCACGATCTGCAGCAGCGCCCCCGACAGCCCGAGGCAGGCGCCCGCGACCAGCGCCATGGCCCCGCGCGGCATGTGACCGTAGGCCATCAGCAGCGCGTCGAGGCTCAGCCCGTCGGGATCGAGGGTCGCCGGAAGCCCCGAGGGGGCGGCCATCGCCCAGAGCAGGGCGGACAGCAGAAAGGCGGAGGGCAGCGCGAGCCTCATGCCATGCGCTCCAGCGCGTCGGCGGCCAGCCGGGCGAAGCGGAGCGCCGCCGGCACCGCGCCGAACGGGTTGACCGGGGACATCACGCCGAAGCGGCCCTGCGCCACCGGCTCAAGCCGGTTCCAGAGCACCGACCGCTTCAGACCCGGCGCCGCCTCGGGCGGGACCGGACCGACCGAGAGGATGCGCGCGTCGGGACGGGCGGCGAGCCGCTCCAGCGGGGTGGGCGCGGCAAAGCTGAACTCGGTGGGGGCCGTCCAGGCGTTCTCGAGCCCCAGACGCGTCGCGACGTCACCGAACATGCTGTCGGGGCCGAAGGCACGGAAATGGCGCGCGTCGCCGATCTGGACGATGTAGACGGGGCGGTCCCGCAGCGGGGCGAGCCGGGCCCGCAGGGTCTCGAGCGTCTCGCGCGCCGCGCGGTCTACCTCGCGGGCGGTCTCGTCGCGTCCGAGCCGCGCGCCGAGCGCGGCGCTGCCCTCGAGGGCCCGGGAAAACGGCGGCGCGCCGGTGTAGACCGCGTGCGAGAAGAGCGGCGCGATGCTTTCGAGGCGCGGCGCGATCTGCGCATACCATGGCGAGGTCAGGATCATTGTCGGGCGGGTCAGCTGCAGCAGTTCGAAGTTCGGAGAGCCGCGCAGCCCGAGATCGGTGACGGTCTCGGGCACCGGCGGTTCGATGGCATCGGCGCGAAACCGGATCAGCTCGCAGGCGGCGACCGGGGTGACCCCCAGCGCAAGCGCCGTCTCGAGCATTGCCCAGTCGATCGCCGCGATGCGCTCGGGGCGCCCGGCGCCAAGACCGGGCGTCGCGGCAAGGGCCAGCGACGACAAAGCGCCGCGCAGGACCGCGCGGCGCTTCAGAAGGTGCATGGGGCCGGTCACCACTTCCAGGTCAGGCGGGCCTGCACGGTGCGTCCGTCGCCGTAGTAGCACCCGAAGGAGCCGCAGTTGGCGACATAGGCCTCGTCGAAGACGTTGGAGACATTGACCGACAGGCCGAGGTCCTCGGTGAGGGCGTAGGAGGCCTGAAGATCGACCAGCGTCACCGCGTCGAGATCGTAGCTGTTGGCCGCGTCGCCGTAGCGCTCGCCGATGTAGCGCAGACCACCGCCGAGCTGCAGCCCCTCGAGTGCCGTGACGCCGGCGAAATCGTAGTTCAGCCAGAGGCTCGCGTTGTGCTCGGGCGCATTGGCGAGCGCATTGCCGGCGTTGTCGCCGCTCAGGACCTTGGTGTCGTTCCAGGTGTACTGGCCCCGGATGTTCCAGCCCTCCGCGAGATCGGCGGAGCCTTCGAGCTCCACGCCGCGCGACAGCACCTCGCCCTCCTGCCTGAAGTCGCCGATGCCGTTGGCGTCGGTGAAGGCGGATCGCACGTTCTCCTGGCGCAGGTTGTAGACCGCCGCCGAGAAGAACCCGTTGAAGCCCAGCGGCTCGTATTTCACCCCGGCTTCCCACTGGCGGCCGCGCGTCGGCTCGAAGGCGTTGCCGCTGTTGTCGGTCCCGATCTCGGGGTCGAAGGAGGTCGCGTAGCTCAGGTAGGGCGCGACGCCATTGTCGAAGATGTAGGAGATGCCGGCACGGCCGGTCGTGGCCTCGTCTTCCTGGTCGACCGGCGAGCTGCCGACGAAGTTGGTATAGGTGCTGCCGGTCTGGCTGGTCCAGTCGTGGCGCAGCGCGAGGCTGCCGCGCCAGTTGCCGAAGGACATCTCGTCCTGGGCGTAGAGGCCGACCTGCTCGAGCGTCAGGTCGTCGGCGGAGACATACCACGGATCGCTGAGGTTGGCGCCATCGTAGCTCGGGTCGGCGTAGCTGATCGGATCCGCGTACCGGAAGCCGGTCTCGCTTTCGACACCGTAGCGGCGGGCGTCGAGCCCGACCACGAGCGTATGCGCGACGGCGCCGGTGTCGAACCGCCCGTTCAGCCGCAGGTCGAGGTTCTGGGTGAAGCTGTCCTCGGAGGTGGAGTTGCCGCCTCGGTCAATGGTGTCGCCGTCCGCGCCCAGGCCGTTCACGTAGAAGCCGGTATAGTCCCAGTCGAACTTCTGGTAGCGGAAGTTCGCCTCGACCGACCAGTTCGAGGTCAGCTCGTGGCTCGCCGAGAAGCCGAGGTTCAGCATCTCGCGGTCGCTGTCGTGGTCCCCGGGATCGCCGGCATAGAAGCTGCGGAGGTCCTCGTCATCGTCTTCGCCGACGAGATCGTAGGGCAGGCCGGCGGGCGTGATCGGGCTGTCCTTCAGCCAGGAGCCGAGAAATTCGACCTGGGTTCCCGCGACCGGTGCCCAGCGGGTGGCGAGGCCGAGATAGCTCCGCTCGTTGGTCAGCTCCTCGACGTCGCCTTCGCTGTCGCGGGCGACTGCGGTGACGCGGGCGGCAAAGATGTCCGAGAAGGCGTGGTTGTAATCGACGAAGCCCTCGGTCGCCTTGGGATCGCCCACGCCGACACCGAGCTCGCCGAAGCTGAGGAACTGCGCGCGTTTCTGGATCTGGTTGATGACCCCGCCCGGAATGCCGGCCCCGTAGAGCGCCGAGGACGGCCCCTTGAGCACCTCGACCCGCTCCAGCGAGTAGATCTCGAAGGCCGGGGCGCCGAAATCGCGCATCAGCCGGAGACCGTTGAGGAACTGCGCGTCCTGCCCGTTGAAGCCACGGATCGTGGGGCTGTCGAAGCGCGGGTCGGTGCCGAAGGGCTGCGCCGTCAGGCCGGCGGTGTAGCCCAGCGTGTCGCCCAGCGTGGTGGCGCCCTGGTCCTCGATCTGTTCGCCGGTGATCACCGAGATCGACTGCTGGGTCTCGAGGATCGGGGTGCCGGTCTTGGTGGCCGTCGCGGCGGTGGTGGCGACGTAGCCGGGCACCGGGTCGGAGGGGTCGGCGGTGCCGTCGACGACGAGCGTGCCGAGATCGTAGAGGTCTGCGGTGGATTGCGCCGCCGCGGCGGTTGCCAGCGCCAGCAGGCTTGCGCCTGCGACGAGGGCTGCGCGAATGGGTTGGGTCATGTCACTGTCCGGAGCGTTGCTGATATTTCCCGATCAAATAGATCGGATATTCGCCGGCCGCTTGAACCGGACGGGCGCGCTTTGAAGCATCCGGGACAAAACGCTTGCGTCGCCACTCGCCCGGCGTCTCGCCATGGCGGGCGCGGAAGGCCCGCGTGAGATGGGCCTGGTCGGAAAAGCCGCAGGCCGCCGCGATCTCGGCGAGGCTGGCGCGGGGGTCCGGCATCATCGCCTCGGCCGCCTCGAGCCGCAGCGCCATCAGCCATTTCTGCGGTGTCTGGCCACGGCTGGCGCGGAAGCCACGGGTCAGCCAGCTTTCCGACAGGCCCGCGACCTCGGCGAGCTCGGCGCTGGTGATGCGCCGGTGCAGGGCGGCGCGGGCATGGCTCTCGAGTTTCTGCAGCAGGTGCGGAGGCAGGCCACCCCGTTCGCCGCCGGTTTCCGGCGGGCCGAGGTCAAGCACCTCGGACAGCAGCGCAGACAGCAGGCCGTCGCTTGCCATGTCCGGGCGGGCCGGGTGCTCGACCTCGGCCGCGATCATCCGCGCGAGCATGTGGACCTGCGGCCCCCCGTTGGCGAGCCGGGGCCGAGACAGCGCGCCGCGCGGCTGGTTGCATAGCCGTTGCCGCAACGGCCCGGAGTCAAGGTGCAGGTCGAGATGCGCATGGTCGCCGCTTTCCGAGAAGGCGCTCCAGAGCGGAACACCGGCCGGCACATACATCACCGAGACATCCTCCTGCCACGGGCTGCCGTCGTCGGTGCGCAGCCGCAACCCGCGTCCGCCGCCGAGAAACACCACCAGCCGCGGGTCCGGCGCGCGGTAGAACCCGCCGCCGCCGGCCTCGCCATGGACGTGCCAGACATCCGCGATCACCCCCGGCCAGCGCCGCCAGCTCAGCGGGCGCAGCGTGCGGATGGCACGGGTTTCGGCGGTCATGCGGGGCATGAAGGTCATCGGAAAAGCTCGGCAGGGGAGGTTGGAGAGCAGCTTGGCGGGCCGTCTTCCGGCTTGCTGAGCGCGCTCACGTTCGCAATTCCGACTGTAAAAGTCAAGTAATGGGTCGGCATCCGGCGAGCCCGGTGCCGCCCTCGCGCGCATCGGTGCTTCTGTTCTGTCCATCGCCACATCGTCCCGCTCTCGGGGACGATCCGGCATTCGACGATTTGTCGATGCCTGTCGCAGCCCGCTGCGCAATCCACACTCGGTCCCGAAGCTGGCCCGGGTGGGCCGCGCCGGCCGAGCCCTGCCATCATTTCGGCGCGGAAGGCTTCGGCCGGGAACCTCTCGCGAGGGGCCTACGCATGCTGCCAGCGTTCAGCCGACTGCCTTCCAATGAAAATTGCGCCTTGGGCCGGCGGTCGTTGGCGCCACTCGGGAAAGCGCAGAATATGAATTATGTAATAAACCACACACAGCCGAGCTTCGGATCGGCGCTTTCAGGCGCGACAGACTGCACTCTGCAGATCGTGTCGATTTGCAGGCCAAGCTGACCTCGGATTTCTCGACCGGCCATCATGGCCGTTCGGGGCGGTCATCCCGGGCGCTGCGTCAAAAGCAAACAGAATCAACATACGAATGTTCATACAAACATCGAGCATGGTATCCATGTTCGTTCATTCATATTGAGTCTGTTTTGTAATCACACAGTGTATGCGAGCATAAATATTAATCTAAACACCGCCTTTAACATATTTGCGTTGGCGCAAGGGTCGCTCCGCCGCTGCAGAGCGCCTTGTCTGCCCTCGAGACCGGAGGCGCCCCCTCCCGCGCCGGAGAAGAGTCTCGAACAGATCCAACAGGAGCTTGAAATGACAATTTCTGCCACGATCAAGGCGCTGAGCCTCAGCGCGCTGATCGCCTCCTCGGCGGCTCTCCCCGCCATGGCGCAATCGCGCCAGGATGTGATCATTGCCGTGGGTGAGCAGGGGCCGAACTCTCTCGACACCCAAACCCCCACTTCCAACGACTACACGCGTCTCGTTGCGCTGCAGGTCTACGACCGGCTGGTCAAGCACGGCGTCAAGACACTCGAAGACGGGACGCAGGTCTACGACAAGACCGAGGTTCTGCCGGAACTGGCCACCAGCTGGGAGATCAGCGAAGACGGCACCGAGCTGACGTTCCAGCTGCGTGAGGATGCCACGTTCCACGATGGCTCGCCGGTCGAAGCCAAGGACGTCAAATGGTCGTTCGACCGCGCCGTGGAGGCCGGGGGCTTCCCGCTGATCCAGATGGGCGCCGGTTCGATGACCGAGCCCGACCAGTTCGAGGCGGTGGACACGCACACCTTCAAGATCCACGTCCCCGACGGCAACAAGCTCGCACTGCCCGACCTGACCACGCCGATCCCGATCGTGATCAACTCGGACCTCGCGCTTGAGCACGCGACCGAAGATGACCCGTGGGCGACCGAATGGCTGGCCAACAACACTGCGGGCGGCGGCGCCTATGACGTGGTGCGCTGGACGCCTGGCAACGAGATCGTCTTCCAGCGCTTCGAAGACTGGAAGAACGGCGACCTTCCGGCGATGAAGACCGTCGTCTACCGTCAGATCGCCTCTGCCGGGACCCGTCGTGCGCTGCTGGAAAGCGGCGATGCGGATGTCTCGGTCGGTCTGCCGCCGAAGGATTTCGCCGAACTGGCGGACTCGGAGTCGGTGAAGGTGATCGGCGTGCCGAAGCAGTCGGCCATCGTGAACCTCGAGATGAACGTCAACATGCCGCCCTTCGACAATCCGATGGTGCGCGAGGCGATGGCCTATGCCATTCCCTACGACGCGATCATGAGCGATGCCTTCTACGGCCGCGCCGCGCCGATGTACGGCGCCGAGCCCGGCAGCGACTATGATGTCGCCTGGCCGGTGCCGAGCCCCTACCACACCGACCTGGACAAGGCGAAGGAACTGCTGACCGAAGCGGGCTACCCCGACGGGTTCGAAAGCACGATCTACCTTGACCTGTCCCGCGCCACCACGCGCGAGCCGATGGCGCTGCTGATCCAGCAGAATCTCGCGAAGATCGGCGTCGACGTCACGATCGAGAAGGTGCCGGGCTCGAACTGGTTCTCCAAGATGCTCGAGAAATCCATGCCCATGGCGGTCACCAGTTTCCATGCGTGGCTCGACTGGCCCGAGTACCACTTCTACTGGACCTACTACGGCGCCAACAACTCGGTGTTCAACGTTGCGGCTCAGCAGGACGAGGAGCTTGACGAGATGATCCAGAAGGCACGCTTCGAGACCGACAGCGCCGCCTACGACGAAGAGATCACCGGCATCATCGACCACGTGATGACCACGCTTCCTAAGATCCCGGTGGCCCAGGACTTCATGGATGTCGCGATGCAGAACGACATCGAAGGCTACGTCTACTGGTTCCACACCTTCCTCGACTTCCGCACCATCTCGCGCGCGGACTGACGATCCGGCCGGAGGCGCACGCGGCGCCTCCGGCTGACACGTCCCGAATATACCCATCCTTGCCAAGGAGCAGCCGCATGACCTCGCATGTTCAGGGCCTTTACCCGTGGCCCTTCGACGGAGACCTGCGCCCCGAGAACACAGCCCTCATCATCATCGACATGCAGATCGACTTCTGCGGCGAAGGTGGCTGGGTGCACTCCCGTGGCAGCGACCTGCGCAACACGCGCCGCCCGATCGAACCGCTTCAGAACTTGCTGAAGGTGCTGCGCCCCGCTGGCTACACCATCATTCACACCCGCGAAGGGCATCGTCCCGACCTGAGCGATCTGCCCGCCAACAAGCTCTGGCGGTCGCAGCAGCTCAACGGCAACGGCATCGGCGCCATGGGCCCGCTCGGACGTTACCTCATCCGCGGCGAACCGAACTGGGACATCATCCCCGAACTTGCCCCGGCCGAGGGCGAGGTGGTGATCGACAAGCCCGGAAAGGGCGCCTTCATGGGCACCGATCTCGACACCGTGTTGCGGACCCGCGGCATCCGCAACCTGATGATCGCCGGGGTGACCACCGACTGCTGCGTGCAATCCACCCTGCGGGATGCCAACGACCGCGGCTTCGAGTGCCTGCTGCTCGAAGACTGCTGCGGTGCCGCCGATCATTCCTACCACGAGGCACAGGTCGAGATCTTCCGCCTCTCGAACGGTCTCTGGGGGTCGATCGCGACCTCGGACGACGTGATCGCCACCCTGACCGGAGCAGCCGCATGACCGCCTACCCCCAAGTCAAATCAGATCCCTACGCCTGGCCCTTCGACGGGCGCTTCACGCCCGCCGACACGGCGCTGATCATCATCGACATGCAACGCGACTTCTGTGACGTCGACGGCTGGGTCGGCCAGCATGGCGCGGACCCGGCACCGATGCGCGCCGTGGTCGAGCCGATCCGCGCTGTCCTCGGGCGCATGCGGGAGCTCGGGTTCCCGATCATCCACACCCGCGAAGGCCACCGGCCCGACCTTGCCGACCTCAACGACAACAAGCGCTGGCGGTCGGCGCGCGAAGGGGCCGAGATCGGCACCGCGGGGCCCTGCGGCCGGATGCTGACCCGCGGCGAGCCGGGCTGGGAGATCGTCCCGGAACTGACTCCGGCCGCCGGCGAACCGGTCATCGACAAGCCGGGCAAGGGCGCCTTCTATGCCACCGACCTCGAGCAGATCCTGCACGCGCGCGGCATCCGCAACCTGATCTTCACCGGGGTGACCACCGATTGCTGCGTGCACACCACCATGCGCGATGCCAACGACCGTGGCTTCGAGTGCATGCTGCTCGACGACTGCTGCGCCGCCTCGCTGGCGCATAACCACCAGGCGATCCTCAAGTTCACCAAGATGGGCGACGGTCTCTTCGGGACCGTCGGCACCTCGGCCCAGCTGTTCGAGGCGCTGGCATGATCAGGCTGATCGCGAAACGCTTTCTGAGTGCCGTGCCAAGCCTGATCGGGGTGATCATCGTCACCTTCGTGATCAGTCACACCCTGCCGGGCGATCCGGCTGCCTATTTTGCCGGTCCTTCCGCGACGGCGGAGTCGATTGCCGAGACCAAGGCGCGGCTCGGGCTCGACCAGCCGCTGCCGGTGCAGTTCGTGGCCTACGTGGGCGATCTCGTCCAGGGCGATCTCGGCCGCTCGTTCAATTCGGGTCAGCCCGTGCTGACCGACCTCGTGCGGCGGCTGCCCGCCTCCTTCGAGCTGACGCTCTACGCGCTGCTCTTTGCCATTGTCGTGGCGGTGCCGCTGGGGCTCTGGGCCGCGGTCAATCCGGGCTCGTGGATCGATCACCTGTGCCGCGGCACCGTGACCGCCGCCGCCGCCTTCCCGTCGTTCTTCACCGCGCTCGTGCTGATCTTCGTCTTCTACTACAAGCTCGGCTGGGCACCCTCGCCGATCGGGCGGCTGGCGATCTACTTCCCGATCCCGCCGACGGTGACGGGCTTCCTGACCGTCGACGCGCTCATCGCGGGCGACATCGAGACCGCGCGGGCCGCGCTCGGCCAGCTGATCCTGCCGGCGATCTCGCTTGGGCTCTTCGCGCTGGCACCGCTGGCGCGGATGACGCGGGCCTCCATGATCGGCGTGCTGGGCAGCGAATTCATCACCACCGCGAGGGCCGAGGGCCTGCCGCGCCGGAAGATCCTCTGGACCTACGGCTTCCGCAACGCGCTGCTGCCCGTGGTCAACATCCTGGGCATGATCTTTTCCTTCCTGCTCGGGGCCAACGTCCTGATCGAGCAGGTCTTCGGATGGCCCGGCATCGGCACCTACGCGGTCGAGGCCGTGCTGACCTCGGACTACGCGGCGATCCAGGGCTTCGTGGTGATGATGGCCATTCTCTACATCCTGCTCAACCTGGGCGTGGATATCCTGAACATGATCGTCGACCCGAGGGTACGCTACGATGACTGACCAGACGAACCTTTCCACCATCCCCGCGCAGCGGGAGCCTTCCAGGCTTGCCAACTTCTGGTCGGGCTTCGTCCATGCGATGAAGTCCAACCCGCTGACGGCCTTCGCGATGCTGCTTTTCTCGCTCTTCGTGATCGCCGCGATCTTCGGCGAGGCCATCGCGCCCTACGACGCGCTGGCGACTTCCTCCGACACGCTGCAGCCGCCAAGCTGGGCGCATCCGTTCGGCACCGATCAGCTGGGGCGCGACGTGCTGAGCCGCACGATCGTCGCCGCGCGCGTGGACTTCGGCATCGCCATCGCGGCGGTCTCGATCTCCTTCGTCCTCGGGCTGGGGTTCGGCGCCGCCGCCGGATACTTCGGCGGCTGGACCGACCGCATCGTCGGGCGACTGGTCGACACGATCATGGCCTTTCCCCTGTTCGTGCTCGCGATGGGCGTGGTCGCAGCGCTCGGCAACACGGTCTGGAACATCGTCTACGCCACCGCGATCATCAACCTGCCGTTCTACATCCGCTTTGCGCGGGCCGAGGTGAACAGCCGCCGCGACGCGGGCTTCGTCGAGGCCGCAAGGCTGAGCGGCAACAGCTCCGCGCGCATCCTCGCGGTGCACCTCGTGCCGAACATCCTGCCGCCGATGATGGTGCAGGTCTCGCTCAACCTCGGCTGGGCGATCCTGAACGCCGCCGGCCTGTCGTTCATCGGCCTCGGTGTCCGCCCGCCGACCCCCGAGTGGGGGATCATGGTGTCGGAAGGCGCCAACTACATCTTCTCCGGCGAATGGTGGATCTTCCTCTTCCCCGGGGGCGCGCTGGTCCTTGCCGTGTTCTGCTTCAACCTGCTTGGCGACGGGCTGCGTGACATCATCGATCCGAAAGGCCGCACATGACCCAGGTTCCCCTGCTCGACATCCAGAACCTGAAAGTCGATTTCGCGACCCGCGACGGCATGGTTCACGCCCTTGAGGACGTCTCGTTCAAGCTGGCCCGAGGCGAGACCATGGGGCTGGTGGGCGAAAGCGGTTCGGGCAAATCGGTGTCCGCCTACGCGGTCATGCGGCTGCTCGGCGGCTCGGCACATGTGACCGCCGACCGGATGATCTGTGGCGGGGTGGACCTGCGCAGCGCCAGCGATGCCGAGGTCGCGGCGATGCGCGGCAAGCGCATGACGATGATCTTCCAGAACGCGCGTGCCGCGCTGAACCCGATCCGTCCCATCGGCGAGCAGATCGTCGACGTGCTGCGGGCGCACCGCGCCATGCCCAAGCGCGAGGCCCGCAAGGCGGCGGTCGCAGCGCTGGCGGAGGTGCGCATTCCGGACCCCGAGCGGCGCTACCACGCCTATCCCTTCGAGCTGTCCGGCGGCATGTGCCAGCGCGTGATGATCGCCCTGGCGTTTGCCAGCGAACCGGAACTGCTGATTGCCGACGAACCGACCACCGGGCTCGACGTGACCACGCAGGCGGTGATCATGGATCTCATCCGCGAGAAATCCTCGCAGCGGCGGATGTCGACGATCCTGATCACCCATGACCTGACACTGGCGGCGGAATACTGCGATCGCTTCGCGGTGATGCACGCCGGCCATATCGTCGAACAGGGCACCACCAGCGACATCTTCCAGCGTGCGACGCACCCCTACACCGGCCTGCTGATGAAGGCGACGCCGCACGGGGCCGCCACGTTGTCTGAACTGGCAGCCATTCCGGGCTCCCTGCCCGACCTGCGCCGGGATCTGCCGCCGTGCCGCTTCGCCCATCGCTGTCCGCAGAGCACGCCCGGCTGCGCCGCGCCGCTGCCCCGGGTGCCGCTCGACGCCAGCCACGAGGTGGCCTGCCACATGCCATGGAAGGAAAGCGCATGACTGCTCCGCTTCTGGAACTGGAGAACCTCGAGAAGATCTACCCCACCGGCTCGGGCCAGCTGCACGCGGTGGACGGGGTCAGTCTCACCATTGCGCGCGGTGAAAGCCTTGGCCTCGTCGGCGAGTCCGGCTGCGGAAAATCCACGCTGGTGCGCGTGCTGTCGCGGCTGATCGACCCGACCGCCGGCGCGATCCGCATCGACGGACAGAGCATCGGCGACATTCCCGCCCGTCGGTTCGGCACCCACACCGAGCGCAAGCGCATCCAGGTGGTGTTCCAGGACCCGACCGACAGTCTCAACCCGCAATTCCGCATCTTCGACAGCATCGCGGACCCGCTGCGTCGTCTGGGCGGCAAGAAGACCCGCGCCGAGGTGTCGGAGGCGGTGCAGGAGGCGGCCCGCATCACCCGTCTGCCGCCGGAGCTTCTGAGCCGTTACCCGCACCAGCTGTCGGGTGGGCAGAAGGCCCGGGTGGGCATCGCGCGGGCGATCATCCTGCGTCCGGAGCTGCTGATCCTCGACGAGCCGACCTCGGCGCTCGACGTGTCGGTGCAGGTGGTGATCCTGCAACTGCTCGGAGAGCTGCGCGAGACGCTGGGGATGAGCTATCTTTTCGTCAGCCACGATCTCAACGTCGTCAAGCTGGTCTGCGACCGGGTGGCGGTCATGTATCTTGGCAAGATCATCGAATGCGCCCCGGTGAAGGAGATCTTCGAACGGCCGGCGCATCCTTACACCAAGGCCCTGCTCTCGGCGATCCCCGGCGCCGGCGAGGCGGCGCGCATCCGCCTCGATGGCGAGCCGCGCAGCCCGATCGACCCCGATCCGAACGTCTGCCGTTTCTACGGGCGCTGCCCCATGGGCCAGGACATTTGCGCCAGGAAAGCCCCGCCCCTGAGCGACCTCGGAGGCCACGCCGCCGCCTGTCATTTCCGTCTCGACCAAGAGGAAGTTTCCGCATGACCCTGACACATGAAGACTATGCCGCGCTGTCGGCCGGAGAAATCGCCGACGCCGTTCGCACGGGGCGCCTGTCGGCGGCCGAGGTCACCGAGGCTGCAATCGCGCGCATGGATCTGACCGAACCGCATCTGCACGCCTTCTGCACCCCGGCCCCCGAACTGGCGCGCAAGACCGCGGCCGCGGTCGATGCCGCGCGGGCTGCGGGCGAGACGCTGGGGCCGCTCGCGGGCGTGCCCGTGGGGATCAAGGACCTTGTCGCCACGAAGGACCTGGTCACCGCCATGGGGTCGACCATCTATCGGGATTTCGTCCCCGAAGACGACGACATCGTGGTCGAGCGGCTGAAGGCCGCGGGCGCGGTGATCCTCGGCAAGACGAACGTGCCGGAATTCGGCTACAGCGGCGTCGGCCACAACCCGGTCTTCGAGACCACCCGGAACCCCTGGAACACCGAGCTGACACCGGGCGGATCCTCGGCCGGATCCGGGGCCTCGGTGGCCGCCGGGGTGACCCCGTTTGCCATCGGCTCCGATGGCGGCGGCTCGGTCCGCATCCCGTCGGCGCACTGCGGGCTGGTGGGCATCAAGGCCTCGATGGGGCGCGTTCCGCTCTGGCCGGGGTGCCGCGACGAGCGCTATCCCGGCGTGTCGAGCTGGGAAAGCCTCGAGCATATCGGCCCGATGGCGCGCAGCGTGTCGGACGCGGCCCTGATGCTGTCGGTGATCGCCGGCCCGGACATGCGCGACCGGCACACGATCCCCAACGACGTGGCATGGCTCGACGAGGCGAAGGCCGGGCAACTGCCAAGGCTGCGCATCGCGTTCAGCGAGGATTTCGGCTATCTGGCCGTCGATCCCGAGGTGCGCCGCGTCGTGCGTGAGGCGGTTGCGGTCTTCGAGCGCGATCTCGGCTGCGAGGTGGTGGTGGCCGATCCCGGCTGGGAAGATCCGGGCGAGGACTTCTGGGGGCTCGTGCTGGCCGACAGCGACCTTGCCGGAATGCGGGCATGGCTCCCCGAGCACGCGAAGAACATGTCGCCGCATCTGGTGAAACTGCTGCAGGCCCGCCACGACGACGAGGCGTTTACCAACGCGAACATGGCACGAAAGAAGCTGTGCAACGTCGCGGCCAGATTCTTCGGGCAATACGACCTGCTGCTGTCTCCGACGCTGACCGTGCCCCCCTTTGCGCTGCACATGCAGGGCCCAGAGAAGACCGAGGGCCGGATTGTCGATCCGTCGGACTGGCTGGGCTTCTGCTTCCCCTTCAACATGACCGGACAACCCGCCGCGTCCGTGCCTGCGGGGCTTACGAAAGACGGGCTTCCGGTGGGGCTGCAGATCGTCGGGCGCCACCTGGACGATCCGCTCGTGCTGCGCGCGGCGGCCGCCTACGAAGCCGCCCGCCCGTGGTCCGGGCTGCGCCCCCCGCTGCTCGACACGCTGGAGGCCGCCTGATCCATGGCCGTGACCGAAGACGACGTGCGCCAGGGCCTTGCGGCCCTTGGCGTGACCCCCGCCGAGGAGCGCCTTGGCGCGATTGCCGCCGGGCTCGAACAGAACATGGCCATGGTGGCGACGGTCATGGCCGCGCCGCTGCGGCCGCGCTGCGAGAATGCGCCGGTCTGGATGCTACCGCCGGAGGAGGATGAATGACCGCCTGGATCGACCTTTCAGCCCATGAAATCGCCGCAGCGGTCCGCAGCGGTCGGATGACCGCACGCGGCGCGGTGGAGGCCGCGCTCGCCCGCATCGAGAAGACAGACAGCGCGCTCGTCGCCTTCACGACGGTGACCGGGGCCCGCGCCCTGGAGACCGCCAACCGCATCGACGCGCGCATCAGCGCCGGAGAGGATCCCGGCCCCCTGGCAGGTGTGCCCTTCGCGGTGAAGGATCTTGTCGATGTCGCGGGCGTCATCACCCGCGCCGGCTCCCGGATAAACATGGACAATGCGCCCGCCGCTGCTGATGCCCCTGTGGTCACGCGATTGGAGGCGGCCGGAGCGATCCTCGTGGGCGCGCTCAACATGGGCGAATACGCCTATGATTTCACTGGAGAAAACGACCATTTCGGCTCGACCCGAAACCCGCATGACCCGGAACGGCGGTCGGGCGGCTCGTCGGGTGGCTCGGGTGCCGCAACGGCCGCCGGAATGGTTCCGCTGACCGTGGGCTCCGATACCAATGGCTCGATCCGGGTGCCCTCCTCCTGGTGCGGGCTGTTCGGGCTGAAAGCGACCTACGGTCGGATCCCGCGCAGTGGCACCTTTCCCTTCGTCGACAGCCTCGATCACATCGGGCCGATGGCGCGATCGGTGCAGGACCTGGCGCTGGCCCTCGAGGCGATGCAGGGCAGCGACGCCGGCGATCCGGCCTCTGTCCCGCGTCCGCCCTGCGCCGCGCTTGAAACCCTGGATCAGGGCATTGGCGGGCTGCGTATCGCCCGTGGCTCCGGCGAGCTCGCGGCGACCGAGGGCGTCGCGAAAAACGCCCTCGACCGGGTCTGCGCCGCGCTTGGGGTGACGCTCGAAGCCGATCTGCCCGGTGCCGCGACGGCCCGGGCCTCGGCAGCGCTGATCACCGCCGTCGAAGGGGCCGCGACCCATGCCGAAGCGATGCAGACCCGCCCCGAGGACTTTGGCCGCCCGATGCGCGACCGGCTGCTGGCCGGCGCGCTGGTGCCGGGCGTGGCCTACGTGCGTGCTCAGCGGCTGCGCCGGCAGTTCGCCGAAGACGCCGCGGAGGTGTTCCGCCACGTCGATGCGATCCTGACGCCGACCACCCCCTTCCCTGCCCCACGCATCGACAGCGACACGTTGGAAATCGACGGACGCGAACAACCCTACCGGAAGCATATCGGCATCTTCACCCAGCCGATCAGCTTCATCGGACTGCCCGTGGTATCGGTGCCGGTTCAGAATGCCGCCGGGCCTCTTCCGCTCGGCATCCAGATCATCGCCCCGGCCTGGCGCGAGGACGTCGCCCTGCGCATCGCGCGCACGCTCGAGCTTTCGGGGACCTGTGCCGCGCCCGTCCCGGCCTTCGAGGAGACCAGCGCATGACCCGCGACGACATCAACCAGCCCGGACCGCTCGCCGAGATCACGGCCGCCTTCGAACGCTACGAGGCCGCGCTGACGAGCAACGACGTGGCGGTGCTGGACGAGCTCTTCCTCGTCGATCCGAAGACGATACGCTACGGCATCGGCGAAAACCTCTACGGGCATGACGAGATTGCCGCCTTCCGCGCGGCACGTCCGGCGTCGGGACTGGAGCGCTCGCTGGAGCGGACGGTGATCACCAGCTACGGGAGCGACTTCGCCACGGCGATGACGCTGTTCCGGCGGGCCCTCGGCAAGATCGGGCGACAGTCCCAGACCTGGGCGAAAATAGATGGCGATTGGCGCATCGTCGCGGCGCATGTCAGCGTTATTCCCGAAACGGAGGATGCATGACGGAACGCGACACCCGGCTGCAACCCGCCCCGGGCGAGACCAGCACGGCCGCCGTGGTCCGGGAGCTGAGCGCGCAGATCGTCTCGGGCAAGCTGCCGCCCGGCAAGAAACTCGACGAGGCGCTGATCGGCGAGTATTTCGGGGTCTCCCGCACGCCGGTGCGCGAGGCGTTGCGCGAGCTGGCCGTGGTCGGACTGGTGGAAACACGCCCGCATCGCGGCGCGTTCGTGGCCGAGGTGTCGACCGACAAGATGCTCGAGAAGTTCGAGTTCATGGCCGAGCTCGAGGGCCTCTGCGCGGGCTATGCGGCGCGACGCATGGACGCCGCCGCCAAGGCGCGGCTTGCCGAGATCCACGACGCCGGCCTCGCGCTGGTCGAGCAGCGCGACCGCGCGGCCTATCGCGCCCACAACACGCTTCTGCACGAAGCGATCTACGACGGCGCCGGCAACGACAGCCTGCGCGATGCGACCCTTACCATCCGCCGGTCCGTGGCCGCCTTCCGCGCCGCGCAGTTCGACCTGAAGGAGCGGATCGGAAATTCGCAGGTGGAACACGGCCTCATCGTCGCCGCCATCGACCGCGGGGATGCCGATGAGGCCACGCTGCTGATGCGGCGCCACATCCTGACCGTGATGGAGGCCGCCGAGGCCTACCTGCGCGAAAAACGCGTCATTCCTCTCTGACAAAAGGCCCTTTCAATGACATCCACACCACCCGAAACGCTTCTGGTCGCCGTTTGTGGTGCGCATATGCGTGGCATGCCCCTTGAGCCGCAGATGCGGCAATGCGGTGCCACGTTCGACAGCGAGGCGCAGACCGACGACAGCTATCGGTTCTACGCACTCACCGCCAAGGATCCCATCCGCCCCGGCCTGATCCGCAACGCCGCGGGCAGCGGTGCGCCGATCGCGCTGGAGCTGTGGTCGATCACGCCGGCCGGGCTCGGCCAGCTGATGACGATGATCGACACCCCGCTCGGCATCGGGACCCTGCAGCTCTCGGACGGGCGCAAGGTGAAGGGGTTCGTCTGCGAGGCGGTCGCCGCGGAGGCCGACGCCGAGGATATCACCGCGCTCGGATCGTGGCGGGCCTTCATGGCCTCCCGCGCCCAGCCGGCCACGACCAAGTGAAAGGACAGCCCATGACCACCCAGTGGGACCGCGCCACCGGCGCATTGGACATCGCGACCCTCAAGGCGCTTTTCGCGAGCGGAAGCCTGACGCCGGAAAGCCTGATCGACGCGATCTATGACCGGATCGCCGCCCGTGGCGACGACCATGTCTGGATCCACCTCATCGACCGGGAGACCTCCAAGGCACGCGCCCGCGCGCTCATGGCGGATCCGGCAGCGAAGGAGCTTCCGCTCTACGGCATTCCCTTCGGCATCAAGGACAATGTCGACCTCGAAGGCGTGCCCTCCACCGCGGCGGTGCGCGCCTGGAGCAGGATGCCCGAGGCGTCGAGCCCGCTGGTGCAGACGCTGCTCGACGCCGGCGCGATCCCGATCGGCAAGCAGAACCAGGATCAGCTGGGCATGGGCGTGGTCGGGGTGCGCACCGACTACGGCATTCCGCAATGCGTCTTCGACGCGCGCTACATTTCCGGCGGCTCGACCTCGGGCGGCGGCGTGAGCGTCGGGGCCGGGCTCGTGAGTTTCGCCGTCGCGAACGATGCCGCGGGCTCCGGTCGGGTGCCGGCAGCCCTGAACAACATCGTCGGATACAAGCCGACGCCCGGTCTCGTGCCGCGCGCGGGCCGCTCGATGGCCGGCATGGTCGGGACCGAGAACTTCCTTACGCTCACCATGGAAGACAGCGTGCTGCTCAGCAACCTGTGGTTCCGCCATGAGCCCGGCGATCCGTTCTCGAAGCCCGAGGCCGACGGCTTCCGTGTCTCCTGCGCCCCGGCGCCGGCGTCCTTCCGGTTCGCCATTCCCGACGCGGCGACACTCGACACCGATGGCGACGCCGAATCCGCGCGACTGTTCCGCGAGAACGTCGCACGGCTCGAGGCCCTGGGCGGCACCGCCGTCGAGATCGACATGACGCCCTATCTTACCGCTGCAAAGATGCTCTACGAAGGGCCCTTCATCGCGCAGCGCTACGCCAACTTCGGCGACAGGTTCAACGGCAACGAGGACGCGCTCTGCCCTCCGACGCGCGAGATCCTCTCGTGGGGCCGGAAATACAGCGCGCGGGACGTCTACAAGGCCCAGTACGTCATGGCCGGCTACAAGCAGCAGATCCGGCAGCTCTTTCGCGACGTCGACCTGCTGGTCACCCCGACCACGCCGTCGACCTACACGATCGAGGCCCTGCTGGCCGACAATATCGCGCTCAACGCGAAGATGGGGACCTACACCAACTTCGTGAACCTGCTTGACCTGCCCGCGGCCTCGATCCCGGCCGGCTTCCGCAAGGACGGCATCCCGCTCGGCACCATGCTCATCGGGCCGTCGCTGGGGGATGACCTCGTCTGTCGCGTCGGCGCCGCACTGCATGCCGCGCTGGGAATCGCTCCCGGGCTTGCCGGGAAGCCGGAACTCGCCGAGGCCTCGTGATCGGGGACCTCGGTGCGCCGGGGTCGCAAACCAGGAAGGGCCGCGTTTCCGCGGCCCTTTCTCATAGTCCCAGCAAGGCTTCCACGTCGGCGAGGCCGGCGATGGGCCGCGTCCCGTCCGGTGGATCGCCAAGGAAGGCCACCTGCATACCTGCGGCCTGCCCGGCGGCTGCTCCGGTGGGGCTGTCCTCGACCGCAAGCACCTGCTCGGGCCTCAGCCCCAGCAGCGCCGCACCCTGAAGGTAGGGTTCGGGGTCGGGCTTGCCCCGCGTCACGTCATCGAGCGACACCACGCCCACCATCCGGTCGCGAATGCCGAGCGCTTCGAGATTTGCCTCGACCACCCGGCGGCCCGAGTTGGACACCGCCACCTGTGGCACCCCTGCCGCCGAGAGGGCCTGGATGACCTCGGCCGCGCGCGGAACCGGCGCGACTTCGCGGGCCACGCGCGCGCAGTAGCTGTCCTGGATCTGCGACATCCACACATCGCGTGCGACGCCCGGCAGCTGAGGGGCGAGCGTCTTCCAGACATCGTCCATATGCACGCCGAGGAAGCGTTCCGGCGGGTCGGCGCGCAGATCGAGGGAATGGCCGAGGCAGACCTCCAGCAGCACCCGGTGATGCAGCGGCTCGCTGTCCACGAGGGTGCCGTCGATGTCCCATGCGACTCCGCGCAAAGCCATCAGTGCAGCCCCTTCAGCCGCGCGTAGAGCTCGTGATACCGGGCATATCCCGCGTCATAGGTCTCGCGGTTTGCCGGGTCGGGCCGGATCAGGTCGGCTTCGCTCACGAAGGCACCGATCCCGTCCCAGTCCGCCGCACCCACGCCCACCGCCGCAGTCCAGGCGGCACCGAGGCAGGATCCGGGGTGGCTGCCAAGCCGCTGCACCGGCGCGTTCAGGATGTCGGCGACGATCTGCATCCAGACCGTGCTGCTCGCGCCGCCGTCCGAGACGAGGAAACGTCGGGGTTCATGTCCCATGTCCCGCAACACGTCCACATGATGGCGCAAAGCGTAGCCGTAGCTCTCGAGCACCGCCCGCCAGATGTGTCCCAGCCCGTGCGACAGGGTGAGCCCCTCGATGACCCCGCGCGCCGAAGGGTCGTGGATCGGGGTCTTTTCACCCAGGAAATAGGGAAGCACCGTCAGCTCATCTGCCCCGGCCGGCACGTTTGCCGCCATGGCATCAAGCGCCGCGTGGGGCGATCCCCCGAAGTCGCGCCCCTCGCAGAAGGTCCGCACCGCCCAGTTCAGCACCGAGCCGCCGGTCGACATGCAACCGTTGGGCATGAACAGGCCGGGGATGAGGTGGTAGTCGAGGTAGAGCCGGGCATCGGGCTCGGCACGATCCGTGGCGGTCATCACGTCGACCGCACCACCGAACTTCAGCAGAACGTCTCCGGCCTGCGTCACCCCGGCACCGAGCGCGGAGGCGATCATGTCGGCGGCGCCTCCGGTCACCGGCGTTCCCTCGGCCAGGCCGGTCGCGGCCGCGGCGGCGGCGGTGACATGGCCCTGCACCGCAACGCTCTCGATCCGCGGGGGCAGCGCCTCCCATGGCACGCCGGTCATCGCGGCGAGCTCCTGCGACAGCGTGCCGGTCGCAACGTCCGTCACCCCCGCCTCGAGTGCCCAGTTCTGCTCTACCGTCTTCACGCCGGTCAGGCGCCAGTTGATGTAGTCATAGGAGCCGAACACCGTCGCGATGCGGGAATGCACCTCGGGCTCGTGGCGCGCCAGCCAGCGCAGTTTCGCGCCGACAAGCTGCTGGTTCACGCCATTTCCGGCGCGCGACAGGAACGTCTCCTCGTCGATCTCGGCGCGCATCTCGGCCACTTCGGTTCCCGAACGGCCGTCGCTTTGCTGGATCGACGCGCGCAGCAACCGGTCCTGCGCATCAAGCAGGACCACCGCCGGCAGCATGCCGGAGGTGCCGATCGCGGCGATCTCCGACGCATCGCGCCCGGCACGCTCCAGCAGTTCGGGCACGATCTCGCAGAGGTTGCCCCACCATTCGGCGGGGTCCTCTTCGGCCCATCCGGCCTTGGGCGAATGCAGGCTCACCGGGCGCGAGGCCACGGCGAGGATCTTGTCCGGCAGTTCCATCAGCAGACCGATGGTCGAGGTGGTGCCGATGTCCAGTCCCAGTATCAGGCTCATGACGCTGTCACCCGGCTCAGCGCAGGGTGCCCACCTTGTCCATGAAGCGCTTGACGCGATCGGCGTCCACCGCATTCCAGGTATCGCCGTCGACCTTGAAGTGCGTGCCGATGACGCAGCCCTGCGCGACCGAGAAGACATCCGAGATATTGTCGATGTTCACGCCGGTGTTGGCAAAGACGGGCACGTCCTCGACGGCTTCGCAGACCTTGCGCAGGTCCGACTGCTCTGCCGGCTGGCCGGTGATGGGCCCCGAGACAAGGATCGCGTCCGCCAGCGAGGAGAAGACCGCGCTCTTGGCGCGCAGCTCGATCGGGCGCTGGTCGAGCGAGTGGGCGAACTCGGCGTTGATGTTGAAGAGCATCTTCATGTCATCGCGCTTGAGGTTGGTCCGCAGCCGCGACGCCTCGGCGCAGTTGGGCTCCCAGATGCCCATGTCGGAGGCGAACACGCCGGTGAAGATCTCGCGCACGAAGGAGGCGCCGGTGACCGACCCGATGGCGATCGAGCTTTGCGGATCCCACAGGTAGTTCACCCCGAACGGAACCTTCAGGATCGGCTTCACGGCGGTCACGACAGCGGTCATCGCCGCGACGCTCTCGGGCGAGCCCTTGAACACGTAGGGGCGGTCGTTCTCGTTGCCGAACATGATCGCGTCGACGCCGCCGGCCTGAAGCTTTTCGATATCGGCGATGACATCCTCGATCAGCCCGTCCATGCCGCGATCGGCATCGTAAAGCGGCGAGCCCGGCAGGGCGCCGATGTGGGCCATGGAAATGACGGCTTTCTTCTTGTCGCCGAAAAAGTCGAAGGGCATTCAGGTTCTCCTTGGGAAGGGTAGGTCAGGTTTCCTCTGCCACCCGGATCTCGACCCCTGCCCCTGCAAGGGCGGACGCGAGATCGGAGGGCGGCGGAGCGTCAGTGATCAGCACCGAGGCTTCGGACAACGCGGCAACGCGGATGGTCGAAAGGCGCCGAAATTTTGTTGAATCGCACAAGAAAACGCGATGGGCTGATCGTTCGAGGTAGATCTTCTTGAGCTCGCTGTCCTCGATCGAATAGTCGTAGAAGCCTTCGTCGGACAGGCCGGACACGCCGATCACGGCGACCTCGAAATGCAGCTTGGAAAAACTCTCGATGGCACTGGGGCCGGTGATCGAAAGTTCGCTGGGCCGGGTGCGGCCCTCGGGCAGATAGACCTCCGTTCCCATCGCGCCGAGCGACGTGGCCACCCGCAGGCTGTTGGTGAAAACGTGTCGCTGGCCGCCGCGGCGCGCCAGAGCCTCGGCCGCGAACAGGCACGTGCTGCCCACGTCGATGGCCACGGAGCGGAATCCGGAAAGAAGATCAGCAGCTTCCGCGGCGATGAGCCGCTTGGCATCGGAGTTGTGGGCGGCCCGTGCCTCGAAGTCCGGTTCGATGTCGTCGATGACCTTGAGCGGACCGGACGCCCGCCTGCGCGCGCCTCCGTGCACCCGTTCGAGCAGCCCTTCGCGTTCCAGTTCCGCGAGGTCGCGGCGCACCGTCATGTCAGAGACGTCAAAGTCCCGCGCCAGATCGGCCACGGCCACCGAGCCGCCCTCGTGCAGGCGCTTCAGGATCGCGTTCATCCGAATTTGTGCTGGTGTTCGGTTCTTCGTGCTCATGGTGGTCTCATGCCTCGTCTTCGCTCAAAGTAAACATTTAAACCAACACATGCAAACAAAAAGCTTGCTTATGGTGTTTGATTTTGTTTCGATGCCCTCAAAGGAGCCTCTAAATATGAACCAGAACACCCTTTCCGAACAAGTACACCCGGATCTGAACACGAAGCGTGCGTTTCTGACCGGCGGAGCCACCGGCATCGGCAACGCCATCGCGCGCGGGCTTGCTGCACAGGGTGTGACGGTTGCCATTGCCGACCTTGATGAAGAGGCCGCCAAGGCCGCCGCCGCCGCACTTGGCGGGGGACACGTCGGTATCGGCGTGGATGTGCGAGACCCGGACTCGGTCACGCGGGCCTTCGCCGAGGCGGTCGAAATCCTTGGGGGCGTCGAGATCTGCATTGCGAACGCCGGCGTCTCCTCCATGCGTCCGGCGGTCGATCTCACGGTCGAGGACTGGGATTTCAACATGAATGTCAACGCGCGCGGGGTGTTCCTCACCAATCAGGCCGCGGCGCGGCATTTCCAGAAGACCGGAACCGGGGTGATCGTGAACACCGCGTCGCTGGCGGCCAAGGTCGGCGCGCCCTTCCTTGGTCATTACAGCGCCTCGAAATTCGCCGTGGTGGGCTGGACGCAGGCGCTCGCGCGCGAGCTTGCGCCCCTCGGCATTCGCGTGAACGCCGTCTGCCCCGGCTTCGTGAAGACCGGCATGCAGGACCGCGAGGTCGAATGGGAGGGGACGCTGCGCGGCATCAGCGGGCCCGAGGTGGTGCAGGATTACATCGACCAGACACCGCTCGGACGTCTCGAGACACCGGAAGACGTGGCCAATGTCGCGATCTTCCTTTGCTCGGAGGCGGCGCGCTTCATGACCGGACAGGCGATCAACGTCACCGGCGGCGTCTACATGACCTGATCGGCAGCGGATCAACCGGAAAGGAAGACGCCATGGCAGACATCGTCATGAAGGGCGTTTCGCGCGACTACGGGCGCGGCATATACGGCGTACGGGACGTCGATCTGGAAATTCGCGACGGCGAATTCATGTGTTTTCTCGGGCCGTCGGGCTGCGGCAAGTCGACGACACTGCGCATGATCGCCGGGCTCGAGGACATCACCTCCGGCAGCCTGTCGATCGGTGGCCGCGACATGACGCACACCCGGCCACGCGACCGCAACATCGCGGTCGTGTTCCAGACCTACGCGCTCTACCCGCACATGAGCGTGCGCGACAACATCGCTTTCGGGATGAAGATGCGAGGGGTGGGGCGTGACGAACGCGACGCCCGCACCGCCGCCGCCGCCGAGAAGCTCGGGCTGACCAAATATCTCGAGCGCAAACCGGCTGCCCTGTCGGGCGGCCAGCGGCAGCGGGTGGCCCTCGGGCGCGCGATCGTCCGCGAGCCGGATGTCTTCCTGATGGACGAGCCGCTGTCGAACCTCGACGCGACGCTGCGCGCGGAAATGCGGCTTGAGCTGGTGCGTCTCCACCGCGAACTGGGCAAGACCACCGTCTTCGTCACCCACGACCAGGTCGAGGCGATGACCATGGGCGAGCGCATCTGCATCCTGCGCGACGGCGAGATCATGCAGGTCGGCCGGCCGTTGGAGGTCTACGACAACCCGGTGAACATCTTCGTGGCGCGTTTCCTGTCGTCCCCGCCCATGAATATCCTGCCCGCGACGCTCGCTGACGGGCAGATCAGCACCGAGATTGCGCATTTCGATCTCGCCCCCGGCCAGAAGCACGCCTATGCGGAGGCGCAGACCCGGCCCTTGATGCTGGGTATCCGGGCCGAGGACTTCTACGCGGAACCGGCCCCCGGTCGGGTTCCCGTGCGTGGCAGGCTTCAGGTGATCGAGGCGCTCGGCGCCGAGAACATCCTCATTCTGGACCTCGCCGGTCAGCAGATCGCCGCCCGGGTCGACCGCCGCTTCCTGCCGGAGGTCGGAGACGAGATCGTCCTGCACCTCGACGTGGATTCCATCCATCTCTTCGACGCCGAGACCGAAATGGCCTTCGCGCGGCCCGATCCCGAGAGCCTGCGCGCATGAGGTTTGCGTCGCTGCTCCGCCACGCCGCGCTTGTCGCCGTCTGTCTCGTCGTGGCGCTGCCGATCTTCTGGCTGCTGCGCACCAGCCTCGTACCGCCAGAGCTTTCGTATGACCCGCGGATCTGGCCAAAGTTCAGCACCGAGAACTACCGGACGCTGTTCGCCGGAAACGGATTCGGGCGCAATTACCTCAATTCGATCATCGTGGCGCTTGGCTCGGTGCTGCTGGCGACGCCTCTGGCGGCGCTCACCGGCTATGCCTTCGCGCGGTTCCGCACGGGTGGCAAAGCGGCGCGCTTCGCGGTCCTGGCGACGCAGATGCTGCCGCCGGTGGCGCTGGCTCTGCCCACCTTCATGATCTACCGCGAGCTTGGGCTCACCAATTCGCTGACCGGCCTCGTCATCGTCTACGCCGTGGTCAACCTGCCCTTCCTGACCTGGATCCTGATGGGGTTCTTCGAAGGCATCCCCACCGACCTCGAGGAAGCGGCAATCACGGACGGTGCCACGAACTGGCAGGCCTTCCTGCTGGTGGTGCTGCCGGTGGCCCGGCCCGGCATCGCCGCCGCGGTGGTGCTGGGGTTCATCCTTGCATGGAACGAGTTCCTCTTCGCCCTGATCCTCAGCGGGCCTTCCACGGCGACGGTGCCGGTGGCGCTGGCGGCGCTGCAGACCTCGAACGGGGTCGAGATCGGCAAGGTGGCCGCCGGCGTCGCGCTTGCCATCGTGCCGCTGATGATCGTCTCGCGCTTCATCCAGAAATACCTCGTCCGCGGCCTGTCCTTCGGCGGCGTCAGTTGACCCGCCGCCGCGGCGACGCCGCGTACCAATACGAGAGGCCGCACGAAACGGCCCGAATTCATCTCTGCAACAGGAAAGGATTCTTCATGACGATCAAGATCACCCATGCCTCCTCACTGGCCTTGCTTGCCGGGCTGATGGCCACCCCTGCCGCCGCACAGGACATGACCATCCGCGCCCTGATGGAGGACGTGCCCGAAACCCGCATCATCGAAGCCATGCTGCCCGAGTTCACCGAAGAGACCGGCATCGACGTCGAGTTCGAGAAGGTCGGCTATGGCGACATGCACGACAAGCTGGTCGCTCAACTGGTCGGCGGGACGTCCTACTACAATCTCCTGTCGGTCGACTTCCTCTGGGCCGGCGAATTTCCCGAGGCCGGCTGGCTCACCGATCTGACCCCCTATGTCGAGGCCAGCGAGTTCGACATGTCGGGGTTCATCCCCTCCATGCTCGACCTGCTCGGCGCGAGCGAAGACAGCCTGCCGATCCTGCCGATGTACAACTACTCGATGGGTCTGATCTACCGCACCGACCTGCTCGAGGCGCGCGGCGAGACGCTGCCCGATACGCTCGAAGGCTACGTCGAACTGGCCAAGGCGGTCTCGGCCGATGGCGAGGTGGTGGGCGCCGCCATGCAGGGCCAGAAGGGCGACCCGAACTCCATGGAGTTCTCCAACTACCTGTTCTCCGCAGGGGGCGCCTATCTCGACGAGGACGGCGAGGTTGCGCTCGACAGCGACGCGGCGGTCACGGCGCTCACGCTTTACACCGATGCCATCCAGAACGCGGCGCAGACCGGTGCGCTGTCCGCGACACTGGATGACACGATGCGCCTGATGTGCAGCGGCGAAGCCTTCTCGATGGTCACCTACTGGTGGATGCTGCCGCAGCTCGACAACGCCGAGAACTGCCCGGACGTGGCCGGCAAGCTGGCCCTGTCGGTGATGCCCGGTGGTGCCGGGGAATCCGGCGGCTGGGGCTGGGGCATCCCCGCAAACGTGCCGGATGACGAAAAGGAGGCCGCCTGGACCTTCATTTCGTGGGTGCAAAGCCATGAAATCGCCGTCAGACGCGCGGTCGAGGGTCACTCGCCGGTGCAATCCGACGTCTTCTCGGCGCCGGAGGTGCTCGAAGCGCACCCCTATTACGCCGATGGCCAGGAGGTCGTCGAGGCGGGGAAATCCTTCCCGATCTTCACCTACACCGCGCAATACGAGGACGTTCTGGGCACGCAGATCTCGCTTGCCGCAAGCGGTGACGCGACCCCGGAAGAGGCGATCACCACCGCGGCCGAAGGTCTTGCCGACCTGATGGCCGACTGAGCCGTCCCGGCCCCGTCCCGGGATCGGGACGGGGCATCTGCCCAATCCCCCCCGGAGCCCCCGATGTCCGATTACAGCATCTCCCGCGCCCGCCGCCGCCTCGGCCGACTGTTCGCGGCCCCCGGTCTCAGCGTCCTGGCCATCACCATGGGGCTGCCGCTGGGCTATGCGCTGGTGATCTCGCTGTCGAACATGACGCTGATCCGGCCCCGCCTTGCCCCGTTCCAAGGCCTGGAGAACTACCTCGAGGTCCTGTCGGATCCGATGTTCTGGTCCTCTCTGGGGGTGACGCTCCGGTTTTCCGCCGCCTCGGTGATCGGCGAGTTCGTGGTTGGCCTCGGCATCGCTCTGCTGCTGACCAAGGTCGTGCGGATGCGCGCGATCTACTTCGCCATACTCACCCTGCCGATGGCCATGTCGCCGGTGGCCGTGGCGCTGATCTGGAAGATGCTTCTGCAACCCAACCTCGGGATCATCAACACCACGCTGGCGGGGCTCGGCATCGCGCCGGTCGACTGGCTGGGCACATCCGACCTCGCGCTCTCGACCCTCGTGTTCGTCGAGATCTGGCAGCAGACGTCCTTCGTGGTGCTGCTGCTCTCGGCCGGGCTGGCCTCGATGCCGCGCGATCCGTTCGAGGCGGCCGAGGTCGACGGCGCGGGCCCGCTGGCGCAATTCTGGTACATCACGCTGCCGATGCTGCGGCCCGTCGCGAGCATCGCCATCGTGATCCAGCTGATCAACGAATTCCGCACCTATGATCTGGTCTACGTGATGACCAAGGGCGGGCCCGGCATCTCCACCGAACTGCTTTCCTTCTTCGCGTACAAGCGCGCCTTCCAGGGGCTGGCGATCAACGAGGGCAATGCCGCCGCATTCCTGCTGCTGCTGGTCGTGCTGAGCATCACCGTCGTCTTCTTCTGGCTGCTCGAACGCCGCCGCTGAGCTCAGGCGAAAGGCCAGCCCGTCGCGCCGAGGCTGCGTGTCCCGGCGCTTTCCAGCGCAAGTGCCACCTCGGCAAGCCGCGCATCCTCGCCCGCCGCGCCCAGAAGCGTGACGCTCCCCGGCCGGCCGTCCGTGCGCGGTGGCACCGGCACCGCGAGGCCGCACATGTCCAGGAGATTCACGAAGTTCGTGTAGGTGCCAAGGTTCGAGTTCGGCCCCACCGGGTCGCGCTCGAGGTCGGTGACCGTGTAGAAGGTGGGGATCGTCGGCACGCACAGAATGTCGATATCCGAAAGCGGCCCCTCCACCTTCCGGGCGAGATCCTTCAGCCGGTAGAAGCCGCGAAAGGCGTCCGTGGCCGACAGCTGCTCGGCCTTGCAGATGATCTGCCGCGTGACCGGCAGCACTGCCTCGGGGTCCCGCTCGAGAAGCTCTTCGATGACGCTGTGCCGCTCGGCCACCCAGGCCCCTTCGTAGAGCATTTCGGCGACGTCGTAGAAGGGGCTGAAATCCATCTGCACGATCCGGTGTCCCGCGTCTTCGAGCAGGGCCAGCGAGGCGTGGAACGAGTCTTCCTGCACCGTGTCACCAAAGGTCTTCAGCGTCGCGGCATCTGGCACGCCGATACGCAGGCCCGACGGCGGCTGCCCCAGGGCGCGCGTCTCGACCCGCTTCGCGTAGCTGTCGGCGGGATCGAAGATCGCCGCCACGCGATAGGCGCGATAGGCGTCCGCGACGGTCAGCCCGAAGACCGAGATCGTCTCGACCGACCGGCAGGCCGGCACCGAACCGGAAGCCGAGAGGCTGCCCAGCGTCGGCTTCAGCCCGACGATGTTGTTCAGCGCCGCGGGCACACGTCCCGAGCCCGCTGTGTCCGTCCCCAGCGCAAAGCTGACGATGCCGTGCGCCACCGCCACGCCCGAGCCTCCCGACGAGCCGCCGGGGACGATCTCGGGGTCGATGGCATTGCGCGGAGCGCCGTAGGGGGTCCGCACGCCGACGAGACCGGTTGCGAACTGATCGAGGTTGGTCTTGCCGATGACGACCGCCCCTGCCTCGCGCAGACGCGCCACCACGAAGGCGTCCTCGGCGGGCGCATATTCCCACGCCGGGCAGGCCGCGGTGGTCGGCAGCCCCGCCACGTCGATATTGTCCTTGACCGCAAAGGGCACGCCCCAGAGCGGCCTTGCGGCGTCTCGCGGCCCGAGCCCACGGACCTCCTCGAGAACGTCTTCCTCGTCGCGCAGGCTGATGAAGATCCCGGGATCGGCCACCTCGCGGATGCGCGCATAGACCTGACGGATCACATCCTCGGGCTGCAGGCCTTCGTCGAAGGCATGAAACAGGGCATCGAAATTCAGCGGGATCATCTTTGGCACTCTCCGGTCTTTCGAGAGAGTTGAAAGTGAAAGCGCGGATAAACTCAATTGCCAAGATTTCAGATAAGTGCTGCATTCAGCGCAGCACAAGGAGATCGGGATGCGCCACCTTAAGGACTTTCACTACATCGAGGCCGTCATGCGCGCGGGCTCGATCCGAAAGGCTGCCGAAGACCTCAACATAACCGGCTCGGCGCTGAACCGACGCATCCAGAACTTCGAGGCGGACTTCGGTGCGCAGATCTTCGAACGGTTGCCGCGCGGGATGCGCCTCAATCCCGCGGGGGAACTGCTCATCCAGCATTTCCGCGCGCAGCGAAGCGATCTGCGACGGGTTCAGAGCCTCGTCAACGATCTCAACGGAGAACGCCGCGGGCATGTCTCGATCGCCTGTTCGCAGGCGCTGGCGCCTTATTTCCTGCCGCAGCAGATCGCGCGCTACCGCACCGAACACCCTGCGGTGACCTTCTCGGTGCAGATCCGGGACCGGGCCTCGGCCGAGGCGGACCTGCGGAGCTTCGAGAGCGATCTCGCACTGGTGCTGGAGCCCGTCCACCTCGTCGATTTCGAGGTCCTCGCCGCGGTTCGCCAGCCGGTGCATGCCATAATGCGCACCGACGATCCGCTGAGCCGCCACGAGGAAGTCAGGCTGCGCGACTGCCTCGACCGCACCCATGTCGTGCCGAACCGGGCCTATGCCGTGCGCCACATGCTGGACGCGGCACTGGCCGGGACCTCTCGGCAGCTCTCGGCCGCCGTGGAAACCGACTCCTTCGACTTCATGCGACACTACGTCGAGTACGAGGATGCCATCGCTTTCCAGATCCCGATCGGCCTGCGGCTGCCGGACGGTCTGACCTCGCGGCCCCTGGCGTCACGCGACATGGCCCCCGGCTCGCTGCTGCTGGGGCAGTTGCGCGGGCGCAGCCTGCCGGTCGCCCCGGCACGGTTTGCACAACGGCTGGCCGAGGTGCTTCAGGACCTGCCCGGGTGATGAATATTTTACAGCGCTCAGGTGCGAAAATAGCAGAATTCGGCATCACGATAAGACGCTAGCCTGGACCCCGGACAATCGACGGAGTTTCCCATGCCAAGCATCGAAGCACGCCCCTACGCCTGGCCCTTCAATGGCGACCTGCGCCCGGAGAACACGGCGCTGATCGTCATCGACATGCAGACGGATTTCTGCGGGCCGGGAGGATACGTGGACAAGATGGGCTACGACCTCTCGCTCACCCGTGCCCCGATCGGCCCGATCTCGGCGCTTCTCGAGGCCATGCGCGCGGGTGGCTACCATGTCATTCACACGCGCGAGGGACACCGGCCCGACCTTGCCGACCTTCCGGCCAACAAGCGCTGGCGTTCGCAGCAGATCGGTGCCGGGATCGGCGACGCCGGCCCATGCGGCCGCATTCTGGTTCGCGGCGAACCGGGGTGGGAGATCATCGACGAGCTGGCGCCCCTGCCCGGCGAGGTGGTCATCGACAAGCCCGGCAAGGGCAGCTTCTTCGCGACCGACCTAGAACTCATCCTCCGCACGCGCGGCATCGAGAATCTTCTGCTGACCGGGATCACCACCGATGTCTGCGTTCATACCACCATGCGCGAGGCGAACGACCGGGGCTTCGAATGCGTGCTGCTCGAGGACTGCTGCGGTGCCACGGATCGCAGCAACCACGATGCGGCGATCAATATGGTGCTGATGCAGGGCGGCGTGTTCGGCTGCGTCGCGACCTCTGCGGACGTGCTGGAAACGGTGGCCTCGTGAGGCCCGAGGTCTTCGCGGGCCTGATCGACGGCGGATGGGCCGGGCTCGACTTTGCGGACTTCCGCCCCGGGGTCACGATCCACAGGCTCTGGCGCGACCCCGGAAGCGGCGCCGAATGGGCCCTTCTGAAATACCGCGCCGGCGCCTCGGTGCCGCGCCATCGCCACCCCGGCCCGGAAACCATCCTCGTCCTCGAGGGGGCGCAGAGCGACGAGCATGGGACCTACGAAACCGGCGCGATGGTCTGCAACGCCCCGGGAAGCGTGCACTCGGTCCGGTCCGAGGGGGGGTGCGTCGTGCTGATCCACTGGGCGCTGCCCGTCGAGATCCTCGAAGAGCCCCGCGCAACCACGTAGCAGGTTCCGCTCTTCCAGACGCCGGCAGGCCGCGACCCGCAGCGACCTCCGGCCTGCGGATATTCGACGAGAGGCAGATCGGGACCGGTGTGCATCCGCCGGGCATTTAGACAGCCTGGACGCGGCGCGGAGGCGGTGTCTGGAGGGGGCCCGGACGGCATGTGCCTCCGGGTGCAGGCCTGCGTGCAGAGCGCCGTTGGGCAGGGTGGCTGCGCGCTTCATGCGCATTGCGCATGCCCCTGGTCCGATTGGTCATTAGGTTCTTTGCGCCTGTTTGCGGGATAGTCGCATACGAACACTCCCTGATTGCGACGAAAAGCCGGGCGTGCCCGGTTGTCCTGCGGCCCCCGCAGGGCAGTGCCGCTCCGCCCCCGGTGGCGCGCGCCCTCAAAGGCCAGACATGACGAATTTCCTCAACCGCGCGCGCCTGTCCCGGACGCCTCTCGCCGGAGCGGATCCGCGAGACGGACTTGCGCGCTGCTGCAGTGCCCTGGCGCTGACGATGATCGCGACGCAGGTGCTGGGCCGGCTCGGCGAGGCGCTTCTGCCGGCCGCCTTCCTGCCCGCCACCGGCACGCTTCTCACTGCCTCGGCCTGTGCCGCCGTGGCGCTGGCCGCGTTGCGCCTGCCCGACGTGCAGCGGCTTACGCAGGTTTTCGCGTTCATCGCCCTGTTCTGCGCTGCGCTGCTGCTGATCACGACCCCCGGGGCCGCACCGGTCCTGCGGCAGGCGCTCTACCAGGGCACCGCCTTCGGAGCCTTCCTGACCGCGCTGGGGCTGGTGCGTGCGCCCGTCCGCCGGTCGCCGCTCGTGGCGCGGGCCGCGGCGCGGCTTTTCGCCTTTCCCGCCCGGCGACAGGGCGCGGCGGTGCTCTACGGCACGCAGGTTCTCGCGGTGCTGTTCAACCTCGGGACCATCGGCATGATGTCGGACATCGCCCGCAGGCAGGCCGACACCCGAGACACCGGCGAGACGCCCATCGACCCCGACGGACTGACCCTCGCGGCCCAGCGAGGGGCGATCCTGGCGACGCTCTGGAACCCGATCGGCGTGGGCTTCGCCATCGTGACCTCGGCCATTCCGGGACTGGAGCCCGGACGTTTCCTGTTGCTCAGCCTTGCCTGCACCACGCTTCTCACCGGCGGCGTGCTGCTGGCCCTGCCCGCCCGGCGCCCCGCCGCCGGGGCCGGGACCGCACCACCGCACGGCGTCATTCCGAACGGGGCCCCCGGCGCGGAAGACCGGGCGCTCGAGATCCTCGTCGTGGCGGTGCTGGCGTTGATCGCGGCCACGCTGCTGCTGCACTGGCTGCTGTCGGTCAGTTTCATCGTCGCCGGCTGCATGGTCCTGCCTGCCCTGGCGCTGGCCTGGTCGCGACTGGACCCGGCCGTGCGCTCGGAACCCGGCACCCGCCCTTCCCGGGCCCTCGCCGAAGCCTCGGCGGGCATGGCCAACGAGGCGACGATCTTCCTTTGCGCAACCGTGATCGCGGCGGCCGTGTCGCTGTGGCTCACCCGGCTCGGTCTCGGCGGGCTGCTGCAGGCCACGGCGGTGCCACCGCTGATGATGCTGCTCGGCGCGATGCTCCTGCTGCCGCTCAGCGCAGCGCTCATGGTGCCGCCGTCCGTCGTCATGGTCATGGCCGCGCAGGTGCTGGGTGCCGGTGCCCTCGGTGCCGACCACCCGGTGGCGCTCGCACTCGCGCTCTGCCTCGGCTGGGCGACGGCGATCGCGGGCTCGCCCCTCTCGGCCATGACGCAGCTTGCCGCGCGCCTGCTCCGGGTGTCGCCCGCCCGCCTCGCGTTCCGGGTCAACCGGGGATTCAGCCTGTTCTGCCTCGGGGTCGGCGCGGTGATGGTCAGCCTGACCTACGCCTTCGGGTGACCCCGGTCAGGCAAGCGGGCGGAACGACACGGCGCCGATCATCCAGTCGCGGAAATCCCGGGCCTCGTCGGCGCGGCCCTCGGGGGTGGCGATGTAGTAGGCCTTGTCGGTCGACAGCGGGATGTCGAGCGGTATCTTCAGCTCGCCCCTCGCAAGCTCGCTCTCGATCAGGTAGCGCGGCAGCAGCCCGTAGCCGAGCCCGGACTTGACCGCCTCGATGGTCAGGCTGAACTGTTCGAACCAATGCCCCTCGTTGGGCGCCTGCAGCTCGACCTCGGCGCGCTTGAACCAGTCCGACCAGAGGTGCGGGCGCTCGGTCTGGTGGATCTTGGGCGCCTCCGCGAGATCGCGGGCATCGCGGACCATCGTGTCCAGCAGCGCCCCGCCGGCAACCGGCACGACCAGCTCGCTGCACAGGTAGGTGCAGACCGCGCCCGGCCAGATCGGCTGTCCGAAGTGGATCGCCAGGTCGCATTGCGTGGTCGCGAAGTCGAAGACATCGCGGCGCGTTCCGATGTCGAAGCGCGTGTGCGGGTGATGCGCGAGGTAGCCCGACAGGCGGGGCACCAGCCAGCGCGAGGCAAAGGTCGGCGGCGCATTGATCGCGAGCACGCGTTCGCCCTGCGACCCGGCGGTGACGTGGCGCATGGTGCTGTTGGCCATGTCGAGCAGGGTTTCGACCTCGGCAAGGAAGGCCCGCCCGGTCTGCGTGGTGATCACACGCCCGCGCACGCGCTCGAACAGGGGTTTGCCGATCTGCGCCTCGAGATCCCGGATCTGGCGGCTGACGGCGCTCTGCGTCAGCGCCAGTTCCTCGCCGGCGCGGGTGAAGTTGCCGTGACGGGCGGCGCATTCGAAGGTCAGCAGCATGCGCATGTCGGGAAGGTATCGGCGTTGCGAGATCATTCCGGGGCTCTCCGTTGGCGTTTTGCACGCGTCCCGATGCATGTAACGCAAGCCGTCAGGGGAACTCCATGCGTTTTCGGAATGGGGTGATCGTCAGGGGTCGTTGGGCGGTCGGGTAAAACGCCTCTATCATGCTCACAGATCATTGTTACGAACGGAGCGGACATATGGCTGCCGAACACGCAAACCCCGATGACATCCGCGCCCTCTTCTCGCGCGCCATGTCGGCGATGTATCGCGACGAGGTGCCGGCCTATGGCACGCTCATGGAGCTGGTGCGGGACGTGAACGCCGATGTCCTCGCGACCGCGCCCGATGAACGCGCCCGTCTCGAGGCTCTCGGCGAGCTGGAGCGCATCGACGAGGAACGCCACGGCGCCATCCGCCTCGGCACCGCGCGCGAGCTCTTCACCATGCGGCGGCTGTTTGCCGTGATGGGCATGCACCCGGTCGGCTACTATGACCTTTCCGTCGCCGGGGTGCCGGTGCATTCGACCGCGTTCCGCCCGCTCGACGAGGCGTCGCTGCGGCGCAACCCCTTCCGGGTCTTCACCTCGCTGCTGCGGCTCGACCTCGTGGCCGATGCCGAGCTGCGCGCCGCCGCCGCCGAGGTGCTGGAGGCGCGCGAGATCTACACCCCGGGCTGTCTCGCGCTGATCGACAGGGCCGAGGCCGACGGCGGCCTGTCGCAGGCCGATGCCGAACGCTTCGTGGCCGAGGCGCTCGAGACCTTCCGCTGGCACGCCGAGGCCAACGTGCCGCACGATCTCTACCGTCGCCTGCACGACGCGCACCGGCTGATCGCCGACGTGGTGGCCTTCAAGGGGCCGCACATCAACCACCTGACCCCGCGCACGCTCGACATCGACCGCGTGCAGGAGATGATGCCCGGGCGCGGCATCACCCCCAAGGCGGTCGTCGAGGGCCCGCCGACCCGGAGCGTGCCGATCCTGCTGCGCCAGACCTCGTTCAAGGCGCTGGAAGAGCCGGTTAGCTTCCCCGCGTCTGCCTCCGTTTCCGCCGCGGACGGCGATGCGCAGGCCACGACCGGCCGCCACACCGCCCGCTTCGGCGAAATCGAGCAGCGCGGCATCGCCCTGACACCTGCCGGGCAGGCGCTTTACGACAGGCTGCTGGCCGAGACCCGCAGCCGCATCACCCCGGCGGCCGACGGCTCGAACGCCGACGCCTATCGCGCGACGCTGGCCGAGGTGTTCTCGGCCTTCCCCGACGACCTTGAAACCCTGCGCAAGGACGGGCTCGGCTACTTCCGCTACTCGGCGACCGGCAAGCCCTGCGCCGATCCCTCGCGCGGGGTCGATGCGCTGGTCGCGCAGGGCTGCCTGCGCGCCGACCCCATCGTCTACGAGGATTTCCTGCCGGTCTCGGCCGCGGGGATCTTCCAGTCCAACCTCGGCGACGGCGCAGCGCAGGCCTTTGCCGCCAATCCCAACCGGGCGCGGTTCGAGGAGGACCTCGGCGCGCCGGTGCATGACCTCTTCCGCCGCTACGCGGAGACCGAGGCGCGCTCCCTTGCCGAAGCCCGGATCGCGCTGAACCCGGCACCGCAGACCGCCTGATCGCCGGCGCATTGCCGCGCCGAACCAACCGACAAGAAGTCCAGACCCCAAGGAGCTCCCGATGAGCACGTCCCTCAAGCAGACCGCCGCCGAAACCATGGCCGCCTGCGGCGCCACCGCCGATCTTGCCGTCGAGGGCGGCATGACCGTCATCTCTCCCATCACCGGCGAGCCCGTCGCCAGCCTCGCCGAGCATTCGGTCGCCGATACCGAGGCCGCGATCGCGCTCGCCGCCGACGCCTTCCGCGCGTGGCGGCTGGTGCCCGGCCCGCGCCGCGGCGAGCTGGTGCGGCTCTTTGCCGAAGAACTGCGCAAGTCCAAGGACGATCTCGGGCGCATGGTCTCGATCGAGGCCGGCAAGTCGCCCTCGGAAGGCGCCGGCGAAGTGCAGGAGATGATCGACATCTGCGACTTCGCCGTGGGCCTCTCGCGCCAGCTTTACGGGCTGACCATCGCGACCGAGCGCCCGGGCCACCGCATGATGGAGACCTGGCATCCGCTGGGCGTGGTGGGCATCATCACCGCCTTCAACTTTCCCTGCGCGCCGTGGTGCTGGAACTCGGCGCTGGCGCTGGTCTGCGGCGACCCGGTCGTCTGGAAGCCGTCGGAAAAGACCCCGCTGACCGCGCTTGCCTGCCAGGCCGTGTTCGAGCGCGCCCTCGCCCGCTTCGGCGACGATGCGCCCGCCGGTCTCAGCCAGGTGCTCGTCGGCGGCCCCGCCGTGGGCGAGGCGCTGGTCGAAAGCGAGAAGGTCGCGCTGATCTCGGCCACCGGCTCGACCCGCATGGGCCGGATCGTCGGCCCCAAGGTCGCGGCCCGCTTCGGCAAGTGCATCCTCGAGCTGGGCGGCAACAACGCCGGCATCGTCTGCCCCTCGGCCGACATGGACATGACGCTGCGCGCCGTCGCCTTCGGCGCGATGGGCACCGCCGGGCAGCGCTGCACCACGACGCGCCGCCTGTTCGTGCATGAAAGCGTCTACGACCAGATCGTGCCCGCCCTGAAAAAGGCCTACGCGTCGGTCTCGGTCGGCAACCCGCTCGAGACTCAGGCACTGGTCGGCCCGCTGATCGACAAGAGCGCCTACGACCAGATGGTCGCGGCGCTGGCCGAAGCCGCCGAGATGGGCGGCACCGTGCATGGCGGCGCCCGCCAGGATGTCGGCCCCGATACCGCCTATTACGTCAAGCCGGCCATCGTCGAGATGCCCGCCCATGACGGCCCGGTCCTGCGCGAGACCTTCGCCCCGATCCTCTACGTCATGAAGTATTCCGACTTCGACGATGCGCTCGAGCAGCACAACGCGGTCGGCGGCGGCCTCAGCTCGTCGATCTTCACCACCGACCTGCGCGAGATGGAGACCTTCCTTTCGGCGCGGGGCTCCGACTGCGGCATCGCCAACGTCAACATCGGCACCTCGGGCGCCGAGATCGGCGGTGCCTTCGGCGGCGAGAAGGAAACCGGCGGCGGCCGCGAGAGCGGTTCCGACGCGTGGCGCGCCTACATGCGCCGGGCGACCAACACCATCAACTACTCGACCGAACTGCCCCTCGCACAGGGCGTGGTCTTCGACATCGACTGACCATGAAGGACGCAGTCGCATCCGACTTCCGGCCCGCCGAGCGCATCGAGTCGCTCGGCGTGTCCGAAATCCTCGCGATCGGGGCACGCGCGGCAAAGCTGCGCGCCACGGGCCGGGACATCGTAAGCCTCGGGGCGGGCGAGCCCGACTTCGACACGCCCGACCACATCAAGCGGGCCGCATGGGAGGCGATGCAGCGCGGCGAAACCAAGTATACCGCGCTGACCGGCACCGCCGCGCTCAAGACCGCGATCATCGGCAAGTTCGAGCGCGAGAACGGGCTGACCTTCGAGCCCTCGCAGATCATCGCCAGCACCGGCGCGAAGCAGGTGATCTACAACGCGATGATGGCGTCGCTGAACCCCGGCGACGAGGTCATCATTCCGACACCCTACTGGGTCACCTACTCCGATGTCGTCGAGCTGTGCGGTGGCGTGCCCGTGCTGGTGCCCTGCGCCGCCGAGCAGGGCTTCCGGCTGGGCGCCGATCAGCTACGGGAGGCGATCACGCCGCGCACCCGGTGGCTGATGCTGAACTCGCCGTCGAACCCCTCGGGTGCGGCCTACGCGGCCGAGCACCTGCGCCCGCTGCTCGACGTGCTGCTCGAGGCGCCGCATGTCTGGCTGATGGTCGACGACATGTACGAGCATATCGTCTACGACGGCTTCCGCCATGTCACGCCCGCCGCGCTGGAGCCGGCTTTGAAGGGCCGCACGCTGACCATCAACGGCGTGTCCAAGGCCTATGCCATGACCGGCTGGAGGCTGGGTTACGGCGGCGGGCCCGAGGCACTCGTCAAGGCCATGTCGGTCATACAGAGCCAGTCGACCTCGGCCCCGAGCTCGATCGCTCAGGCGGCTGCCATCGCCGCGCTCGACGGGCCGCAGGACTTCCTCGCCGACCGCGCCGAGGCCTTCCGCCTGCGCCGCGATCTGGTTGTCGCCGCCCTGGATGCCATCCCCGGCCTCGCCTGCCGCACCCCCGAAGGCGCCTTCTATGCCTTCGCCGAATGCGACGGGGTGATCGGCCGGCGCACGCCGGAGGGCCGCATTCTGGAGACCGACCGCGACTTCTGTGCCTGGCTGATGGAAACCGCCGATGTCGCGGTGGTGCCGGGCACGGCCTTCGGCCTGCCGGGTCATTTCCGGGTGTCCTATGCCACCGACACCGAAACCCTGAAGACCGCCATGGCGCGCATCGCCGCCGCCTGCCGGACACTGGGCGAGCCGGCCTGAACCACGAAGGCATCCGGGCCATGCGGAGCCGGAATGCCATGCGCCTTGACCGGCTCTCCGACCCGGCGAACGGTGCTCGCAACAGCAATGAAACCGACCGGTTGGCATCGTGACCACGCGCCGCCCGTCAGGGGAGATCGCCGATGTCAGACACCCAAGGCCCGCAGGATGCAGGCGCGCCCGGCCAAGACCGGCTGCTCTACCTGTCCTCCGCCGATGTCGAGGCCATCGGGCTTTCCCCCGGTGAGCTGCGCACCGCCATCGCCGACGCGATCCGGCAGCGTCGTGCCGTTGTCGACGGCGGCCGGAAAATGCGCGTGCAGGTCGACGAGGCGCGTTTCTTCATGTCGATGGCCGACGCCGATCCCGGCCTCGGGTTCGGCGTCACCAAGTGGATCGGCTACGCCGCCGACAACGCGGACCGGGGGCTGCCGGCGATCAGCGCGCAGATCATCCTCAACGATATCGAAACCGCCCGGCCCGTGGCGATCATGGACGGCGCCTGGATCACCACCCATCGCACCGCCGCCATTTCGGCGCTCGCCGCCCGGTCGCTCGCCCGGCCCGGCGCGACCGACCTCGGCATCCTGGGCTGCGGCGTTCAGGGGCACAGCAACCTGATGGCCCTCGCCGACGCCCTGCCCGGCCTGCGCCGCGTCCGGGCGGCCTCGCGCAGCACCGCCTCCGCCGAGGCGCTTGTCCGTCGCGCGCAGGCCATGGGGCTCGAGGCCGAGGTGGTGCAGGACCCCGAAGCGGTGGTCGCCGCCAGCGATGTGGTGGTCAGCGCCCTGCCCAGCATCGACGGCATCACGCCGATCGTGCGTCCGCAGGCCATCCGGCCCGGAGCGCTGGCGCTTGGCGTCGACCTCGGGCGGGCATGGCACCGCGACGGCCTCGCGGCGCATGTCGACCTTTTCTTCACCGACGACCTCGCCGCGCTCGCGCGCAACGGAGGCAACCCGGCGCTGGCGCACCAGGGGAGCTACGACGGCGATCTCGCCGCGCTTCTGGGCAGCGCCCACCCCGGTCGCACCAGCGACACGCAGCGGATCATGTTCCTTTTCCCGGGCATGCCGCTGGCCGACCTCGCCGTGGCGCGGCTGGTCAGGAGCCGGGCCGCGGAGCGTGGTCTCGGCACCCGGCTGGCGCTCTGAGATGGCCCGTATCGCGGTCATAGGCGCGGGCATCGTCGGCAGCTGCATCACCGCGATGCTGCAGCGCGAGGGCCACGCCGTCACCTGCTACGACAGCAGGGGGCCCGGGCGGGCCACCTCCTTCGGCAACGCCGGCAGCATCGCCCCCGGCTCGATCGGGGGCACCTCGGGCCCCGGCATCCTCGGCGATGCGATCCGCTGGAGCCTTGCCGGCAATGGGCCGCTGCAACTGCACTGGCCCCGCCTGCCCGCCGCCGCGCCCTGGCTCTACCGCTTCGCCCGCGCCGGCAAGCCCGAGGGCATGCAGGCCACCGCCGCGGCCCTGCACCAGCTGCACCGCGACGCCATCGGGGATTACGCCTCGCTGCTCGGCCCGCGTCACGCCGACCTGCTGCGCACCAGCGGCCAGCTTTACGTCTACGACAGCGACACGGCCTTCGCGAAGGACGCGCCGGGGCGCGCCCTGCGACGCGACCACGGCGTGCGCATGACCGAGCTTTCGCCGGAAGAGGCGCTGGAGATGGAGCCGTCGCTGCGCCCCGGACTGGCGCGGGCGCTGCACTTTCCCGAGTTCGGCCAGACCCCGAACCCCGGCCGGCTCGTGCGCACCATCGCCGAGGACGCGGTGCGCGCCGGCGCGCGGCTCGTCGTCACCCGGGTTCACCGACTGAGCCCGGTTCCGGGCGGGCCCGGGATGCGCGTGCTGACCGACCATGGAGACATGGCCTTCGACAAGGTGGTCGTGGCCGCCGGGGTCTGGTCCAACCGGCTGCTGAAGCCGCTGGGGGCGGCGGTCCCGCTGGAAAGCCTGCGCGGCTACCACGCCACCTTCGACATGCCCCGGATGCCGGGCCAGCCCGTCTATCCCATTGCCGAGAAGGTCATGGCGACCCCGATGGAGGACGGGCTGCGGGTGGTCGGCGTCGTCGAGGTGGCGGGCCTGCGCAAGCCGCCCGAGTTCGAGAACGCCGACCGTCTCAGGGCCGCGGCCGGACGGATCTTCCGCGATGTCGGAGAGCAGCGTTCGGTCTGGATGGGCCACCGGCCGTCGACCCCGGACTCGGTGCCGGTGATCTGCCGCGCGCCGTCGCACCCCGACCTGGTGCTGGCGCTGGGGCACGGGCAGACGGGCATGTGCGGCGCTCCGGGCACCGCCGTGCTGGTCTCGGACCTGCTGGCGGAGCGGCAGGGCAGGATCGCGCCGCATCACTTCGACATCGCCCGCTTTCGCTGAGCTGTCCCGAAATGTGCAGCGCGGGAAAAGGGCGCGAGACGCGCCCTCCCCCCCCCTGTCCGCCGTGGATCAGGCGGTTTCCGACATCAGGCGGTCGCGCAGATCGAGCATCCCGGTGCAGACCGTCTCGAGATCGGCGACATCGAAACCGTCGGCATGGGCGAAGCCCTTGGCCCGAAGCAGCTCTGCAAGCCGGCCGTTGTACTGCGCCCGTCCGCCCGACACGGTAAGCCCGCCCTTGTGCTCGAAGGCGTCATTCCAGGCGATGGCCTCTTGCTCGGTGACGGTGTTCGGCAGATCGAGCGCCATGGCCCCGTCCTGCGATACCTTCACCGGGTAGCCGCCGGGCAGACCGTTCGGACCCGGCACGTGTCCAGCCCACTCCTTGCGCGCAGCAAGGGCGAGGATCAGGGTCACGCCGCTGGCGCCGGAAATCTCGATGGCAGGTTCCGGGGTCAGCTTGCAGTCGGCGAAGGTCTCGAAGGGGTCCGGGATCTCGGTGTCGTCGGCGAAGACACGCGGCGCGGGGCCGGTGCGGTCCGCCGCCGGCTGGCGCCAGGGCATCAGGCACTGGTAGTGTGCCAGCACCCGAAGCGTGCCACCCGGGCGACCCGGTGCCCCGCGGAACACGTTCGACAGGATGGCGACGTTGCCGGTGCCGCACAGCACGTCGTGGCCCATGGCCGTGATCATGCCGTTGACCACGTCGGGGAAGGAACAGTTGATCAGCGGCGTTCCCGGGCACAGCCGGGTGATCGCCGCGGCCATCCGGGACGAGATCAGCGCCTGGAAGACCGCGGTGGCGCTGAGCCCGCCCTCGGCGACCAGCTGCGTCCAGCGCGAGCCCTTGTCCGAGATCACCGAAGAGGTCTGGATGGAGGCGGCCTGCACCACGATGCGCGGCTTCAGCTCGGACAGGAGCCTGTCGCTGGCCCCCTCCTCCATCAGGTCGATCCGGTGCGCCCGGAAGGTGGCCGGGGTCCCGAACATGGCGGCGCGGGCGTTGCCCGCGGTCTGCAGCCAGTGCAGCCGGTCGAGGTTGCGCCCGGCGATGACCACGCTGACGGGCTCGGTCGCCGTGGCCGCGATGTCGAGAGCGATGCGGCCGGCGAACAGTCCGGTGCCGGTGATGAGAACGTCGGTGGTCATGCGGTATGGGCCTTTCTGGTGGTCTCGCGCTCCCAGCGGTCGGGCTCCTTCGGCAGCAGGTGCTTGCGGATCCGCTGGCTGGGCGTCTTGGGAAATTCGTCGATGAAGGCGATGAAGCGCGGCTGCTGGTAGGGCGCGAGCTTGTCACGCAGCCAGGCGCTGATCGCCTCCGCCTCCAGCGTGCTTCCGGGGGCGCGGCGGACAAAGAGCTGGATGTCGTTCTCGCCGATCTCTGCCGGAACGCCCACCATGGCGGTTTCCTCGATCTCTGGGTGACGGTTGGCGACGCTCTCGACCTCGTGCGCCGAGACGTTCTCGCCCTTGCAGCGCACGCTGTCGCCGACACGGCCGTGGAAGCGCAGCATGCCGTCCTCGCCCCAGGAGCCGAGATCGCCGGTGTGGAAGCCGTCGGCCTGCAACGCCTTGGCCGTCGCCTCCGGGGCGTTGTGATAGCCCGAGAAGATGGCACCTTCGATCGTCGAGGTTATCACCATCTCGCCCCGGCCTTCACCGGCGCCGAGGCGGCGTCCGTCCGCGTCCTTGACCTCGATGCGGAACCACGGAAGCGGGCGCCCGATGGCGCCGACGACACCTTCGGAGTTGGCGCAGCTGATCGACGAGGCCTCGGTCTGGCCGTAGCACTCGGTGATCGTGACGCCGAAGCGGTCCTCGAAATCGCGCCATGCGGAGGCCGGGCAGCCGCCGCCCCAGGCGATGCGCACGCGGTGCGCCCGGTCGAGCGGGCCGGGCGGCTGCTTGAGCAGGATCTGCAGGATGCCGCCGAGGTGGTGGATATGGGTGCAGCCCGCATCCGACACCTGTTGCCAGAACCGGCTGGCAGAGAAGCGGTCGGCGATGGTCAGGCTGACATCCCGAAGGATCGGCAGAACCATGACCTGCGCCCCGCCGACATGGTAGAAGGGCTCCCACATGAAGAGGTTGTCGCCGGATTGCAGTTGGCCGACCTCCTCGACCCCGCGGGCCGCGATCTCGAGCATCGTCTGCGTGACGCGCACGCCCTTGGCCGGGCCGGTGGTTCCCGAGGTGAACATGATCGCCGCGAGCCCGGTCGGCCCGGCGACCGCGCAGGCCGGTCGCGTCTTCGGCGCGGGGGGAAGCGCGCGATCGTGCAGGACGAGGATTCCCTCGCGCGGCTGCGCCTCGCAGGCCGACAGCGTGGCTTCGAGCTCGGGATCGCAGACCGCGATGGCCGCATCCACGAGACGGATGGCATGGACCAGCCCGTCCCCGACGAGCGCGGGGTTCACCGGCACCCAGACCATGCCCGCCCGCAGCAGGCCGTGCACGAGTGCAAGCGTGGCCGGGCTGTTGCGCGTCATGACGGCCACGGTGTCGCCGGGCCGCACGCCGTGCTCCGCAAGCCATGCGATCATCGCGTCCGCCGCGTCGGAAAGGGCGCGGAAGCCGAGTTCGGTGCCATCGGTGGTGCGGGCAAAGATGCGGTCCGGGGTCTTGTCGGCCTGCTCGATGAAGCTTTGGGCCAAGCCTTTGATCTTCATGTTCTTCCTCGAAATGGAGAAGGGGGCCGCGCCACCGGACGTGGCGCGGCCGCGGGAGATTGCCTCAGGATTTCTGCACACGCTGGGCCAGCAACAGGATCGCCGTGACGATCACCAGCACCACGACGGACACTGCGGCCAGCGTCGGGTTCAGCTGAAGGTACATGTCGTCCCACATCTGCTTGGGCAGGGTCGATTTCAGCCCGCCCGAGATGAACAGCGCGATGGTCAGCTCGTCGAAGCTGGTCACGAAGGCGAAGAGCGCGGCCGAGATGATGCCCCCGCGCAGCAGCGGCAGGGTGATCAGCCTCAGGACCGTGAGCCGCCCGGCGCCCAGCGTGGCAGCCGCCTGGTCGAGCCGCCAGTCGTAGCCCTTCAGCACCGCGCCGATGGCGATGAAGGTGAAGGGGATCGCCAGCAGGGTGTGGCCGATGATGAGACCGATGTTGGAGGCCACCAGCCCCATCTGCGCCATCAGGTAGAAGAGCCCCACGGCAATGACGATGCGGGGCACGATCATCGGCGCCAGCATCAGGCCGAAGACGGCCTTGCCGAAGCGGCTGTCCGAGCGCGCCAGCGCCAGCGCCGCCATGCCGCCCAGCACCGTGGCGAGGATGGCCGTGACGAAGGCCACGCCGAAGCTGCGGATGGTGGCCGAGATCCAGATCGGCGAGCCGAAATATTCCTCGAACCAGCGGGTGGAGTACTCCGGCGGCGGGAAGGTCAGGGTCTGATCGGCGGTGAACGCCAGCGGCAGCACGATGATGGCGGGGGCCAGCAGGAACAGGAACAGCAGGCAGAGATACGCCGCGCGCACCGGTTTCGGGCCCTCGGTGCCCCGGTCGCCCAAGTGGTTGAAGGGCGAGCAGATCAGGGCGAGGCCCTCCAGCACGCGCTGTCCCGCGCGGCGCAGCCATTTCGCGCCGCGTTTCGAGCCCTTGGGTCCGGCAGAGCTCGCCTGGGTCAGCGAGGACAGGCCGAAGAACTGGTCGTAGATCCAGATCGCCACGAGGGCGGCGACCACCAGCATGACCGACAGCACCGCGGCGAAGGCCCAGTTCACCAGCTCCTGCACCTGCATGATGATGATCTGCGCCAGCATGGTCTGGCCGCGTCCGCCAAGGTAGGCCGGGACGATGAAGAAGCCGAGCGAGGTGATGAAGGTCAGAAGCCCCCCGGCCGCGACGCCGGGCATCGCCAGCGGGAACTCGATCAGCCAGAAGCGTTGCGCGCGCTTGGCGCCGAGGCTGCCGGCGGCAAGCGGCAGGCGCTGGTCGATGCCCGTCATCACCGGCACCATCGTCAGGATGGCGAGCGGCATCATCGCGTGGACCATCCCGACCAGCACGCCAAGCTCGTTGTACATGAGGTCGAGCGAACTTTCGGTCACGCCGGTCCCGGTGAGGATCGACTTGAACAGCCCGCGGTCGCCCAGCATGATCATCCAGGCGAAGGTCTTCACAAGATACGAGGTCCAGAAGGGCAGCAGCACCAGGAACAGCCACTTGTTGCGGCTGGCATCGGGCAGCCGTGCCAGCCAGGCCGCGACCGGGTAGCCCAGCACAACCGAGAAGAACGCCGTCAGGAGCGAGATCCGGAAGGTGATCCACAGGATCCGCAGGTAGATCGGCGTGCTCGCGAGGTGCTCGTAATGTTCGAGCGAAACGCCGGCGGTGTCCTCGCCGGAGAAGCTCAGCCCGATCAGCCGCAGCATGGGCAGAAGCAGGAACACGGCGACAAAGGCCAGCGCGGGCGCCGCGAGCCACAGCGGGCCGGGCTTCAGGCGCGACAGGGTGCCGGCCCGGGTGATCGGGGTATCGGCCACGCTGCTCATGACACCACCCGTCCCGCCGTGATCGGCCAGTGAACGGTGACCTCCTCGCCGATCCCGGCGCCGATCTCGCTGCCGGGGTCGAGCCGCAGGGTGAACTCGGTGCCGTCGGGCAGGACCAGCATCAGCCGGTTGTCGGACCCGATGTAGACCACGTCGCGCAGCGTCGCGCGAAGCTCGTTCATGCCGGGGCCCGTGGCCGCGCCGAGGGTCACCCGCTCGGGACGCACGATCAGCGCGTGTTCGGCGGCATCGGCATCGCGGGCGCCCATGCGCCCGGCAAAGGTGCCGGCGGCGGTCCGGATCAGGGCGTTGCCCTCGGCGTCGGTGCCCGCGAGCGTGCCGTGCAGCAGGTTCGAATGGCCGATGAAGGTCGCCGCAAAGATCGTCTCGGGGTCCGAGTAGATCTGGCTCGGGGTGCCCAGCTGCTCGACCTTGGCGTGGTTCATCACGCAGATCCGGTCGGACATCACGAGCGCTTCTTCCTGGTCGTGGGTGACGTAGATCAGCGTCGTGCCGAATTCGCGGTGCAGGCGCCGGATCTCGAGCTGCATGGTCTCGCGCAGGGCCTTGTCGAGCGCGCCCAGCGGTTCGTCCATCAGGATGATCTCGGGGCGGAAGACGAAGCAGCGCGCAAGGGCCACCCGCTGCTGCTGACCGCCCGAGAGCTCGCGCGGGAACCGGTGCGCGAAGGCGTCGAGCTGCACCTTGGCCAGCGTCTCGGCCACGGCGGTGCGGATCTGGTCGGCCGGCTGATTGCGCATCTTCAGCGGAAAGGCCACGTTTTCTTCCACCGTCATGTGCGGGAAGAGCGCGTAGTGCTGGAACACCAGCCCCATGCCGCGCTCGTGCACGGGCCGGTTGGTCCAGTCCCCTCCGTCGATGCGAAGCCGTCCCGAGGTTGCGGGGGTCAGCCCCGAAACCATCTGCAGCAAGGTGGTCTTGCCCGAGCCCGAGGGCCCGAGCAGCGTGAGGAATTCACCGCGCTGCACATCGAGCGTCGTCGGTTCGAGCGCGGTGAACGTGCCATACATCTTTGACAGTCCGTCGATCCGGATCTTGGCGGCCGTGGCGGCGGGAGAAGGGGAAATATTCATGTAGATGTTGCCTCTGTCGGAGCGTGCCGGGCACGAGGGCTGTATCGGCGGCGGGCCGTGCTTGAGGCTCAAGCAAGGGGAACCGGTCACCGCGCGGGCGGACGTCCAGGGGATAATTTCAGTCAGGGCCCTGCCAGCGGCCACCGCGACGGCGCCGCTGGCAGGAGGTCGATCACATCAGGAGCCAGAGGTTGAAGCGCTCGGTCATCTCGGCGCGGTTCTCCTGCCACCAGCCTTCATCGGCCAGCACCATGCCTTCGAGGTTCTCGGGCGCGGTGGTGAGCACCGCGGCGCGCTCCGCCGGGATGTGGTCGTAGGCCGCGAGGTTGGTCGGGCCGTAGGACAGGTCGTCGGTGAACAGCGCCTGCTGCTCGGGGCGCGTGCAGAAGGCAAGGAACTGCCGTGCGGCCTCCACGTTCGGGCCGCCCTTGGGCAGGCCCCAGCCCTCGATCGAGTAGAGCCCCTGGTCCCAGACCAGTTTTGCCGGGGCGCCGGTGTCGATGGCCGACTGCAGGCGGGCGTTCCAGCCGGCCAGCATGTCGACCTCGCCGCTCTGCAGCAGCTGCGAGGACTGCGCGCCGCCGGTCCACCAGACGTCGATGTGCTCCTTGATCTCGTCGAGCTTGGCAAAGGCGCGGTCGACGTCGAGCGGGTAGAGATCCTCGGGCGCGACGCCGTCGGCCATGAGCGCCTGCTCCAGCGTGTCGATGGGATTGCGGCGCAGCGCGCGGCGGCCCGGGAAGGCCTCGGTGTCCCAGAAATCCGCCCAGTTCGAGGGGCCGTTTTCCAGGCTCTCGGTGTTGAAGGCAGAGATCGTGGCATAGACGTCGGTGCCGAGGAAGTTCGAGTGCACCGAGCCCGGCATCATGTTTTCGGCAAGGGCGGGATCGAGCTGGATGTCGTCGAGCAGGTCTTCCTGCTCGAGGATCAGACGCGCCGAAAGGGTCAGGGTGCAGACGTCCCAGATGTAGCTGCCGGTCTCGACGATCGACTTGAACTGCGCGGTCGGTTCCGCGTCGCGGGCGACGTTGACGATCTCGATGCCGGTTTCGGCGGTGAAGGGCTCGTAGAACGCCTTGCGGAAGCCTTCGCTGAACGGACCGCCCGGGTCCGCCACGGTCAGCGACGTGTTCTGCGCATTGGCGCGACGGCCCAGCATCGGGGTCGCAAGCGCGGCGGTGCCGATCGCCAGCATGCTGCGCCGGCTGAGGCGCGATCTGTCAGTCTTGGTCATGGTGTTTACCTCTGTTGGAAGGTGGGGTTGGTTTCTTTTGTTATTCTGCGGGGCCCGGCGCCCGCCGGTCGGGCGGAAACCGGGATCGTCGAGGGGAAAGCCGGTCACGGGCCGCTCAGGCCTTGGCGCGTTTCGCGAAGAACTCTTCCATCATCCGCTGCGGCTCGCCGGTGCCGTAGGCCTCGAGCTGGAAGCGGATGCCGGCCTGCATCGCGTCGTCGTAGCCTTCCTGGGTGATTTCCCTGATGCGCTGGCGGTTGAGGCGCATCGCCACCGGGGGCCTGGTTGCAAGGTCCCGGGCCAGCTCCATCGAGGCGGCCATCACCTGGTCCTCGTCCACGAGGCGGCTGATCAGCCCCCAGTCATAGGCTTCGCTGGCATCGAGCATGCGGCCGGTGAAGGTCAGGTCGATGGTGCGGGCGATGCCGATCATGCCGCGCATGATCCAGTTGCCGGTGACGGTGGGAATGCCCGAGAGGATCTCGGGCTGGCCCATGCGCACGCCGGGGTGGCCAACGCGAAGATCGCACAGAAGCGCCACCTGGAAAGCAGAGCCCGCCGCCACGCCGTTGAGCGCCGCGATGATGGGCTTGGAGCTGTCGCGCAGGCAGGCGTAGAGCTTTTTCCACTCGCCCATCCAGACCTCCGCCCGGTCCGCGTCGAAGCTCTTGCTCTCGCTCAGGTCCTGTCCGGCGCCGAACGCCCGGTCGCCGGCGCCGGTGAGGATGATGACCCGGACGTCGTCATCCGCCTCGGCGGCGGCGAAGGCCTCGATGAGCATGTCACGCATCGGGGCATTCCACGCATTCAGCTTCTCGGGACGGTTCAACGTGATGGTCAGAACGTTGCCGGATTTCTCGGTGAGGATGAAGTTGTCCATAGTAACCATTGCATTGTGATAGTTGTTATTGAATAGAATGACTGACCGTGCGTTTGTCAATCGTCTTGCGGCTGTCGGTTGAAATTCCTCTCTGCAATACTGAAGAGGGCGAGGCGCCTGCACAGGCAACGGGCGCGGATGAGTTCGGGAGCGAGAGGCGAGTTGGTGACAGACGAAAACAAGAAACCTGCAAAGCGGTCGGATCCGCTGATGGTGCAATCTGTGGCCAAGGCCTTTCGCGTGCTCGAGGCCTTTGACGGCAAGCATCCCCAGATGACCCTGTCGGACATCGCCGAGCAGACCGGCATGGACCTCAGCGGCGCGCAACGCTTTGCGCATACGCTGGAATCCCTCGGCTACCTCGAGAAGGACGCGCGCACCCGGCAGTTCCGGCTGTCGGTCAAGACGCTCGACCTCGCGCATCACTTCACCCGTACGTCGCGGCTCGTCGATCGGGCGATGCCGGTGCTGCAATACCTCAGCAAGGAAACGGAAGAGACGGTGAACCTGACGGTTCTCGACGGCACCGAGATCGTCTTCATCTCGCGCTTTCTCAGCCGCCACGTGCTGCACACGGACGTGACCATCGGCACCCGCCTGCCCGCCTACTGCATGGCGCCCGGCCGGGCGATGCTCTCGCGGCTGCCCCCGGAGGAGGTCGCGTCGATTCTCGAAAGATCGGATATCCGGGCGCACACCCAGAACACCGTGACCGACATCGACAGGCTCAAGGAGATCATCGAGGAAGCGCGTCTGAAGGGCTATGCCACCGCCTTCGAAGAGGTCTACCACGCCGACGCCTCGATCGCGGCCCCGATCCTGGGTGCCCAGGGCGAGATGATCGGGTCGGTGTCTTTGGCCCTCTCGACCTTGCGCTACACCGCCGAACAGCTCGAGACATCCTTTGCGCCCATGATCCTTGCGGCGGCCCGCTCGATCTCCTTCGCCTGACCTGCGATCCGAAGGCCCGGAACACCGGGTCTTGACGGTGGCGCAATTGTGCCCTCTCATACTGCCATAGCTACTATTGCATGGTAATATACATGGCAGACCGTCTCTTCCACCCCATCGCCGCCGGCGCGCCCCGCCCGCTGCGCTTCGAGTTCGACGGCGCCGAGATCACCGCCCGGCCGCACGACACCGTCCTTGCCGCCGTGCTGGCAGCGCAGGCGTCCTGCGGCGCGTCCGAGTTCGACGGCGGCGCACGGGCGGGGTTCTGCCTGATGGGCAGCTGCCAGGAATGCACCATGTGGGACGAGGCGGGGCACCGCCTGCGCGGATGCATGACCGAAGCGAAGGATGGCCTGCGCTTGCGCTCGCGCCCCTTTGACGGGGCGGTCTGAGCATGGACGACACCGCGACAATCGTCATCGTCGGCGCGGGTCCGGCCGGGCTCGCGGCTGCCCGGGCGCTGGTCGAGGCCGGCTTGCGGCCCATCGTCATCGAAGAGGCGTCGCAGCCCGGCGGGCAAGGCACACGGCGCCTGTCCCCCCTGACGGAGCCGCACCGCGAGGCGCTCTTCGGCAAGGCGGCCGATGCAATGGCCCGGCGTGAAGCGGCCGAAGACGCGCTCCTGCGCCGTTGCGACGTCCGCACGGGCACCCTGGTCTGGGCCTGCCATGACAATCGGCTGGAGCTGCTCGGGCCGGAGGGGTTCTCGAGCCTGCCCTACACCCATCTCGTCATCGCGGTCGGTGCGACCGACCGGTTGATGCCGGTGCCGGGCTGGACGTTGCCCGGCGTGTTCACGCTTGGCGGCGCACAGGTCGCGCTGAAACGCCACGCAAGCTTCATCGGGCAGAAGGTGGTCTTTGCCGGCTCCTCGCCGCTGCTCTATCTTGCCGCGGCCCAGTATCTGCGGCTGGGGCATCGCGCGCTGACCGTGCTCGACACCACCCCGGCGCGCGGCAAGGCGGGGGCGTTCCCGGCGATGCTGCGCCATGCCCCCCGCAGCGCGCTGCAGGGGTTGGCCCTGATCACCGAGCTCCGGCGCGGCGGCGTGCCGATGCACTGGGGCGTCCAGCTGGAGGCGATCGAGGGGGCCGGCCGTGTCGAACGCCTGCGCTACACGACGGCCCGGGGCGGGCCCGGCACCGCAGAGGCGGACGCGGTTGCCCTCGGACACGGCCTGAGGGCCGAAACCCAGCTCGCCGAGCTGGCAGGGGCCGCCTTCGATTACGACCCCGCGTTCCGGCAATGGTTCCCCCGGACCGACGAGATGGGCCGGGCAGGCGACCGGCTCTGGCTCGCCGGGGACAGTGCCCGCACCGGCGGCGCCGAGGCGGCGGATGCCGCGGGCCACCTCGCGGCGCGAAGCCTGCTCGAAAGCCTCGGACACCCGGTCGACGCGACCGCCGCCGGCCGGGACAAGCGGCGGCTGCGCGCACAGCAGTCATTCCAGCGGGCGATGACCGGCGCGTTCCGCTGGCCCGCCGAACAGGCGGCGGCCCTGTCCGACGACGTGCTGGTCTGCCGCTGCGAACGGGTCACTGCCGGCGAGATCCGCTCGGCACTCGCGACGCCCTCCGGCCCCACCGAGGTCAACCGCGTGAAATCCATCACCCGCTGCGGCATGGGGCGCTGCCAGGGCCGGTTCTGCGGCCAGGCGCTTGCCGAGATCGTGGCCTCGGCGACGGGCACCACGCCCGGCCGGCTGCGGGCGCAGGCGCCGATCCGCCCGATTCCGCTGGTCTTCGATTCCCCGCACCGGGAGGGCAAGGCTTGACCCGGACCACCGCAAGCGACGTCATCGTGGTCGGCGGCGGCCTGTTCGGCGCGTTCACCGGCCTCTTCCTCGCCCGCGCGGGGCTGCGGGTGACGCTGCTCGAAAAGGGACAGGTGGGGGCGCAGGCCTCGGCCACCAACTTCGGCAACCTGCGACTGCACGGACGCTCCGCCCGGCAATACCCGCTGTCCATCCGCGCCCAGGAGTTGTGGGAGGCCTACGAGACCCTGACCGGCGAGGGCTGCGAGATCATCCGCACGGGTCATCTCTACTTTGCCGGTGGCCCGCGCGGCGAGACCCAGCTGCGCAAGGACGTCGAGACCGCCACCCGCTTCGGCGTCGAGTCGCAACTGCTCGAAGGCAGAGCCCTGCGGGACCGGTTCGGCTTCCTGTCGCCGCGCATCCGTCTCGCCGCCTTCAGTCCGCGCAGTGCCGTGGCCAACCCGCGCCTCAGCACGCCGCCCGTGGCCCGGGCGCTGGCCCGCGCCGGCGGCACCGTGATCGAGGGCTGCGAGATCGCCGGCTTCGAGCTCACCGCGTCGGGGTTCGCGGTCACAAGCGCCGACGGCCGCCGTTTCGAGGCCCCGAAGCTGGTGAACGCGGCCGGGGCCTGGGCGGGCAAGCTCGCGGAACAGGCCGGGGAACCCGTGCCCATGTTCAGCGCGGGCCCGCCGCAGTTCGTCACCGAGCCCCTGCCCCACCGGCTGCCCCCCTCGGTGCACATGGTCGAGGGCGATGTCATCGTGCGCCAGATCGCGCGGGGCAACATCATCTTCTCGGGCTACCCGCGCACGCATTCCCTGCCGTCGGGCGAATTCACCCATGTTCCGCCCGCCAAGACACTTCGGGGCATGCGCGAGCTGGTCGACTGCATTCCGATGCTGGCGCGGGCCGAGATCATCCGCGTGTGGTCCGGTGTCGAGGGATACCTGCCGGACATGCTGCCGGTGATCGGGGCCAGCACCACGACGCCGGGGCTGTTCCATGCCTTCGGCGGCAGCGGCGGCGGCTTCCAGATCGCCCCGGCCGTCGGCGAAAGCCTCGCCGCACTGGTGCGGGGCGAGGCACCGCCGGTCGACGTCGCGGGCTATGGCATCGACCGCTTCACCGAAGACTCGGAGGTGTCCGAGAAGATCCACCTCGAGTTCGACAAGTGAGTTCCTGACAAAGCCCGCTGCACTGGCAGCCAACGGGCAACGGCAGTCCGTCGCGCTGAACTCTTGTCACCAGCGACCAGGACAACTGGCCGGACTCGTTCTGCACCGAGGTGGTCGCCATTTCCTCGACAGGTTCGCAGCGCTTCCGGGCTTGACTGTTGATCTTGCCGCAGCCTTGAGGCCAGGGCCGTTGAGGGCCTCGACCGGCATTCTGCCTCCGAGAGACGCACGCGGGCGCCCGGTGTTGCAGAAGGTCATCCCTCTGCCGTTCCCTGCCCAGGCCGCGGGCCCGGTTTCGAAGGCGTGGCGGCGGGCTCATGCCGGACTGCTGGACAATCCTCAGGACAGCACCCGGCGGCTCGCCCGGTCCCAAATCCCGACAAGGGAGCAGCAGCCACGCCGTGTCGGAGTGCAAGTGATGAACGTCCGGAGCTGGCCATCGCGGCCCGGAGAGTCATCGCCGGGAAACCGCCCGCTAGGCGCCCAGCCGGTCGGCCAGCAGACCCAGCGGGTGACGCATCGGCCGGCCGCCGTGCCGCGCCCCCTGGCAGCGGCAGGAAAAACCGGTGGCGGCGGCATCCTCGGCGCCTGCCAGCGGTGCGGCCCAGGACATCTCGAACAGCCGGCGCGACATCTCCTGGTGGCGGTCCTTGTGGCCGAACATCCCCGCCATGCCGCAACAGCCGGTGGCAGGGGTTTCGATACTCAGACCGAGGCCGGCGAAGACCTCCTGCCAGTCCGATCGCGCGGCGGGGGCCCCGGTGCTCTCGGTGCAATGGGTGAAGAGCGTGAGTGCCCCGCCCCCGGCCTGCGGGAAGACCGCGCCACGCCGCAGTTCGGCGGCCAGGAACTCCTGCGGCAAAAGCACCTCGGGCACGTCGAGCCCGGCCTTGCGGTAATCCTGCCGCAGCGCCATGACAAATGCCGGGTCGAGCCCGATCATCGGCACCTTGCGGGCCGCCGCCTCGCGCAGCGAGGCCGCGAGCGCCTCGGCCATGCGGCGAAAGCCCTTGCGATCGCCAAGATCGCCCGCGACCTTGCCCGCCGGGCGCATGTCGACGAACAGCGGCCGGTAGCCAAGCGCGGTGAGCCCGCGCCGCACGTCACGCTGGGTGGCGCCGTCGTAGAGCGCCGAGAACCAGTCCATCCAGACCAGCACCGTCCGCTCGGGCAGCGCCGCATCGCGCAGGTCGCCCGGCGCGATGCGCGCCGCACGCGGCAGCGGTCGCGCGATTTCCGACGGCAGGTCGGTCACGCCCAGCACCCGCTCGGCGATACGCCGCGCCAGCGGCCATGCCGGGCGCATGAGCGGCGCGGCGCGTTGCAGCCACGGGCTCAGCCGCTCGGCCAGCAGCATTGCCCGGTCGGTCAACGGCCGCGCGTGGCGGGCGTAATAGTCGGCGAAGAACGCCGCCCGCATCGAGGGGATGTCGACCTGAACCGGGCAGCTCGAGGCGCAGGCCTTGCAGCCGAGGCAGGTGTCGAGAGTCCCGAGCAGGTCGGCCTCGTCCACCTCCTGCGTGCCGTGCCTCCGGTCCTCGTGCCACGCGCGCAGCGCATCGGCGCGGCCCTTGGGCGACTGCCGCAGGTCGGCGGTGGCCTTGAACGACGGGCACATCGGCACGCTCGCGGCGTAGCTCAGGCATTGCGCGTTGCCGTTGCAGCGGAACGCCTTTTCCAGCGGGTCGCCCTCGGGCGCGTTGAACGGGCGGAAGGGCGTGGTGGCGATGCCCATCACCGGGGCGTCGACCGACACCAGCTTGCCCGGGTTGAAACGCCCCGAGGGGTCGAAGGCCGCCTTGACGCCCTGCAACGCGGCATAGGCCTCGGGGCCGATCCAGCCCTCGAGATAGGCGCCGCGCACGCCCTTGCCGTGCTCGCCCCAGAAAATGCCGCCGTGACGGTTCACCAGCGCAAAGATCGCGTCGGAGACCGCGACCAGCGTCTCGCGGTCGCGCTCGGCGTCGATGTCGAGCGCGGGCCGGATGTGCAGACAACCGACGTCGACGTGGCCGTAGATTCCGAAGCCCAGCCCCGCCTTCGTCAGGATGTCGAGAAACCCGTCGAGGAAGGCCGGCAGCTCTTCCGGCGGCACCACGCAATCCTCGACGAAGGCCACCGGGCGGGCGCGGCCCTCGACCTTGCCGAGCAGCCCCACGCCGGCCGAGCGGATCGCCCAGAGCTCGCGGATCTCGTCGGGGTCGGGCGCGACATGCACCGCGCGGATGCCGGGCAGGTCGCGCAGCCGGGCCTCGCAGGCCGCGAGCCTCGCGTCGAGCTCGGCCGGATCGTCCCCGTTGAACTCGACGAAGGTATAGGCGACGGCCTCGCCGCCGGTCGGGCGCAGCGCCTCGGGCAGCCGCATCAGCAGCCCGGCCTCGCCCGCGAGCGCCTGCACCCGCTCGTCCATCACCTCGATGGCGGTGGGATCGTCCTGCATCAGCGGCAGCGCCGCCGCCAGCGAGTCGCGGAAGCTCGCGAACCCCGCGACCACCAGCCGTTTCACCCCGGGCAGCGGCCGCAGCTTGACCCGGATGCGGGTGATCGGGCCCAGCGTGCCCTCGGAGCCGGGAAACAGCCGCCACCACTCGAAGCCGCCCTCCTCGGGGCAGGCCCGTTCGAGATCGTAGCCGGTGTAGCGCCGGTTGAGCTTCGGCGTGTTGGCGACGAAGGCCGCGCGCCCGGCGCGTGCCGCCCGCTCGGCCCCGGCAAGCATCGGTGCGGCCCAGTCCGGCGCGGGATCGAGGCTCGAGACCAGCCCCTGCCCCCGCGCGATCTCGACGCCGAGCAGGTTGTCGGAGGTCTTGCCGTAGATCCGCGAGCCCTTGCCCGAGGCATCGGTCGAGACCATGCCGCCGACCGCGCAGCGGGTCGAGGTCGAGGTCTCGGGCGCGAAGAACAGCCCCCGGGGGCGCAGCTGCGCGTTGAGGTCGTCGAGCACGATGCCCGGTTCGACGTCGGCCCACTGCCCCGCCGGATCGACCGCGAGCAGCCGGGTCATGTGGCGCCGCATGTCGAGGATCACGCCGCGGTTCAGGCTCTGCCCGTTGGTGCCGGTGCCGCCGCCGCGCGGGGTGACGGGGATTCCGGCGAACCGGTCCTCTTCGAGCACCGCCATCACGGTCACCACGTCGGCGGCATCGACCGGCGCGACGACGAGGTCGGGCAGGATGCGGTAGACCGAGTTGTCGGTCGACATCGCCGCCCGGAGCGCGCTGTCGCGCTCGACGTCGCCGCGAAAGCCCGCCGCGCGCAGGGCGGCGGGCAGGCCGGAAAGGGCAGAGGTGAAATCGGGTTGCGGTGCGGTCATCTGGGCATCTCCTGTCGGGTCGCATATTGACCGCCCGCGCGCGTTCTTTGAAATTGAAAGTTATGAAGTTGGATTCGGAAAATACGAACTTCAACCTGCGGCACTTGCGGGCGATCCACGCCGTCTGGTCCGAGGGCAGCTTTGCCCGCGCGGCGGACCGGCTCGGCGTCGTGCCCTCGGCGCTGACCGAGACCGTGCGCCAGATCGAGGAGATCGCCGGCGGCGCGCTCTTCGACCGGCGCAGCCGGCCGCCGGCACCGACCCCGCTCGGGCTGGCGTTCCTCAAGGACACGGCGCCGGTGCTCGAGGCGCTGGACCTGTCGCTTTCGCGGGTGCGCGACCGGGCGCGCGGACGGCAGGCCAGCCTGCGGATCGGGGCGACACCTTCGGCGATCACGCCGCTGGTGGCGCCCGCGATCATGGCGTTCCGGCGCGCCCACCCCGAGGTCACGCTGACCCTGCACGACGACATCGCCGAGACGCTGGCCGAGATGGTCGCCGACGACCGGCTCGACCTTGCCGTCGCGGGGCGCGCGCGCAGCTCGCCCGATCTGGTGCAGACGCCGGTCGCCTCCGACCCTTTCGGCCTCGCCTGCCCCGCCCCGCATCCCTTTGCCGCCCGAGGTGCGCCGGTCTCCCTTGCCGAGATCGACCCGGAGGAGGTCATCCACCTCAGCACCAACACCGGCACCGCGCGGCTTCTGGCGGGCGCGCCCTCGCTGCCCGAGACGCTGAAGACCGGGCGGCTGCGGACGCATTCCACCGTGGCACAGCTCTGTCTCGTGCGGGCGGGCGTCGGTGTCGCGCTTCTGCCGCGCAACGCGGTCACCCTGTTCAACGACCCCGCCATCGCCTTTGTCCCGCTGGCCGATCTCGTGCTCGACCGGGTGCTCTACCTGCTGCGCCCGGCGCGGCGCACGGCCTCGCCCATGGCGCTGCGCTTCGAGGAAATGCTGGCGCTGCCCGCGACCGGGTAACCCCCGGACCGACCGCAGAAATCACCGAGATGTCACCAAAGCGTAGCGCCGCTGAAACGCGGGCGCGCGGTTGATGCGCGCGATGCCCCCTTTTCCCGAAGAGCAACAGGACACCGCCCATGCCCGCACTCAGGCCCCCGCTCAGGATCGGCGCCGCGCTGACCGCCGCCGAGATCGCCACCCACCGCGACTGGCTGTTCGACCACGACCGCGACATCGAGATCCAGGACTTCATGTCCCACGCGGCGCTCACGCACGAGCGCGACGACCGCGTCGCCGCCGTCCGCGCGGCGCTTGACGGCCATGCCGGCAGGCGCGGCATCCACGGCCCCTTCGAGGGGCTCGACATCGACAACAAGGACCCCGAGCTGCGCCCGCTCATCACCGCGCGCTTCCTTGCCGCGCTCGAGGCCGCCGACCGGATCGGCGCGCGGCAGATGGTCATGCACTCGCCCTACACCCGCTGGTACGAGTACAACCGCCTCGCGCAGCCTGACTACGCCGCGACGAAGCTGGCGCTGGTCCATGACGTCATGGCCCCGGTGGTGCGCAAGGCCGGCGAGATGGGCATCACGCTGGTGATCGAGAACATCCACGACGTCCGCCCCGAGACCCGCCGGGAGATGGTCGAGAGCTTCGGATCGGAGGCCATCGCGCTGTCGATCGACACCGGCCACGCGCAGCTTGCGCGGCGCATGTCGGGCGCGCCGCCGGTGGATTACTTCGTGCGCGACGCGGGCGCGCGGCTGGCGCATGTCCACCTGCAGGACCTCGACGGCCACGCCGACCGCCACTGGGCCCCGGGCGAGGGCGAGATCGAATGGCCGGCGGTGTTCCGGGCGCTCGCCGATTGCAACGGCGCGCCGCATCTGGTGCTGGAACTCGCAGACAGCGCCGACATCCCGGCGGGCTTTGCCCACCTGCAGCGGCTGGGGCTCGCGGTCTGAGGCGCCCGCCTCAGGCCGGGTTGGCGCGGGCGGGAGCCGGGACCGCTTCCCAGCTTTCGCCCATGGCGACGATGCAGGCGGTGCCGCTGCTGTAGCTCTGCACGAGAATCCAGTCGCCGCTGTCCGGCGCGACCCAGATCTCGAGAACGGTATCGGGCCCGCGCAGGCCCTGCCCCTGCCGCGTGGCGCCCTGCACCGTGGCAAGCCTCTGTTCGAGCCTCGCGCGGTCGTCGCAGATCACCTCGGCCAGCTGGGCCGGGGCGGCGGCGGGCAGCATCAGGCAAGTGAGGAGGGCGGCGCAGGCAAGACGGGTCATCCTCCGAGGCTAGCAAAGCGGGCGAGTCGTGTAACGCTTTTATGACGCGGCGCACCGTTTCGGGTGGCGGATGCCGGAAACCCCGGCACACCGCCGCACGGACAGGCGCTGTCATCGCCCCGATACAAAACCTTCGGAAATCCGTTTCCAAACCGTCACCGAAGCGTCGGGAACCCTGAAGTAGGTCCGCTACAAATTCGAGGGGATACGATGCTGGACGTACAGGCACTGACGAAGACATTCGGTGACAAGACCGCCGTGGACCGGGCGAGCTTTGCCGTCGACCGCCCCATGATGATCGGCATCATCGGGCGTTCGGGCGCGGGCAAGTCGACCCTGCTGCGGATGCTGAACCGGCTCAACGACGCGAGCGATGGTGCCATCCTCTTCGAGGGTCACGACATCACCGCGCTGCGGGGCGCCGAGCGCCGTCAATGGCAGTCGCGCTGCGCCATGATCTTCCAGCAGTTCAACCTCGTGCCGCGCATGGATGTGGTCTCGAACGTGCTGCACGGAACGCTCAACCGCCGCTCGACATGGGCCACGATGTTCAACCTCTACCCGCAGGAGGACATCCACCGCGCCATCGAGATCCTCGACCGGCTCGGCATCGCCGAGCAGGCACCCAAGCGGGCCGAGGCGCTTTCGGGCGGGCAGCAGCAGCGCGTCGCCATCGCGCGGGCGCTGATGCAGGACCCGGCGATCATCCTCGCCGACGAGCCCATCGCCTCGCTCGACCCGATGAACGCACAGATCGTGATGGAGGCGCTGCGCCGCATCCACGAGGAAGACGGCCGCATGGTCATCGCCAACCTGCACACGCTCGACACCGCGCGGCGCTACTGCGACCGGGTCATCGGCATGCGCGACGGGCGCATCGTCTTCGACGGCACCCCGGCGCAGCTGACCACCGGCGTCGCGCGCGACATCTACGGCGCGGGCGCCGGCTTCTCCGAGGCCGCGACCTCGACGCAGATCGAGACCCTCGACCAGACGCTGCTCGAAGAGGCCAAGGCCGAAGCGCTCGTCTGATCCGGAAGACCCAAAACGACCACAGACATCCCTTCATCCATGGAGACCCTGATGAACAAGATCATCGCAGCCGCACTGGCGACCACCGTTCTGGCCGGCACCGCCGGCGCCCAGGAAATCGAGGAGTTCCGCATCGGCATCCTCGGCGGCGAGAACGCCCAGGACCGCATGAACTCGTATTCCTGCCTGCAGACCTACGCCGAGGAAGAGCTGGGCGTTCCGGTCAAGCTGTTCGCCCCCGCCGACTACAACGGCGTGATCCAGGGCCTGCTGGGCGGCACGCTCGACATGGCTTGGCTCGGCGCGTCGGGTTACGCGGCCACGTTCCTGCAGGACCCCGAGGCGGTCGAGCCGGTGCTGGTGAAGCAGAACCTCGACGGCTCGATCGGCTACCACTCGATCGGTTTCGCCCGCAAGGACAGCGGCATCGCCTCGCTGGAAGACATGCAGGGCAAGGTCTTCGGCTTCGGCGACCCGAACTCGACCTCGGGCTACCTGATCCCCTCGATCGAGATCCCGCAGGAAGCCGACGAGATCACCATGCAGCCGGGCGACTACTTCAAGGACGTCGTCTTCACCGGCGGCCACGAGCAGACCATCGTCGCGGTGAACAACGGTGACATCGACGGCGGCGTGACCTGGGCCGACGGCCAGGGCAACTGGGAAGACGGCTACAACTCGGGCGCCCTGCGCAAGGCCGTGGACGCGGGCCTCGTCGACATGAACGACCTCGTGCAGATCTGGCAGTCGAAGGTCATCCCCGAGGGCCCCGTGGTCGTCCGCAAGGCGCTGCCGCAGGACGTCAAGGACCGCATGACCGCCCTTGTCGACACCCTCTACGAAACCGACCCCGACTGTGCCTACGGCGTTGCCGCCGGCGACACGCTCGGCTTCCAGCCGGTGACCCACGACACCTACCTGTCGGTCATCGAGGCTCGGAAGGCCAAGATCGGCGGCTGATCGCGCGGCACCGACACGGTGCCGGTGCGGCGCGACCGCGAAGGCGCGCCGCACCGCTGATCCGACAGACCGCGACACGCCCCGGGCCACAGGCCCGGGGCATCCAATGCAAGGCCCTCCCCATGACAGATGCCTCACTGACCGGCCCCCGGGCCGTCGATTCCATTCAGCACGCCTACATGGCGCAGGTCCGGCGCAAGCGGCTCTACGGCGGCCTCGCGCTGGCGATCTTCGCGCTGCTCATGGTGTCGGGCTTCAACCTTGCCGACGCGCGCAACGCCGGCGGCTTCTGGGACGGGCTGCACAACATCGGCGACTATCCCGCCGACGTTCTGTCCGAGGCGTGGGAGAAACGCGCCGACCTGCCGGCGCTCATGGTGGAATACTTCCCCGCGCTGGTCGAGACCATCAACATCGCCGCCGTCTCCACGCTGCTGGGCGCCAGCGCCGGGCTGGTGCTGTCGCTGCTGGCCACCCGCGGACTGGCGCGCTGGCCGCGGCTGATCCCGCTGTTCCGGCGCCTGATGGACATCATGCGCGCCATCCCCGAGATCGTCATCGCGCTGGTGCTGATCTTCGTGCTGGGCGGCGGGCCGGTGCCCGCGATGATCGCCATCGCCATCCATACCGCCGGCGCGCTCGGCAAGATGTTCTCGGAGGTGGCCGAGAACGCCGACCTCAAGCCCGTCGAGGGCCTCGCGTCGACCGGCGCGTCCTGGGCGCAGCGCATGTGGCTCGGGATCCTGCCACAGGTGGCGCCCAACTACGTCAGCTACGCGCTGCTGCGCTACGAGATCAACATCCGCGCCTCGGCCATCCTCGGCTTCGTCGGCGCCGGCGGGCTCGGCTACGAGCTGCGCAACGCCATGGCCTGGGGACCGGGCCGCTTCGACGAGGCCGCCGCGATCTTCATCCTGCTGTTCGGCACCATCGTCTTCTTCGACCAGCTCTCGAGCCGTTTCCGCAACCGCCTGACCGAAGGGGCCTGACATGACCGCCACCGACCTCGGCCTCGCCAAGGCCAACGCCGACCGCCTCTTCCGCCGCAAGACCCTGACCGCCGTCGCGTGGCCGGGCCTCGTGCTCCTTTACTTCGCCTACATCTTCTTCGCCTTCGACCTGCCCGGCCTCGCGCAGCGCGCCAACTGGGACAACGCCGTCACGCTCGCCTCGGACAGCTGGTCCTACAAGACCCATGTCACCCGCTCGAACCGCACGGGCGAGATCACCTATGCCGTCGAGGGCGAGCGCAAGGGCACCTACCCCGAGGGCCAGCGCCCCGACTGGGTGAGCGGCGACGACGTCGTGACCGTCGACATGGGCGGCGACCACGTCGTGCGGCTGCTGCCCGACAACCGGGTCGAGATCGCGCTGCCCGGCTACCCCGACATCGAGGCCCGGATCGAGGGCCGCACCGTCACCACCAACCTGCCCGACACCCCGCCCGAGTGGATCAGCGCCTCGTCGCGCCGGGTGGGCATCACCACGCCCGAGGGCCGCATCACGCTCACCGGCTCGAAGACCGAGATCTTCAACTACTTCCCCGGATGGGAGCTGTTCTGGTTCACCTTCGAGAGCCCCTACCACGGCCACGGCATCGGCGAGATCCTCTTCGGGCCGCGCCTTGACGAGAGCCGCGCCAACATCGCCGGCGCGGTGCAGGACTGGTGGAACAACCCGATGTGGCGCCACAAGGACGTGGCCTGGGCCATCGGCGAGACCATCCTCATGGCCTTTCTCGGCACCATGGGGGCGGCGATGATCGCGCTGCCTCTGGCCTTCCTCGCGGCGAAACGCTTCACGCCGCTGGTGCTGCTGCGTGCAGCGACGCGGCGGGTCTTCGACTTCGTGCGCGGCGTCGACGCGCTGATCTGGACGGTGGTGCTGGCCCGCGCCTTCGGTCCGGGCCCGCTGACCGGGGCGCTGGCGATCCTCGTGACCGACACCGGCACCTTCGGCAAGATCTTCTCGGAGGCGCTCGAGAACGTCGACGGCAAGCAGATCGAGGGCGTCGCCTCGACCGGCGCCAAGCCGCTGCAGCGCTACCGCTTCGGGGTGATCCCGCAGGTGGTGCCGGTGCTGCTGGCACAGTTGCTCTACTTCCTCGAATCCAACACCCGCTCGGCCACCATCATCGGCGCCATCACCGGCGGCGGCATCGGGCTGATGCTGACGCAGGCGATCCAGACCCAGAAGGACTGGGAAGAGGTCGGCTACTACATCATCCTGATCGTGCTCATGGTGATGGCGATGGACTCGGTCTCGGGCTGGCTGCGGGCAAAGCTCATCGGGCGCGCCGACTGATGCCGCGCCTGTCGCCCGACGCCCCTCTCGTGCATCCCGACTGCGAGATCGCCGACAGCAGCTTCGGCGCCTACACCGAGGTCGGGCGCGGCAGCCGCATCGCCCACAGCAGCCTTGGCGATTACAGCTACTGCGACCGCTACGCCGACATTGCCAACGCGACCGTGGGCAAGTTCGCCAACATCGCGAGCTTCACCCGGATCGGCGCGACCGACCATCCGCTCGACACCGCCGCCTGCCACCACTTCCTGTATCGCTCCGACGACTACTGGGACGACGCCGACCGCGACGCGGCGTTCTTCGCACACCGGCAGGCGCGCCGCGCGCGGGTCGGCCATGACACCTGGATCGGCCACGCCGCGATGATCAAGCCCGAGGTCACCGTGGGCGACGGCGCGGTCATAGCCGCCGGGGCCATCGTGACGAAGGACGTGGCGCCCTACACCATCGTCGCGGGCACCCCGGCGCGGCCGATGCGCCTCCGCCAGCCGCCCGAGATCGCCGAACGGCTCATCGCGATGGCGTGGTGGGACTGGCCGCATGACGCGCTGCGCCTCGCGCTCGACGATTTCCGCACGCTCTCCGCCGAGGCCTTCCTCGAGCGCTACGGCGGCTGAGGCGCGGCTCAGGAGTCGAGCGTCAGCGTCACCCGCTCGCCCGCCCACCAGGTGGTGCCGTATTCGACCGGCCGGCCCTCGGGGTCGGCGTTGAGACTGCGGGTGCGCACCAGCGGCGCGCCCTCGCTCACCTGCAGGTGCAGCGCCTGCGTGGCATCCGCCGGAACCGCCGTGATCCGGGTCGAGAGCCGCGTGTAATCCGCCACCCCGGCCCGGCTCAGCGCATGGGTGACGCCCCTGCCCTCGGCCAGCGCCTCCTCGATCCCCGGCAGGCGCGCGCAGGGGTAGATCGACTCCGCCAGCGCCAGCGGGTGCCCGTCGCCCAGCGACAGGCTGTGCGTGGCGACGACCGGCGCGCCCTCGGGGATCTGCAGCGCCGCCGCCTCGCCGGCGGTCGCGGCGCGCGGCTCGATCGACAGGATGCGCCGACCGGGGAAACGCCCCGCGCGGCGCAGGTTCTCGGTGAAGCGGGTGCGCCGGCCGATCGGGTAGTCGGTGGGCGCCATCGCCACGAAGGCCCCCGCCCCGCGCCGGGTCCGCACCAGCCCCTCGTCGACCAGCGCGCTCAGCGCGTGGCGCACCGTGTGGCGGTTCACCCCGAAACGCGCGGCCAGCGCCGCCTCGGTCGGCAGCTTGTCCCCGGCGGCGTAGCGGCCCTCGGACATCTCGCCGCGCAGGCTGTTGGCGATGGCCTGCCAGACCGGCGTGCGGCCCCGTCGCGATGCTGTGTCGTCACCCAAGTTTCACAAATCTCCGCTGTGCCCCGAAGGAGAATCTGGTAAGATGTGTCTAGTTGTATAGGAATAACGAAAGTTGTCGAGATGAAAGACACCCTCGACCCCGATACCGCCCGGAAGGACCGGATGGGGCTCATGGCGAAATCCGCCGAGGGCCGCCTGCCCGCCCTGCTCGAGGCCGCCATGCCCCGGCCCGCGTTCAGCTGGCTGCGCCCGCCCGAGGTCGGCAGCGTCATGGTGCGCGGCCGTGCCGGCGGCACCGGCGCGCCGTTCAACCTCGGCGAGATGACCGTCACCCGCTGCGCGCTGAAGCTCGCCTCGGGCGAGGTCGGTCACGCCTATGTCCAGGGCCGCCGCAAGGCCGATGCCGAGGCCGCCGCGCTGGTCGACGCGCTGATGCAGACCGATGCGGCGCCGGCGCTGCGGGACACCGTGCTCGCGCCGCTCGAGACCGAGGCCGCCGACCGCCGCGCCGCCCGTGCCGGCAAGGCCGCCGCCACCAAGGTCGATTTCTTCACCATGGTCCGGGGAGAGGACTGATGCAGGCAGACACGCTCGACGGCGGCTTCGCCGATCCCGCCACCGACGCCGCACACGCCTTCCGCGCGGTGATGGAGGCGATGGCCCGCCCCGGCACGCTCCGCGAGATCACCGGGGCCACCCCGCCCGCGCCGCTGTCACCCGCCGCCGGCGCCGCGATCCTGACGCTGTGCGACACCGACACGCCGCTGCATCTCGCAGGCAGCGCCGACACCGAGGCCGTGCGCGCCTGGGTCGCCTTTCACACCGGCGCGCCCTTCGCGGGGCCCGAGAATTGCACCTTTGCCGTGGGCCGCTGGGAGACGCTGGCGCCGCTCTCGGCCTATCCTGTCGGCACGCCCGACTACCCCGACCGCTCGGCCACGCTGATCGTCGAATGCACGACGCTCGCGGCAGAGGGGGCCGCACTGTCCGGTCCCGGTATCCGCGACCGTGCGGCGCTGTCGCTGCCCGAGGTCGCCGCCTTCCGCGACAACCACGCGCGCTTCCCGCTGGGGCTGGATTTCCTCTTCACCTGCGACACGAGCATCGCGGCGCTGCCGCGCTCGACGCGGGTCCACGACGCGGAGACCGTCTGATGTATGTTGCCGTGAAAGGTGGCGAACGCGCCATCGAGAACGCCCACGCGTGGCTCGCCGAGGAGCGCCGGGGCGACCCCGAGGTCCCGGAGCTGGGCGTGCCGCAGATCCGCGAGCAGCTGGCGCTGGCGGTGAACCGGGTGATGGCCGAGGGCTCGCTCTACGATCCCGACCTTGCGGCGCTGGCGATCAAGCAGGCGCGCGGCGACCTGATCGAGGCGATCTTCCTGGTCCGCGCCTATCGCACCACCCTGCCCCGCTTCGGCGCCTCGGGTCCGGTGGACACCGCCGACATGGCCTGCGACCGGCGCATCAGCGCCACCTTCAAGGACCTGCCCGGCGGGCAGGTGCTGGGGCCGACCTTCGACTACACGCACCGGCTGCTCGATTTCAAACTCGCCGCAGAGGGCGAGACGCCAGAGGCCCCGCTGCGCGAGGCCGACCCCGCGCCGGTGCCGCACGTGATGGGCTTTCTCGACCGCGAGGGGCTGATCGAGGACGCGCCCGCCTCGGACGCGGAGCCGCCGGACCTTACCCGCGAGCCGCTCGAGATGCCCGCCGACCGCGCGCTGCGGCTGCAGGCGCTGACGCGTGCGGACGAGGGCTTCACCCTGTCGATGGCCTATTCCACGCAGCGCGGCTACGCCCGCAACCACGCCTTCGTCGGCGAGCTGCGCATCGGCACCGTGCCGGTCGAGATGGAGATCCCCGAGCTGGGCTTCGCCGTCGAGATCGGCGAGATCACCCTGACCGAATGCGAGACGGTCAACCAGTTCAAGGGCTCGAAGACCGAGCCGCCGCAGTTCACCCGCGGCTACGGTCTCGTGTTCGGACAGACCGAGCGCAAGGCGATCTCGATGGCGCTGGTCGACCGGGCGCTGCGCTGGGAGGAGCTGGGCGAGGACGACACCGGCGCCCCGGCGCAGGACGCGGAGTTCGTGCTCTACCACGCCGACAACATCCAGGCGACGGGCTTCCTCGAACACATCAAGCTGCCGCATTACGTCGATTTCCAGTCCGAGCTGGAGCTGGTGCGCAAGCTGCGCCGCGAGGCCGAGGCGGCCAGCGATCAAGCAAGAGAGGCCGCGGAATGACCCAGGACGCCTACAACTTCGCCTATCTCGACGAACAGACCAAGCGGATGATCCGCCGGGCGATCCTCAAGGGGCTGGCGATCCCCGGCTACCAGGTGCCCTTCGCCAGCCGCGAGATGCCGATGCCCTACGGCTGGGGCACCGGCGGCGTGCAGGTCTCGGCCGCCGTGCTGACCCCCGAGGACCGCTTCAAGGTCATCGACCAGGGCGCCGACGACACCACCAACGCGGTCTCGATCCGCAGCTTCTTCGAGCGCACCGCCGGCATCGCCACCACCACGGCGACCGCCGAGGCGAGCGTGATCCAGACCCGCCACCGCATCCCCGAGGTGCCGCTCGCCGAGGGGCAGATCCTCGTCTACCAGGTGCCGATCCCCGAGCCGCTGCGCTTTCTCGAGCCGCGCGAGAGCGAGACCCGCAAGATGCACGCGCTGTCGGAATACGGGCTCATGCACGTCAAGCTCTACGAGGACATCGCGCGGCACGGCCACATCGCCACCGCCTACGCCTATCCGGTGAAGGTCGAGGGCCGTTACGTCATGGACCCCTCGCCGATCCCCAAGTTCGACAACCCCAAGCTCGGGCAGAACGCGGCGATCCAGCTTTTCGGTGCGGGCCGCGAGCAGCGCATCTACGCGCTGCCGCCGTGGACGCGGGTCGAGAGCCTCGATTTCGAGGACCACCCCTTCGAGGCGTCGAAGGCCGACCACCCCTGCGGGCTCTGCGGCGCGCGCGACAGCTACCTCGACGAGGTCATCACCGACGACGCGGGCGGGCGGATGTTTGTCTGCTCCGACACCGACTTCTGCGAAACCCGGCAGGCCGCCGGCCACAAGGGAAAGGACGCCGCATGACCCCCCTGCTCTCGGTCCGGGACATCCGCAAGACCTACGGCGGCCATATCGGCTGCGCGAATGTCTCCTTCGATCTCTACCCCGGCGAGGTCATGGGCATCGTCGGCGAAAGCGGCTCGGGCAAGTCGACGCTGCTGAACTGCATGGCGGGCCATGTGGCGCCCGACGGCGGGCAGGTGATCTTCGACACCCGGGGCGACGGCCCCCGCGACACCGTCACCATGAGCGAGCCCGAGCGGCGGATGCTGTCGCGCACCGACTGGGCCTTCGTGCACCAGCACGCCCGCGACGGGCTGCGGATGGGCGTGTCGGCGGGCGGCAACGTCGGCGAACGGCTGATGGCCGTGGGCGCGCGCCACTACGGCGACATCCGCGCCCGCGCCACCGACTGGCTGGACCGGGTCGAGATCGCGGCCGACCGCGTCGACGACCGGCCCGGCACGTTCTCGGGCGGGATGCAGCAGCGGCTGCAGATCGCGCGCAACCTCGTCACCGGGCCGCGGCTGGTGTTCATGGACGAGCCCACCGGCGGGCTCGACGTGAGCGTGCAGGCCCGGCTTCTCGACCTGCTGCGCGGGCTGGTGCGCGACATGGGGCTGTCGGCGATCATCGTCACCCATGACCTTGCGGTGGTGCGGCTGCTCGCCGACCGGCTGATGGTGATGAAATCCGGCCACGTCGTCGAGGCCGGGCTGACCGACCAGGTGCTCGACGACCCGCAGCACGCCTACACGCAGCTGCTCGTCAGCTCGGTCCTGCAGGTCTGAGCCATGATCCCCAGCGACGAAACCAGGACCCGGCAGCAGGAGCCCCCCATGATCGAGATCACCAATGTCTCCAAGACCTTCACCCTGCACAACCAGGGCGCGGCAGTGATCGAGGTGCTGACCGGCGTCACGCTGTCGGTCCGGCCCGGCGAATGCGTCGCGCTCACCGGAGCCTCGGGCGCCGGCAAGTCGACGCTGATGCGGATGATCTACGGCAACTACCGCGCGCAGGCCGGCAGCATCCGGATCGGCGGCACCGACCTCGTGCAGGCCGAGCCGCGCGAGATCATTTGCCTGCGCCGCGACCAGCTGGGCTACGTCAGCCAGTTCCTGCGCGTGGTCCCGCGCGTGCCGACGCTCGAGGTCGTGGCCGAGCCGCTGCGCGCGGTGGGCGTGTCCGCCGCGGAGGCCGAGGCCCGGGCGCGGGCGCTGCTCGAGCGGCTCAACATCCCCGAACGGCTGTGGGCGCTGTCGCCCACCACCTTCTCGGGCGGCGAGCAGCAGCGGGTGAACATCGCGCGCGGCTTCGCGCACCGCTATCCCGCCATGCTGCTCGACGAGCCGACCGCCAGCCTCGACGCCGCCAACCGCGAGGTGGTGCTGTCGCTCATCGAGGACGCCAAGGCGCGCGGCGCCGCCATCGTCGGCATCTTCCACGACGAGGCCGCCCGTGCCCGGGTCTGCGACCGCGAGATCGACGTGGGCCGCTTCACGCCTGCGAGGGCGGCATGAGCGGCGGGCGCCTCGTCGCCGTCGTCGGCCCCTCGGGGGTCGGCAAGGACAGCGTGATGGCCGGCATCGCCGCGGCCGCGCCCGGGTTTCGGCTGGTGCGCCGCTGCATCACCCGCGCGCCCGGCCTTGGCGGCGAGGACTACGAGCCGCTCACGCCTGCGGCCTTCGCCGCGCGCGTGGCATCGGGCGGCTTCTGCCTGCACTGGGAGGCCCACGGTCTGCACTACGGCATCCCCGCCGGGGTCCGCGACGAGCTGGCCGCCGGCACCGACTGTCTCGCCAACCTGTCGCGCAGCGCCCTGCCCCGCGCGGCGCAGGTGTTCGAACGGCTGCGCGTGCTGCATGTCACCGCCGCGCCCGAGGTGCTGGCCCGCCGTCTTGCCGCCCGTGGCCGCGAGAGCGGGCCCGACATCCGCAACCGGCTGGCGCAGGCCGACAAGCCGCTGCCCCCGGGGCTCGACGTGCTGCGCGTCTCGAACGACGGTGCGCTCGACGACACCGTGGCAGCCGCCCTCGCCGCGCTGCAGGCGGAGCGGGTCTGATGGCCCGTCCCTTCGCCCCGCGTTGGCGTTTTCATGCCCCGCGCGGCCCGCGCGCCAAGACCGGGCTTGAGCGGGCCCCGGAAACGCGCTCTGCTGGGCGCTGCCGTCCCGACAGCCGATCCGCCGCCGCCCCGGCGGCCCACCGACCGCAAACCGAGTATCCGACATGAATTCCCCCTTCTCTCCCGCCTCGCTCGCAGACGCTCACGACGGCACCGTGACCGGCGACCTCTGCCTCGCCAACGCGACGCTGGTGCTGCCCGACCGGATGGTGACCGGCCGCGTGACCGTCGAGGCCGGCGTCATCACCGCCATCGACGAGGGCGACCATGTCCCGGAGGGCGCCGTCGACTGCCGGGGCGACCACGTCACCCCCGGCCTCGTCGAGCTGCACACCGACAACCTCGAGCGCCACATCGAGCCGCGCCCCTCGGTCGACTGGCCGCACATGCCGGCGCTGCTCGCGCATGACGCCGAGCTTGCCTCGACCGGGATCACCACCGTGTTCGACGCGCTGCGGGTGGGCTCGATCCACGACAGCAAGGCGCGCTACGACGCCTATGCCCGCAACCTCGCCAACGAGCTGCTCGCGGTGCGCGCGGCGGGCCACCTGAAGATCAGCCACTTCCTGCACCTGCGGGCCGAGATCTGTTCGGAAACCCTGCTCGAGGAGATGGCGCAGTTCGGCCCCGAGGACCGGGTGGGCATCGTCTCGCTGATGGACCACACGCCGGGGCAGCGGCAGTTCCGCGACCTCGGCGCGCTCAAGACCTATGTCGCGAAAAAGCGCGGCATGACCGATGCCGAGTTCGTCGAGCATGTCGCCAACCTCAAGGAGCTGCAGCGGCTCTACGGCGCGCGCCACCAGGCCGGCGCGGTGACCGAGGCGGCGCGCTACGGCGCGGTGCTGGCCAGCCACGACGACACCACCGCCGCGCAGGTCGCGACCTCGCGGGCGAACGGCGTGGGCTTCGCCGAGTTCCCCACCACCCTCGAGGCCGCCGAGGCCTGCCACGCGCAGGGCATCGCGGTGATGATGGGCGCGCCCAACCTGATCCGGGGCGGGTCGCACTCGGGCAACGTGGCGGCGCAGGAGTTGGCCGAGGCCGGGCTGCTCGACATCGTGTCGTCGGATTACGTGCCCTCGGCGCTGCTGCTCTCGGCCTTCCGGCTCGCGGCGATCTGGGACGACCTGCCCCGTGCCATCGCCTGCGTGAGCCGCAACCCCGCCCGCGCCGCGGGGCTCGACGATCGCGGCAGCCTCGCCACCGGACAACGCGGCGACCTGCTCCGCATGGGGCTCGCCGGCGACGTGCCGCTGCTGCGCGGCGTCTGGAGCCGGGGCGTGCGGGTGTCCTGAGGCACGGCAAAGGGGCGCGGCGTTTGCCCGCCGCGCCCCCGTCGTTCCGGTCCGTCCCGCGCGCTGCGCGTCAGGTGATGCGCTGGATGCTGGCGGCGACCTCGTCCATCTCGAAGACCTTCTTCCAGTCGTCGCGCATCAGCGCCGGCTTGCCGAACTCGATCGCCTTGTTGCAGGCGTCCGAGAACTGGCCCTCGACCTCGTCGAAGATCACCGCGCCGAGGATGTTCATGTGCCCCAGCAGGAAATCGCGGGCGCAGTCGTAGCTCACCCCGCGCGAGACGACCTCGTCCATGGCCTCGCGCATCACCACGAGAAGCGAGGCGCAGACGGTCTCGGACAGGCCGGGCTCGAGCAGCGCCATCTGCTCGACGGTGACACGATGGCTGCGCGCCACCGGGGCGTAGATCGCCTTGGCGACGGACTCGCCCAGGGCATAGTGCTCTTCCGGCCCCTGCATCAGCGCATTGACCACGCCCTGCTGCGCCGCGACGCCGCCGAAGTGGTCCTTGCGGCCGGCCTCGGTGCTCTCGTCGTTGAAGATCGGCGGATGGCAGGGGTGGGTGACGAAATAGGTGATATCGTCCCGCTCGGGCAGATGCCCGGCATAGGGCGCCGCGGCGTCGAGGATCACCACCATCGTGCCCGGCGCGAGCCCCGGCACCACCTTCGCCGCAACCTTGCCGATGACCGTGTCCGGCACGGCGAGGATGACGACCTCGGCCCCCTCCAGCCCGGTCTCGGCGTCGACGGCCTCCACGCCGACCTCGGCGCGAAGCCGGTCCTTGCCGGGGTCGCTGATCTCGATGTGGGCGACGTCGAAATCCGTCTTCGCAAGGTTCAGCGACAGACGGACCCCCATTTTGCCGCCGGCTCCGAAAAGCGCGACTTTGGTCATTGCAGGTTCTCCTCCGGGTTCAGGGGTTGTTCAACTGGTATGATCAGATAATATGCAACAGGTAATGTCAACTGCGATTGTCCGCGGTGGCAGCAACGGGAGGAGCACGCGATGACGCCGAAACTGGCCTGGCTGGGGGATGATTTCACCGGTTCCGCCGCCGTGATGGAGGTGCTTGCCTTCGCCGGCCTGAAGACGGTGCTGTTCTCCGACATCCCCTCCGAGGCGCTGGCCGCGCGCTTCGCCGACGCCGACGCGGTGGGCATCGCCACCACCGCCCGCACCCACGGGCCGGACTGGATGCGCGCGCATCTGCCCGCGCCGCTCGCGTGGCTCGACGCGACCGGGGCCGAGATCCTGCACTACAAGGTCTGCTCGACCTTCGATTCCTCGCCCACCTCCGGCAACATCGGCGCCGCCATCGCGCTCTGCCTCGCGCAGCGTCCCGCAGACGCCGTGCCGCTGGTGACCGCCGCGCCGCAGATGCGCCGCTACCAGTCGTTCGGGCACCTCTTCGCCGGCACCTTCGAAGGCGTCTTCCGGCTGGATCGCCACCCGGTCATGTCGCGCCACCCGGTGACGCCGATGACCGAGTCGGACCTGCTGCGCCACCTCGCGGGCCAGACCGACCTGCCCGCGCGGCTCATAGACCTCGAGGCGCTCTGGTCCGACGATCCGCAGACCGCGCTGGAGACGGCGCTGGCCGAGGGTGCGCGCATCCTGTCGTTCGACGACATGGAGCCCCGCAGCGAGGCCGCCGTGGGCCATCTGATCTGGCAGAACCGCGCCCGGCTGGGCGTGGCGGTGGGCTCGCAGGGACTGGAATACGCGCTCGTGCGACACTGGCAGGAGACCGGCGCGCTGCCGCAACCGCCCGCGCCCGCAAGCGCCGGGAGCGTCGACCGGATCGCCGCCGTCTCGGGATCGGTCTCGCCCAGCACGGCAAAGCAGCTCGCGTGGTCGGCGGCGCATGGCTTCGCGCTCATCCCCTTCGACACGGTCGCGGTGCTGGGGGCGCCCGAGGCGCTGGAGGCGGAAATCGACCGCTGCGCCACCGCCGCGCTGACCGCCGCGGACCGGGGCGCGAGCCCGCTCGTCACCTCGGCCGAGGGGCCGAAGGACCCCCGCGTCGCGGCCTTTCGCGCGGCGCTCTCGGCCAGCGCGGTGGACGCGGAAACCGCCAACGCCCGCATCGGGCAGGCGCTGGGGCGCGTGCTCGACCGGGTGCTGCGCAAGAGCGGCCTGCGCCGCGCGGTGATCTCGGGAGGCGACACCTCGGGACACGGGATGCGCGCGCTCGGGCTGGAGGCGCTCGAGGCGCTGGCGCCGACCATTCCCGGCGCGGCGCTCTGCACCGGTCACGGCGGCGGCGCGCACGACGGGCTGCAGATCGCGCTCAAGGGCGGGCAGATGGGAAGCGAGGACTTCTTCGGCTGGATCCGCGACGGCGGCGGCCCGCGCTGAGCGGACCGGCCGCGCGCCCGGTGTCAGTCGCGCGGCTCGAAGACGATGCGCGACCGTTCGAGGTGGCGGCGCATCTCCTCGACCGCACCCTCCACGTCGTGCTCCTCGATGTGATCGACGATCTTGGCGTGTTCGGCCAGCGTCACGTCCTCGCTGCCCGAGCGGTGCAACAGGCTCACGTGATACTCGAAGAGCCAGCCCAGCATCGCGTCGGAGACCGACAGGATGATCGGGTTGTTCGCCAGCGACGCCAGCTTGCGGTGAAACGCCATGTCGGTCGAGATGAAGGCCGTGGCATCGCCCAGCTTGCTGCGCTGGGTCTCGATCAGGCCGCGCAGCTCGGCGATGTCCTCGGGCGTCGCGTTCTCGGCAGCGACGCGGACCATGCCAAGCTCGAACATCTGCCGCGCGTGTTTCAGGTGGTCGAGGTTGGCGGGCGCGGAATCCAGCACCAGCCGCGCCAGCTCGTCGGATTTCGACAGCACGCTCGCGGCGTTCAGTTCGTTCACCCGCGAGCGTTCGCCGTGGTTGATGGTGATGAGCCCGCTGTTGTGCAATGATTGCAGCGCCTCGCGCACGGCGGGCCGTCCGACCCCGAAGCGCTCCATCAGCGTGCGTTCCGAGGGCATGAATTCGCCGGGCTTGAGTTCATGCGTGCGGATCATCTCGTGCAGCCGCTCGAGAACCTGCTCCGAAAGCTTGCGGCGGACGATCTTGTCGCCCTTGGCGTGCGTTCCGCTGTCCATGACGTGGGCCCTCCGGCGTCTACTGGTCTGTCAACCTGATAAGTAATCCCTCCGGGCGGGAGTCTCAATCTCTGTGCCGCGCGCGAGATGCCAGCCGTAGGGCGGCAGCCCCCCATTGTCGGACGCCGTGAGGTTGGCCGACAGCCGCGCGCCGTCGGTCGCCAGCGTGGCGATCCCCTCGGCAATGCCGGCCTCGCGGACCGTCTCGCCGGCAAGCTCCGACAGCGCGCGCAGCACGCCCGCAAGCGGCAGAGGGCCATCGTCGCCGAACAGCCCGCGCGGGCCGTAGAGCGCGGCGGGCGTCCAGACGGCGATGTCGAAGGGCGCAAGTGCCGCCGCCAGCCCCAGCGCGTAGGCGGCGCCAAAGGCCCCCCGGTGGCGCGGGTCGTCGTCGGTCATGCAGACCCGCCCGCCGCCGGGGTTGGGAATGGTGCGCGAGCCGTAGGGGTTCTGCCGCATGGCGATGGTCGCAGGCCCGATGCGATACTCTGCCTCGCCGATGATGGCGCGCGCCGAGCGGGCGACATGCGGAATGGTTTCAAGGGTTTCCATGACGTGTCCGTCATCGGCGGCATGGACGATCGGGCACAGCCCGTGGCTCACGAAATCGAGCTGCCCGACCGGCGGACGCTTGCGGTTGAGCTCGGTGAAGAGGCTCGCCATCCCGCCGCCTCTCGGCAGGTCGGGAAAGGCACGGGCGGCCGCGGCGTGGATCTCTTCGAGCGGCGGGCAGTCTGGCCACGCGGAGCCCGGCGGCGTCGACTGGCGGTCCACCGAGGGGCAGACGAAGACCGACGCGGGCACCAGCCCGCTGTCGCGGACGGCGGCGGAATGGGCGTCGAGTTCCTCGCGCGGGGTCTGGCTGCCATCGAAGCGGCCGATGAGTTCGAGGTCGAAGAGGATGCCGGGCAACACCGCCTGCGCTTCGGCGAAGGCGGCGATCTGTGGCGCCGCGGGCGCCGCCGCCGCGTCGACGTGACACAGCAGCCGCTGCGGGCGCACGACGTCGAGGTCATCGGGCTGACGCGCCAGCCGCCGCGCCTCCTCGGCGGTGAGCACCAGCGCGGTCTGCGGCACCCGCGCGGTCAGAGCCGCGCCTGCGGGACGCGCCGGCACGCTGTCCGGGGCGGCCTCCCACGTGATCTCGCAGGATTGCGCCACCGCCGCGCCGTCTTCGAGGACATGGGGCCAGGGCAGCGCGAGGGGCCGGTTGTAGGTCTTGTAGGACGCATCGCCCCACTGGCGCTGGTCCTCCATCTCGAAGGTGTCGCCGGTGAAGGCGCAGCGCACCCGCATCCCGTTCGCCGCGTGTTCGAGCGCCGCGATGTCCATGAACGGCTGCCACGGCTCGATGAGCTCGGGAAAGCGGCTGTCTTCGGTCCGACCGTCGGAATGGGTGACGCGGGCCGGGCAGCCGGCCACCCCCTCGATCGGGTGCAGCACGGTGAAGCCCGCGCGGTTGGTCTCGAAATCACCCTGCGCCCGCCCCTCGGCCGTGACCGAGAGCCGTCCCTCGGCGATCTGCACCTGCAGCGTCACGTCGAGCCGGGCGGTGCCGGTGTCGAAGCCCATGGGCAGCACGAGCCGCAGCGTGCCGCCGTCCTCGTGCCGCTCGAGCGTGCCGAGCTCGGGCGCGATGGTGCCCCAGTCGCGGTCGCGGGCGAGAAAGGCGACCGACCGGATGATCTCGGTGCCGCCCACGCGGATGTGGCGCAGCGCACCCTCCTGCAGGGTCAGCGTCACCGCGCCGTGGCGCAGCTCGGTGGCGGGGGCCGGCGGCACCGCGGTGCCGTAGAGCGCGACGGGGTCGGTCATAGCTCGGCCAGCGCCACGGTGCGGCCCTCGGCGGCCGAGAGATAGGCCGCCTCGACCAGCGCGAAGGTCTTGAGGTTGTCGTCGCCCGAGGTCTCGGGCGCGCAGCCCGCGCGCAGGCAGTCGACGAAATGCTGCTGGATGAGCGCCACGCTCTCCTGGATGTTGTGCCAGGGCCGCTCGGCCCAGGGCAGCACCGGCGGCGCCACGTCGCGGATCTCTTCGCCGCCCGCCGCCTGGATCGTCAGCCGGTAGCCCGCGTCGAGCCGCAGCGTGCCGCCGGTGCCGTCGATCTCGAGCAGCGTCTCGGGAAAGGTCTCGGGGGTGCGCCGCGTCGCGTAGGAGCAGTCGACCACGCTGGTGACGCCGCCTTCGTGGGCCAGCAGCATGGTGGCGACGTCCTCGCCCCGGATCTCGGGGTTGATCCGCGTGGTGGTGGCGGTGATGCGCGCCACGTCGCCGAAGAGCGCCCGCGAGATGTCGAGGATGTGAATCCCGAGGTCCTCGATGATGAAGCGCGCGCCCTCGGCAAGGTAGGGCTGGCCCGAGAACACGTCGTAACCCGAGCGGAAGCTCACCCGGCCGAAGAACGGCGTGCCGATGGCGCCGCCGCGCAGCGCCTCGATGGCCGCGCGCACCGCCGACTGCCAGCGGAAGTTCTCGTGCACCATGAGGGTCTTGCCGGTGGCCTCGACGGCGGCGATCATCGCCCGCGCGTCCGCCATGTTCTCGGCAAAGGGCTTCTGGCAGATGACATGCACCCCCGCGCCGTCCCCGGCCCGCGCCGCCATCTCGACCAGCGGCCGGTGCGAGGGCACGGTGGTGGCGATGTCGACGAAGTCGAAACCACCCTCGTCGAACATCCGGCCCGCGTCGGTGTAGCGGCGGGCGATGCCGAAGGCGTCGCCGGTCTCGGCCAGGCGGGTCTCGTCGCGGTCGCAGATCGCCACGATCTCGACCCCCTCGATCCCCTGCCAGGCGTGAAGCTGGTTGCGGGCGAAGAACCCGCAACCGATGAGTGCGCCCCTGATGCGGCTCATGTGGCCTCCCTCACTTGCCGACCGCGGCCTGCGCCTGCAGCGCGACCTTGGCCTGGACCTTCTGCTGCGCCTGGTCGATGACCACGGCGGCGATGATGACGATACCCTTGATGACGGTCTGCCAGAAGGCCGAGACCCCCATCATCACCAGCCCGTCCGACAGCACGCCGATCACGAAGGCGCCGACGATGGTGCCGCCGATCTTGCCGCGTCCGCCCGACATCGAGGTGCCGCCAAGCACCGCCGCCGCGATGGCGTTGAGCTCGAAGGTGTCGCCGGTCGCCGGGTGCGCAGCCACCAGCTGCGACGAGATGATGATGCCCACCAGCGCCGCGCAGAAGCCCGAGAACATGTAGACGAAATACTTGACCCGGGTCACCTTCACGCCCGACAGGCCGGCCGCGCGCTCGTTGCCGCCGACCGCGTAGATGAAGCGCCCCAGCGGAGTGCGCTTGGCGATGTAGGCGGCCAGCAGGCCCACGGCGATCAGCATCCAGATCGAGACCGGGATGCCGAGAAACTCGCCCGAGCCGATCATCCGGTAGGTCTGCGAGCCGTATTCGGCGTTGCCGGTCAGGTTCGGGAAGGTCTCGCCCTCGCTCGACAGCATCGCCGCGCCGCGCGCGATGTAGAGCGTGCCCAGCGTCGCGATGAAGGGGGCCACGTTCAGCTTGGTGACGAGGAAGGCGTTCAGCGCCCCGATCGCGATGCCCACGAGCGCGACGATCAGGCAGATCTCGAGCGTGTTGAACTGCACCGACCAGCCCAGCCCGATGTCGATGCCGTTGAGCAGCAGGTAACCCGCGACCATGCCGCAGAGCCCGACGATCGAGCCCACCGACAGGTCGATGCCCCCCGAGACGATGACGAAGGTCATGCCGATGGCAAGAAAGGCGTTCAGCGCGACGTGCTTCGACATGATCACCATGTTCGCCGTCGACAGGAAGTTCGGCGCGAAGATCGAGAAGAAGACGAAGACGAGGATCAGCGCGATGAAGGTCCGGGCCTTCAGCAGCAGCAGAAGCGTGTTGTTCGGCCCCGCCTGCGTCGCGGCGGGGGATGCGGTGGTGTCGGTCATTATGCGGTCTCCCTTTCCGCGCGGTCGGGCGCATGGCCCACGGCGGACGCGGTCACGAGCTTGGTCTCGGTGACCTCCTCCTTGCTGAATTCTCCGGTGATCCGGCCGTTCGACATGACGATGATGCGGTCCGAGAGGCTGAGCACCTCCTCGAGGTCCGAGGTCACGAAGACGATGCCGAGACCCTCGGAGGCGAGCTGGCGCATCACCCGGAAGACCTCGGCCTTGGCGCCGATGTCGATCCCGCGCGAGGGCTCGTCCATGAGCAGCACCCGCGGCCCGGTCATCAGCGCCTTCGAGATCACCACCTTCTGCTGGTTGCCGCCCGACAGCGCCGAGACCGGGTTCTCGGGCGAGGCGATCTTGATCACCATGCGCTTGACGAACTCGGCCACCCGCGACCGCTCGCCGCCAAGGTCCATATGGATGCCGCGGGTGAAGGCATCGACCGACGACAGCGTCATGTTCTCGCGGATCGACAGGATCTGCACGAGCCCGTCGTGCTTGCGGTCCTCGGGGATCAGCGCGAGCCCCTTCGCGATGCGGTCGGCGACGCGCGGCTTGCCCATCTTCTCGCCGTGCACCCAGACATCGCCGGTGACGTGGTGGTGCCGTCCGATGATCGCCTCGAGCAGCTCGGTGCGCCCTGCGCCCATCAGCCCGTAGATCCCGAGGATCTCGCCCTGCCGCAGCGACAGCGACACGCCGTCGACGGCGAAGCCGCCGCCGCTGTCGGCCAGCCGCATGTTCTCGACCCGCAGCGCCTCCTCGCCGAAGGGGTGGTCGATTTCCTTGGCGAAATCCTTGGAACTCTCGCCGATCATGTTGCGGACGATCCACGGGATGTCGACGCCCTCCATCGACTGTGCCCCGGTGATGACGCCGTCGCGCAGCACGGTGATGTAGTCGCCCACGCGGATCAGCTCCTCGAGCCGGTGCGAGATGTAGACGATGCCCACGCCCTCGGCCTTCAGCTCCTCGATGACGCGGAACAGGATCTCGACCTCGGCGTTCGACAGCGCCGAGGTCGGCTCGTCGAGGATCAGGATGCGGGCGTCGCGCGACAGGCTCTTGGCGATCTCGACGATCTGCTGCTGCCCGACCTTGAGGTCGCCGACCAGCGTGTCGGGGTCGATGTCATGCTCGAGCCGCTGCATCAGCGCCCGGGTCTCGGCCCGCTGCGCCTCGGCGTCGATGTCGACGCCCAGCCGGGTCTTTTCGTGCGCCATGAAGATGTTCTCGGCGACGGTGAGGTTGGGAAAGAGGTTCAGCTCCTGGAAGACGATGCCGATGCCGTGGCGCTCGGCGTCGTCGGTCGAGTGGAAATGCACCTCGCGGCCATCCATCTCGACCCGCCCCGAGGTCAGCTGCTCGACCCCGGCGATGACCTTCATCATCGTCGACTTGCCGGCGCCGTTCTCGCCCACCAGCACGTTGACCGCGCCCATGCGCAGGTCGAAGTCGACCGCCTTCAGCGCCACGGTGCCGGGGTAGACCTTGGTGCCCTCGCGGATGCTGAGGCCTACGGGATGCGCGGGCCCGCTCATGGCGCACCGCCCATCTCGAGCTCGGTCGGCACGATCTCGGGGGTGTCGCCCGCGGCGCGCAGGGTGAAGACACCGGTAAAGCTGACCTCTTCGCCCACCACCTCGCCCTCGGGCTTCTCGAGCCCGGCGCTGGCGCGTTCGTTCATCGCGCGGGCAAGCTTGGCGAACTCGATCTGGTCGCGGAAATCGGTGAAGACGATGAAGGGCATGGCATCGCGCAGCGCGGTGCCCCGGATCACCGGGCCGAGCTGCAGCGTCACGTCGGCAGTGCCGTCGCCGTCCATGTCGACCTGCATCTTCGCGGCGCGGCTGTCGAGCTTCGCCTCGGTCACGGTGCCGCTGCCGCTCACGACGAAATTCCACGGGTTCGCCTCGCCCTCGGGCCGCAGGCCGTGGGCCGCGCCGGCGGCGTCGAGCCCCTCGCCGAGCCTTGCCTGCAGGTCGTCGTAGGCGACCGTGTTCTCGGAGATGACGGGCAGGACCTCGCCCTGCCACCGGTCCTCGACGTAGGCCGCCATGCGGGCTTCGTCGGTCTGGGCGGCCGAGGCTTCGGACTGGGCGTCGGGGTCGGGGTTCGGCACGATCTTGCAGGCCGCGGCGGGCAGCATGAGACAGGCGAGCGCCCCCGAGAGTATCGCTTGGCGCATGGGATATCCGGCGTTTGTCTGGAAGTGGGACGGCCCGGCGCGGGGCCGGGCCGTCGCGTCGTCGCTCAGCTCGAGAGCGCGAAGGTCTCGAGGTCGCCCGCATTCTCGGGCGTGATCAGCACGCAATCCATGAGCTGCTTCTCGGGCTGGCCGGTCGAGCCGGTCTCGAGATACTGGTCGGCCTGCTCGACGGCGAGCTGCGCCTGCCGGTAGGCGGGCTGCAGGACGGTCGCCTTGATGCCGCCGTTGATGATCGAGTCGCGCACGTCGTTCGAGCCGTCGAAGCCCACCACGATCACGTCGGTGCGGCCGGCGGCCTCGAGCGCGGCCCAGGCCCCCATCGCCATCGTGTCGTTGCCGCAGATCACGCCCTTGATGCCGGGGTTGGCCTGCAGGATGGTCTCCATCTTCTCGTAGCCCTCGGTCTGCGACCAGTTGGCGGACTGCTGCGCGACCATCTCGAGATCGGGGAACTGGTCGATGATGTCGTGGTAGCCCGCAGAACGGATGCCGGCGTTGGTGTCGGCCTCGCGACCCAGAAGCTCGACGTAGGGGCCCTCCTCGCCCATGAGCGAGACGAACTCCTCGGCCCCGAGCTGCGCGCCCTGGTAGTTGTTCGAGACGATCTGGCTCACCGCGATGCCGCTTTCCTTGATCTCGCGGTCGATGAGGAACGACGGGATGCCCGCATCCTTGGCGCGCTGCACCGGCGCCACCGTGGCATCGGCCCCGGCGTTGTCGAGGATGATCGCCGAGGCGCCCCGCGCGATGGCGGTGTCGAACATCTCGGACTGCTTGTTGGGGTCGTCGTCGTGCACCAGCACGATGGTCTCGTAGCCCAGCTCCTGCGCCCGCTTCTCGGCGCCGACGGCCTCGGCCTTGAAGAACGGGTTGTCGTGGCTCGGCGTGATGATCGCGATCAGCCCCTTGTCCTGCGCCCGGGCGGCGCGAACGGTGGGCAGCACGGCGGTGACGGCCAGGCCGGATACGAAAAGGCGGCGGGTAATGCTCATGTAACTCTCCTCCACTGATCAGACCGGCCCCGACCGGAGCCTGCTCCTCCCTGATCGAGGGTCAGCCTGTGTTATGACATTGTGATTGTCAACAGGTATGATGAGTATTACTGTTCGGAAAAATCGAGGAGAGCCCATGTCCGATGAAATGATCCGCGTCACCTATCGCATCGAATGCCCCGGCAGCGTCGAGGCGATGGCGGAAAAGATCGCCTCCGACCAGTCGACGGGGACCTTCACCGCGCTTCCGGGCGAGACCGACGCGGTGCGCAAACGCTGCGCGGCGCGGGTCGAGCGGATCATGCCGCTGGAGCCGGCGGCGTACCCGGGCTTTCCCACCGACGTGCCCGGCCCCTACAACCGCGCCGATGCGGTCATCGCCTTCCCGATCGAGGCCATCGGCACCGATATCGCCGCGCTGATGACCGTGGCGATCGGCGGTGTCTTCGCCGCCAGCGGGCTTACCGGGGTGCGCGTCATGGACATCGACCTGCCCCCGAGCTGGGCCTGCCACCCCGGTCCGCAGTTCGGCATCGCCGGCTCGCGGCGGCTCATGGGCGTCGCCGAGGGGCCGATGATCGCCTCGATCATCAAGCCGTCGCTCGGGCTGACACCCGAGGAAACCGCCGAGGTCGTCGCCGAGCTCTGCGCCGCGGGTGTCGACTTCATCAAGGACGACGAGAAGATGATGAACCCCGGCTACGCCCCGCTCGAGGCGCGGGTTGACGCCATCATGCCGGTGATCGAGGCGCACGCGCAGAAGACTGGCAAGCGGGTCATGTATGCCTTCGGGATCTCCTCGGCCGATCCGGACAGGATGATGCGCAACCACGACTACGTCGCCGCCCACGGCGGCAACGCGGCGGTCGTGAACATCAACTCCATCGGCCACGGCGGCATGAGCTTCCTGCGCAAACGCTCGCAACTCTGCCTGCACGCCCACCGCAACGGCTGGGACATCCTGACCCGCCACCCGGCGCTCGGGCTGGAGTTCCGCGCCTACCAGAAGATCTGGCGGCTGCTCGGCGTGGACCAGTTCCAGATCAACGGCATCGCGGCGAAATACTGGGAGCCCGACGACAGCTTCGTGAAATCCTTCCACGACGTGATGACGCCGATCTTCTCCGAGGCCGACCGCCCGCTGCCGGTGGTCTGCTCGGGCCAGTGGGGCGGCCAGGCCGTCGAGACCTTCGAGCGCACGGGCCGCACCCTCGACCTGATGTATCTCGGCGGCGGCGGCATCCACGGCCACCCGATGGGCGCCACGGCCGGTGTCCGCGCGATCCGGCAGGCCTGGGACGCGGCGGCGGCGGGGCTGTCGCTCGACGAGATGGCCCGCGACCACCCGGAGCTGCGCGCCTCGCTCGACAAGTGGGGCTGACACGGCCCCGCGCGTCGGCCGGCTGAGCCCCGGCCGACGCAAGATCAGGCGCATGATCCGGCGCCCGCCACGCCCGGGCGCCGGCGCAACCCCGAGCGAAGAACCCCCTGCGCGAATCGACCAAGGCGGGCATCGCCCACGCCCTGCGCAGGGCCTCTCCATCCCCTTCATTCTGAAAAAACGATGTGTCACCGGGCCGCGAAAGCGTTGCCCGTAACAGGTGTATTCCGTGCTTTTCCAGCGCCTTGAGAACGTTTCCTCACAGATTTTCAGAGCGCTCGAAAAACCGGCATGAACGCTTGTAATTCAAAATTTACATTTGTAGCCTGACCGGGCTTCCGATGGGGAAGCAGGAGGAACGCGACCGGCACGTCACGCTGGCGCGAGACATTGATGGGAGGACTTTTCATGTCGAAACTGACAGCAGCGCTTGTTGCCGCAACGTGCCTTGCAACCGCCACGCCCGTGCTGGCGCAGGACGCACCCGGCACCACCACGAAGGACAGCTACCGCTTCGTGATCGTGCCCAAGGTCGTGCATCCGTGGTTCGACAAGGTGAACGACGGCGCGCAGATGGCCGCCGAGGCGCTCGAGGCGCAGACCGGCGCCGACATCGAGATCACCTATTCCGCGCCGCAGTCGGCGGACGTGATCCAGCAGAACCAGATCATCGAAAGCTCGATCGCCACCCGTCCCGACGGTATCGCCGTCGACCTGCTCGACCCCGAGGGCAACCGCGCCTCACTCGAGGACGCGCAGTACCAGGAAATCCCGCTGACGCTGTTCGACAGCGTGCCGCCCGAGGGCATGGACATCCCCTACATCGGCTCGGACTTCTGCGAGCAGGCCAAGATCGCCTCGCGTCGCCTTGTCGAGCTGCTCGACGAAGAGGGCCAGGTCGCGATCATGATGGGCGTGCCGTCGGCTCCCAACCACGCGATCCGTGCCGAGTGCCACCGCGAGGTGTTCGCCGAGTACCCCAACATCGAGGTCGTGGCCGAGGGCATCGACAACGACGACATCCAGGTCGCGCAGCAGCAGGCCGCCGCGATCATGCAGGCCAACCCCGAGCTTGACGGCTGGGTCGCCTCGGACGCCGCCGGCCCCGTCGGCATCGGCCAGGCCATCGTCGAGGCAGGCAAGCAGGGCGAGGTCCAGCTCGTCGGGCTCGACAACCTCAACGAGATGCTCGACCTGATCCGCGACGGCGTGGCCGACAGCTCGTCGGCATCGCAGCCCGAGCTGCAGGGCTACTGGTCGGTGATGCTGCTGTGGCAGCAGGCGACTGGCGCCCCGGTCCCGAGCTTCATCGACACCGGCAACGCCTTCCTGACCAAGGACAACGTCGACGGCTGATCTCCTCCCCGACCGTCGCAGGCGGGCCGGCAACGGCCCGCCGATCTTTTCATTCCAAGGGAGGACTCCGCATGGCCTATCTCGAGGCCCGCGGCCTTGGCCGCGACTTTCCCGGCGTCACCGCGCTTGACGATGTCGACATCGACATCTCCTCCGGCCGCACCCACGTGCTCGTCGGCGAGAACGGCGCCGGCAAATCCACCTTCGTCAAGATGGTCACCGGGACCGACCGGCCGAGCCGCGGCACCATCCGCATCGACGGCAAGGACGCCCACGACCACCCCGAGCTGTTCCGCTACGTGGCCTATGTCCCGCAGGAGCTGAACCTCTTCCCGCACATGAGCGTGGCCGAGAACCTGCTGATGCCCTTCGCCCGCTCGGGGCACCACGGCATCGTGCGCAGGCGCGCGCTCGAGGCCGAGGCGCAGACCTATCTCGACCGCTTCGGCATCGAGGCGCGGCCCTCGGACCTCGTGCGCAACATCTCGGTGCCCGACCAGCAGCTTCTGCAGATCGCCCGGGCCTCGACGAACAAGGACATGAAGGTCCTGATCCTCGACGAGCCGACCTCTTCGCTGACGCCGATCGAGGTCGAACGGGTGTTCCGAGTCATCCGCGATTTCCACGACCGTGGCGTCGCCGTGGTCTTCATCTCGCACAAGATGGACGAGGTCTTCGACATCGGCCACGACTACACCGTGCTGCGCAACGGCCGGAAGATCGAGGCCGGCAAGCTCTCCGAGGTGAACGAAGAGGCGCTGATCCGCGCCATGTCGGGCCAGAAGCTCGAACTCGGCACCGTGTTCCGCCCGGAGTCCGAACGCGGCGCAGCGCTGCTCGAGGTCGACGGCCTGTCGGGCCCGCGCTTCGACGACGTGAGCTTCACGCTCGACGCCGGCGAGATCCTCGGCTTCGCCGGGCTGGTGGGCTCGGGCCGGTCGGAGCTGATGCAGACCATCTTCGGCTTCCGCAAGGCGCGCGGCGGATCGGTGCGCATGAACGGCGAGGACTGGCCGCTCGGCGACACCACGAAAAGCGTGCGCGGCGGGATGCTCTACCTCTCGGAAGAGCGCAAGCATCACGGCATCTTCCCGAACCTGTCGCTGCGCGAGAACATCGGCCTGTCGATCACCGACCTGACGAACTCGCCGCTGGGGATATCCGCCAGCAAGGAACGTGCCGCCGTCGACGGCATCATCGACGACTACGAAATCCGCACCGCCTCGCGCGAGAAGAAGATCTCGTTCCTGTCGGGCGGCAACCAGCAGAAGGCGATCATCGGCCGCGCGATGGCCATGGCGCCGAAGATCCTGATCTTCGACGAGCCCACCAAGGGCATCGACGTCAGGACCAAGGCCCAGATCTACGGGATCATGAAATCGCTCGCGGAAAAGGGGATCGGCATCATCCTCGTCTCGTCCGAGATGGACGAGCTTCGCAAGTGCGCGAGCCGCATCATCACCATGCATTCCGGCCGGGTCACCGGCGAATTCGACAGCGCCACGACCGAGGGAGAACAGCTCGTCGGGGCCATCTTTGCCAGGGAGGCGGACCATGTCTGACATCAACGAAACCGCGGGCGGCTCGACGTCCGGCCGCAAGGGGGCGCTGATGGAGCTCATGCGGCACCCCATCCTCGGCGTGCTCGTCGTGCTGGTGGTCATCTTCGTGGCCTCGGCGCTGCTCTCGCCCTACTTCCTCACGCCCTACAACCTGAGCGTCGTGGCGCGCGGGCTGGCCTTCGTCGCGCTGGTGACGATCGGGCAGGCCTCGCTGATGATCCTCGGCGAGCTCGACCTCTCGCTCGGCACCATCGGCGGGCTGAGCGGCATCCTGGTCGGGATGCTGATGGTCAACGTCGGCCTGAACCCGTGGCTCGCGATCCTGATCGCGCTGGCCATCGGCTCGGCGCTCGGCTTCATCAACGGCTTCCTCACCGCCAAGCTCAAGCTGCACTCGCTGGTGCTGACCATCGGCACCGCGGGCATCTACGGCGGCGCCATCCTCGTGCTGACGCGCGGCGTGGCGATCACCGGCATCCCGCGCGAGATCCAGTTCCTCGGACGCGGCAGCCTGCTCGGCGTGCCGATGCCGTTCATCATCATGCTGGTGATGCTCGCCGCCGGTGCGTTCCTGACGCTCAAGACCCCCTTCGGCCGCTACATGTATGCCATCGGCAACAACCGCGACGCGGCCCGGATGCTCGGCATCCCGGTGGACCGTATCCGCATCCTCGTGTTCGTCATGGCAGGCTTCCTGTCGGCGCTGGCCGGGGTGCTGCTGGTGGCGCGGCTCGGCACGGCGCAGCCCTCGATCGGCGACGCATGGGTGCTCGGCCCGATCGCGGCGGCGGTCATCGGCGGCGTCGCCACCACAGGCGGCGTCGGCATGATCGTCGGCGCCATCTTCGGTGCGGGCATCATTGCCATCATCGAGAACATCATCGTTCTCTTCGGCGTCTCCCCCTACTGGCAGGGGATCGTCAGCGGTGCGATCGTGGTGATCGCCATTTCCTTCGACGCAATCTCGCGGCACTGGCTGCGGAAAGAGAGCTGAACCATGAACATCATGTCATCCGAACACCGCGCGAAGAAGCTCATCAACGCGCCCGAGGACATCATCTCGGAAGCCATCGCCGGCATGGTCGGCGCCCACCCCGACATGCTGCGCCTCGAGGGCAACACCGGCCGCGCCGTGGTGGCGCTCGACGGGCCGCGTGACGGCAAGGTCGGCGTCGTGGTCGGCGGCGGCTCGGGCCACGAGCCCGCCTTTGCCGGCTACGTCGGGCGCGGCCTTGCCGACGCGGCGGCGGTGGGCAACGTCTTCGCCTCGCCCTCGCCCGAGCAGATCCTCGACGCGACGCGCGCCGTCGACGGTGGCGCGGGCGTGGTCTACCTGTACGGCAACTACACCGGCGACGTCATGAACTTCGACATGGCCGCCGAAGAGGCCGCGACCCTCGGGATCGAGTGCCGCTCGGTCGCCGTGGCCGACGACATCGCCTCGGCGCCCAAGGGGCGCGAGGGCGAACGGCGCGGCATCGCCGGCGACTTCTTCGTCTTCAAGATCGCCGGGGCCGCCGCCGAGGCGGGCCGCGACCTTGCCGGCGTCGAGGCCGCCGCGCAGCACGCGCTGGCCTCCACCCGGTCGATGGGCGTGGCGCTCACCCCCTGCTCGATGCCGCAGACCGGCAAGCCGAACTTCGAGATCGGCGACGACGAGATGGAAATCGGCATGGGCCTGCACGGCGAGCCCGGCATGCGCCGTGGCGACATGGCCTCCGCCGACGAGGTCGTCGACGAACTGATGGCGCCGATCCTCGACGAGATGGCGTTTCGGCCCGGCGACGAGGTCGCGGTGCTGGTCAACGGTCTTGGCGCGACCGGCCTGCTGGAACTCTACATCCTGCACCGCCGCGTTGCCGCGATCCTCGCCGAGAAGGGCGTGAAGATCCACTATTCGTGGGTCGGCGAATACGCCACCTCGCTCGAGATGGCCGGCGCCTCGATCACGCTGATGAAGCTCGACACCGACCTGCGCAAGCTGCTCGACATGCCCTGCCGCACCCCGGCGCTGACCGTCGGCACCCTGCAGGACGCGCCGCGCCAGGCGCGCTCGACCGTCTCGGCGCGCCCGGTGGCCGAGACCGCCCGCGAGGAAAGCCGCAGCCGCGAGCTGGCCACCGACGGGCCGATCACCCCGGCGCTCTTCCGCACCATGATGGTCGCCGCCGGCGAACGCATCTCGACCGAGGCCGACCGGCTCTCGGCGCTCGACGGTGTCATCGGCGACGGCGACCACGGCGTGACAATGGACATCGGCTGGAAGGCGGTCCGCGACGCGCTGGCGCAAAGCCCCGAGGACGAGACCATCGAGACCTCGTGCAAGCGCATGGCCAAGGCGTTCCTCGACGCCGTGGGCGCCTCGTCCGGGCCGCTCTACGCCACCGCCTTCCTGCGCGCGGGCACGGCGGTGAAGGACCGGCTGAACCTCGACGCGGCCTCGATGGCCGCATGGATCGAGGCCGCCTGCGAGGGCGTGCGCGAGCGCGGCCGGGCCGCGCCGGGCGACAAGACCATGGTCGACGCCTGGGTGCCTGCCGTCGAAGAGGCGCGCGGCGCGGTGACCGGCGGTGCCGACGTTCTGGGCTGTCTGGATGCCGCCTGCGAGGGCGCCGAGCGCGGCATGAACGCCACCCGCGACATCGAGAGCAAGCGCGGGCGCTCGTCGAAGCTGGGCGCGCGGTCCGTGGGTCACATCGACCCCGGCGCGGCCTCGACCGTGGTGATCCTCACCGCGATGCGCGACACCGCCCGCGAGGCGCTGGCCTGAACCGGGCCTGAACGCGGCCTGAACCGGGCCCTCGACAAGAGCCCCGGGCGTCAGCTTTCGAGCAGCGCCCGGGCCACCCCCTCGTTGGTCGCGAGACGGTTGACGTAGCCACCGCGCAGGATCGCCCGCATCACGGTGAGCTTGTTCATGCCCCCCGACACGAGGATCGACTCCGGCTTCATCTTCAGCTTGTCCGGCGGCAGCGCGATGATCGTGTCGTTGATGAAGTGATCGACCGGCCGGCCATCGGCGTCGATGAAGCAGCCCAGGATCTCGCCCACGGCCCCGGCGGCGACGATGTCGTCGAGATGGTCCTTGATGACCCGCACCTGCGTGAGCGAGCTCATTTCCTCGACCGAGCCGCAGCTGACCAGCGCCACGTCGGCGATCTCGGTGCGGGCCAGCACGTCGGTCAGCTCGTCGATGAGCAGCAGCGCGTCGCGCGCATCGCGCGAGGCGCAGTAGATCGGCGCTGTCAGGTAGTGGCATTCGACCCCGAGCGTCTGCGCCGCCTCGGTCGCCACGTCGAAGGAATTCGACCCCGTCGCGCGGGTGATGCCGCCGATCAGACCGACCACCCAGCTGCCGTCGTTGGGCCGCGCCGTCATCCGCCGCACGACGCTCGACAGCGTCCGCCCCGAGCCGATCCCGATACCGAGGTCGAGCCCCTTGATCAGCGGGTTCACCATGTGGCCGGCGGCCTCGCCGATCATCTGCTTCTGCTGCAGGAAATCGTCGAGATCGGGCACCACGACCACCTCGTCGAGCCCGTATTTCACCGCCACCTTCTCGGCCGCCTCGCGGCACGAGATCAGCGGCATCTCGAGCTCGATGCGGACGCGGCCCTCGCTGCGCAGTTGCCCGATGATCCGGTTGACCTTGAGACGGGTGATCTGCAGCCGGTCGGCGATGTCCTTCTGGGTGAGCCCCGCCACGAAGTAGTACCAGCCCACGCGGGCGCGTTCGTCCTCGATCTCGAATTCGTCGCTGCGCATCTCGCTCCACCGTGCCGGGCGGGCGGCATGATGTCATGGCCCCACCCGCTCCTACAATGGCGCAAGCCATGGTTGCGGTGAAGCGGACAATGCCAGACCCTTCGTGTCGGCAAGGCCTAACATCTTCGCGCGCGGAAAACATGGCCAATCGCGCCGCCGGCTGACGGCGGGAGGGGCGCCGTTGCGTCGCAAAACCGCCGCGCGCCGCGCTCAGGCGGTCCGGTCGCGTCCAAGGATGAAGTCGGCGCCACGCTCGGCCAGCATGAAGACGGCGGCCTGCGCGTTGCCGGAAACCTGCGTCGGCATCACCGAGGCATCCACCACCCGCAGCCCCGCGACCCCGCGCAGCCGCAACTGCGGATCGACCACCGCGTCTGGGTCGCCGCCCATCCGGCAGGTGCCGGCGGCGTGGTAGATCGTCTGGCCGTTGCGCCGCGCGAACGACAGCCAGTCCGCGCGCGCGGTGCACTCCGGGCCCGGCGACATCTCGTGGTCGCGCCAGTCGTCCATCGGTGCCGCCTCGACGATGCGGCGGCCCGCGATCATGCCGTCGATCATCGCACGGCAGTCCTCCTCGGTGGCAAGGAAGTTCGGACGGATCGCCGGCTGGTCGTCGATCCGAGGCGAGACCGCGTGGATGCTGCCCCGGCTCTCGGGGCGCAGCTGCGTCACCCCGAGCGTCATGCCCGGCGCGCGTTCGAGCTTGCGCTCGGCGGCGTTGGCATAGCTCGCGTGCATGAAGAAGAACTGCACGTCGGGGCCGGCCAGCCCCGCGCGGGTGCGGATGAACCCGTGCGCGAGACCGGTGCCATAGGTCAGGATGCCCCGCCGCGACAGCGCGTAGCGCAGCACCTCGCGGACGAGGCGCGGCCCCCGGCTCAGTTCGTTGAGGGTATCGGGGCGGCGCACCCGCCAGTTCAGCCGCGTGCAGAAGTGGTCGGAATAGTTCTCGCCCACCTCGGGCGCCTCGACGCGGACCTCGATGCCGAGGTCGCGCAACCGCTCCGGGTCGCCGATGCCCGACAGCTCCAGCAGCTGCGGCGTCTGCACCGCGCCGGCGGCGAGGATCACCTCGCGGTCGGCGGCGATCACCGCATCCCCGCCCGGCCCCGCGACACGCACGCCGGTCGCCCGGCCCTCGGCGATCTCGACGCGGGTGACGCGCTGGCCGGTGCGGATCTCGAGGTTCTTCCGCCCCTGTACCGGCGCAAGATAGGCGGCGTAGGCGCTCGCGCGGCGGCCATTCTTCTGGTTGACCTGATACCAGCCGACGCCATCCTGCGCGCGGCCGTTGTAATCGGGGTTGCGCGGGTGGCCGGCGGCCTCGGCGGCGGCAAGGAAGGCCTCGCCGATGGCGGGGCGCTCCTGCACCTCGCAGAGATCGAGCGGGCCGTCGTGGCCGCGCAGCCCGTCGGGGTCGGGACCGGCGTAGCGTTCGAGGCGCCGGAACACCGGCTCGACGCGGGCCCAGCCCCAGCCGGTGCAGCCGCCCTGGGCCCAGCCGTCGTAATCCTGCGGCTGGCCGCGCACGTAGATCATGCCGTTGATGAGCGTCGAGCCGCCCAGCCCCTTGCCGCGCGGAATGGCGATCTCGCGGTTGCCGGTCGCGGGCTCGGGGTCCGAGGTGAAGCGCCAGTTGAAGCGCGGGTTGGTCAGCAGCTTGTAGAAACCCGCCGGGATCTGCACCCAAGGGCTGCGCGGGCGCGGCCCGGCCTCGAGCAGCAGCACCCGGGTCGACGGGTCCTCCGACAGCCGGCTCGCCAGCACGCAGCCGGCGGTGCCGCCGCCGACGATGATGTAGTCGAAACGCTCGGCCATGGCTCAGCCCCCCGGACCGGGGGCCGGCGCCGCCGCGCCGATGGCCCCCATGTGCCGCGCCATCAGCTCGATCTGGCAGCGCAGCATCGGCAGGCCCGGGTGGCAGCGCGCCCCGCGTGCCGCCGCGGCGGCGAGAAGCGGCGTCTCTTCCGGGTCCATGATCGCCTCGGCGACGACCTGGCCCGCGTGCAGCGCCTCGACCGGCAGCGGCAGCGGATCGCCCGCGCGCAGTCCCAGCGAGGTCGCGTTGACCACGATGTCGTAGCCGCCCACGTCCGCCGCATCACCCCGGCCCTCGGCCGCGCAGGACGGGTAGGCCTGCGCCACCCGCGCGGCGAGATCCTCGGCCTTTGCCGCCGTCCGGTTGAGGATGGTGAGCGCGCCCGCGCCGGCCTCGGCGAGCGCGAAGGCGATGGCCGAGGCCGCCCCGCCCGCACCCGCCAGCAGCACCCGTGCGCCGCCGGGATCGATGCCCGCCTGCCGCAGTCCCGCGACGAAGCCGATGCCGTCGAGCATCGCGCCGATCATCCGCCCGTCGTCGTCGCGGCGCACGCAGTTCACCGCGCCGATGCGCGCCGCGTCGCCCTCGACCGCGTCGCAGAGCCCCAGCATCGCGGGCTTGTGCGGCACGGTGGCGATGAAGCCGCCGAAATTGCGCATCATGCGCAGCCCGTCGAGCGCCTGCCGCAGCCCGTCGGGGGCGACATGCATGGGCACGAGCACCCCGTCGACGCCGTGGCGCGCGAAGACCTCGGCCATGACCTGCGGCGTCTTCACGTGGGCGATGGGGTCGGCGAGGATGCCGAATAGGCGGGTGTGTCCGGTGATCTGGGGCATGTCTCTCGGGAGTCGTGTTCGGGTGGGGACCGGGCGTGCGCCGCCCGGCGTCAGGTCATGCAGAGGCCGCCGGCCACGTCGATGGTCTGGCCGGTGACGAAGCTCGACTCGGGGCTGGTGAGCCAGAGCGCGGTGTCGGCTACCTCCGCCGGCTCGCCGAGGCGTCCGAGCGGGGTGCGGGCGACCTCGGCTTCGTTGAGCTCGGGCGCGACGCCGGCGACCATGGGGGTGGCGATGCGACCCGGCGCCAGCGCGTTGACACGGATACCGTGGGGGCCGAGCTCGCCCGCGATATGCTTGGTGAAGCCGATGATCGCCGATTTCGTGGCGGCGTAATGGCTGGCGACGATGGGAAAGAAGGTCTTGCCCGCCACCGACGAGGTGTTGACGATCCAGCCCTCGCCCGCCTCGACCATGGCCGGGCTCAGTGCCCGGATGCAGTTGAAGCTGCCGGTGAGGTTCACGTCGACCACGCGGCGCCATTCATCGGGGTCCATCTCCCAGACCTTCTGCGCCCGGCCCGCGTGCTTGGGCGAGATGCCGGCGTTGTTGACGAGCGTGTCGAAGGCGCCGCCCATCTCGGCCTCGGCGGCGGCGACGGCGGCGGTGAGACTGGCGTAGTCGCTCACGTCGCCGGTCATCGCGACGCCCCGGCCCGGCAGCCCCGAGACCGCGGCGGCGACCTCGCCCGCGTCGATGTCGAAGACGCCGACGATGGCGCCCCGGCGGGCAAAGGCCTCGGCCATGGCCAGCCCGATGCCCTTGGCCGCGCCGGTGACGAGCACCCGTCGGCCGGCGTGACTGTCGCGCGTGGCGTGGCGCTCGGCGGTGATTTCGCGTGTGGTCATGCTCAGATCCCCAGGTAGGCCTGCCGGACGTGGTCGTTCTGCAGCAGCGTCTCGGCGTCGTCGCTCAGCACCATGCGGCCGTTCTCAAGCACGTAGCCCCGGTCGGCGGCCTTGAGCGTGTGAAAGACGTTCTGCTCGACGATCAGCACCGTGGTGCCGGTGGCCGCCACCTGCGCGATGACCTCGAACACCTGCGAGACGATGATCGGCGCCAGCCCCAGCGAGGGCTCGTCGAACATCAGCAGCTTCGGCCGTGCCATCATGCCGCGCGCGATGGCGACCATCTGCTGCTCGCCGCCCGACAGCGACGAGGCGTGCTGGTCGAGCCGTTCGCGCAGCCGCGGGAACAGCTCGAGCACCTCGTGCAGCGTGTCGTCCTGGTAGTCGCGGGCGTGGCGGCTGTAGGCGCCCATCAGCAGGTTGTCGCGGACGGTCATGTCCGGGAACAGCTGCCGCCCCTCGGGGATCAGGGTCACGCCCCTGTCCACCGTCTCGTGGGCGGCGAGCTTGGTGATGTCGCGGCCCTCGAAGGTGATCGCCCCGGTGCGCGGCGTGACCAGCCCCGAGATCGTGCGCAGGAGGGTGGTCTTGCCGGCGCCGTTGGCGCCGACGATGGTGACCACCTCGCCCGGTTCGACGTGCAGCGACACGTCCTGCAGGATCACCGTCGAGCCGTAGCCCGCATCGACGTTGCTGACCTCAAGCATGGGTGAAATCCTTTCCCAGGTAGGCCTCGATCACGCGCTCGTCGCGCACCACCTCGTGCGGGTCGCCCTGCGCGATGATCTGGCCGGAGTTGATGACGATGACGCGGTCCGACAGCGACATGACCGCCTGCATCACGTGCTCGATGGCGATGATGCTGACGCCGGTGTCGCGGATCGACAGCATCAGGTCGACGGCGCGGCGCACGTCGGTCTGGTTGATGCCGGCCATGACCTCGTCGAGCAGCAGCACGCGCGGCTCCATCGCCATGACGCGGGCGACCTCGAGCCGCTTGAGCCCGCCGATGGTGAGGCTCGCGGCCTCGGCATCGAGGTAGGGGCCAAGGCCCATCCGGTGGGCGGTCTCGCGCGCCGCCTCGCGGGCGTCGCCCACGTGCGGGTGGCGGTGGAAGGCGCCGACCATGATGTTCTCTTCCACGGTCATCGCCGCGAAGGGTTGCACGATCTGGAAGGTCCGCCCGACGCCGAGGCTGGCGAAGTCGCCCGGCGTCACCGGCTCCTGCCATTCGCCCGAGGGCGACAGCACCGAGACCCGGCCCTGGTCGGGCTTGAGGAAGCCCGAGAGCATGTTGAAGACGGTGGTCTTGCCCGCGCCGTTCGGCCCGATCACGCCGAGGATCTCGCCCTCGCGCAGGGTGAAGCCCACGTCGTTGGTGACATGCAGCCCGCCGAAGTGCTTCTGCAGTCCCTCGACCCGCATCACCTCGCGGCCCGGCTCGTGCGGCACCGCCGAGCGCGGCGCGGCCGAGACGGGCGCCGCCTGTTCGCCCTCGGTCCGGCCGGAGCCGGCGGTGAAGCGGTGGACCACCCCCATGATGCCGTTCGGCAGGAACAGCACCACCAGCATCAGCACCACGCCGTAGACGAAGCCGTGCAGTCCGATGGCCTCGGAGCCAAGCGCGCCGCGGGCGAACTCGGTGATCGGCACGAGCAGCATGGCGCCCAGCAGCGGGCCCCAGACGGTGCCGATGCCGCCGATCAGCGCGAACATGGCGATCTGGATCGAGAACTGCAGCGAGAACATCGATTCCGGCTCGATGAAGGTCAGATACATCGCGTGGAAGGTGCCGACCATCGCCGACAGCGCCGCCGAGACCGATACCGCCATCAGCCGCACCTTGACGGTGCCGACGCCGGCGGCCTTGGCCGCGCTCTCGCGCTCGCGGGTGGCGACGAGGTAGAAGCCCAGCCGGTGCGAGCGGATCGCCCAGGCCACCGCGAGGCAGACCAGCAGCATCCCGAAGGCGATGAGCAGCGCCGGCAGGCGTTCGCGGAACACCATCCACTCCCAGCCGATCTTGAGCGGGATCATCAGGCCGGTGGCACCGCCGGTGAGCTCGCGGAAGTGCAGCGCGAGCACGCGGAACACCTCGAGGAAGGCGATGGTGGCCAGCGCGAAGAACGGCCCGTGCAGCCGGAAGCAGGGCCACGAGACGACGATGGCGGCGACCACCGCCACGGCGGCGCCGGCGAACATGCCGATCCAGGGCGAGACCCCGAGGTTCACGAGGATCACCCCGGCATAGCCGCCGATGCCGTAGAAGATGGCGTGCCCGAGCGAGAGCTGCCCGGCGTAGCCGCCGACGATGTTCCACGCGGTCGAGAGCGCCGCGAAGATGCAGATGGTGATGAAGATGTGGTAGACGAACTCGTCCCCGACGGCGACGGGCACCGCGATCAGCGCAGCCAGCAGCACCGCCACGGCGATCAGGCCCGTTTTCGGCGCGGTAAGCACGCCCGGGGTCTGGCGGGTCATGGTTGTCTCGGTCATGGCGATACGTGGCTCAGGTTCATGCGGGTGCCGAACAGGCCCGACGGTTTCAGGATGAGGATCAGCAGGAAGATCGTGAACACCACGGCCTCGCGCAGGTCCGAGCCGATGTAGAAGCCCGACAGCGCATCCACGAGCCCGATGACCAGCGCCCCGAAGAAGGCGCCGGGGATCGAGCCCAGCCCCCCGAGCACGACGCAGACGAAGGCGATCAGCACGAAGTAGGTGCCGATGGTCGGCGACGTCGGGTAGAGCGGCGCGATCAGCGACGAGCCGAGACCGACGCAGGCGGCGCCGAGCCCGAAGGTCAGGATGTAGATGAACTTGTCGTTGATCCCCATGAGACGCGCGGCGGCGCGGTTCTGCGCGGTGGCGCGGATGGCGCGGCCGGTGCGGGTCTTCTTCATGAAGAGCTGAAGGCCGATCACCAGCACGATGGCGGCGACGAAGACCCAGAGCTGCCCGGTCAGGATCCGCACCTCGCCGAGCATCACCTGGCTGCGCACGCCGTGCGCCGGGGTGTTGGCGATGTCGGCGCCGAAGATCAGCAGCGCGAGGTTCATCAGCGCCGTCGACAGGCCGACCGTGGCGAAGATCTGGACGTGTTCGTCGCGCGCCGTCATCAGCGGCTGGATCAGCAGCCGCTGGGTCAGCGCGCCCAGCACGAAGAGGGCGGGCGCCACGGCGGCGGCGGTCAGGTAGGGGTGCACGTCGAGCCCGGTGCTCAGCAGGAAGGTCAGGTACATGCCGACCATGAGGAACTCGCCGTGGGCGAAGTTGATCACCTTGACGATGCCGAAGATCAGGGTGAGCCCGACCGCCACGATGGCGAAGAGCCCGCCGAGCATCAGCCCGTTGGCGACAATCTGAAGAAAGGTGTCCATGTCTCGCGCGTCTCCGGTAAGGGGTCGCGCCGGGCCGCCCGGCAGGGATGGGGCGGCCCGGCCCGGTGGCGTCAGTCGCCGACCATGAAGTCGGCCACGGCGGCGTCACTGGGGTAGACGGTGACGAGCTTGCCGCCCTGCCACTGCATCCCCATCATCATCGCGCGTTCGTTCTGGTTCTGCTCGCCGAACTTCACGCCGTAACCGGCCGCCGTCTCGCCCGAGGGGATGTCGATCGCCTCGACCGCCGCGACGATCTGGTCGGGCTCGAAGCCCTCGCCCTCGCCGATGCCCTCGAGAATGGCCATGGCACCCACGTAGTTGTTCAGCGAGTGACCCGAGCGCGGATCCTCGCCGTACTTGTCCTGGTAGGCCGACAGGAAGTCCTCGAGACCGGGGGTGAACTCGGTGTTCACGGCGTATTGCGTGAAGTCCACGTCGAGCACGCCCTCCATCTTGTCGCCCACCGCCTCGGCGGTCGCGGTCAGCGAGTAGCCACCGCCGCCGCCGATGATGGCGTCGGGCTCGAAGCCGGCCTCGGCGGACTGGTTGAGGAACAGCACCGAGTCGTTCTGGTAGGAGGTCTGCAGCACCACGTCGACGTCGCGGTCCTTGAGGTCGAGCACGAGCGACGACATGTCCACGGTCGAGCTCGGGTAGCCCTGCACGGTGACGATGTTGAGCCCCTTCTCGGCGCCGTATTCCTCCTGGTGGCCGGCGACCGAAGTGCCATAGGCGCTGTCCTCGTGGATCACGCCGATCTTCAGCTCCGAGGGCTCGACCCCGAGGCCGGGCGCGATCTTGTCGACGATCATGTCGATGGTCATGATGCCCATCGTCTCGGCGGTCGGGTTGGTGCGGTAGAGATACTGCAGGTCGCGGCCAGTGACCTCGTCGGCGACGGCGCCGAGCTCGAAGTAGGGGATGCCCGACAGCTCGGCCACCTGGCTCGCCGCGATCGAGCGCGACGAGGAATAGGTGCCGAGGATCGCCTTGACGCCCTCGCGGCTGATCAGCCGGCGGGCCTCGCCGATGGCCTGGTTGTTGTCGACCGCGTCGCCGCGCACCAGCTCGATCTGCTCGCCCTGGATGCCGCCGGCGGCGTTGATCTCCTCCACCGCCAGCTCGACGCCGCGGAAGCTTTCCTCGCCCAGCAGCGCGAGCCCGCCCGAGAACGGGAACAGCGCGCCGAACTTGACGTCGGCCTGGGCCGCGCCCGCGACAAGCGCGGAGACGGCGGTGGCGGCAAGCAATGCCTTGAGTTTCATGTGGTAGTTCCTCCCTTTTGACGGGCCCTCCAGCCCGGTTGATGCGCTCAGTAGTCGAGCGCCTCCTTGCCTTGGAACGAGGTGATCGGCGGGTGTGCCCGCTCGTCGGTCACCACGTCGATGACGGTGACGTCGTCCTTGCCCATCGCCTCCTCCAGCGCGGGCAGGAACTGCTCCGGGCGCTCGACCCGGACACCGTGGCAGCCCACCGCGCGGGCGATGGCCGCGTGATCGACGGCGGTGAAATGCACCACGTCGGTATGGTCTCCGAAGAGGCTGAGCTCGGCGTGCTTCTGGTAGCCGAGGATCTGGTTGTTGAGCACCACGACCACCACCGGCAGCTTCATCCGCCGCGCGGTCTCGAGTTCGCCCCAGACGTGGCCGAAGCCGCCGTCGCCGGTGAGGCAGACCACCGGCGCATCCGGGCGCGCGGCCTTGGCGCCGATGGCGAAAGGCAGCCCCCAGCCGAGACCGGCAAGCCCGCGCGGCGTCAGGAAGCGCTGGCCGGCGCGGCGGGCCGTGAGCCCGTTGGCGATCCAGATCGAGGCATAGCTCGCGTCGGCCACGGCGATGCCGTCCTCGGGCAGCACGCTGTCGAGGTCGCGCATCAGACGCTCGGGGCGGATCGGCGCGGCCTCCCAGTCGATCAGCGTCTCCATGTCGCGCGCATGCGCCGCGCGGCCCTCGCCGATGCGCGTCTCGAGCGCCGGGCGCCGGGTGTGCATCGCCGACAGGTCGTGCTGGCCGAGCGCGTCCGCAAGCTGGTCGAGCGTCAGCCGGGCGTCGCCCTTGAGCCGCAGCGCCTCGTAGTTGCGCCCGATCTCGCCGCCGTCGATGTCGATATGGATGTAACGCGCGCCCTTGGGATAGAGCGACCAGCTGTCGGTGCCGTTCTGGTTGGTGCGGTTGCCCACCAGCAGCACCACGTCGGCATCGCTCACCAGCTCGCGCTGGTGCGAGGCCATCCCGCCCGGTGCCATGAAGTAGCCCACGACGCCCAGCGACAGCGGATGCGTCTCGGCAACCGCGCCCTTGCCCATCACGGTGGTCGCGACCGGCAGTCCCATCTCCTGCAGGCGCCCCAGCGCCTCGACCGCCTGCGAGCCGTGCACGCCGCCACCGGCGATCACCACCGGCCGCTCGGCCTCTGCCAGCAGCGCCGCGGCCTCGGCGACGCGGGCCGGATCGGCGCCCATGCGGTCGAGCGGCCATTGGCCGAGATCGGCCTGCCGGCGCGGCGCGTCGGGGGAAAGCTCGGGGCGCTCGTCGAGCACGTCGAGCGGCACCAGCAGCACCGCCGGCCCCGGCCGCCCCGAGGCGGCGGCGGTGAAGGCCATGTCGATGTAGTCGTCGATGCGCTCGACGTCGGCCACCCGGCGCACCCATTTCGACACGCCGTCGAACAGCGCGAAATGGTCGAGCTCCTGGAAGGCGTTCTTGTCGGTGAACTTGCGGTGCACGTCCTGCACGATGGCGACGGTCGGCACCGAGGCCTTGTAGGCCTCGGCCAGCCCCGGCACCAGCAGCGTGGCGGCGGGGCCGTTCTGCGCGGTGACGACCGGCACCCGGCCCGACAGCCGGGCATAGGCGTCGGCCATCGCGGCGCCGCCGTTCTCGGTGCGGTAGCCGACCTGCCGGATGCCGTAGTGCGGCGCGGCGAGGATCAGCGCCGAGGGCAGCGACTGGCCGAAGATCTCGGTCACGCCGTGGCGCGCGAGGGCGGCGGCCATGACATGGGCACCGGTGGTGTTGGCGGCGGGGCGGTCCATGACGGTCATGGCTCAGGTCTCCGATTTCATGAGAAGGACGATCTTTCCGACGTGCTCGCCGCCATCCATGCGGGCATGGGCGCTGGCGACATCCTCGAGCGGAAAGGTGGAATCGACCGGCGGCCGCACCTTGCCGCTGGCCAGCAGCGGCACGACGTGCTCGGTCAGCGCGCGGGCGAGCTTCGCCTTCATCTCCACGGGCCGCGCCCGCAGGGTCGAGGCGGTGAGCGTGCCGCGCTTCATCAGCAGCGGCAGGAAGTCGACCTCGGCCTTGCTGCCCTGCTGGAAGGCGATCTGCGAGATCCGCCCGTCAGGCGCCAAGAGGTCGATGTTGCGCTGCATGTAGGGACCGCCGATCATGTCGAGGATGACATCCGGGCCGGTGCCGCCGGTGAGTTCGCGGGCGACTTCGACAAAATCCTGCGTGCGGTAGTTGATGGCGTGATCGGCTCCGAGCTTCAGCGCCGCCTCGCATTTCGCGTCGCTGCCGGCGGTCACGATGACGGTGGAGCCGAGCGCCCTGGCAAGCTGGATCGCGGTGGTGCCGATGCCGGAGGTGCCGCCGTGGATCAGCAGCGTCTCGCCCGGCTGCAGCGCGGCGCGCTCGAAGACGTTCGACCAGACGGTGAAGAAGGTCTCGGGCACCGCGCCGGCCTCGGCCATGCTCAGCCCCTCGGGCACCGGAATGGCGATCGGCGCGTCGAGCACCGCCCAGTCGGCATAGGCGCCGGAATGCACGAGCCCCATCACCCGGTCGCCGATCTCGAAGCCGGTGACATCGGGCCCGAGCGCCGCGACGACGCCTGCCAGCTCCAGCCCGAACACGTCCGAGGCGCCCGGCGGCGGCGGGTAGTTGCCCTGCCGCTGCATCACGTCGGGCCGGTTGACCCCGGCGGCGTGAACCTCGATCAGCAGCTGGCCGGGACCGGGGTCGGGGCGCGCGGTCTCGACCACGCGCAGAACCTCGGGGCCGCCGGCCCCCTCCGCAATCACGGCGCGCGTCGTATCGGTCATGTCGTCTGTCCTTTGGTCTGGTCAGGAAGAAGAAGCACCTTCATCGCCCCGCCGCCGCGGGCGAGGTCGAAGGCCGCCTCGCCCTCGGCGAGCGGCAGGCGATGGGTGATGAGATGCGCGAGCGCGTCGCCGCGCCGCGCCAGCAGCGCGATGGCCTCGGCAAAGGCCCGCGCGGTGGTGTCGTGGACGCCGCGCAGCTGCTTCTTCTCGCGCACCAGCCGCGACAGGTCGAGTTCGCAGGGCTGCGCGTGGATGCCGGCGGCGACGAAGATCCCCTCGGGGCGAAGCACCGACAGCCCCTGCCCGACCGACGCCGCGGCGCCGGTCGCCTCGATCACCCGGTCGCAGCGGCCGCCGAAGGTCTCGCGAACGGCGGCGTCCAGCCCTTGCTCCGACAGGTCGCAGGTCACCGCGATGCCCATGCGCTCGGCGATGCGCAGCCGCGCGCCGTCGTTCAGCCCGACCAGCAGCACCCGCGCGCCGCGCTCCTGCGCGACGAAGGCACACGCGGCGCCGATCGGACCGGGGCCCAGCACCACCACGCGGTCGCCGGCGCCCACCTCGGCCACGTCGACGGCATTGACCGCGATCGACAGCGGCTCGGTCAGCGCGGCACGGTCGAAGGCCAGCGCGTCGGGAATGCGGTGCAGCACGCCCGCCGGCACCCGCACCCGCTCGGCGAAGCCGCCGTCGCGATGCAGCCCGACGATCCGCCGCGCCTCGCAGGCCGACGGCCGGCCGGCCCGGCATCCGTCGCAGTCGCCGCAGGGCACCGTCGGCCAGCAGACCACCCGGTCGCCGACTTCGAGACCCGCCACCCCGCTGCCCGTGGCGGTCACGGCGCCGGCGAACTCGTGGCCGATGGTCAGCGGCAGGAAGGGCTCCATGAAGCCGTAGCTCGGATCCCAGGCCGCGGCGTGCAGGTCGCTGCCGCAGATGCCCGCGGCACGGATCGCGACCTCGACCTCGCCGGGGCCGGGCTCGGGGCCGTCAAAGCCTGTCCGGACGAGGTCCACACCTCTCCCGGCACGTGTCTTGCGCAACGCAAGCATCGTTCGGATTCTCCTCCTCGGGGCCCCGCATTCTCCCGATACGGGGCAACCAGCACGCTGGACTGGATTTCGACTCAGTTATATTTTATTTGTTATAACAGTAAAGGCGGGATTTGTGCTAACCTGTCAAGCATCAGAGGTGGAGCGGATAAAATGTCAGAAATTTCAAACGACTGGGCCAAGCCCATCGAACGCGAAAACCTGAGCGACCGGGCCTACACCACGATTCGAAACGCCCTGATGCGCGGCCAGCTGAAGCCCGGAGAGCGGCTTCGCCTGCGCCCGCTGTCGGAACGCTTCGGCATCTCGCTGACCCCCATGCGCGAGGCGCTGTTGCGGCTGGTGTTCGAACGCGCGATGACCTTCGACGAGCGGGGAACCGTGGTGGTGCCCTCGCTGACGCTGGCCCAGTTGCAGGAAATCCGCAGCATCCGCATGGACCTCGAGGGCAAGGCGGCAGCCTCGGCCGCGGCCCACGTCACCCCCGAGGAGCTGCAGACGCTGCGCGACATCCAGGCGGGCATCGCCGACTGCCACGCCCGCCAGTCCTTTGCCGACGCGGTGCATCTGAACACCGAGTTCCACCTCGGGCTCTGCCGCGCCGGGCGGCTGCCGATCACCTACGACCTGGTCGAGAACCTCTGGGTGCGCTGCGGCCCGATCCTGTCGCATCTCTACGACGCGGGCGTGCCGCCGAACTGGGTGCCGCACCCGCACGAACGCATCCTCGACGCGCTCGAGGCCGGCGACGCCGAGGCCGCCGAGGCCGGCATCCGCTTCGACATCGAGATGGGCGGACAGGGCCTGCTGAAACACGTCTCCGCCGGGGGCTGAGGGCGCGACGGGGCTGGTCAGGACCGCGCGGGCGGCGCACACTGGCCCCGGTCGCGCGCATCGGGAGGGCGCGCGACCGGACCAGAGGAGGAGGACACCATGCTGAACCCCGTGCTGAAACCCGTTCTGACGGCGGCCCTCGTGCTCGCTGCAACCGCCGCCACGGCGGACCCGGTCGGCATCACCCGCGACATGATGAGCGTCACCGTCGACACCCCGCAGGGCCCCGTCGAGATCGCGCGGGTGCAGGACAACGACGCCGTGTTCGAGGGCGATTTCGCCCGCATCGCACGCCCCTGCCCCGATTTCTGCATCCAGCCGATGATCCCCGCCGAGGGCGTGACCCCGGTCGGCGAACTGGAAATGCTGGCGTTCCTGAACGATCCCGAGGTGGTGGTGATCGACGGCCGGGTGCGCCGCGACTTCGCCGGCGGCTCGATTCCCGGCGCGATCAACGTGCCCTACACCGAGGCGTCGGACCGGCTCGGAGAGCTCGGCTGCGAGCCGGATTTCGACGGCTGGATCTGCGACGGAGACGACGTGAAATCCGTGGCGCTCTACTGCAACGGCCCGTGGTGCGGCCAGTCTCCCACCGCCGCCCGCCGGATGATCGCGGCAGGCTTCCCGGCCGGGAAACTCTACTACTATCGCGCCGGCATGCAGGGCTGGCGGATGCTGGGCCTCACGGTCGCGATGCCGGAGTAAACCCCGCGCGCCTCGCCACCGGACACAACAGGATCGCCTCACCCCGGCGCCCACTGCTGCACGTGCCGCACCGCTCGCCTGCGTCGGTCACGGACGCACCGGCCGCAGCCGGAGAATGGCCTCCGCCCTTGATCAGACGCGTCCCCACCCGATCGACAGCCCCCCGACCCGCATCCTCCCGTGGTCCACGCGCCGGCGGCGGCCCGCCCCACGAAGACCCCCGCACGCCAACGGCCCCACCCCACGGCACCCCCGGCTTCTTCTGGCCAGAAATATTCCTGGGGGGAGACTCGCCAGAGCCGGGGGGCAAAGCCCCCCCTGCCGCCCTCGCCACCCAGAACGCCCTCGGACCCCGAAGCGCCTCAGAGCCAGCCGCGGATCTGCTCGGCGACCTTCTCGACCGACAGGCCGTACATGTCGTGCAGCGTCGGCAGGGCGCCGGCCTCGAGGAACGCGTCCGGCAGGCCGATCATGCGGAACTCCGGCGTCACCCCCGCGCGCAGCAGCGTGCCCGCCACCGCCTCGCCGAGGCCGCCGTTCACCGTGTGGTTCTCGGCGGTGACGACCAGCCGCCCCGACCGGCCCGCCTCGGCGAGGATCGTCCCGGTGTCGAGCGGCTTGATGGTCGGCACGTGCAGCACCGCCACGTCGACGTTGTCGCCGGCGAGCTTCTCCGCCGCGTCGAGTGCCCGCATGGTCATGATCCCCGACGAGATCACCAGCACGTCGTGCCCCTCGCGGATCATCTGGGCGCGACCCAGCTCGAAGCGGTAGTCGGGCTTGTGGCGGGTCAGCACCGTGGGCACCTTGCCGCGCAGCAGGCGGGCGTAGACCGGCCCGTCGTGGGCGATCATCGCGGGCACCATGCCGGCCACGTCGCAGGCGTCGCAGGGGTCGATCAGCACCATGTTCGGCAGGCCACGGAAGATCGCAAGGTCCTCGGTCGCCTGGTGGCTGGGGCCGTAGCCGGTGGTCAGGCCGGGCAGCGCGCAGGCGATCTTGACCGGCAGGTTCTCCTCGGCGATGGCCATGGCAATGAAGTCATAGGCCCGCCGCGCGGCGAAGACCGCGTAGGTGGTGGCGAAGGGGACGAAGCCCTCGCGCGCCATCCCGGCGGCGGCCGACATCAGCAGCTGCTCGGCCATGCCCATCTGGTAGAAGCGGTCGGGCATCGCGTTGGCGAAGACGTGCAGGTCGGTATATTTCGACAGGTCCGCCGACAGCCCCACGATGCGCTCGTCGGCCCTGGCCGCCTCGACCAGCGCGTGCCCGAAGGGCGCGGGGGTGGCGTCATACCCTTCGGCGGCAAGCGAGGCGATCATCGCGGACGTGGCGACGTTGCCGCCCTTCGGCACCTGCCGGGGTTCGTACTTCCGGGCCATGGAATCATGGGTCATTGCGGTTTCCCCTCGTCCAGCTTCGCAAGCGCCTGCGCCCATTCGTCGGCCTCGACGCGGACGAAGTGGTTCGACTCGCGCGCCTCGAGGAAATCGACGCCCTTGCACATGGTGGTGTTGCAGATGATCACCCGCGGCTTCGGCTCCGCGAGGTTGCGCGCGGCATCGAAGGCCGCGACCAGCGCGCCGAGATCGTTGCCGTCGACCTCCTGCGCGTGCCAGCCGAAGGCCTCCCACTTGGGCGCCTCGGGACCGACCGCCAGCGCATCGCGCGACGGGCCGTCGGCCTGCTGGTTGTTGAAGTCGACGATGCAGATCAGGTTGTCGAGCTTCCATTGCACGGCGGACATCACCGCCTCCCAGGTCGAGCCCTCGCCGAGCTCGCCGTCGGACATCAGGTTGTAGACGACGCTGTCGCTGCGCTTGCGCTTGAGTCCCAGCGCCGCGCCCACGGCGATGCCGAGCCCGTGGCCGAGCGAGCCGCCGGTGATCTCCATCCCCGGCGTGTACGAGGCCATGCCCGACATCGGCATCCGGCTGTCATCCATGCCGTAGGTCTCGAGCTCTTCCTCGGGCAGGATGCCCGCCTCCATCAGCGCCGAGTAGAGCGCGATCGCGTAGTGGCCTATGGACAGGTAGAAGCGGTCGCGCCCCTCCCACTCGGGGTCGTCGGGGCGCAGGCGCATCGCGTGGAAATAGGACGTGGCGAGCACGTCGGCGACGCCGAGCGCCTGCCCGATGTAGCCCTGTCCCTGCACCTCGCCCATGCGCAGCGCCTTGCGGCGGATGTTCCAGGCGCGCATCTCGAGCGACATGTTCTAGCCCGCGCCGGGCTGTGGGGTGTCGGTCATGTGGTCCTCCCTCGGGGTGGTCGTTGGCCCCTGCCCGCACCGGCGCCCCCGCAGGTCGGAGGCCGTCATCGGGCGCGCAGCGGGCGGGCCGCGCGTCGCGTGACGCGCGCGGCAAATGGTCTCCGGCGGACCACGGCCCGCCGGAGGTCAGGTCTTCGGCTCAGGCCGACAGCGCCCTGTGCATGGCGACGAGCATCACGTGGGCCGAGGCCGCGCCCGGGTCCACGTGGCCGAGCGAGCGCTGCCCGAGCTTCGCCGAACGGCCCCGGCGGCTCTCGATCTCGGCGGTGTAGTCGCGACCGTTCCGCGCGCCGGCGCAGGCTGCCTCGAGGCAGGCCGACACGTCTCCGCCCGACTGCAGCGCTTCCTTGGCCTTGGCCACGGCGGGCACCCAGGCGTCGATCATCGTCTTGTCGCCGACCTGCGCGCCGCCGCGCGACTGGATGCCGGCGCAGATGCCCTCGACCCAGGCGACCACGGCCCCGGCATCGAGGTTTAGCCGGTCCGACACCGCTTCGCCCGCCTTGCGGAAGGCCGAGGCGTAAAGCGGCCCCGAGGACGCGCCGACGGCGTCGAGAAACGCCTTGGCCATGCGGGTGCTGGTCTGCGTGATGGTCTCGTCGACCGGCGCGGCGAGTTCCTTGCGCACGGCGGACCAGCCGATGTCCATGGTGACGCCGTGGTCGCCGTCGCCGATCACCCCGTCGAGCTCGGAGAGCCAGTCGCGGTTGTCGTGGATCGCCTCGCCCACGGCGAGCATCATCCGGCGGAAGGTCTCGGGCGTGACCGGGCCGTCCTTGGCAAGCGTGCTGCGGTCGACCTCGGCCGCGCCGGCGGTGCCGTCGTGGCTGCGCTTGGTCAGCGTCCCGGCGGGCGCGAGGGTGCCCGCGACCGTGAGCGCCGGGGTGCGGCAGGGCATGTCGAGCAGGGTCTTGAGGTCCGCGTCGAGCTTCAGCAGCGTGATCGAGGCCCCCGCCATCTCGAGCGAGGTGCAGTATTCGCCGACCCAGCTGTAATGGATCTTCACGCCGCGCCCGCCGAGGATCTGCGTCACCCGGCGGTGCAGGATGTAAAGCTCCAGCAGCCCGGTCGCGCCAAGGCCGTTGACCAGCACCGCGACCTCGTCGCCCTGCCCCAGCTCCATGTCGGCGAGGATCGCGTCCATCAGCTCGTCGCTGACCTCGTCGGCGGTCTCGAGCGCGCCGCGCCGCATCCCGGGCTCGCCGTGGATGCCCATGCCGATCTCCATGTCCCGCGCGCCGAGCTCGAAGTTCGGCTTGCCGGTCTGCGGCAGCGAGCAGGCGCTGAGCGCCACGCCCATCGAGCGGCAGTTGGCGTTGGCATGCACCGCCGCCGCGTGGCAGGCGGCAAGGTCGCGGCCCTGCTCGGCCGCCGCACCGGCGATCTTGAACACGAAGAAATCGCCCGCGATGCCGCGCCGCTCGCCTTCGCGCCCCTTGGGGGCCGAGGCGACATCGTCGGTCACCGCGACCGAGCGGGCGGGGATGCCGATGGAGTCGCATTCCTCGGCGGCCATGTCGAAGTTCATCACGTCGCCGGTGTAATTGCCGTAGAGGAACATCACGCCGGCGCCGCCCTCGACGGCGCGGGCCGCGTCCATGATGTGCTCGGGCGAGGGCGAGGCGAAGACGTTGCCCACCGCCGCCGCGTCGGCAAGGCCGCGCCCGACGTAGCCCGCAAAGGCGGGCTCGTGGCCCGAGCCGCCGCCGATCACGATACCCACCTTGCCGTCGCGCGGGCCGTCGCGCGCGATCAGCGCGCGGCGCGTGGCGCCTTCGACCCGCAGCAGGTCGGGATGCGCCGAAAGCATCCCCTCGATCGCCTCGGGGATGATGTCCTCGGGCGCGTTCATCAGTTTCTTGGTGCGGATGTCGTCGGTCATGTCGTCCCCCCTCACTTCACGAATCCCTTCGCCGCCGCCACGGTGCGTTCGATCCACGGCTGTTCCCTGGCAATGGCGTCGTCGAGCGTGCCGCCCTCGATCATCAGCCAGTGCTCGAGGATCACGCTCATGTCGGCCGGGCAGTGCGCGAGCTGCTCCAGCGTCCAGGCGAGCGGCGCACGCCCGTCGCCGAGCGGCACCCCGTGGATGCGGAAGCCGACGCCATACTTGTCCGGCGTGATCTCGTAATCCTTGAGGTGCAGGTTGATCGTGTAGGGCGCGAGCAGCTTGATCGTCTCTTCCGGCCACTCGTTCGCACAGATCGAGTTCGCCACGTCGAGGCAGACGCCGAGATGGTCGTCGTTCACCGCGTCGAGCAGCTCGACCATGCGCGGGCTGGGGTAGTTGAAGTGATTCTCGATGGCGATCTTCATGCCGGCAGCGCGGGCCGCGTCGACACGCGGGCGCAGCTGTTCGGCGAGCTCGGCAACCGGGATGTGACCGTCGGCCTCGTCGAGCGCGACGCGCAGGATCTTCGCGTGCAGACGCTTGCCGATCTCGATGTAGCGGTCGACCTCGTCGGCGTCGAAGCACTGGGTGCCAAGCTCGAGCACCAGCCCCTTTTCCTGCGCGGTCTCGTAGAGCCGATGGTGGTCGGCCTCGTCGAGACGGTCGAGCGGCATGTTGTCGGCGTATTGCACGACCTCGAGCCCGAGCGCCTCGGCGCGATCCAGAAGATCGAATGCGGTCAAGGGCCTGGCGGGCACCTGGTCCTTGATGCCGATGGACCAGCGATAGGCGTAACTGCCCAGTCCGAGTTTCATGGTGTCCTCCCGTGTCTGCATCCCGGGCGCGGCCTGCGCGGCCGCCTGTCATGGCACCGCCATGGGCATTTGCCGGGTCCGGGACATCAGAGCACCAAAGCGGCGCGGAATCTGTGAAGAAATCCTAAACAGGAATTTAAGTTTCCTTTCTTGTTTGAAAGCCCGCCAACCTGCCATGCTCAGCGTCAGCCGCGGCCTGAGGAGAGCCGCACGGGAGGATCAGACACACCGCCGCCGCCAGCGGGCCCAGTGAGGCCCTGCCGTCGTCGGCCCGCACGTCGCCCCATCCCGTACACATGATACGGACCGCGCCCGGCAACCCAAGGCCGGCGCGCGGGCCCAGACCCCACGGTGCGCAGAGCCGTGCCGAAGAAGGAAAGGACGAAAATGGGACTTCTCGACGGTAAATTCGCCATCGTCACCGGTGCGGCCAGCCCGCGCGGACTTGGCAAGGCCACGGCCATGATGTTCGCCGAGCACGGCGCGACGGTCGCGATCCTCGACCTCGACGCGGCGCAGGCACAGGCCGCAGCGGCCGACCTTCCGGGCGAAGGCCACATCGGTCTGGCCTGCAACGTCACCGACAAGGCCGCCTGCCAGGCCGCCGCCGACGCCTGCGTCGAGAAGTGGGGCGCGGTCGACATCCTCGTGAACAACGCCGGCATCACCCAGCCGCTCAAGATCATGGAGATCGAGCCGGGCAACTACGACGCGGTCACCGACGTGAACCTGCGCGGCACCCTCTACATGACGCAGGCGCTGATCCCGCACTTCCGCGAGCGCAAGACCGGCGCGGTGGTCAACCTGTCGTCGGTCTCGGCGCAGCGCGGCGGCGGCATCTTCGGCGGCCCGCACTACTCGGCAGCCAAGGCCGGCGTTCTGGGCCTGACCAAGGCGATGGCCCGCGAGCTGGCGCCCGACGGCGTGCGCGTCAACGCGCTCTGCCCCGGCTTCATCGCCACCGACATCACCGCCGGCAAGCTCACCGAGGAAATGCGCGCCTCCGTGCTCGCGGGCATCCCCATGGGCCGCGCCGGCACCGCCGAGGACGTCGCCGGCTGCGCGCTGTTCCTCGCCTCCGACCTGTCGAGCTACTGCACCGGCACCGAGGTCGACGTGAACGGCGGTTCGCTCATCCACTGAGCCACCAATTTTCGCCTTCCCCCTGTTGCACGCAGGGGGCGGGCATCTACTCTCCGGGCCGCGTGTTCAGGCGGTCCGGGGCGCAAGGCCGGACACTCCGGCGAGACGGCAAGGAGACCGTCACACTTTACGGGAGAGAGACTATGAAGAACATGATGACCATCGCACTGCTCGGCGCCACCGCGCTGACCACGGCCGCCCCTGCCTTCGCAGACGAGATCATCTTCGCCCACGGCGCGAACCCCGGCAACCCGCGCTTCGACGCCGCCGAGATGTTCGCCGACCTCGTCCCCGCCTGCACCGGCGGCGAGACGACCGTGAACGTGGCGCCCTCCGCGACCATGGGCAACGACGTCGAGATGCTGACCTCGGTCTCCGCCGGCGTCATCCAGATGTCGGCCAACAGCCAGGGCCCGCTCGCCCAGATCGTCCCCGAGGTCGGCATGCTCGGCCTGCCGTTCCTCTTCGAGGACCTGCCCTCGGTCTGGGAAGTGCTCGACGGCGAAGTCGGCGAGATGATCGACCAGAAGGCGCAGAACGCCGGTCTCAAGGTCCTGACCTTCTGGGACAACGGCATCCGCCACGTCAGCCACGTGTCGAAGAACGTGCCCACCCCCGCCGACCTCGAGGGCATGCAGATCCGCACGCCGTCGGACGAGGTGACCATCGCCACCTTCGAGGCGCTCGGCGCATCGCCCGCGCCGCTGGCGTGGTCCGAGCTGCCCACCGCGCTGCAGTCGGGCGTCTTCGAGGGGCAGGAAAACCCGCTCACGAACATCTACTCGGCCAAGCTGCACGAGATCACCCCCTACATCACGCTGACCGGCCACAAGTATGAATCCACCCCGGTCGTCGCCTCGATGGCATGGTGGTCGGGTCTCGACGAAGATACCCAGGGCTGCATCGAGAACGCCGCCAAGTCCGCCGGCTGGTACCAGCGCGGCCTGTCGCTGAGCCAGGGCAAGAACCTGCGCGAGACGATGGAAGCCGAGGGCGCGACCTTTGCCGAGGTCGAGGACCGTCAGGCCTTCATCGACGCCACCGCCTCGGTCTACGAGCAGTACGAAGGCGAATTCGGCGAGCTGATCTCGGCCCTGCGCGAGGCAACCCAGTGACCGGCGACACCCGCCACACCAAGGGGAGCGGCCGCGGCCGCTCCCTCATGCGTCCGCTCCGCATCCTCGAGCGCACCCTCGAGGCGTCGGGCGCCGCGGTGATCTTCGTCACCCTGACCTTCACCTTCTTCGCGCTGCTGGTGAACGTCGTTCTGCGCTACGCCTTCGGCAGCGGGCTTGCCTGGGCCTACGAGATCCACGCCGTGCTGTTTCCCTGGCTGGTCGCCGGCGGCATCGGCATCGCCTCGCTGCGCGGCTGGCACATCTCGGTCGACGTGCTGATCGGTATCATGCCCGACCCATTGAAGCGGCTCGTGGCGATCCTCGTGTCGGTCGCCGTGCTGGTCATCGCGGTGACGGTCATCCAGACCAGCGCCCCGATCATCCGTGCCTCGAAATTCCAGCGCCTGTCCGAGATCCCGGTCTCGCAATACTGGGGCTACATCAGCCTCTACTATGCCTTCGGCGTCATGGCGGTCGCGGCGGTGATCGAGATCCTGCGCCAGCTCTTCGCGGGTCCGCAGGACGACTCCACCGACCCCGCGCAGCAGAGCTACAGCTGAGAAAGGGCACCAAATGGTCAAGCTCCTGATTATCGTCTTCCCGGTGCTGCTGCTGGTGTCGGTCCCGGTGGCCCATGCCATGCTGGGCGCCACGGCCTTTGCGCTCTGGATGGAAGGCAAGCCGATGGCGGTGATCGCGCAGCGGCTCTACTCGCCGACGCAGAGCTTCCCGATGCTCGCGATCCCCTTCTTCATCCTCGCCGGCAGCCTGATGATGTCGGGCAAGTTCGGCGACCACCTCGTCAACATCGCGAAACTGCTGGTGGGGCGCTTCAAGGGCGGGCTCGCGCAGGTCTCGATCATCGGCTCGGTGATGTTCGGCGGCGTCTCGGGCTCGGCGGTGGCCGACGCCTCGGCGCTCGGCAACGCGCTGATCCCGGTGCAGAAGAAAGAGGGCTACCCGGCCGGCTTCGCCGCCGCGGTCAACGCCTCCTCCTCGACGGTCTCGGTGCTGATCCCGCCGTCGATCCCGCTCATCCTCTACGGTCTGGTGTCGAACACCTCGATCATCGACCTCTTCGTCGCCGGCATCCTGCCGGGGGTCATGCTCGGCCTCGGCATGTTCACCGCCGTCTGGTGGGTGTCGAAGCGTCTCGGGCTGCCGACCGCCGAGATGCCGGGCGGCTTCCGCGCCTACAAGTCCGAGCTGCTGCATGCCATTCCCGCGCTGCTGATGCCGGTCTTCGTCATCGGCACCTTGCGCTTCGGCATCGCGACCCCGACCGAGGTCTCGGTGATGGCGGTGGCCTACGCGCTGCTGGTCTCGGGCGGAATCTACCGCGATCTCACGCTGAAGGACATCTGGAAGTCGATGATCGACACCGGCGTGATGACCGGCGCGGTGCTCATCATCATCATGGCCTCCTCGGCGATCCAGTGGATGCTGACCGCCGAACGCACGCCGCAGACGCTGGCGATCTGGGTGACCGAGACCCTGCAAGAGCCGTGGATGGTGATCCTCGCGCTGAACATCGTGATGATCATCGTCGGCACCTTCCTCGACCTGCCGGCGGCGGTGCTGCTGCTCGGGCCGCTGTTCGTGACCATCGCCAACGCGATCGGCCTCGACCTCGTGCAGCTCGGCCTGATGATGGTGGTGAACCTCGCGGTGGGGCTCTACACGCCGCCGGTGGGCACGACGCTGTTCATATCCGCGGCCATCGCCCAGACCGGGATCGGCTCGGTGGTGAAATCGCTGCTGCCCTTCTACGCGGTGTCGGTGATCGTGCTGCTGCTGATTTCCTACGTGCCGTTCCTGACGATCTACTGATCTCCCCGCGCCTCCGCTCCGGCAGAGGCGTGACGGCCCCCGCGCCCGCCCACCGGGCCCGGGGGCCTTTTTGCGCGGTAGCCGGCCGGCCTCACTCGCCGACGTATTCCTCGCCCGGCAGCTGCCGCCCGCTCTGCTCGCGGATGCGGCAGCCGAGGCCGGTGATCAGCTCCGCCGCGCGTGCGTCATGCACCCGGCCCGCCTCGCGCATCCAGTCCGAGAAGATCCGCACGATCCGCCGGCTGGTGTGCCGCGACGGGCAGACCAGCCAGTAGGCCGGGAAGCGGATCGCCTCGAAGGCCGTCGACAGCGGCACCAGCGCGCCGCTCTCCAGCTGGTCGAGCGCCAGCGTCGAGCTCTCCAGCACCACCCCGGCGCCGTCGGCCGCGAGCTGCAGCGCCATCGACGAGCGGTCGAAACGCAGCGGGTAGACCATGCGCTCGCCCATGACACCATGCCGCGCCAGCCAGAAATCCCAGCGGTAGTGCGTCTTCACCGAGTCGATCAGACGCGCCTGCCGCAGCTGTCCGATGGGGTCGTCCGACAGCGCGCGCAGCTCCTCGAGGTAGCCCGGCGAGCACATCGGCAGCACCAGGTCATGCACCACCGCCTCCTCGTGCAGCCCGGTCCAGCCGCCCTCGCCGTAGCGCAGGTCGAGATCGACCACCTCGGTCTCGAAGTCCGAGAAATCCGGCGCCGCGTCGATGCGCACCGCCCAGTTGGGCGCAAGGTCGAGGAACTCCTTCAGCCGCGGCGACAGCCAGCGCACCGCGAAGGAGGGCGACACCCGCAGGTTGAAATGGCGGTTCTCGCGCTGCCGCTGGATCGCCGAGCGCACGTCGCGCATCATCCGGAAGGCCTGCGTGGTGGTCTGGAACAGCCGTTCGCCGTCGAGCGTCAGCGTCAGCTTGCGCTTGTCGCGCTTGAACAGCCGCACCCCGAACTGCTGCTCGAACTGGCGGATCTGCTGACTCACCGCCGAAGGCGACACGCCGAGTTCCTCCGCCGCCTTCGAGATCCCGCCCAGCCGGGCGACCGCCTCGAAGTAGTTCATCGCGTTGAGGTTGATGTCCTTGAGCATCGCGCGGCCTTCCCTGGTCGGTCCCGGCCTGCACCATGACCCGCCCGCCCCGCCTGCGCAAACGCCCCGGGCTTCTTCTGGCCAGAAATATTCCTGGGGGGAGGCTCGCCAGAGCCGGGGGGCAAAGCCCCCCACTGCCGCCCGCGCCGTCAGCCGCGGAGGCCGGGCACCCCGAGCAGGTCTTCCACCGCGCCCAGCACCCGCTCGGCCCCGGCCTCGCGCAGCACCTCGGCGTGTTGCGCGCGCATGCCGTCGAGATGGCTGCCCCCGATGAATCCCACCGCGCGCATGCCGGCCGCCCGCGCCCCGCGGACGCCATGCGGCGAATCCTCGACCACGAGGCAGTGCTCCGGCGGCTGACCCAGCCGCGCGGCGGCGAGCAGGAAGATGTCGGGCGCGGGCTTGCCGTTCGCCACGAGGTCGGCGCTGTAGGTATGTCCGTCAAAGGCCGCCTCCAGCCCCGACAGCGCCAGCGTCCGACCCATGCGGTTGACCGAGCTGCCGGTCGCCACGGCCAGCGGCAGCCGCGCCGCCCGCAGTCGTTCCAGAAGCTCGGGCGCGCCGGGGATCGGACGCAGCTCGGTTTCGTAGCGCGCCAGCAGCCGGGTCTCGACCGCTTCCGCGAACCGAGGGCCGCAGGGCCGCCCGGTCTCGGCGGCGACATCGGCCTGCACCGTCGAGATCGACACCCCGAGGTAGCGGTCGCGCAGCGCCCGCCAGTCGTGGTCGAGCCCGAGCACCGCCATTTCCTCGGCGATGGTGGCCAGCGACAGCGGCTCGCTGTCCACGAGGCAGCCGTCGAGGTCGAAGATCACCGCGCCCACCGCTGCGTCCGGCCCCGGGGGCCCGGACGGATGGCTGTCATCGAGGGTCCGCATCAGACCGCGAGGAAGCCGCCGTCGACCGGCAGCACCGCGCCGGTGACCATCTTGGCGTCGTCCGACAGCAGCATGGCGATGCTCTCGGCCACCTCCTCGGCCTCGGCGAAGCGGTTCACCGGGTGGCGCACCATCATCGGCTCGGATTTCACCGGGTCCGCCCAGGCGGCGGCGGCAAGCTCGGTGAGCGTGATCGTCGGCGCGATGCAGTTCACCCGGATGCCGTGCGGTCCGAATTCCTTGGCCATGACCCGGCTCGCCCCCTCGAGCCCCGCCTTCGAGGCGGCGTAGCACAGGTGCTCGGGGAAGCCCCGGTGTCCGGCGATCGAGGTGATGTTGACGATGGCGCCGCCGCCGCCCGCCTCGACCCGGGCCCGGCCGAACGCCTGGCAGGCCACGAGCGCACCGCGCAGGTTGATGTCCATCACCCGGTCGTAGCCCTCGTCGGTCATGTCGAAGGTGCTCTCGAGCACGTTCGTCCCCGCCGAGTTGATGAGGAAATCCGCCGGGCCCGCCTCGGCCATGGCGGCGCGGGTGGCGGCCGGGTCGCTCAGGTCCACGCGGATCGAGCGGCAGCCGATCTCGGCTTCGAGGCTGTCGAGGTCGGCCTGCGTGCGCGTCATCGCGATGACCTGCGCGCCGCGTGCGGCCATGACCTGCGCGCAGGCGCGGCCGATGCCCTTGCCGGCGCCGGTGATGATGACGGTCTTGCCCGAGAATTGCATGGGTGTGTGTCCTTTGTTGTCTGGCGCGGGCCGCGCGGCCCGCTTCGTCAGTCGGTGAGCCCCGCCATGATCCCGCGCGTCTCGCGGGAGAGGCGCTGGAAGGCGAGGAAGGCGTCGTAGCGCGCCGCGTGTCGGGCCTGCGTCGCCCCGCCCGCCGGGGTGCAACGGGTGGCGACCCGCGACATCGCCGGCATCGCCGCCTGCAGGTCGGCGTAGCCGCCCGAGGCCACCGCCCCCAGCATCGCCGAGCCCAGCAGCACCGGCTCGGCGCATTCGGTGATCTCGATCTCGCGGCCGGTGGCATCGGCCAGCATGGCGCGGGTCAGCGGGTGCGCCCCGGCGCCGCCCGACACCGAGATGGTGCGCGACGGCGCGCCGGCGGCGTCCTGCGTCTCGATGATCTGGCGCAGCCCGTAGCCCAGTCCGCAGACGCCCGCGACGTAGAGCGCCACGAGGCTGTCGACGCCCTGCTCCATTCCCTGCCCGGCGATCACCGCGCGGGCCTCGGGGTCGGCGAAGGGGGCGCGGTTGCCGAGGAACTCGGGGATGACGTGCAGGTCGTCGGCAAGCCGCAGCGCCCCCGCCGCGTCGCCGCCGAGCTCGAGCGCCCGGTCGGCGAGGTATTGCACGAGGCCCTTGCCCTCGGCGCTTGCCAGCCGCTCCGCCTCGGCGGTGGCGGGATGCAGGGTCACGAGATGCGCGATGGCCGCGCCGGCGGCGCTTTGCCCGCCCTCGTTGAGCCACATCCCCGGCACCATGGCCGAGTAGTAGGGCCCCCAGACGCCGGGCACGAAGGCCGGCTCCCGGGTGGTGGTCATGGTGCACGACGAGGTGCCGAAGACATAGCCGAGGCAGTCGGTCGCATCCCCAGCCCCGCCCGAGGCGGCGACGGTGCCGACGCCACCAGCGTGGGCGTCGATCAGCCCGGCGGCGACGGCGGTGCCGGGCACGAGGCCCATCGCCTCGGCGGCCTCCGCGGTAAGCCCCTGCCCCAGCGCGGTGCCGGGGTGAACGACGCTCGCGCCGATCCGTGCGAAGTCCTCGTCGGCAAGGTCGCCGAGGCCGATGGCGTGGAAGTAGTCGGGGTCGAAGCGCTCTTCGTGGGCGAGGTAGGTCCACTTGCAGGTGAGCGTGCAGGACGACCGGTCGAGCGCGCCGGTGGCCTTCCACGTCAGGAAATCGGTGAGGTCGAAGAACTGCGCCGCGGCGGCATAGACCTCGGGGCGGTTCTCCTTGAGCCAGAGCAGCTTCGGCGTTTCCATCTCGGGCGAGATCCGGCCGCCGACGTATTTCAGAACGTCGTGGTCGCCTTCGTTGATGCGCGCCGCCTGGCCCGTGGCCCGGTGGTCCATCCAGACGATGATGTCGCGCTCGGGGGCTGCGTCGTCGCCCACAGGCAGGCCGCCCATCGGCCCCATCACCACGAGCGAGCAGGTCGCGTCGACGCCGATGCCCTTCACCTGCGCCGGGTCCGCGCCCGAGGCGGCGACGGCTTCGCGCACCGAGGTGGTGACCGCGTCCCAGACCTGCGCCGAGCTCTGCTCGACCCGGCCCGCGTCGTCGCGGTGGATCTCGATGTCGTGCTTGGCGGTGGCCAGCAGCGTGCCCTGCGCGTCGAAGACGCCCGCGCGGGCCGAGCCGGTGCCGACGTCCACGCCGATGAAGAGGTTCGACATGATGTTCTCCTTCCTTCCTGTCCGGTTGACCGGACCCTATCGCGGCGGCGCCCCCGGAGGGAGGAGAAAACGGGGCGCCGCCGCGAGGCTCACATCCGCTCGAAGGCGGTCGGCATGATGATGACGTCGCGCACCGTCACGCCCCGCTTGCGGGTGAGCATGAATTCCAGCGCCTCGGCGACCTCTTCGGGGTCCATGAGCGCGCCGGCCTCCTTGGCCTTGCGGAGGTTCTCTTCCGGCCAGTCGGCGAGCAGTGCCGAGATCACCGGCCCGGGCGAGACCTGCGCGACCTTCACGCCGTAGGGGATCATCTGGCGGCGGATGCCCTGCATGAAGCTGGTGATCGCCCATTTCGAGGCGGAATAGACCGGCTCCCAGTAGGCGGGGTAATGCCCGGCGATGGAGTTGGTGACGATGATGTCGCCGCTCTTGCGCTCCATCATGTGCGGCACGACGGCGTTGATGTTCTTCATCACCGCGTTGATGTTGAGGTTGACCATGCGGTCGATCGAGGCCGGGTCGGTCTCCCAGATGTCGCCGCCGATGTAGGCACCGGCGTTGCAGTAGAGGATGTCGATCTGGCCGACCTTCTCGAGGATCTCGGGGACCATGGCGTTGCAGCTGTCGAAGTCGAGCAGGTCGGTGACCTGCGGCACGGCCTTCTCGCCGAGCTTCGCGGTCAGCTCCTCGAGCGCATCGGCGTTGCGGTCGACCATGACCACGGTGCACTCGTTCTTCAGCAGCATCTCGACGGCGGCGAGGCCGATGCCCGAGGCGGCGCCGGTGACGACGGCGACCTTGCCCTTCAGCTGTTCAGACATGCGCTATTCTCCTGTGGTGTTCTTTGCGGGGAGGGTCTTGGGGGAGAGGGTTTTGGGGGGAGAGGGAAAGAGACGGGCGGCCGCGCCGGGCCGCCCGGTCGGGGATCACCATTCGCGGCCGATGTAGATGGCCAGCAGGATGATGAGACCCTTGATGACGTCCTGCAGGTAGGGGTTGATCCCCATCAGGTTCAGGCCGTTGTTGAGGATGCCGAGCAGCACCGCGCCGATCAGCGTGCCGAGGATCAGGCCCCGGCCCCCGGCGATGGCGGTGCCGCCGAGCACGACCGCCGCGATGGCGTCGAGTTCGAAGCCCACGCCGGCGTTCGGCTGGCCCGACATCAGGCGCCCGGTGAGCACGATGGCCGCGAAGGAGGAGGTCAGGCCAGAGATCGCGTAGACCGCGAGCTTGACCATCTGCGTCTTCACGCCCGACAGCTTCGCCGCCAGCTCGTTGCCGCCGATGGCGTAGACGTGGCGGCCGAAGGGCGTGCGCTGCAGCAGCACCCAGGCCAGCGCGTAGATCACCACCATCGCGATGACCGGGACCGGCACGATGCCGATGCGGCCGATGCCGAACCACGAGATCCACGACGGGATGCCCGAGATCGGGTAGCCGCCCGAGTAGAGCAGGCCGAAGCCGCGGGCGATGCCCATGGTGGCCAGCGTCACGATGATCGCGGGCATCCGGCCCCAGGCCACCATGATGCCGTTGAAGATCCCGAGACCGACGCCGACGCCGAGGCCGGCCAGCAGGCCGATCCAGCCCGGCAGCTCCATGTTGACCATGATGCCGGCGGCGATGGTGCCCGACAGCGCCATGACCGCGCCGACCGACAGGTCGATGCCGCCGGTGAGGATCACGAAGGTCATGCCGACGGCGAGGATGCCGACGATCGAGACCTGCCGCAGCACGTTCATGATGTTCGAGACCGAGAAGAAGTTCTCGGAGGCGAAGCCCATCAGGACCGAGACCACGATGAGCCCGATCAGTGGCAGGGCGAGCGGCGAGTGCAGGATCCAGCCCAGGCTGAACCCGCCCCCGCTCTTTTTCGTCTCGGCGGTGTTGGCGTTATGCGACATGTCGGTCTCTCCCGGTCGTGGCGTAGGTCATGATCTCTTCGGAATTGATGGCGTCGCCCTCGACGGTCGCGGCGATGCCGCCCGAGTTGAAGACGCAGACCCGGTCGGACATGCCGATGACCTCGGGCAGCTCCGACGAAATCATGATGATGGCGTAGCCCTGCGCGGTGAACTCGCGCATGAGCTGGTAGATCTCGGCCTTGGCGCCGACGTCGATGCCGCGCGTCGGCTCGTCGAAGATCAGCACCTTCATCTGGTGGTTCAGCCAGCGGGCGATGACCACCTTCTGCTGGTTGCCGCCCGACAGCGTATCGACACGCGCCATCGGCCCCTGCGCCTTGACCCGGACCTGCCCCATGGCGGTCTCGGTGGCCTCGCGCTCCTTCTTGAGGTCGATGAACCAGTGGCCCCGGCGATACTTGCCGTAGTTGTTCAGCGAGATGTTCTGCAGGATCGAGAAGCTGGTGATCAGCCCCTGCTCCTTGCGGCTTTCCGGCAGCAGGCCGATGCCGTGCGCCAGCGCCTCGGCGGGCTCCTTGAAGCGGGTCTCCTCGCCGTCGACCATGACCTTGCATTTCGCCGCTGGCCAGGCGCCGAGCATGGCAAGCGCGGTCTCGGTGCGCCCCGAGCCCACGAGCCCGGCAAAGCCGAGGATCTCGCCCTCGCGCAGCTCGAAGCTCGAGACCGGCCCGCCCTTGCGCAGCTGCACCTCTTCGCATTCCAGCATCACCTTGGCGCCGGGGCGCGGCCCCGGTTTCGGCGGGAAGCTGTTCTCGATCCGGCGCCCGACCATCATCTCGACCAGCCGGTCGTTGTCGGTCTCGGACACCAGGCAGTTGCCGACGAATTCGCCGTCGCGCAGCACGGTGATGCGGTCGCAGATCTCGAAGATCTCCTCGAGGTGGTGCGAGATGAAGACGATGGCCACGCCCTGCTTGCGCAGCTCGCGCATGACCTTGAACAGATGCGCGACCTCGGAGGGGGTCAGCGTCGCGGTGGGCTCGTCGAGCACGAGGATGCGCGCGTTGAGCGACAGCGCCTTGGCGATCTCGACGAACTGCTGCTCGGCCACCGACAGCTTGGCGATGGGCACGTCGAGCGGCACGTCGACCTCGAGCCGGGCGAGGATCTCGCGGGCCCGCTTGCGCATGGCGCGCCGGTCGAGCAGCCCGAGCCGGTTGCGCATCTCGCGGGCGAGGAACATGTTCTCGACCGCGGTGAGATAGGGGATGAGGCTGAATTCCTGGAAGACGATGCCGATGCCGGCCTCGATCGCCTCGTCGTAGTTGGCAAAGCTGTGGTCCTTGCCCTCGATGGTGATCCGGCCCTCGGTGGGCTGGAGGATCCCGGTGAGGATCTTCATCAGCGTCGACTTGCCGGCGCCGTTCTCGCCGAGCAGCGCGTGGACCTCGCCGGCCTTCACGTCCAGGTCGACCCCGTGCAGGACCTGGATGTTTCCGAACTTCTTCTTGATTCCGGTCAGTTGCAGCATGGGGCACCGTTGGTTGGCGTAAGTGGGGGAGCCGCCCCCGCCGAAGCGCGGGAGCGGCAGAGTGTCTGGCTTACCAGCTGAAGTCGGCCGCGTTCTCGGCATCGACGACGCGCACGTCGATCGGCACCTCGGAGGGGACCACGCGGGCGCCCCACTTCTGCGCCAGCGCCATGGCAAGACCGACGCGGACCTGGTCGCGCGGGAACTGCGCGGTGGTCTCGATGAAGGGCGTGCCGTTGGCGATGGCCTCGACCGCCTCGGGGGCGCCGTCGACAGAGGTCAGCTTGATGTCGCGGCCCGAGCCCTGGATCGCGGCCAGCGCGCCCATGGCGCCGCCGTCGTTCACCGAGAAGATGCCTTTGAGGTTCTGGTGCGACTGGATCATGTTCTCGACCACGCCGAGCGCGACCGAACGGTCCTGGCGGCCGTTCTGGGTGTCGACCAGCTCGATGCCCTCGTATTCCTCGAATGCCGCCTTGCAGCCTTCGACGCGCTGCAGGATCGGAACGACCGGGATACCGTCGAGGATGGCGACTTCGCCCTCGCCGCCGAGCGCGTCGGCGAGATACTTGCAGGACTGGTAGCCGGCGTCACGGTTCTTGGAGCCGACGAAGGTGTCGACCGGGCCGTTGGCGTTGGCGTCGACCGCGACGACGATCACGTCCTGCTGCTTGGCCATGCGCACGGCGGCCTCGATGCCGGCGCTGTCGGTCGGGTTCAGGAGCAGGATGTCGATGTCCTGCTGCAGCATGTCCTCGACGTCCGAGATCTGCTTGGCCACGTCGTGGCCCGCGTCGGTGATGACCACCTCGGCGCCGAGATCCTCGGCCGCCTCCATCAGCGCCTCCTGCATGGAGACGAAGTAGGGGTTGTTCATTTCCTGGAACGTCATGCCGATCTTCAGCCCGTCGTCCTGCGCCGAAGCCGGCGCGGCGAAGGAAAGGGCCATTGCTGCGGCGGACGCTGCGCCAAGAAGATGTTTCATGTGGGTATCCTCCCAAGTTTTTGCGGCAGGCAAGCCCTGCCTGTTTCCGGACGGCACCCCGCCGCCCGAATTCGAGAAAGTCGTTCGTGGTCGTTGATTCAGCCGGTCTCCGAAAACACCCCGTTCGCGGCAAATGTCGCCCTGAACTGCGAGGGCGACATGCCCTTCAGCCTCAGGAAGTGACGGTTGAAATTGGACAGGTTCGAAAAGCCGACCTCGTAGCAGATCTCGGCCACCTTCGCCTCGGGGCGGGTGAGCAGCATCTGGCAGGCCAGGTCGACCCGAAGCTGGTTCTTGTAGCGCACCAGCGTCGAGCCGGTGTGGCGCTTGAAGGCACGGGAAAAGGCGCTCTGGCTCTGGTTCACCAGCTCCGCGAGGTCCTTTTCGTCGATGTTCTCGGTCAGGTTCTCGCGCAGGTAGGCGATGGCGCGGTTGACGCCGCTTTCGCTCAGCGCCTCAAGGTCGAGCTCGTAGCTGAGGCTTGCCAGCACCTCGGGCTCGGGGGCATTCGCGAGCACGTCGAGCACTTCCCAGAACAGCGACAGCCGGCGCAGGCCGGTGGCCTCGAAGAGCTCGCGCATGAGCGGCTTCACCGCCTCGCCGGTCGCGTCGTCGAAGAGCAGGCCGCGGTGGCTGCGCTCGAGCAGCGGGCGGATGGCCTCCATCTCGGGCATCGACGCCGCCGCGTCCTCGATGAAGCTTTCGGGGAACTGGATGACGTAGGAGCGCGCCGCGACGACCTCGTCGGGGCCGATGTGCGAAATCCAGTTCTGCGGCAGGTTCGGGCCGGTCATGATGAGCTGCCCGGGGCCGAAGTCGCCGATGTGGTCGCCGATGTAGAAGGTGCCGTGGGTGTCGACGACGAGGTGGATCTCGTACTCGGGATGGTAATGCCAGCGCACCGTCCGGAACGGATAACCGTGCATCCACGCGGCGAAGCTTTCGCCCTTGCGGATGTGCACGAGTTCCAGATCGGGTTGCATTCCATTCCTCCCTTGGCGCGCCGTCCCGGCTCCTCCCGGATCGACCGCGTTGTGGGAGAAGGTATCGCCCGGGACGAGGCCGCTCTACATCAGAACGAAATTTTGGCCGATACTTTTTTGACCGGGTATCATTTGAAGATGCACATATGTGCGAACCCTGAACGCCGCAGCGCGGCGCACAGGGCGCCGCGCTGCAGAGATTTGCGCGTTGTATATTTGGCTGGAGGCCGGATCGGCCCCCCTGCCGACCATGTCAGGCGAGGTCGCGGGTCGCGGGATAACCGCGCATGTAGGCCTCATACTTTTTCGCATAGAGATCAGCGAGTTTCGCATCGGGCGCAATCTCGGCACCAACCTCGGGCTGGGCGAAGACCTCGGGGCCCGTGGCGCCCGTCGCGGCCGCCGCCGCGAGCTTCGCCGCACCGAAGGCCGCGCCGAAATCGCCCTCGGCGGGGACCAGCAGCCGCAGGCCGGTGGCCGCCGCCATGATCTCGAGCCAGGCGCGCGAGCGCGCGCCGCCACCCACCGCATAGGCGGCCTCGACCTCGGTGCCCGCCTTGCGCAGCACCCGGACGCAGTCGGCAAAGGCGAAGGCCACGCCCTCCATCACCGCCTGCACCATCTCGGGCAGCGCCACGTCGCGGCGCAATCCGACAAAGGCCCCGGCGGCGTCGGGATCGTTGAGCGGCGTGCGCTCGCCCGACAGATACGGCAGGAAGCCGACCCGCGCCGGCGCCTCGGGGCGCTCGGGCACGAGACCCGCCAGTTCCGGCACCTCGCGACCGGTGATCTCGGACAGCCAGGTCATCGAGTCGGTGGCCGAGAGGATCACGCCCATCTGGTGCCAGGTCTCGGGGACCGCGTGGCAGAAGGTGTGCACCGCGTCGCCGGTGTTGGGCTGGTACTGGTCGGAAGCCGCGAAAAGCACACCGGAGGTGCCCAGCGACAGGAAGCCGGTGCCGGGGCGCATCACGCCCATGCCGCAGGCGGTGGCGGCGTTGTCCCCTGCCCCGCCGGCGACCGGCACCTGCGGCACGCCCCAGCGCTCGGCCAGCTCGCGGCGCAGGCGGCCCGACACGTCCGAGCCCTCGACCAGCGCCGGCATCTGCGACCGCGTGAAGCCGGTGGCCTCGAGCAGCGTGTCGGACCAGTCGCGCTTGCCGGTGTCGAGCCACAGCGTGCCCGCGGCGTCCGACATCTCGGAGACATGCTCGCCGGTGAGCCAGAGCCGCAGGTAGTCTTTGGGCAGAAGCACCTTGGCGGTCTTTTCGAACACCTCGGGCTCGTTCTCGGCGACCCAGAGCAGCTTGGGCGCGGTGAAGCCCGCCATCACGAGGTTGCCGGCGATGCCGTGGAAATCCGCGCGCCCGGTGAGGGTGTCGCATTGCGCGCCCGACCGACCGTCGTTCCACAGGATGCAGGGCCGCAGCACCGCGTCCGAGGCATCGAGCAGCGTGCCGCCGTGCATGTGCCCCGAAAGCCCGATGCCCTGCAGCCGCGCCAGCGCCTCGCCGTGCGAGGCGCGCAGCTGGTCGAGCGCGCTTTCGGTGGCGGTGATCCAGTCGGCGGGCGCCTGCTCGGACCAGCCCGGATGCGGGCGCTGAACGGTCAGCCCGGCGTGAGCCACGGCGACGGTTGCGAAGGTCTCGTCCACCAGCATCGCCTTGACGCTGGAGGTGCCCAGATCGATTCCGAGATACATGGCGCTTACTCCGGCATCCGGATCTGCAGCTTGACGTCGGTGTCGCGCGCCTCGACCGCGCGGTCGAAGCCGGCGATGCTGTCCTCGAAGGGGATGGTGCCCGAGATCAGCGGCTTGAGATCCACCTTGCCCGAGGCCATCAGCGCGATGGCGCGGTCGTAGACGTTGGCATAGCGGAACACCGTCTCGAGCCGCAGCTCCTTGGCCTGCAGGCCCACGATGTCGACCGGCACCGGGTCGACCGGCATGCCGACAAGCACGATGGCGCCGCCCGGGCGGGCCAGCGCGTGCATCCCGATGATCGCGGGCGCGGCGCCCGAGCATTCGAAGACCACGTCGGCGCCCCAGCCGTCGGTGGCCTCGGCCACCGCGTCGGCGGCGCTCTTGTCCTTGATGTTGACCGTCTCGATGCCGTCGTAGGCCGCGATGATGTCGAGCTTCGGCTGGGCGAGGTCGGCGACGATCACCTTGGCGCAGCCGCCCGCCAGCGCGGCGAGCGCCACCATCATGCCGATCGGGCCGGCGCCGGTGACGACGGCGATGTCGCCCGGCTGGATGCGGGCGCGCAGCGCCGCCTGCATGCCGATGGCGAAGGGCTCGACCATCGCACCCTCGGCAAAGCTCACGCTTTCCGGCAGCTTGTAGGTAAAGGCGGCGGGGTGGATCACCTCGGGCGTCAGGCAGCCATGCACCGGCGGCGTCGCCCAGAAGCGCACCGCGGGGTCGACGTTGTAGATGCCGAGCTTGCTGGCGCGGCTGTCGGGGTCGGGAATGCCGGGCTCCATGCAGACGCGGTCACCGGGCTTGAGGTCCGTCACCTCGTCACCGCAGGCGATGACCGTGCCCGAGGCCTCGTGCCCCAGCACCATCGGCTCGTTGACGACGAAATGACCGATCTTGCCGTGGGTGTAATAGTGCACGTCCGAGCCGCAGATGCCGACGGTGTGCGTCTTGATGCGCACGTCACGCGGGCCCAGTTCGCCCGGAATGTCGAAATCGCGCAGGGCGAGCTTGCCCTTCTCTTCCAGAACCAGCGCTTCCATCTCTCTTCCTCCCGTCAAGATCACGTCAGGCGGAAGGAGCGCCCTTCCGCGCCTCTGTGCTGAAGCGCCGGCAGGGCGTTGTAAATGCAAATCGAAATGCTGCTCAGGATTTTGCACTGCGGCGGAAAAATCGTATCAGTCCCGCGTCCGGAACTGCCCGAAAGCAGGAGAACACGCGCCGCTCCCGGGCGGATTGGGTCAGCGGCACTGATATGATTTCGGCGCGATTCGCCGTGCCGTCACGATCAGCGCCGCGAGGTGCGCAGCAGGTCGCGGTAGCGCTCGAGACTGCCCTCGAGATGTGCCTTCATCGCCGCCTCGGCGGCGTCGGGGTCGCCGGTCACGATGGCGTCGATGATGCGGTCGTGCTCGGCCACCAGGTCGGGGTTCGGCACGTAGGCACGCGGCGGGCGGCTACGCGATTCCAGCTCGACCCGCGGCACCAGCCCCGAGCGGATCAGCGACAGGAACTCGGGGAACCGCTTGTTCTGCGAGGCCTCGGCGATGGCGTAGTGAAAGGCGAAATCCGCCTCGCGGGTCGAGGTGCCGGTCTCGAAGCACTTGGCCACCTCGGCGTTGGCGGCGACGATCTTGTCGATCTGCGCGCCCGAGCGGCGCGTGGCAGCCAGCGCGGCGGCCCGGATCTCGAAGGCGGAGCGCAGCTCGAACAGCTCGATCACGCCCGACAGCCGCTCGGTGTCGAGGTCCGAGAACGGCCGCTGCCGCGCCTTCGCCGGGTCGAGCGCGTAGACCCCCGAGCCCTTGCGCGCCTCGACCAGCCCGTCCGACCGAAGCTGCGACAGCGCCTCGCGCACCACCGTGCGGCTCACCGAGTGGCGACGGGTCAGCTCGGCCTCGCTGGGAAGGCGGTCGCCGGGCGCAAAACTGCCGGTCTCGATCTCGCGGCGCAGGTCCTCGGCGATGAGCGCGGCCCGCGTGCGGGCCGGGGCGCTCTCGGGGGATGTCGTCTCGGTCACGCGGCAACCCTTCTTTCTGTAACACAGATTTAAGTGATAACGGAAAGCACGATCCCCCGTCCAGTGCTGCGTTTTCCTCCGATCGCCTCGATACCGGCAATTGCCCTGTTGACGCGGCCCGAAAACCTGTAATACATCTTGTCATACAGATTTTGACGACCGGCGCCGCGCAACCGGCCCCGGAAGGGAGGACCAGGACGTGATCATCACCGATGTCTCGGCGCGCGTGTTCAAGCATACCACCCGCCGCCATTCCGACACCGCGGGCCACGCCCATCCGGGCCCGGCGCACGAGGTTCAGCAGGGCATCCTGACGATCCGCACCGAGGACGGCCACGAGGGACACAGCTTCGCCCCGCCCGAGGTCATGCGCCCGCATGTACTCGACAAGTTCGTGCGCAAGGTGCTGATCGGGCAGGATCACCGCGACCGCGAGCGGCTCTGGCAGGAGCTGGCGCACTGGCAGCGCGGCTCGGCGGCGCAGCTCACCGACCGCACGCTCGCGGTGGTCGACTGCGCGCTCTGGGATCTTGCCGGGCGCACGGTCGGCCAGCCGGTCTACAAGCTGATCGGCGGTTACCGCGACAAGGTGCTGGCCTACGGCTCGACCATGTGCGGCGACGAGATCGAGGGCGGGCTTGCCACGCCCGACGACTACGGCCGCTTTGCCGAGAAGCTGGTGGCGCGCGGCTACAAGGGCATCAAGCTGCACACCTGGATGCCGCCGGTCAGCTGGGCGCCCGACGTGAAGATGGACCTCAGGGCCTGTGCCGCCGTGCGCGAGGCGGTGGGGCCCGACATCCGGCTGATGATCGACGCGTTCCACTGGTATACACGCACCGACGCGCTGGCGCTGGGGCGCGGTCTTGAAAAGCTCGGATTCGACTGGATCGAGGAGCCGATGGACGAGCAGTCGATGTCCTCCTACAAGTGGATGGCCGACCAGCTCGACATCCCGGTGCTCGGCCCGGAAAGCGCCGCCGGCAAGCACTGGCAGCGCGCCGAATGGGTCAAGGCCGGCGCCTGCGACATCCTGCGGACCGGCGTGAACGACGTCGGCGGCATCACCCCGGCGCTGAAGACCATGCACATGGCCGAGGCCTTCGGGATGAACTGCGAGGTGCACGGCAACACCGCCATGAACCTGCAGGTGGTCGCCGCGACGAAGAACTGCCGCTGGTACGAGCGCGGCCTGCTGCACCCGTTCCTCGAATACGACGACGGGCTCGACTACCTGAAATCGCTGTCCGACCCGATGGACGCCGAGGGCTACGTGCATGTGCCCGACCGGCCCGGTCTCGGCGAGGACATCGACTTCGACCACATCGAGAACAACCGCGTGGCCTGACGCTGGCCGCGCACGACGGGATGTCACCAGAACTCAGGGAGGAGACATGAGACATCTGCTAGCAAGCGCCGCGGTGGCGGTGCTGATGGCGGGGACCGCACCGGCCCTTGCCGAAACGCCCGACGACCAGCTCATCGTGGCGTTCAACATGAACAACGTGCTGACGATGGACCCGGCGGCGATCACCGGCGGCGAAGCGGTCCAGATCCTCAACAACATCTACGACAGCCTGATCTCGCTCGACCCCGAGGACAAGACGCTGATCCCGCGGCTGGCGGAAAGCTGGGAGATTTCCGACGACAACCGCTCGGTCACCTTCCACCTGCGCCCCGATGCCACCTTCGCCTCGGGCAACCCGGTCACCGCCGAAGACGTGGCGTGGTCGTTCGAGCGCAACCTCGAGCTGAACCTCGCGCAGTCGTCGGGGCTCAAGAGCCGCGGCTTCACCGCCGAGGCCGCCGACGAGCTGTTCGTGGCCGAGGACGAGCACACCTTCGTGCTGAACCTGCCGCAGGCCGACGATCCGAAGCTGATCCTGATGTATCTCAGCCAGGCGGGCGTGGGCTCGGTGCTTGACCGCGCGCTGGTCGAGGAGCACGCCGGCGACGACATGGGGCAGGCGTGGCTGACCAACAACTCCGCCGGCTCCGGGGCCTTCACGCTGAACCAGTGGCGGGCGAACGAATACGTCATCCTCACGGCGAACCAGAACTACTGGGAGGACGTGCCCGAGATGAGCCGCGTGCTCATGCGCCACCTGCCGGAAAGCCAGACCCAGCGGCTGGGGCTCGAGCAGGGCGACATCGACGTGGGCTTCACCCTCGCCGCGCCGGACCTCAAGGCGCTCGAGCAGAACGAGGACATCACCGTCACCACGGTGCCGTCGTCGGGCTTTTACTACCTTGCCGCCTCTATGGAGAACGAGCAGTTCGCCGATCCGAAGGTGCGCGAGGCGCTGCGGTATCTCATCGACTACGACGGCATCAATACCGCGATCATGCCCTATTTCGGGGTCGAGCGGCAGCGGCCGGTGAACACCTCGGCCTTCGCCGCGCTCGACGATCCGGGCTATGCGCTCGACGTCGAGAAGGCCAAGGCGCTGCTCGCCGAGGCGGGCTATCCCGACGGCTTCGACACGACGATCCGGGTGATCTCGACCCAGCAGTTCCTCGACAGCGCGACCGCGATCCAGGGCACGCTGGCGCAGGCCGGGATCGACGCCGAGATCATCACCGGCGACGGCGGGCAGATCTACGGCGCCATGCGCGACCGCAACTTCGACCTGCTCGTCGGCCGTGGCGGCGGCGGACAGCAGCCGCACCCCGACAGCAACCTGCGGGCGCTGATCTACAACCCCGACAACGCCAAGGATGCCGGGCTCACCAACTACCAGGGCTGGCGCACCTCCTACCAGGACGAGGAGCTGAACGCGAAGATCGAGGCCGCGCTGGTGGAACGCGACGCCGACACGCAGGCCGCCATGTACGAGGAGATCCAACAGATGATCGACGACAAGGTGACCTCGATCCAGCCGTTCTCGGAGCGGGTGGTGACGGCCGCCTACCAGGACGACGTGAGCGGCATCGTGATCGACCCCTGGGTCTCGCGTTTCGAGGATGTGACCAAGGACCGCTGAGTGCCCTGACAGGCTCACGGTCCGACAGGGCGCGGGTGCTCCGGCATCCGCGCCTTTTGTCGTGGGCAGGGCAAGGGCATCAGGTAGATCGGGGGCGTGCGATCCTGTCAGTCGAGCTCCAGCACCTGCCAGGCGGCAAGCGGCACGCCATGCTGTGCGATCCACGCACGGCGCTGCACGACGGCCGCGTCGTTCTCGCGCGCCCAGGCCCGTGCCTTGGTGGATGGATCGGTCTCTTGTCGGGGGGGGGGGGGGGG